>ENA-ORMO01000070-ORMO01000070.1-human-gut-metagenome-genome-assembly--contig:-NODE-70-length-133490-cov-38.064016_pt1 | contig 133490 bp, 101 predicted proteins | sample MGYA00242106_ERZ509001 | MGnify/ENA primary metagenome ERZ509001 (study PRJEB26280, sample SAMEA2338736) | human gut metagenome | biome: human gut; feature: human-associated habitat; material...
GGCACTCCGTAGATGTCACCCCAGGCCGTACCGAGGTCTGCAAGGACGGCTCCTGTCTGGTGCTGGAACCGGGGCATATCTCCTATAGTCAAGCACAGCCGGAAACGGACGTTCCGCCCGTTGTTCAGATCGTACCTTCCAAGAAATAAGGCCATGTGTAAGCTCTCCGAAGTACCGGCGCGTTTCCTGGATTTTGCCAAGGCTTCCCCCGTGTTTGCCTGCGTCCTGATGTCGCTGACGATATGCGGCGGGGCATGCTGGTACATCGGGGAGGTGGTCAGCCACCACAATGACCGCCTTTGTGATCTGATGACCATGCAGACGCAGGCCCAGGTGGAGACGGCCAAGGCGATCCAACTACTTGCCGTCAGAATCGAAAACATAGAAAGGAAGCTGGAAAAGTGAATGAAGAACAATTCTTTCTGTCGTTAATGGCCATTTTATCAGCAACAGTTTTGGGATTTACCCTCATGTGTATAGGGGAACCTGGATATGGTATCGGGGTATGGCTCACTGCACTGGCCATTCTCTTGTACTTTTTTCGGTGCGGACGATAACACCAACTGTAAAGTTTTTCTTACAAGTTCCCTTTAGTTAATAATCAATAGTTTCCGTATGCCTACCCTGTACATACTCATTGTGGACGAACCCGGAAAGGAGCAATGGATGAAAATTTTTCTTACCGAAAGAGACGCCGCTTTTTTCCTGGCTCAATTTAATGAGTGGCATTTGCATGCCAAGTGCCATTGCTACACCGTGGAAGGCAAGCGGCTTGTGCAACTTATCGACAATCTGAACGAATGAATACTATAGAAAGAAAGATGGCCGCGGCTATCCTCCGGTTTGAAGACAGCCGCGTTACCGGGCCGGATTCCCTGCGCGTTTCCCGCCTTCCCGCCGCCGATAAGGGCGGCAAGTGGGAGATTTGCGGCATTTGCGACGGCATTGAACCGGACGTGTTTAACAGATTGAAGGCCCTGCTGGATGCCGGAAGGCGTGAAGAGGCCTGGGAGGGATGTCTCCAGTACGTCCTGGATAATACCGCCGCCGTGCGTTCCTGGCTGGGTTCTGACGCTTTTCCGGCCACGGAGTTTATGTTGCGGGACCATTTTTTCAATTCCGGGAGCAGGAATGCCGGGAAGGTTTTGCAGCGCGCGCTGAACATCCACGGCGCCGGGCTTGTGGTGGACGGGATTGTCGGCCCCAGGACCCGGCAGGAGTTGCAGGACCAGCTGGCCGCCACGAGTGAAGCGGTGTTCCTTATCGCCCTGCAGGAGAAGCGTCAGGCGTTTTACCGCTCGTGCAGGCAGTTTCCGACCTTCGGGAAGGGTTGGCTGAACCGCTGCGACGATGCGTTCAGCGTGGCGCAGGAGCTTGTTTAGTTGTTTACCATTAGTTGTTATGAGTTCAAATCCATTAAAAGCTGTCGGAGGGGCCCTGGCAAATATCGCCACGTTCGGGGGATATGGAGCCAATAAGGCGGCCAAGAAGCAGGCAAGCGCCGCCAACGCTATGGCCGATGCCATGGCGAATGCCCCGGAGCAGAAGGTTATTACTACGGAAACCAAGGATGTTTCCCAAGCGGAGAATGCGGTGAATTCGTCTGCCCGCCGCCGCTTGAAGCTTAGTAATACGACGAACCGGAGTAATCCTCTTTCTTCCCTGGCTGGCCTGAGGAAGACGCTGGGTTGATTTTTACACAGGAGATCCATGGAAAATGTTAAAGATTTATTGAGGACGGCAGACGCCCTGTTCACGGAGATGAATAAGAATTCCGGGGATTGGGATGAATTGCGCCGGCGCATTATGCCGCGGATGGAGGGGAAGGCCCGCCAGCAGGAACAGGCTAATGAGATGACGGCTGCGTCCAGTTTTTCTCCGGTGGCGCATAAGTCCCTTTTGAATTTGGCGTCCGCTCATCTTCTTTTTATTACTCCCATGGATCAGAAGTGGTTTTCCCTGCGGCCGCAGGAGGAAAGGGATGATTACACCGATGAGGACGATTGGTACAGCAGAGCGACGGAGGCCGTCTACCGCGCGCTGGCGGATTCCAATTTTTATGCGGCGGCCCACGAGGTTTACCTGGACCGTTGCCTGACAGGGACAGGCTGCATGTTTGCAGATGTTTCCCGTGACGGGTCCCTGGTGTTTAAACACGTCCCTACCGGGACTTATGCGATTGCCGAGGGAGCCCACGGGGAGGTGAATACGCTGGTGCGGACGTTGAAGTTTACTGCCCAGCAGGCCGTGGAGATGTTTAAGCTGCGCAATCTGCCTGTCAAGATTCAGGAGGCGTATAAGGATGCGGAGAGGCGGTACACCGAGATGTTCGAGTTTGTTCACCTTGTACTGCCCAACAGCCGGGCGCAGTTCGGTTCCGACATGGTAAGGCCTGGCCGCCGCAAGTGGTTGGACGTGTATATTGCCAGGGAGGCGGAGAAGATTGTTTTCCATGGCGGCTTTTACGAGTTTCCTTTTTTGGTGACGCGCTTTTTGAAGGGTGGCGTTTCTTCTTACGGCGAGGCTCCGGGCAAGGCTGTGCTGCCGGAGATTAAGGCTACCCTGCTGATGGATCGGGTGATGGATGTGGCCGGCAGCCGGGCGGCAATTCCCAGCGTTATTGTGTCGGCTAAGATGGCAAAGGAGGTTGATTTGCGGGCCGGAGGCAAGACGGTTGTTCCGGATGAGCTTATTGGTTCACAGTTTCCGAGGGAATGGGCGAACGTGGGGGATGTGAGGTTTATGCTGGAGCGGCAAGATAAGAAGGAGAAGTTGATCAGGGAGGCGTTTTTCAATGATATTCTCCAGGTGGTTTCAAGCGTGGACCGCGAGATGACGGCTACGGAGGTGAATGCCCGCGAGTCGGAACGCATTATTTGCTTTTTTTCTTCTTTCATTCAGTTTTCGCAGGATTTCCAGACGATGATGAATCGCATTGTCTGCCTGATGTTCCGCAATATGCAGGGGGCCGTGCTTCCGGGCGACGCGCCTGATGAGTTTTTTGTCCGTTCCGCCGATGGGGAGAAGTTTGAGTTGCGGACTCCCCGCACCCGCTATCTGGGCAAGATTGCCCAGGCATTTGACCGTTTGCAGAGGTACGGCCTTGAGGGGGTGCTGAATGGGTTGGCGAAGTATATCCAGGTTTCGGGCGATACCCGCATTGCCAAGCGCATGAAGGCATGGGAGGTGTTGCGGTTTATGTGGGACAGTTCCGGCGCCCCGTCCAAGTGCATTGTGTCCGCGTCCGAGAATAGCAAGATGGTTGAGGAGGAGAGGGCGCAGGAGGATCAGATGCGTCAGGCCGCCCTTGCGGAACAATTGGCCAGGGCCGGCAGGGATAGTGCCGCGGCGTCCGCACAGTTTAATACGGAATGATGATGAATATGTTTGAAGATAAGCCGACACCGGAACAGGTTGAGTTTCTCAAGAGGCTCAACCGGAGACGAGCCGCGCTGAAGGAGGCTTTTACTCCGGAGGTGCTGGATATTTTAGAGAAGGAGTTCCAGACGAATTTGCCCTGCTTTCAAGGGAAGGCTGGTTCCTACGATCCCCTTGACGCAATGCGCCGAGATGCCCAGCGGGAGGTTCTCCTGTGGGTAAGATACGAGATTGAACAATATAACCCTGATTTACATGACCTATAGTAGACTATTCCATAACAGGTTCTTATACGAAGAGGCCATTCCGGAAGGGGGGGCTGGCGGCAATGGCGCTCCGTCTCCCACGAATGACGCCCCTCCTGCGAATCCCGTGGGAGATCCGCCTCCCGCGGATCCTCCTGTCCCGTCCAATCCCTACGATTTTTCAGGGAGCACGGAAGAGCCCGATCCGGTTCCCGGCAGTCCTCCCCCGCTTTCTCCGCAGGAGGAGACCGAGTATGAGATTGATTTTGGGGAGGGGTTTGTGGAGAATGATGCCCTGCGGGATATGTTGAAGGGACATGCCAGGGCGGCAGGGCTGCCGGCCGATGCCGCCGGGAAGTTTCTTTCCGAGGTGGCTGCCAGCATCCGCGCGGACGAGGAGGCGGCTTTTAAGGAGGCTGACGAAGCGTTGAAGGAGGAATGGGGAGCGGAGTATGAGACGAATGTTTCTGCCTCCAAGGCTTTTGCCCGGAAGCTTTCCGTGGAGTCCGGCGTTCCTATGGAGAAGATGGCTGTGTTTGCGAGTCCGGACGGGTTCCGCGTTCTGCACGCCATTTCCCGGATGATAGGCGAGGGAGGCTTGAAGGGCGGCGGTCAGATTCCGGCGAAGACGGACCCTGCCGACGAGGCTCAAGCTATTTTGTCCGACCCCAATCACCGTTATTATAAGGCAATCGCCGATCCTTCACATCCACAGTGGCGGGAGGCTACCGATTATTATAATAAGCTGGTGGGGATTTCCGGTTAGTTTTTTTTGCGTTGACTATTGGTTCGGAGGGGTGTCCTGCTGTGCGGGGCGCCCTTTCTTTTTTTCATTTGTTCAAGTTACGGTTGTATTCATCAGGCCTGGGGATGTGGCATGATGCCTCAAATGGATAAGGTGACCGTTTTTAACCAGGCTTTGGCCCAGTTGGGGGACCGGGAGTATGTGAAGGGTTCCCCAGCCGGTCACGCCGTTGATTTGTGGTGGCCTACCGTGTTGCAGGAAGCGCTGTTGTTCGGGGCATGGACCTGGGCAACCAAACGGGTTGAGATGGAGCGCTCTGTCATGAGGCATCCGATTCCGGATGATTGCCTGCGCGTGTTGTATGTGGGGGCGGATTTGTTCCGCATTGAGGGGCGTGATTTGGTGGTTGAGCGTTACGGGAAACGCGCCACCGGGACCGATAAGCTGGTGGTGGATTATCTTTCCGACGAGGTGGCCCGCTCCGAAGTGCTGCCGGATCATAGTCCGTTTTTCATCAAGGGCGTTGTGTTTCTTCTGGCTGGCAGGTGCGCTTTGAAGCTGGCTTCTTCTCCCCAGCTTGCGGCCGCTTTGGAGGCACAGGGTGAGGCGTTTTTAAGCAAGGCCCTTTATTGGGACACCTGCCAGCATGCTTCCAATGACCAGGATCCGTTAACAGAGATTTTAAACAGTTCCATTTTCTGATGTTATGAGTTCCGATTTCGGGGTTTCCCAGCAGTATAAGTATCAGGGGCAGGCGGCTTTGAGCAACGGGCGCGCCACGCAGGCGGCTTATGAGAAGAAGGCCCGCGCCCTGGAGGCAGAGGCGGTTTCCGATTCCCACCTGGCCGCCCGCAATATGAAGCGGATGCGCCAGAATCAGAATACCGCCATGGGGTCTGCACGGGCACAGCGCGGCGGATCCGGTTTTACTTCCGAGGGTTCCGGAAGCCAGGCGGAGGTGGCGGTGGCGGATGTGTGGGAGAGCGCCATTGGGGATGCGGCCCTTTCCAACGCGGTTTCCGATGCCAATAAGCGGTTTGCCGCGGAGTCCGCCCGATACCAGGGTGATCTGGCCATGATGGCGGCACACAGCGAGGCAGACCAGTATAAGATGCTTTCACAGAATGCCCTTGGTTCTGCCATGATCCAGACGGCCCTGACGGTGGCGGGGGGAGCCATGGGGGCGGCAGGAATGTCCGGTGGAGGATTGCTGGGGGGTGTTACCGAGAGCGGGGAGGAGTGGGGAGCCAAGGTAGGAGGAGCCCAGGGGGCTTTTTCCGGGATGATGAATGCTTATTCCCTTTCCGGTTCCCTGGGGGGGATGGTGCCGGGGAGCATGCAGTCTTCCAACAGGTTGAGGGATTCCCTGCTGGCTAATTTCATGGGTTTTGGAAAGAGATGAGCGTTTCTCCCATGCAGCAGGCTTTTTTACTGATGGAAGCCCAGCGCCCCGGCTGGTTCCGGGAGACCGTTTCCCTGGCGGATGCGGGAGGCGGGGTCGTGTGGTGCTGCCCTTCGTTGTTTTTTGCGGGGGTGCCAGATACGGAGTCCCCCAGGACGTTGATTATTCTTTTTGCCCACGGCCGCATGGAGGCCGTCAGGGAGCTGGCTTGTCTGGTGCAGGGGCGTTTTGACCGGGCAAGGTGGCAGCGCTGCATCCGCGGACGCGAGGACTGGAAGGAGATTTCCATCCCAAGGTTTTTAAGTTTTAACCGTTTCAAGATGAACGAAGATGAGTGATTTACAGCAACCCTTGTACGGAGGAACCCGGATGAATGCGGCTTCCTCCACCCCTTCCCCGGTCCAGATGCCGGATGTTTCTTCCAAGCCCGTTCAGAAGGCGCTGCAGAATGCCCAGGAGTTTGTGTCTGATGTTGCCCACCAGTACCAGCGCATGAAGGATTTCGGCGAGCAGACGCGCCTGGAAGGCCAGATGAATGATTTGGCCAGCGAGTTTGAGCAGGAGATAACCCGGAGATTGGGGTTTGCCCGCGGTCATGAGCTGTCTTTTTACGATCGTGACGGGAGGCTGAAAGAGAGCGCCCTGAATACGTTTGTACGGAATTACGAAGGGAAGTTCCGCGGGTTGAAGGGGAGTTTTGTTTCCCAGGAGGAGGCCTCCAGGTTCGGAGCCAGAAAGCAGGATGTGATGCGCCGACTCCAGGGGCGGGCTTCCGAGTTGATGCTTAAGGGGCAGATTCAGGAGTCCAGGCAGGCTTTTGAGGAAGGGTTGAAGGGGGATGTCGACCGAGGAGATTATGCCAGTGCAAGCCGCCGTGCTCAGGAAGCTTCCCAGGCAGGTGTGATTTCCCAACAGAAGGCAGATAATTTAGGTTATGGGTTTCATCAGGATGAATTGATGAAGCAGGCCGAACGTCTGATGAGGGAAGACCCTTCCGAGCTGGCTCTTCAGATGGACGAAGGACAATGGAATGAATTGAATGAAAAGAATCTGTTCAAGGTTCAGGACGAACTGGAACGCATGTTGCGGAATAAGGCCGAGCAACAGCCTTACACGGATTCCGAGTTGAAGGTCATTCAGGAAGGCAGGACAGTTCCTCCGAAGTACGCCGACCTTCCAGGAGATACGGAGAAGATGCGCGTTTGGAGGCAGGCTAAGCGCGAAGGGAAGCTTTATTTGTACAAAGATGATATTGAGGCGGAATTCCGGAAGGAAATCGCCAATGGTCCCGTGTTTGATTCCCTGTCCAAGTATGAAACCTGGAAGAAGGAGATGGTCAAGGATTGGAGCGATGAGAAAACCGGCTTCGGCCTGACTCCTGATGAAGTGGAACTTGCCTGTGATCATCATATTGCGAATATGATGAGCGCGGGTTCCGGGAATTCTTTTAATGCTACCAAACTTTTTGACGACCTGGGCTATCAGCAGGTGGTTCCCCTGTTTTATGAAAAGTGGAGGAAGAAGGCCGAGACAGGCTACTTGACTTCCAACCGCAGATCCATGGCAGAAGGTGCGGCCGTGAGTGAGATGGAGGCCGCGATGGAACGCGTCAAAAATAAAGCTTTTAGGGCTTTTATTGCATGGGAACAAAAGAACACAAAAGCTTCCCGTGAAGAGAAGTTCATGAAGGCGACAGACTTGATCACGAATATGTCTGAAGAGGAAAAGGTTTCCATTAGCGGAGATGTCATTCAAAACAAGGCTGATAAGAAGGCTATTTATGAACGGGTTTTCGGGAAGATGGATGATTACTTCAGCGATTCCGGGAAGGCCGTTCTGGATGAGCAGAAGAAGCGCCACCAGGAGTACCGGGAGGAGAGAGCGGAGAGCGCCAAAAAAGCCGCGCGGCAGAGAATTGTCGATCAGGCAAAGTTTATGCCTGTGGAGGTAGACGGCGTGATCAATGTGTCCGAACGAGAACCGGGTATTTACCTGGACAGGAAGACCTTTGAACAAGTCGTCAAGGATCACGGAGATGCCCCGGTGGTTTTGGCCACCATTCCGGAACGCGGAAGCAGACGTGCGGCTGCCAAGCTGCCTGTTTTGGGGTGGCACGAAGGAGAGGGAACGATGCTGACCAGCGGGGCGCGCGTGCGCTTGTTGGGCCGCATCCGGAATGTTCATTCTCTACATTTGAAATTTCTCCAGAATTCGGAGAGCAAAGCGCTGGAGGGCAGCAAGATGAAGGAGTTTACCGAGAAGAAGAAGCGCAAGCTCCGCGATGCGGATGCGCCACCCGATGATTTCGGCATTGTCCCGGACAATGGAGTGGAGACCGCCCAGCCTGTGAGCGGGGCTTATTTGAACGGGGATCTGACCATGCTTCCCCCGCTTTAACCTTTTCACACAACCTGACACATGAACTTTGAAGAGTATTTCCAGAGAATTGAGCAGGCGGAACAGTCTGTCAACGAATTGAACCAGCCGTCTGGAGAAGGCATTGCTTCCTCCATGCCGGATTACATGCCGGGAATAGAAGCAGCTGCCGAAGAATATTCTCCGGGATGGATGAGCTCTGCCCTGAATGCGGTGCGTCCCGAATGGGAAGAGAGGCGTAACCGCTGGGAAGAGCTGGGAGCCGCCGCCCTGTACGGAGATTTCCTGAAGGCCGGGAAACAGGGTGAGCTTGATGCGCGAGTACGGGAAGTGATGGACAAGAATAAGGTTTTCCGGGATTTCATGGAGGCCGGGGACAAACCGCTTTCCCGCATGTACATGGGCCGGGAGGTGATGAGGGCATTGTACGGTTCCCGCTTCCGTGACGTGCCGGAGATGTATTTCCATTCCCGCGGCGAGCAGATGCCGGAGAACGGCAGGCAGTCTCTTAACGATGGGTATGCCGCCGTATGGGATGATTTTTCCGATAAGACGCGCAAGAAGTATGCTGATTACCAGCAGAAGAAGGCGGAGTTTCAGCGCGGCCTGGAAGAGTTTGGACGGGAACTGGAAACAGCGCTTCCGGAAGCCGTCCTGCAGGGGAAGACCCTTTCCCCTGATATGATGGAGAAGGCCACTCGCTACGGTCAGGCGGAGAAGGTGACAGCCAGCCTGCAGCGGGCCCGTGCGGCCGTTGACCTGATCCGTGGCGTGAACCGCGGCGGCGCTTCCTACGGCGCTCATGAAGGCGCCGTCCATGCGGAGACGGAAAAAATTCTCCAGGAAGAGAACAAGGCCGGGAGTTATTACCGATTCCTGGGCATGGAGTTCGGCAAGCCGAAGACGGAGGAGGAAGCAGAACAGCAGGCGCGGGCCAACCTGGGCAACAGCTACGAAGTGACGCGGGAGTTTATTTCCCACCTGGCGAACGTCCTTTCCGACGAGGACGGACAGCTGGATGAAGGAGCCCTGGGCGCCATGATGCTGGCCCTGGACGCGGACGCACAGGGTCAGCAGACGATTGACAGCCGGTTTGTGCGCAACACGCTGGAAGGTCTGAGACGCTGGGGGAGCGAATCCGCTGACTTTTTGAACCGCTACGGCATGAGGGCCTTTGATTCAGTCGGCCTTCTGGCTCCAACTTGGCAGGACGATCTTCAACGCTACAATGCCCCCCGCATAGAAGTCCTGAAAGACAATCTGGCCAAGCTGGAAGACAGCCGCCTGACGGCCTCAGACAAAGCCACCTTTTTAGCCGGGATGATGACAGATCTGGGCACCGTGACGGGGGAAAGCTCCCCGGCCATTCTCGGCGGATTCATCAACCCCGCGGCTGCAGCCATCGCCTTCATCCCCTCCGCCGTCAACCGGAGCATTGCCAGCAACCACGCGGAAGGCAACCCCAACGCGGAATTCACCGGCCTCATTGAAGGAACCTTCGAAGGCGTGGCGGAAAGCTTCTTCGGCGTGGCCACCAAGTCCGTTCCCATCATTGGCAAAGCTCTGGACAAGGCCGCTCTGGGCCTAATGAGCCGCCCCGCGCTGGGCAAAATCGCCTCCAAGGTGCAGGGCAATGTCTATCTGCGCTACCTCTCGGACCGCGTCGTGGCGGAAAGCCTGGGCGAGCTGGTCGGGGAAGAAGTCATCAGCCAGACGGGCAGCTATCTGACCATTCAGGCCATGCGCCAGATGGACGTGGACATGAAGGACAAGCAATGGGCTCCCTTCTCCACGGCGTGGGAAACAATTCAGGACGAGCGTCAAAGCACGGCCACGGTCGTCTATTGCGCCGCCCTGGGCCTCATGGGCCTGAAGGCGGACATGAACGCCGCCGCGGCCTTCTCCCGCAGCCGGAAGAATCTGGAAACCGTCGGCCTGAAGCCGGAAACCGCCTCCCGCCTGGCTCTCATGGCGGAACAGGCCATCAACAAAAAAGCCCTGCTCCAGCAAGCAGGGGACGCCAACGCCGCGGAAATTCAGCGGACGGAAGATGAACTTCAGAAAGAACTGCAAAAGGCCTACCTGGAAGAAGTCGTCAATGAAGATCCCGTCAAGCTGCGTGACCGGTTGAAGAAGAATCACGAGTTGTTCATGAGCGACATCGACGCGCAGGTGGCTCTGCGAGAAGGCGTGCTGAAGGCGGCGTTGCGTGAACAGGGCGCGCTGGACGTGAAGGAAAGCCTCACAGGCAAAAACATCGTCACCGTCACGGACCGCGAACAGCTGGAAAAAGACCGCGAGGGATGGGAGGACGGGGAAATGCCCGCGGACTATGAAACCCCCACAAAGCAGGTGGAGTGGACGGACGAGCAGCTGGCGGCCTATTCCCAGTACGCCATTGGGAACGAAGGGTTGAAGCGGATGAAGGCCATCCGGTCCTCCGCGCTGAATCTGGACATGGCCGCGAAGGTGAATGAGAAGGATTACGCCAAGACCCTGCCGCTGACGGAGAGTTCCGTACCTGTGGCCGCCGAGCTGGCCAGGAGCAAGGGGGCGATGACGATTGACGTGCTGCGGGCTTTGTCCGAGGCGGCGGCCAGGGAGGGGGAGAACGGCCGCAGCGTGCTGCCCGGCGTGAGCAATGCCGCCGTGGGTTCCATGGAGGGAAGTTTCATGAAGCGGTTGCAGTGGGAGGCCCGCAGCGGCGATACGGCCGGCGCTTCCCGGATGCTGGCGGGCGAAGGCGGTGCAGCGGCTATCCGGCTGACGGCCGGCGAGGGGCCGGCGAGCCGCATTGTGTATAATCCGGGGCATACCCTTTCCACGAATTTGGCGGAGGACGTGGTGGAGAGCATGCTGGTGGATAAGCTGCAAAAGGAGGGAGGCATGGACGGCCGGGGCCATCTGACGGATGCCGGGAAGGATTGGCTTTCCGCCATGCACCGGGAGATGCGGGAAGTGCGCCGGCAGGTGCTGGCGGCTACCGGCAGGGACATCATGCCCGGGTTGGAGAAGGCGGAACCTTCCCTGATGAACGTGACGGAGTATTTTTCCCACCTGGCCCAGAGCGCGTTTTACCGGCAGGCCGGGGAGTACGGCCTGAATGACGCGGCGATGCGGCATGTGAAGTTTATGGATTCCGCGCTGATTCAGGCGAAGTTTCTTAATGATATGGGGGCGGGTTTTGCGAAGTGGGCGGCCACGGAGGCGGGCCGCGCCTGGCAGAAGGAGGGCGGGACGCTGGCCGGATTGCTGCAGGAAACCGGCCATGAGCTGGCGGATTTGTACACCAACAGCCGGGTTACGGCGGAGAATGTGGCCGCCGTGGAAGAGGCCCGCATGTACCGGAGGGCCAACGGGACCCGGACCGTGGAAGATATCCGGGCGGAACTGGAAGAGGCTGAACAGGAGGGAACGGAAGCGGAGGGCGGAAGTGTCCGGGAAGCATATCCGAAGTCGGCGAGATGGCGTGCGTTCGTAAAGGCTCGATACCAGTTGAGACATGCCGAGGATATTTACAATATCGAGAAGGATCTTTTTAAGGTTGGCGTTACGGATGAAGTTGCCCGATACGATGCCCGGGGTAATGTTTATAAGCCGAAATGGGCGCCAGCAGGAAGCAAGGATTATCAGAAGCTGCTGGATCGGTTGCGCAAGGAGGTTGCGGAGGGAGATAAGAAGAGGGGCCGTCTGACGATGGCTCCTTCAGAAGAGCTTGCGTATTACGAGGAAACGGCCGCCCTTGCTGAGGAGTTCAAGGATGAGCTGGAGGTGTGGCGCAAGAAGAATGCTGCCCGCGAGAAGGCGGAATGGGAGCGCATCATGGGGGAAGATTCCAGGGAGATTCCTGCGGAAGAGAGTATCACCGGAGAGTCCATCCCGGCGGAAGCCAACGAAGAAGTGCCTGACGCGGATCCGGAGAGCGGGCAGTTTGTGCCCCCTCCCGGAAGCGTGATTGAAACCGATCCCGAAGGCAAGGGCCGCGGCCTGGAAGGAGGCCGGTATGCGGAGGACGGCGTGGAAGGGTCCGTGATCGGCATGGTTCCTTTTTCCTCCCTGGTGTTTTCCGAATGGCCTTTTTCCAGGTTTGCCGCTGCGGACGGCATGGCTGAAGCGCTGCGGCACGCGGACGGCCGCATGGAGGTGATCATGGGGGGCGCCCTGCTGCGGCAGGATGAGCGGGCAAGGAGCGTGAAGGTCCGCGTTTGGGATGCGGATGCTGCCCACAATGAAGCCTGGGCCCGCGGAAGGGTTTTGGAGCAGATAGCGCTTGCCGGCCTGGCGCCGAAAGTTTTTTCCGTCCGGGATTATCTGGAGTATTACCGCCACCTGTACCCGGCCGGCTTGCCGGGCAAGGAGACTCTGGGGAAGCTGGGCAAGAAGGCCTTTCAGGCCGTGGCGATTCTGGAGAAGGCGGCGCCGGAAGTGGTGCGGGATGTTCTTTCCGGCGCCGTGTCCGCGGCGGATGCCTACGCCGCGGTGGAGACGGCCTCCACGCAGGAGGGTCAGCGGTTTTATCTGGATCAGAAGGCCGCCGACAGGAAGGCGAGCCTGGAGTACCTGACTGCCCTGACGCGGGCCCGGGAAGCCGCGCCCGGGACGGACGCGGATATGCTGCGCAGGCAGGCCCGTTATGTCGTGGCCGCCCGCAAGGAGATTCGCAAGGCTGTTGCCCGCCTTCAGGATGTGCGGGGAGAGAAGCCCCGCGTCGTCGCCCAGCGGGAGCTTGGCATCGACCTGCCCACGGCGGAGGCGGTGGCCGACGCGATGAAGAGGCTGGGCCTGCTGGACGCTTCTTTTGACGCATTTGAGGCTGATTTGGATGTTCCGGGGCGCGCTGCGGAGTGGGACGGGAAGAGCCCGACAGGAGTTGTCGGCAGTTTTTTCCAGGCGCGGGAAGAGGTGAAGGAGATGAAGGCCGGGACGGAGGCGTCCGAGGCCGCCGGCAGGATGGCGCGGAAGCGGGGCCGCCGGGAGGAACAGCAGGCCCAGCCTGCCGATGAACAGAAGCCCGCTCCCGACAAGCTGGAGGATGCGGGGCGTGAGATCAGGGCACACAAGGACAGGTACAGCGACAGGATTACCGAGCCGCTGAAGGCCGAGATGCCGGAGGATTTCAGCAAGGTGACGGCGAGCAGGTATTTCCCGGAACCAGACTGGGAGAAGCTGGTCAATGACGGCGTGAGCCAGGATGTGATTGTGGCCGTGGCGTTAATCCGGAATTTGCTGCCGGACAAGCCCAGGGGGAGAAAGGCTTCTTACTTGGGGAAAGAGTGGCTTAATGCCATGAAGATGTACCGCCGCAGCACGGCGGAGTTGTTGGAAGGTTCGTTGAAACCGGAAGAGTTTTTTGCGATGCTGGCCAAGCAGGGCGAGAAGTGGGAACGTCAGGTGGATTTGTTCAGGGGGCTGGGTTATCCGTATTGCCTGAAGGCGATGGGGATGCAGCTGTCTACATGGACCAGTTACCCTGATAGGAAGGTGAAGTGGCGCGTGGAGCGTCACATGAAAAGCAGGGTTGTGATTTCAGGTGATGGCGACGTCCGCATGTATGATACCAGGGAGGAGGCGATTGAAGCTTTCCGCGTGGCGGCGGCTGTGCAGTCGGCTCTTGAGAATGAAACGAAGCAGAAGGAAGGGGAGGACGGAAAGAGCGAAAAGAAGAGAAAGGACGTGAAGCTGACGATTCGTTATTACAACAGCGGACCGAAGAAGGGCGAGTATTTTATTTGCCGGGATTTGCCCGGCAGCGCGCGCATTAAGCTCAAGGATGGCCTGGCTTCCGGGAAGGAGGCGCGGGAATATATGTATGCGCACATGGACGAGCTCCAGGAGAAGCTGAGACGAATTGCCAGGAAGCCGGATGTCATGCTTGAGGTGAGTTCTGAACGGGTGGGGGAAGATTACCGCAACGGGAAGAATGTGGATAACGCGATGCTGATGGAAACGTTTGGCATTAACGGGATTACTTACGGGAATTGGGTGAGCGGTCCGGAACGTCAGGCCAAGCTGAATGCGACGTATGATGCGTTTTTGGATTTGGCCCATCTGCTGGGGATTCCGCCGAGGGCGATTTCTTTGAACGGCAGTCTTGGGTTCCAGTTCGGCGCGAGCGGCGTAGGGCGTTATTCGGCTCATTATCGCCCTGCCGACGTGAGCATCAACCTGACCCGCAAGAAGGGGGATGGTTCCCTGGCGCACGAGTGGTGGCACGCGCTGGATCATTATTTTATGCGTGCTCACGCGGGGATGAATATGGAGCTCGCCAGCAATCATACCCAAAGCCGGATTGCGCCGAATTCTGCCCGGAGAACCGAGGATGGGGGCTTTCAATATGATTATCAATATTCTACTCCCGGCATGAATGAGGACGCAGGCCGGGCGTTTGCAGAGCTGGTCCATGCGATTCAACGAAGCAGGTATGCCGAGCGCAGTACGGCGATGGGCAGGCAGTATTGGGGTTCCAATATAGAAATGACGGCAAGAGCGTTCCAGACGTACATTGTGAAGAAGGCCAGGGATGCGGGGGTTCTCAATGAGTATTTGAGCGCGTACCAGAGCAAGGAGGTATTTAGTGAGATAGACAGGGAGTTTTTTGAATCCACGGGGATTGACCGGTATCCGTATCCGACGGATGAAGAGATGGAGAAGCTTGCCCCGCTGTTTGACAGGTTCTTTGCCGCGCTGACGCACGTCAGGCAGGAGAACGGGAATTACGTGACCTTTTCCGTGACGGATGCGGAAGATATGGGCGCCCCTGCCGAGACTACGTTTTCAGTCGCCGCTCTGAACGGGGACGGCACGGTGTTAAGACCGGAAGCTTTCATCACTCGCCCTGACGGGAACCCGGACTGGTTCACCATTCCGAAGCGCAAGGGTCAGGCCGCCATGCCGGTACGGCTCCTGGTGGGCGAAGATACCGCTTTTCACAAAGGATATGGGTTGACGCACATTGCCGCGTCCAGGGATTTGGACGGATTGTGGTCCCGTGTCACTCCGGAACGGTATTTGTCCAGCATCCTGTCCAACGTGAGCGAATTGTGGGAAATTTCCCCCGGACGGGAGCTGCTGGTGAAAGGCAAGAGGCCGTCTGCCTGGATGGTTTTACAGCTAGCTAGAAAGGAGGAGTATTATTCCATCGTTACAGCACACCCGGTAGCCGGTTCCAGGAAACCAAACGGAAAGAGACTCCCTCTTGCAGAGCGGATCGCTGGTAAGAACCAGACGCGTGTTGATCGGTCACAACGACCTGCAAACCCGGATGCGGTTCCGGGCGCCTTCCCGGGAGGTCAAGAGAGTGAAGCCGCAACTCTAGCCTCTACCGCTGGCGGGGGATATGCTACTTCCTTACCACTAGGCACACGCGTTGTCAATATCAATGACGTGCGGCTGCGCTTCGACGACGGGCGACAGATGAACGCGGGGGGATCCGTTTCTACGATGTCCCTTGCCCTGATGGATGACGGCCTGGATACGGCCCCGCACCTGAAGGAACACGTGGTCCAGCAGCTGATCGGCGACGTGCGCACGGCGGTGCGGCGGTTTAACCGCGTGTTTGCCGGAAATACGGGCGTGGAAGCCGCAGCGCGGGAGATGGGTCAGGCACAGGCGCTGCTTGGCATGATCAATAAGTACGCGGCCAGGGGCTACCGCCCGCGCCTGACCGCCCAGATGCGTTATGTGGAGGTATACGCCCGGATGCTGGAGAGCGGGAAGATTCTTTCTTACGGGAAATTGAACGCCCAGGAACTGGAATCCCTGAAGGAAGATCTGGAAGCGGAATTGTCCGATGCCGTGGATGTTTCCGCCCGCGGGATTGCGTGGGAGGCCGCCGAGGGCGGATTGTCCGGCAAGCATGAGCTTGAACGGCTGGAAATACAGGCCCGGCAGGAGGTGCGCGATTTACTGGTGAGGGATTATGCCGGCCGCAAGCTGGACGAGGTGGTGCGCGATATGCTGAATCAGGGGGCGGCCCAGCTGGAGAAGCAGCTTAAGGACGAAGAGATGGCGCGTATCGGCAAGCTGCTGGATTTTATCAGGCCGCGCAGGGATCCGAAGACCGGCAAGCTGAAGAAGGGGCTGATGAATGCCGACGCTTACCGGAGGGTGGCGCGGATTACCCGCATGATGGAGGCGCCGGCGGAGAAGAAGGCCGAAGAGATGGAGCGGCTGAATGTTCAACTGGCTGGGGACGGTTTGGCGGAAGCCGATCATGACCGCATTGCCCTGGAGCTGCTGGACTGGTCCGCCTATGGGGCGCTGGAGAGCATGAGCCTGGATGCCGTGAGGGCTGCCGGGGAGAGTCTCCGGGAGTTGGTTCTGACGGAACGGAATGTGTGGGAATCCAAGCTGGAGGACGAGAAGAGGCGCCTCAAGAAGGTGGCCCAGGATGCCGCGGCGGTTCTGGGCCGGGCGGATGCCACGAAGATGCGCCAAATGACGGAGAAGGAGGAAAGGACGTTCCGGAAGTTCGGGGTTATTGGCCGCCATTTGATGAGTTTTTCCCAGGCGATGTATGCCATGAGCGGCATGCCCGGCGTCATGAAGGATCTGGCCCGGGAAACGCTGGATGCCGTGGCTGACGGGCATGTCGCTCTGACGGCCAGGGAGAAGGCCGTCATGGACGAGCTGGAAGGGTTCATGAAAGAGGAGCTGGGGTTGAAGGAGAAGCGGCAGAGGGCCGATTTTATCCAGGGCCTCAAGAAGACGATTAAGACCGGGATTGTGCGGGAGAAGGTAAGGGTGCACTCCCTGGATTTGACCGTGGAGGAAGCCCAGCGCTGGATTTCCATGAGCAGGGAGGAACGGCAGGCAGAGCGGGACCGGATGCGGGAAGAGGCGGAAATCAAGGGTTGGGCCGTGGAAGCCATGGTGGAAGAGGATGATGTGCTGCCGCTGAAGGAGGCTGTCCATTCCGCCCTGAATCCTCCGCCGCGCATTGACGGGAAGAAGGGCAGGAAGAGGGAGCGCGTCCAGGTGAGGCGCGAGTTTATGGAGAAGCAGGAGCCGCTTGAGGCCAGCGCAGACCAGCTTCTTAATGTCATTCTGACCTACGAGCAGCCTTTTTATGAAGAGAACGCACGCATGAACGGTTATACGCCGGAGGTGCTGGATGCTTTGCGCCGGAAGGTTGGCGCCGACGCGCTGGCCTTCGGTTACAAGATGCGCGAGTTGCTTTCCGATAGCGGGGTTGCCGAAGAGTTTGAGCGGCGTGAAGGGGTTCCCTTCCCCGCGCAGGCGAATTACTGGATGAGCCGTTTCCATGATCCTTCCCGCATCAATCAGGACCGGGATGCTCTGGATATGGAGACAGGGACCGGAACCCGGTACGGGATGCTGGTTCAGCGCGTGGACCACAGACATGAGGTTGATTTGAGCCTGGGGGCAAGCAATGTGTTCCTTGCCGCCTGCACCCAGCAGAATAATTACCTGATCATGGGCCGGATGACGGCGAGGTGGAGGCGCCTTTTAGCCAATAAGGAGTTCGCGGGGGCTTTGAAGCAGAGGCTTGGGGATGGTTTGTTTTCTTCCCTCAGGCAGATGGTTGATTTGTTTGACGGCGCCGGGGTGATGGAGGCGGTGACGCAGCGCGCCATGGGCAGCCTGCTGGGCATGATTCAGAATGCGCATGCCGTGAGCGTGTTGTCCGCCGCCCTGACGACGATTGCCAAGCAGCCTTCCGCCCTGATGCACGCGGCGGCGTTTAAGTCTCCTGCCAGAGTGATGAAGCAGTTGCTGCTGGACCGGGCGGGCGCGGGCAGGATTTCGTTTGCCGAGATGCTGCGCAAGCCGTTTTTCCAAGCGAGGTTTAAGGATGACCGTGTGTTTGTGGAGCTGATGCGCATGGGGGCCAATGCGAAGTGGACGCGGATGGCCGGCATGGCCCGCGTGGGGATGCAGGCTCTTGAGCACGTGGATGTGTGGTCTAATTGTGCCAGCATGACGGCGCTGTATAACCTGACCTGGAAGGATTTGGAGAAGGAGAACCGCGCGGCAGCCGTCCCGATGACGGAGGAGCAGATGGAGGAGGTTTGCGACAGGACGGTGAAGAATGCCCTGGAGCTTGTCGGGCAGCCCCAGCGGCTGACGCAGCGTTCCATGATGGCGGCGCTCGGGAAGAGTAGTTTGTGGGAGCGGATGAGTTGTTACATGGGTAGCGAAGCGCTTAATAAGGTGGGCATGAGCGCAGCCATTGGAGAGAAGGCCCGCGCGGAAGGGGATGGCGTGGTCAAGAGGTTCGGCAGGAAGATGCTGTGGCTTTCCACGATGTCCGGCGTTGAGCAGGTTATTTTGATGCTGCTGGATTTGATGCGGGGCAACGGTCCGGATGATGACGAGGTGCCGGAGTGGCTGGTTTACAATGCCCTCACCGGGTTGTCCGGTCTTGGTCTGCTTAATACGCTGCCCATTCTGGGGCCGACGCTGGAGGAAGCCAGCGGCCAGCTTAACAAGCTGATTACCGGTAATGGCAAAGGCTTCATTAAGACCGGCTTGCTGGACGATATGCTGTTTAACCTCCGGGGGTGGATACGCTGCGTCAGGAGGTTCGGCGATGCGGATAAGATGAGCGGCGAAGAAATGGCCATGGCGATTCACAACCTCGTCCGCCTTGGGGCGGCAGGAACCGGACTGGGCCGCGGCGTCAACAGCACGATGCAGTGGACCAGTACGTTGAGCGGTACGCTTCAATCCTTCTCCGCCGTTGGGAACATGCTGCGCCCCCTTCTTCAGCGCGCCATTAACGAAGAGAAGCAGGAGAAGAAGGAGCGTAGGGAAAGGGCACGAAAATGGTGATGATGTGTCAATTATTAATACAAAGTAGAAATATTCGTTTTTGTCATCTTATTTATCAACGCATTTAATAATTTCTTCAGCAACCTGATCTCCATTATTAGATTTAATAAAGGCAGTTTTTAACGCATTTGCTAGCTTCAAAGCTTCATCTTTAGAAAGAGCTATTGAGGTGGAAGTATTTTTTTTGTCTTTTAATGAATGAGCATAGCTTCTTATTTCTACACAGCTTTGAGAAAATTTAGGGTGTATTTCTATAGCAATCACTAATCTATTATCTGTATGCCCTAATACTGTTTTTGTTGTTGACTCAAATTCTTCTACTATGAATCTGTTAATAACAACATCCTTTTTCTCTGCAAGACTTATAAAATGTATAGCTTTCTCGATACTTTTCGCTACGGAGGCAGCATCATCGACATAAAAAAGACCAAATGGAGTTGCAAATATATTAAATTTATTATTCCCTGAAATTCTACATATTTTTTTAGATTCTTGCTCAAGAATAACAACGTTTAATTTTTCTTCTGAATAATCGGTTCCATTATACCCTCCAAGTACTTCAATAACATTTGAATAACAAGGCAAATCTTTTATAATAACAGGAATAAAATAGTTATTGCCGTAACAAATTCCTGAAAAAATACAAATAATAGATAATAAGGTTGATAAAATATTCATAGAATGGAATTATTTATTAGCTCCTCCACAAATTTTGCAGTTATTGCCGCTGCCGGTATCACTCCAATACCCTTTACAGTTGTTGTAGTATCGGCAAGAAGAATTATGTGTCTTTCCGGTTGAACTAATCCAGTATTTCTTTTGCGCGGCTTCTACTTTTACAGAGGGTTGAATGCTTTCTGCTAAAGACATACCGGTAGAAACCAATGACAAAACAACAACAGAACACACACAGGCAAGTAGTTTGATGATAATCATTGTATGAATTTATTCTTGATATGGGTTAAGATACAAAAAATTTTAAGTTAAAAATATAAATCTTAGAAAAATTATTTTTTCTTTGCATAAATACTTAAATGTGTATCAAACCAATCTTTTCCATAGCCTATTCCATTTTTTATCAGATGAATATTTTTTTCTTCTATAAAAATATTTTTTGAAGAAAGAAAAAAACGTTTTCTTTCAAGTATTTTTTCTATTTCATTTTGTTCTTCACTATTTGAAATAGTTCCCATGATTTGAAGAATATTTAACTGTTGCGGAGGTGTAATAGAAAAAACAATTTTGATATACGAGTTTTTTTCTTCTTCGGTTAAAAAATCTGATTTTAATATATAATCCATCATTCCATAAAAACCAATTGCCCATGGAATCATATCACCATAAGCCTTTTCAAATGCGATCCATCTTTCATTGTATTCTTCTTTATATTTTATCAACTCCTCCAGATGAGAACGCAGAGCCATTCTTATATTTTGCAAACACGTTCTAAAATTTTTAAAAATATCTGAAATTGCTTGATTTTCTGAATCATATTCAATGAATACATCTTTTCTTAAATAGTTAACATGCTCGATATACTTAAAAAAAAGATTTTCAAATTTCTGTATATCAAACAGTCTATTTTGAATTGAGAATTCATCAGACTGTCGTTTTAATTCCTTGCGCTGTAACTCCAAGTCCTTTCTTTGTAAAAGAATAGTAGCAATAAGACCAACAAAGGCTAATCCTGTAAAAAGAGTGTTTAAGACGCCATATTGATCTCCAAATCCACCAGCACATGTGGGTTGAGAAGTTCCTGTGAGATATGAGAGAATAGGACTGAAGAAAAATGTAAGTATAAAAACTATAAAAGAGATTCCAACAATCCACCAAATTTCGGATTTCACTTTCATTTTTCTACTGTTCAAGCTTTCTCCCACTTGTCCAGGGTTTCTACATATATCCCGGAGATCTTGCCGCCGTCCATGGGTTCGATGTCTCCGAAGTCGGGGTTAAGTGGATGTAATACGTAGTCCATTTTTCCGGTTTCCGGATTTTTTTTGCGGCCAAGCTTTTTCAGGGTAACCCCTCGTTCATCGTTGTATTCTACGATGGTTCCCACTTTAGGAATGGGAGGGATGGTGTGCTTGCGCATGACCACCAGCGAGCCATCAGGGATGACAGGTTCCATGGATTTTCCCTCCACTTGTAAAACGTATTCCCACTTGCCGACAGGTCGTTCTATTTTAATCTGATAGGGGATGTTGTCACCCGGAGTCAATGCTCCAGCAGCGATATTTCCGATAACTGGGACGGAATAATTCAGCGAGGATGCAGCGGGTAATGGCTCTACTGGGATAAATTGTTGACTGGGAGCTTCTGATTTCCTTTTCTGATGTGCCCTGGCTGTGACTTGGAGGATATGGGAAACCATGTCTTCAAGATTTTTGTGCATTTCATCCGCCATGGCGCGGAGCTGCTTTTCAAAGTCTGGCGGAAGCTCAAACTCAATTTCTTCCTCTCCTGACATCAGTTTTTCAATGAGGGCTAGCTTGGCGGGAGGAATAGGATTTCCAGATGACAACCATCCATCAACAGACCGTTTGCTGACCAGTGTTTTTTCAGCCAGCCATTCACGATTCTTTCCGATGGTTTTTAACCAGTCTTTGATGTCTTTTGCCTTGAGCATAGGAATATTATGTACGCATTTTACGTATTTGTCAAATCATATTTGAACAGTGATATTTCAAAAATTGATATTTTGTTATTGACTTCAATACGCAAAATTGACATTTTGAAATTATCAACAGAACGCAAGACGCGAATATGATCATCGACCTGAAAAAAGAAACGCAAGAAGTTCGGGAGTGGTTCCGGGATGCGCAGGCCGCTACAGGCTTGAGCGGCCGGGCTCTCGTTATCGGTGCCATCATGGATTTCCGCCAGAAGGCAAAAGAACGTACTCTCCAACCTCGAAAAAAGAACCCCGAACCCAAGAAGCCGGCGGCATGAGAGGAAACCTTTTACTGCACGCTCCTGATCTCGTGATCTCCATAAAGGTGCTTGATGGCCGGTGGAGTGAGAAGGAAGGATTGGCAGTAGTGGCCTCCACTCGGAAATATGACGTCAGGGTGAAGAGCGACAAGCACTCCTTTGTCAATCAGCCTCCCTGTAACTGGGCTGTATGGGTCAAGGAATTGTTGGATAGTTCCCTTGTTCATATATCTGGAGATGATTTCCTGTTCGTTTTCAGTGAGGGTTTGGAGGGTTTGCTTCACACGTTCTTCTTTCGCTCGTTCCTGGGCCGCTTGGCGTTGACGCATCCTTTTCTTTTTCCGGAGCTCGAACATATATACCCCAGCGGTAAAAGCCCGCTTACTGATTACTACAACAAGGCTGCTGAAACTCACAAGAAAGGCGAACCCTATCATGTGGCCATACTGGTTGCGCCATTCATGAATGTGAAGCCATTGCGCCATTTGCTCGGGCAGCCAGAGGATAAGGGCGCATGCGCACATGATGATGGCTGTTGTTTCCTTTCGAGTTACGAGGTCGATCAACTGCGAAAGAAATTGGAATGGCTGCATGCACAGGAGAGTACCCGATAACCCTAACTATTTCAAACCTAACAATGATGATGAATACGAATACTGAATTACCGAGGAACGCGAAGCTGCTCACCGTGGAGGAAGCGGTGGATCTAGTGAATAATAGTTACCGCTATTATGTTAATGATGATGGCTTCGTAAAAGTACAATACTCCATCTCTCCGCAACCTCTGCATGGAACGGGGTTTCTTGTGGTCGGGAATGAAGATAGTAAATGCCTGATTACAGAAACAGAATTGTTTAACAAGGCTATCAATAACCTCTGTGAGAATGTGCTAGCTGGAAATGGAGGAGTTGCTGTCACCAAGCCCTAAAAAGAAAGCATTTATGAAGTCTGCAATGTCCGGGACAATCACGGAGAGAGGTTTATCGTCTAGCCCCCTACCTGCTAGGTAAATGATCTTAGATTTGGAAGAAAAAGGCTTAATAGCAACAATCATATTAGTGTTGATGATGTGTTTTTGTCCTGCGGTATCAGTAACTTCAATAAAAGGATTATCCATAGCATTTCCAAAATAACAGAATAAGACTACTTCACAATCATAAATGCCGCCGGGGGAAGCAGAAATCCATATCCATAGCACTCTATCCCTCAAAGCGAAAGCAGGCGGCGCCAATTTCCAACAAATAACCAATGATGAACTGGACAGAATTTATTGTTGTCACGATGCTCAACCTGGCAGGCTACTTGTCCGCGTTGATGCTTGGTATCAGCCTAGGAGAGAAACACATCATACGCCAGGTAAACAGAACCCTGGATCAGATGAGAAAGGAGCGGGCATGATTGTCGAATACGATAACGAGGATCGGTGCATCCGGGTGAATGGAGAATACGTCGCCATCCGGGAAGCGGAGGGCCTCATGGACGATTTGACGCTGGCGATTGACCAGTGGGAAGTGGATCACGCCGCGCAGTGCGACAATCCCGACGGACATGATGACGACTGACATGGAAGAAGCCCTGATCGAAGAATTGAAGCTGCTCGGCTGGCACGAGCTTTAACTAATCGCCCGGCCCAGGTGGGGCCTGAAACCAAAACACAAATCGAAACGGAAAAGAGTAATACGGTCTGGCAGGCGCGGGGCGGCGTAAAGTCCCGTCCGGGCGGCCATTTTAATTAACCGAACATGAGCACGAATGAAAAAACGTTGAAGAGTCTGGCGGATGCCCTGGAAACCATAGCCAGGGTTCTTAAGGAGGCTGCTTCTTCTCCTGTTCCTTCCTCCCCGGAGGCGGCAAGCGTGGGATTGCCTGATTCCGACGAGGCGCAGGCGATTGCCGCCTTCCGTGGCAAGGTAGTTGTCACTCTGGATGACGTGAGGTTCATGACGGGCTGGGGAAGAGAGCGCATTCTTGCCCTTGTCCAGGACGGCAGCATTCAGGCATTACCCGGAACAGGAAGCGCCGGATGCCCCTATGAGTTCCCTGCCCTGTCTGTATGGCGCTATATCCATCAGCAGGATCATGCACAGAAGCCTCAAGTGAATGGAGTGGATATGAATATTCTTCCCCCGCGCAGAAGACGAAAGGGGGCTGCGGCATGAAGAGTTTTTTCAAATTTATGGGAGCCTGCTCCTTTGGTTTTTCCGCTGTAAGTCTGTTCTGGCTGGCGGTGGAGCTGGATAACGCCGAGCTGCAGGCCGGCAAGAGTCCGCATTCCGGGTTTTGCCCGGAGTCTCCCTCCCCCATGAAAGCTTTTGACGGTTTGGAAAAACCGTCCCGCCCTCACGGCATGAGGAAGCAATAACCAATAGATAACATCATGAGTGAAGTAACTAAACGACAAGTACCCGGAGATGTTTTTTTCGAAGGGCTTTCCGAAATTAACGAAGGGGCTCTTTTGGAGGCCCTGGACACCAAGATGACCAGCCTTGTTTCCGCCGTGCTGGCAACCGGGAATAATGGTTCCCTGACTCTTAAGCTGAACGTGAAGCGCAAGGGAGGCGTGAATCAGGTGGTGATTGAACCGAAGGTTACGGCCTCTATCCCGGATCCGACGATTGCCCCGCGCATTATGTTTGCCGATACCTCCGGCACCCTGCACACGGACGACCCAGCCCAGGGGAAACTGGACCTGGATGCTCCTGTGAAGGTGACATTCCCGGCTGCTGCCGATGTTGATGCCGCCGATACTCCCAGGAAGGTGAAGCAGGCTTAAGTTCTCCAACAACCCTGTATAACATATAAACATCATAGAATTAAATTATATGGATAACTTGAATGAAGATACTCTGGCAGCCGTCCGCGTGCAGGAAGTGGCGAATGGCCGTGCCGCCGTCGTGCCGAATGGATATACCCTGTATCATCTGGATTGCCTGGCGTTGACGCCTCCGCGCAAGTCAGGGGGAGTCCAATTGCTGGATCTGGAAACGCTGGCAGATTTCGTGAAGGCGGAGGATGCCGAAAATGGCGTCAGGAGCGTGATTTACGTGAGCGACAGAGATGTACACGCCGTGCTCAATTATTATTCCAAGGATGGTAATGGATGGGGGGACCACCACGCCACCATGCAGCTCAATAAGACGGTGGAATGGGAGAATTGGACCAAATACGACGGACAAGCTATGTCTCAAAAGGATTTTGTTGAATTCCTTGAAGAGAACAGTAAGGACGTGATGGAGCCCACCCCGTCTGAAATGCTGACGCTGGCGAGCAAGTTCGATATGCACCGCAAGGTGGAGTTCAAGTCCGCCTACCGTGCCAGCGACGGCGAAACGAAGCTGACCTATAACGAAACGGTGGATTCCAAGAGCGGCGAGTTGAATGTTCCCACGGAGTTCACGATTGCGATTCCGGTTATCCGGGGAGCCGAAGGAGATACCACGTATCAAATCAAGGTGCGCCTGCGTGTGCGCCTGGCTGATGGGAAGCTGTTTTTTGTGTACCAGCTTATCCGCGCGGACATTCCGGAACGCAATGCGATTAAGGATATTGCCGACAAGTTGCAAAAGGACCTGCCGGAGAACCGGATTCACCGCGGCGCCGTGTGCATGTGCACGAGGGCGGCGTTTACCGGAGAAATTGACCGATAAAATGAGTTGGCCGGGGCCAGCGCCAACTGGTCCCCGGCCTGTTACCAAAACCCAAGCATGAGTAATAATAACATGAATACCAATACTACAAACGAACTTTCCAATCAAGCGCCGGGCAATCCGTTTGCCGTTCAGGCTTCCGCCGGAGGCGGGGCCCTGGCTGCCATGACGAGCAATGCAGCCGTTACTTCCGTGCTAGCGTCCATCTGGATTGCCAAGCAGTTTCCGCGGGATTTGGCCGAAGTGACGGCCCGCATGAATCAGGCTTGTTCCCGGCTGACGCTGGCGCAGTCCGCCACGTATGCTTTTCCCCGCGGGGGAACGACGGTGGAGGGACCCAGCATCCGGCTGGCGGAGGCGCTGATCGGGGCCTGGGGGAATGCAGAGGCCGGATGGAAGGAGGTTGCCCGGCACTGGGATCCAAAGGGAGCGGACGGCAAGGGCTGCATGGTTTCCGAGTGTGTGGCGTTTTGTTTTGACAAGGAGACCAACGTGAGGAGAGAGATTGCCTTTACTGTGAATCATACCCGTGACAAGAACGAGTATGAGGGCGGCAAGAAGGTAATGAAACGTGTTGCCCTGGAGAGCGAACGGGACGTGTACGAGCTGTGCGCGAACATGGCTTCCCGCCGAATCCGCGCCTGTATTCTCCAGGTACTCCCCGGCTGGCTGACGGAAGAGGCCCTGGCGGCAACTAGGAAGACGCTGGAGAATGGAGATTCCCGCCCCCTGGCTGACATGATTCGCTCTATGGAGGCGAAGTTTCTGGAGTACGGCGTTTCCCGTGCCCAACTGGAAGCCAACCTGGGGCACAAGCTGGAAGAGACCACCAGGCCGGAGGTGGTGAAGCTGGGGAAGGTGTACAACAGCATTGCCGACGGGATGGTTCGGGTGAAGGACGTGTTCCCGGATGACGACCAATCCGCCAGGGAGCCCGCCCTGCCGAAGACGGACCCCAGGACAACGCAAGCCCCGCCGCCTGTGGCTACGCCGGCGCCGCAAGACGGCATTCCTGGCCTGGATGTGCCGGAGGATATGCCCTCCTTTGGTTCTTTTGATCATTAACCCCTAACCTATTGACGACGATGGACGCAATGGAAATGGTCAAAGACGAACGGCAGGGACGGCCCAGCGCGAGCGGGATGCAGCGGCTTTTCCTCTGCCCCGGATCCTGGCAAGCGGAGAAGAAGTGCCCCGTGGATGAAGAGAGCGAAGACGCCGCCCTGGGAACCATGCTGCACGCCTGCATGGAACATGGAACGACGCCGGAAAATCCGGAGGATGCCGAAGCCGTGGCCTGGTGCCGCGAGATGGAAGACTCCCTGTGCAACAAGTATCTGGGATGCTCGTACATCCGTTATCGGGAACTCAGGTTGTTTGAGCGCGGCGACCGTCTGTTCTCCGGCAAGCCGGATTTGGTTGCCGTGGGAGTACGCAAGGCTTTCGTGGTTGATTACAAGTTCGGCCGTCTCCCCGTGGCGGCTGCCGAGTGCAATTTGCAGTTGAGCGCCCTGGCCGTGCTGGTGATGGATATGTTTGAGGAGGGAGCTGTGGACGAGGTGTTTGTGTGCATTTTGCAGCCTTACGCGAGCTGGAAGGAGCCTGCCGTATGCCGGTACACCCGCGAGAGCGTGGAGCAGGCGCGGGCGTTTTTCCGGGCCTGCATTGAGCAGGCACAGGATGAGCACGCCCCGTTGAAGCCCAGCGAGAAAGCTTGCCGGTATTGCCGGGCCCAGTCTTCCTGCCCGGCGGTGAAGCTGGCTTTGGTGCAGGTGACGTCCGGGGATTTGACAGCAGCCTGGGAGGAATGGTCTCCCGAAAAACGGAGGGAAGCCTACGATCTTGCCAAACTGGCGAAGCGGTGGGCGGCTTCCGTGGAGTCCAAGGTGAAGGCGGATTTGAAAGCCGAGGTGGAGATTCCCGGTCTGGTTCTGGCTCCCGGCAAGAAGGCGTTTACGATTACGGATGCCGCTGCGGCCTTTCAAATCCTCAACGGCTTATTCCCGGACGGCATCACGGCGGCTGCGTTCACAGGCTGCTGCAAGGTAGGGATTACCGACCTTGACAAGCTGGTGCATGGCGTGCGCAAGGCTGCGGATGCCGGCGCCAAGGTGGCCGAGTCCAAGAACTGGCTGCGGAAGACGCTGGCTGGATGCGCGGAAGTGAAGGTTTCTGACGGATCCGTGAAGGAAGTGGAAGGAGGTGCGGCATGATGACCACATTGACCATTACCTTGCCCCATACGCCGCGGGAACTCTCGCCTAACGCCAAGACTCCCCTCACGCAGAGGGGGGCCATTGTGGCAAACAAGAAGAAGGTGTCTGCCAAACAACGTGCCCGGACGATGGCGTGGGCAATCACTTGGGAAGCCCTGAAGGGGCAGAAGTTTGTACCCACTCACTACCGGGTAATCTGGTATTTCAAGGGAGACCCGCCCGATGATGATAATGTCCTGACGCGCTGTAAATATTATAAGGACGGGGCGTGCAAGGCCATGAAGATTGACGACGGCCCCCTGCGTTGCCTGGGGATTGACCGCGTGCATGATCTTACCCGCGCCGGACAGGTGGAAATCGTGTTTGAAAGGAGGGAGCAATGATTAACATTCTCTTATCCGTCAGGCGGCCTTTCTCCGGGAAAATTCTGTCCGGCGAAAAGAGATGGGAGTTGCGGAAAAACGTACCGCGCTTAAAAAAAGGCGACTCCGTAACGCTGTGGCTTTATGAGTCTGGCATGGATGGGACACGGGACATCATCGGCAAGTGCCGTTTAGTTGTCACTGCTGGACTTCGACCATATCCCCCCAAGGGAATTTTAGAATGGACCATGAAGCAAGCTTGCGTAACGGAAGAACACATTCTTCATTATACTCCTTGCTTCGTCTGGGGCGTTCAGGATCCCGTGCGGCTCCCTCATGCTGTACCACTCTCTGCCATTGGCATGGCACGCCCGCCGCAGAGTTGGCAGTATCTTACCCCGGATCAGGCAGCAATTTTAGAAAGGAGGGGGGAGTGAACACGAGAGCACCCCGTAAAAGGGCTCTAGCCCGGTATCTTGGAGGCAAAAACCGCATTGCCCCCTGGATTATCAGCTTTTTTCCGGCTCATAAAATCTACGTTGAACCGTTCGGAGGTTCCGCCGCCGTTCTCCTGAATAAGCAGCCCGCCTGGATGGAGGTCTATAACGACCTTTATGACCGGATTGTGAACTTTTTTGAAGTGTTACGTGATCCAGAAAAATCTGAACGGCTGGCCAGCCTGTTGGAATTGACGCCCTACGCTCAAACGGCCTATGACCGGTCATTTGAAATCGCTGAAGACCCCGTGGAAGATGCTCTCCGCTTTGCCGTCAATAGTATGATGAGCTACGGCGGAGGAATCCACAAACCAGGTTTCAAGCGCAATGGCTTACTTCGCACAACACCCTATCCGCAGACATGGCGGGAATATCCCGACATAGTGCGGGAATGCGCGGCGGAACTCCGGCGCCGGAACATTGAGATCAACAACATGGACGCCCTGCAGGTCATGTCCCGGTACGATACGCCGGACACGCTGCATTACGTTGACCCGCCCTATGTGCAGTCTTCGCGCAGTAGCCGCATGAGGTACGCCCACGAGTACGACAACCAAGACCATGAACGGCTTCTTGTCTTTTTGAAGACCTTGAAAGGCAAGGTTGTTCTGTCTGGTTATGATTCCGACCTTTATTCCAGGCATCTTTCCGGCTGGCGGAAGGAGTGCAAGGTTTCCCACGACACGCAGGGCGGCAAGAAGATTGAATGCCTGTGGATGAACTACACCCCCCAACTGACGCTTTTTTGATATGCCCAATAGAATAATCAGAGAAGGAATCATCACCAGCGAAGCGGTCAATTCCCTGAGCTGGGAAGCCGAAATATTTTATCGCCGCTTGCTCTCTGTTGTGGACGATTTCGGGCGTTTCGATGCCCGACCGTCTGTCCTGCGTTCTGCCCTGTATCCCCTAAAGCTCGACTCTATGAGGGAGGATTCCGTTCAACGTTGCCTCAAATCCTGTGAGGTGGCCCGGCTCGTCGTCCTGTACTCCGTCAATGGAAAGGAATATCTGGAAGTGACCAACTTCCGCCAGCAGGTGCGGAGCAAGAAGAGCAAATACCCTGCACCTGATGAACATATGCGTAGCAGGTGCACAGTAGATGCTAATCATGTTATAAGCAAAATTGAAGAAAATAATTCTATCAGAGAGTTACAAGAATTGCATAGCACATGCGCATCAAATGCACAGCATATGCACACTAAGACGGAGACGAAGACGGAGACGAATAAACAAGAAAATAATGCAGAGGGAGATAACACGGTGGTTTGTAGCGAGCCGCCCACTGCTCCTGCCTCCCCTATCCCGAACCGGGAACGTTTGAACGACGTTCGGGGTATGCACTGCGCCGACAACCACGCGGACCTGGGGGCGTCTCCCGGCGCTGCCCGGTTCGTGACGGCCTGTTTGGAAATCAACCCATCCTGGTCCCGGACTTTGCCAACCGCCCTTGAGCAGGCCGCCGCGCTTGAGGCGTACCGGTCTGCGCAGGGGCGGGTGACGCCGCGGGATATGGAGATGCTCAAGGATTACTACGCCAGCGGCTTGACGCATGACCGGAGTAACAAGGCTTTTTGGCGTCCGGACAGCCGCAAGAAGTTTTGGGAGTGCTTCGGGGATGTGCTCACCCACGCGGATCGCTGGGCGAAGGAAACACGCTGGAAGCCGGCAGCATCCCGCAAGAAGCCGAAGCCCGAAGAACCACGGCAGCCGGAAGGGCCCGTTGTGGATACCGACACGGCGGCGAAAGAACTGCGAGAATGGAGAAAAGAATTAGGATTGGGAGGTGAGGCATGAAGCAGTCGGAGTTAAAATTGATGTCTATCATGTCTGCTGCTTTTTCACGGCTGAAAATGTCTCCGGTTCAGATAGCCATTCTTTCCTGTATCGGTCTTAATCCCGGCATTCGGTTCGGAGAAATTGCCAACCGCGTTTCCGTATCTTCCAGCCGTCTGTGCTTTCACTTGAATACCCTTTGCGGTGCAGGAGACGTTTCTACCTCCCAATATGGTGGCAGATTCAAAAAAGGTTATTTCCTCACGGCACAAGGGCGTAAACGATTGGAAGACGCGATCACACGAACGATGAAAGATCATGCCTAAGCGAGATAAAACATCTATTGCCACAGAGAAGAAGAAGGAATTTGCCAGGCTCTTGGTTGAGTCAAAATTGTCCAAAGCGGACGCATACCGTAAAGCTTACAAGCGCAAGGACATGAGTAATGACGCGGCCAGTAAGGCGGCTTCTCGTTTGTCCAAAGATGGCGAAGTTTTGCGAATAATTGATGAATTGAATGCCCAGTTGGACAGATCAGCGATTGCCACCAAGCAGGAATGCCTTGAGTTTCTTACTGCTGTGTTGCGTACACCGATTGGAGAAGTGGGCGAAGATTCTCCTTTATGCCAGGAGGTTGCCTATACAGATTCAGGGATGCGCAAGAAGATGCCCGGCAAGATTGAGGCGGTGAGGGAGCTTTCCAAGCTGGCCGGTTACAATGAGCCGGAACCGGTAGATGTTCCCGGCCTGTCGCAGATTGCCGCGGTGCTTGCCGGAACGCAACAGGAGCATCTTGTACATCCTGATAATGGTAAAGCCGCTCCGATTGAGTTTGACGGGATAGATGCCGCACCGGAAGAAAAAGAACACCGCCCAGGGTTAATGGACGGCGTGAAGGATGAACCGCTGGTTTAGGGATGAAATTTTATATTTGATTTCACATAGTTCAACATATCATCCTCACTTTGAAATGAGGAAATAAGAAGATATTTTTCTACAAAATCATTTTTATAGATATTAGAAGGAAAATACTGAAGAACTCTTTCAACATCATCTTTTTTATTTATCATCAATAACGATATATATAAAAGAGATAAAAAATTGGGAGGTATTTGAGAAACCACCATCCATAAATCATTTTTTAATATATTTCTATAATCCTCATCCCATTGAGAATCCTCTATGATACATATTGTTTTCTTTAATGCCGAATAACAAGTAGAAGCTACAGGAGCCATAATGACTGAATAATGAGAAACTAGAGCAACTTCCTCATCAATTTCTTTATCTGTTGGCATTTTTTCTATATTCCCCTCGAACCAAGATTTTATTGTTAAAAAATGACGTTGATAATCCTTCAAAACATTTATACCTTTTGATTCTTTTTTATCTATTCCGATCATATCGTATAACACACATAAATTTTTTACAGAATCGCGTATTAATTCTGTATAATTGAGAACCATAGAATCTACTCTATCTTTCCTCATTTCGGAAATCTGTTTATTAAAATCATTTTGTTGCTCAAATATTGTATAAATCAATACAACAAATGCTAATCCCGCAAACAAGGCATTTAATCCTCCATACATATCTCCACTGATCCCGAAACGGGAGGTTTCTGGAAAATTGATTCCTTCAAACAACCTGTCCGCTATACCAAGGCTTATCCATGTGATGAAAGGCCATGCAATGAAAAGTACGGAGACAATGATGAGCAAGCCATACATACAATTCCGCTTTGAACGTTTCTTTTTCGGAGAAGATTCTTGATCTGCCATAGAGGAAAATGTAATCCCTTCATATCCCGATTGTCAAAGTATTTCACTAATCTCACCATGCAGATTTAGTCAAGTTACGGTTGTATTCATCCTTCAGCTTTTTGTTGTAATGATGGTACATGATTCGATGCGCTTTCAACGGAGGCGAGCTTTCTCCTACTTCCGCCGTCCGGGCGGATTTAGATAATTTTCACCGTGGGGCTTCCAGGATTGAGAATCTGGACCTGGGCCAGATGGGCGGCGTTTCCCGGCGCCGCGGGTTCCGGCGCGTGGCTGCCGCTTTAGAGGGTTCCGTGATTTTGCCTTATGTTTATTCCACCAATGACCGTTTTCTTGTGGAGGTGTCCCCTTCCCTGTTGCGCGTGTTGTCCGCCGAGGGGGATGTGGTTGCCTCCCTGCCTTCCGTATGGAGCCAGGACGATGTTTCCTCTTTGCGCCACAAACAGGTGAACAGCATGTTGTTTCTGGCCTGCCCCACGCATGAGCTGATGGTGCTGAGACGGGATGACGAGGGCGCGTTTTCCCTGGCTCCCTATGAGTTTAAGGCCCGCCCCTGGCGGTATGAGGAGTTCCGGGATTTTCCGGTGCGCCTGACGTTGGATGAGGGGTGTTACAGGGTGTCTTTCGGGGATCATGCGTCCGATCCGGATGCGGCGGTTAACGAGGGGGATGTGATGCGCGTCCAGGTGACGGTGCCTCAGCAGACCGGGTTCAGCACGGGGGCCGTGGTTCGCCAGGGTTGGGTGATTGCCAAAGCGTTTACGGCAGCCAGCACTTTCACGGCTGGGAAAAAGCTCTGCCTCAATGAGGGGAGTTATTGGTCCTGGTGGACGTGCGACAGGGATTTTAACGGGGCGGCGGATTTTGTGGACGGCCTGACGTCTCCGGCGGATTATCCGGAGCATTTTCATAAGGGTGTGATTTGCCATTCCAATACGATTACCTGCAAGGGGACCTGGACGTTTTATTGTTATAAGGAGTGGTACGGCACGTATGCCGTGGAGCGGCGTTTTCCGAATGAGGATTGGCAGCTGCTTGGTACGTCCAATTCCCCGGTGGGGGCCGCTTCCAATTTGCAGCTGACCGGGGACGAGGCGGGGGAGGAGTGTTATTTACGCCTGATGTTGTATGAGTCCCAGCTTTCCAACGGTTCCGATCCCAGCCAGGGGTTTCCGGCTGATTCCTGCGGGAATAAGCTGGTGGTGGATGCTTATAAGAAGGATGTAGTGCTGCAGCTGCATTCCCTGTCCACCATCGACGTGCGCAAGTTGACGCTGCCTTTGGGGAGTGATTTTTGCGATTTTTTCGAGAAGAAGGGGCTGCCGGTTTTTTCCGCATTGTTGGTTGATGGGGCCAAGGTGGACGGCGGGTTTGAGGTGTCCAGGGAGGGACGGACGCTGACGGTGAAGCCCGATGGGTTGACGACGGATGATGTCGGCACCGGGAGCATGGTGCGCCTGGAATGGGAGCAGGCAGAGGTGAGTTTGGACCGGTTTGCGGAGGGGTCGATTGAGATGTATCGATTTTTTCTGCCAGCGGGTACAGTCGTGTCGATGCAGGGGTTTGTCTGCGTTTATGCCGGACAGACGATTCGGCTGAATTCGACGTTGAATGTGTGTTCTTTTTGCGAGGGTAATGGCGGTTCTTATTCGTTGATGCCTGTGTTTTCCACGATGGAGAAGGCGTCTTTTACGGTGCTGGAGGATGGGGTTTATGTGGTGAGGATGGAGACCTGGACCGGAGGTTCCGTCAGTCAACGGGCCAGAGCGCAGCTGGAGGTGCCGCCCTGTACGGCGTGGATGGAGGCAGAGGTGGCCGAGGTGACGGCTTCCGCGGAGTATTCCCTTTGGGATAATGTGTCCGCGGTTCCGGAGGGGGTACCTCCGTCCGGGGAGTCGTTGATGTGGAGTTTCGCGGCGTTCCGGGGGGTGTACGGGTTTCCTTCCCTGGTGGATGTGTTTCAGCAGCGCCTGGTGCTGGCCGCTACGCAGGCCCAGCCGCAGACGGTGTGGTTGAGCAAGACGGATGACCTCAACAGTTTCGAGGTGGGGAAGCAGGATGATTCCGCGCTGGCTTTGACGTTGAGCACCACAACGCAGAACAGGATTTGCTGGCTGATGGCACAGAGTTCCCGGCTGCTGCTGGGAACGGCGGACGCGGAGTGGGCGGTGTCCGGCGGCCAGGGGGTGATGACTTACGCCAATGCGCGGGCGGATAGCCACGGGTTTGTGGGTTCTTCCGATGTGCCGGCCCTGATGGCGACAGATAAGGTGCTGTATGTGGAGAGGGGCGGCGGACGGGTGTATCAGTACGGGTATGATTACGAGAGCGACGGGTTTGTGTCCCGCGATTTGACAGTGTTTGCCGATCATGTGCTGGCCGACGGCGGTGGGTGCCGGGGTGTTGCTTTTGTGCGCAAGCCGGAGCCGCGGGCGGTGTTTGTACGCCGGGACGGGGCACTGGCGCTGATGACTTATAATAGCATGCACCAGGTGCATGCCTGGCACCGGTACACGACAGAAGGAGTGTTCGAGGGGGTAGCCGTTTTGCCCAATGGGGATCAGGCGGATTTGCTGTTTGCCCTGGTGGAGCGGGAGGATGGACGGTTTATTGAGGTGCTGGCGCCGGGTAATGAGTTTCAGGATCCAGGAGGTAGGGATTTTGTGTCTGTGTTAGAGACTAACGCCCTGATTTCTCTTGAAGCTGCTGGACGCATCCAGCATAGCGGCGGAGTGATGTTTTTCTTTGGCTCTGATGCACTGGTGGATGGTGTTGAGGTAAGCATCGACGGAACCCGCTGGGATGTACTGGACCGTTCCCCGTCTTCGTTTTTAACAAGGGGATGGCATTCTCTAGTTTCTGATGGATGCTGGAATTACGATTCCATGGTGGGCATCCGCGTTTCCGGCAACCGCGATTTCAATTTATTAGCTATTCAGGCATAATGGATAATAATATAGAGATTCTAAAAGAACGACTTTCCGAACGCGTGTGGAGATTAAATCACCTTTACTGGATTATCAATAAAGAGGGCAAGATGCAAAGGTTCCAGTTGAATTGGGCCCAGCGGCGGCTTCATGAGCAGTTATGGTACAGGAATGATATTCTGAAAGCGCGCCAGCTGGGAATTTCCACGTATGTGGCCATGCTGATGCTGGACATGTGCCTGTTCCGATCCAATTTCCATTGCGGCATCATTGATAAGACTTTGGTGGATGGGACTGGCAAGATTGGCAAAATTGAGTTGGCTTACAGGAGTTTGGATTATGTACCGGATGCTCCCACGGAAGAAGACGTTGCCCTGGCCGAATTAGGACGCCTCATTAAAGGGGAGATTCAAGCCAAACCTTCCAAAACGACGGTGTCTTTTTCCAATGGGAGTAAAATTACAGCCGGCACATCTCTCCGTGGCGGCACATTTCAGTTTTTGCATGTCTCAGAACTTGGATACGTCGCGGCCCACGCCCCTCTGCGGGCCCGCGAGATTGTGACAGGGGCCATGAATGCCGTTTCCAAAGATGGAGTGATTGTTCGAGAATCCACCCATGAGGGAGGAAAGTTTGGCCTCAATTACGAGATGACCAAGACGTCCATGGAAATGGTCGGCAAACATCTTTCTTCCCTGGATTGGAAGTTTTTTTTCTTCCCCTGGTGGAAAAATCCGGAGTATTTTCTTGAGGCTGATGATGAACAGGGAGGCGGTTTTCCGGAGGATTTGCAAAAGTATTTCGAGGATTTGAGGTTAAGGTGCGGTATTTCCCTGAATGATGCCCAAAAGCGTTGGTACGCCTCCCAATACAAAACATTTGGAGGATTGGTCCGTCAGGAATATCCCTCTACACCGGAAGAGGCGTTTCAGTCATTGGTGGAAGGGTCTATTTATGGCTCATACATTGATATGTTAAGATCCAAAGGGAGGTTGTGCGGAGAATTTGAAAAGGACGACCTGGCTCCCTATTACGTGTCCTGGGATATTGGCATGGCTGATTATATGGTTCTCTGGCTCTGGCAGGTGAGGGGAGACGGCAAGTTTTACGTGATGGATTGCTTGCAGGCCAACGAAAAGCCCTTGGAGTGGTATATCAATTTCATCCGAACGAAGTGGGAAGTGATGTTTGGCCCCATTTACAAACATCTGGTTCCCCACGACGCAGGGAGGAGAGATCCCCACGGGATTACCTTTGACGTGTATTTGAGGCGAGCAGGGTTCAATGTGTCCGTAGTGCCGCGCATTTCCGATGTGTGGAATGGTATTTTTGCGGTACGGCGCCTCCTGAATCATTGCATTTTTCATGAGCGATGCTCCCGGCCCCTGAAAATTGACGGAGTGGAATATATGTCTGGCGTAAATGCCCTGGAGAATTATCAGAAGGCCCCGGCAGGAGCACATGGTGTTGAACGGGATACCCCCTTGCATAATAGGTGTTCTCACGCAGCGGACGCCTTTAGGACATTTGCGGAAGCTTATGAAAATGGCCTTGTTGGAGCAGTTGGAGCCGTTGCCATGCCTGCACAAGCGGTAGAATCACGCCAGACACAAGGACTTGCCATAGGCGCGGATGCGCTCTTTTTCTAAACTCCACCGAAAAGCCACACGTCAGCCACACGCCACAAGTACTAAACAAATATAATTTAGATGTATATACAATTTCAAAAACATTGAAATTACAATGATATAATAAAATGCTTTAGTTTACCTTAATGATAAAATCTGCATGGGGTGCAGGGGGTCGCAGGTTCGAATCCTGTCAACCCGACCAATTTCCCATTCGTGAGGCCTTGCAGAATACTTCATCCTGCAAGGCCTCAAATTTTTTTGCTTTGCGCGGTATTCCACCCAGCCCTATGGTTCCGCCATGCACCTTGCCATGCATCACATTCCGGATGCATGACAATTTTCCAAAACCAAACATACACCGCCACCAAAGCAGGAAGTTTGATCCTCCCTCCCTTTGGAAATATTAATCGGGAAAATTATCACAAGATACATTCCCTCCCTCTTGCTAATAAACAAAAAAATCCTGGGTATCTTCCGGGTTCATGCCATTCATATTCGTTGCCATTTCCTCTCCGTCCGGCCCGCTACTCCGCTTCCCTGCCGTGGGACAGGACAAACCGGAACCGGGAGGAAACAGTTTTTTATTGCGTTGCAGGCAGGTAAATCATATACCCCGCCGGTTCAGACTTCACCTTTTCCCCTTGCTTTCATGCCATCCATTTCCTTTCTGAATCATCTCGGAGCCCTGCTGACGCTCTGGCTTCTCCTATGCTGCGGCGCACCAGCGGCGGAAAACGGCAGAATCCTGATGGTGACGGAAGCGACTTTCCCTCCCTACGAATTCCGGGACGGAAACGCCATCCTGGGCATTGACCCGGAAATCATGCGGGAGGTAGCCCGGCGCACCGGCAGGGAGCTGGTCATTGAAGACATGAGCTTTGATTCCGTGATTACGGCTGTAGTTTCCGGAAAGGCAGACGTAGCCGCCTCCGGAATCACGGTTACGCCGGAACGCAGGAGGAAAGTGGACTTCTCCATTCCCTATGTGGAAGCCGCTCAGGTTATCATCGTTCCCAAAGGTTCTCCCATCCGGAAGCGGGAAGATATCCGCGGTAAAAGAATCGGAGTGCAGCACGGGGCCACGGGAGACATTTACGTCACACGGAACATCCAGCAGCCGGAACGCTTCCCTAACGGAGCGCTGGCTGTGGCCGCCGTGGCGGCAGGCAAGGTGGACGCCGCCGTCATTGACCAGGATCCGGCAACAATGTACGTAGCGGGCAATGAGCGGCTGGAAATTCTGTCGGAGCCCCTCACTTCCGAATCCTACGCCATTGCCGTCCGCAAGGGAGATACGGCTCTCCTTCAGGATATTAACGGCACCATTGCAGCATTGAAAGCCTCCGGAAAGCTGGAGGAAATACGGAACGCTTATGCGGCCATGCAGGTTAAATCTGCTGCCGGTCCCGAACAACACGCTTCCGGAGGGGGCTGGCTGGAAAATATATGTCTGGACCTGAAAGAATCCTTTTATGTCAATTTCATGCAGGAAGGCCGCTGGAAATACCTGACCAACGGCTTTCTGGTGACGGTGGAGGTCTCTTTCTTTTCCGTTCTGCTGGGCATTCTGGTTGGCTTTGTGGTAGCCGTCATCCGCGCCACGCATGACAAAACGGGCAATCTCCGTTTCCTGAATGCCCTCTGCAAACTGTACCTGACAGTCATCCGCGGCACGCCGGTGGTCGTTCAACTGCTCATGATCTATTTTGTCATCTTCGGCTCCGTGGATGTCAGCAAAGTGTTGGTGGCCGTGGTGGCCTTCGGCTTCAACTCAGGCGCCTATGTGGCGGAAATCATCAGAGGCGGCATCATGTCTATTGACAAAGGACAATTTGAAGCCGGGCGCAGCCTCGGCCTGGGATATGCCCAAACCATGATTTACATTATCCTGCCCCAGGCCTTTAAAAATGTACTTCCCTCCCTGGGAAACGAATTTATCGTACTGTTGAAGGAGACCAGCGTCTCCGGCTATATTGCCCTCCAGGACCTGACCAAGGGCGGCGACATCATCCGGAGCCAGACTTATACCGCCTTCATGCCGCTGACGGCCGTGGCCCTGATTTACCTCTCCGTGGTCATGCTGTTCAGCTGGATGCTCGGCAAACTGGAAAGAAAACTGAAAAACAATGAATGAACATCCCGGAAACACTCCCATGTTCCAAATCAGCCATTTGGTTAAGGAATTCAACTCCGTGCCGGCAGTCAACGATGTCACCACGAACATTGACCGGGGTGAAGTGGTCTTCATCGTAGGCCCGTCCGGTTCCGGTAAAAGTACCTTCCTGCGCTGCCTGAACCTGCTGGAGGAACCGACCTTCGGAGAAATCCGTTTCAAGGGAAAGCTGGTTACCTCTCCCGGAACGGACGTCAATCAATTCCGCCAGCACGTAGGCATGGTTTTCCAGCATTTCAACCTTTTCCCGCACCTGACCATTCTGGAAAATATCACCATCGCCCCGGTTAAAACGGGACGCTCCAGCAGAAAGGAGGCAGCAGGCCAGGCGGAAGCCCTTCTCCAGCGCATTGGGCTGTACGGCAAGAGGCACTCCTATCCCCTCCAGCTTTCCGGAGGCCAAAAGCAGCGCATCGCCATCGTGCGCGCCCTGGTCATGAATCCGGATGTCATCCTGTTTGACGAGCCGACATCAGCCCTGGACCCGGAAATGGTGGGAGAAGTGCTCTCCCTGATGAAGGAGCTGGCGCAGGTAGGACTGACGATGGTAGTGGTTACCCATGAAATAGGGTTCGCGCGGGAGGTTGCTTCCCGCGTCCTGTTCATGGATAAAGGGAAAATTGTGGAAGAAGGGCCTCCGGACCGCGTTATCGACCGCCCTGCCAATCCCAGGCTGCAGGAGTTTTTTTCCAAGGTGCTCTGACACGGGCAGTTCTGGAAAAAATACAGGGGAAGGGGAGAAGAACCTCTCTCTTACCGCCTGCGCCTATAAACAAAGCAATTTGGCATAACCTTCTCTTTCCTTCCCCGGACAATGGAAAGCCTCTGTTCTCTACAACATGATCTCCACGTTATAAGACTCGTCAATCAACAGATAGTCACAGCCATAGAACCTGCATTTTTCAAGATTGCCCCTGTTTTCACGCAGCAACTCTTCCCGCGTAACGGGAGAACTCTCTACGCGCCGTTCAATCGCATTCTCATGGTTCAGGATATCATGATAATGCCTTTGAATATAATTTTCTGAAAAAATAAGGCATACATACCGTATCCGTTCCCGGCAGGCTTGCGTAAAATCCTTCTTCCAGTCAAAGGGAATATAGCAACCTTCCACCACTAAATTTTGGCCGTTTTCAATCGCGGTCTTTACTATTTCTTTGATAATGCCCCAGAGGAAGGGAGTCAGCTCTTCATCGGGGCTTTCAGGGGAGAAAGGGCATATCCCGCTGCGTATCAGCCCCATCTTTAAATGGTCAATGGATAAATAGGGATAGGAATATTTTTCAAGCACCCGCTGCGCCGCGAGTGTTTTCCCTGTATGCGTGCTGCCGCCAATCAAAAGAATCATAAGACTTCCCTCCCTGGTATTTCATAAGAAAGACCCCCAATCTTTCCCATGCAGCCAATATCCGGCATCCTTTCGTATTCGTTGGTGATATCCATACTTAACCAGCTGCCAACATACTCACAGGATTCTCGGCATGCAGTGCATTCCGCAAAATAATCACCTTGAACGTCAATCGTAAGCAATGCCTGCATCAGCTCGTTCCGTCTTCATTCTTTCAGTTCCTTCCGGAACGGACAAGAAAAAACACAGGGGCGCCCGCCCCTCTCCGTTGCCCGCCGGGACGCCGGGATGAAAGCTGTTACGGTTCCCGTCCGCAGAAATAAAAATAACCTTCCTACAGCAAAGCCTTTGCCGTTTCCGGCAAAGGCTTTGAGCACGGCGTCCCATTACGGGCGCAAAACGGGAACCCCCTAATTGCCGTAAGAGGATTCCACGCGCCTGGCTACGTCGCGGTAGCCGTACTCGGCGTCGTAAATCTGCTGGAATGCAGCCAGGGATTCCCCCTTCTTGCCCTGCTTTTCATAAAGCAAGCCGATCATGTAAAGGATTTCCTTCTTGGTGTCATTCATTTCTATCAATTCCTTATTGGCTTCCTCCAGCTGGCGCAGGGCCATATCATGCATGTTCTTGGCGTCATAGCACTTGCCGAGCAACAGCATGGCGCGGATGCGGATATGGGGGTTGTTGCGGGCGCGCTGGAGTTCCGGAATGGCTTCCGTGTAATTGCCGCAGTCAAAGAGGGCCTGGCCCAGCTCAAAACGGGTTTGCGGGTCCGTGGGGTTGTTTTCCACACGCTGGCGGCACAAGGCCACCTGCTGCTCCGCAGCTTCCTTGCTGAACTGGGCAAGCTGTTCCTGAAGTTCCTTATTATCCGGCTCCGCGGCAGCGCGGCGGCGGATTTCCTCCACCTGGGCCTTGCGGCATCGCTCATTCATTTCCGAGGCCTTGTTTTCCAGGGAAATATCATTGTTGCTGAGGCTGAACGCGTAATTATAGAAGGAATAGGCATTGGCCCAATCTTCCATTTGTTCATAAACGCCGGCAATGTCGCGCACGACGGCCAGATCCTGCTGGTTCTGGGCGTAACGGGCGGAGAGAAGCCCCAGGCGCTCTTCCAGTTCCGCACGGGTGAGCCCTTTCTTGTCGCTCTTGTCCAGGGTGTTCGTTTCCGACGAGTTCTTCATCACGTCCCGGAAGCTTTTAGCCTCCTCCCACTTCTGCTGCTGCATCGTGGCGCGCGCCATGCAGTCCTTTTCGCTCTTTACGGCCACACTGTCCGTGGGATCCAGCTTCACAAGGTCATGGTACACTTCCGCAGCCTGGGCCGGCATATCCCGGGAAACGTAATGGGAGGCCAGCATGTGGAGCATTTTCTTGTTGCCGGGATGCCCCTGGCGAACGGTCTCCAGAGCAAAAGCGGCCAGATCCGGGAAATTTACTTCCATGGCAGCCGTGTACAGGGCCTCGTTTACCGGAATGCTGTAAGGATCATTTTCCAATTCGTCTTCCAGAGCGGAAAGCTGGGTAGCCGCGTCCTTCTTGGAAGAAGTGAGCTTGCTGGTGCTGATTTTCATGCCGCTGAACAGCCCCCCTCTCTTGGCCTCCGGATTCAATTTGATTTCACAGGCGCGCAACGCCTTGCGGCCTTCCAGAAAACCGGGGAGCTGCTTTACCAGGGCCTTGAGCAGGCTGACGGCATAGGGATAATTGTTCATGTCCACCGCCTGGCGGGCGCGCACCCAAAATTCGGCCTGCTGGGGAGTCAACTGTTCTTCTGTAATCGTTTCAATCATGGAACTATATAAGCGTAAATGGTGAACAACGGCAGCGCCCCACCAGGGCGGCCCCGCATGTAATAGTTTAATGCTATCAGCCGGGGAGGCATACTTCAACCTTGTTTTTTGTTCCCGTTAGGAAAAAATATGCCGCATGAGACTGGATGCCCTTTTATCCCGCTACGGATATTGTTCCAGGAGGGAAGCGCCGGGTTGGATCAAACGCCACTCCATTACATTCAAGGGAAAACCATGCTCCTCCCCCACGGACAAGGTGCAGGCGGAAGGCATCCTGCTGGACGGAGAACCTGTGGAATTCCCGGACGGCCTGTACGCCGCCCTTTACAAACCTGAAGGGTACACCTGCAGCCATGACGACGGGGAGGGGGATTTGATTTACGACCTGCTGCCCTTCCAGTGGCGGCACAGGAACCCTGCGGTTTCTTCCGTAGGACGGCTGGACAAGGAAACTTCCGGCCTGCTTCTCCTCACGGACGACGGAAAATTCATCCACCGCATGACCTCCCCCCGCCATCACGTCGCCAAAGTTTACGAAGCCGTCACGGAGGAGGACATTCCGACAGAAGCCGTGGAGTTGTTCGCCTCCGGAACCCTCACGCTGAACGGGGAAACCCGCCCCTGCGCCCCCGCCCTTCTGGAAATCCGGGAACCGCGACGCGCCCTGCTGACGCTTACGGAAGGAAAATACCACCAGGTTCGCCGCATGCTGGCTGCCGTAGGCGCTCCCGTCTTATCTCTGTGCCGTGTTTCCATCGGCTCCCTGCATCTGGACAGCCTGAACCTGAAACCGGGGGAATGGGCGCCTATCCGTCCGGATGCGCTGTAAACCTCCCATCCGCCATGTGGATTCCCATTTCCGAAGCACCAATTGCCTGTTTTCCGCACTTTGAGGTGGCGGCGGAATCCGGGGACTGGATTGTGGTGGACAAGGGAGCCCCCCTCATCGTCCACCCGTCCAACGGGAAAAAGGAACCCTGCCTCCTGGAAGGCGTGGAAGCCCTGCTAAGCTATGAAATAGCCAACGGAGCCGCCCTCTCCCTGGTCAACAGACTGGACAGGGAAACCAGCGGTCTGACGCTGGTTGCCAAACACAAAAGGGCGGCCAGGGAGCTGGGAAGAGCCATGCAGCGGCACCTGATACACAAGGAATATCTGGCAATCGTGCAGGAATGGCCTGAATGGACGGAAACAGCATGCACCGCCCCCATTTTAAGACAGGGGGAAGTCGCGGAAAGCCGCATATGGGTCAAACAGGCCGTGCACCCAGCCGGAAAAGCATGCACTACCGTTTTCCGGAAAGAACGGACATGGAATACACGCCGGGGCCCCCTGGCGCTGGTTCGGTGCATTCCGGAAACGGGACGCATGCACCAGATACGCGTGCATCTGGCGCACCTGGGACATCCCATCCTGGGTGACAAAATTTACGGTCCGTCCGAACATTGCTATCTGGAATACATCCAGCACGGATGGTGCCGGGAACTGGAGGAGCGGCTGGTTCTGCCGCGCCACGCGCTGCATGCCTGCCGGCTGGAATTTCCGTTTGATGAAGAAACCTTCACCGCGGAAGCCCCCCTGCCGGAAGACATGCGGCTACTGCTTGAAACCGGGGATTAGTAAAAAACTCCGTCAGATGACCGGAATGACTTCATCCCGGTCAAAACGTACTTTCGCCAGACGGGCGTACTTATCCGCCTCTTCATTCCGGTAACCCAGAGCCAGGGCGCAAAGCGTGTAATAAGGGGAATTTTCCAGATGAAGAATGCGGTCATAGGCGGCCGGATCCATCCCTTCCAGCGCGCAGGTGTCCACGCGGAGATCCGCGGCGCAGCTCATCATGAACCCGAGGGCGATGTACACCTGCCGTTCCAGCCAGGCTTTCAGCACTTCCGGAGACTTGGAACCCACCAGTTCAAAAATGCGGGCGCGGTACTGGTCCAGGGAGTCCATGGCAACACCGCGCACTTCCACAATACGTTCCAGATAGCGCTGCACGTCTTCCGGCTTGAAATCCCTGCGGGCACAGAAAACCACCAGATGGGAAGCGTCCGTAACCTGGGGCTGCCCCCATGAAACTTCCCTAAGCCGGGAACGCACGGCGGGATCCCGGACATCAAGGAACTTCCACATCTGAAGCCCCAGGGAGGAAGGGCTCAAATGCAGGGATTCCAGAAGGGCTTCCCAGTCCTCCGCCGGAATGCGGCAGTCCGGATTGAATACCTTGGTGGCGTAACGCCATTCCAGCGTCTCGATCAATTCCTGAGCGTTCATATTCATTTATGATTATTCGTGCAGGAAGCCGGACGGTTTTCCGCCGCAGCTTGCTCCATGCCTTGGTATTTTCCCCGTTTCCCTGCCGGAATGCAAGCCAAGGTTCCGGCACAAGCGCGGCAGCGGCTCCTTTCCTTTTCCTCCTTTCTTCCTGTCCGGCACGCCGGGAACAGGCCGCTCTCCATCCTTCCAACCGTAGGCTTTCCGCCTCTTGCCGACCAGCTACATATCTTTCCCTTTCCGGAACAACACCCCGCACCGGGCAGAACCCATTCTCAAAACGCGAATCCTCTGAAAAAGGAAAAAGCTTCCGGGAAAAACCTCGCAAAAAACCGTGTCCTTTCCGGACATCAAAGGAATTTGACCGGCATATAATCTCCGGTCTGCTGGATGGTAAAGCTGATGCCCAGCCCGAATTCGTTTTTGTTCCCGTTCTTGCGAACGAAAGCGCCCACGCCCAAATACCAGGATCCCATATTGTGGTACACATTGTATTCCTGAATGTCCAGCTTGCCGTCCAACAGGGAAAAACGCCACTTGCCGCTGAAAGCCCAGGCTTCCGAAAAGCGCTGCAAAATACGCAGATCCAGCTGGCTGCTGTCCTCCAGAAGGGAATGCTGGTTCAAATAACGGTGCCCCACGACGAGCTCCGTGGAACGCCATGGCATGAAACGCAGGGAGTTGTTGTATTCACGGCAGCCGGAAATCTTGTCCTTACCCAAAACGGGAGCCTGCATTTCCGACCGGTATTCCATCCAGGGAACGGGATTCCAGCGCATGAATGAAAAAAGGTTGGAAAAATCCCGCTGGTTGACGGGATCATGCAGATAGGCATCCATGAACACATCCCAGGAAAACCAGCGATGGGAATTAGCGTCCCGGCTGGTCATCAGCATGTTGCGCAATCCATACCGGAAGACAAGCCCCGTGGACAGGGAATCAATCTCCGTGTATCTGCCTATGCTCAAGGATGGGGGATTGGTCGTGGGGGTATCGCCGTCAATCTGGGGATAAAGCTCGCTCAGGCGGTTGGTTTTGACATACGCCAGCGTAAAATGGGGCTGAACAATATGGTTCATGCCGTTCAGCCCAAAGGAATCATTATATACGGAAGAATAACGGCGGGAGAATTTGAAATCGGCATCCGTTCCGGCGTAAAAAATTCCCTGGTTGAGCGGTTTGTAGTCCTCCACGCCGTAATATCCCGTATAGCCTCCGCCCACTTTGGGGGTCAGGTTCAGGAATCCCATGATTTTCTTGGAAACGGAAACCTCATGGAAGGAGTGGAACCTGCTGTAGCTGTCCGTCATCAGCATTCGGGCCCAGTAATCATAGGAAGAAGTTCCGGGGTCCATCCCGTCCAGCATGTTCCGGATTTCCGTCCGCATGAACGGAGGAACGTACTGCTTGAGGAAAGCGAAGCTGGTGCGGCTTTCATACATGACGGGGGAACGGAATACGGGGGACTTGATACGCTCATAACTGAACTCCGTCCGCTGGTCCGCTATGTAGAAATTATTGGGGACAAAACGCTGCAACAGTGAAAAATCATTCGTATCGTCCGTACGGGAAAGAAGCACCGTGTTGTCCGGAGAAGAATTTCGCTGATAAATTTCCGGATAAAAATCGCGGAGCATGTACTCGTCGCTCAACATGTTGATGTTGGCCTTCAACCGCCAGTCCGTGCGGAGATTCACCCTGTGGCTCCACATCTGCTGGAGCGCGAACCTCCACCGGTCCGGGTCCAGATGCTCACGGTACTCATCATCACCGGCGTTGATTTTCACCCCTTTGTCATGGGTTTTGTAAAAGGACAGCCCCGTCATGTCCGGACAATCCTTTTCCAGCAGTACGTCGCGGATGTCCAATCCGTAGGCGAAACCGCGCCGGGTGCGGTAATCTGCATGCAGGGTTCCCAGGTAATCCGCGGAAGGCATGCCGTTGTCCGACCATTTTTTCCCCATCAGGAACCCGTATTCATTCAGGAGGTAAGGCCCCCAGATGGAGCGCATGCCGGGGATGGGAAGATAGCCAACTTCCGGATTAAGGGAATGGCTGAGGTAGGGGAAATAAAAGAAGGGAACGCCACCGTAATAAAGGGTCAGGTTCTTGAAAGAAAACCTGTCTTCCGGATACACTCGTATCCTGTCGGCGGAAATCCAGGTGAGAGGTTCGCTGATGTCTTCCGCCGTGACGGAGGCATTGCGGGCTTCCAGGTAAGTGTTGCCGGCGGCATCCTTCCGGGATTCAAACTTTCCGCTGCGCAGAATCAATCCCTCCATCTTCGCACGGATGGCATCCGTAAGAAGCACTTCGTTCTCCCAGTCAAACTCCGCGCTGTCGGCGCGTACCAGGCTGTTGGTCCTTGTCCTGCCGTCACTCTGGTAAATGGCCAGGTTCCCTTTCAGAAACACCTTGCCCTGGTCCATATCCGCCTGGGCATAATCCGCAAATACCTCCACCCCGGTATCCGTCACCATGTGGACATGCGGTCCTTCAAAAATAACCTTCCTGGATTCCTCCACCCTGATGGCGCCGTCATTGGTAATGGAAATATTGGAGGGAATCTGCGGCATGAGAGTGCCGGAAAGCAGATTGCCCGCCATTTTCCCTCCGGCATTTTCCTGCCCGGTTTCAGAGGAAGGGACGGGCGGCTGCTCCGCAGCCGTTTCTGCAAACAGGGAAGCCCCGGCAACCAGCGCCGCCGCACCCCATAGCTTTGCAATCGTCCCAATCATGGCTAGCCCACAGAACACTATGAGAAAGGGCAAAAGACAAGCCTAATGTCACATTTCTCCGCCAGTGGGGGCAGAAAATTTACCGGGTCAGCATGCCGTTGGCTATAATGCCCCAATCGGCGGCATTGCCGTCTCCGGCGTCATCCACGCGGATTTCCAGCTTCCTGCCGCCCTCTACCGCCGTCTTCACGGGAATGGAGTCCCCGTCCTTGAGCACAGGGGATTCCATAAGCTTCCTGCCGTCCAAATACACGCTGAATTTGACGCTGCCGCGGGAGCCGAAGGGCAGCCCCACATCAGCGCGGAACTCTTTCCAGCGCCCATCCAGGTCATAGGCAAAAACAGCCGGGGCATGAGCCAGAATGAAACGTTCCGGCCTTCCGATTGTCCGGAAGAAAGGCACGGGCCCCAAATCCGACGGGAACAGGACATCCCACAACGGAACGGCCCACCCCACCTGGGCTACGGAAGGCTTGCAGTCATTCAGGCTGATACTGGCGGTTGCCGCAGGAATCTGCGCCGGAACAACTTCCAGCGCGGGCTCCTGGCGCCCCAGAGCGCGCTTCCAGACAGGGAGCCATTCTTTCACTTCAGAACGGGAACCATGCCTGCGTTCCACTTCCGCCAGCGCCTTCCGGGCTTCTTCCGTGCGGCCCCGTATCCACAGATTCTGAACATCCCCGAAATAAACGATCTGGGCCAGAGAAGGGGCCTTGGCTCCCCGGGCATCCATCCACACGGGCAGAGTAATCATGCTGCGCGTGCTGTCGCAATTCAATACGGCCACCCGCATTTCTATAAAACCACCCTTATATCCCGGCCTGCAGATGGTGAGATCAAACTCTCCCTTTTCATCCAGAGAAGCGCCCACGGCATTGGAATCATAATCCGAACCTCCGGGCGGATCCAAATGGGCAACAATGCCATACGCGGGGCGCGTCAGATGAACCCTCCCTTTCAGCCGCAATCCGTCTTTAACGGGAATGGCCTCCAGCCGTTCAAAAGACCCCGGGACATACTTGCCGAGCATACGCCCGAAGGAGGCGTCTGCGGGAAGTTCCGTCTCCACCCCGTTGAACAGGGGAACACTGGCCAGTTTCAAAGCATCCGTCGGCGCCAAATAGGCACCCTTCCCTTCATGGCGCAGCTCGTCTCCGTAGGTGGAATTGCCATGGCCCATCAGGGAAGCTCCGGCGTCGGGGTAATTCCATCCGTCGCCCGTGTGGGGAAGGCCGAAGGAATGCCCCAATTCATGGGCCGTACCGCCTATGTAAATGGTGGCGTTCTTTCCCCTGGTCACCTTGAAACGGCCGCCCTGCATCATTTCCGTATCCAGAAAGCTGGCGGGATCCAGCCCTTCCTGGTCACAGGTCCACCCCGTGCCCTGGTGGCTGAAGCCGCCGCCGTAATAAGGACCCACGCCGTCCGGAAGCTGGCAAACGACCAGCACATGTTCCTTCTCAATATCAATCCCCTTGGAAGCCAGCACCTTCCTGGCGGCTTCCCGGGAGACGGGGCCGGAGCTCTGCACGCTCATCTCGCTCATGGGTTTATCCACATAGGCATCATGAATAACCAGCTTGCCCCGTTCATCCAAATCCAGCTGGAATGTGAGCGGAGGGAAACCGTTGGCCTGCATCTGGTCCGCATAATATGCCTGAATATTCTTCAGAATATGATCATACCGTTCCCGGTATCCTTCAAGGGCAGGCCTGTCCTTGAACGTTACGTAAACCACATGCAATTTTCTGGAGGTCTTCGGTTTGCCCCGATGATAGGCGCTCAGCGTTTTCCAGGCGGCACGGGCATTGGCGGCATCCCTGGGATTAACCGTCCAGCTGACGGGCAGACGGGTAAACTCCGCTCCCTCCCTGTCCGAGGAGGCAGGAACAGATGCCCTGGAAGCTGACTCATCATCCATCCCCATGGCAGGAACACTCCCTATCCCGGACCCCAGAACCAGCAACAAGGCAAAAAAACGTTTCGACATAACATTCATGAACTAATATCAGGATATACGGGTAAACCGAAGGTGTTTTATCACCATATCATTCACCAGACGATTCATATTTTCGGAAAAGGAATCATACACCACTTCCACACGGCAGGGACCGGGCGTCATCACCGTTTCCACTGCCGTTGAATAAATAAAATACTCCCAGTTTCCGGAACGGGACGTATGGGGGAAAGCCAGCGTGCCTGCGCGCCTGCCGTTCAGGTACAGACTGCGCAGGGCGCAGGTATTCCCGTCTGAAACATCATAAGTGCCGTTAGCGAAAAAGGCGTCCACCCGGTACACTCCGGGCTTGTCTATATTGACATTGTAACAAAGAGCGTCCGGAGATTCCGTGACGCGGGAAAACCAGACTTCATCCCCGCTCAAGCCGCAGGGGCGCGTCTCCATGCGGGAATCCGCAGAAGGATAATCATTGGGTTCATTAAGATAAGACTCCCTCCCATCCAGAGCGACCGCCATCACCTGGAAAGACACGTCCCCCCGGCCGGGAGCGGGGATATAATGGCAGTACTCCGTTTGAGACACAGGGATGCCATTCCGGTAAACACGGTAATAATCGGCTCCTTCCACAGACTCCCATGCAATGCCATGGCGCGCCGCCTTCCACGCAGGAGACTCCAGGCTGCTGCCCATGCGGGTTAAATTCACCGCCCCTTCATCCTCTTCTCCGCCGTCCAGCTCCAATTTCACAAAAACGCGCCCCTTCATGCCCGGCAAAAGGACGGGAGGGGCCTCCTGCCCGTTGACCAGGCACCGCGCTATCCGGTGCCCGCAGCCCTGCAGAAACACATCTACCGTCATGCCGCGGTATTCCAGCCCGGACAACTCATGAACGCCTTCAAAAGACTTTGGAACGCAAGGACGGAATTCCAGAGAATCCGGAGACAGACGGATGCCGAACAATCCCTTGTAAAAACAGCCCAGCATGCCGGCAATACTCCAGAGCTGGCTATCCGAACTGAGCAGCAGCCCCTCATCCAGCCCCGTTTCCAGAAGGACATTTTCCTTGTTCGTGCCGCACAACAGGGCGGCACGGACCATGCAGGCGACCGCCAGCGCCAGGGCGGATTCATTCTCCACCGCCGCCGCGGCCTGCGCATAATAGCCCTCCAGGAAAGGCCACATGGCGCGGTTATGGTAGGCGGGCACGCTATCAGGCATCTGGGGATGGATGCAGGGAATGCCATAAACGCCATGAGGAAGGGAGGCAACCATCCCGGCGGCATGGGAACCGCCAGCCTGTCCCAGAAGGACGCAAAGCAGATTGCCCAGGGAATCCACCTTCTCCGACAGTACGGGATACCCGCGTCCGTACAGGTACTGCCCGTACAGGACATGTTCCGGAATCCTGAAAAAACGCTCAATAACCGCGGCCAGGGAAACGCTCTTCTCCTCCCACTCCCGGGCCTTCTCCTCCAGCCCCAGCTCCCGAAACATCCGCGCCAGAATCTTGCGGGCCTCCGCATGCAGGAGCATGGTGGACAGGCTGCAAGAATCCCCAATATCGGCAGAAGTCATCCACGCAGGGTAGCTCTGATCCCTCCAGTCCAGCACGGACGATTCCCCCTTCATCAAGCCGCCCGTGGCCGCAAGCACCTGTTCATCCCTCATGCATGTCTTTTCCATCACTCGGCAGGAAAGGGACAGCCAGTCGGCATCCCCCGTCAGGCAGTAAACTTCCCACGCAGCCATCCCCCACACCACACGGTCGGAAGAAATGGGCCAGGAACCGCCCGTGCCGGTATCCTGCTCCACCTCCCCGTTCCGGACCCGTGCATTTAGACTGTTCATACAGGCACGGACATTCCACAACCCCAATCCCAGATGGGTGGAATAGGAAATATCCCGGGTCCACACAGTAGGCCAGTTGGCTCCCGTCCGGAACGTTCCTTCTTCATTAAGCAGGGCTCCAGCCTCATGCAACGCCAGGCCGTAAGCCTGATTAAGCACTTCAAAATTTCCCCGGTAATGCGGGGCGTTCCCGGCTTCCGGAACAATGCTCCACTCGGAATAGCGGCCGTTTTTCATGGTTTTCACCTGACCGTCCGGCTGTACCTCCGCCCAATGCGCGGCATCCTGGCGCAAGGAATTTCCGGTCAGCGTAAAAGCCTCTCCTCTGTATAATATGCGGTCCTGATCCATAAACTAGCGGATGCTGCATCCATCGTTTTTTTTAACACGGAAGAAAACTTCTGTCCCGCAGAAAATGAGGTTTATGGAATCTTCAGGACATAAAAAACCGGGCTTCCCGAAAACGGGAAACCCGGCGCAAGAGCAAATCAACATTAATGCTTCAACAAAGAGGAAACAGCGTCACGTTCTTCCTTCAGTTCATTAACGGTAGCGTCAATTTTTTCACGGGAGAACGCATCAACCGGCAGCCCCTGCACGATTTCCCAGCCGCCATCCTTGGTGGTGCGGACCGGGAAGGAGCAGATAAGACCTTTTTCAATGCCGTAGGAACCGTCGGAGCAAACGGCCACGGAATACCAGTCGCCTTCCGGAGTCTGGGTAGCCAGGCTGCGGACGGTATCCACGGCTGCGGAAGCGGCGGAAGCGGCGGAAGAAGCGCCGCGTGCCTTGATAATGGCGGCACCGCGCTGCTGCACGGTGGTAATGAAATCGCCCTTAAGCCATTCCGTATCCTTGATGACTTCCGTCACAGGCTTTCCGCCAATCCTGGCGTTGGTGAAATCAGGGTACTGGGTGGAGGAATGATTGCCCCAGATGGCCATGTTGGTCACTTCCGTCACATGGACGCCGGCCTTTTCCGCAAGCTGGCTCTTGGCACGGTTTTCATCCAGGCGAGTCATGGCAAAAAAGCGGTCGGAGGGAACGCCGCTCGCATTGTGCATGGCAATAAGGGCATTCGTATTGCAGGGGTTGCCGACCACCAGCACACGCACATCCTTGGCGGCGCTGCGGGCAATGGCCTGCCCCTGGCCGATGAACACCTTGCCGTTGATATCCAGTAGGTCCTTGCGTTCCATACCGGCCTTGCGGGGAACGGAGCCTACCAGCAGGCACCAGTTGGCGCCGGCGAACGCTTCATCAGGATCGCTGGTCGGGACAATTTCATTAACCAGCGGGAACGCGGCGTCACGCAACTCCATCACCACCCCTTCCAGAGCATTCATGGCCGGGGGAATTTCCAGCAGGCGCAGGTTGATCGGCTGATCCGGCCCCAGCATGCTGCCGGAGGCAATACGGAACAGAAGGGAATAGGCAATTTGGCCGGCGGCTCCTGTAACGGTAACGGTGATAGGTGTTTTCATAACGTTCAAATTAAAATAAACAGATATTTTCCTGTCTGGTCACGGTTATACCACAAGGAAAGGAGGCGCTCAATCAGGAACTTTTTATTTTGACAGAAAAAATTCCCTATCCCATAATGCTCAGGGGTTGACTGCTCTTACTTTTCCATACAGTTAAGTTTTTACCAATATTTACGCTAACACTATGAATTTAACAATTATCGGCAGTGGTTACGTGGGGCTGACCACAGGCACCTGTTTTGCCGAAATGGGCCATCACGTCATTTGCGTGGATAATAATACGGAAAAAATACGTACTCTTCAATCCGGGGCCATCCCCATTTACGAGCCCAAGCTGGAAGAGCTCGTGAAAAAAAACGTAGCCGTGGGGCGGCTGGAATTTTCCCCTTCCATCGCCGCTTCCATTGCGGAAAGCGAAGTCATCTTCATCGCCGTGCCCACGCCGCCCAATACGGATGGTTCCGTGGACCTGACCTACATTGAAAAAGTGGCCAGGGAAATCGCCCAGGCGCTCCAACCAGAAATGGGATACAAGGTCATTGTGGACAAATCCACCGTACCCGTCAAAACCGGGGAAAAAGTCAGCCAGACCATCAAGCACTATGCGGGGCCGAATGTTCAGTTCGACATTGTCTCCAATCCAGAATTCCTGAGGGAAGGATGCGCCGTGGACGACCTACTGCACCCTGACCGCATTGTCATTGGAGCCAACTCGGAACAGGCCATGAACGTCATCAAGCGCGTTTACCAGCCCATTCATGCCCCCATTCTGGAAACGGACGTCAACTCCGCGGAACTCATCAAGCACGCAGCCAACTCCTTCTTGGCTCTGAAAATTTCCTACATTAACGCTGTCGCCAAGGTCTGTGAAAAAACGGGCGCAGACGTGGAACTGGTGGCGGAAGGCATCGGCATGGACAAACGCATCTCACGCCACTTTCTCAACGCGGGGCTAGGCTACGGCGGATCCTGCTTCCCGAAAGACGTCAAAGCCTTCATCAACATCAGCCGCACGCTGGGCATTCCCTTCACCCTGTTGGAGGAAGTGGAACACATCAATGATACCCAGCATATCCACTTCCTGGACAGAATTCGGGACCGCCTGTGGGTCCTCAAGGACAAAAAGATAGCCGTTTGGGGCCTTGCCTTCAAACAGAACACGGACGACGTCCGGGAATCCATCGCCCTGAAACTATGTGAAAAACTCTGCGGGGAAGGAGCCATTGTCACCGCTACGGACCCCAAAGCCATGCACACGGCGGCCCCCATTCTGAACCCTATGGGGGTCAAACTGGTGGAAGACATGTACGAATGCGCCCGGGATGCGGAAGTTCTGGTCATCGCCACGGAATGGAGCGAATATGCGAATGCGGATCTGCAGAAACTCGCCGGAGTCATGCGCAACCGCATCATCTTTGACGGAAGAAACATCCTCTCCCCGGCAAACCTCCGGGCCGTAGGATTTGAATACCACTCCGTGGGCAGACCCTCCGTTGAAGAAGCCTGACTGCCTCCGGGAACCGTCCCGGCTTCAAACGTCCCCATATGTAAAAGGCCTCCGGCACATTCAACGCACCGGAGGCCTTTGTCATGTATTCGCTAATCCTGTTGGCCGGTCAAAACTCAAATAGCAGCCCCGCACGCAAATAAAAACCGGGGTCATAATGGTATTTTTCCAAATCATGGCTTCCGTTGCTTGTCTTGATAGTGCCGGAATTCCCGAAGGAAAAACCGACATCCGCCACCAGCCTGGGGCGCACGCTGCCCCAGTGACCCAACCCCACATCGGCGCCTATGCCGGCGACGCCGGAAATCCATGCAAACTGGCGGACGCGGCGGTCATGGTGAATCGTCCATGTGCCGGACACCACGGAAACGAAGGGTCCCCACTTCAACCCATCGCTCACCTTGTTGATATAGGAAAGGCGGGCCCCTTCCAGCTGAAGCGTCCAATTGCGGGAAGCTTCCCATTTAAACTGGATAAGGGGCAGGAAAGGATAATCCCCAAGCTGCGGATAACAGCCAATGCCGATTCCATAGCTGAACCGGTCGTTCAAGGGGCCTGCCAGAAGAACATGGCCTCCCAAGAAAATATTATGGCTCGTCCATGTATCGAAATCCGTGGAAATCTGGGGCGTCACACCGAAAACCAGGCGCGTCTTCCCCGTGATGGCATAGGAGGCGTTCACATTCAGCCAAATCGTGTACAGCCGGTCCACATCCATCTCATCCGCTCCTTTTCCATTAAACCAGCTCAGACGCAAGGCCGCCGTAGAAGAAAAATTCCAGGAACCGCTGGACATCCTGCACAAATTCAAATCCGTCATCCAATTCTGGATATCCACGCTTCCGCGCCCGTTTCTGGAATCCATGGGGCCAAGCAATTCAAAATAGGACTGCGTGGGGAAAACAGGCTTGGAGGCGGATTCCCCCGCCGGAGCCGGAGCGCTGTCGTAGCCGCCGGAATAAGCCTCTGCATAAAAACCGGTATCGTATCCGTCAGAAGAATCGGAATCCGGATAAGGCTGGGTATTCGCCTGAGCGGTCAAAACAATGCCGGACGCAAAAAAGAGACTCGATAAGAATCGAAGGAGCATGACCGGAAAGTATACATACGCGCGCACGCGGTCAATCAAAAGATATACAAATGACTAATTAACCGCCTCCATTCCCAAACAGAACCGCAACCATAATCATCACGAGGACAAGAAGCAAGTACCACCGGGCAATCTTGCTGCCCCGGAAACACGCTCCCGCACAAACAAGAGAGGCGGCAAAACAAACCGCCGCGGCCAAAAGCATCACCTGCGCCAGCAAGGGAAAATCCAGCGCCCCCGCACCCGCCGCCAGAAGTGTTCCCGTTACATACCCGCCAAACGACCACCTCAACCCCGCCAGCCAGGAAACGGAAAATGTCTTTTGTCGGACGGGCCTCATCAAGCCACTCTGCAAGCCTTCTTCCTAATCTCAAGCAAAAAATCCAGCCTTCTCGGCAATATCTGCAAAGAGGGGGCTTCCCCAGACACTCGGCTCCCCTCAAAAAAAACAACATCTTCGCAAAACGGACTACAAAACACTCAATCCCGGTTAGAAAACTCTTCTTCCGGCAAAGTTGAATAAAAACGGGATAAATTACTTAATCCGGAATTCATCAATACTCGCGGGCTCCATGAAAAGAAAATATCTTGCCCCTTCCATAGACTTTCATCATATTACGGCAAAACCGGAAAAACAGGAAACGAACGTACTCCCTTCCCTGCCCCATTGGATCAAGCATCGCACGTCACAAACCACCAGCTGAAAAAAACTTGTCATGAAAATAAATTTTTTATGGACCGCATGTTTAATTGCCATAACCGGCTGTGATTCCCCCCAAAATCATCATTCTCGAATTGAGAGCGGCGAAACAAAAACAGAAAAACAGTTGGAGAATTTAAATTTTTACGGCACTTATGAAGGAATTCTTCCTGCTGCCGATTGTGAAGGAATCAGGACGGCGTTAACATTAAACAACGATAACACTTATGTGTTGAGAAGCGAATACATAGGAGAAAAAGACGCTATTTTCGAATCAAAAGGCTCTTATCATTTCATCAATGGCCGCCTGATGGAACTGGCCCAATCCTCTTCCAATGAAAAATCTTATTATAAAATACTTGATGGAAGCAAAGTAATGCTGTCAGACAAAGAAGGCACAGTCAATCAGGGCGTCCTGGCCGAATATTATATACTAAAAAAGAAATAAAACTATTTCTATCATCTATCATTTTCTCCATTCCGCCGCACCTCCCACCCCGCGGCGGTTTTCTTTACACCGTTTTTCAGCGCGGCACATTAACAAATCTTATTCATCCGCCCCGCCGTCAGAAAAAATCCGGGCCGCCGGGACCAGGCTTTCGTCAGCACACGGGTGTTACAAGAACTTTGCATCGCCTTTCTGTCCGCGTTGTTTCGGACACAAAAGATTTCCGGCTTTTTTAACTGGCTGCAGGTTCGGCCGCCCCGCCGCAACAGGGGTGTTTTTCATCTTTCCAGGCATACCCCGCTTCCACTCCATCTATTTTACGGACAACCACCAGGGAACAGCTCAAAAAACAAAACCCGTAAATCATTTGATCCACAGGCTTTAAAATGGTCGGGAAGACAGGATTCGAACCTGCGACATCCTGCTCCCAAAGCAGGCGCTCCACCAGGCTGAGCTACTTCCCGTATAAAAAGGAGGGATTAGAAATTGGGAGAAAAAATGGTGGCTCGGGACGGGATCGAACCGCCGACACGGGGATTTTCAATCCCCTGCTCTACCGACTGAGCTACCGAGCCACTTGCCTGCACGCAGAACGTGCTTGCGGGGCAGAATCTATCATCCTCTTCCCAATATTGCAACCACAAAATATTATTTTTTCAACTTCCCTGTATTTTGCCGCGCTCCATAGCAGGAATCCGCCCAGCCAATCAGGAGGAAGCCTGCGCCAGAATACCGCTCAACAGCAATGGGAAAATCAGTGCCGCCCAGGATAGCGTGTGCAGGAGGAGGGGAGGCATGTTCATCTTCAGCCTGTCCAGCACAAACATGAATGCCCCCGCCATTGCCAGCCCATAATAAATCCACGCATCCCCGGTATATTCCCTGGCGGCGGCGGCCAGACAGAATACAACGTAAATGACTATCACCCCCATCCATACCAGGGATACCATGTCGCGGTCGGCGGAATCCTGCCCGTCCTCATCCTCTTCTTCACTCCACCGTTTGCGGCTGAACATGCAGAGGATGACCAGCGCTACCAGATACCAGGTGGGTTCGGAAAGCTGGCCTCCCCAGCCGCCGCCTACCGTCCCGTAAAAGTAGGCCGGTATTCCGGCACCCGTAGCGAAGGAAACGGCGGCAAAAAACGCCCCCATGACGAATCCAGAAGACAGGCTCCCTTTCTGATGAGGGTTGGAAGAGAAATAGAGAAAGAGCAGACTGCAGACGCCAGGCAGAAAGGCAAATTGAAAAATAACCACACCCAATTGGAAAAACATGATCCAAAGCCCCGTCACGGCCGCCACCATAATGAGCAGGGAGATAACGAAACAATGCTTTTTGGCAAAAAGCAGGCATTCATCCGTGTAGACAGCGGAACCGCCCCGGAATATTTTCAGCACCCGGTCCAGCATATTGACGCACCAGACAGCCACAAACAGGAATTGATACAGCCAGGGGGAGGAAACTACCACCAGATGGGACTGGCTGACGGCAAAAGCCCAGGCAATGGCGGCAGAAGGGATTTCCAATCCCATCAGGGAAAACCACGCCCACCAGGGGGGCCTCTTCAACACCTGCTCCATTTTTCCGTCATATCATCTCCACAACCGTTCCTTCCGCAAGCTCCCGAACCGTCATCCACAAACTTCCTTATTTTTACGCGGGGATGCTTGACATGCAATGAAACATATTTATACTTGCGTTCCCCTTGCGTCGGAAACGCAATACATCACCATGAAGAAAGATATTCACCCCCAGTATAATCCGGTCGTTTTTGTTGACATCACCACCGGACGCCGCTTCATCACCCGTTCCACTGTTCGTTCTCCCAAGACGGAAGTTATTGACGGGGTTGAACATTTCGTGGTTTCCTGCGGTATCACCTCTGATTCCCACCCGTTCTTCACCGGCAAGAACCAGTTTGTGGACACGGAAGGCCGCATCGACAAATTCCAGAAGCGCTTCGGCACCGTCCGCCGCAGCGGAGGCAAGCCCAAGCTCAACAAGTAAGAACTGCCTTCAGCAATTTTCCAACCCCGTTTCCTTCCCGGAAAACGGGGTTTTTATTTGCAGGCTTTCCTTGATCTCTTTTTCCTGATTCACTCGCAGCAGCACCATGTTGACACCGGACCATTTTGACAGCCAGTCCGCGGAACTCCTCCGCTCCGGCCGCCCCGTCCTTGCCGGAATCAGCGGGGGGAGGGACTCCATGGCTTTGCTTTCCCTGCTGTCCGGCATGCCGGGATGCAATCTGGTTGCATGCCATGTAAATCACCAGCTGCGTCCGGAAGCGGAGGAAGAGGAAATGTTTGTGCTCCGTTACGCCGCCTCCCTGGGTATTCCCTGTGTCCGGGAACGCGTCAATGTCCGCAGTATGGCCCATACCCGCGGAATAGCCATTGAAGAAGCGGCCAGGGAAGCCAGGCAGGCCTCGTTTCTGAAATGGGCCGCCGGTTACCCGGGGGCTCTCGTGGCTCTGGCCCACCACCGGAACGACCAGCAGGAAACGGCCCTTCTTCACCTCTGCCGCGGTGCCTCCGGCATTCACGGTATGTTCCCCGTCTCCACCTGGGCCAACGGATTGACCGTCGTACGCCCCATGCTGGATTTTTCCCGGGAGGATATCACCTCCTATCTGGAGCATCGCCATATTCCATGGAGGGAAGATTCCAGCAACCAGTCTGCCGAATATACCAGGAACGCCCTGCGCCATGAGATTATTCCCAAATTGAATGCGCTGTTCCAAAGGGACACCAGCCTTCCCTTTTCACGTGCCTGCCGCCTGGAAAATCAAATCCGCACGGCGCTTTCCCAGGCGCTGGACTCCATGAACCTGACAGATCCCCAGGGGCGCCTGTTCCTGCCGAAAATCAACCTGCTTCCTGCGGAGCTGAGACAATGCGCCGTGCATGATTACCTGCGCCGGCAACATATTCCGGACCTGACGGAAGACGCCGTACTCCGGGTAATGGACATCCTGAATACGGACGGCCCTTCCCGAACTTCCCTGCCCGGCGGAAAACTGGCCGTACGCAAGGAAAAGCGCCTGCTGGTCACGGACACGCCGCGCCCGGTCAATAAAGCGGAGCAACCCCCTGCGGATACAACAGGTGGAATTTAATGGCTTCATTCCCCACCACCAGCGCAGTACCGAACATCCTGTCTTCATCCGTCAGCCGCGGCAGCTGGGCAATCGGGAAGAGCAGACCGCCCAGAATAAGGCCATAGTTATATACGGACGGCATCATGCACAACAGTTTTTTGGAGATATCCGCAGCATCCAGAGTCGGGAAGACCCAAACCTCACTTGGCTGAAGCATGGAGTTGCGGTGCACGCGCACGCTGTAGGAATCTGACGACAGAGCGGCATCAATCTGGATTTCCCCCTCTATGGAGATTTCATTGTTCAGGCAATCCTTCTGCACCATGCTCTTCGCCAGCGCCGCAGCGGCCCTGGTGCGGTCCGCAGCCAGTTCCGGAACGGAGCCCGAAGTGGACGCGCTCAGCATGGCGACGCGAACGCTTTTACCCAGCATGTGGCGGGCCATTTTGGCCGTCTCTACGGCAAAATAGGCCATATTTTCCACCGTGGGTTCAGGGTTTACCCCGGTATCCGCCAGAAAATAGACGCCGCGGCCGCCGAATTTCTTGGAAAATTCGGGAACGAGCACAATGGAAATGGCAAACAGGGGCTTGGTAGGAACGGGATCCTGCCTGTACTTGTTTACTGCGCGGAAAACGGAAGCCACCCTTTTCATGTTCCCGGCCACAATGGCGTCCGCCTGGCCGTAGAGCACCATCATGGCGGCAAAATGAACCGGTTCGGAAACAATCTCACGGGTGTTCATAGGCAACCCGTTGCCGAACATCTGCTCCGCCCGTTCATAACGGTCGCAGAACATCTGAAGATCCGAGCTTTTTCCCGGTTCAATGATACGGACGAATTTCAGGGAAATTCCGTTCATTTCCGCCATTCTCGTGATGACTTCCCTCCTCCCCAGCAGGATAGGCGCGCCGGCCTGCTCCTCCACAAAGCGCTGGGACACGCGCAGCACGCGGACATCCTCCCCTTCCGGAAAAACAATGCGCTTGGGGTGGCGCTTCAGGTTATCCAGGAGCGGCCCTGTAAAATCATTCAGCGGGGAAAAGCCTTGCCAATCACTCATATGTCACGTGTCCTATTTAACGCAACTCTAAAAAATCCTGTCCATAAAATCAACTCATAAAGTCAAAGACGGCAAATAATGAACAAAGACATCCCTCCGGGTTGAACCGTCCGCTCCGCCATGCTAGCATGGGCATTCCCCTCCATGTACTGCGATTACCATACCCATACCCCCCTGTGCCTGCACGCCTCCGGCACTCCGCAGGAATATGTGCAGGCAGCCATCCGAGCCGGACTCCGGGAATACGGCATTTCAGACCATGCCCCGATGCCTGGGGAACCTTTTGACGACTGGCGCATGAAGCAGGCGGACATGCCGGCCTACCTGGACTGGCTCACGGAAGCCCGTGAATGCGCCGCGCTGCACGGACTGACGGTCCGTTCCGCTCTGGAATGCGACTGGTTTCCCGGCATCGAACCATGGATAGAGCACCTGCAGGGCCTGCACGCATGGGATTACCTGATCGGTTCCGTCCATTATCTGGGAGAAAAGGAGGAATTCGACAATCCCCACAGAATGGATTTCTGGCACCGGACGGATGTGGAGGACGCATGGGAACAGTATTGGGAACGCTTCCGGAACATGGCCGCCTCCGGAATGTTCCACATCATGGGGCACGCGGACCTGATTAAAAAATTCGGCTTCCGCCCTTCTGGAGACCTGCGCCGTTATTATGAACCGTCGCTGGAAGCCATGCGGGAAACCGGAGCCTGCCTGGAACTTAACACAGCCGGTTGGCACAACAAGTGCGGGGAACAATATCCGGACGGGCAATTCCTGAAAATGGCGGCGGAGGCGGGAATTCCCCTCACCATCAGTTCAGACGCCCACAGGCCGGAGGATGTAGGGCGGGATTTCAAGCGGGCCGGGGAACTGGCTCGGCAGGCAGGATTCAGGCATCTGGCCTCCTTCCAGGGGGGCCGCATGAAACTGTTCCCCCTGCCCGGAATCTGATGCTTTCCCTCTGCGGCAAAGGAATGTTCCGGCAGGCCTTGGCGGCAGCCGCACGGGCGGCCTGTTCCCCGTATTCCCATCCGTCAGTCCCTTTTTCCAGTAAACGGCACAGGCCCATGGACAGAAAAGGGAACGCTCCGGAGCATCTTTAACTTCTGTACAAACTCGGCTTTACGGGCAAAGGCATCGGACGCGGAGGCACGGGACGGGGAGGGGGCGGCTGGGGCCGGATAATGACAGGCGGCGGCGGGTAATTCCACGTCCTGATAATCGGAGGGACAATGATGCGTTCCGTTCTCGGCTGGCTGGCCACCTCCCTCACTTCCCCCTGCAATTGGGAAACCTGCTTATTCAAATCTGCAATCTTCTTCTGGGTACCGTCTTTCAAGGCCAGGTATTTCTTCTCCAAATCCTGCCAATACTGTTCTGCGGTTTCCCTTTTTTTACGGATGGCGCTTATCTGCTCCTGATAGGCTGCCGCCCTTGCGCGGAAAACGCGGGCGTCTTCCGGCAACCCCACACGATCCGCTTCCAGGGCATTCCACTGCAGAGCCATAACCTCCGCCTCCACCTTGGTAAGTTCCCCCATCAGCAAAAACATGCGGGAAATATCCGCCCCTTCCAGATAGCGGGGATGCCGCTCCGCCTCAGACAGGGACTCCCGGATCTTCCTGGCTTCTTCATCGGCCGCCTTCCTGGCTTCTTCCGCCTTCTTTCTGCGCGCCGCTTCCTCCATCCTTCGCTGGTCCAGCCTGGCCTTCACTTCATCCGGCGTCATCCTGTAATCCCTTTGCTGGGCATCCGTCAAATCTTTATAGGAAACCTTGGCCACCCCGTCCGTGTACTGGATATTGACAAAATCATCTCCGGAAGACACCACAACGGCGTCTTTCAGCACCCTGCCGGACCGCAGGGACATATTTTCCGCCAGGGCGGCAGGAGCCAGGAGGCATAAAATCAACAAACGGGTTCCTGTTTTCATATGATTAACCTCTTCTACGTTGGTAAGAGGCGCAAGGAAAGGAATTTATTCAAAAAAATAGGACCAGAGGTTAATACTGGCGCAGCCGCCGGTTTTTAGCTAGTATATGGCGAGTCATTTACACGTATTATGAGCCGCTATTCTTCATCCTGGACACCTTTACCCGCCCTTCCCGATCCGGAAGGCTTCGCCGGCATGTACGCAGGGACCTGCGGAGAAATAATGATTTGTGCAGGAGGTACCAATTTCCCGGAAAAGCCCATGCTTGAAGGAGGGGCCAAAACGTGGACGGACCGTATCTTTACGCTCTCTCCGGGGGAAAACGAATGGAAAGAGGCCGGAACATTGCCCGTGCCTTATGCATACGGCGCCTCCGCCGGCATCAGGGAAGGCCTGCTGTGCATCGGCGGCTGCGGCAAGGAAGGGCACCGGAAAGACGTTTACCTGCTGAATCTCGCGAAGGGAACTGTCACCACGCATCCTTTCCCTTCCCTCCCTATCGCCCTGGCATATACGGCGGCTGCCGTCCTGGACGGGAAAGTCTATCTTACAGGAGGGTGCGAACGCCCCGGCGAGCAGGACTGCACCAACCGGGTCTTCATGCTGGACACACGCCGGACGGAACAGGGATGGCTGGAACAGGCCCCGCTGCCGGGCCGCGGCCGCTTCCTGCATCAGATGGCCGCAACAGACGGAGCCCTGTACGTGCTCGGCGGCATCGGCCTGCGGGAACAGGACGGCCAACAGGTCCGGGAACTGCTGAAGGAAGCCTGGAGCTATACTCCGGAACACGGATGGACGCGCCTGCCGGACATGCCTTACGCCATCGCCGCAGCCCCCACCCCGGCCCCGGTTTCCGGAAACGGCGTCATTTACCTGCTTGGGGGGGATGACGGCTCCGGAAAAAAATACACTCCCCAAACTAATCCCGGCTTCAATAACCAATCCCTGTGCCTGGACACGGCAGACATGACATGGCACGACGCAGGCCCCATCGCCGCGCCCAGGGCTGTCCTTCCGTGTTGCGCGTGGCAGGATCGTTTCGCGGCCGTGAACGGAGAGCTCAAACCCGGCAGGCGCTCTCCTGAAGTGTGGAGCATCTCCCTCCCCTGATTTGACCGGAATCCAATTAAACCTCTCAACATATGCACATGACACGCTCCCTTACCCGAATTTCCAAGGCTTGCGGCTCCGCTCTGGCAGCCCTGCTTCTCATCGCGGCTCCGGCCGCTGACGCCTCCTTTTCCGTGGATGTCCGGACGTCCGGAACTGTTCCCGACCTTCCGGACCCGGCAGGCCGCGCCGGCATGGTTGCCGGAACCGTCACGGAAGACGACGGCAGCCAGTCCGTCATCGCCGCAGGGGGCGCCAACTTCCCCCAGGCTGCGCCGGGCGCCTCAACTCCGGAGGAACGCGGCCCCAAAACCTACTACCAGGATATTTTCAAGCTTCGCAACGGCCAGTGGAGCAAGGCGGGAACATTGCCCGTCCCGCTGGGTTACGCCGCCTTTGCCAGCGTGGGCAAGGGGCTGGCTGTGGCCGGAGGCCACAATGCTCAGGGCATCCTGAAAGACGCCCTGCTGATTAAAACGGACGGCTCCGTAGAAAAGCTTCCTCCCCTTCCCGTCCCCGTAACGGAAGCCTCCTGCGCCGCCCACGGGAACAAATTGTTCGTCATCGGCGGCAGAGACCGGGAGCAGCCGGAAACCGCACTCAATACCATCTACATGCTGGACACCACGCCGGACGCGGATAAAATGAAATGGGTTTCCCTTCCCCCTTTTCCCGGAGAGGGGCGCATTCTCTCCACCGCCGCCGTCTGCGACAGCACCCTGTTCATCATAGGCGGCTGCTCCCTGTCCAGGGACAACGCCGGGGAAACCTCCAGGACGTATCTTTCCGACATGATCGGCTACGACATGACGTCCAAGGACCCTTCCAAATGGGGCTCCTCCGGCAGGCAGCAGCTTGCCGGACCGGGAATGCCCGTAGCCGCAGCCGCAGGTCCCGCCCCGGTGCGGGAAAACTCCATTCTCCTGATCGGAGGAGACAAGCGCGGCAACTCGCCGGACCCGTCCAGGCCCGTGGTGCAGTCCCGGGATATCCTGGTCTATGACGTCATCGGAAACACATGGACGCGCCAAGGGGAATGGCCCGTGGGCATCGCCACGGTTCCCGCCGTTGTCAGGGGCTCTGAAATCATGACCATCAGCGGGGAAACGGCCCCGGGCGTCCGTACTCCCGTAAACGCCTCCGCCTCCGCAGGTTACCACTTTGAAATGAGCACGGTTGATTACGCCGTTCTCATTCTGACCATCATCGTCCTGGCGCTCATCATCGTCTCCGCCGTGCGCAACGGCGTTAAAAATGTTGCCTCCGTCACGGACCCGAACACCAAGCCGGGCCTGTGGGCCTGGGTAGCCGTCATTGTCCTGTGGTTTGTGGTCATGCTGAACTATTTTGACCGCCAGCTCCTTTCCGCCCTGCATGAACCCATCGTACGGGACATTCCGCAGACGGAAGCCCAGTTCGGCATGGTCACCTCCGTTTTCCTGCTGATTTACGCCCTGCTCAGCCCGGTGGGCGGCTTTCTGGCGGACCGTTACAGCCGCCGGCTGATGATCCTCTGCTCTCTCGTCGTCTGGTCCGTGGTCACATGGTGGACCGGCCATGCGGAAGATTACACTTCCCTGCTCATTGCGCGCGGAGCCATGGGCATCAGCGAGGCATTCTACATCCCCGCCGCCCTGGCCCTGATTACGGACTACCACCGCGGCAGCACGCGCTCCATCGCTACGGGCCTGCACATGAGCGGCATCTATGTAGGCATGGCCGTCGCCGGCTTCGGTGCCACCATGGCTTCATGGACGGGATGGCGCATGACATTCGCCCTGTTCGGCCTCATCGGCGTGGCGTACGCCGTCATCCTCATCCTGTTCCTGAAAGATCCGTCCAAAGCCCCGGCGGATACGGCCCAGGCAAAAAAACCGTCCGTACCGGAGGAAAAAACGGTGCTGCTCAATGTGGACAATGACGAACAGGCCATCAAGGAACCCTCTTCCAAACTTTCCACCGGAGCCGTCCTTTCCAGCCTGCTGAGCGGACGCCCCATGTGGATGCTGCTGGCCGTAGTGGCCTTTGCCGGAGCCGGGAACTGGTTCCTTCTCACCTGGTATCCCACCCTGCTTCAGGACAAATACCAGCTCTCCTCCGCGGAAGCGGGCCCCGCCGCCACCCTGTGGAGCTCCGTGGCCAAATACGTCGCCGTGCTGGGAGGCGCCATCCTGGCGGATATGTGGTACAGGCGCAACGCCCGCGCCCGCGCCCTGGTGCCGGGCATCACCTTCACCATATCCGGCCCATTGGTGGTTCTGGCGCTGCTGCCCGGCATCTTCGGCTGGGACATCACCGTCCCGCTCGTGCTCATGCTGGGTCTGGTCGCCACGCAGGGGCTGGCGCAGGGATCACTGGACGCCACCCTCATGCCTGTGCTACGCTCCCATATCGACGAGCGTTATTCCGCAACCGGCTATGGCCTCCTCAACCTCACATCCGCCGGCGTGGGCGCCCTCATCTCCTTCTTTGGGGGATGGTTCAAGGACCAGGGCGTTCCGCTGACCACCACCCTGGCGGCGGCAGGATGCCTGATGCTGTTCTGCGGGCTGCTGCTCCTGATGCTGCCGCGTCCCAAACATTAAACGCAATTATGTTCATGCCTCCCGTCTTACCCCTGATGAAAAAGCCCGCACGCCTCTGCCTGGCGGCGGGAACTCTGTTCACCCTTTTCCTTACCCCCCTTGCACAGGGGCGCACCTGGACCAACCTCCAAGGGAAAAAACTGGAAGCAGAATTCATCAGGCTGGACGGCCAGAAAGCCGTGCTGAAACGTTCCGGCGGCCAAACCGTCTCCATTCCCCTCACCCAGCTCTCCCGGGAAGACAGGGATTTCATTGCGGAACAGGAAAAAGGAGGGGCACTCCCCTCCAATACGGCGGACAATTACCACCTGCCGTGGCCCAGGAGCGTCAAATGCCCGGACAATTTCAAGGTGGAAACCATCAAGGAGGAACCGGGAGAATATATTTATGAAACACCCCATTTCCGCTTCATCTGCGACGCCAAGCTGGGCACCGGCATGATCAAGCGCCTGGGCCTCCTCTTTGAGGCCACCCACTTGGCCAACAAAACCCTTCCTATAGGAAACTCCCCTGCCCATGACGATTCCGCCAAATTCCCCGCCTACCTGTATGAAAAATTCAGCACCTATCTGGAAAACGGCGGACGCGAAGGCACGGCGGGCATCTTCCTGGGGACAACGCGGCCAGGGGACCGCGGAAGAATTCTGGTTCCGTTCGATTCCCTGGGAGTCAAAACCATGGGAAGCACATACGTCATTGACCGTGACAAGGACGCCTCCACCCTCATCCATGAACTGACGCACCAGCTCATGTCTTCGCAGGCCAAGCAGGCCAGCTGGTTTTGTGAAGGCTCCGCGGAATACATGGGCATGACGCCCTATGCCGGAGGCCGCTTCAACTTCGGAGCCAACAGGTCCCACATTGTCTCCCGCGTGACGGAATACGGCAAAAAAAATACGGGGGGACGGGCCCTTGGGGATGACTTTGAGGCGCCTGGCCTGGAAGCTTACATGAACATGCCCTATTCCCAGTTCACGGGAGAAAACGCCAACCTGAACTATGGCCTGGCCGCCCTGATGGCCTACTATTTTTACCACATGGACGGCAAGGGCGATGCCCGGCGCATCAAGAATTACATGAAAGCCATTCAATCCGGAACCAGTGAAAAGGAAGCTCAGAAACTCCTCCTTGACGGACGGAGCTATGAAGAACTGGCCAAAGAAATTGAACAGAAATGGCGCAAGGCCGGCGTTAAAATCCGCTTCCGTTCCTCTTCCTGAACTGTGCCGCGCGTGCCGTGGAAACAGTCCCCCGACGGAAAACGAAGGGCGGTTTGTGCCCTGAAAAACCGTTGACACGGGAGGGAAAGGCGGCACACTTCCCTCAACAGGGATTCACAGACACGCATGGCAGAAGAAGCTTCCATATCCGCCCTGATGGACAGGGTAGCCCGTACCGCCCCCTTTCACCGGGAACTGGCGAAACTGGGCACGGAGGAACAGGCGGTTTTCGACCATACTTCCCTGCCCGGGGTGCCGTTTGTAGCGGCCCTGTGCATCAGAACCCTTCCGGATACCGCCCGGGCCTGGGTGGTCGCACCCCATTTGCGGGCTCAGGAAGCCCTTGCAGCCCAACTGGAAACCTGGGGAGTGCGCCACCTCCTCTTCATTCCGGAAAAAGAGGTGGCCCTAGGGGAGGAAATGGGGGACCCGGAGCTCGCCGCGGAACGTCTGAATATCCTTCACCGCATCTCTTCCAGCCGCACGGGCGGCCAAACCATCATTTTGACGGAAGGCAGCCTGAACGATGAGGTTCCGTCCCCCGACGGCATACAAAACCAGGGGATCACCCTGAAAACGGGGGAGACGCACGCACCGGACGACTTGATACGGCAGTTTGGGGAAGCGGGATTTGAAGGTGTTCCACAGGTCATTTCCCGCGGGCAATGGTCCCGACGCGGCGGCATCCTGGATGTCTTTCCTCTCCAGTCCTCCCACCCCGTGCGCCTGGAGTTTTTTGACGATGAAATTGAATCCATCCGGGAATTTGATGTGGATTCCCAGATTTCCTTCCGCAAGGCGGAACACGTCAACCTCATACTGACGGAAGCCGAGGGCGCGGAAACCTTGCGGGACTGGATCAAACCGGGCGACCTGGTTATTACCGCCCCTTTCTGCAAGGAACGGGGGAACGTATGCATCCTCACCTCCCCCCCGGAAAATGCGGCGGGGGAAGAAAACTTCTCCCTTGCCATCCATGACAATCCCTTGGGCAGCTTTGAGGCGGGGGACTTCGTGATGCAGGAAATGCGCCGTGAACTGGCGGAACGCCAAATCCGGGAATGGCTGGACCGGAAATGGAATGTCAGCATGTTCTTCCCCAATGAAGGGGAGGAAGAACGTTTCCGGGACATCTGCGCCGGAACACCCGCTCTGCTGTCCATCACCCCTCTTCGTGGAGAACTTCCGGCAGGGTTCAGCATCCCGGAAGCGAAAACGGTCGTCCTCTCTTCCTCGGAACTGTTCGGCAGGTACCAGTCCGCTACGGCGCGCCGCCGCGCCAGCCGGGAAGACAAGGCGCGCAAGGCACGCGCGCAGGCATCCCTGAAAGACATCAATCCCGGTGATCTGGTGGTGCATACCAGCTACGGCATCGGCAAATTCATCAACATTTCCGCCTCCCCTGACTCCGGAGACGAGGAAATGAACATCCTCTACCGGGACAACACGGTCCTGCACGTCCCCCTCAGCCAGGCTCACCTGGTCTCACGATACATAGGCTTGGGAAGCAAAACGCCGGAACTCAACAAACTGGGGGACTCCAAATGGCAGCGCGCCAAAAAATCCGCAGAACGATCCGTGGCGGATTACGCCGCCCAGCTCCTCAATGTCCAGGCGGAACGCCAGACAGGAAAAGGCTACAGCCACCCCCCGGACAGCAAATGGATGTGGGAATTTGAAAGCTCCTTTCCCTTCCGGGAAACCCAGGACCAGCTCCGCGCCATCGCCCAGACGAAAGCGGACATGGAATCCACCCGCCCCATGGACCGCCTGATCTGCGGAGACGTGGGCTTCGGAAAAACGGAAGTTGCCATCCGCGCCGCCTTCAAATGCGTGACGGGAGGCCGCCAGGCGGCCGTGCTGGTCCCCACCACCGTATTGGCGGAACAGCATTTCCGCACGTTCAAGGAACGCATGAGCGAATACCCCGTACGTATTGAAATGCTCAGCCGCTTCAGCAGCGCGGCGAACATCCGCTCCACGCTGGAAGGGCTCAGAACGGGAGCCGTGGACATCGTCATAGGCACGCACCGGCTCATTTCCGATGACGTATCCATGAAAAATCTGGGCCTGGTAGTCATTGACGAGGAACAGCGCTTCGGCGTCAGACACAAGGAAAAATTCAAGGAACGCTTCAAGGGAATTGACGTGCTGACGCTGTCCGCCACGCCCATTCCCCGCACCCTGTACATTGCCCTGATGGGAGCACGTGACATGAGCTCCATTGAAACCCCGCCCGTCAACCGGCAGCCCGTCCAGACAAGCGTGTGCCCTTACGACGAACGCATCATGAAAAAGGCCATGGAACGCGAGCTGGAGCGCGGAGGACAGATTTTCCTGCTGCACAACCGCGTGAAAACCATCGAACTGTTCCGGGACCGCATCCAGGCCCTGGTGCCCAAGGCCCGCATTGTCATCGGCCACGGCCAAATGCCTAAAGAAGAACTGGAAAAGGTCATGCGCACCTTCGTGCAGGGGAAAGCGGACATCCTGCTGGCCACCACCATCATCGAATCCGGCATCGACATCCCGAACGCCAACACCATCATCATTGACCGCGCGGACCGCTTCGGCCTGGCGGACCTTTACCAGCTCCGCGGCCGCGTGGGCCGTGCGGGCCACCGGGCCTACGCCTACCTCATGCTCCCCAGATCCGCCGCCACCACGGGAGACGCCCGCAAACGCGTCTCCGCCATCAAACAGTATACGGAACTGGGTTCCGGCTTCAAAATTGCCATGAGGGACCTGGAAATACGCGGTGCGGGCAACCTGCTGGGAACCCAGCAGAGCGGCCACATCGCCGCCATAGGCTTTGACCTGTATTGCCAGCTTCTCCAGCAATCCATCGCCCAGATGCAGGGCAAACGCACGGCCCCCCGTCCGGATGCGGCTCTAAGAACGGACTTTATCATTAACAGCGAAACGCAGTTCGCCGCAAAATCCCGCAAGGACTATCTGGGAGCCTTCCTTCCCAGGGAATACATCAGTGACGCGGCCCTGCGCATCTCCGCCTACAAGGATCTGGCCGCCGTCCGAACCCTTAAGGAAGCGGACAATCTGCTCCGCGCCTGGGAAGACCGCTTCGGCCCCGCACCGGAAACGGTGCGCCACCTGCTGGACTCCCACAAAATCAAAATCCTGGCATCCCATGCCAACATCTCCATGGTGGAAATCAGCGGGCAGCGCCTGATGCTCACCAGAAACGGGGATTTTATCCTGTTGTCCAACAAATTCCCGCGGCTGGCAAGCGCCGCTCCCGCGGACAAACTCCGGGAAACGCTGGACATGCTGAAAAACATTTAAATCCGCTGCGGTCATCCCGTGGCTGAATTCACCCATGGGAAAACATGAAAACCCGGAAAACAGTTCTTGCCCCTTGCCATGCCGGAACGGGTTTACGGCAGGAATACGAAACCGCGTATCCGCCAGACCGCTCCGGCAGCTTTCCATCAAATCCGCCTCTTTTCCTCGTTGGAAAGCTCCTTTTTCCGCATCATTTCCATGATGCCGCATGTGTTGGCCGGAGCCATGATCACTTCTATTGACCACTCGAAATTCTCTACATTCTCTGCGTAATCATCCATATTCATGGACACCTCCAGAACGGGAGATTCCTGGGTAAGAGCCGAACGGAAAGAACGGGACATAACTTCCTGCCCGTCCCTGAGCAGAATTATCTTGTCAATAAAGAGACTTCCCCCCTCTTTGGAAGTCCGCACCAGACGCACGCCTGAAAATTGGCTCATCTTCCTATCCGGAATTGGACAGCACATCCGCGTATAAGCGCCATCCTGCTGCCCCAGAAGCTCCCAATGGGCTAAAATGGGGGCGGACAAAGTGAGCCGCGACAAATCATAACCGGAACCGGCCAACAGTTTGGACAGCCTCATGACCATCTCTGCGGAATAATCCACCCCCCACCCCTGGGAATACAAAATGCCCAGCATGTACAGGGCGGAAGGATCCTGCGCCGTAAAAGACATCAACAGCAAATCAACCGCCTGGGAATAGTTCTGGGACAGGCTGACCGGACACTGAAGAATATCCGGGAAAAACTCCTTGCCGCCTACAAGAAGAAACGCCAAATCCCTCTGGGCGACAATAAAGCCGCCCATGGCCGCCTTATAAAGCCAGGCGCCACCTTCTTCCCCGTATCTTCCATCCCGTTCGAAAATAAGACGGGCTATTTTATACTGCGCGGAAGGATACCCCGCCCTGGCGAATTTCCGCAACTGAACCTTCTCCCGCTCCGTCAGCACGATGGAATCAATTTCCGTACGGTTCCTTTTCCGGGAAGCGATAAGCAGTTCCCGGAGTTTGCTGTTCTCCGGGCTGTCCAGAGAAGCTTTCACACCGGGATCATACGCCGCGCAGATGAATTTGAAATGGGGCTTCAGGACTTTCCCGCTCTCCAACGTCGTAATCTGGGAAGAAACCACCTTCAAAGGATGGGGAACATTATCCTTGGTCTCAAAACTGAATCTGTAAGGGGCATCTACTTTCAGAGCAGGAAGATCCACAAAACGGAATCCTGTAAGCACCGGACTTTCAATCAAGGTGAAGGAAAAACCGTTAAATGACCGGGAAACCAGCTTCCCCTGCTCATCACGTATGGTCAGATACAGGGGCGGGCACATCTTGTCTTCCTGAAGCACCCTTAAATGAACGCATGCAAGTGAAAAACGGTCGGGCAGCACGGACGGCAGAGCATGACGCGATAAAGACGGGCTATCCAGCCTGACGTCAAAATGATCCATGGAACTTAACAATGACACATCCCTTGAATCTGAAATAATCTGGGGAATGGGAGTGGACATCACACTGGGAAAATGCAGCCCTAAGGCATCTTCATTCTCCGTTCTGTTTCCCCCGTGAATAGAATATCCCAGGAGCGCGCCTATAATTCCCAGGACAATAATCATCCCAAACGCTATCTTCCGACTCGTCCTCAAATGTTCCTGCCCTTCCGACATAATGCGGGAAGAGGATAAGGCAAACAAATTGAAAAAACGCTTACGGGCTGATTTGAACTCCTCGGGGGAGAACTGAATGGTTGAAACGGCGCCTCCCTCAACCCTCAGATCCTTCATCCACGCTTCTGCGGAAGCATAACGGTCTTCCACACGCGGAGAAAGGGCCTTGTCGATGGTTTTCAGAAAATTTTTCGAATAATGGGAAGACAACGAAGAGGATGCGGCCAGCGGCTGTATGGTGTCGTTGATCAGCCGTTCCTCCCCTCTGGGCGGCGCAAAGCCCTTCAGCAGGGAATAAAATGTAGCACCCAGGGAATAAAGGTCGCTCCAGGGCCCCATATCTTTTCTGCCCAGCGCCTGCTCCGGAGAAGAAAAACCACGTGTCGCCAGAACGGTCTGGGTGTGGTTGCTCTCGATACGGCGCGACGCGCCGAAATCAATGAGGACGGGAGCCCCTTCCTGTGTAAGCAGGATATTTCCCGGTTTGATATCCCTGTGGCAGATGCCTTTTTTATGAAGGTAATCCAAAATCTGGAGGATGTGCACCAGCAGCCCCTTCAACTTGGCCTCGGAATAACAGTTCCCCGCAAGAAGCTGCTGCTCTCCCAGATAATCCATGGGAAGACCCTGAACGTAATCCATGGAAAAATAAGCCGTTCCGTTACACTCAAACACGGAAAGAACCCGTACGATACCGGGCGAATCCAGTTGTGCAAGAACACGGGCCTCATTTAAAAAGTTGGAAAGGGTCCACTGGAAAGACTCGGCATCGTGTTCATTGTTGGGTATCACGCGCCCTGTAAACGGATCCCGGTAAGCATAAGAAGAAGGAAAGTTTTCTTTAAGAACTACTTTTCTTTTCAGCATGGTGTCCCGCACCAGGTAGGTAATGCCAAACCCTCCGCTGCCCAGCACCTTCAGGATTTTATAATGTTCCAAAGTTGCTCCCGCCGGGAGTTCCTTGGAATAAACGGAAGACTCGTTCCAGGAAGGGGGAGGAAGTAATTTGGAGGAGCTGCGTACAGAAACATTATCGGAATGCTCATCCTGGTCCGAAAAAACAGGATCACTATTTAAACCGCTACGCTCCATCCTTATATTTGCAATGCGTTTTATTCTATTGCTTCCTATTATTTTGTAAAGATTATTCTTTTGCTCCCTGCCAATCCGGTATTTTCCTGCAACTATCTGCACAGAAACATAAGATATCTATTATTTTTTCTTCATAAATGATCCCTGGCCTTCACGAAAAAACGGCATACCGCTACAAATTCATGAGGGAAGAAAAAAGGCTTTCCCTCTTTATTCCGGAAATTGCCCGGATGCCTCCAATGGAACGGCATTTTCCCTCCTTCTGAACATGGATGTTCCAATTTCCATTTCGCTGTTTTGCAATAAACGGACAAAGACGAACGTATTCAGATCAAGCTATGCTTGTAAAATCACTCATTATTCTCAGCAGTACGGCAGGATGCCTCCTGCCCGGCGCCGGACAGGCGGAGGAAACGCATGCCTCCCTGCAATCTCCGGACGGGCGGCTGTCCTGGAGGCTCCATGCAGGCAGCCAGGCCGCCCATTCTCTGAAAAAAGGCGGCAAAACGATTCTGGAGCCATCCGGGCTGGGCATCGTCGTGAATGGAAAAAACCTCGCCGGAGGCATCACGGGATGGAATGTGGAAAAAGTGAAGGATAACGTTTGCGACACCTTCGAGACGCAGGGCAAATACCCCTCCTCCTCCGTTTGCTTCAATGAATACGTGGTTTCCGGGAATAACTCCTCCCTCCGGCTCCGGGCCCGTGTCTTCAACAACGGGGTCGCCTTCCGCTATGAGTGGACGGAAGAGGTGAAGAAAGCGCCCTCGCTGAATATCAGTGAAGAAAAAACCTCCTTCGCCTTTCCGGAAAAAACCGTTCTGTGGACCCAGGACGCCTCCTCCGCCCTGGGCCCCTGCGAGGGGGTCTGGTCTCCTTCCAGAATAACGGATTTCAAAAAAGATCCCGGCAATCCCCGCAGCTGCGTCCGCACCATGCCGATTACGGCGGAACTGCCGGGCGGAGGCGTCGCGCTCATACAGGAAGCTGCCAACTTCAACAGGAAATGGAGCGGCATTAAATTTTCCCTCCAGGATGGAGCATGCCGCGCGGTATATTTCCAGGATCCCGGCGGCTTTTCCGCCCCCTCATCCTCGGAAATGCCCTGGCGCGTCATCCTGGTGAATGACGACCTGAACGGACTGGTCCGGAACGACGTCATCCCTTCCCTGGCTCCGGAACCGGACAGGGACCTTTTTCCGGAAGGTTCCAAAGCCCCCTGGATCAAGCCGGGCCGCTCCACCTGGACCTGGTGGGACCGCGGGAATGTCCAGGAAAACGACCAATATGCTTTTGTCGATATGGCTGCCGAATTCGGATGGGAATACCACCTCGTTGACGAAGGGTGGAAAAAATGGGGCCGCTCACTTCCGGAAAGCATGGACAAGCTGGCCAAACTGGCCAGCTACGCCGCCGGCAAAAATGTAGGCATCTGGGTATGGGTGCGATGGTCAGACGTCAACAACCCCGCCAATGACTGGGAAAATATGCGCAGCTTTTTCGGCACACTCTCCAAAACGGGAATCAGGGGAATCAAGATAGACTTCATGGACTCCGCCTCTCAGGAACGCCTGGCCTTCTACGACGCCGTAGCGGAAAACCTGGCGAAAAACAAGCTTATGGTCAACTTCCACGGAGCCAATACCCCCACGGGGGAGGAACGTTCCTGGCCGCACGAAATGAGCCGGGAAGGCATTTACGGCGGAGAACAGAACATCTGGGCCGCCATTGGCGGGCAGCACTACTGCGCGCTGCCCTTTACCCGCCTGGTCTCCGGCCACGCCGATTTCACGGGAGGCTATTTTGGCCACGGCCCCAAGCTGCGCGGTTCTTCCTGGACCCTCCAAATGGCGGCCAATATCATTTATACGTCCCCCATTCTTCACTGGGTCTCCAACCCTGCGGACATGGAAGCTGCTTTCCCGAAGGATTCCCCTGAACGGGAAGTTGTCCGGAACATCCCTTCCGTATGGGAGGAAACCATCGTCCTCCCGCCGTCCGCCATTGGGGAATGCGCCGCCTTCGCCCGGCGGTCAGGAAACCAGTGGTACATTGCTCTGATGAACGGAGACGGCAGGGAACGCACCGTTTCCATTCCTTTGAATTTCCTGGACAAAAACACGGCATACCAGGCCACCATTCTCCGGGATCTGGCGGAAAAAAATGACGGATGGAGCGTGGAAACCCGGAAAGTCACTTCCGGAAATTCCCTTTCCTTCACCATGCGCATCAAAGGCGGGGGCATCGTCCGCATGGTTCCCTCCGGAACGCGCCATCCTGCCCCCTAGAGAGCGGCATCCTGCCCCAGGCAGGAAAAAACGCCCCCTCTTCTTCCCTCTTCAAAGGCAGAGCGGCGGAAAACCATGTTTATCCGCCGCTACACCGCCCGGCCCGGAAAAACCAGGGCAAAAGTAACAAAACTCAGCCCTCTCCGCGCTGCCCGTCCGCACCCTTCTCCTTGGTGCTCCACGCCGGAAGCCAGCGCACCTCCCGGAGACGGTAGCCGCGTTCCAAAAGAGCGCCGTGCAGACCGGGAAGATGCGCCGCTCCGTAAAAGACGCCTATTCTGCGCACACCCTTGCCGCTCCAACGGTCAAACACTTCCATGCACTTGGCGTTCCGGCCTTCCAGAATCACGGTATTCTCCAGACCATTAGGAGCATTGGCCATCATGCCCATCAGCTTATTCTTCAACCCCGTTTTATTGCCGGCCAGGAAATCCGCCATCAATCCAAATTCACCGGACCGGTTCGTCCCGGTTTTCTCAACCAGGGAGGACAAGACGGATTTAAGCATCAGTCCGGCAATGCTTTCACCCTTTTTGGCCTGCGCCTTGCGGAATTCATCCAGCGTCATGTCCGCATGGACGAAATGGGCTGCGGAATAATCAATGCCCTGATGCTGGGTCTGGAGTCCCAGCATATCGCTCAACTCCTTGTAGGCGCTCCCCAGCAGCCCCATTAAAAAAGACTTTTCCTCCTGCCCGCATTTCTTCCTCCATTCCACTATCCGGTTCCATTCCCGCGCCTCTTCCAAAGTCAGCCCCCCCAGCGGCTTGCTGCGGTCTATCTTGCGGCGCAGTTCCTCTTCCCGCCGGAGGCCCTCTCCGCCAATCATTTCAAAAAGCAGCACATCGTACCTGCGGAACAGCTTATTCAGCCGGTCGTAATATTCCGGTTCCGCCACATGAATAGCGCCAATAAGAGCTACTTCCATCCCATTGTCATGGACATAGGCAGCTACGGGAGTGGACAGGCTCTGCCGGTCGGGTTGAGGAGAATCAAGAAGGATGTACCGCTCGGGATACCCGCCATATTCCGCATTCTCCGCATCGGGAATATCCGCAGCCGGTACAGGAGAACACCACCAAAGGACAGCCAGGAAACAATGCAGCAATTTCATCATGCTCAGACTACCGGGGACCATATTAAGAGCAAGCCCAAAAAAAGACTGCCTTCCTTTCCGGAACGGAAAGACGGCGTGAGCATGGATTCCCACCTTCTTCAAAAAGCCGGAATCGCAAAACTCCCGCGCTTTTTCAACGGAAGCCGGCAAATCAAAAATCCCGCACCCGAAAACGGGTGCGGGGAATGAAAAAGCCCATTCTGAACGCCGGGCGAAAACAATCCGCCCGGCCATGAACGGTTACTTGCCGCAGCAGCACTTGTCGGTCAAGGCCCCCACACCGGGAAGAACCTTGCCTTCCAGCAGTTCCAGGGAAGCGCCGCCGCCCGTGGAACAGAAGGAAAGCTTATCCTGCACCTTGAACTTCTTGGCCGCCGTCACGGAATCGCCGCCGCCTACGATGGAAATAGCGGTGGAATCCGCCAGGGCTTCCGCGACTTCCTTGGTTCCCTTGGCAAAGCAGTCCATTTCAAACACGCCCATCGGGCCGTTCCACAGAACGGTCTTGGCATCCTTGATGATGGCGGAGAACTCTTCAATGGCTTTATCGCCGATGTCGATGGCCATGCCGCCTTCCGGCACCTTGCCTCCTTCAGCGAAAGGAGCCGTGCAGAAGGTTTCGGCGCCGTCTTCAAATTTCATGGCTACGCGCACATCTGCAGGAAGCAGGAACTTCACGCCCTTGGCCTTGGCCGCCGCCAGAATTTCCCGGGCCAGATCCAGCTTGTCCCCTTCAATCTTGGAAGCGCCCAGGTCATACCCTTCAGCCGCCAGAAACGTATTGGCCATGGCGCCGCCAATCAGGAACGTATCAGCCTTTTCCATCAGTTTGGAAAGCACTTCAATCTTGTCGGACACCTTGGCGCCGCCCATAATCACCACAAAGGGTTTTTCCGGGTTTTCCAGCTTGCCTTCCAGGTATTCCAGTTCACGTTCAATCAGGAAGCCCATGGCGCTCTTTTCCGCAAAATGCGTCACGCCTTCCGTGGAAGCGTGGGCACGGTGGGCCGTGCCGAACGCATCGTTCACGAACAGCGTGGCATTGCCCAGCAGGGACTTGGCGAACTCCGGATCGTTCTTCTTTTCACCGGGATAAAAACGGACATTTTCCAGCAGAACCACATCACCGTCCTTCATGGCGGCGCGGGCGGCTTCCGCTTCCGGGCCAATGGCGGCGGGAACGAATTTAACGTCCTTGCCGAGCAATTCGGAAAGGCGGGCGGCAACGGGCTTCAGGGAAAAAGCGGGATCGGGTTCGTTTTTGGGACGGCCCAGATGAGAGGTAAGGACGAGGCGGGCGCCCTGGTCCAGCAGGAACTTGATGGTGGGGAGAGCAGCCACAATGCGGGCGTCATTGGTAATTTCCCCATCCTTGAGAGGGACGTTGAAATCCACGCGCATGAGGACTTCCTTTCCCTTGGCGTCAAGGTCGCGAACAGTAAGTTTAGCCATATCGGTTTATATTGTCTGGTTCAATGAATAAAAAAGGGAGGGCATTTCTGCCCTCCCGGATAAATCCCCGCCCGCCCGGCAAACCCGGCCAGGAAAGCCGGAAAGTTGAAACAGGCGGACGGCAAGACTTGTCGTGCAACTGAAGAGCAAGCGTTGTCCAAAAGAACTTACTTGCCGCAGGAGCAGCCGCAGCCCAGGCTGTCGCCCAGTTTCTTCATGGCCTGGGCGGCGCGGTTGGAGTAACCCCATTCGTTGTCGTACCAGCCGCAGACCTTCACCAGGTTGCCGCCGACCACATACGTGAAGCCGGAGTCAAAGATGCAGGAGTGGGGGTCGGAAACGATGTCCTGAAGAACGAGCGCTTCTTCGGAGTAAGCCAGAATGCCCTTCAGCGGGCCTTCAGCGGCTTCCTTCATGGCGGCGTTTACTTCTTCCACGGTCACATCCTTCTTGAGCACGGCCACAAAGTCGGTCAGGGAACCGGTCGGAGTCGGAACGCGGAAGGAAGCGCCGTTCAGGGAACCCTTCAGGTTCGGCATTACTTCACCAATGGCCTTGGCGGCGCCGGTGGTCGTCGGAATGATGTTGATCGCGGCGGCGCGGGCGCGGCGGGGATCCTTATGCGGAAGGTCCAGAATGCGCTGGTCGTTCGTGTAGGAGTGAATCGTGCTCATCATGCCCTTTTCAACGCCGAACTTGTCGTCCAGCACCTTCACCATCGGAGCAAGGCAGTTGGTGGTGCAGGAAGCGTTGGAAACGATGTCGTGCTTGGCAGGATCGTATTCGCTGTCGTTGATGCCCAGAACGAAAGTCAGGTCCGGATCCGGGGAGGGGGCGGAAATAAGAACCTTCTTGGCGCCGGCGTCAAGGTGCTTCTTGGCGGCGTCGCGCTTGGTGAACAGGCCGGTGGATTCCAGAACGACGTCCACGCCCAGATCCTTCCAGGGAAGGTTGGCGGGATCACGTTCCACGGTGATGAGGATCTTGTGACCGTCAACGACCAGATAATCACCCTCGATGGAAATTTCACCGTCAAACTTGCCCTGCGTGGAGTCATACTTGAGCAGGTGGGCGATCGTTTCGATAGGAGTCAGGTCATTGATGGCAACAACCTTGTTGCGTTCTTCCTTGGACATGGCGCGCAGTACGTTGCGACCAATGCGTCCAAAACCGTTAATAGCGTATTTGGCCATAAGATTGAGGGCTTCAGATTTGATTAATTACTAGTCCCGGACTTATTCAAGTACCATGGACGCTGCAAGTTTAAAAACGTTTCAACCAGCCGTCAACACTATTGTTCCCCCATCATGGCAGTATGTTCCCCAGTTTCCGCAAACAGGGAACACTCCGCCAGACGTACATACTCCTTCATGAAAATCAAAAACTTGTAAAAACGCCCTCCTTCCTCCGGAAGCTCCTTCAATTCATGGAGCGCAAAGCGGCGCGTATCAGCTCGTCCACGTCCGCATCCGGATGGTCCTTCAGATGGGCGGCTATCGCCTTGCGGGATTCCACCTGCTTGAACCCGAGCGCAATCAGTGCCAATTCCGCGTCCCCGGCGGCCTGGGAAGTAGCGCCCTGGGCCTGGGCTTCCCACGTGGCGGCCAGGCCCACTTTATCCTTCAGTTCCAGGACGATGCGTTCCGCCGTCTTTTTGCCCACCCCCTTGGCCCGCGCAATGCCGGAAACGTCTCCGCCCACAACCGCCTGCTTGAACTGCTCCACGGACAGGGAACCCAAAATGGCAATCGCCGTTGCCGGGCCAATTCCGGAAACACGCTCAATCAGCAGCAGGAAAATATCCCTTTCCGCATCCGTGGCAAAACCATACAGCACCTGCATGTTCTCCCGGACATGCAGGTAGGTTTTCAGCGTCAGCTCCCTGCCGGGAAGGGGATTCAGCCTGTCAAACGTGGACAGGGGCACAATCACTTCATACCCCACCCCATGAACATCCAGGATCAACCGCTGGGGATATGATTCCGCCACCGTGCCGCGCAGAAAAGCTATCATACCCTTAACGTGACACAATCCGGCCTGCGCGCAAGCCAAAAACGCATCCTCCGGAACCGCTTCCGTCATCTTTTCTGGAGCACGTGCAGCCTGACATGTTCCAGATCCTCCCGGTGGTAAAAGCAGCGCACGCGCAGTCCACGGGCTGTTTTCATCCTGCACCTGTATTCACGCAGCAGCCCTTTTTTCCCCAGCCTGTAAACATAGCTGCGCACTACTCCCAGCATGCTGACAGCCCCGGCCATATCCATATAACACGGAGGCACGCGGCGGCGCACGGGCTCCCGGCCAGCAAGAACCCGCTCCACATCCAGCCGCCGCCAGTACAGGGCCAGGGGGCCCGTACCCTTGCGGACCACCCGGAAACGGACACCGTGGCGGTGCAGATACTGGCGCGCGGCGGAAGCGCTGCAGCAGAGCCGTGCCGCGACGGCGGATGTCTCCACAAATGCGCTACCCGCCTCCGTATAAGGCTGGCCGGACCTGGGATTCGTTCCGCGGCGGCGGATTTTGACATGTTCCGGGAAGCTCAATTTGGGATTGCTAATGTATTCACGCCCTCCTACACCGATGAATGTTTTCTTAAAACGGTATATCATGATTAACGAGTTTTCACATTGGATTTACGAAGCCTCATGCAGCCGTTCCGCACGAAACTCTAACATATTTTGGAGATTCCAAAAATGCATTGAGTTTAAGAATGTTCAACATTTTTCTTTGTTTTTCTGTTTTTTACATTCATACTAAACTCATTTCACCGCAATATATGCCCGGAGACCATGCCGGCCAATCATGTGAAAAGGGCCTACGCGCCCATCGGGAAACTTACCCCCCTTAATCTTTTCCGGATCTCAAGCCTTCCATTCCCATAAACAAGAGGGTCTGGAAACAAATTTTCCCTCTTTTCCAGGCGTTCCTTTCCGATGCCGCAGGCTTTCAGGAAACAACTTCTTTCCCTCCGCGATTCCACCATACGGCCTCCCCGAAAACATCCATTTCCGGCAAGAATCCTGAAGAAGGGAGCATGAGAAGACCTCCCGGTTTCATCAACCGCTGACGACACGCCCCTTCACTCCGCCCCCCGTTTCCCCATCCGCGTTTTTTTCGATATTTCCCCCCATCATGAAAACCGGCCCAATAAAAAAACCCGGCTTCCTTGCGGAAAGCCGGGTATGGGAAAAATGCCTCAGGGAAGAAGTTTTGCCGGGCGCCCTTCAAAAATCCCGCGCTGAGGAACAAAAATGCGGTCATTGGGCTGGATGGGAATCGCCCTGTCCTTAATGGAAAAATAATCATACGTCACGGTTTTTCCACCGCGCGTCACCTGCACGTAGCGGGATCCCCAGTCCGTGATGTCGCCGGCGCCCACAATCGCCTCCAGAAGCGTCATGCCGCGCCGCCACAAAACATTCTTCTTCATAGCCACACCGCCGCTTACCAGAACGATGTGTTCCGTCAGCCGCGCATCCGAACTCTGCACCTTCACCAGAAACGTAGGGGCCGTGTACAACTCCGCCTTCTTGTAGGCGGCCATCAGCATGTCTTCAATCTGGCGCGCCGTTTTGCCTACCACGCGCAGCACATCCTGCCCCGGAGGGAGCTGGGGCATGCGTATCGTTCCGTTCCCGTCCAACAGATACTGCCCGGAAATAGCGGTAGCGTCGTCGGCGGGAATGCCGCGCACCTGGATTTCAATGGTGCCCTGGGGCGGCACGGCATCCGGAGACTGGGCGGAGCCCAGCCCCGCCGGGCCCAGCATAAGACAAAGGATGGAACAAATATATTTTTTCATGGAGCAATGGGTTAATACAAATCTTCACTATCATGGGACTGGGTGGCTGCCAGCTCCTTGGCCTTTCCAGAACGTTCCACCTTCTTCATGGAAGAGGCATCCGCGTTCTCTCCGGAGGAAGCGCCATCCGCAGAATAATAGGAATAGTAAGTTGTGTAATACTGATATTGGTGATCGGACGTAATGTCCACATTATTCATCACCACGCCGGCCAGGTTGCCACCCACGGACTCGATTACCTGCTTCTGCCTCAACAGGGCTTTCAGCGGCAGCTTGCGGGGCTGGACAACCATAAGAGTCATGTCCACCTCGCTTACAATGACGGCGGAGTCACTGACCCCCAGGATGGGAGGGGAATCCACCAGCACAATGTCAAAACGTTGCTTCACTTCCTGCAGCAATTCATTAAACTTGCGGGAATTCAAGGCGCCCGAAGGGTCAAAGGGAGTGGGTCCCGCAGGCATGACGTACAGGTTTTCAATGGGCGTCTGAAAAATGACTTCCTCCAGAGGATAATCTTCCAGCAGGTAGGAAGTCAGCCCTACCTCATTATCCAGCTCATAATACCGGTGAAGCTTGGAACGGCGCAGGTCGGCGTCAATCATCAGGGTGGCATACCCCCCTTGGGCACAAATATAGGCCAGATTGCACAGGGTGGTGGTCTTCCCTTCCCCGGCGCTCCCGGAAACAAAGGTCAGGGAAATTTCTTCCAGCCCTTTCTTATTGAATTCTATGTTCGTCCGCAAAATGCGGTAGGCTTCCGCATCCGGCCCCATGACATCGGAAGAATGCAGAATAGGCACATTCTTGGGAATAATGCCCAAGACGGGAACCTGAAGAGCCCGTTCCACATCTTCCATGGTCTTCACGGAGGTATCCATGAATTCCAGAAGCAAGGCCAATCCGATGCCCAGCAACAGACCGGCACCCGCTCCCACCGCCAGGTTAATGGTCACATTCGGCTTGTAGGGCGCAGCAGGATAGGTCGGCAGCTGATACATTTCAATTGCCTCACGGGGTACGCGCAAACGGGCAATCTCATCTTTGTACCGGGAATCCAGTTCCTTAAGCTGGTCCAGCGCAGCGTCATAATCACGGCTGGCCTGTTCATACATGGGAACCTGCAGGACGTGCTTCTGAAGATCCTCTTCCTTTTGGGCAACGGTCGCCTCCCAGTGCTTCCGGCTTGCGGCAACCATTTCCAGCTTGCTCTTCAGGGAAGAACGCAGGCCTATCAATTCCTTGTTCAGCTTATCCCCCAGAATCCTTTCCGTTTCCAGCAGCGCCAGCATTTTGGGATGCCTGGCGCCGATATTCTGGGATTTCAGATTTTCCTTTTCCTTGAGCTTGTCGGAAAATTCAGCATAGGTCTTACGGAGAGCGTCCGCCCCTACAGTCTCCGCATTCAGCAGGTCGGAACTGATCACGTAATCCAGCAACTTGTCGTCGGGCAGACGCTGCAATTCCTGCACATAGGAAGCCAGTTCCTTTTCCCTCCTTTCAAAATCCATGGCCTGCGCTTTGGCATTCCGGAATTCCTCTTCTTCCATACCGGCCGTCAGGGTGCTGCGGTGTTCACCGTTTCTCCAGGACGTAGGCAGGTAGGAGCTCTCCGCAATCAGCTTTTTGAGAGCCATCATTTTTTCATTGACGGCATCCTCCTGTTCCCGGAGGACATCCTTCAGGCTCTTGATGGCGGTTTCCACCAGACGGTTTTCGCGCATTTCACGGTCCTGCTTGTACGCCTCAGGCACCGCCTTGGCAATATTCTGCACCAGTTTGGGATCCGGACCGGAAACAATGACGTCCACAAGGTCCGTGGCACGCACGGGGGCCACCTTAATCATGCCGGCCAGATTAGTCGCCGCCATTTCATCCGTCATCCCCCATTCCGCGGCAAGGTTCAGTTTTCTGGATACCACTTTAAGCACTTCGGCGGAAGTCAGCACGGAATACTGCATGGGAATGTAGTTGGCCGTCACGTTGGAAGTGGCAACCACGTCCCCCCCCCTGCCTATATCCATCACAGGCTTGGGCAGTTTAATCTGAAACTGGCTGGTCGCCCGGTAGGAGGGCGGCATCAGGAAAGTCACTACCACGGAAATGACCAGCACCAGAAGGAAAACAAGAAAGACTTCCTTCCAGCGATTTTTTAAAACTTGCAAATAGTCAATATTGCGTACGATGCGATCACTGTTCTGCTGATCCTGGGCACTCATGGAATATAGTAAGGCAGTAAGATAAAAACTCCTCTAATTGTGAATGAAAATTCGCAATTAGAGGAGTAAAGGCATTAATGGTCAGTCAAGACTTAGAAGCTGTAATTCACACCGAAGGAGAACACGTTGCGGTTGTAGGAAGGCATCGGGTAGTTATAGCCGCTGTAGGAACCGTTCGTGTAGGAATATTGGGCCGTAAGGGCCAGGGCATTCGTCAGCAGAAGCTTGATACCGGCGGTAGCATTGAAAGTCAGGTTGGACGTGTCACTGTTGCTGATGGAACTCGGACGCGTATAATCGCTGGCAATCAGGTTTACTCCGCAATTCAGACTGACGCGGTGCGTCAGCTTCAGCGTGCTGTGTACCCCGAAACGCCACGTTTCATTGGAGTAATAGCTGGCGCCGTTGTAAGGGATGTAGGTATTCACCGCTTCGTTGGAATAACGGACGAACGTTCCGAGCATGAACCGGTCGCTCAAGCGGTGGTTTAAGCCGAATTCCGCGGAGGGATAGGTTTTTGTTCCGTAGTTCTCGACATACTTGAACTGAGGACCTACGCGCAGCGTAGCAGAAGTATTTTCGCTCACCGCATATTCAGCGCCGGCCATGACGAAGTTGGAAAATTCGTTATTGCCGTATTCGCGATTACAGTAGGAACCCGTCCAGCCCAGGGAAACAGCCAGACGTTCCGTCCATTTGTACCGGTTGGTGAAATTCATGCCAACATAATCGCGGTTATCCGTCTTGGCGGAATCCTCCTGATAGTCGATCATGGAGAAATTGGCACCCAGCGTCGTGGAATAGCGGGAAGTCCACGCCTTGCTCACGGAACTGGAAACATACACGTAAATGTAGTCGCCGTCCCGGCGGGCATTGGCAATACCGTTGGAATAGTTGGGTTCCGGCTGCCATGCAAAGGAGACGCTGCCGTTATAACGCAAAGTCTGGTCAAAACTATGGGAAAGTTTGGCGGACAGCGTGGAATTGGAAAGGGCTTCATTCGTTCCGCCATCAAGGTCTTTCAGGTAAAAAATACCCCCCAGCTTGGCGGAGAAAGAATATTGGGTCACGGCATCGTAGTTGGCCAGGGAGCACCCTATGTCCGTACTGATGAATGCGGATTCCTGCTTGTTATAATTGGAGGCGTTGACATTGTCGTCATACCCTCCCGCCAGGTTGAAGAACCACTTGAGAGGAAGGGACTCTTCCAGACCAACCGGACCCGCCAGCGTGTACAGAGACTGCCCGTTGGCATGGACGGCAAACATGCCGGCGGCCACCAGGGAGAGATAAAAAAGACTCTTCATGCTATTTTATTAAATAAGAATCAGGTTAATTGCCAGCAGCATTGGACACGGGAGCGGGGCTGGTGGGCGTGCCGCCCACAGGAAGACCGCCCGGCAGAACCAGGGAGCCCCCGGCAACATCTTCAACAGGCTTTACCAGGCCATGTTCCTGGACAGTTACCCCTGAGAGGGGGTTATCAGGAGTCTGGGCAGCCACGGCCACAGCAATGGAAGGAACAGTACCGGCTACCGGAGAATTGCCCAAAGCTTTTTCAACCGCTTCCGAAATGGGAGCCACAGATGCATACGGATGGGGCTGGGAGGAAACAGCGGAAGCGATCACATTGCGCACCTGTTCTTGCTTCACCCCGGGCCCGTAGCTCCGGACAGCGGCGAAAGCAACGGCAGGAGCGTTGGATGGGAAAGCGCCCGCAGCCATGGATACCATCGCACCCATCACATGATCGGACACACCAGCCTTAGCGGCATCGTTCAAAACTCCGGACACCGCTTTCATATCCAGAGCACCGGCTTTCAATCCGGCCTGAACAATATCTGCCATTTTCTTCATAAAAGCCTTTTCAACAGCGGAGGCTTTAACCTGATCAACAGCCGGAGCGGCTGCCGGAGAAGCAGTTTGCTGAGCCATACCGGGAAGGGTACCCGCAAACGCAAGTGCCAGCGCACTAAGCGCCGCCTTTGTCACGAACCTGGCTTTCATAAAGGAAGTATTTAGCAGGTGAATTTAATAAAAAAATGGAGCGGGTAACGGGAATCGAACCCGTATAATCAGCTTGGAAGGCTGGAGCTTTACCATTAAGCTATACCCGCGCAACGAACGCATTATGTTCAAATCACGGGATAAGACAAGTTTTTTTTCATTACTGCGTCAAAATAACAAAAAAAGAGGATACGTTTTTTCTGTGGTCTTGACATCCGGACCTTCTGCCGCTAAATAGGCATCCGCATTTCATGCGGGCGTCGTTCAATGGTAGGACGCGAGCTTCCCAAGCTTGAGACGTGGGTTCGATTCCCATCGCCCGTACCAATTTGTTCCGCAAGTTATTGTTTATCAAAGCTTGCGTTTTTTGTTTTCTTGAGACGGCAACATACATGGCAACGCCTGGAAACGGCCTTTCAAGACATTGTCCCACAGGCAGAAGACATGGTTTATCCGTAAAGAAGCCTTGTTCCGTGTGAATAAAAAAGACCTGGCAGCTACTCCCAATACGGGAACAGTCTGGGCAAGATGTCCGCGCCGGAAGCATTCGCCGCCGGCACGGACGTGAATTACAGGGAGAGGCTACCAGCCAAGAACAAATTTTCTCTGGATTTTAGCAAGAAGAAGTACTTTGCGGATCATTGCCCGGGTTTCATTAAGGAGGTTGAGATAGAGAAGCGCCCGTCGCATATCGGAGGCGTCTTCCGGACGCAGAATAATCTGCTGTTTGACGGCTTCCGCAAATTCCTCATCCAGGGCGTCCATGCCTGCCAGGCATTCGTCCAACCCGGTATAGTCATTGCTTTCCATCATTTCCCGGAAACGGGGGTAGAGGGAGGAAACACGGCTGTTCATTCCCCGCAGAAGCTCTATCCTTTCCAAATCCAGCCCTTCATGGTTGTTGTCTATATAGGCATGGCTGGCCGTAGTAATGTTGGAGAGGGATTCAAAGACGGAGGTAGCGTATTCCACCATCTGCACATAGCGCTTGCCTCGGTCGGCCTCTTTGTCCGGGAGTTCACGGACGACGGGCATGACTTCCATCGCCATTTTATCGCTCAGGGAACGGCGGATGCCGCGCGCTTCTTTCCGGAGTTTTTTCAGACGCTTCCTGTCCTCCACGTTCAGGGCCTCCAGATTCATTTCATAAATTTCCGCCATGCGCTTCATCAGTTCAATAATTTCCTCATTGTAGCGTGCGGCGGCAGCCGGATCCCGGTAATTGGCGGCCTGCGCCTGAGCTGCAGCCTGGGTTCTTTTACGATGGAGCCTGGAACTTTTCAGAAGCAGAAAAGCCGCCAGCGAACACATGGCGATGATGCCGAAGAGACCGCCATAAAGGATGCAGGCCGCCACAATGAAGCACATGGAAAACGCGGCAAAGGCCGTAAAAAACCACCCTGAAATCACCGTAATCACTCCGGTGATGCGATACACGGCGCTGTCCCGCCCCCAGGCCTTGTCCGCCAGGGAGGAACCCATCGCCACCATGAACGTCACATATGTGGTGGAAAGGGGAAGCCGAAGGGACGTGGCCAGAGAAATCAGCAGGGCAGCCACCGTCAAATTCACGGAAGCGCGAATGAGGTCGAAAGATGCACCGTTATCCGGCCCTTCCGGCACAGGCCGGAAGCGTTTTTCAATAAACCTCCCGACGCAGGAGGGCATGATTTTTTCCACCGCGCGGGAAGCATTCAGGGCATAGCGCACCGCCATGCGGGCCGGGGGGACGGAGCCGAACCGCTCTACTCCCCCGCCCTGCCTCGCCAGATTGACTTCCGTATCCGTAACGGTTTGCGCCTTTTTGGAGAACATGAGGGCCAGCACCATGATGACGCCCGCCCCCAGCAGGTAACGCCAATCCGCCGTGACGGGGGCCATCAGACCGCCCATGGACAGAGTGGTAAGGTCCGCCCCCTGCACTGCGGCGGCGGCCGCAATTTCCATAGAAGACTGCCCCGCCATGAAAACGCCGATGAAGTTGACCAGGTCATTCCCGGCAAAGGAAAGGGCCAGGGCCATGGTGCCCGCGAGAACGGATACTTTCAGGATATTGACTTTGCAAAGATTCTGGAGCACGGCCATCAGGACGGTCCAGAATGCCAGGCTGCAGCAAACGTACAGCCAGATATGGGCGTCCAGGTGGCGGATCATATCCTTGGTGACCAGCGTGCTTCCCTTCAGCCCCTTGAAAATGGCGAAGTAAGTGATAGCCGTCAGGGCCACGCCGCACCAGACGGCGCCCAGGTATTTGAAGGATTTTTGATAGTTGAAGGAGAAGATGAGGCGGGAAATCCACATAACCGTTATCCCGCAAATGAAAGCGATAAAAACGGAGGAAAAAATGCCGGAGATGATCGCCAGAGCTTTGGAGGAATTGATGTAGCTGGACAATTCCTGAGCGACGCCCGGTTCCCCGGACCAAATTTTAAAGAGAGCTGCGGCCACGGCTCCGCCCAGCAGTTCAAAAACAATGGAAACCGTGGTGGAAGTGGGAAGGCCGAACGTGTTGAAAACGTCCAGCAGGATAACATCCGTCAACATGACCGCCAGAAAGATCAACATGATGTCATGGAAGGAAAACCGGGCCGGCATGAATACGCCGCTTCTGGCGATTTCCATCATGCCGCTGGAGAACAGCGAGCCGATGATGATACCCAAAGCGGCCACCAGCACAATCGTCCTGCGCGGAGCGGCCTTGGAACCGACGGCGGAGTTCAAAAAGTTGGCGGCGTCATTGGAAACTCCGACAACGAGGTCGAAGCAGGATAACACCAGTATCAGTCCTATGATAAAGTAATAGATCGGGTCCATATGCGTAGTAAACGGCCCTCTATTACAGGAGGCCGCTCCCGCACGCCCGTTTTAAAACGTGAACATTCCGTCACATTTTCCCATACGCCCCTGCTTCCGATCCTCAAAAAAGGAGGAGAGCGGATTCATCCGCCCTCCTCCCGCTTTCATTAAATGTAAAAAACAAAAAGCCTAACGGTCCACATGAAGGATATTTCCGTCAGGGGCAATCAGCACATCATAATCGTCACGGCTGTCCGCAACTTCCACCTTGTAACGGACAAGTTCTCCTTCAGTAATTTTTTCCGCTTCCTTAATCCGGCATCCCGGATAACGCTTCAAAACGGACGCACGGACGGCTTCCGGAAGAGAGGAAGCAGCTACTTCTTCCTTAATCCTCACAATTTTCCCATCAGGAGCAATCTTCACGTCAAACTGGAATCCGTTAATTCTAAATTCGGCTTCGTAGATCCTTTCCATGCCATGCATTTCAGAGTCCCATTCAATGGGACCGGCGTTCGGATAAGCCCCCTTGATACTGGAAACGGCGGCAGCCGGAACGGAAGACTCCGGGATATCGGCCAGGGCAGAAGGCATGGCCAGTACCGCCGCCGCAAACAATATGTTCTTATGCAGCTTTTTCATGTTATGATTAGACAAATATGTTCTATAATCATTCAATATTTTTCTAAATTCTGAACATCCTGTGCAGCTTTTTTCCCGAAACCGGCTCCTGATGAAGCATATTAAAAAAGGCTCCCCGGAAAAACCGGGGAGCCTTGAAGCCGATTGCCTTGGTCTCGAAGAAACGGACGGGGCTTACATCATGCCCATGCCGCCCATTCCTCCCATGCCGCCCATGTCGGAAGCTCCGGAGCCGCAGCTGCAGCTCTTCTTCTCGGGCTTGTCGGCAATGACGCATTCCGTGGTAAGCAGCAGGCCGGCGATGGAGGCCGCATTCTGCAGAGCGGAACGGGTCACCTTGGTCGGATCCACCACGCCGGCGGAAAGCAGGTCTTCATACTTGTCCGTGGCCACGTTGTAACCTTCGGCAGTATTCTTCATGCCTTTCACGTTGGCGACGATGAGGGCTCCTTCGCGGCCGGCATTGCAGGCCAGCTGGCGGAGCGGGGCTTCCACAGCGCGATAAACGATCTGGGCGCCGGTTGCTTCGTCACCTTCCAGTTTGAGGGTGTCAATGGCTTTCTGGGCGCGAATCAGCGCCACGCCGCCGCCGGGAACGATGCCTTCTTCCACCGCAGCGCGGGTAGCGTGCAGGGCGTCGTCCACACGGGCCTTCTTTTCCTTCATTTCCGTTTCCGTAGCGGCACCCACGTGGATGACGGCCACGCCGCCGGCCAGCTTGGCCAGGCGTTCCTGGAGTTTTTCGCGGTCGTAGTCGGACGTGGTGTCCTTGATCTGGCGGCGAATCTGGGAAATGCGGGCCTCAATATCGGAAGATTTGCCGGAACCTTCCACGATAACGGTTTCATCCTTGGAAACAACCACGCGTTTGGCCTGGCCGAGGTCTTCGATTCCCACGTTTTCCAGCTTGATGCCCAGGTCTTCCGTGATGCACTTGCCGCCGGTAAGGATGGCGATGTCTTCCATCATGGCCTTGCGGCGGTCGCCGAAGCCGGGAGCCTTGACCGCGCAGATGTTCAGCACGCCGCGCAGACGGTTGACTACCAGGGTGGCGAGGGCTTCGCCTTCAATGTCTTCCGCGATTACCAGGAAGGGACGGCCGCTCTTGGCCACTTTTTCAAGCAGCGGAAGGAAGTCCTTCAGGTTGTTGATTTTCTTTTCGTGGATGAGGATGTAGGGGTTTTCCAGCACCGCTTCCATCGTTTCCGCGTTCGTCACGAAGTAGGGGGACAGGTATCCCTTATCAAACTGCATGCCTTCCACCACGTCCAGCGTAGTTTCAATGCCCTTGGCTTCTTCCACGGTGATGGTGCCGTCCTTGCCCACCTTGTCCATGGCTTCCGCGATAATGTTGCCGATTTCAGCGTCCCAGTTGGCGGAGACGGTAGCGACCTGGGCCACTTCCTTGCTGGAGTCGACAGGCTTGCTGATCTTCTTGAGTTCTTCCACAACGGAATCCGCAGCCTTCATGATGCCCCTCTGGAGGGAGATGGGGTTAGCCCCGGCAGTAACGTTGCGCAGGCCTTCGCGGTAAATGCTTTCAGCCAGCACGGTAGCGGTAGTGGTGCCGTCGCCGGCCACATCATTGGTTTTGGAAGATACTTCCCGGACAAGCTGGGCGCCCATGTTTTCAAACGGGTCTTCCAGTTCAATTTCCTTGGCCACGGTTACGCCGTCCTTAGTGATGAGGGGGGAACCGAATTTTTTGTCAATCACTACGTTGCGGCCGGCAGGGCCCAGCGTGCTCTTGACAGCCTTGGCAATCTGTTCCACGCCGCGGAGCAGAGCCTGGCGGGCGGTTTCGTCAAATTGGATTTGTTTAGCCATAATGTTAAATATTTAAAATGATGTTGAATGTGTGTGTGGTGCCATTTAGCCGATGATGGCCAGAATATCGTTTTCAGACAGGATAAGGTAGTCTTCCCCGTCCAGTTTGATTTCCGTGCCGCCGTACTTGGAAATAAGCACGCGGTCTCCGGGCTTCACGGTAAATTCAATCAGGGCGCCTTTTTCATCGCGGCCGCCGGTGCCTACGGAGATCACTTCGGCTTCCTGGGGTTTTTCCTTGGCGGTGTCCGGCAGGAACAGGCCGCCGGCCGTCTTGGTTTCAGCTTCAATGCGCTTGACCAGCACACGTTGTCCTAGGGGTTTGATGTTTGCCATAGTATGTTTTTTGATGTTGTTGTAGATGAGTAATACGGGATGTAATGTTCCGCCGGAGGGGGAATTGCTTCCCCCTCCGGCGGGAAGGGGGTTGCTTATTTATCGTCGTCCACGATTTCAGCGTCCACCACGCGGCCTTTCGCCTTGCGGGGACCGTCGGAAGGCTCTTCTTCGGCAGGGGCGCCCGGCATGGGGCCGGCTGCCCCGGCGGACTGCTGGGCGGCTTCCGCCGCCTTGTACAGGGCTTCCAGACGGGATTCCAGGTCTTCCTTGCCAGCCTTGATCGCCGTGACGTCCTTCTTGGAGACGGCTTCCTTGAGACGCGTTACCTTGTCTTCTATTTCACGCTTGAGGTCTGCGGGCAGCTTGTCCCCCATATCCTTAAGCTGGCGCTCCACGGAGAAGCAGAGGGAGTCAGCCTGGTTAATGGTGTCAATTTCCTCAGCGCGTTTCTTGTCTTCTTCCGCGTGGGCTTCCGCATCGCGCTTGGCGCGCTCAATTTCATCCTTGGAAAGGCCGCTGGAGCCCTGGATGGAAATTTTCTGCTCCTTGCCGGTGCCCTTGTCCTTGGCGGATACATGCAGAATGCCGTTGGCGTCAATGTCAAAGGTCACTTCAATCTGCGGAACGCCGCGCGGAGCGGGGGAGATGCCGTCCAGCTTGAAGTTGCCGAGGAGCTTGTTATCCTCAAACATCTTGCGTTCGCCCTGGCAAATGCGGATATCCACGGCGGGCTGGTTGTCAGCGGCGGTGGAGAACACCTGGCTCTTGCGCACCGGAATGGTCGTGTTGCGTTCGATCATCGGAGTGGCGATGCCGCCCATCGTTTCAATGGACAAGGTCAGAGGAGTCACGTCCAGCAGAAGCACGTCATTCACGTCCCCCTGAAGCACGCCGCCCTGAATAGCGGCGCCCAGGGCCACCACTTCATCCGGGTTCACGCCCTTGTGGGGTTCCTTGCCGGCCAGCGTATGGGCCATTTCCTGCACGGCGGGCATGCGGGTCATGCCGCCCACCAGCACCAGCTCGTCAATGTCCCCGGTTTTCAACCCGGACGCAGCAATGCAGTCCAGCACAGGCTTGCGGGTGCGGTCCAGAAGGTCTTCCGTGAGCTGTTCCAGCTTGGGGCGGCTCAGCGTCAGTTGGATATGCTTGGGACCGGAAGCGTCCGCCGTGATGAACGGCAGGCTGATGTCATAGCTCTGGGTGGAGGAAAGGGCGATCTTGGCCTTTTCCGCTTCTTCCTTGATGCGCTGAATGGCATCAGGCTGGTTGGAAAGATCCATGCCGGAGTCTTTCTTGAACTCGCCTATAATCCAGTTGATGATTGCGTTGTCCCAGTCATCGCCGCCTAAGTGGGTGTCACCGTCGGAAGCCTTCACCTCAAACACTCCGTCGCCGATTTCCAGCACGGAAATATCAAAGGTGCCGCCGCCGAGGTCATATACGGCAATGTTTTCATTGGACTTTTTGTCCAAGCCGTAGGCCAGGGCCGCCGCCGTCGGTTCATTGATAATGCGGCGCACTTTAAGGCCTGCGATTTCACCGGCGGCCTTGGTCGCGTTGCGCTGGGCGTCATTGAAATAGGCGGGGACGGTAATCACGGCCTCCGTAATCGTTTCGCCAAGTTTGGATTCCGCATCGGCTTTCAGCTTGGCCAGCACCATGGAAGCGATTTCCTGGGGGGAAAAGGTCTTCTTTTCACCGCCCACATCCACGCGGATGTAGGCATCTCCGTTGGGAGCCTCCACAATTTCGTACGGCACCTTTTTATCTTCTTCCGTCAGTTCACTGTACTTACGGCCGATGAGGCGCTTGGAGGAAAACACGGTGTTTTTCGGGTTGGTTACCGCCTGACGTTTGGCGGCCTGCCCCACGAGGCGTTCACCGCTTTTGGTGAAAGCAACAATGGAGGGAGTGGTGCGCGCACCTTCGCTGTTTTCAAGTACGGTACCCTGACCGCCTTCCATCACAGCCATGCACGAGTTGGTCGTGCCAAGGTCGATTCCTAATATTTTAGCCATATCGTTATTTTAGATTGTTTTGAATGGATTTCGTTGAGATTTGATTTCCTCATGACCTGAAGCATCATGCAGGCAAACTCATATTCTTGCCTCTTTTGTTGCAAATGGCATGCCAATCTGGCAAGGCATACTGAAAAATAAACGCAAATGTCATATTATAATCATATTACGCTGTTTTTCCTTTCATTCCTCTATTTTCCCGACAAAGGAAAACGGGACATAATGTCACACCAGAAAAGAGACAAAATGTCACACAAAGTCATTTTGTCCCACTTCCGGGGGAAACCGGATAAAGGCCGTTCCGTCATGAATCCCCCGTGCCGGGAGAAGTTTCCGCGTCCTCCATGGTTCCGCATTTGCCATATGCCAGGCGCTTCATAAAATCCTTGTAAAGCACCGTTTCCATACGGCCGTCGCCGTATTCCAGCACTGCGCTCATGGTTTCCACCCAGTCCCCGCAATTCAGATACCTCACCTTTCCCACCATGGTATCCGCCGGATGATGCACATGCCCGGCGATGATGCCGTCACACTGCCTCTTTACCGCCAGGCGTTGAAGCTGTTCCTCATATTTTCCGATAAAATTGACGGCGGATTTCACGCGGCCCTTGATGGCGCGGGAAACGGAATAATATTCCCTGCCCCGCCAGGCGCGGTATTTGTTGTAAAACCGGTTGACCATCAGCAAAACGTCATAACCCAGAGAGCCGAGCATCGCCAGCCACCGGTGATTGGTGGAAATGGCGTCAAAACCGTCCCCATGCACGCACAGGTAGCGTCTTCCATCCGCAGCCTGGTGCACGTACTCCCTGGCAATTTTCAAACCGCCCAGATGAAAAGGCAGGAATTTTTCCAGAATATCATCGTGGTTTCCGCGCAGGTACAGGACTTCCACATCCTCCTGTTCCATCTTTTTCAACAAGGTGCGGACAAAGCGCGTATGCCTCCGCCGCCAGCGGCTGCCGCGGGACAAAGCCCAGGCATCCACAATATCCCCCACCAGCACAATTTTTCCAGCCCGGACATGTTTCAGAAACTTCCGGCATTCGTCCGCCTTGCAATCTTTCGTTCCCAGATGAAGGTCCGACAAAAAAACCGTGCGGCATTCCAGCACGGCATCCCGCGGGGGGCGGGCGCAGCCGGTCCCGTTTTCCTCCCGGGCCACGGAAGCCAGCAGTTCTTCAAACCTGTCATGGATGGAATCCCAAGTTCTGGAATTCACCGTCCTGCGGGCCTGTTTCCCAAGCCTCCGGATCATCTCCCCGTCTTCCAGCAGACGGCGCATGGCGGAATAAAACCCCTCTTCATCCCCTTTCTCCGCCTGAAGGCCGTTGATGCCGTCCAGCACCACATCCGCGGAAGCGGCATACCGGTAGCTGACCGTAGCCAAACCGCTGGCCATGCCTTCCAGCAAAACGTTCCCGAAAGTTTCCGTCTCACTGGCGAACAGCAAAACGTCCATGGCGGCATAATGGCGCGCCAGGTCTTCCCCACGGCGCATTCCGCAAAAAACGGCATCAGGAAACTCACTGCGCAGGCTGTTCATCATGGGGCCGTCCCCTACCACCACCATTTTCATGCCGCAATCCGGAAACTCCCTCTGCAAGCGCGTGTACAGCCCCAGGGCCGTCACCAGGTTCTTTTCCCGCGCCAGACGCCCCACGACGCCAAATACCACTTCATCCCGCCAGACGCCCCATGACTGGCGCAGGGAAGCATCCCTCCTGGCGGGATTAAACAGGACGGCATCCACTCCGCGCCCCATGACGGAAAGGCGTTCAAACCCCATCCCCTCCAGCGTACGGCGCATTTCCTCCGTGGGAACCACTGTCATCCCTGCCCTGTTGTGGAGTTTGCGCAGGTAATTCACGGCGGCCGTTTCCAGTCTGGAGAAATGGTAATCCTTCATATACTGGTGGAAATTGGTATGGAATCCCATCACCACGGGAACCTCCAGCGTACGGGCGGCCTTCACGGCAGACGCTCCCATGGGGCTTTCCGTAGCCACGTATACCACATCCGGCCTTTTTTTCATCCATCTGGCGCGGAACCTGTCTGCAGAAGGCAGCCCTATCTTCACCTCATGGTACATGGGGAGGGGAAGGGACGGCATAGCCGTCTCCCCAGGGTCGAAAGAGCCGTTCCGTTCAGAAGCCCTCATCACATGCACCAGATGCCCGCGCATCCGGAGGCCGCCGACCAGACGCCCCAGCGTCAGGGCCACTCCATTTACATCAGGTTCATACGTATCCGTTACCACATCAATTCTCATGTACCGGTACCATGAGCGGAATGGCTTCCTCAAACAAGATGCGGCCGGAAACGAAACCGTCACAAACATCCGGTTATGCTCGCAGCCCCGGCAGAATCAACAGCCGCTCCGGAGCAATTCCGCCACGGCCTTCCCGTTTTTCCCGTACGGGTACGTATCATGAGCCCTCTTTTTTTATCAGGACATCTTCCAAAACTGCGTATTACTGCAAAAAAGAAACAGCCCATTGAATATCAAACGCTCTCAATCCATGCGAGTTCATCTGCGCATTTCAAATCCGCAGTCAATCAAATTTTTTGAGAAAAAAGGACTTTCATCGTATAGAGAAAGAAAAAAATCACAACGCATCCTGAAAGAAACAATCCCCAATATTGATTTTATCCATTGATAATAAAATCAATAAGGAAGCACCAATTCCTTTTTTCGCTGACATGCGGATTTGAAATCCGCCACAATGCATGCATATGGGATACACAAAACGGAAATGAATGAATATTCAGAAAGACTTTTAATAAAAATAATAACGATTCCCATGTAAAAAAAACGGAAGAATGAGGCGGGACAACAGACGCGCCTTTCCGCCTTTTTCACTTCAGAAAAACAGGATGCATATTTTTAATATGCTGATAACAAAAAGGTTAACCAACATTTTTCAACCTATTTTAAACACTGCGGATTAGGAATCCGACGTCAATATCAGTTTTTCATACCAAATGCATTTCTCCAAAATCATCCATCATTTCCCCGGATACAACCCTCAACAGAATAAATTTGTTAGAACAAAATATAAATTATTGATTGTAATATACTTGCTTTTCACAGAAACATCTTTGAACACTTCATTCGGATTCCTAATCCGCTATTGAAGCACCACTTCCATCCCTGCCCTATCTATCCCATGAAATTGACCAATTGCTATCGCTACATGGCTGTGCTTTATACAGCTTCCTGCGGCGCTGCCTCGCCTCTTTACGGACCCTTGGAAACAGGTTTGCAGGAATCCCAGCTTCTGAATTCCCTGAAAACCTGCAAATCCCTGGAAGGGCCGGAAACAGACGCCTACCTGAGCCGTACAGGGCTGAACGGAGCCTACAAGACGAAAAAACCTATTGGAGGCCTTTTCTTCTCCCTGCATTTCGAGTACGGAAAGGATGGAGGTCTGAAAGCCGTTTCCTTTTACTCCACCACCAAAGCGGGTAAAGAGGAATACGATACGCGCCTGAAATCCCTGTACAAGCGCATGCTGAACGGCCTGACGGGACTTTACGGCCCCCCCATGAACCTGCCGGACTGGATTGAGAAGGAATCTCTGCCAGCAGAGCGCGTTTTGTACATGCACATGTGGCGCCTCCAGCCGGGCTGCTTTCTGATGGCCGGGCTGGCCAATATGGGCGCTTCCGGCTACATTCCCGTTTTCCGAATATCCCCGCCTTCCGGCATGCCTCCCAAATCCAGGAAAGACAGGAACAAACTTAAATCCGAATGGGCGGCTATTCCCGAATTTTACGAATTCATCAAAGCGGAACGCTTCCTGGCCAATGCGGTATTCGCCATGTCCCATAAAAAATACCCGGACGCGCTGCAGCTCTTCCAAAAAGCGGCGGATCTGGGCAGCCCCAACGGATACTGGGGACTGGCCCACCTGTACAGGCTGGGACCCGACGGAGTGGAAAAAAACATGCGCCTGGCGGATGAATACACCAGAAAATCCGCCCTGTCGGGATTTGCGAGGGCTGCCATGAAATTCGGAAAAACGTGGGACCAATTCTGCAAGAGCCAGGACTTCACGGAAGCGGAAGCCAGGGAATGGCAAAACAGGAATCTTCGCGCCGCCAGAGCCGGCTACGCCTCCGAGCAATACAACATGGGAATCATCTGCCTGTACGGATTCGGCGTGGAAAAAAACCTGGAAACTGCCCGGGAATGGCTGGAAAAGGCAGCCTCCCAGGACCATGCACAGGCCAAAGCGGCATTAAAAGCGTTGCCCGATGCCGGGACAGGTAAAGACACTCCCTCCTGAACCATCTCCCAACAACCAGTTCCCCATACCAAGCCGGCTGCGCTTTCCCCCGGAAGCGCACAGAGCCGCTCCGGCACCCCTATGAAACACCGGACCGGCAGGGAAGCGGGTTCCACCGCTTCCCTGCCACAAAACGCCAATCATGCAGCACCAGGAATCAGCAGATGCGGGGAAGCTGCATTCCTGAAGGCATCGTCAACACCCGCTCCACTCCAAGAAGTCCCGTCATCAGCAGGGGAGCCGTCCCCAATTCCTCCACACGGCCTATGACGCAGGCTCCGGCAGATACGCCGCAGCCGCGCATCAGGTTCAGGGCCTCTTCCTCATGCTCCCGTGGAAGAACAGCCAGATAACGTCCCTCACAGGCCACTTGAAGAGGGTCCAGCCCCAACAGCCCGCACGCTGCCCTGACATCCTCACGCACGGGAATGGACATTTCATTCAGCTTCACTGTCAGGCCGGCAGATTCCGCAATCTCCGAAAGAGTGGCGGTCAATCCGCCGCGGGTCACGTCACGCAGGCAATGCACGGGAATGCCGGCACGAATGACGGCGGCCACGGACTCATGCAACGGAGCGGAATCACTTTCCAGGCCGTCTCCGAAAGACAGCCCGGCGCGCAGGCTCATAATCGTCATGCCGTGCCTCCCCAAATCCCCGCTGAGCAGCACGGAATCCCCCGGACGAACGGAAGAAGGGCTGATCTCCAACCCATGGCGCACAATGCCAACCCCGGCAGTATTAATGTAAATGCCGTCCCCCTTTCCGCGCTCCACCACTTTTGTATCCCCCGTCACAATACGGACGCCCGCCGCACGGGCCGCGGCAGCCATATCCCGTGCCACGCGGGCCAGGACTTCCAGCGGAAGCCCTTCTTCCAGAATAAAGCCCGCCGTCAAATACAACGGCTCCGCGCCGCTCATGGCGAGATCATTCACCGTTCCGTGCACCGCCAGTGAACCGATGGAGCCGCCGGGAAACTCCAAAGGCTGCACCACAAAGCTGTCCGTCGTCATCGCCAGCCTCCCCGGAGGAATCTCCAATACGGCGGCGTCATTCTGCACGCCTCCGGAAGGGCACCCGAAGGCGCTCAGAAACACGGAACGGATCAGCTCATTCATCAAGCGGCCTCCGCCGCCGTGAGCCATCTGGATACGGTCGGAAACAGGGTCCGGAACAGGACACTCAAACATGACATCAACTTCTTTTATAATGATAATAAGCGGCGCAAGCCCCTTCCCCGGACACCATGGGAGCCCCCAGCGGGGCCAGCGGCGTGCAGGACGATCCGAAAAAAGGGCACTCTCCAGGACGAATCAGCCCCCTCAGCACCTGCCCGGCCAGGCATCCGGAAGCTTCATCCGCTCCCGGCCTCCCCTTTCCGCATTCAAAACGCAGAACGGCATCCATGTCATTCCACTCACGGCGCAGCCTCATGCCGCCGCCGGGAATCAGCCCCAGACCGCGCCAACAGCGGTCTTCCGGCTCAAAAACTTCATTCATTCTTTCCTGTGCCGCCCTGTTCCCACCGGGCTTCACATAACGTCCGTACGCATTCCGCACTGCATATTCCCCGGCTTCCAGCTGGCGGACGCACATCAGAATGCCGCGGAGCAGGTCCGGAGCCTCAAACCCCGTCACCACCATGGGCGTCCGGTAACGGGCGGCCAAACGCCCGTAATCCATTTCCCCCGTGACGGCGCAGACATGGCCGGGAGCCAAAAAAGCGTCCGGCCTTCCCTCATCCTGGTCCATCAGCCATTCCAGAGCCGGGGGGACCAACACATGGGCGCAGAGAACGGAAAAATTGGCATATCCCAGTGCACGGGCCTGCTGCAGGGCAAGAGCCGTAGCCGGGGCCGTCGTCTCAAAACCTACGGCGAAAAACACCACTTCCGTATCCGGATGGCTTCCGGCATAAGCGACCGCTTCCAGCGGAGAATACATCAAAAGCACGTTCCCTCCCCCGGCCTTGGCGGAAAACAAATCCCCGCGGGAGCCCGGCACCCGCATCATATCCCCGTAGCTGCACAAAACCACGCCGGGCCTCAGGCTTAATTCCACGGCCTGGTCAATCAACTCCACCGCCGTAACGCAGACCGGACAGCCGGGACCATGAATCAGGCGCAGGCCGGGAGGCAGCAACTCCTCCAGCCCCAGAGAAGCAATCGCATGCGTCTGGCCTCCGCATACCTCCATTACCGCCCACGGACGCGTCACAGCGTGGCGCAATTCTTCAATCAGCTGCCGGGCTTCCTCCTGCATAAATCATTATTTGAATTCGGAAAACGCCCCTCCCTACAGCGGATCCGTATTTTCCACAATTTCTCTCATTTCCCTGCGGGTTTGAAGAGCGGTCTCCTCGTCCAGCACGCTCAGGGCCATGCCCACGTGAACGATGACGTAATCCCCCGGCACGGCTTCCGGCACACAGGCCAGGTTCACTTCACGGCTCACGCCGCCAAAATCCACCACCCCCAATCTGAACAAAGGGTCCGTCTCATTGACGCTCACAATCTTTCCGGGAACGGCCAAACACATATTCTATCCTTTCCATTGGCGTACGACCGCCGCAACCTGCCCCAGGGAAATTCCCCCGTCATTGCACGGCACCCGCTGGGGCAGAGCCAACTGGCACCTTCTAGACTGGGCCATTCCCGCCAGTCCTTCAAGCAAAAAGGCATTCTGAAAACATCCGCCGCCCAGCACCAGCCTATCCAGGCAGAAACGCTCCGCCACGTCAAAGACCAGATTCACCAGGCTCTCATGAAACTTGCGGGCGATGCAGCCGCGGGAAACGCCTTCCAACAAATCTTCATCCACAGACTTCATCAGCGGCCGCCAATCCAGTTCCAGCAATCCCTCTTCTTCATGCATGACCCATTCATACGCGTCCCCCGGCATTTTTTCCCCGGAAGCTTCCGCGGCCCATGATTCCAGCATCATGGCGGCATGGCCCTCACACCCCGCCGCACCGTCAAAACCGCACCAGAAAGCCACGGCATCAAACAACCGCCCCATGGACGAGGAGGACGGACAATGGATATTCCGGGCCATCATCGCCTCCAGAACCTCGCGTTTCCGCACAGGCATCCCCCTCTCCAGACGCTTATCAAGCCCGTCCGTACGCCACGGCCCCATCTGACGGGCCAGGGAACAGGCGCACCGGGAAGGTTCCCGAACCGCTTCGTCCCCACCGGGAAGAAGAAACGGCCTGATGCGGGCCACCCTGCGCGGCTCACCCTCTTCCTCCAACACAAAAAATTCCCCTCCCCATACCGTTCCGTCCGTACCGAACCCCGTCCCGTCCCAAGCTATGCCCAAAGCGGGAAACGGCGTTTCATTTTCCACGGCGCAGGCCAGCACATGAGCCTGATGATGCTGCACAGGGACAACCGTTGCATTCCACTTCCGCGCCAGACGCCGGCCAAGGGCAAAAGTGGGGCCGTCCGGATGGGCGTCCACGGCAATTACCTGCGGAACGGCATCCAGGGTTCTGCCCAGCGCCTCCACCGTCCGCTCAAAAGCGTTCAGGGAAGCCGCACTGCTCAGGTCACCGAGATGCTGGCTCATGACAGCCACGCCCCTTTTCAGCCAGCAGATGGTATTCTTCAGTCCGGCCCCCAGGGCGAGCACGTCGGGAGCCGCCGCAGATGTGCGCCACACAGGCCGCGGGGCATATCCGCGGGCGCGGCGAACCATCATGGCCCTGCCGTCCGTAACGCGGACCACGGAATCGTCCACGGGCCGCACTACCGGACGGTCATGCACCAAAAACACATCCGCCACATGGCCCAGTTTCTCCAGCCCCTCCTCCACGGAGATGCACAGAGGCTCGCCGCTCAGGTTCCCGCTGGTCACCACCAGAGGCTTTCCCCACACATCCATCAGCAGCGCATGAAGAGGGGAAGACGGAAGCATTATCCCCACAAAACGGCTGAACATGCACACGGAAGGAGCCAGATCCACATCCTTCCCCCCCCGGGCCAGCACAATGGGGGCGGCCGGAGAAGTCAGCAGGCGCCTTTCCTCCTCCGACAGGCGGCACAGCCTCTCCGCCGCAGCCACATCCGGCACCATCACGGCAAAAGGCTTGGCGTCACGCTCCTTCAATCGCCGGAGACGCTTGACGGCAGCTTCCGAAGAAGCATCCGCCAGCAATTGGAAACCTCCTACGCCCAGCAGGGCCACAATCAAACCGTCCGCCAGCACCCATGCCACCTGTGCCGCGGGGGTATCAAACCCATGGCCGAACCCCAGTTCTGAACCATCTGAAAACAGCACCTTCACGGAAGGGCCGCAGGACGGGCAGCCGATAGGCTGTGCGTGAAAACGCCTGTCCTCCACATCCTGGTACTCCCTCCGACACTCCGGACACATTCGGAACCCCTTCATGCTGGTGCCCGCTCGGTCATACGGCATTGTCTCAATAATGGAATAGCGGGGACCGCAGTGCGTGCAGTTGGTAAACGGATAATGATACCGGCGGGAAGACGGGTCGTGCATTTCTTCCAGGCACTCCGGGCACGGAGCCAGATCCGGCAGCATCACCGGAACGCCTCCGGGAGTGGAATCGCTTTCCTCAATGCGGAATTCCTCAAAACCGGCAGGCTCGCATACGGTCCGCTCCACTCCATAAACCCGGGCATGCTCCGGCAGGCCGTCCATCAGCGCGGTCCAGAAACGCTCCGGAGCGCCGGGCTCCCCTTCCACATGAATCTCCACGCCGGACTCCGTATTGCGCACAAACCCCTTCAATCCGTGCCATACCGCCAAACGGTACACATGGGGACGGAAGCCGACCCCCTGAACCATGCCGGCTATCTCAAATTTCAATGCCGCGGCGGCCTGTTCAATGGTGGTGATGGCCATGATGCTGAATCGTGCCTTCCCGGGCGCGGCGCGCACGTTCCACAATCTCCTCGCACCAGGCCTCCATTCCTTCGCCGGTCTTGGAAGAAACCTCAATCACGTGCGCATGGTGAGCCACCTTGTTCAGCGCGGCCAGGGCGGCGTCACGGTTAAAATCCACGGCATCCGCCAGATCGGACTTGGTCACCAGGGCAACATCCGCAGAATGGAACATGGGAGGATATTTCAACGGCTTGTCCTCACCCTCCGTCACGGAAAGCAGCACCACGCGCACGCCTTCCCCCAGGTCATAGGAAGCCGGGCAAACCAGATTGCCCACATTCTCAATAATCAAAACGTCGAGATCGTCCAGAGGCATTTTCTTCATGGCCTCCGCAATCATGCGGGCGTCCAGATGGCACATGGTGCCCGTTGTAATCTGCACCACGGGAATATCCGCTCGGCTCAGGCGTTCCGCATCATTATCCGTCGCCAAATCCCCTACGATAACCCCCATGCGCACACGGCCGCGGAGCATCTCCGCCGTCTTCTGCAACAGAGAAGTCTTTCCTGACCCCGGAGAAGAAAAGACATTGATAACCAAAAGGTTTTTTGCAGCAAAAAAACCTCTGTTGCGCTCTGCCAGCCGGTCATTGGCATCCAACACCGGAACATGGACGTCCATGCCGTGGCCGTGACTTTCATGGGAGAGCTCCCCCCCGCATCCACATTCTTTACACATAATCGATACTGATATTAGATTCCCAAAGAGAAAAAAAACTCATTCGTTTCACGTCATACTCCTATGAAATCAAACAAAACTGCCCCGGTTTTCTTTTTAAAGCGGGAGGAAAATATTTTTCTATAAAGGGAAAGATGAAATGCCCCATACGCAAAAAAACTTTTGAGAACACCTTCTTATCATTTCCCCTTGCTGTTCAATATCGTTGTTTGACATCCGGTTACAAATCCGCAGGCACTTAAACCTTCATTCCCCATAGCCCACGCAAAAAATCCGGATCATTATAAAAAAACACTAAAATCGCCAATAATTAATCCTTTTCCCATTTCCCTCACTTCATGTAAAACCGGAATAACCGTCCCCATCCTCCTGCATAGGGTCATTCATCTGGTTTCCACCGAAATTCCTTCATCATAAGCATGTGGACTTGCCAAGGCATAGGAATTCTGTAAACTGTTTCGTCCTCAGACAACATCCTTTTTTCCAGGTTATGCCAGACGCTCGCTTTCAACCACTTCCCGGATTCCGCGATTTTGCACCGGCGGACTGCGCCGTTCGCAACTATCTTTTCAACGCATGGAAGAAGGTGGCGCATCGTTACGGATTCCTGGAATGGGAGGGCCCGACTGTGGAAGCCACGGAGCTTTATCTTAAAAAGAGCGGAGGCGAGCTGCCCACCCAGCTCTTCCGCTTCACGGACCAGGGGGACCGGGACATCACCATCCGCCCGGAACTCACCGCCTCCCTGGGACGCATCGCAGCCGCTTATCAGCGCGAATACACCAAACCGCTCAAGTGGTTTGAAATCGGCTCATGCTTCCGTTATGAAAAACCCCAGAAAGGGCGTCTGCGCGAATTTTATCAATTCAATGCGGACATTCTGGGAGAAGCCTCCGCGTGGGCGGATTCCGAACTGATAGCCCTGGCCATCGACTGCATGAGGGAACTGGGCTTTACGCAAAACGACTTCATTGTGCGCGTCTCTGACCGGGAAGCCTGGATCAGGTTTGCTTCGGAACACGGCGTGCAGGAACAGGATATTCCCGCTTTCCTCGGCATTGTGGATAAATTCGAACGTGACCGCCCGGAAGAATGCCAGCGCAAGCTGGACGCCTTTCATATCAGCCGCGGCGATCTGGTGGCCTTTATTGAAAACCCGCCCGCCGGAGCGTCCGAACGCTATGACATCCTGATGAAAGACCTGACGGCCCGCGGGCTGGACGGCTATGTCAAGCTGGACTTATCCGTAGTGCGCGGACTGGCCTACTACACCGGTCTGGTTTTTGAAATCTTTGACACACAGCGCAGCCTGCGCGCCGTAGCCGGCGGAGGACGTTACGACACGCTGGTAGGCGCCCTTTCCAACAACGCAATGGACATGCCGGCAACCGGCTTTGCCATGGGGGATGCCGTCATCACCCACCTTATTGAACAGACGCCCCATGCCAGGGCACTGAAAGATGCGGCGCTGGCCTCTGCAGGCTGCGACATCTTCATGGTTCAGGCATCTGAAAGCCGCCGCGCGGAAGTTCTTGCCATCGCCTCCGCCCTCCGGGACCAGGGATACAGTGTGGACCTTCCCCTCACGCTCACCAAAGTCAACGGACAGCTCCAGAAGGCCGTCAAATCCGGCGCCCGTGCGGCCTTGATCGTGGGAGATGAATTCCCGGTCATGGAACTTCGCGACCTGGGCGCGCGCACCTCATCCCCCGTCGCCATGGACGACCTGTTTGACGCCGTGGCTTCACTCACCGGAAGCAATTGACACCGTTCTTTCCCCTTCTTCCATTTTTAATAAAGATGAACTCATACCGCACTCATACCTGCAGCGAATTGCGCGCTGCGAACATCGGCAAGCCGACCACCCTCATCGGCTGGGTAGATTCCGTCCGGGACCATGGCGGCGTCATATTTATCGACTTGCGCGACCGCTCCGGCATCACGCAGGTAGTCTTTCACCCGGAAGTCAATCAGGATGTGGCGAAAGCCTCCCAGCAGCTCCGCTCCGAAGACATGATCCAGATTTCCGGCACCGTGGCCGCCCGCCTGAAAACGGATACGGTGGACACGACCAATGCGGACCTCCCCACCGGGGAAATCGAAGTCTCCGCAGACACCCTGAACGTCATCAACAAGGCTGACGTGCTCCCCTTCCAGCTGGATCGGGCCCTCTCCAACGAAGACCTGCGCCTCAAATACCGCTTTCTGGACCTGCGCCGCCCGGCCATGGCCCGCAACATGCAGATCCGCCACCGCGTCACCAAATCCACGCGCGACTATCTGGACGAGCACGGCTTTCTGGAAATTGAGACGCCCATCCTCTCCAAATCCACGCCGGAAGGCGCACGGGACTTCCTGGTGCCCTCCCGCCTGGCGCCCGGCAAATTCTACGCGCTGCCCCAGGCCCCGCAGCAATACAAGCAGCTGCTCATGGTAGCCGGCATGGAACGCTATTTCCAAATTGCCCGCTGCTTCCGTGACGAAGACCTGCGCGCGGACCGCCAGCCGGAATTCACCCAGGTGGACATTGAAGCTTCCTTCATCACGCCGGAAGACATCTACAACCTGGTGGAAGGCCTGCTCAAACGCGTGTACAAGGAATCCCTGGGCGTGGACATTCCCACCCCCTTCCCCCGCATGACCTGGAAGGAAGCAATGGATCAGTACGGTTCCGACAAGCCGGAACGCCGCTTCGGCATGAAGCTGACGGACGTCTCCTCCATCTTTGAAAACAGCGGCTTCAAGGTATTCGCCTCCGCCGTAAGCAACGGCGGCGTGGTCAAGGCCATCAACGCCAAGGGATTCGGTTCCGCCTCCGTTGGCCAGATTGACGCCCTGACGAAAACTGCCGTGGAAGCCGGAGCCAAAGGCCTGGCCTACATCAAGGTGCGCGAGGAAGACTGGAGAAGCCCCATCTCCAAATTCCTTTCCGACGAAGAAAAACAAAAACTCACGGAAGCCCTGGACATCGAAACAGGAGACCTCGTTCTCTTTGCCGCCGGCCCGTGGGAACCCTCCTGCGATATCCTGGGCCGCGTGCGCCTGCAATGCGCCGAATTCATGGAACTGCTCAAGGACAACAAGGAACGCGACTTCCTGTGGGTTATTGAATTCCCGCTGGTGGGCTGGGATGAGGAAGAGCAGCGCTGGGTCGCCATCCACCACCCCTTTACCCGCCCCGTCAAGGAAGACGAACAAAAACTGCTCAGCGGGGAACTCTCCGCAGACCTTCGCGCGCAGGCCTACGATGTGGTGCTCAACGGCACGGAGCTGGGAGGCGGTTCCATCCGCATCCATGAACGCGACCTGCAGTCCGCCATGTTCAAGGCGCTCGGCATCACGGAAGAACAGGCCCGCGAACAATTCGGCCACATTCTGGACGCTTTCAGCTTCGGCGCTCCGCCCCACGGCGGCCTTGCGCTGGGCCTCGACCGCCTGGTCATGATGATTTGCAACGCGGAATCCATCCGCGAAGTCATCGCATTCCCGAAAAACAACCGGGGAGCGGATCTGATGAGCGACTCCCCCGCCGCCGCGGAAGACCGTCAGCTGCGCGACATTCACATTCAGGTGAAACTGCCCGCTAAAAAATAGCCGGATCCCTTAAAAAAACCCCCGGATGGCAATCATTCCATCCGGGGGTTTTTTTATGCAGGAAAAACAAAACTCCCTTTCCCGGCAGGCAGCACACCATTCCTCCCGCGCCTTCGCCTCGCCCGGAATACAGACAACCTTCCCGTCGTCAATGACGACCAAAAAAACTCCGGGCCAGGCATGCCGGACATACAGCCGGATTTCCCAACCGGAATGTGGCGTCTTCAGAATAAAACCAGGATAAACTGGTATCAGGAACAATCCGTTTTCCTATCCTTTCAGCACACATTCATCCCGGGATGCCGCGAAAGAGCCGGCGCCGATTTCAATATTCAAAATCCGGCAGGGATGCTGGCGCTGTTCCGAGGCGCAATGCCGCATTCCCTGAATCAGCACCCTCAAATCATCCGCCCGGTCATCCTTCCTCCATCCGGAAATGAGCAGACGGAGGCACTGGACCTTCCCGTCTTCATTCGTCTGGAACCAGATGGCCATGGTCTCATCCGCAGCCATGCGGCCTCCCCTTCCGGCAAGCTTGAACATTCCGGAATCCTCCGAACACTCCATGCTGTCCCAAACCACATCCTTGATACCGCATTCGGCTGAATTCCTGACGGCAATCTTTCCGCCGGGAAACCATCCCATATGAAACAGCAGGCATCGCATCAGGTAGGCACGTCTTAGGGCGCAATCCTCCCGATGGGTGCCGAGACCGAGAGATTTCCTGGCTCCGCAGAACTTGCTTCCCCGGTCAATAGTCAGCCGGACCTTATAACTTCCGGATGTATTCTTCCGCAATTCGATTGATCTATAGATGGACATGCAAATATTCATACAATATCCAAAAACTATATATATAAAATCAACCGGGCCTAGAATAAAAATGTTAGAAAATTACACAACTTAATAGAAAACAACATTATTAACAAAATACCGAAATAAAGAAAAATCAAAATATTCCACACCCCCGGATACTCCTTCCATGAAGGGCAATACCGGCCGTTCCCAGAAAAGCTATTCCCCTTCCTGACAAAAAATAATCCTAAGGCATGCAACACCGGCGCCGCATTCCCCTCTCCTTTTCAGGAACAACGCAGCTCCCTCCGGCAAAACGCTCAACCTGGGTAGAGGAACTTCATCTTCGGCACTACGAAGAATTTGGTATGGAATTCATTCAATAAAAACTCAACATCATTCCGCCCCCCACCACCAGGCGCCAGCCCCGTTACAGGGAATAAACAGGAGGCAGAAGAACTTCCCAGGCCCCGCTTCAAAACTTCCGCCGTGTCATTTACCGGGGACAGGGGGAGCCGGTTCCTCCCATTGCGGCATGCTACGCGGGAGAACTATTTTCCTTTTCCCGGCTTCCCGCCCTTCTCCGCCAGCGCCATGCCAAATAAACCGCGGCAGCCCCTCCATTGAGCAGTCCTGCCATAAACAAGACCGGAGCTCCTCGGTTCCATCCCCAGGCAGCGCGTATATCCCCACGGGCCATTTCCGCATACCCTCGCGTCATGCCGCACAACGGGCATTCACGATGCGGCACGGCAACAGAAACCGCCAGAGAATTCATCCTGTCAGGGCTAATTGCCAGAGCCATGAGGGAGGGCGCCAGCAACAGGCAGGACAGAACAGCCCATACAGGCAGCCATACTTTCCTGACTACCCAGCTATCACGGCATGAACGCCATGAAGAGCGCCCGCCATTCATCGCCGATCTTCCTAAAAAGGTTCAGGAACTACAAATCCTGGGAGCCTGTTCCATCCGCAGGGGACATTCCATCCGCCTCCCCGGACCGCCTCAATGACTCCCTGTTTTCCTGCTCCATCTGCCGAAGCTCCTTTTGAATTTCCAGAGCCTTCTTTTCCACATAATCCTGGTGCTGTTCCATGTAAGTCACGGTAGCGCTGGCCATCCATGCCTGGACAATTCCCGCAACGGCGGACAGGGCCAACGCGATAATGGCAACAACAAGAGCCCCTTTGGGCGAACCTTTACTGACAGCCACAATGCTCATGATCAGTGCAATAATGGCAAGCAGCCCCGCAGGAATCAGAGTAATCCAGCCCAGGCACGGGAAAAAACCGATCAATGCCAATACCAGGGCGATAATGCCGAGAACAAGAGCGGCCGTGCAGGAAGGAGAACCGCTGCAGCAGGACGAAGGGGAAGAAGAATCAGAAGTATTCATCATGACGTTATTTTATAGGGTTCAGTGAAAATTCCTTTGGGAACCTTCATTCTTTCCCCTTACTGGAAGAAAACTTCCCTGTCAAGATGCAAGCTCTGCCATTCAGGACATCCGGATGTCATTCCGTTCCGCCAGGCATCAGATATCCTTCTTCCTTTTTTATGGCGGCATCAATGAGGATAATCCCATTTCCGGCAGGCCCCGCATAAAAACAGGAACCGGCTCCAATGCGGAGAACCAAAAACAACGCCTGCGTTACTTCCCATGCAGCAGCTCCTTCAACGCCGTCCCCAGCCGCGTGACCTGCCCGGATTCATGCGCAGCCGTTACCGTAATGCGCAACCGGGCCGTTCCGCGGGGAACCGTAGGATAACGGATGGCGGGAGCCAGAAAGCCCTGTTCTAGCAGGGCATCCGCCGCAGCCAGGGCAGCATCGTTCTCTCCCACCACAACAGGGAAAATGGAAGAAAGAGGCCTTCCCGGCATCCCCAGTGCGGCGGACAAACTGTTTGCCAGCACGGAAACACGGCGGCGCAATTCCTTTCCCTCCCCGCTGCGGATCACTTCCACCGCGGCCAGGGCGGCGGCGGCCAAAGCGGGAGGCGGAGCCGTGGAATAAATCAGGGACCGGGCGGAATTAACCATTACATCCGCCCAGGCGCGGGAACAGGCCACATATCCACCACTTACCCCGGCAGCCTTGCTCAAAGTCCCCATTTGAAAATCTATCCGGGAGGAAACACCCAGCTCTTCCGCCAGTCCGGCCCCGTGTTCTCCCAGCACACCGAATCCGTGAGCTTCATCCACCAGCAGCAACGCGCCGAATTCATCCTTCAGACGCACAATTTCCCGAAGGGGGGCACGGTCTCCATCCATGCTGAAAACGGATTCGGTCACTACCAGAATCCCGCCGGAAGGATTCGCGTCCCGCAAATGCTGCAGTTTTTTCCTTAATGACTCCATATCGTTATGCAGGAACGTAGACAAACGCGCCCCGGACAAACGCGCCCCGTCAATCAGGCTGGCATGGGACAACTTATCCATCAGCACCGTATCCTCCCGGTCCGCAATAGAAGCAATCACTCCCAGGGAGGTAGCATAACCGGAGGAAAAACTGACCGCCGCTTCAGTCCCCTTCAAAGCGGCCAGGGCCTCTTCCAGACAGGAATGTTCCCGCCGCGTCCCCGTCACCAGGCGGGATGCCATGGCTCCGACCCCTTCATCCCGCACCGCACGGGAAAAAGCCTCCGCCAGGGACGGATGGTGGGCCAGCCCCAGATAATCGTTGCTTGCCAGATTGACCGCTTCCCGGCCATCCGCCAGACGGGCCATTCCTCCGGGCAGGCATTCCACATCCCGCAGGACGCGCAGCAGCCCCGCAGACTTCAACTCTGACAAAAACTGTTCAGGATTCTTCATAAGCGTTCACTATTCAACAATATTCAACCGTCCACAGCCAGACTCAGCACCACATTATGGCCGCCCATGGAAGCGGCGGATTTGACCAGCATCCGCCCCCCGGCCAACGGCAACTCATCCGCAGAACAGGCGCCGCCTTCCGGGAAGGTGGCCCAGGGAGGATTGGGAGGCAATACCCCCTCCCTGGCAAAGACCAGCATCAGGGCCAGTTCCAAAATTCCGCTGCCTCCAATGGCATGCCCCGTCCACGGCTTCATCATCCTCAAATCCGGCAGTCCGTCTTTAAAAACCCTTTTCAAAGCAGCCCGTTCGGACACGCTATTCCCCGCCGTGCCGCTGGCATGGGGACAAACGGTCAGAGGAACCGCTCCATCCCGACTTTTCAAAGCAGCCTCCAGCAGGGCGGCTATGCTCTTTCCGTCCTCCGGCATGCCCAGCGGGCTATAGGCATCGGAATTCACCAGATAATCCTTCACATAAATACCTGGAGCAGAAGACAATTCCAGGGCTATGGCCGCCCCTCCCTCGGAAATGCACATGCCGTCGGCCAGAGGGCCGTAGGGATCATTCAAACCATTGCGGGAAAGCATGCCGGAGGCCCAGTACGTCCCCAGCAGCTCCCGGCACAAAGGCAAATCCAGACCGATAGCCAGCGCTCTCTTAACAACTCCCTGCCGCATCAGCATGGCGGCCATGCCTACGGCATCCAGGCCGGCGGCACAGCCGCTCGCCAGCACGTGATAAGGCCCGCAAATTCCCAATTCGATGCTGACGCAGGAAGCAAGTTCGCTATGCAGGGAATTGGGAACGGCCAAAATTTTCATGGGCCGCCGTCCCGGCCACGGGCTCAGCCATCCGGAAGCATTCCCGCGGGAACTGCCCACAATCAGGGCGGCATCCCTCAATTCCTTCCTTCCCCATCCGGCGTCCTCCACGGCCTGGCGCGCCAACAGCAGCGCCAGCTGGGAAGCAGGGCCGTTCCTGCGGCTGCATAACAATTCCCTGTCTGGAATCCATCCGCTCAATACATCGCCCCAGGGATTACCTTCGCCCCACAATTCGCTCAACGGCTTCAACACTCTGCGCCCTTCCCTTACCCCGGCAAGATGGACTGCCGCCCCCATGCCGAAGACGGAAGCCAGGCCCAGGCCGCATACCCGCGGTTCCGGGCTTCCAAGACTCTTACCCCCCGCCATCATGACGGCGGCCAGACTACCGCCCTGCCCGGAAAAACTCAAGCTTCCGATGCGTCAGGAACAACCTGAAAAGACCACCGCTGCAACCTTGCAATGGAAGCTTCTTTTATGGCAATCTGGCTTCATGACTATTCAGCCCGCCGTTTTTTTCTCTCTTCTATTGGCATCCCTTTCTCTTCCCTCCTTCTCCCTTACCCCGCCCAGTGAAAAATTCCGGGCGGCAGACTGGGCGGTGCTTCATTCATCCCGGAGCGACCAGCGGCATGTTTCCTCCCGGGGCATCGTCCAGACCATGCTGGAAAAACTGCGTCCGGCATGCGAATTTTCCCCGGATATGGCTCCGAAGGATTTCCCCGCCTGGCGGGAAAAAGTCCGGAAAGCCATGCAACAACTGATGAAATTCCCCCCCCAGGCGGATATCCCCGCCCCCGTTCTGGTAAAAACCGTGCCAAGAGAACACTACCGGGTGGAAAAATGGGAAGCCTATCCCTTCCCGGGAGCCGCCGTACCGTTCCTGGTGCTCCTGCCGGACAACGCTTCAGACAAAAATCCGGTTCCCGTGCTATTCTGCATTCCCGGGTCAGACCAGACCAAGGAAGAGCTGGCGGGGGAAACATCACCGGATCTGGACCAGCCTTCCGTACAGCAGCCGGGCAACAACGCCATGGCTTTCCATTATGTCAGGCAGGGATGGGCGGCCATTGTGGTGGACAATGCCGGAACGGGTGAAGAAGGAGACGCGGAACACGCCGCAGGCCGTTCTTCACACGATTATGAAAACCTGGCCCGCTTCCTGCTGGAAATGGACTGGAGCTGGCTGGGCTACACCTCCTACGCGGACCAATGTATTCTGGATTGGGTGAAAACACGCCCCTGGGCGCAAAAAAACCATATTATCCTCAGCGGCTTCTCCCTGGGAACGGAACCCATGATGGTTCTGGGCAGCCTGAACCCGGATATCTTTGCCTTCGTGTATAACGACTTTCTGTGCCGCACGCTGGAACGCGCCAAAACCATGACCATGCCCAACGGCAGGGGCGTGCGTTCCGCTCCCAACTCCATCCGCCACCTCATTCCGGGTTTCTGGAAACAATTCGACTTCCCGGACATCGTGGCGGCTCTCGCTCCGCGCCCTGTCATTTGCACGGAAGGCGGCCTGGACAGGGACTTCCAGCTCATCTCCGCAGCCTACCGTATGGCCGGGGCGCCGGATCATTTCCAGTACCATCACCAGCCCCGGTTTGCGGACCCTGCCCAACGCTGGCACGGCAGCCAATTGCCCGCAGGTCTGGACAGGGACGCCTTTTTCCGTTTCGCCAATGTGGACCCGCGCAACCATTTCTTCAAAAAAGACCTGGTCATTCCCTGGCTTAAAACCCTCCTGGATAAAAGCGATAATAAAAACTAGCCCAGCTCCAGACAAAAACCGCCCGGAACCGCCGGAACAGGACATTCCCTCATCCTTAGGGATGCGAATCTATCCGGCGGCACATCTTCCGGAATGCATGCCCCAGCTTTCCGCAAAAGCCCGTCACCGCCCGGGCGCCCCTTTCCACGTTCATGAGCTTAAATAAATAACGCCGCACGGAGTCCACCAAGGCGCATCCGGCATAAACCACGGCGGCTATTGCCAACACGTTCACAACCATCAGGGCTGAGGAAGAAGACGCTGCCCACTCAAAGACATCCCACAAAAACCATTTTCCTATCAAAGCATTACAATGCAGCACATAAACGCTGAACGACGCTGCCGCCAGCCATGAAATACAGGAGACAGCCCTTCGGGATGAAAAATGCATTCGGGAAAAAATCAGCAACAGGGCAACCGCCGTCCCTACAATAAAAGGAGAATTATAGCGAATAAACATTCCACCGCCCTTGATCTGCCCAATCAGGTATGGAGACACCACATTAAGAACCATCTTGAAAACCCAGGCAAAACATACGCATCCGGCATAAAACATCCATAACGGACGCGTTTTCATTCCCGTCAGCAAGCCATGCTTTTTAACATACATCCCCAGCATGTAAAGGATGCCCAGCCACCAGATGCTATACCCTTCTTCCACCGGGAACACATCCGTGTGAAGCAGGGTGGGAATAACGGAAAACAGCACGAAAACGGTAACCAGAAGATACTGGAACTGTAATTTGGTCAGCCTGTTTCCCAGGGCGTTAAGAAACGGAATGAAGAAAAACAGCCCCACATACGCCGTCACATACCAATACTGGCCGGATAAAACGGGAAAAAGGGAATGCAGAATATTACTCAACTGAACCTCCTGGGGGAAAAACAACAGAGCCAGCAGCAAACTGCCCCATGTATAAAAAACAACCTGAAACCATAAGGAAACCACACGTTCATACCTGAACGTTCCGTCGCAGCACACATATCCTGTAATTAACGCATAACAATTCACACCGCAATAAGCGGCAATCTCCAGCAGCCACCCGACATTATAGGAAGCGGACCCATGGTTCTCCAAAGACAAAACATCAATGGAGGCCAAAAGATGAAGAATTAAAACCATCATCATGGCGACAATGCGCAAGGCATCTATTCCATAATTCCGGGACGGGGAAATATATTCCGGACAACCACAGGAAAAACGCTTTCCTTTCTCTTCATCATCAGCCAGCGGCAAACTCATGGAGAAACATTTCTACGGATTTATTATCCGCGTTCTCCCCTGCTGATGATATATTTCCAAGAAAATCATTTTTTTAATAAAAAAGATAGCCTGCTATGATTTTGAAAACAGGAAATCTTGAAAAACAAGGTTTTTCCGGTCTTTTGGAAAGTGTGTAAACATGGATAGATTCCTCTTTCCGTGTTTGGAATTCCATGTTTTCAACGGGAACCGGATGTCCCTGGTGTATCAAATTTTTTCTTAAATTATTCTTCTTCAATATTAAGGCTTGAACGCGGATAATAAATCCGCTGTCCATTATTAAACAATCCTGCTGTCCAGATCGAACACCTGGCCGGAAGCCGCCGTAAGAACATCCTGTAAAAACAGGATAAACGCCGCAGCCTGTTCCGGCGTATTCAACCGGTTCAAAACATGCCGGGACAAAGCCGCCTCTTTCACGCTATCCCGCAGCACGGCCGTCATCTCCGTCAGCATGAACCCCGGCAACACCAGATTCACGCGAATCCCATCCTTTCCCCATTCCCGCGCCAGGCTTTTCACCAGGCCCGCCAGAGCAGCCTTGGAAGCGGCATAAGCCGCCTGGGACGGAGCCGGACGGAGCGACGCATAAGAACCGATCATCACCACCTGCCCCTCCCTCTTCTCCCGCACCATGGCGGCGGCGGCGCATCGGCCGCACCAGGCGGCTCCCGTCACATTCACATTCATTACCTCGTCCCACTCCTCCTCCGTCTGCTTCAGGAACGGCCTGTCCCTGGTAATTCCGGCGGCGCAAACCGCCAAATCATACGCGGCATGGCAATCAAACCAGCGGCGTACGGCGGAACGGTCTCCCACATCCAGTACGGCATGGCTCGGGGCATCCGTCTCCCATCCCGCAGCGGAAAAACATTCCACGATGGCCCGCGCCAAACCGCCGTGACCGCCGCTGATGAACACTCTCCGCATCAAAAAAGTTCCCTCAACGTTAAAACCTCACTTGGGGTCCACCCACCGCCCATACTCCTTGATCAGATCCACCAGCCGTTCCACAGCCTCCTCCTGGGGAATATTGAACTTCACAGGCGTATGCTTCACATACAGGTTGATCTTGTTCGGCGCGCCGCCCACATAACCGAAATCCGCATCCGCCATCTCGCCGGGGCCATTCACAATACATCCCATCACGGCAATCTTCACCCCTTTCAGATGTTCCGTGGCTTTCCGGATGCGGGCCGTCGCCTCCTGGATATTGTACAGGGTACGCCCGCAGGACGGGCAGGAAACGTAATCCGCCCGCGTCAGCCTCGTTCCCGTAGCCTGCAAAATATTGAATCCCAGGAAGGAAGCCAAACGGGGGTCCGACTCGCCCTGAATCAGCACAGCGTCTCCAATCCCGTCGCACAGCAGGGAACCGATATTGCGGGCAGCCGTCAGCGGCACGTCTTCCCCGGAAACGGAACCGGGCACCAGCGTATCCTTCAGCAGGATCAGGTGCCTGTCCTCAATACGGGCAGCCAGAAGGCGGAACGCATATACAGGTTCCATAGCCAGCCCGTTCTTCACAGTAACAATAGACGGTTCCGCCAGCTCCTTCAACGGCTCCAGATCGGCATCGCACCGGGGATCCACCTCAATGGCATCCAGCTGCCCCAGGGATAATTCAGGCATCATGTCCCCCATCGCCTCCCGTTCCGTCTGCAGGGCGTAAAACCCGGCGTCAGGAACCGCCACGCGCACAGGCTGTTCCCAGCCCAGGCGTACGCCATAATACATCGCCAGCCCACCCTGCCTTTTGGAAAACTTCAGGGGATCATAGCTCAACTCCGGTTCAGGGAAGGAAACCGGGTCATCGGAACGCTCCGACGGCTGGAAAGGATTGGACAGGCGGTAAGCCACGGGCACCTCCCTCACAGCGTCCTCCGTCAGGGAAACGCGCAGGGTATCCCCAATGCCGTCCGTCAGCAGGGAGCCGATGCCCACGGCGCTCTTGATGCGGCCGTCCTCTCCGCCCCCGGCTTCCGTCACCCCCAGATGAATGGGATAATTCCAATCCGGCCCCAGGGCGTTCATGCGCTCCACCAGCAATCGGTAAGCGGCCACCATCACCTTGACGTTGGAAGCCTTCATGGAAAACACCAGGGAATGGTAATCCAGGTCGCGGGCAATCTGGGCAAACTCAATCGCGCTCTCCACCATCCCCTCCGGCGTATCGCCAAAGCGGTTCAGAATGCGGTCGGACAGGGAGCCATGGTTGGAACCGATGCGCATCGCGCGGCCATGCTCCCGGCAAAACAGAACCAGGGGCGTAAATTCTTCCCTCAGGCGGTCCAGCTCCTCGCGGTATTCGGCGTCGGAATACTCCCGCACTTCAAACTTCTTCTTATCAACGAAATTGCCCGGATTAATACGAATCTTCTCCACCCATTTGGCAGCCTCCATCGCGGCATCCGGCTTGAAGTGGATATCGGCCACCAGAGGCACATGGCAGCCGGCAGCGCGCAATTCCCGGGCAATATTCTCCAAATTGGCGGCATACGCCTTGGTCTGGGCGGTCAGGCGGATAATCTCGCACCCTGCCTCCGCCAGCTCCAAAGCCTCCTTCACGCAGGCATCCGTATCCCGCGTATCGGACGTCAGCATGGACTGGATCCGGATGGGATTGGAACCGCCCACCCCCACATTCCCCACCATGACTTCACGGGTTACGCGGCGCGTATATCGATAAGGACTCGGACAATAGGAAGACTGCATGAAACCACTCTACCGCGCCAGATTCCCCTGTCAACCATCCTTCAAAACGGAAAGCCTTTTCCCGCCAATCCGGTAACCGGAAAAACGGGAGCGGTACCGCCCCGCGGATATTGTTCCACGCCAGCATCCCCCCGCACGCAGTCCCTGGCCTCTTTCCCCGCCTTCCGGGTATTCCGTCACAGCACGGACTGCACGATAAACAACACGATTGACCCCATATAAACAGCCGCCAGCACCACGGCGGCACAGCACTGAAACAGCCTGTATCCGGAGGCCAGAACAATCCTCCTGAGCGTGGATTCCGGATGCCGCCGCGCCCACCATGCATACAGCAGGAAGACGGCGGCCGCTCCGGAGGAAAACAGCAGGGACCCTTTCAATAAAGGCGGATAATAATCAAACACCACCCGGTTTTGCCCTTTCAGAAGGCGCACCGCCATCAATTCCCCCACCTTTTCCACAGGCGCCTCCATCCCGTTCCGCCGGGCTCTCCATCCCCGGTCATACACGACCGGCACCATGAGAGCCTCCCCTTCCCCGGCATTCAGCGCCACCTCCACATGGCCACCGCTTCCTTTCGCCTCCATCCCGTACTTATCCTGCTCTTTCCCCAGAACCGGAACATCCTGCTCCGGCGTACGCGCCGCAGCCGCCAGAAGGGGCGTCTCCACGGTCCGCAGCATCCTCCCCTCCACCACGGTTTCCCCGGCAACGGCCGCACGCTTCAATTCCAAAACCCCGTTATAGGTGCGGCTCGTTCCTCCGGATGTCTTCTGCGCCTCCGCCATGACGGGCACCGCACATCCATTGACACGGAGTTCCGCCGTATCCGTCTGCGGGAACCCGTATACCGCGCCGGGATATTCCGGAATGCCCGCCCGGTAAAAGGGGCCGCTCATCTCCGTCCTCACTATTACGGCCTCATAAAGGGGGCCTTCCGCCGATGGGCAGAGCGCGGCGTGCAGGGCATTAAGATTGCTGAACACATCAGCGTTCCCATCCAGACGCAGCCCCAGCGCGCCCTGGGGAACCACCAGCCCCCAGCGGGCGCCCGGAAGCCTGTATAAATACATGCCTTCCCGGGAAAGCACGCACTCCATTCCCTCCATGGGTCGGGACGCCAGCACAAAACCGTGGCCCAGCAGCAAATCGGAAAACAAAGTGCCTCCCTGGCCGTACGTGCGCGTGAATTCATCCCGGTATCCCAGGTTTTTCAGAAAACGGAAATGCCCGATGCTCGTCGTATGCCGGAAATTGCCAATGCCCGGGACAGGCCCCAGGCAATCCGCGTTTTCCACCATCAGGCGATCCCTGTCCTTCACGCGCAGCAAGCCTGAATACCCCTTCATGCCGCGCGCCAGCCATTCCGCATTGAGCGCCTGGACGGAGGCTTTCTCCTCCTCCCCCTGCTTCCAGAACGCGGCAGCCCCTATGGGCAGCCCCAGCATCATCACGGAAGCGATGGACCACGCCAGCCTTTTGCCCTCCACATGCCTCCAGCACAAACATGCGCATGCAAAAAACAGCAAAGGCAGAAGACGCACCGCAAGATCCGCAGCCGTCATCTTCAGGACAAACAGGGAAAAGAAAAAAGCCGCTATGGGAAGCCCCAGGCTCCATCCCCACCCCCATGGCCGTCCTGCCGGCCCCGGAAGTCTGCCGTCGGACAAAATCCAGGCGCAGAACGACATTACCGCCAGATTGGGAATAAAACCGAACCGGACGGGAAAATCCACGTAGCTCCATAAATGGGCGGCGCGGTGGATGGGCTCGACAAACGCGGGCAAAACGGACGCCGCCAGAAGAAGGATAAACAGGCGCCTCCCTCTGTCCGGCGCAGGGGACGCCTTCTTCCCGCAAGCCAGATAAACCGCCGCCAGAGCGGCAAATGACATCCCCGGCAAACAGGCGTAAAGGCGTTCCAGGAATTTGGGAGGGTCAAACGGCCATGACAATTCAAAAAACGTGGGCGGCGTCATAAACAGGGAACGCATGGAATCCCGGCTCATTTCCGCCATCGGCAGCCAGTAATAACAAGTGGCCAGCGTTACCGCCGCCGTGTACCAGAACACGCGGGCCAGGCGCACGCGGCGTTCCCGCGTCCCCTTCAGGGGCAGCGTAAAGGCCCACGCGAACAGCCAGCCGGTGACGACGGCCATGAAAGCGCTGTACAGGGAGGTAGCCAGCAGGAAGAGGCCGGCGGCATACAGCCAGCCCCTTCCCCCGTTCACCAGCCGGTAAAGGCCCAGGGCAAACAGGGGGAACATGGCGGCATGGTCCAGGAACTGCATGAACCCGTACTTGGTCTGGAAAAAGCCCCCCACGGCATAACCCGCCGTCAGCAGCACGGTCCAGCATACGGGCAGGGAGGGAAACACGCGTCTCAGGAACCAGGAAGCCGTCACGCAGATGCAGGCCACATCCGCCAGCATCACCCAGACCATGTCCTTCAACAGGAAGGAATCCCCCATCGCCACGGCAATCCAGGTGGAGGGGATCAGCAGCTGATGCGGCAGCGTAGGGCTCACCCGGATTCCCGCGCCGCCATTGACATCATAAAAAAAAGCTCCGTCAAACGCTCCGGACATCAGGGCGGAGGCATAATACTTCAAGGTAGGATAAACCAGCTGCCCGTTATCCATATACTCCAGGAAGCGGCCTCCGAAAGGCCAGATCCCCCGTACCGCCAGAAAAAGGAACACCACCGCCAGGGAAAATGCAATGGACGCCAGGGACGTCAATACCGGACGGGAAGAAGCGGATTCCATGGCTCAATCAGCGGACAAACGGTTCAGCGGCCCGGATCAGCCGGAGGGCGCGGGCGCATTCCGCCACGTCATGGACACGGTGAATCTGCGCGCCGTGCAAATGCCCCCACACCGTCATCACGGCGGTGCTCAGCGGCGCGCGTCCCTGCTCCGCATCCCCCAGGACGGCGCCCAGCATGCGCTTGCGGGAAAGGCCCAGCAGCACCGGGCGGCCTGCCACCTGAAGCTTGTCCATGTTGGACAGCAGGGCCAGATTGTGTTCCGCCGTTTTGCCAAAGCCGATGCCGGGATCCCAGCAGATCTGCTCCGGTTCCAGCCCCCGCCCCAGCAGAAAATCATAACGTTCCTCAAAATAGCCGCGCACTTCCCGCACCACATCCCCATAAGAAGGAGCGTCCTGCATGGTTTCAGGCCGTCCCTGCATGTGCATCGCCACCACGCCGCAGCGCGCCGCAGCGCACAATTCCGCCATCCCCGCCTCCCGCAATCCGGAAATATCATTAATAACGTCCGCACCCGCTTCCAGCACAGCCGCCGCTACGGCGGCATGGCGCGTGTCCACGGAAATCACGGCATCCGTGCATGAACGGAGTTCCCGCACCACAGGCAGCACCCTGTCCAACTCCTCCTCCGCGGAAACCTCCGCGGCCCCCGGCCTGGTGGACTCCCCCCCAATGTCCAGAATAAGGGCTCCCTGCCGTTCAAGCTCTTTTGCATGGGAGACAGCGCGTTCCGTCGCATAAAAACGCCCTCCGTCGGAAAAGGAATCCGGAGTAACGTTCACAATTCCCATCAGCACGCCTCCGCGCGCCACATCCAATACGTCTCTCCTTACAAGCCAGTTCATCTAATTACGTTCTTGTCAAAGCCACTATACATCACTTTAATAAGTCAGAAACTCTTTTTTCACCATGAAAACAACGCCCCTGCTTCTCTTCATCCCCCTGCTCATGACGTCCGGAGCCCTGGCCGCCGGCCAGGACGATTTCAATGTTCAGACCGCTTCTTCCCGCATGGTCAAACATGAAGACGGTTCCCGCAGCTACTTTGAAAAAACAGGGGACGGAAAAGGGATGAAAAAAACCACTTACAACATCCGCAATGTCCTCGTTTCCGTAACCCTGTACAAAAGAGGGCCTTTTGGAGAGCTGCGCTCCTGCCTGATCTTTGACGGGCAGAAAAACGAACTCTTTTTCGTGCGTTACGGCTACGACGGCAACGCCAACCTGAGAGAAGAGCAAATGTTCGATTCCCGCACCAAGGAACTCGTGCGCCGCTTCCTTTACACTTATGACGCCATGGGCAACCGCAGCAAGCCCGTATGCATCACGCTGGTCAAGAGCACCAAGGACATTGAAACGCACGCCGTGCCCACCGCCCCGGAAAAAGACCCCTTTGCGGACGATTTTAAAAAGAAAAACAAATAAGCTCCGGTCCTTCGGGACGATTCCTCTCCTTCCCTCCTTCTCCGTCTTTCCTCCGGACGCCGAATCTTTATCCCCCGGCCGGTCCGGCGCACGCTCCGCGCAGGAAAATTGCGGACGGTCCTGAAAGGGAGGGCTGCGTTCCCGCCCTTAAAAAAGCCGGACCCAGGGACATTCCCGGAACCGGGCCGCGGAAACACCGCCGCCCGGCATCAATCCGGCGCAGCATGGTCTGTTCAAAAAAGAGGCAGGAACAGTTTTCTGAAAGTCTTCCTATTCTCCATCGCGGGCTTCCAGCCTGTTCCGCCAGCGGCGGGCCACCCAGGGCCGCACCAGCCCGTAAAGCAGATAAATGGAAAAAATGACTGCGGGCATCACCCACGGGAATTTGAAAATGCAGATGACCGCCAGCACGATGAACACAATCGCGTACATCGTCCCCCGCGTGCGCATGTTGATATGCTTGAAGCTGGGATAGATCACCCGGCTCATCATCAGAATGGAGACTCCCGCCATTGCCAGCGCAATCACGTATTTGAAGACGCCCAGGTCCATGGCCCCGTCCGGAGCCCTGCCCGCCAGATACATCACCAGGTACATGGTGGAGACCACGGCTCCCGCCGCCATCGGAACGGGCAGACCCACAAAATCGCTGCTCTGGCCTTCCTTCCGGGGAGCGGCCGCCATGCAATTAAACCGCGCCAGGCGCAGCGCGGCGCACAGCAGGTACAGGATGCCGATGCCCCAACCCACCTCCGGAGGGGACAGCTGGAACAGGACGGCCTTGGCCACCAGCAACGCCGGGGCGATGCCGAAGGAGACAATATCCGCCAGAGAATCGAATTCCCGCCCGAAAGGGCCGTCCTGCCCGCGCATGCGGGCAATACGGCCGTCAAACAAGTCAAACAAACATGCCGCGAAGATTAAAAAAGTGGCATTCTGATAATAGGAAAAAGCAGCCACAGCGTCGCTGTCCGCCTGGTTGATTCCCTCAAAAATCGTCAGAATGGCGAAAAAACCGCACACCAGGTTCCCTGCCGTAAACAAATTAGGCAAAATGGGAATCTCAGGTTCGTCCGGGAAAATCTTCTTGTCCATGATTGGTGTCCGATAGGGCCCAGGTAAAGGGTTTATCCGTTAATAATATTGCGGGCGGCGGCAGCCAGGGCCTGAGGATCGGCATCCTGCGGAGCGGAACCGCGGGCCTGGTCCGCACGGCCGCCTCCCTTGCCTCCGGCAAGAGCGGCAACCTCGCGGATCATATCTCCGGCGGACAACCCGTCCGCAATGGCATCTTTGCCACAATAAGCGCCCAGGAGCAAGGAAGAACTGTCCACGCACAGCAGGAAGGCGGCGCCCGCATACTGGCGCTTTTTCAACCCGTTCAGCAGCTCCTGAAGCAATTCCCCGGCGCCCTCCGCCACCTGGATCAGGGAAGAGGGGGCATCGGAAAGCCACTCATTCAGCAGGGCGTCTGCCTTGGCGGCGGACTGCCCGGCGCGGGCTTTTTTAAGCTTCTTCTCCGCATCCAGAGCCGTCTGTTTGAAATGCTCCACGGAGGCGTCGAAACGCGCCAGGGAATCATTTACCGTCCGGATATCGGAAGCCCCCAGGGCCGTCAGCCCCGGCTTGCCTTCAATCGTGGGGACAGGCATCTGTTCCAGCCCCATGTCCGCCAACTCGTAATTGACTTCCTTGATCTTCTCCACCGCCTTGGCGATTTCCAGGCTCTTGGCAACAACATGCTGCCGTATCATTTCCAGAGCAGCGTCCCCCGTCATCGCCTCAATGCGGCGCACGCCGGAAGCGATGGCACCCTCGCTCTTAATCTTGAACAGGCCGATATTCTTCGTATTGGAAATATGAGTTCCGCCGCAGAATTCCATGGAAACCCCGTCCAGCCCATCCCTGCATCCGCCCACCTGGACCACGCGCACCACATCCCCGTACTTGTCGCCGAAGAACTGGGCAATCGCGGCATTGCCCTTCACGTCCGCATAGGCGCGTTCCGTGCAGTACACGGGAAGAGACTCCTCAATCCAGCCGTTCACCTTCTCTTCAATCAGGCGAAGCTGGTCCGGAGAAACGGCGCTGCTGTTAAAGTCAAAGCGCAACCGGTCTTCCGAAACAAAGGACCCCTGCTGGGCCGCATCCGGGCTGACCACCTGATGCAGGGCGCAGTGAAGAAGATGCGTGGCGGTGTGATGCGCCTCAATGCGGCGGCGGCGTTCCGCGTCAATGCTCAAGTGCACGCGGTCGCCGGGCTTCACCTCCAGCCCGGGACGGGCCTCCACCACATGGGCTCGGGCATTCCCTATCTGCTGGACGGCCATCACATGGTAGCTTTCCCCGCCGATTTCAATCAACCCGGCATCGGACACCTGCCCGCCCATTTCCGCGTAAAACGGAGTCTTGTCCGTGATGATGAACAGGGAATCCCCCTGGCGGCTCACTTCCAGCACCGTAGCGGCGCATTCGTCCACATCGTACCCCGTAAACTCCGTCACGGCGTCCGTCTTCAAATCCAGGGCGCGCACCACCTCGCTCTTGCGGGCGGCCCGGGCGCGTTCCCGCTGTTCCTCCATCAGCCTGTTGAACCGCTCCATATCAATATCCAGGCCGCGTTCCTCCGCCAGCAGGGCGGTCAGGTCAATGGGGAACCCGTACGTATCATACAGCTTGAAGGCGAACTCGCCGCTCACCTTTCCGGCGGAAGCCGTTTCCGCGTCAAACAATTCCAGGCCGCGGTCCAGCGTCTCATTAAAACTGGCCTCTTCACGGTTCAAAACCTCCTTCACGGTAGCGGCGCGGGCGGCCAGTTCCGGGAACACCTGTCCGAAGGACTCCACCAGCGTATCCACCAGTTCCGCCAAAAACGGCTGGGTAAAGCCCAGGCGGCGCCCATAGCGCACGGCACGGCGCAGAATGCGGCGCAGCACGTAATTACGGCCATTGTTGCCCGGCAGAATGCCGTCCGCAATGGAAAAACTGAGCGTGCGCAGATGATCGGCAATCACGCGGAAGGCAATCGCCTCCTGAAGGGTCCCGTCCTCCGCATCCACCCTTTTGGAACCGGGCGCCGGATACACGTCCGCGTACTTCCGTCCGCTCAAAACTTCCAGGCGGTCAAACAGGGGGCGGAATACATCCGTGGCGTAATTGGACGGTTTGCGGGAAAAATCCTTGAATCCGTTCGTGCACTGCATGATGGAGCACGCGCGCTCAAACCCCATGCCAGTATCCACATGACATGCCGGAAGATTGCGCATGGAGCCGTCGCTCTCCGCATTGTACTGGATAAACACCAGGTTCCATATCTCTATGCACTGGTCGGAATCCTTGTTTACCAGGCTTCCCTTCGTATTCCCCTCCGGGGTCAGGTCCACGTGCAGCTCGGAACAGGGGCCGCAGGGGCCGGTTTCCCCCATCATCCAGAAATTATCCTTCACATTCCCGTGCACGATATGCACGTCCGGGTCCAGCCCTCGGGAACGGAACAGCTCAGCCCAGAAATCCCAGGCTTCCCGGTCAAACTCTCCGGGGTCGCCCTTGCTCTTGTCCGGCGCGTACACGGTGGCGTACAGGCGTTCCGCCGGAAATCCCCACCGCTCCACGACCAGCTCCCAGGCCCAGCGGATAGCTTCCTTCTTGAAATAATCCCCGAAGGACCAGTTCCCCAGCATTTCAAAAAACGTGTGGTGGTAGGAGTCATACCCCACATCCTCCAGGTCATTGTGCTTGCCGCCTGCGCGGATGCACTTCTGGGTATCCGTAGCGCGGGCGGGCGTCCACGGGGGAGTCCATACGCCCAGGAAATACGGGACAAACTGATTCATGCCGGCATTTGTAAACAACAAACCGGGGCTCTGGGGCATCAAAGAAGCGGAAGGCACGACCGTGTGCTGTTTTTCGCGGAAAAAGTCCAGAAAGCTTTGGCGTATCTCGGTGGCGGTCATCATAACAGATAATGGGAAAAGTAAAAGACGCCGGATTATGCCTGTTCTCCCTCCGTTAGTAAATCGCTAATTCCTTCTCCGTCATGCGGGCTCCATTTTTACTTGCAATAAATTATACACACGTATAAATAAAACTATGAAAAAGCTGGTTATCCTCCTGGTTCTCCTTGCGGCGGCAGGAACGGCCGCCTGGCTCATCTACCGGAAAACTCCGTCCGGGCCCGAGGACAAAGCCGTTCTTTACGGCAATGTGGACCTGCGCCAGGTGGATCTGGCTTTCCTCATCTCCGAACGTATTGACTCCGTGCTGGTGGACGAAGGGGACACGGTTGTTCCCGGCCAGAAGCTCGCCACGCTGGAAACGGTGCGGCTCCGGCAGGCCGCAGACGAAGCCCGGCAGATAGCGGAAGCCGCCCGCCAAAACTACCTGCGCGTTAAAAACGGCCCGCGCGCGGAAGAAATAGCCCAGGCGAGGGCAAACGTTCAGGCCGCGGAAGCTACGCTGAACAACGCCGGAATGCGCAGCAAAAGGCTGGAGGCGCTGGCTGAAACAAAATCCATCTCCCGCCAGGAGGCGGACGACGCCGTCGCCTCCCGGCAAGTGGCCGCCGCCAATCTGGACGTAGCCAGAAAACAGCTGGAACTGCTGCTGGCCGGTTCCCGTGAGGAAGACGTAGCCCAGGCGCTGGCCCAGTACAACCAGGCCAAAGCCAGCCTGACCATCAGGGAGCAGAACCTGAAAGACGCCGTGCTCTATGCCCCCGGCAACGGCGTGGTGCGCAACCGCATTCTGGAAAAGGGGGACATGGCCTCCCCGCAGAAACCCGTTTACAACATCTCCCTGAACCATACCAAATGGGTGCGGGCCTACCTCACGGAATCCCAGCTCGGCAAAGTAAAGCCCGGCTTTTCCGCCACCGTGCGCAATGACAGCTTCCCGGACACCGGCTTCAAAGGGACGGTGGGGTTTATCTCCTCCGTAGCGGAATTCACCCCTAAAAACGTGGAAACGCCGGATCTCAGAACGGCACTGGTCTATGAAGTGCGCATCATTGTGGACGATCCGGACAACCGGCTGCGCCTGGGAGCCCCCGCCACCGTCACCATCCCCCTGGACCAGAACGCCGGAACACAGCCCCCGGAACAGCCCAGGCCATGACCACGGAATCCCAGCCCCTGATTGACTGCCGGAACGTCCGGAAAATATTTCCGGACTCCGCCGGCGTCCCCTTTGCGGCGGTAGACGACGTCTCCTTCCGCCTGTCCGCCGGGGAAATCGTAGGGTTGCTGGGGCCGGACGGAGCGGGAAAAACCACCCTGATCCGCCTCATCACGGGATTGATGAAACCGCATGGCGGGTCTATCTCCGTCCTGAATCTGGACTCCGTGAAAAAAAGCCGGTCCATCCAGGCCTCCATAGGCTACATGCCGCAGAAATTCGGGCTTTATGAAGACCTTACCGTCCGGGAAAACATGGAGCTTTACGCCCGCATGCACGGCGTTTACGGCCAGGACAGGGAAAAGCGCTTCCGCAGCCTGCTCGCCATGACCAGCCTGGAACGCTTCACCACGCGGCTTGCGGGAAAGCTCTCCGGCGGCATGAAGCAGAAGCTGGGCCTGTGCTGTTCCCTGGTCTCCTCCCCGCCCCTCATCCTGCTGGATGAACCCACCGTGGGCGTGGACCCGCTCTCCCGGCGGGAACTGTGGAGCATCCTGAAACAATTCTCCGGAGAGGAAGGCGTGGGGGTGCTGGTCAGCACCTCCTACATGGACGAATCGGCCTACTGCAACAGAACCCTCATCATGTATGAAGGGCGCCTGCTTATGGACGCCCCTCCCGCCGACGTCGTCGCCCGGGCGGAAGGCATGTGCGTGACGGTGCGCACGCCGGAGGGGCTGCATGCGCGCCAATTCCAGAGCAGGCTGGCCGCCGTGCCCGGCATCATCAACGCCACCCCGCAGGGGAACACCGTCCGCATCATCGTTCCCCACGGCCACCCCGCACGGAAAAAGCTGGAGGAATACCACCCCGCCCCCGCGCAGCCGGACTTCTCTGACGGCTTCATGACCCTGCTTGCCGACCAAGTGGACCTCGCCCCGCAGGACATCCCCGCCCCTGCCGGAACGCCGGAACCGGAGCGGACGGAAAACGGCGGCACCGTCATCCGGGTAACGGACCTCGTCAGGAAATTCGGCAGTTTCATTGCCGTCAACCACGTCAGCTTCTCCGTCCGCAAAGGGCAGGTCTTCGGCCTTCTGGGCCCCAACGGAGCGGGGAAAAGCACCACTTTCCGCATGCTCTGCGGGCTGCTGCCCGCCAGCGGCGGCACGCTCAATGTGGCCGGGGCGGATCTGCGGACCGCCGCCGCCAGAGCGCGCAGGAAAGTTGGATACGTGGCCCAGAAATTTTCCATGTACGGCATGCTGACCACGCGTCAAAACCTGGAATTCTTCGCCGGGGCCTACGGCATGTCCGGAAAGGAGCGGCAGGAAGCCATCCGCTCCATGGAAGAAGAATTCCACCTGACTCCGTACATGAACGCCCCCGCCGCGCACCTGCCCGGCGGCTACAAGCAGCGCCTCAGCATGGCGTGCGCCCTGCTCCACTCCCCGGACATCCTTTTTCTGGACGAACCCACTTCCGGAGCGGACCCCCTGGCCCGGCGCGACTTCTGGCTGCGCATCAACGCCCTGGCGGAAAAAGGCGTCACCATCATCATCACGACGCACTTCCTGGGAGAAGCGGAATTTTGCGATAACATGCTCATCATGATGGATGGAACCACGCTGGCGGAAGGTTCCCCGGACGATATCCGCAAACACGCTCCCCCGCGTGAAGACGGAGCCCCCGCTTCTCTGGAAGACGCCTTCCTGGCCATCACGGAAGAACACATGAAAAAAGGAGGAGAAACATGACCGCCTCCCTCAAAAGAATAGGAGCCCTCATCGTCAAGGAACTCCACCAGGTGGTCCGGGACCCCGGCAATGTGGGCATTGCGGTCATCCTTCCGGCCGTGCTCCTGCTCCTCTTCGGCTACGGCATGAGCATGGACATCAAAAACGTGCGCATCGCGTACCTGGCCGTCCCCGCCTCCAGCCAGTCCACGGACCTGGAAACAAGGCTTACCCTTTCCAGATATTTCCAGACCACGCGCGTCTTCTCTACCCGGGAGGCTGAAGAAAAACTGCGCACCCATGAAGCGGACGCCTTCATCGCCCTGCAAAGCAACGCGCCGGACACGCTCCACAATGGAACCACGAAAGTCCAGATTGTCGTCAACGGAGTCAACGCCAACCAGGCCACCCTCATCCGCAACTACCTTCAGGCCGTCGTCGGCTCCTGGGCGTCTTCCCTGGGCGGGCGGACAGCCCCCGTGCTGGACGTGCAGACGCGCACCCGCTTCAATGAAGCCAACGACAGCCACTACTACCTGGTTCCCGGCGTCATCGTCACCATCATGACCATGATCGGGGCGCTCCTCACCTCCCTGGTCATGGCGCGGGAATATGAACGCGGCACGCTGGAAAGCCTCTTCGTCACGCCCGTGGGCAGCGGAGAAATCCTGGCGGCCAAGGCCGCCACCAACTTCCTGCTGGGCATGGTCAGCCTGGCTATCTCCATGCTCTTCGCCGCCTTCGTCTTCGGCATCCCCATCCGCGGCTCCCTCACTCTGCTGCTGGCGGTTTCCGCCCTGTTCCTGATTGTGGCCCTGGGGTTGGGGCTGGTCATCTCCACCGCCACCAAAAACCAGTTCCTGGCCTGCCAATTCGCCATTATGGGCACCTTCATGCCGGCCCTCATGCTGTCCGGCTTCCTGTATGACATCCTGAACATGCCACCCGCCGTCCGGGCCATCACCTACCTCATCCCGGCCCGCTACTACGTCACCCTGCTCCAGACCCTCTTCCTGGCCGGGGACATCCCTTCCGTCATCATTCCCTGCTGCATCACGCTGGGCGTCTTTGCCGTGGTGCTCATGGGAATCGCCAGGATGAAAGCACCCAAATCCCTCGAATAGCGCCATGGACTTCCTGATCAGAATAGCCTCCCTCGTCAGAAAAGAACTGCTGGCCGTGCTCAGGGACAAAAAAAGCCGGCTGGCCCTCATCATCCCTCCCATCATCCAGATAGCCATCTTCGGCTATGCCGCCACCATGAACGTCACCCGCGTGCCATACGCCGTGCTGGACAAAGACGGCGGAGAAGCGGCCGCCCAATACATCGCGGACCTGGAAGGCACGGGAATCTTCCGGCGCCAGGCCGCCGCGGCCACGGAAAAAGACATTGACCGCATGATAGACAACCGGGAAATCGTCGTGGGGCTCACCATTCCGCCGGATTTCTCCCGCAGCATTCAGACGGGGAGGCCCGCATCTCTCCAGCTCATTGCGGACGGGCGCAACACGAATACGGCGGCCATCGCCCTCAGCTACGGCCAGCAAATCGCTGCCGCCTACGGGGCGGAACTGCTCTCCAAAAACGGCGGCTCCTCCCCGGTGGAAACGGAATCCCGCGCCTGGTTCAACCCCAACCTCATCACACGCTGGTTCATCGTTCCCGGCCTCATCGCCGTACTCGTGCTCATCAACTCCATCCTCTCCGGCTCGCTCTCCATCGCCCGCGAGCGGGAGGAAGGCACCTTCGACCAGCTTCTCGTCGCCCCATACACCCCGGGGGAAATCCTGCTCGGCAAGGGAACAGCCTCCGTCGTCACCGGAATCATGCAGGCCGTCTTCGTAGTGCTGGTAGCCATGTTCTGGTTCCGCATCCCCTTCCAGGGCTCCATCTGGCTGCTTTCCGCCGCCCTGCTGCTCTTCATCGTCACGGCGGCGGCCATCGGGCTGTGCATTTCCTCCTTCGCCCAATCCCTTCAGCAGGCTATTGTGGGAACTTTCCTGCTGCTGGTGCCCATGGTCATGCTCTCCGGCTTTGCCACGCCCATCTCCAGCATGCCGGAAATCTTCCAGGACCTCACGCTGCTCAACCCCATGAGATACGGCCTGGAACTCATCCAGCGCATCTTTCTGGAAGGAGCCGGATTCCTGGATCTCTGGCCGCTTTTCGCGGCCATCATGGCCGTTACCGTGGCGGCCGTCCTGGCAGCCATCTTCTCTTTTCATCATAAAATCTCCTGATCCCCCCTTCCTTCTCCCTGGAATATCCGGAAACCTCCCTGCCCTTAACTTCCCCGTTTCACATTTTCATCATGCCAATCCCGTCACCGGCATAAAAATACTTGCATCCGGCCCGTTTTTTCTATTCTATTTCTCTCGTTCCTTGGGAACATGGGCTCGTCGTTCAATGGATAGGACATCGGTTTCCGGTACCGACGATGTAGGTTCGATTCCTACCGGGCCTACCACTTTTTTTTGAAAGAAAGTGGTTACTCCCGGCAATAACAGGCCTTTTTCCTTTCTTGCAGCGTTGCAGAACAATAGCCGGGGCTAATCCGGTTACGGCATCCTCCGGGGAAGAATAGGCCCATGCATACACTCTCCCGGCTTCTCTCTCCCGTTCCGCCCGGACATCTTCCGGAAATACGCCGCCTTTCCGGGAAATAATAAAAAAACTCCCTTCCGTTAACCGCGGAAGGGAGCTGAATGGAAACAGGAATCCAAGTTTGCCGTTACTTGCGGCGGCGGCGCATCGCCAGGCCAGCCAGGCCCAGCAGGCTCAGGGAAGCCGCTGCGGGTTCCGGAACCACATAGGAAACGCTGTATCCGTTTCCATCCTTGGTAATCATATAAGAACCAACTTCGGCATTAGTCAAATCGTCCACAGCGGTGAGGGAATCAATGCCTGCAATGCCGCTGAGCATTTCCAGGGAAGTGTCCGTGCCGTCAAAAGACATATTGCTTCCCAGGGTAACCAGGTTCCTGGTCAGGATTTGATGACCGCTGGCAGTTACTCCGCTGGCGGTGCCTCCGTCAAGAGTCAGCGTAGCGGTCAGACTTGCTATCTTGGCATTGTATGAACTACCGTTGGAGGAAGTAAGGTTCATGATGCCCGTGGCTCCCAAATTGACGTAAAATCCTTCCCCGCCCTGGCTCTTGGTATAAGCCAGGTTAAACGTGCCGTAGTTGTTCAACGTCGTGCGCCCACCATCGTTGCCGCCGTTATAACTGTTGAAGGTCAGCGTAGATGATTGATCAATATCAATAGAACAGCCGCCCTGGAATTTTTTTACGTTCCCTACAGTCAAATCCGCACCGTTTTGCAGGGCAAGCTTCAATGTCCAGCCTTCCAGCTGGGAAATGCTGCCGCTCGCACCGGAAACGGAAATAAGAGACCATGCGTTGGAATTGGGCGTGCCGGGACCGGTTCCTGCCGACGGCCAGGAATCTGAACCGGTGATGGACCAGCTGGATTCTGTCTGCCAAAGCTCCTGGGTAATGCTCTCACCGCCGTTCCATACAAAATCGGCATGAGCCATTCCCGCCAGAGCAATGAGCGTAATGAGTGTCTTCTTCATTATCAGAGGAATATATAACAATAGTAATGACGGAATCATCTAACGGAAAGATGACCAGCATACTTGCCTCACAGAGGCTTGGGCTTCAATAACGGATTTTCAATCCGTTTCATGTGCCGGAGTGGATGGAGGGTTGCATGTGGCAGATGTCTTGCGGCATGGGGAAATTAATCTTTATTTTTAAAGTAACTTTTTTATATTAAAAATATTACATTTTGTTAAAATGTGATATTGGTGTCAAAATTGTTTCCAAAAAAACAACAGGAAATGCCCGCCACGGCAGGGAGTTTTTTTGGAGGAAAAATCATCCTGAAAACAGGGTTGCAATGATACTTAAATTATTTTTCCACAATATTTAGTATTGATTCCGGGTTGAAAATCCGCATGTTGCCGCCGCAGAGGGAAACCGCCGTCAAATAAAGAACATTCCAGAAATTATTCATCGCCGGAGAAAAACATCTGTCTTGCCTCCCGCCGCTTCCGCCATCAAGGGCATCACGCAATCCCCTGCCTGCAACTATCCCTCAACGGAAGGCCTGGCACTTATGCCTCCACAGAACACGGCTTGGCCACGCTTTTCCAAAACGCGCCAGATTCCCCAACACCCCAGCAGTTCACCTCTGACGGCGGCAGCCGCCGGAAAAGAGGCATCACAAGAAATTGCCGCATCTGGCAGGCCGTATCCGGACAAAACGGAAAATTCCCCGACATAAGGATCATTTCTTTCCCTGTACTCCGGCCATTTTCCGGAACCTGCCCGCAAGCAGGAATCCGGTGGCCGCCCAAAGAAAGGAAATGGCGGCTCCGGCCAGCATGGCCCACGGGGAATGGGCCCCCAACACGTTAAAGGAGCTTTTCAGCCATGCGCTGACGGCGTCGCCGCCACGGTAAAGGACCGTATCAATAAAACTCTTGGCTTTATATTTTTCTTCCGGGGACAATACGGAATTCAGCATTTCACGGCCGGGACGCACCATTCCGTATTCCCCGATGCGGCGTACCGCCATCACCACGGCCACGACGGCAAATACCGGAGCGAAAGCCATCCATACAAAACCCAGGGAAATAAGAACGGGGACAGCCGCCAGCAACGCCGCCAATCCGAATTTCCGAACAATGCGTCCCGCCAGAAATACCTGAAGCAGCATGGTACACCCCTGGACAACAACGTCCAGCGCTCCGAATACCTGCGTCTGGCGCACCGGATCAGGAAAGGAAGACACTACAACGCTCATCAGCTCAAAATACAGGAACGTATTGGTCCCGGCCAGCAGGATGATGAACAGCCCGATGCCCATCAGGAAGGGAGACCGGAATACGGCAGACGCCCCGGCAAACGGGTTCCCTCCCAGAGGGCGTTCCCGGCAATCGGCCGGAAGAAGAACTCCCGTTTCCTCATCTTCCGGGGAATTCCCGTCACGCCAGCGGTGCAGGTACATTCCCGCCAGCATCGCCAGCGCCAGAAGAACAGCGGCGGCAAGGAACAGCCACAAAAGGCCGGCCACTCCGGCAAGGGCGGCCGTCA
>ENA-ORMO01000076-ORMO01000076.1-human-gut-metagenome-genome-assembly--contig:-NODE-76-length-130753-cov-4.702788_pt1 | contig 130753 bp, 90 predicted proteins | sample MGYA00242106_ERZ509001 | MGnify/ENA primary metagenome ERZ509001 (study PRJEB26280, sample SAMEA2338736) | human gut metagenome | biome: human gut; feature: human-associated habitat; material: faeces...
AGAATTGTAGACGAATGGTTTTCGTCCCCTACCGGGGACTTATATTTCTCAATAGAATATGATGCGTCATTCCAGAAAGCGCAAAGGGTTTCCGTCCCCTACCGGGGACTTATATTTCTCAATATTGCAACGTTCTTTCAACGCCCTCACTCGTCTGTTTCCGTCCCCTACCGGGGACTTATATTTCTCAATGAAGTAGAGTTTGTTGCCAGAAGTTGCACAAGAGAACCGTTTCCGTCCCCTACCGGGGACTTATATTTCTCAATACCATCTCCGCAATTCCTTGTAAACACTGACTGTATTACGCAATTTGCGTGGGAAATGATTTTTCAGAAATATAAGTTTATTTTTCATTATAAGAAACTCTCCAAATGCCTATTTTATGCGGTGCGCGGGAAAACTAATATATTTTGAATTTACATTGCCCCATCATATAAGTTTTCCCACAATATTTCGTACATTTTAGGACATGAGGAGAAACTCCCAGTCTGCAATCTTTGTAATGCTTATGTTCCTTTGGCACGTAAGTTTTATCAAAAATATCCTGCACAGCTTGAACTCCTTCTCTTTCTCCTAACAGAGAATATATCACAGTTTTTGAGACAAATCCACTTCCGCCACCAAGAAATACCGTTTCATCAAACATCTGATCTGCAATAGGATATTTGCTCTGAAATACACTATAGTAAAATTGATAAAATTTTTTTACTGCTTCCATAATTTTCTCACTTGTAATCTGATTGATTGATTCGTCAACTTTCATACTCGTCTTTATCACAGTTCCTGGCTTGACACATTCACGAAGCAGATTTAGTGTTTTGCTGCTACCATCGATATGATATTCCCATTTCTGACAAAGTATCATATCTTCATTGCTCAGTGGTTTACTGTCACTGATTATAATTCCTGACATAATATCATTCACTGCATCTTTGCTTTTTTCTGTTCTATTTAATTTATGAAATGCTTTTTCTTCAATTCCCCCTATATTTTTTTGTAAAATATTTCTATTTCTAATCGGTCCATCCAATTCCATTTTTATCTTCTGGACATCTTGTTTATAGTACAGTGGATTTTTCATAATATCTGCTGCAAGTAAAATTGTACGAAGCATTCCCTTTATTGAACTGCCAGGAATATATGGATTTCCATAAGGATCTCGCATGAAATTCATAATTTGCATGCGCCCTTTTTCCATCTGAATATCTCCTACATTTATTTTATACTTCATACAGCACTTGATTTCATCCAGAGAAATTCGATTTCTTTCAACCCAATGCTTCAAATCTTCTCTTCCATCTACAACCATAAATTTTTCAAACTCAATTTCCAAGTGCTTTTTCTTGGCTAACATATACAACTTATCAATATCTATAATACCAACTGTATTTCTATTCAAAAAAAGATATTCCTTTTTCTGAATTTCCATGCCACTTCCGACATAAACAGGTCCGCATACCTCTAATTCTAACTGATATGTTTTTAATACTCTTTTCATATGTCTACCCCCAGAAAAAGTGCTTTCTCATATCTGAATATAGGGTGTGTTCCACGATTCTTTTCTGTTATCACAGTTCCTTTAAATACTTGCTGAAAACAAGATCCCGGTATAAAAACATATCTTTCCTGTTTTCTCATCTGTTGTTCTGCATATTTTTCCGAATCTATAAAGCCCCCTCGCTTTAACAGACTATAATAGGCACAATCAAGAATCTTCTCCAGCTCCATATCTGCTGCCATCGCAGTAGAAAGCAATATATTTATTTTTCCAGCTTTTTGTAATTTTTTTTCTAAATTTGTAGAAATTTCACTTTCCTGATATTCAAAGCGCCCTAATCCTGTGCTCTTCTTTCCTCCAACTCCAGTATACGATAAACTTTCTAATAATTCTTCAAACAAATTTTTCACTTTTTCATCCTGAAAACCAACTATAATATATAGCCCGTTTCCATCATTGAAATAAAAAGCATTTACTCTATATGGCTCTGGATCCTCATTGCCACTGATTCCAACAGATACTCTCATTCCTGATTTTCCTAGATTATGGAGTAAATCCATTTGATCTAACGGAAAATCTCCATTTATGTATTCTTCCAAAAGCTCTACTGGAATATATTTCATATTTTTAATCAACTTTTTTTCTCTCGAATCTCCACGCGAAGCTGAACTTTTTCGTTCAATTTTTAACATTGGTTTTGGAATAAAATATTCCTTTCCAATATAGGGAAATCCATCTGAAAATAATAACCTATCATTTTCTACAAATTCCAAAAATAAATTTTCCTTATTTAATTTTAATGCTTCCTGATAAAGAGCCGAAAAAAGAGTATCTGCATGAAATGATATATCTGTACTGTCGAGATTCCCATGTCCAAATCGTACTCCATTAAAGAATTCCAAACGATAACTTGTGTAATTCAATGTTTTCTCCTTTCAGAATTCACTCCTGAATTGCTTGTGATAATATCTTATTACACTGCGCCAATAATTCTTCACTTACCTCACCTACAACAGTTTCCGCAATTATATTCTCAAATGCAATTTTCCCATATCCCCGTGAACCACTTCCTCCAATATAATCGTATTGAAGCAAGCGCATACCCTCTGCCAGCGTTTCCACATCTTCTATCATTTCTTTTTCATCTTCCACTTCGTATATTAAATCTAACTCAAAAATAGAACCTCGAACAGCTCTCTCTATTTGTCTTGGGTTTGCTACTGCAGTAAGTCTGGAAATCGAATTCTCAAATTTCACCTCGGTCATACTCTGCAGACCTGCTCGTCTTAATTCTCCTTCATTCGCCAATACCATATCTGAAAATAACAGCCTGCTTCGCTTTACGTTTCCCTTCTTAGCTGAACCAAATAAACGTACAATTCTTTCATGATCATTATCTGGATCCTGAAGACTTTCATTAAATTCCTTAGCAAGTAAACTCCTCATTTTGCCTTTTAAAGAACTTCCAGGAAGCAATGGAAGATTTGATCTTACATCCCTTACTATTGGAGAATCAACTGCTCCAATTGCCGCAAAAGCACTGCTTCCTCCAATATGCATACCGGTTTTCACTAAAATATCCCCATTAATTCTAATTTTTGCGTACATAATGCTCCCCCTTTACTGTTCTTTTCCACCATAGTACTTATGAAATGCAATAAGAGCTTCCATATATCGACTAAAAAGCAAATAGTTCTTTTTACTTGCACCAATTTCTTTCAAACATTCAATTATTTCAGCCTTTTTTATAAACTTTTCTACCTTGTGCTCATTATCACGCCCACATTCATACATAACCCGAACTCTTAAATATTCTATTCTTCCTAGCAGTTCATCATCAAGCCTCTCCGACGGATAAAGTAATACCTGATTATATATATCAGCTGTCATTGCCAGAAGATTTCGAAGTTTAGAGGTCGTTACAATATTTACACGCCCTCTGTTCTTCACCTTTGATTCTTCTGCCAGATCCGAAATTACTTTTTCAGCCTTATCGACATAATTTTTCTCATTTATTCGCATATTAATGAGCCCCCTTCTCTCTGTGCATATAAGCATATAGATTTATTGCTGTTTTCAATTCTCTACAGTCTTTTTCAGATTGCACCCATTGATACATTTTTCTGGAAAACTTGCGATATTTTTCTTTCTTTTCACCTTCTTTATCTGGCTCCAAGCGAGACAGAAGATAGACAAATCTTGCAAAGTTAATTTTCTCCTTCTGATTTCGGATCAGTTCCAGCATGCGGTATAAGAATGACATTCCTCTTTCATCTGATTCTCCAAGAAAATCTTGAATTACATCATATTTTTCTCCAAGAACACTCTTATATAATTCTTCCCACCGATAAGTACCATCGCATATTTCAAGTTCATTAATCAAATGCGTCTCACCATCATCCATAAACGTCACAGAATCTTTTTCAGGCATTCTTTTTGACTCCGCTTCCATTTCCCCAGTTTCATTCGCAATGGCACCTATCGGATATGTACATTCATAAATTCCAATTCCAGACGATATTGACAAGGTTCCTTGCGTGTATTTTTTAAATTTTTCCTGTAAATCAATTGATAGCTCGATTACCTCATTCCACGCACCTACAATAAATACGTCATCTCCACCTGAATATACAATAGTTGCATTTCTTTCTGTCAACTTCTTTTCTCCATCAATATGATACTCTCCATTTTTTAAAATTGAACGAATATAATATTTAAAGAAAATTGATAACTGCCTTGAAAGTGCTGCTGTTCTTGACAATGTCGCATATTTTCCAGCAAATCCAGCAACAAAAGTCTGTCCTAAATTATCCACATCAGCTCTCAAAACACCAATACGTTTAATTCCTTCTGCCTTTTGCGCAAATTTTTCAAATGTATCCCCAGTAGTGTAATCTCCTACCCAAAGCTTTGTGGCAATATGTTTTCCAGTATACATCTGATTTTTTGCATATACCCTTACGAAATATGAATCTTTTTCCATACGTTTTGATAACGTTTTTTCATCATCTGCAAGAAGTAAATATCCCCCTGGAAGCGGAAGACCATCCGCTTCTCCTTCTAATACGACAGAAAAGAAATCACTATACAATACATTATTGGATAATTTCTGTATTTTACTGCATAATGGACATAGTCCATCTTCGCTTACTTTCCCAACATGCTTACATACTTTACATTCTTTCGTATAATCATCAGCCTTTTGGCTATTTAACCAAATAATTTCGTCCGCTTCATATCGATGCATTTTTTCCGCTGACAGTTTTTCTCCCACCCCGCGAAACATTTCAGAATAACTTCCCTCAGGAATATTCCTCAGAGAATTAGCACTACATTTGACATATCCACATGCAACGAACAGTTCATTTTGAAAATGCTTTAGGAACCATAACTTTAACTCTTTTTTCCAATCTTCCAATTTATGTAGCGTATCTTCCGTATTTGCCAATAAAAGATAACAATGTCCGCCACCAGAATACAATAAATTCGCTCTGGATAATTCTAATTTTTCAAGAAGCGTATCAATAATGTGCTCCATCATTATTTCTAAATAAAAAGAACGTGCTCTTAATGTACGTAATGCATTTTGGGAAGTAATTGTATAAATAAAATTCTGAATACCTGAAATATCTAAAGAGCAAAGTAAAAAAGCCTGTCTGTCATAAAATTCTTTCTCTTTCGTGAAAAGTTCATCCTTACAATTCTTTTTTCCAGCATTTAAATAATCATAAATGCAACTGGCTACTGCTGCTGTAAATTTTACATGATCAAATAATGAAATATCTGCCAGCTCCGCCTTTGCTGTAGATGACGGTACATATGACAAATTTGCCTCCATTACAGCCAACAGGGAATTCACATATTCATCATTCCAGTCTATTCCTCGAAGATTATCCGTTATTCTCTGACGGATTTTTATATAAAATGTCTGTGAAAAGTTTTTCTTCTCTTCTGACGGATAATTGATTCCACTTTCCGGATCCATGTCTCCCGGTTGATAATAATATTCTTGTTTATTTCCATTTAAAATATTAAAAATGCTTTGAAGTGGAACCGCGATTTCAAATCCTTTGTCATCGACATTTTCTTTTTCTCTTCTATCTGCAAATGCCGCGATATTATCAGCTATATATGTTATATACGCCAGGTTATCATCTTCAAGATTTGCACTCTTTAATAGCAGTGCATGATGATATTTAACACAATCCAAAATTTCCTTTTCTTTTATGTCAGCTTCTTCTTTTAAGTAATCATATCCACTTACGCTGTGGTTTCTTTTGTCACCACCTTCTCTGTAGATTACTTTTCCAATATCATGTAAAAGGCTTCCTATAATCAGCTTCGCTTTTCGATCATTCATCCTTTTTCCCTCCGCATCTTATAGCTCCCATTCCCATTCCAGTTTTTATTCCCACTCCTGAAAATTCCCCGAAATGAAAAAGAAGCCTTATATATCTTGCTATAGTCTCTGAACCTTTCACTTTAATTCCAATTTTTCCAACAAACCCAGTCACGTTTATTTTTTCCAATGGAAATGGTATTGTTTGTAAACGATAATTTACGACTTCACTGCTCCTGCACAGTTCCTCTAAAGTGTCTTTATCTTCCATTGTCATCTGCTGTGAAAATGCACTATATTTACGCATTAAGCTTCCATATATCAGACTTAAATCCGGATAAAAAATATAATTTCCATCATGCTTAAATGCTGTAGGTGTTAAAAAATATACCTCAAAATACCTAGAGCATTTCTTGTCATAAAACTCATCCAATAGAGTTTTCGCTTCCATCATTTGTATTGTTTTTTTCTCAGGAACAATTGTAATTCCTCGTTTTCTTAGTGTAATCTCTTTCAGCTCGGACATTGGAAGTATAATATTCTTATATGCTTCATCTGTAATAGTCTTTATATGCCAAACTACACCGTTCTCTTCTTTTGACACATATTGACTATACGGATTAAGCTGATTTCCATGAAGAATTCCCGCATACTCCGTGCTTATATTCTCCATAATGACACCTTGTAAATTTGAAGATTGCTGAAAATTTATTTCTGTTTTTCCAAACTCCATGCATAATTCTACATACATGTTTCATTCTCCGTTAAAATAATTATCATTTTGGTCAAGTATGCAAATATTATAATACAAACGCACTATAAAATCATTGTTTTTTTGCATTTTTTGTATATTTTTATATTATTTAAAGTGTCTAATCTATTATCTTGCAAAAACATGACACAAAAAACCGTTACCTATGTCTGCTCAAAACATAAATAACGGTTATGCCTACTTTGATTTTTTCACTCTCCAATATTCCAACATTTTTCAGTCTTCTATCTTTCATTCATTACTATTAAACAAAGAGCCGGATCACTCCGACTCTTCGCTCGTTTCAGCATATAAAATTTTTACAACCGCTTATTTCTCCAGCATATAATCCTTAATCACATCATGGTCTCTCAGCACCTTCTCCACCAAGGTTCCCTTGATTGCTTTCAGTAAAGGTTTTTTCACCAGATTCAGCGGTCCAGGAAGCTCAATTTCAAGTGGTGATCTGCCATCCATGAGTTTTACGCTGGCGTCAAGGAGTTCTCGCACGTCGTATACGCTGCCCCATACTTCCGGAACGCCACGGTCTACGCCCATAAGTCCGTATACAGCTTCCATTGCGGTACGAACAGAATATTCTGTAGTGAATATAGTGTCTCTTGGAGTCTCAGCGAACTGGCCAAGGAATGCGAAGTTCACACAGCCATCCGGGATTACGTCCGGTCTGTCGCCTTTGGCTCTTGGCATAAAGAATGCAGTGATGTAAGGCATCATGGTCGGTACGCAGACTGCGCTGTTTTCAGCCAGATCCTCGATCTGATCAGTCGGTACACCCATATGGTACAGCCACTCTTCCGTGATTTCTTTACCGGTACACTCTTTCATCGGTTTCTTTACATAATCGCCAGGTACATCTGTGAAGAGACCGTATACCCAGACGCAAACCTTATCTTTGTCCTGATCCTTGAACTGACCCTGACGGTTGATGGTCCAGCTTAACAGCCAGCTGGAATCCTGACAGCTTACAATACCGCCGGTAACAACCTTTCCGCTCTTCGGATCTCGCTTGCAGATGTCGGTAATATAAGGAATGATCTTGTCATCCAGTGTGGTAACAGTTGCAGATTCCCAGTTAGTCTTCGCGATATCAGAACAGAATTTCTCCGGATGTCCGAAGGACGGATCCTGTTTTGCAATATTTTTCCAAAGGCTCCAGCAACCGCTTGTACGAACCTCAGCATCTCCGTTTGGAGCGTGGTTCTGGTCACCGTAGATGGTTCCCTCTGTACAGCTTCCGTTGGTAACAAATACATAGTCATTCTCAGTAAGAAGGATTCCCTTCTCAACACCCTTTACCTTGCACTCAATAGCAGTTGCCACTTTTTTACCATCGTGAATATCGAAGATTACATTGGTAACCTCTGTGTTGAACTGGAAGTCAACACCTGCATCCTCCAGATATTTCTTCATTGGAAGGATCAAGGACTCATACTGATTGTATTTGGTGAATTTCAGAGCACTGAAATCCGGAAGTCCGCCGATATGATGGATGAAACGCTGGATATAAAGCTTCATCTCCAGTGCGCTGTGCCAGTTTTCGAATGCAAACATGGTTCTCCAGTATAACCAGAATGTGGAATTCAGAACCTCGTCATCGAATACATCCTCAATGGTCTTGTCATAAAGATCCTCGTCCTTTGTAAAGAACAGCTTCATGATTTCCATGCAGCCCTTCTGGCTCAGGTTAAATTTGCCATCTGTGTGAGCGTCTTGGCCCTGATTTACAGTAGCACGGCAAAGAGAATAGTTCGGATCATGTTTGTTCAGCCAGTAGTACTCATCCAGTACAGAGGCGCCTGGTTTTTCCAGGGAAGGAATGCTGTGGAAAAGATCCCAGAGACATTCGAAGTGATTCTCCATCTCACGGCCGCCTCGCATGACGTATCCTCTCATCGGATCGAAGATACCATCACACGCACCGCCTGCAATGTCCATCGCTTCCAGGATGTGAATGTGGTCACCAGGCATCTGCGCGTCTCTTACAAGGAAACAAGCTGCTGCCAGAGCCGCAAGTCCGCTTCCTACCAGATATGCGTGCTTGTCATCTACGCCTTCCGGTTTCTCCGGGCGGGCAAATGCTTCGTAGTTACCGTTTGTATAATAAATACCTTTGCTGTTTTTCTCGTTTTTACCACGCTCTGTATTGCGGTAATTCGGGTCTACGTGTGCTTCTGTAATCTGTTTCTCCTCACGGCTTTTATTTGCCAGGACTGCTGCTCCTGCACCTGCTGCGGCAAGTGCTGCCATACCTAATACGGAATGTTTTTTCTTTGACATAAAAATTACCACCTTTCTGAAATTTACCGTTACATTATTTCCGGCTATCTGTGTTTATTCTTGTTTTAACTTTTCGAATCAGCTTCTAAGCTTTCTCAGTTTTGTTTCCTAACCTTCAGATAAAAAGCTTTTATTTGACTGATTCGAAATTCTGCTGCCTTTTATTTAGTATTTCCTGTTTCTGAGTGTATTCTACGTCAAAAAATAATTTTCCTCAATTTACAAAACAAGACGGATGACAAAAAACTTATCATCCGCCTTACTTTGTAAAGTTGATTTCGAAAACTTTATGTCCCGCCCTTTCAGGATTAAAGCTGCTATGCCATAGTTATCCCTTATTTTCCGGATAAACTTAATCTTTATTGCCCTTCCTTCTCCATATTCCGCAGAGAATTCCCAATATTTCCATGCATGGTCACGCAGACCATATTCGCGATTTCTTCTGGGGCTTCCTTCATTCCTCTCTTGATCCAATCAAGCATAACACCTACGAAACTGTATTTGTAAAAATCCGCAATAAATTTCTTCTGTTCCTCTGTAACCCTCAGATTCTCGCTCTGCTCTTCCACCACTCCTTCGATCAGCTGATAGGTCAAGCTGTACAGATAATTTTCCACCTGCTCTCGTTTCACAGAGCGATACACGTTCAAGATAAATGGTTTATTTTCCAAAACAGCCTCAAAAATCTGCTGAAGCCCTTCCTGCCAGGTGTCGTAAGTCTTTTTTCCCTGCAAAGCCCGGGAAGCGTCCTCAATACAGGACCATTCTACCAGGTCATAAATGTCTTTAAAATGATAGTAAAAAGCCATTCGGCTGATTCCGCAATCTGTAGTCAGGTCGCTGATGGTGATCTTGTCCAGAGGCTTCTGAAGGAGAAATTTCTTCAAAGACTCTTCCAGTGCATTTTTTGTGATATTGTTCATTCAGATGTGCTCCTCTTGATGATTTTATTATGCAGTACGGCATCATGCAATCCATGAGGTCCGCACAGATTCTAGAGCGTGTTTGAAAAATCATTCCTGCAATCTGCAGGCTCTAAGGATTTTATAAATCCTTTTTGATTTTTTGTCAACAGGAGCATTGTTGAAAAAGCCGCTTTCACACCATTTTCACAAAGAAATGCATGGGAAAAGCCCCCTTTCGTGGAGGGCACATGAAGTGCTTTTCCAGAAAGGGGGCTAAGGGGAAGCCTTATTTCATTATATCTTTTTCATCTTTCTTTTTGAGAAAAATGATAAGAAGGATTGCAGCGGAGGCTGCGAAGAGCATGAATGCAAGCTGGGTAAGAGGTGAATCGTCACCGGTCTTGACGCCATTTGTTGTAACTGCCCTGTCCTCTGGCTGCTGTGTGATCTGAGGAGCCTGGGTGGGCTCTGCAGGAGCTTCTGTAGGTTCCTGGGCCGGCTCTGCTGTCGGTTCCGGTTCTTCCTTTCTGGATGTGTTGATAATAAGGACTGTTGCATCTTCTGATGTCTCAGAAAGTGTTACAAAGCCGTCATTTATTTCCACATCATATTCAAAGGTATCGTTCAATGCTACCGGTGTACCATCTGCTGTAACCTCCGTTACATACAGTTTTATTTCTTCGCCGCCTACAGGAACTGTAACTTCTGTTTTTGCTGTTGCAGTGGATTCACCGTCCATAACAAGCGGAACAATGTTCTGGCTTACGCCGTCTGCAAGCTGTGTACAGTCTTCATCTTTGAAAATTCCTGCATAGAAGGTCTCTTCAGATTTCAGGTCTTCGCCGTTTTTCTTAACAACTGTCTTATTAATTGTGATGGTTTTCACAATATAGTACTCGTCTGGCAGAAGCAGGAACTGATTATCAAACTGGAACTGTGCTGCTGTTCCGTTCTCCGTAATCTCTACTTTATTGCCTGCCTGATACTGTGCTACATAAGAACCATTGTTGTAGGTACCCTCTGCAACGACTTTGCCTTCTGCGTCGGTCTCTGCTACATAGTAGGTACCGCGTTTCAGCTGGTCAAATGTTACCGAAGAGGTTCCCTGATTTTCATCAAAGTGAATCATCTTTGTGTCAGCTGCCTTCTGAGTCATTGCCTCGTCGGAGAACAATGTCACATAGAAGTCTGCTGCACGGACTGCAAGGAGTTCACCTTGGATATTTGTAAGCCGTTTAGTTACTGTAATACTGCAATTTGCCGGATCTTCTGTTGGAACTTCTTTCTCATCTTTGCCTTCCGGTTTCGGGGTGTCGGCCGGATTCTCCGGTACGTCACCTGTTGCGGTTGCTGTATTGAGAATGGATTTTCCAAGGTCAGATTCTTTCACCTGATAGGTGTAGGTTACGGTCTTTGCCTTTCCTGCTTCCAGGATGCCAAGGTCAAAGCTCTGGCCTTCTGCAAGCTGGATTCCTTCCAGACTGTCTGTGATCTTCACATTTGTGAGTTTCACGTTTCCGGTATTGGTTACAGTTACGCTGTAGGTAATGATGTCGTTCAGGTCTGCTTTTCCTGCTTTGTCCTTCTGGGTTCCGTCTGCTGCTGTGATGGAAACAATGTCCTTCTTCACTTCAAGCTTCGGATTTTCTACCGGGTTATCCGTGTTGTCTCCTGGCTTCTCGCCATCTGGATCCTCTGGGTTTGCAGGAGTTCCTACTGCTGCGTTGCTGATCGTATTGCCTTTATCCGCTTCCTGTACCACGTAGTCATAAGTAATGGTTGCTTCTGCTTTTGGTGCAAGGCTGCTGATTGTGAAAATTGTTACCTTTCCATCCTGCTTACTGTCTGCGCCCTGAATGTTGGAAATCGTTCCGGCTGCATTCAGAGTATCTGTGATCTCTACATTTTCCAGAGTCTGGTTTCCTGTGTTGGTCACGGTGAGGGTGTAATGGATGGTTTCGCCTGCTTTGAACATTCCGTTTTCGTGGATGCTCTCACTAGATTTCTTGGTAAGTGTATAGCTTCTTACCGGATCAACGGTGGTTACTGTATCCGTGTTTTCGAATGGCTTACCGCCCTCGAATTCCACTTTTACCGTATTTACAAAGCTTCCGTTGGCAATGTCTGCCTCTGTAATTTTATAGGTTGCTGTTGCTGTAACAGTTTCACCTGCAGGAACCTTCTCAACTGTGAGAACGTTCGGAGTCTCCTGCGGTGCACCTTCGATCACAACACCAGGAAGTTCAATAATCCTTACATTTTTCGCTTCGTCATAGATATTCTTTACATTGATTGTAAAGGTAACAGTCTCATCCAGATCATAGGTTTTATCCTCATGGGTCTTTGTTACAACCTGGCCTGGATCTACCGGATCTTCTTCACTTCCGTCTGTAACCTTCAGAAGTCCTGCAAGAAGAATAATGGAATAGTTCTTTGTCACATCCTGTGCTTCTGTCTCGCTACCCTCAGTTTCCTGACTTGCTGCATTTACAAAAATCTTCAGATCTGTGATCTTATTCTCGCTTTCGCCAACCAGTGTCTGGCTTCCTTCTACATGTGCGATTTCCTGCTGGCCATCTGCCAGAGTTCCATCTTCCAGTTTCCATGTAGGAACCGTAAGCTCCTCGCCGTCATATTTCTTCTCGCCGCTGTCAGCCTGGAATGTTACCTGGCGTCTGGTGATTTCAAGAGCTCCGTCCTCCACCTTAAACACAACGTTTGTAAAGTTCGGGTTGATGTTCTGGAAATCTTCTGCCTTCAACTCCATATCGTAGATTCCGGCATCTGTTCCTTTTACCTCAGCATTTCCAGTGAATGTGAAATCTTTGTCCGTATACAGCTTGTTACTGATGTCTGCTACAGTGTAGCCGGTAACTGTTTTCTCTGTTCCGTCATAGACTTCTGTACCACTGTTTTCTTTCAGGGTTACCACAACCTGATCTGTCACAGGTGTAACAAGCAAGCTGCCATTCTTAGTTTCAATGGTGTAGTTGTCAGCGTTGGTATTTTCATTCAGCTTATAGGTGAATGTATTCTCGCTGTCACCTACAGTTGTCTGGGTTCCTGTTACATCATAGGATGCGCCTTCGCCCTTGACAAATCCATCGCCACTTACCGTTACATCCTTTGCTGTTAACTCTGTTCCATTGTAAACCTTCTGGGCACTTGCACTGGTAAGAACCAGATTACGTTTTTCGATTACAAGAGAGCCATCAATTACATGGAAGGTAACTTTTGCAAAGTTCTTATTGGTATTTGTGAAGTTCTCTTCACTCAGCCCCATCATATAAGTATCTGCATTTGTTCCTTTTACAAGAGCTGTACCATCAAAGGTGAAATCGCTTTCTTTATACAAAGGACTGGTAATGGATACTGTATAGCCTTCTACTGTTTTCTCTGTTCCATCGTACTTCTGAGTATCTTTGTTACCTGTGATTGTTACTACTACTTCATCTTCGCTGGAGGAAACAGTAAGGATTCCTTCAAATGATGTGATGTTGTAGTTATCCGTTTTGGTATTATCTTTCAGCTCATAGCTAAAGGTATTGTTGCTGAAGCCTGCCTCTGTCTGACTTCCGGTTACGTTGTATACTGCACCTTCTCCTTCTGCGAAGCCGTCACCGCCAACTGCCACATTGTCATTGGTCAGTGGCTTTCCATCGTATGTCTTGCTGTCTGTTGCACTGGTCAGAGTCACATCTCGTCTGGAAATATTCAGAGTTCCGTCTACGATTTTGAAGGTAACACTTGCGAAGTTATGGCTTATGTTGTTAAAGTCAGATGGTTTCAGTTCCATGTTGTAAATGTCTGCATCTGTTGCTTTAATAACATCATTTCCACTAAATGTAAAGTCATTTTCTGTATACAGTTCATTGTCTATTGCTACGTCATAACCGGTTACTGTTTTCTCAGTGCCATCATATTTGGCGCTGCCACTGTGTTCGGTAATGGTGACAATTACGTTATCTGTAACCGGGGTTACCTTAAGGGTTCCCGGAGTAGTTTTGATATTGTAGTTGATTGCCTTGGTGCTGCTGTTCAGTCTGTAAGTGAATTCATTATCACTTGATCCTGCATTTGTCTGGCTTCCGGTTACATCATAATCTGCGCCTTCTCCAGGAACAAACTGGTCACCTGCGATCAGAATGTGATTCTTAGTCAGCGGAGTTCCGTCGTAAACTTTCTCGTCAGAACCACTGATCAGTTCCACATCTCGTTTGGTAATCTCAAGCTGTCCGTCTACAATTTCAAATACTACATTTGCAAAGTTTTTATTCTTGTTTGTAAAGTCTTCTGCTTTCAGATTCATCGGATATGAACCAAAGTCAGTTCCTTTCGCTGTGGCATCTCCGCTGAAGGTGAAATCAGTTTCTTTATAGAGGGTGTTGTCAATTGCTGTGTCATAACCTGTAACAGATTGTTCCGCTCCGTTGTATTTCAGGGAAGCGCTGTGCTCTGTGATGGTTATGGTTACTTCGTCAACAATTGGAGTGATCCTGAGGGTTCCAGGTTCATACTTAATATCGTAGTTTTCCGCTTTATAGCCAGTTTTCTGAGTAAAGGTAATTTCATTCCTTACATCCTTATCACTTACATTTAAAGCACTTCCAATTGCTTTGACATCAGACACTTCGCCATTTACGAAGCCATCCCCACCTATAGTTACATCCGGACGGATTAATGGAGTTCCATCGTAAACCTTAGCAGCACTCTCGCTGGTAAGAGTTACAGAACGTGGGATAACCTCTACATAACCATCCGTAACTACGATTGTTATATTTGTGAAATTCGGATTTCCATTTGCGAAAGCGTCTGCCTTCAATCCCATAAATGTGGTTCCTGCATCTGTTCTTTCTGCAAAAGCACTGTCATTACCAATGACTTCAATATCGTCTTTTTGGTAAACACCAGATGTGTCTTCCACAATATTGATAACATAGCCTTCTGCCACTTTCGGAGTGCCATCATATTTCTCACTTACATGATTTCCAATGATTTCAACTTTTACTTTTGTGGTAACCGGGGTAATTGCAAGTTCTCCCTCAACCTGTTCAATGGCATAATTATCTGCATTGAATTTTCCTTCAACAGGTGTAAAAGTAATTGTGTTTGGTTTTGGACTGTCGGCTACATTTGTAACTCTGCCGATTGCTTTGATATCTGTTACTTCACCATCTACGAAGCCACTTCCAGTTACTGTTACATTTGAATTGGTTAATGGGGTTCCGTCGTAAATCTTGCTGGCACTGGCGCTGGTGAGGAGTACAGAGCGTTTATTAATCGTTACAGTTGCTTCTCCCTGAACGGATTTGTAACCATACAGGCTCGCCTCAAATTTCACAACTGCCGGAGTATCTGCCACATTCCTGTATTCAGGTGATTTGTCCAGATCATATGCATTTGTCTTTTCATTCCAATATTTGACTGTTATATTTGGATTCTCAATTTCTGCATTTTTAATCCGTGCTGTCGCTGTTACTCCATAGCTGTTTCCATCGTATTCCTTTACTACATCTGCTGCACTTACTGTCAGACCATTTTCATTTTCGAAGATGGTAAAGTCTGCAGGGATAATAGTAAAGGTGTAGTTGGTATATTCTTTTTCCAGAGCTTCTTTGCTGTTCTGGATACTCAGCACATTCTCATGAACCTTTATAGTATCGTCTCCTGCATCACTTCTGATTACTGCAAGATCAAGATCTTTAAGCTCATCTCCTACACTGTTTTCCAATATTGCCAGTTCGAAAGCAGGATCTGGATTTCCGTATACCTTGCTGGACTCTTTGGCTTTGATGGTTACCGGGCATCTGGCAATTTCAAGAGTTCCATCTACAATTACAAATTTTACATTTGTAAAGTTTTTGCTGATATTCTTGAAATTCGCTGCCTTCAGTTCCATATTGTAGCTTCCTGCATTAGTTCCTTCTATAACCGCATTTCCGTTGAAACTAAAATCTTTTTCAGAGTACAGCGTATTGCTGATATTCGTTACATCGTATCCTGTTACGGTCTGTTTGTTTCCGTCATAAATACCTGTGCCACTGTGTTCTGTGATCGTAACTACAACCTCGGTGTCAACTGGTTTCACTTTCAGTTTTCCATATTTTTTTTGGATTTCATAGTTTTCTGATTTGGTATTTTCCTTCAAAGTATAATCAAATACATTGTCAGATTCTCCTGCTTCTGTCTGTGAGCCTGTCACTCCATAGGAAGCAATACCTTCTCCTTCTACGAATTCATCTTCTCCACCAACTACAATAGTGTCATTCGTCAGTGGAGTTCCGTCATAGAATTTTTCGTCCTTTGCACTTGTAAGTGTTATTTTACGCTGTGTAATACTTATCTTTGCTTCTACTGCAGGTCCCACATTTCCATTATTAACAACACGAACCTTTATTACAGTAGTTCCGCAATCTTTATATTTCGGAAGATTGGTAAAATTGTCATTGAGATCAGTCCACTGACCGTCTCCGATCTGATATTGAATCACATCTCCCTCAATACCAGGCGCTGTAATAGTGATGGTATGCTCCTGGCCATCGTACTTGCCAGTATAATCCTTTACAGAAAGAGACTCTCTGTTATAATAAACTTTAAGGACTAAACCACCGCCTTTTACTACAGCTCCACTGCGCTCGATTTCTCCACTTACACAAGTAAACCCAGTATAACCTTTAGGTGTCGCAGATACCCATGCACCAATCTTTTCTGCACCCTGAAGTTCAAATTCTTTCTTATAGTAAGTTCCATCTGGATTCTGCAGCCAATGTTCTACTGTGTATGTTGCTTCTGGGGCTACATACGTGAAAACGATCTCAGTAGTCTGGCCTTTAATTGCCTGTACTACCGCCGGAGAAGTTAACTGATAACCCTCGAAAACCTTATATACAACAGTTTTCATATTATCAGTTGTGGTCACAGACTCTGCTGTTCCTATTTCTTTTCCACTCTCATCTACATAGCGAATCGTATAAGTCCAGCTTTCAAGCGGTTTATAGATGAAAACAATCTCCTGTTTATCATTGTTTATAATTACACTCTTTGAAAGTTCCTGCGGATAGTAGGCGTCTATAGGCTGCGCGTTTACACTTGCATTTTTTCCTTTCTCAATGCTCTGTGCTTCGCTTCTCCATAATTCCTTTCCATCTACATCCTTTGCTACAATATAGTAAGTGATAATATCAGAACTTTTCCATTTCGCATAAAGGGTCTGATCTTTTACAATCTGTGACTCTTTTACAAATTTGTGAGTAAAAGATTCATCCGTGTACCAACCGAGGAATTCATCGCCTTCTTTAGTTGGTGTTGGTAATGTATCTCCAAGTGTCTGACCTTTGGTCACTGTCAAAGTTGACTCAGTTACTGTTCCACCATTTGGATTAAAAGTTACTGTGTATGTTGGGGCTTCCCATTTGGCATATAATGTGATGGTATGAGATGGCATTTCTATTTGCCAGTTAAATTCTGTACCCTCTTCACATGCCGGTGATGTATACCAACCAGCAAAAATGTAATCTCTGTCTACGTTTGCTGGAGGCTGTACATCTTTATCCAATGGTTTATAACCGGAGACATTGGCTTCAAATTTTATACTTGCATCCGCAACACCGGTACAATTTTCAAAATGAAGGGCATAGGAATTACGAGAATAATATAAAAACGCACCGTTTCTGGATTTTCCAGTTACTTTATCCTTAAATGACGATTTATTTTTTACGTAATTTCCGCCATCTTTGTACCACCCATAGTTTAATGAATCATTCATATCAAAAGAAAATCCATCTATGGGCTGAGCATCCTCACTTGTTAAACGAGAATACGATATATTATAGCTTTGATATTCTTTAATCTTTCCATCTATCGTTTCTATATAATATACGATATCTGAGCCTTCTTGTTTTTTAAATCCATACATAGACAGATTTTTTGCTGGCATATTGGAAAAATTTGTATAATACGTGCCCCCGCTAGAAGTTGTAGCCCATTTCTTCTTTGAATGCTTTTCATCATTCCACTGATCAGAAACATCCTCTCCATATCGCGCTGAAATTTCTAAGTTATTGTCTGCTTTCCAATCAGTTGGATTTCCAAAATAATCTCGTCTTTGTGAAACATAAAATTTTATTGTATATGTCTTTCTGTTATAATAAATATTCTTAACAGCCAGCCCATCGGCTGTAACCTGAATATCTCCTTTATTCTTTTCTACAGCAGGTTCAAATCCCTCATAGCGATTTTTTTCTACGCTATAGGAAATATTTTTTCCAACAACATCAGTACCAGCAACTATGTCCGCTTCGCCATTCTTGTTCTTAGCCATCTCATATGTTCCTGGAGTTTCCAATGATTCCTGCCAGTAAATAATTCTGTATGCAGCTCTTGTATTAATTTCCCATTTCGCTGTTACAGTAGTGTCTTCTGCCGGCATCGTTGCCGGGCAATTATCCCAGCCTTTAAATGTATATCCAAGCTTAGTTGGCTCTTTCGGCAGTGTTATAGAAGCATCATACAGGATATCACTTGGCTCAACATAACTTCCACCGTCTGTATTCCAGGTAAAACGATAGCTGTTTCTGTCATATTTAATTTCAACGACAGTAGAACCGTCTGCATTTACTTTTGCCTGATTCACCTCTTGTGCAGTAAAGCCTTTATATGCTCTCGCTGCGGCTACAGTTGTAGTTCCTGTAGTACCGTTAATTGTTTCACTAGCATCTTCTGTATACGTTTTTCCATCTGTATTCTGAAGCAAATGCTTAACTGTATAAGTTGTTGCAGTTCCGGTATAGGTAACTGTAATTGTCTGATCTGTCTCTACTTTTCCACTAAAAGTTACTGTTGGCTGGTCAACACTAAAGCCCTCTAACTCAGGTGAAGTAATCGTATTCTCATAAGTTACACCTTTTTCAAATTCAGCTACCCATGGCTGCGCTGCTACAGTTCCATCTGTGTATTGATAAATAATCTGATATTTTACCTTTGCACCAATTTCAGAATACTGAGCTGTAACTTCCATATCTGCTGTTACATTACTGAAATCTTTATCCCATCCGATAAAACGATAGCCATCTTTTTCAGGTGCAGCAGGTGCTACTGCAGCTTTTCCACTTTCTATCTGCTGAGTAGTTAAGGTATGGAAGGTTCCGTCCTTATCCTCGTATTTAAATACAACTTCATAATAAGTAATAACGTTCTGTTCATGATCTGTTTCATCAAGCATTAATAATGCGATATTATTCTCTGCAGCTGGTGGCTCTGCCACTGGCTCCTGAGCTACTGCTTTGTATGTAACAGTAACTTTCTCATCTTTTGTTACCGCCAGGATCTCGTAGAGACCATCTGCATTTTTCTGAATATCTGCCTGAGTGTCTGCAAAGCAAACATGGTCTACTTCATATCCATCGTTTGCTTTAACAGAAAAAGCAAAACTTTCATTTTCTTTTACTTCTTTTCTGTAAGAAGAAATATTCTCCACCGGAGCCCCTTCGCCGCGAACCTGGATTTTTCCAAAATCTGCTGCGTGCTCGTCGAAAGTTACATGATAAAGAATTTCTTTCGCTTCTTCTGAAGGTTGGCTTTCCTGAGAATTCTCGGCTCCATTTTCGACATTAGTCTGGTCTTTATTTTCCCCAGAGTCAGATGCAGCAGGCTGCTCTTCTGGTTTACTCTCTTCCTGGCTATTGTTCTGGGCAGGTTCTGGCGTTTCTGCCACTGTCTGACCCGTCGGTTCCGCTGGCTTTTCTGCCACTGTCTGACCCGCCGGTTTCTCTGGTGTTTCTGCCACTGCCTGCGCCGCCGGTTCCGCTGGTGTTTCTGCAGCCGGTGCCGATTCCTGAACTGCCGGTGATGCAGACTCTTCAACCTGAACCTCCGGCTCCTGAGCCTGCTCTTCTGCAACCACAGCTGTATTATCAGCCACATAATTCTCAGCAGTGGTCATCACTGTATTCTGCCCGATCATTGCTACAGCCAGCAACGTTGCCATCGCTCTCCTGAACTGTAAAAACTGCTTTTTCCTCATAATGCTTCCTCCTTTTCGCAACCTTTTTTTGTTGGCAGTTGCTTAACAGTTACTGTCCACTGATAACGTTTTGTATAATCTAAAGCGAACAATAACATTAAAACATTTGAGATCCAGTGAACATTTACGGTCCTTCACCGGATGCTCCGGAGCGTGCTTGAAAAAGACTTTCTGCAAGGATTACGGGAATGATTTTTCAAACAGGCTCCAGCCTATATGGCACTGTGAGCCATACGGCTAAATCTCTACTATGTTCCAATTATAGCACCTCCTTTTCCACTATCCTGATTTCAGGGAATGAACTGCACGCTTAGGGAACGAAATGCACAAAAATCCACGAAAATGCGCATCCTATATTCGTAACTAAGGACAGATATCCGCCTCCGAACTTATATATGCACATATTTTCTGAAATATTCATCGCTATCCTGGAATATATTTGAAAAGTGTTTTCTAAAAGATGTGCATCACAATTTGTGGGAGAACATCCTCCACTTTACAAGAAAAACGCTCAATGCTACAATATTCCCCAGATATTTGACAAAAAAGCCCCTGTGGGGGAATACATAAGGAGAACACCATGGAATTAAAGCTTGAAAACGGGCGTCCCGCAGATACCACGGGCAGACTTGAAAAAGAGATACGTACTTATGATTTTCTTGATGCACTTCAGGTGCCTTATCAGAGGATTGACCATGAAACTCTGATGACCATTGAAGCTTGTAAAGATGTGGATAAAGTGCTTGATGCAGTAATCTGCAAAAACCTGTTTCTCTGCAACCGCCAGGAAACGAACTTCTATCTGCTGCTCCTGCCAGGCGACAAGAAGTTTAAGACAAAGGAAGTATCTTCCCAGCTTGGCGTTGCCAGACTTTCCTTCGGCAATGAAACTTATATGGAGAAATTCCTTGATATCACACCCGGTTCTGTCAGTATACTTGGACTTATGAACGATAAGGAAAATCATGTGCAGCTGCTTATTGATGAAGACCTCCTGAAGGAACCTTACATCGGCTGTCACCCTTGTATTAACACATCCAGCCTGAAAATTAATATGAAAGATATGATGGAAAAAATTATTCCGGCTATGAAGCATGAACCGATTTTTGTGAAATTGGGACAGGAAGAATAAAATTGCAATTAACTAATTTGTATGTTACCCTTTCTTCCATTATGCCCAAAATAAAACAGACAGATACACATTTTAATCATGTACCCGCCTGTCTCATTTCAGTCTTTATTCAATTTTTATTTGCTCTTCCGCTCCTTTACCAGTGCAAATACACTCTGAAGTACAATGAAGAAGCACAGCAGGATTGCTGTTACAATGTTGGACCAGGAGCTGATCAGTTTTCCATTGGTTTTAACCAAAGTAGAAATCGTACCATTGATCAATACACCAAATAAGGAACCAAGTACATTTCCTACACCACCGGTAAGAAGTGTACCACCGATGACTGCGGAGGAAATAGCGTCCATTTCAAGACCGGTTGCCTGGGTGGTAGTACCTGCCATGGTATTCAGACAGTAGCAGATTCCGCCGATGGAAGTAAGGAAACTGGAAAGAATATATGCCTTCATCTGTGTTTTCTTAACATCAAGTCCCATCAGGGTGGCAGACTGCTGATTGCCGCCTACTGCGTAAATACTGCGGCCGAAGCGTGTGTATTTCAGCATCAGATAAATAGCAAGAACTACGATCAATGCAACTACAACAGTTACACGAAGGTATGGAAACTGCATGATTCCCTTTTTGTTCAGATACCCTCCAAATGGAAGGGAAATCTTAAAGCTGGAAAGAGTAGTAAAAATCTTGTCAGAAACAATACTTACCTGCTCTTTACAGATCACGGCTGTCATACCTCTGGCAAAGAACATTCCTGCCATAGTAACGATGAAAGGCTGGATTTCCAGGTAGGAAATACAGAAGCCCTGAACAATACCAAATATAATACCAATTGCAAGAATCAGAAGCATAAGTACCGGGCTGGACCATCCCCACTGCTCGATTCCCACTGCCAGGATCATACAGTCCATAGCAACCAGGGAACCTACGGAAATATCAATACCGCCAGTAAGCATAACGCATGTCATACCAGCTGTGATGCAGATCAGACCTGCATTGTTGATCAGGATGTTCAGAAATGTCTGGAAACGGGTAAAGCCTTTGTCCGCATATACGATACATCCTGCAGCATACATTACAAAGAATAATACAATGGTGATCAGCAGCAACAGGTTATTGCTGTTTATTTTTTTCTTTTTCATGCCCGAGCTGCCTCCTTTCCGGATTTCTTTGTCAGCTTCTTAAAGAAGGCTTTGGCTGGCTCAGCCTGAATTACTACGATGATAATAACTACGATTGCCTTAAATACCGGTGCCTGTGCAGAAGAAACACCAAGTGCATACAGAGTTGTGGTAATCGCCTGGATGGTGTACGCTCCGATGATGGAACCTGCCAGGGAAAACTTACCGCCGCCAAGGCTGTTGCCACCAAGTGCTACAGAAAGAATTGCATCCAGCTCCATGTTCAGACCGATATTATTGGTATCTGCTGAATAGATTCTGGAGGTTGCAACCATACCTGCAAGACCTGCACAAAGACCGCAGATTGCATAGCACATAAGGATGATCTTTGCGGAATTAAAGCCTGCGATACGGGAAGCTTTTTTATTAATACCAACACTCTGGATGTAAGTTCCAAGTGCTGTGTAGCGAAGTACAATAGAAGCAATTGCCACACACACAGCTGCCACAATGATCGGTGTTGGAATGATTCCGCAGTAAGCACCAAGCTTCTGGAAGGACGGAACACGCACATAAACGATCTGGCTGTTGCAAAGAAGAAGTCCCACTGCACGTCCCGCCGACCATAGGATCAGGGTGGCGACCATAGGCTGAATATTCATATAAGCAACCAGAAATCCGTTAAAAACGCCACAGATCAAAGTGACAAGAAGTCCGGCTCCAATGCCAACCAGCAGCGGATGCGCATATTCCTGCACATTTACATTTCCGTATCCTGCAAGAATCATACAGCAGACACCTGCGTAAAGACTCATTACAGAACCAACGGAAATATCAGTACCGCCGGAAGCAGATACAACAAGTGTCATACCGATTGCCAGGATGGCGATTTCACTTCCACGGTTCAGGATGTCGATCAGACGTCCGTAAAGTACACCATTCTTAATGGAAATCATAAAGAAGGAAAGCGGTGCACTTCCTGTTGCAATATCATATACTACGTTGATCAGCATGACCAGAATCATACTGAAAACCGGAAGGAACAGACGTTTCTGCGCCAATTTTTTGAAATTACCCATTACTGCTCACCTCCTGCGATTGCTTTCATTACGTTCATCTGGTTCATATCTGCCTCATCAATCTCTCCAACCTTCTGACCGTCACGGAGAACTGCCATACGGTTGCAGGTACGGAGCATTTCCTCGATCTCAGAGGAAATGAAGATCAGACTCTTTCCTTCATCTGCAAGCTTCAGAACCAGCTTCTGGATTTCTGTCTTGGTACCGATATCGATTCCTCGGGTAGGCTCGTCCAGGATCAGGAAATCCGGGTTTGTTGCAAGCCATCTTGCGAGGATAACCTTCTGCTGGTTTCCACCGGAAAGCTGTTTAATCAGAGTCTCACGGCTTGCACATTTGATCTGGAGAAGATCGATATACTTGTCTGCAATCTCACACTGTTTTGCCATAGGGATCTTTTTCAGAATGCCCTGTTTTGCCTGAATTGCAAGGATGATATTTTCTCTTACGGACAGATCTGCAACAATACCCTCCGCTTTACGGTCATCAGGAAGAAGTCCCATTCCAAGATGCATGGCATCAATAGGATTTTTCACCTTAACTTCCTTGCCTTTTACTTTCAAAGTACCAGTCTGGGCACGGTCAGCACCGTAAATAGTACGTGCCAGTTCGCTTCGTCCGCTTCCAAGAAGTCCGGTAAGACCGATAACCTCTCCTTTGTGGATATCAAGGTCAAATGGTTTGATGGTTCCTGCGTGGCTTAAGCCACGGGCTTCGATTACCATCGACTCTTTTCTCTTATCTCCTGTGGTCTCCGGTTTAATGGAAGCAAGATCGTCGAAATCTTTTCCCATCATAGCTGCTACCAGCTTCACTCTCGGAAGATCTGCGATCTCATACTCGCCAACCAGCTGACCATTTCGAAGAACAGTGATTCCGTCACATACTGCATAAACCTGCTCCAGGAAATGGGTGACAAATATGATTCCTACACCTTTCTCTTTCAGTCTGCGCATCATGGTAAAAAGCTTTTCTACTTCACGGTCATCCAGTGAAGAAGTTGGCTCATCCAGAATGAGCACCTTACAGTCCATATCTACAGCACGGGCAATTGCGATCATCTGCTGCAATGCCAGTGAATATTCTTCAAGATTACGTGTTACATCAACGTCAAGCTCCAGCTGTTTCATAAGGGCAGCTGCCTGACGGTTCATTGCCTTTCGGTTGACCGTTCCTAGCTTTGTCAGCGGCTCGCGGCCTATGTAAAGATTCTCTGCCACCGAAAGGTTTGGACAGAGGTTTACTTCCTGATATACAGTAGAAATGCCCTTCTTCTGGGCGTCCATGGTATCTTTATTTACGATGGGATGATCAAATCCTTCCAGATAAATCTCTCCAGCCTCAAATTTATTTACGCCGGTCAGGCACTTGATCAATGTGGATTTACCCGCGCCATTCTCTCCCATCAGTGCTCGGATTTCACCTTTTTTCAATGTCAGATCCACGCCTTCCAGTGCTTTTACACCTGGGAATGTCATGCAGATTCCCTGCATTTTCAATACTACTCCTGCCTCCAACGCGATTCCTCCCTTCCCGTTATCAACTTCATTTTTCATTCTCCTCGTTATCGCGTTATTTGCCATAGGTTCCTCTGTTCTGCGGCTCATAACCTCGCGAAAATTAAGGGGAAGAAAATCCGCCTTGGGACTTTCCTCCCCTATTTGTTCATCTTTATCGTTTTTCAGCTGCTTGCTGATAACCAATTTCGATGTTTACGGATTGTTTCACAGCTCTGCTGTTTTCACACTCTCCGATTGATTTTTCTGATTAGTAAGCACGTCCAGCCAGAACTTCATCTGTCATAGTTGTAGCATACTCGCTCTCAATTCCAGGTGCTACGAATGCCTGATCCTCAACAAGTGTTGTCTTCTCAAATTCTTCGCCTGCCTGCATTTTCTCGATTACGCCCTTAACAACCTCAGCCTGGATCGGGTTACACTCAACATCACAGTTGATCTTTCCATCTAATGTATACTGAAGTCCATCATGTGTTGCATCGAAGGAAATAAGAGTTACATCGCCATCAACACCATAGGTGATACCTGCTGCATCCATTGCATCCATTGCGCCGTATGCTTCGTTATCATTCTGGCAGACAACTACATTGAACTGTCCCTCGTAGGATTTGATGAAGGACTCCATAACTTCCTGTCCACCAGCCTGTGTAAAGTCACCGGACTGAGAATCAAGAATCTTCCAGTTATCATGCTCGCCAGCTACCTGATTGAATCCTTCTGTACGTCCAAGTGCTGCGGAAGCTCCTACGGAACCTTCGATTACAAGGATGTTCGCATCTTTATCGCCAAGATACTCAGCTAACCAGTTACCAGCTGTGATACCTTCGTTTGTTGTGTTTGTTCCAACCCATGCATCATATAAATCGTCACTTGCTTCGATCTCACGGTCTGCGATGATTACCGGGATTCCAGCGTCCTGCGCTTCCTGAAGAACGGTGTCCCAGCCAGCGGACTGGATCGGAGCGATTACGATGTAATCCATATCTTTACTAATAAATGTACGAACTGCCTCAAGCTGTGCAGCATTGTCATTATCGCAGTCTACAAGGTCAAGGCTGTATCCAGCGTCCTCTGAGAAAACGTCCTGATAGTTCTGGGTGTTTGCTGTACGCCAGTCTGATTCATGTCCAACCTGTGCGTATCCAACTGTTACCAGATCGTCAGCGTAAACCGGCATAGCCATCATGCTGAGTGTTGCTGCTGCGAGTGCCATAACTGCTAATTTCTTTTTCATAGTGATTATTCCTCTCTTTCTTTTAGAAAAAATACTTTTGCAGGTCGCGCCTGCCATTGGTTTCTCGTTCAACACTGATCCGTTTGCTGTCTCAGCTTTCCGTCCGTTCTTTGAATCCGTGTTCTTCTTGATGTCTATAATTTAGCGAAAATCAACATAAATTTCAATATTGTTTTCCCGTCTTTTGGTTGTTTCGTCAGTTCAAACAATACAAATTTGTTAGTTTTCATAGTGAAATACAGACAAATTTATATTATAATGAATTTCAGGCAGGAAAAGGGGTGATATTTTATGATTTCTCATTTAGAAAGTTTGTTTTCTTATGATTTTGTGAAAAATATTACACCTTTTTCTATGTTTTTCGATTTGGCAAACTGTCTAAGCTGGAAAAAAAAGGTTTGATCATTTGAAAAAAGGTATAATATTTTGGGTTTTAGAAGTGAAAAAGCAGAAGATTTATTGGGAAATCATAAATAATTCATGTGAAAATTTTATGAAATAACTATCCCAGCAAAATAAAAAAACCAGAGTGGCGCGACAGATTGCGGGAATGCTTTTTCAGACACGCTCTAACCTAAGAAAGAGGAACTAAAATATATGGCGATCAAATATAAATGGCTGGTTGAACAGCTAAGAGAAATCATTTCAGATTCTATTCAAAAGGGAATCAACAAGCTTCCCACCGAACAGGAGCTGGCTGTCAGATACCGTGTCAGCCGACAAACGGTCCGGGCTGCGCTGGCGGTTCTTGAAGATGAGCGGGAAATCCGCCGCATTAAAGGGAGCGGAGCTTACATTACCGGACTTTCCAGCCTGGAAGACCGGAATATAGTTGGAATTCTGATTCCCGATGAACAGCAATATAAATATCCTGCACTGATAAATGATATTCGTGTGGCGCTGGCTGCGGAGGGATTTTCCTGCAAGGTTTACCCCACTCACAATCATGTGGACCAGGAACGGCAAATCCTTCAGTTTCTTTTGAAAAGTCCGCTGCGGGCACTTATTGTGGAGCCTGTAAAAAGCGCCTTACCATCACCTAATACAGAGCTTTATCAAAGGCTGATACAAAGGGGAACTTCCATTTTGTTCCTGGGATGTGCTTATCCCCAGTTGTCTCAGATTCCAGTAATCTATGAAGATAATCTATATGGGGCTGGTCTTCTGGTGCAAAGTCTTGTGGAAAAAGGCCACTCTTCTATCGCCGGTATTTTCCAGATGGACGATCAGCGGGGACTTGAACGCTACCAGGGATTTCTGGATGCTATGCAAAATCAGGGGCTGACTGTACCAGACCGCAACATCTGCTGGTACACCACACAGGAACTGGATGATTTCCGTCAGAGCCAGGATATCAGCTTCCTGAAAAAATTTCTAGAACGGATCACTCCCGACTGCACTGCGTTTATTTGTGAGGATGACTTTATTGCATGGCTGTTATGGGAAGAGCTGTCGCTTGGACAGGAGAAAAAGATAGCAACTCATGCTTCCCTTTCATCCTCTCTTCAAAGCACTGGATTCAAGACTACTTCCGCCGACCATAGTTTCGAAACCACAATAACACTAGCCGCCTTCAATACCAGCTACCTTACCACATCTGGTCTGCTCCGCGCCACAACACTGACACACCAGACACACCAGCCTGGTACTCTGGCCGCCCAAATGAGCATAAACAAATTAAAAGGACTCCCTGTCTCTTCGCAGGAAGTCCCATGGCAGTTATCACTGCCGAAATCGCATAATTAATTTTGAATATCATGCAGTCCCCTTACTCCGATATTCCCTTGGGCTGCACCCGGATTTTTTCTTAAACACATAACTGAAATAATGGGGATCCTTATATCCCACCTCCTGTGCGATCTCTCCGGACGACTTGTCCGTCTCGCGCAGGAGTTTTTTCGCTCTGTCAACACGTTTGCAGGTAATATACTCTACAAACGTCTTCTGCATATTCTGGCTGAAAATTGCGCTTAAATAGTTGGCACTCATATTCACCGCATCCGCTACTTCATTCAGGGAAATGGTCTCTTTATAGTAATTCTCATCAATATAATCCAGCACTTTCCTCATGGCGCTGTTGCCCTGAGACTCATTCTTCTCATCCCTGATATCAATGGCACTCTGAAGAATGTCCACACAATACCCTGCCACCTGCGATGCCTTGATACTGGTATCCTGATATTTTCCCTCGATCCGTTCTGTATAACCCTCTTTTTCCACACCAATGGATTCCAGATACATAATAGTTGTAAACCGAATATGAAGCACCACATAATCCCGGAACATTCTGGACTCTAGTGCCTTACTCATTCCACCCAGATATCCCTGAACGAACTCCTGGATCTCACTGCTGCTTCCTTTTGTAAGAAAATCCTTGATGATCTCCGGATTCAGCTGTGAAGAATCCACTGCTGCCAGCCGGTTCTCTCCCTGCGAATTTACATAACTCTCCAAAGTATCTTCTGTAAGCACATGCAGTCCCGGCACCATAAAACGATATGCAAAATAATGATTCACACTCTGATAACACTGGGAAAGCAAGCTCAATCTCTCCACTGGTTTTCCTACAGCTACATACCAGTCCATCTGCTCTTCCCCTTCGCAGGTCCGCTTCACATACTCCACGCAATTATCTGTCAGCTCCGGAAGCCGGGACAATTCCCCCTTTACCAGAACTCCGTAACTGTTTACATTCCAGCGGAAAAGCAGATACTGGGGATAGCGGAGAAAATAATGAAGCACTTCATCCTGTTTCCGAAGAAAACCTGCCATCTTGTCCTTATTTTTCTCCTGTAAATACAGGAAAAGCAGATTATATCCTGCTGCCGTAATTTCTATAGACTGACGCTCTGCCTCATCATAAATCTCCTTAACCGACAGCTCCCCCTCCAGAATTTTTTCCATAAAACGCCGTCTGGAAAACTGCTCATACTCCTGGATCTCATTCTGAAACTGGGTGCGGTAGTCCTCCTGCTCCTGATCCTGCTCGATCTTATCTTTCAGTTCAAGAAGTACATTTTTCAGCTTCATTCTGGTAACCGGCTTCAGCAGATACTGGTCAACACCAACTTCAATTGCCTGTCTTGCATATTCAAAATCATCATAACCACTGATAATAATAATCTTCATCCGCGGAAATTCTTTGCTCACAATTTTACTTAAGGAAAGCCCATCCATAAAAGGCATTTTAATATCCGTGATCAATACATCCGGCTTCGTCTTACGGATCAGGGGCAAAGCCATTTCCCCATCTGCTGCTTCCCCTACAAAACGGTATCCGAACTGATCCCAGGGAATCCTGTCCCTGAGCCCTTCGCGGATCACCGTCTCATCTTCAACCAGAAATACCTTCCGTAACATTTTCTTCCTCCCCAACGTTCTCCTGGGTATACACCCACTCCGGAACATAATATGCTTTCTCTATTTCTTTGCCATCTTCCATATCCTGAATGATCTGCTCCACGTATTTTCCCTGGTCAGGATTACACTGGACATCAATGTTGATCTCCCCGTTTCTCACCAGCTCCACGCCCGCATCCACTGCGTCAAAGGAAATTACCGTAATATCGCCGTCCACTCCTGCAGTTTTTCCTGCTTCTCTGATGGCTTCAAGAGCACCAAAAGTCATGTCATCGTTCTGTGAAACCACCACATCTATGTCCTCATACTGATCCAGAAGCCTTGCCATCTCTTCTTTTCCTTTTGCTGTGGTAAATTCTCCGTCTACCTGCTGCAAAATGTTCCAATTGCGCTGCACCTTTGCCACTTCATTGAATCCACGAGTTCTGCCGATGGTGGCGGAGGCGCCTTTGGTTCCTTTCAGCACTACGATGTTAACTTCGTCATCTTCCCTGCCCTGCTTTTTCATGTAATCCTCAAGCCAGTAACCGGCATCCTGTCCTTCGCAGACAAAATCGGAACCAACCCAGGAAGCATAGAGGGAGTCATCATCCACAGAAACCTTACGGTCTATGAGAATTACCGGAATCCCGGCATCCTTCGCCTCCTGAAGCACAGTGTCCCAGCCAGATTCCTCAATAGGAGAAAGTACGATATAATCCACCTGCTGGGAAATAAAGCTTCGGATGGCCTTGATCTGATTGGCCTGTTTCTGTCTGGCATTGTCAAAAATCAGCATGTAGCCGTTTTCCCTGGTGAAAGCGTCCTGAATGGACTGCGTGTGGGCACTTCGCCATACAGATTCGCTTCCCACCTGGGAAACACCTACTACGATCAGATTGTCGTCCTCCGCAGGAGTTTCCTGCACTTTACTGCTGCTCAAAGGACTTCCCAGAAGAACCAGTGCCACAAGCACAAACACAACCGGTGCCACAGCCCAGATGTTTTTTCTTATAAACTGTCTCATACGCCTGTCTCCTCCTGCTGTGGCCGTCCACCCTCAATTATCTTATTGGCATTCTGCTGTTTCGGATTACTTTTTATTTTTTTATTTGCGTCAAAATTCACGCTGTTGCCGCCTTCAGCCACTTTTGCTGTATCATTCCCTGTTTTCTCAACCGGAGCTTCCAGAATAGCCGGAATTACAATCTCCACTGTAGTTCCCTTACCCTTCTGTGACTGGATCTTCATTCCATACTCCGGTCCGAAATACATGTGGATACGCTCATTTACATTTGCCAGACCAAACCCCTTCTCCGTCTCCTGGCAGGGCTTCTCAATCTGCTGACGAAGCTGTTCAAGCTCTTCCTCATCCATGCCCACACCATCATCCCGGACAGTCAGACGGATAATATCTCCCTCTTTCTCCCCATGAATGTGAATACATCCCTTAGCACGCTTATACTTAATGCCATGATAAAGCGCATTCTCCACTACCGGTTGAAGAGTCAGCTTCAGAATCTGATATTTATAAATTACCTGATCCAGCTGAATGTCATATTCCAGAATATCCCGGTAACGCATTTCCTGGATCTGGAGATAACTGCTGATATGCTTCTCTTCTTCCTTAATGGAGATAAATTCCTTCCCTTTGCTTAGGATCTCACGGAAAAAGTCTGACAGGGTAACAACCATGGTCACCGCTTCGTCCGGCTCATTGGACTCGATCAGCCACACAATGGTGTCCAGCGTATTATAAAGAAAATGAGGCTGGATCTGCTCCTGAAGAAGGCGCAGATCTGCTTTTCGCATTTTCCGCTCGTCTTCCTTCACCTTATCGATCAGAGACTGCATGCTTCCTGCCATTTTGTTAAAGCTCACTGCAAGCTCAGCCACCTCATCCTCGGAATCCGCCTGGGCTCTGGCATTAAAATCACCCTGAGCGATTTTCTCCGTAGCCTGGTTCAGCTGACTGATAGGCTGTATAATACCGGAAACGATCATCACCGCGCTGACTGCAACCACAATGATCAGCACGCCGATCAGCACACTGCACACCACCATAAACCGCCTGATCTGATCCTGCAGGGTATCCGTGACCTTGTCCATATAACGTGTCTGATAATAAATATAATACTGAATATCGTCCTGGATCAATTCTGTCAGAATGTAAATATTGTTGTCCAGCTTCTCAATATTCTCATTATATCTGCCACCGGCAGAAATGCTGTCCACAATATCGTCCACCCTTTTTTCCAGGGTATCGATATTGCGAAGAAGGCTCTCCAGCCACAGCTTGCTCTCAGATTCTGTGGTAATGGCTGTCAGTCTGGTAAACTCGCTGCGTAGTTCATCTATTAAAGTATATGGATTCTTAAGACTTTTGTCTGTTTCGATGGTATCCAGAGTGACGTAGCCAACAACCAGCTTATACAGGCTCTCGTCCATCTCTTCTTTGAAATTCAGATTGTAATTGTTCGCTACAGTCATGTTGCTTACGATCTCATCGTAGGTATTGCTGTAGCTTGCCATCGAGGCAAGAAGATACATCACAAGAAGAATAAACGGCAGTGTTACCACTGCCGCCAGTGTAAGAATTTTCTTTTTCATAAAGTAAAACTTACCCCCACTCCCGCAGGTCCCCCGACCTGCAAATGCTGCTGTTCACGATCTTTCCCAAAAACACTTCGCCGAACAATACCGCAATATAATACATTATAATAATCCATGCCTACTGCACCGTCTCAATCATCTTCCCCACATAAGAATTCTGCACAAGCATAGGCTGCTCTGCTGCTCTCTTCATTTCCACCTGGATATTGCCCTGAATATCCTGCAAACACTCCAGAAGCAGCGGATTGAAGGTTCCGCACTCACCAGCCAGGATCATCTCCATAGCCTTCTCATGGGAAAATGCTTTCTTATAAACACGCTCGCTTGTCAGTGCATCATATACATCCGCAACAGAAACCACCTGGGCTGCAATCGGAATTTCTTCCCCCTTCAGACCATCCGGATAGCCCTTGCCGTCATAGCGCTCGTGGTGCCATCTGCAGATCTGGTAAGCCACCTTCACAAGCTCTTCATTCTGATAAACACCAAGGCTCTTCAGCATGGAAGCACCGATCAGGGTATGCTTCTTCATTTCCTCAAACTCTTCATTTGTCAGTCTGCCTGGTTTATTCAAAATCTTCTCGTCGATTCCCACTTTACCAATATCGTGAAGGGCAGATGCAATTGTGATCATGTACTGGTCAGACCATTTCAGATCATATTTGTCCGTTTTCTGCATCAGTCTGTCCAACAGAAATCCGGTCAACATCTTTATGTGCTGAACGTGCTGACCGCTCTCTCCATTACGAAATTCTACGATATGGCTGAGAATATCTATCAAAATTTGACTATTTTTTTCTTTTTCGCGAATTTGATCCGTTACAAGTGTGATTAGGCGCCTCTGTTTTGCGTATAATTTAATAGTATTATATACACGCCGGTAAACAACCTTGGCATCAAACGGGCGGCTGATATAGTCTGAAACTCCCATTTCATACGCCCGGCGTATATATGATTCTGTCTCCTCACTGGAGATCATGATGACCGGAATGTCCTCAATCCAATGGTTCCGGTTCATCGCCTCAAGAACTGCAAAGCCGTCCATGCCAGGCATTACAATATCAAGCAACACCAGTGAGATTCCTGCACCATACTCCCGAAGCACGGAGAGACATTCCTCCCCACTGCTTACTTCCATAGTCTTAAAATCATGGTGCAGAATCTCCGCAAGAATATCACGGTTCAGCTCAGCATCATCCACGATCAGAATCTGCTGTTTCAGCTCATCACGATTAACCTCTGCGCCGTCTGCATTTCCATCTTTTATCTCATTAGACTCGGTTACCACCAGATTCTTACGGGTTTTCGCCTGGTACATAAAGCGGTCAGCTCTTCCTACCACACTTCCGATGGTTTCATCTGCCCCGGCAATTGTTCCTCCAATACTCACAGAAAGCTGAAGCCCGGCATATCCCGGCACAGCAGCCAGATGGATCTTATCATGGATTTCCTGCAGTCTTCCGGCAAATTTCACTTCTGTTACTCCGGGAAGCACCAGAAGAAACTCATCCCCGCCATAGCGGATCAGAATATCATCCTTACGGATATGCTTGCATATGGTTTCTGCAACAACAGTCAGTGCCATATCCCCGGCATTATGTCCATATGTGTCGTTATAAAGCTTAAAATCGTCCAGATCGATCATGGCAATTCCAGCCGGTCCCATCTGGGACTTCAATTCTTCTTCATAATAACGTCTGTTGTATGCCTTCGTAAGAACATCCTGATACAGTCTCTCGTTATATCCGGTAAGGCTGCTGATCAGGCGCTCATAATCTTTCCGGTCGATCAGGCTGCTTTTATCCATTTTCTTCAAAAGCTCCATTACATAAGGATTACCGTCAATTTCCAGATATTTAGCCATGATCTGATAAATGTCATCTCCAATAAATTCCAGCTTGCACAGCTCTGCCTTCCGTAAAAAGGCTTCCATTGCCACACATCCCTGGCAAAAATGCCCTATGCACAAATCTGCCTTTTTTGTCTGTCCGCCCTCTGCTGCCAACAGACCTTCTGCATTCAATTTCTCCAGTTTATCCTGGTCAAGAAGCCTTACAAAGTTAAAAACCTTACGGTAACAGACCATCTCGTATTCTGCCTGCTCCATGGTGATTTTGTAATCTGATACCATACTTTATCCATCCTTCTTCGTTGTAAAGCATATTTGGACAATAAGCTTTCTCAACTCTTCCTCTGTATATGCAATATAATCTGGTTTTTCCATACCTTCCGGAACCGTATAACGGTGATGGTTCATCCAGATGGTCTTCCATCCGGCATTTTTTGCACCTGCAATGTCATTCTCCAGAGAATCCCCGATCATAAAAGTATTCTCCGGCTTCATTCCCCATTTTTCTTCTGCCATGCGGAAAATCTGCACATCCGGCTTGGCCACGCCCACACCTGCAGACACGATCAGCTGATCCTCTGTAAACCATTTATCAAGTCCCAATGTGTGAAACTTCTGAACCTGATGGGAAAAAGGTCCGTTAGTGATCACACCCATTTTCACTCCGGCAGCTTCGCATTCGTCCAGCAGTTGTGTCATTACCCCTGAAACATGAAGATGGGACTGATTCTCTTTATATCTCTTCTGGAAGAGCTCTGCCTGCTCTCTGGTAAAGGGAATTCCAAGGTCTTTCATAGTATTTTCAATTCTGTAAATCCGGGATTCATGAATGGAAACCTGTCCACTCTCGCTGAACAGAAACATTTCAGCGCTTCTTTTCCCGAAAATCCGGTAAAACAGCTCCGGATCCGGAAGCTTCCTGCCCAGACTGAACTCACAGGCTGTAAGCAACGGCTCCATCTGGCTGTATAAGGTATCATCTATATCGAAAACCAGAAATCTTTCGTTGTTCATTTTGCTGACTCTTTTCCTTTTTCGTATAACTCTAAAAAATATTATGCCGCAGTCTGCAGACAATAAAATAATTATACCTTTTTAAGGTAGGTTACGCAATCTATTATTCAGTTTTCTATGTGTTTTCTAACTATTTCAAAGCATAGTATGTTTGAAAAATCAGTTTCTCAATGGGCACGCCTCGCTTTGTGGGAAATTTTGCCCGAAAAAAGAGGTTCACCTTTTTTACAGATGAACCTCTCTCATTCTATTATTTACATTTCCGTGGCTGAATCAATCCCGGTTCTCCTGCCTTAGAGCGTGTCTAAAAAGCATTCCAGCAATCTGTATGCCTTACTAGAGCGTATTCGCCCAAGTGTTTAATTCCAGCCCTCGCCGTACTGGAGACCTGAGCCGCCTTCGTTATTCTCCCAGTCTTCCAGAAGATTATCATCCTGGCTGCTTCCCTGACCGTCACCGTTGTCCTTGGAATCCGTACTCTGTGTATTTGTGTTCTCGCCAAGAGTTACAGTTACCGTCTCTTCTTTGTAACCTTTTCCATCCGGAACCTCAAGGGTAAGCTCTACATCCTCACCTGGCTCGTAGTAGGAAAGGAAATCAATCAGCTGTTCCTTGGTTGTAACAACCTTGCCTGCAAATTTTGTAATGATGGATTTTGCTTCAATACCAGCCTCATCAGCTGCACCGCCTTCTGTTACGTCTCTTACAAGAACGCCTTCCGGAACACCGTATGCTTCACTTACTGCACTGTCAACACTCCGAACTGTGATTCCCAGAACACCGTGGTTATCAACTTTATCTCTGGTCTCCTCATTCATCAGGCTCTCCAGCGTATCTGTTACATCAGAAATTGCAATTGCATAACCGATACCCTCAACCGCTGTGGAAGCAAGCTTTGCAGAGTTGATACCAACAACCTCACCGTTCATGTTCAGAAGAGCACCACCGCTGTTGCCTGGGTTGATTGCTGCATCTGTCTGGATCAGGTTTGTAGCGGAATTGCTGTCGCTGTCATAATCGCCGACTGTATCATCAGAATTCAGCTGACGGTTCTTGGCACTTACAATACCGGTTGTTACGGACTGACCATAACCAAGTGCGTTACCAATTGCAACAACCTGTGCACCAACCTTCAGGTCATCGGAATTACCGATAGTTGCAATCGTAATGGCATCCATTGTATCGCTGTCAATATCATCCAGGGAAACTGCTACAACTGCAAGATCCTTCTCGCTGTCATAGCCTTTTACCTTAGCCTCACATGCTGTGCTGTCGCAGAAGCCAACTGATAAGGTCTCCGCACCTTCTACTACATGATAGTTGGTTGCGATCAGAAGCTCGGAATCGTTCTTACCAATGATAATACCGGAACCGCTTCCCTGAACCTCCTGTTCCTGGGATGGTGAATAAGCACCGTACTGGCCAAACATTCCGTAGTAGTTCTGAACCTCTTCTACAGATTTAGTTGTAATGGAAACGATACTTGGCATTGCCGCTTCTACAATATCAGATACATCAAGGCTACCCTTTGCTGTACTCTCATCTTTGCTGTCATCCTTGGAATCATCCGATTTCTTCTCGGATTTCAGCAGCTCAACCTTATCTTCGCTTGCTGCCTGTACGCTCTGCTCATAGCCTGTCAGATAGTTAACTCCTGTATATGTTCCTGCTGCAAGGCCGCCTGCCAGTACTGCACAAAGACTAATGCTTGCTGCCTTTTTAAGTTTTCTCTTTAATTCTTCATTTCTATTCTTCATGATAAAAGCCTCCTTTAGAAACTCCTTTATGTTCTTTTCATTTGATAGTTCACAGTATAGAGACAATTTGTGTTCTCTTTGTGGGAAAAATGTGTTTAAATTGTTAAATTCCGCCTTTTAATATTAGAGCGTGTTTGAAAAATCATTCCCGCAATCTGCACGCCCCACTTTGCGGGAGATTTCACCCGAATTCGGTTGCCGTAGCCCGCTACGGCGCCCTCATCCGAGCGAAATCTCCCACAAATTGTGACGCACATCTTGCAGAAAGCCTTTTTCAAACACGCTCTAGCATTAAAAAACCCGGACTGCAAGGCAATCCGGGTAAAGGACAATCATCTTTATTTGTTCGGCATAATCCAGAATTTCATAGTCGGATAGCTGAGAACTACCTGAACCAGAATGTTCACCACATTTGCAAGTGTAGGTGCAAGTGCTTCGGAAATACCGATGTTAACGAAAAAGCTCTGGCTGTAAGCAGGAAGTGCTGCGGATACAAGCACCAGCACAACTGCAAGTACAATGTATTTCGGTACAGCCTTCTCAAACGCTGCATTGGATTTGAAAACCAGATTCTTCTGTACAAAGAAGTTTACGGTCTGGGCTGCTGCAGTTGCAACCAAAAAGCTTAAAAATCCACATAAACCAAGATTGGACTCGATATTATCTGCGTAATTGAACACCAGAAACTTAAATGGTGTATTTGCAAAGCTTTTGAAAATAAAACCGGTGCACAGCCACATGATAATGAAGTTTGTAATAGTTGCGCAGTTGGATAATACGTTAAATTTAATAAATTCCCAGATGTTTGGGTGATCTTCGATTAACTGTTTGATTTTTCCCATAATGATACTCCTCCTATTTTTGCTCTTCCAGATCTTTCTCGTACTGCTTGTTCAGCTTCTGGTTTCTGAAAAATCCGCTGATTACTTTTCCAAGTCCGCTGAAATGGCCGTTTACAACCTTCAGAAGTCCCTCTACCATTTCCATGGAAACCATGCCGCCGGTCATCTTGGCGATTGCACGGAATGGCATGTTGTACTGGAACAAGGTGTTCAGATCCGGAATTCCCGCTGCCTCGCTCTTTTTCAGCTTTTCACCCAGCTTCTTACAGATGAAGCGGGCAATTCCGCTCTTCGCGTAATACATCTGGCAAAGGGCATCATTCATGCCAAGCTCGCCGCTCCAGCTTCCGTCCGGGATGGAATGTCCCAGGATCGTCTCGTACTCCTCATTTCCGACCTGCTGGATTTTTCCCTCCACGTAAGAAGAAACGCGGTTGGTATAGTAGGGCATTACCTCAGTGGTTCCGATAATGGCAAGAGAATCCTGAAGACGGATATCCGCACAGCTTGCACCGATCATAATGCTGTAAACGCCGCCTTCTACTTCCCATTTATTTGTCTTCATATTCCAGTAACGGAATGTCTTGTCGTCGAACTTAATGGTAACATTTTTCTCCTCGCCAGCCTTTAAGAACACCTTGGAAAAACCTTTCAGCTCCTTGACCGGACGGAAAACCTTTGCTCCCGGAAGTCCTACATAAAGCTGTGCGATTTCTGCTCCGTCGTATTTCCCTGTGTTGCGAAGGGTAAAGGTTACACTGTCTGGTTTCACCTGAAGGTTGCCATATTCAAATGTAGTGTAGGAAAGACCATGTCCAAATGGATAATTTACTGGCACACCAGCTGTGTCAAAATAGCGGTATCCTACATAAATTCCCTCTCTGTACTCAGAGTTACGCTCCTGGGAAGGATAATAATTGTAAGAAGGTGTGTCCTCGTATTTCTTAATGTAAGTTTCAGCAAGCTTTCCGGATGGGTTGACTTTGCCGGAAAGAATATCAAGCACTGCACCTGCACCTGCCTGACCCATGAGAGCGGTGTGAAGCAGGGCTTTGAAATGATGGTGCCATGGCATTTCAATAACAGAACCTGCACTGATGATACCAATCATGTTTGCGTTGGCTTTTGCCAGCTCCTGGATCAGGTTGATCTGGTTCTGCGGAATGCGGAGATGCTTGCGGTCAAGACCTTCTGTCTCGCTTTTCTCGTTCAATCCGAAGAAAAACAGAACCACATCAGAACGGCGGGCAAGATCTACGGCCTCTTTTTTCATGGTCTCATCTTCTTTTCCGTCACGCTGATAGCCACGGACGATTCCAGTCACAGAGATTCCGCTGGTCTCCAGCATGTCCTTGATGGAATCTACTTTTGTGGAGTTTACCATGGAAGAACCTGCCCCCTGGTATCTTGGGTCAAAAGCGAAGTCACCGATTATGGCTGCCTGAACCTTCGCTCCAACCGGAAGGATTCCGTCCTCATTTTTCAGAAGAACTGCACTGTTCTCGCAGGCAAGACGTGCCAGCTTGTGGTGCTCCTCATGAAGGGCTTTCTTGTCCGCCACTTTTTTATAATGCTTTGCATTCTCGGTGGTAGTAAGTACCAGATCAAGAAGCTCGTCTACGCGCTCGTCGATGTCCTTCTCACTGATCTTGCCGCTTTCTACGCTGGCAAGAAGCTCTCTTGCCGCATCAAGTCCCGGAGTCGGCATTTCCAGAGTGGAACCGTTCTTTACACCGAGAGAATGGTCGTTAGAAGCACCCCAGTCAGTGATAACAGAGCCTTCGAAGCCCCATTCGTCACGGAGAATGTCTTTCAGCAGATGCTCGTTTTCGTTGGCGTAAACACCGTTTACCTCGTTGTAGCTGCTCATAACAGTTTTCGCGCCGCCCTCTTTGATGGCAATCTCGAAACCGGTGAGGTAGATCTCACGGAGAGTTCTCTCATCTACCACTGCGTTCATTGCCATACGGCGAAGCTCCTGGCTGTTTACAGCGAAATGTTTTGCGCAGGCTGCTGCTCCTGTGCTCTGCACACCGCGGATAAAAGCAGCTGCCATTTTTCCGGAAAGATAGGGATCCTCGGAAAAATACTCGAAGTTACGTCCACAGAGAGGATTTCTCTTAATGTTCAGTCCAGGTCCAAGAAGAACGTTTACGTCTTCTTCCATGGATTCTTCACCAAGGGCAACGCCTACCCTCTGCTCCAGCTCTTCATCCCAGCTGTTTGCCATAGCTGCCGCTGTAGGAAAACAGGTTGCCGGTACTGCTGGATTGATTCCCAGATGATCTCCTGCTCCAGCCTGTTTACGCACACCATTCGGTCCGTCTGAACAGAAAATCGCCGGGATATCCAGACGCGGGAAATCTCTTGTCTGCCACTCGCTTTTTCCGCTGAGGAATGCGGCTTTTTCCTTCAGGGTCATGTTATCTATGATATTCTGATATTTCATGCTTGTGATTGCTCCCTTCTATATTGCCATAAATATAACACAACCCCGTCTGTAAAAGACGGGGTTGGCACAAACTGTCAATATATTGCACAAGATGCATTAAAAAACCATTTATTTTCATCCAAGCACTTTCTTCAGTGTTTTCTCCAACACCTGTATGTCCACAGGCTTGGAAAGATGTCCGTTCATACCGCTTGCAAGGGAACGCTTCACATCTTCATCAAAGGCATTGGCACTCATTGCATAAATCGGGATTGTTTTGCAATCCTCACGCTCCATCGCCCGAATTGCTCTGGCAGCCTCCAGACCATCCATTTCCGGCATCATAATGTCCATAAGAATCATATCATAATACCCTGGAGCTGTTTTTTCCATCTGATAAACGGCTTCTTTTCCGTTAACTGCCTGTTCTGTCAGAATTTTGTAACCTTCCAGAATTGTACAGATAATCTCCATATTCAGCTCGTTATCCTCTACCACCAGGATCCGTTTGCCCGGGAAGCTGATCTCCTCCGGCTGGCTGGTGACCGTAGTCTTCTCTCCGCTTACCGGCTGAAGCTTCACGTTAAAGCTGAAGCTGCTTCCCTTACCAGGCTCACTTTCCAACTTAATATCGGAATCCATCATCCGCACAATTCTTCTGCTGATGGCAAGACCAAGACCAGTGCCCTGTTTTCTTGCATTTTCAGAATTATCCGCCTGCTCAAACTGCCGAAAAATAAGCTGCTGTTTCTCAGGTGCAATTCCAATTCCATCATCCCTGACCTGAAAATACAGATTGGAAAAGCCTTTCTCTTCTTCTGTCTCGCGAACGGTCAGCCACACATGTCCATCTGGTCTGGAATACTTCAGCGCATTTCCCAGAAGATTTATCAGAACCTGGTTCAGCCTTAGGGAATCAGCCAGAAACCAATGGTTTTTCAGCTGGATATCTGCTATATACTGAATGTTATTTTCGTTCAGCTTCGCTTCCAGCAAAGGATGAAGTCCCTGTATCATTTCCATAAGATTACATTTTTCTTCGATCAGCCTCATCTTTCCGCTCTCGATCTTGGACATATCCAGAATATCATTGATAAGCCCAAGCAGATATTCCGAGGAGTGCTCGATTTTTCTCAGACAGTCGATCCGCCGCTCCTCAGTCTGTCCATCCTTCAATGCAATCTCCGTCATACCGATAATACCGTTCATAGGAGTACGGATCTCATGAGACATACGGGCCAGGAAATCCGATTTCGCCTTGGCAGAAAGATCATGACGCTCCAGATTCAACCGGTTCTGAATAATTGCGCTGATTTCTTCCAAACACTTACACTCTTCTTTTTTCTCCAGAACCTCCTGGTCAATGTCCTGGAATACAATACTTCCGGAATACTGTCCGTTGTCTGTCATATGGAATACAATATCGTTTCTGCCTGAAGCAAAAGGCTGAATCAGCGGCTCTTTCAGTATGCTTTCCCCGGAAGTCAGAATCTGCTGCATTTCCTGTGTCTCCACAAAATGCTGGTATTGCTTCTCAGAACAGTGGACCATACCGTCCCATCCATCCTTTTTCTCCCAGGTTTTCCAGCAGTACAGCAGGTTATTTACCATATATTCTCCATTGAAATGAGTGATCACAATGTCTGCCAGATGGTACTTTTCCTGCAGCTTCAACGCCAGAATATCAAGAACCACAGAAGTATCACCATCTCTGTCAAACAGGTTCAGAGCTATGGAGGAAAGTGTCATTTCCTTCAGACGTTCCAGAGAAGCTACCTCCGCAAATGCCACGTCAGCAGCACAGGCTTTTTCCTCCGCTGAAAGCTCCTCATAGAACATGATTTCCCGCTTTCCATGACGTACAGCTGTAAGAGCAATCTTCGTCTGTTCAAGTGCCTCAGACAGCGAATTTCTGCTTCCTGTAACTGCGATTCCGCATTTCAGGGAAAGAGACAGATACTTCTCATCTGTAAGCGCCCTAAAATCCTTTTCCAGTCTCTGCACACTACTCACGATCGGTCCGGTCGTACATACCGGCAGCCATATCAGCATCTGGTCTGCACCAGCCCTGATATAAATACCACCGTTTAAACCGTCCTCCTGGAAGCGCTTCGCCAGCAGACCGGCAAACTGCTCCAGGATAATATCTCCGAAGATCAGGCCATAACGCTCATCTATTTTGGAAAACTGCTGGATTTCCAGGAGTACCAGTACTCCCTCCGGGTCATCCCGACACAGTGTTTCCACAACCTCCAGTCCACTTCCAAGGCGGTAAAAAGAAGTAATGGAGTCATAAATCTGCTTTCTTTTCTGCGCCTGCTCCAGAAGCTTGTGCTGATGTACATTGTGAATGCAGCCAACGATCCTGCTGCGCTCTTTATTCTCGTCAAAAGTAATGCTTCCGGATAGATTTACCCACTGAAATTCTCCATTGACATGCTGCAGACGAAAATCAACATCCAGAACTCCTCCTGAGCTTTTTACCGCGTTTATCAGTTTTGCCTTATCTGCCGGATGGATACTGTCATTATCAAGAAATTCCGGATGCTTTCCGCAGTCCCATACACCGTCATTGCCTTTACTGTTAACTATTTCCAGCAGTTTTTCCTTACATTTGTAGGTAAAAAAGGCATCCTGGGAACTTTCTACCGCAATTCGATAGCGCTCCTTTTCCTCCAGAAGCTGATTCTCTGTCTGCATCTGAGCATCCGTCAGATTCTCTATCACTTTGTGGAGCTCATCAAGCTCCTGAATACCTGACTCCTGAAAACTGTGAATTCCCTTCACTCCGCCTCGTACACTCTCCACCAGATGGTAAACCGGTTCCGTCGCATACTGGACAAGAAAATAAACCAGAATAACTGCCATCAGGGCACTTCCCAGAATCGCTCCCAGGATTCTCTCATAAACATCGGAAATCAATCCATACACAGAATCCTCTGCAACAAAACCGCACAATGCCCACTGTGTATCTTCATACGGCACATTTCTGCTGTACAACTCCAGATTGCTCACAAGTCCGTAAATCTTCTGTTTCCCAATGGCAGCTCCTTGTACCAGCCTCAGATTCCCCTGCACCGGCTCCGCCAGAACAAAGTCACTTCCGTCCCGGCAGGCCGCATCATACAGCGCACCTTCACCAGCAATTCCCTCATAATTTCCATCTCCATGGTCTACCACAAGGGCAAATCCTGCATTCAGATCAGAATCCAGATCTTTTACTGGAAAATATTTGGTCAGATCATTCACTCCCACTTCAATTCCAAGCACACCGTAAACTGTTTTACCATAAACAAGAGGTACCGAATAGGTGATCATCTTATGATTATCCATATAGAAATCTTCCAGAATAAACGGCTTTGACCAGTACCCCAGGTTTGCCATACTGGTGCGGGAATCAACGTAGTTTGCTGCTGTTATATATGGCTGGTAAAAAAAGTCATCCGCATCTCTTTTCCCATTGCCCTGGAAGCGGAAATCTGTATGCCAGGAAGTATCCAGTGAAATGGACATGTTCTGTGACAGGACCTTACTTCCACGCTCCATCAGCAGATCCGTGCGGGAAGCCGTTTTGGTCTGGGGATCTGAGTCTCTCACCCAGAAGCCTTTGTATTCCCCTTCCGAATCTGTATCACCGTCATTTCCCAGAACCAGAAAAATTCCAGAAGTGGAATTGTACTGCAAAACCTCCACCATATCATAAAAAACCGTTTCCAGATATTCCTCCTGAACTTTCCCTGAGCCCATGAAGCCCTGCATATCCATCTGATGATTGCTCAATACCTTTGTCAGCGCAGAGGACAGACTGTCACTTTCCTTGTACACGCTGCTCCACTGCTCGATCATATCGTTCTCCAGAACCACCTTACGGTTCTCCACCGTATGACTGTCCAGACCGATAACCGCATTCTCCATGTTTGAGCGGATTCCGCTGAAAATCAATGTCAGGAATGGGACTGCACCCTGTACAAACACAATGATCAGTATAGGAATCAGAAATATATTCCAAAGAGATTTCTTTTTCTTCACAGCCTTCCTCACCTCCTTGTTTGCGGGAATGTTTTTTAATCCTGCTCCAGGCTATGACAGAATTCTGTATACCAGCTCTGGAAATTCTCATCTGTCAGATACTGTGCAAGAGCCTCTTCCCGGATCTCTCCGTCTGCGATTGCAGCGTCCATGGCATCTTTATCAGCCTTTGCCTTGTCAGCCAGAGAATAATCCAGGATCTTACGGGCGCTGTAGCTATTGTCAAAGGCTCCAATTGTATAGAAACTTGTTTTATCAAAGTCTTCCATTTCCGTTGTAAAACAATCGTAAACCTTCTGGTTGACTTCTATATTATTCTCTTTGATAACGGAATCCAGTGCGTCTACGCTGTTGGCTTCTTTCAGAACCGGCATATAGGAGGATTCGCATACAAAGCGCAGGTTCTGGTTCTTCTGTGTGAACCATTTCAGGAATACACTTGCAGCATACTCATGTTCCTCATCAGACTTAGTCACTGCCATTCCGGCACCTTGCTGAACTTTTATGTTCTCGCCGCCCTCCATAACTGGAGAATCACATACGATGTAATCAATCGGATAGCTTTTATTCCCTATTTCCACGGTATCCGGGAAGTATACGGCAGAAGATGTGGAGCCCGTGTATGCAAGAATATCTCCTGTCTTCACATCATCGGAACGGAATTTTCCAAGAGATGCGAAATAGCCCTTCATATAGGGTACATAGTAATTATCCCAAAGGCGGCGGATCAGATCTTCGTCTGTGTTTAAGGTCATTTTTCCATCTTTCACCTGGAAAATTTCCTTTCCCATCTGCTTCATACCAATGATAAAATAGTTGGACATGGAGTCTCTGCCGTAGAATGCTTTTCCATCATCTGGCACATCCGGGGTCTGCTCATCCGTCCACTCATAGTAGCGCTGTGCAACCTCTGTAATACCTTCTGTAGTGGCAAGTTCATCCACTGTAGTTCCAGTGGCTTCTGCAAAAGGCTTCCAGTCAGTCTTATTGATCATGGTGATCTCTGTGGATTTGGCAACTGGGAAAAGATATAAAGCGCCACCCTGGTTAAAATAGCCCTCCTGAATGTAGGAATCTACATACCTGGACAGCTCATCTTCTGTAAAATACACGGAAAGGTCTGCCAGCTTATCCTGCTGCTGTACTGCGTAAGCAGTATCAGAATAGGAAGAGAAAATATCCGGCAGTTCTTCTGCTCCCACTTCTCCGTTCAAAGAGCTGTTGACTGCTTCCTCAAGGTCGGATACGGAACCCTGACTGTAGCTCTCCACGTAGACCCCCTCCTCTTTTCCAACGGAGGCGTTAAATTCCTTTACAAGGGTGTCAAACATTGCCTGCTGGGCACCGTTGTAATAATGCCAGATTGTCAGGGATACTGGGTGATCCGGATCCAGCTTTACAGATTTACCGCTTCCGTCTTTGCTGCTTCCACAGCCAGCTAAAGATGCGGTCATTATTGCGATTAACATCATTGCCACACATTTTTTCTTCATACTCTTTTACTCCCTCACGGCACCTGATGCCGCAGCTTAACTCAATATATACTTCTGCCCGCAGCACTGTCCAAAGACCGGCTGCCATGGCAGACCAGAGCGTGTTTGAAATCCCAAATCCTCATAACAAAAAGCCCCTGCAACAGGTAAAATGCATCGCTGACTTCTACGGAATACAATATCCTTTCCGGCGTTTTTACATGTCACATGGGTAAATTTATAACGCATAGGCTTATTATAGGAAATGTGAGAAAAAGAATCAATAAATATTCATGAAAAAGGACAGAAAATATTTCATTCCTGTCCTTTCAAAATATACGTTATTTCACAGTCACCTTACACTTAACTGTTTTCTTCCCTGCTTTCACCGTAATTACGGCTGTTCCTTTTTTCTTTGCAGTAATTCTGCCCTTGGAATCCACCTTTACTACCTTGGAGGAGCTGGATTTGTAGGTGATTTTTTCTTTGCTTGTTACTGGCTTTAAAACCGGTTTCAGGGAATATTTCTGATTTTTCTTTAATTTCAGTGTTTTCGGCACACCTGTAATCTTTGTGGTTTTTACAGCGCTTTTCTGGACTTTTACGGTAACAGACTTTTCATATCCGCTGTTCAGGTATATGTGAATACGGGTTTTGCCTGTAGTTTTACCGGCGGTAATGTTACAGGTTCCATCTGAACTAACAGATACATCTGCAATACTCCAGTTATCAGTACTCCAGGTGGAAATGAAATCTCCCTTTGCAAGCCCGGTTACTTTCAGACACTTCGTCTTCTGTCTGGTCTTCAGCACAATACTGGACTGATTCAATTTCATTGTTGGCTGCAGTCTGTCCCGGGTAATTTTTGTTTCCTGCTCGCCGCATGCACTGCAGGTACGTGTCTGGACTTCTTCCTCATCCACAGTTGCTTCCTGGGTTACTGCCCATGCAGAAAATTTATGTCCGGTTGCTTTTATTGTAGTTCTCTTTTCCGTATCGCAATATCTGCAGGTGTATTCATCGACTCCGTCATCTGTACAGGTTGCATCTTCATGCCATGACCTTACCCAGCTATGTCCGGTTGCCGGAATTGTCTCTTTCTTTTTGTCACCACATCTTCTGCAGGTATAAGTTTTTTCTCCGTCACTTTCACAGGAAGCATCTTCTGTTGTTTCCCCACGGTTCCAGTCATGACCAAGTGCCGGTGTTTCTTTTGTATAGTAATCACCGCAAAATTCACAGATTTCTTCTTCAGATCCCGAATAGGTACAGCCACTCATTTTTATCACATGTGACTTGTAGGAATGGGTATGGTTCGGATTGTAACTGTAATATACGGTTGTATTTGAATCACAAATGTATCTGGGCTGCCACGTGCTGCTATTTGCATAGCAGCGGATACTTCTCAGCTTGGCACATTTTTTAAACGCATCATTTCCTATAGATGTCAAACTTGCCGGGATTTCTATGGTTTCTAACGCATTACATCTGCCAAAAGTCTGATCTCCAATTCTGGTCAGACCCTCTGAAAGCTTTACACTTGTCAAGCTGGTACAGCCCTGGAATACACCGCTTCCGATGCTCGTTACGCTTGCAGGAATAGTTATGCTTGTCAAACTGCTGCAGTTCCAGAATGCCTGAACTTCTATAGAGGTTACCGTTCCCGGAATGGTTACACTTGTCAGACTGGTACAATTGCCAAATGTCATACCATCTATGGTTGTTACGCCTTCTGGAATTGTCACACTTGTCAGATTGGTGCAGCCGGTAAATGCACCGGAACCAATGCCGGTCACTCCTTCAGAGATAACCACGCTTGTTATTTTAGTGTTGCCAGCAAATGCATCATCTGCGATGCTTCCAGTTCCGGAAATTACCAGTTTCCCATCATCTGACAAGGTGTAGGTAATTCCTGTGTCTTCTCCATCTGAAAAAACCAGGGCTTCGTCTGCTGTTGCCGCTTCCTCATTCTGCCATTCTGCAGCTGCTTCCATGCCAGACGCATCTGAGAATGAATCCTCGGATGACTGTTCCTCCACCTGATCCATCTCCGGAGTCTGAACCTGTTCCTGAACCTCATCCTGATTGTCCAGACCCTCATTCTCCACTTCGTCAAAAACTGCTTCTGCTACTTCCTCAGAAGAAAAATCAGCTCCACTTACTGCCAGTGCTGCTCCGTCTGCACTTGTGATTGCCAGCAGCAATGCTGCAGCCAGTGCCAGTCGTCTGTTTCTCATACGCTTTACCTCGCTATTCTTTTTTTCGTCCTTTCAAACAGGCTCTAGAGCAAAGGTCTTTTCCATTATTATCCGCAACAGAACAATAACCGCTTCCCCCAAATGGATAACCTGCTATTCTGCAAATGAGCACGCAGTATACTCCCTCCAAATATTTGTCAGACGATTAATTCAATGATAAAGCAAAACAGCATTTAAAACAATTAACTAACAGCATAGTATAGACGATAATGCATAAACCGAAACTATTTCTTCAATGTCTCATTCATACTTCCCATGCGGTATCCCTGGAGATCCATGGTCACGTATGTGAAGCCGTATTCTTTGAGTGCTTTCACAATCTGGTTGCGGTTCTCCAGGACTTTCTGGAGTTCATCTGGCAATACTTCAATTCGTGCCAGTGTACCATGAATACGCACACGAAGCTGATGAAATCCCAGATCCAGAAGCAGCTGCTCTGCCTTTTCTACCATGCCAAGCTTCTCCTTGGTAATGGTCTCACCGTATACGAAGCGGGAGGAAAGACAGGCGAAGGACTGTTTTTCCCATGTGGGAAGGCCAAGATCTTTGGACAGGGCACGGATGTCTGCTTTATACAATTCGCTGTGGCGCAGCGGGCTCTTCACCCCCAGCTCTGCAACAGCCTGTAAACCAGGTCTGTAATCACCATTGTCGTCCATGTTGGAACCCTCTGCTACTGCATTCAGACCCTCTTTTGTGGCAATGTCCCAGATTTTCTCAAATAATTCTTTCTTGCAGATATAGCAACGGTTAGTCGGGTTCTGGCAGAAGCCCTCAATTTCCAGTTCTTCAGACTCTACTGTAATGTGGCGGATTCCTTCCTTCTCACAGAAGGTCTTCGCCTCTTCCAGTTCTCTCTTCGGGAAAGAACTGGACATGGCAGTAATCGCGATACATTTATCCCCCAGCACATCGTGTGCTGTTTTCAAAAGAAACGTAGAGTCCACCCCGCTTGAAAAAGCCACAGCCACACTTTCCAGACTGCGTAAGTATTCTTTTAAAGCTTCGTATTTATTCTGCTGCTCTTTTGTTGCAGTGATTTCGCTCATATGATTAGCCTCCTGTGGCAGTAAATTTAGTCTCTCCCCAGCTCCATCTTTCCCTTTCAGACAAAAAATATCCTTCGCGCAAAGAGCTGGGACGATTTTGATTTATGTTACTATAAAGTATCCTAGTATGTCAATAGGATTAGTTGTAGTCAGCTTTAAGTATACCGTCGCACATCTTTCCATAAAAGCAGAAAGAACGCCAGGTTCATTCCCCCTGGCGTTCTTTCAGTCTCTGTTCAGCTGCGATCCGCTTGGGATGCTCCGGCGGATAGCATTCCCGGAAGCCTTCAACGGCGGCTTTCAGATATATATCTTCTTTTTCTTCATCTCCAAGTGCACGGTAAACGCGTGCCAGATTCCAGGTAGGCTCTGCAACTGCCGAACCTACAAGTCCATTTTCCTTCGTAAGCTCCAGCGCCTCTGTCAGATATGGGATCGCTTCTTCCGGTCTTCCCAGGTCCAGGTAGACTACACTCATATTGTTGTCCACCATCAGAAGCATAGAACCCTCACGATAGCCATTCTTAAGCAGCTGATTGCGAACCGCAAGATGACATGCCAACGACTCTTCCCTTCGTCCGGCAGCATTATACATTCGTGCCAGTTCCTCTGACAGGGCAGAATACATCTGATTTTTCTCACCACAGTACATTTTGCACCTGTCCGTTGCTTGTTCCATACAATAGGCGGCTTCTTCCATATTCTGATCCATAGCTGCAAGCTGACCACGAAGCTGCCATATTGCATACTCACTCTCACCCTGACGCTTTCTTTGTATCTGTTGTATCTGCTCTATTTTTTCCAGACAATCTGCCAGCTTTTCTTTTTCCTGAAAAAACATATGACATTCTGCTTTTGGATAAAGAAAATCCAGTATTCTCTGGCTATGCCCCCATTGTACACACATGAGGATTCCACGTTCTGCCCACATTTCAGCCTTTTTCACATTAAGCTTTAACATCTGCATATTCGTCTGCAAAAGCGCATATCCAATTTTATAATCAATATTATCCTTCTGTTGAAAAATTAAATCACAGATCTCCCGGTAACACTCATAATTACTGCTTTGCTCCAGCCTATTGCAAAAATCACTTATAGCAAACAACATCCATTCCGATGATAGCGTTCTCTTTTTCAGCTGTTCGCGGAAGAGTTCTATATATTCTTCGTTTTGTTCAGGTTTTGTCTCTGTCAGACACGCTACCATAAACTTCGTCTCATTGGAAATCTGTACACATCTTTTTTCCAATTTCTGGATTTTCCCGCACATAGGAACCGGCAGCTCCAGATATCGGGCAGCCTCTGCCGCCAGTGCCACAAGCTGGCCACTGACCGCTCCCTGTACTCTGGAAATTCCCTGGAAGACAAGCCACGCAATTTCCTCCATACGAGGATCCTCGTCTTTCGATGCCTGTTTCGGGAAAAAGCACTTCTGTGCCCGTTCCCAGAATGGCTGAAACTCAGCTTCTGAAAAATCCTTTGTACACAGACTCTCTGCAATTACAGGATGCATACGGTAACCATTTCCCGTATCTTCCAGCCAACCGAATTTCACCAGTCTGCCAAGCGCCTCTCCCAGAGTTTCGTTTTTCTTCAAAAATCCCTGGAAAAACATCACAGTAAAATTCCGGTCAATTTCCTGATACGGCAGAAGCGCGAACATCCTCGCCAGCTGGCTTCCGGTTTCTCCAATATCAGCCAGTTTGTACAGCCCACGGTACATATCAATGAGTCCGGACTCTTCTGCAACATCATTCCAGTTATTCTGCAGCTCTTCTTCCAGATAATCCCAATTACCAAAATAGTAGGTCCCCGCTTTTCCAAGAAGCTTCAATGTCAGAGGATGCTGAAAAATCTCTTTTTCCAGCAAACGACTCAGCCGGTCTTTTTCCTCTCTGGAAAGTATTTTGTTGTAATTGTCACGAAAAATCAAACTTAAGGCACTTTTTTGCGGTGCCTTTATGCCAAATGTAGTAAACCCATCCAGATGTTTCTGACGTGAAGTAACAAATATAGTGCACGGCAGATCTTTCAGTTCTGACAGGTAAGGATCTTCCTCTTCCGTATGGTTCATATTATCCAGAAAAAGCACTGTTTTTTCCTGATGCTCTTCTGACAGATGATAGATACTTTCGTGAAATCTTTCTTCCACGCTCTCACCAGTAAGATTCAGAAAACTTCTGGAAAAACTGGCCGCCAGATTCTCCTCATACTGAACAGCTGCGATCCGGCACTTTACTTCTTCCTGCTCCATCCAGCTCACAAGCTGACGCATGAGTTCTGTTTTTCCAATTCCTCCAATTCCGGAAATCAGATACTTTCCGGAATTGAAGAACATCTCTTTCAAGTCATATAACTCTTCTTCTCTGCCAAAGAAATGGCTGGCTTTCACAGATTTCCGGAACAATTCACAGTTTCGCAGGGTGAGAAAGCTCTGCCTGGTTTCCCCGGATTCCTGATAAATACAGCTCCAGATATATTCCGGCTTTAAGTCTTCACGGTTTCTTACCAGTTTCATTTTTGCCCCGGATATTTCCGGCCCCGCCATCGCGTGCAGACTAAGCAGGGTAAACAGCCAGGCATCCCCAAAGGACTGGGAAAAATCCTTCTGTTTTTTCTCTATGTAATCGATCCAGAAGATCAGCTTTTCCCCACACTCTTGGGACAGCCATGGATCTGACTCCATGACCATGCCCAGAAATTTTCTCAGCTTCTGTACAAACACAGAATGGTTATAATTTTTCTCTTTCAGGAATTTTTCAAAAATCAGTACCTGACTGCCAAATGTCTCCGTATTCAGACCTTCCAGCACTTCCTCTATGTATATATGATACAAGGGAAAGCTTTCCTTGCGATTACAAAATTCCGAATGATAACGGTTCTGGCTTCCATCCTTTCGAAAAATCATTTTTCCGTGTCTGGTGCCTTTCCACTCATAGAGAAGATATTCATCCCAGAATCTGACCAGAGTCAGACCCTTTTTACTTTTTTCTCCTAGAATTCCGGTAGAATAGACCGGATAATCTTTCACGGTAAACAACCGATATAAGTTTTTCAGCGAAAGCAACACATTTGCCTGCTCATCTTTTTTCATGTCACGTTCTCTCCGGTTGTAAACACAGTTCCTTTTTTATTACTGTCTGCTGGTCACCTGACCAGCAGCACTTTTTACAGGTAACTAAATACAACAACTGATTTCTTATTTTTTGATTGTAATCTTAGCTTTCTTTGTGTACACGCCAAACACCTTCTGTTTCTGCTTGTTCAGCTTATATGCACACGCACGTATATAATAGGTATGTCCCTTCGTCAGGTTCTTCACAGTTACCGTATTCTTTTTGGATCCCTTGATGTCCACAATATCATAAAGATTGGAATCTGCGGTAACCACAAACGCATATCCGGCAGCACCTTTTACCTTGGATGCCGTAATGGTGATCGTGCCCTTCTTGTTATTCTTTACACTGATCTTCTTTACCTTCGGCACAACATAGGTTGTAAACTTAACAGCCTTGCTATACTTTCCAGTAACCTTCTTGCCACCGCCCTGTGCGATTGCTCTTACTTTTACATAATAGGTCTTTCCAGATTTCAAACCGTAGATCAGTTCATTGTTTTTATTTTCCTCGACAATATAATTCTTTACATTCTTCTTGAATTTCTTGTCAGTGGAAATTGTGATCTGATATCCGGTTGCACTTGCAATCCGCTTCCAGGAAATCTTGGCGCCATCGGTAAGCACATTGGTGGCCTTGGTTCCGGTAACCTTCGGAAGCTTGGACGGAATTACAGTGTTCTGATTGTTATCAGAAGTGTTCGGAGTCTTCGTCGGTTCCGGAGCAGATGGTGCCTTAGTCGGCTCTGCGTTCGGAGCTTTTGTCGGCTCTGCCGTTGGAGCTTTCGTCGGTTCTGGTGCCTTGGTAGGATCTGGGTTCTTTTTCCAGTTTGCAGTCAGTTTAACACCACTTACCAGTTCACCCATTGATGGTGTGTAAGAACCGGAAAAGTTTACTTCTTCATCATCCGCATCTACTGTCGTCCATCCGGTAAAGGTATAACCGCTTCGTGTAGGCGCTTTCAGCTCAATACTGTTTCCACCTGTGAAAGTGGATGGGTTGGAGCTGTCATTTGTTCCGCCAGCCAGATCATAACTAATTGGAAGCACATCACCATTTTCATAATAAAAATGATAACGTGTATTAAAGTAATTGTCCACATAAGAATTTTTTACAACGTATAATTTACAGCTGTCCTTGATGGAATCAAAGGCATAATATGTGTTCCTGTCTCCTATAGAAGCCATAGAGTCATAATCCAGATCCAGTACACGGGCCGGAATGTGAATCTCTGTAAATTTACAGGAATCAAATGCAAAACCGCCTAACAATACTACATCTGACGGAAGTGTATAGCTTCCTGCCCAGCTTTTTCCTGCAGGATAGGTGAAAATACTGCTGCCAGCCACTTCCCCTCCGCTGCTTTTATAAACCTTACTGTAAAGCACACCGTCCTGGGAAGAAAGGTACGGATGTCCTGCGTCAACTGTGATTTCTTTTAAGCTTGTGCAGCCCTTGAACATTGCACCAACTGTATATTTTACATCAGCACCAATGCGGATACTTACAATTCCACTGTCGGTGAACTGATATTTCAGGCTGTCAGTTCCATGAATATATACATTTTCAAGATGGAGGTTCTTGCAGCCCATAAATGCACCTTCTCCGATACCTCCGCTTACGCTTGCCGGAAGAGAAGTAAATCCTGTAAGCGCTGTACAGCCTGCAAAAGCATAACTTCCAATAGTGGTTAAGCCCTCCGGGAGATTGATGTAAGTAAGGTTCTTGTTATCCTTAAATGCGTCCCAGCCAATTTCCTTCAGTGTGGAGGGCAACGTTACTTTTTTCAGTGTTTTAATGTTTTCTCCCCGTCCACTCGAGGGACTTCCATCCTCATTCCATTCATAAGCTACAATAGTCGAAATTCCATCGACATATGTAAGTCCTTCTGCAAAAGAAACCTCCTCAACATCGGCACAATACTGATCCCAGCCCAGTTCCAGCTCGGATGGGGCATTGTAAATTCTTTTCAGGTTACATTCTCCATAACTGTAAAAAGCTTCTTTATCAATCTCGTTATAAGCCCCTGTTGGCGGCAATGTTATCTCTTCCAGTTTCGGACAGTTACCAAATGCCTGCTTCTCGATTTTTACAGGCTGTGCACCGCCTACTGCGTCATTAAAATGCACGATTTGAAGATTCTTATCCCCATAAAACGCACTTTCTCCAATTACAAGCCGTGGATTCTGCGGCAGCTGAACGGCTGCCAGTCCGTCAAACCAGCTGCCACTTGTTGAAAATGCATTGGGCATCACATAGCAGAGTGTATCCGGAAGAATCAACTTATACAGCGTTCCGTTGCCATACTTTCCATCGTAATAGAAACAGCTAAACCGGTCCCATGTGTTATCATATTCTGAATCCGGAAAATACTTACCGATTCCAATTACCTTCTTCGCCACACCATCCTTATACACATATGACGGAACCTGCAGTTCCATAACAGCCTCGGTTACTGCGCTGATAATAGCTTCTCCATTTGTTCCATATTCATGGGCATACCAGATCTGCCCCTGACTGTCTGTCCAGGAAAATTCTTCCTTGTTCCACTTTTCGCCGTCGAACTGGAAAAACTGTCCTGAGCCTTCTGCATGCACGCTAAGCGCCATACCCAGGCACATGATAATGCCAAGGAACAGCATTTTCACACATTTTGAAATTTGTTTTTTCACTCTTTCATTCCCCCTTATTTTTTCGGCAATTATAACTGTTCAAAAATCCATTTGGGTTACTGTTTACTCCGTTCACAGCAACACGCTTCGTGGCTCTGAATAGCACCAGCAAATTTTCAAAAGCTGGAAAAGTGCTCTTTTTTTCTCATAAAAAGAATATCATAATTGAATTTTTGAGACAATAATGGTGGGAAAGGTTACGGTTTTTATGCACAAGATTGCTTTTTTTATGCACAGCACAACCTGTTTGACAACTATCCAGAAGGCAGTGTGAAGATACTAAACAGTTATCCTGTTAAAAAAACTGCCGTGTTCAATATGTTTCTTAAACATATCAGACACGGCAGTTTATCAGAGGCATCATACATCCTGTAATATTGGCAGTTCTAAAGTCTGCCCCCCCTAATCATTCTTACAATCTGCACGCCCCGCTTTACGGTATATTTTGTCTTCTTTCAGTCGGCGTAGCCCGCTTCGCTCTCTTGCAACTTACCACACTTTGACTGTAATAATCACCTTTTTGCTTCCGGAGCGTACCGTAACTTTTGCAGTACCTTTTTTCTTCGCTGTGATCACACCACCTTTTGTCACAGTGCAGACCTTCTTATTAGATGTGGTATAAGTCACTTTCTGCTGGGTTGTGATCGGTGCCAGAACCGGTGCCAGGGTCTGTTTCTTCCCTTTCTTTAAGGTGATTTTCTTCGGTACACCTGAAATTTTGGTGGTTTTCACAGTTCCCTTCTGGATGGTAACATTCACAGTTTTTACTGCACCGCCAGCCAGAGTCACTGTAAGTTTCGTCTTTCCTGTTTTCTTCTGAGCCTTCAGCGTAACTGCACCGTCTTTGGTGTAGGAGCTTACTTTCAGAAGCTTACTGTTGCCTGAAACCACAGATGCTACATAGTCCCCACTCTCCATGCCGGAAATCTTGAGCACTTTTGTGGTCTGTTTTATTTTCATTTTCAGGCTGGAGGCTGTAAGTGTCATTTTGGAAGTCAGCGGATTTCCATTGTCTCTTTCTTCTGTGGTCTGGCAGAGCTTACAGATTCTTTTCTCTTTCTGAGCTGCAAATACGGTAGCATCTGATGTCTTTTCCCATTCTCCCCAGGTATGTTCTGTCTTCGCGATTGTTTCACCGCCGCTTAATCTGGTTCCGCAGGTCTTACAATAAGTGTCGCCTGTATAGCCTTCACTTGCACAGGTTGCTGCTTTTTTTCCCTCTGACCTCTGTTTCCCCATGTCCCTTCGCGGGCAGCTTCTCGGTTCTGGTCTGTCTGCAGTTCACACAGGTAAAGGTTCTGATACCTTCCTCAGTACAGGTGGCTTCCTTTGTCACATTTCCGTTATCCCAGCTGTGGGCGTCCGGATTCACCGGTAAAACCTCTGTTCTGGTAATATGGCAGTCCGTGCACTCATAGCTGATAATTCCTGTGGAAGTACAAGTCGCTGCTATGACTACCGTTCCGTTATCCCAGCTGTGCTCTACCGACGGTTTTGTCTGCGATACCATCCCGATATTCACTTCGGTTCGAAGCGGCGGAACGGTCATCCAGTCACTCCATGTAGTTTCATATCCCTCTTTCTCGTATTTTACTCTCCACCAGCCTTCCGGAACATCCCATGCATATTTTCCGTCTGCATTTGTCTGAAGAGGATTGTACTGGTTATACTCCCCCGCATTCCATTTCGTTCCATACTCGGATGGGGACGGCGTTTTATTCCAGAAATCATCAGATTCATCATATGGAATCCAGTAAGCTGTTACGGTAACATCCTCAATTCTCTCTCCTGTGGAAAGATCAAACACATAGCCGCTTGGATCTACTACAAAACGAAGCTTGAATTTTTCCCCTTTAATATCTGCTTTTCTGATATCCCAGAATAATGAGGAAGCTGCTGTAATCGTTCCCAATATGGCAGTCAGCGCAATTACCGGGCCTGCGCCCATCGCCCCTCCTGCTACGACCAGTGGAATCATCGCTGTCATGATCATAAACATTTTCTGGTCACTCTCCAGATTATCCACAGCTTTCAATTTCTCCTTTAATTCCTGGTCAGAATAGTGACCGCCGGAAGCCAGTACATCTTTTCTCAGCTCATCCATGTCTTTCTCAATCTGATAGTTCTGATATAACATGGACGCTCCCTTATTTATTGTTGACAGGTGGGAGGAAATCTGGGAAAGTGTCCAGTACTGATCCAGAGTCCCGGCATTTTCAGTAGCAGTGTCCAGCATAAATCCAATGTATTTATTTCCGGTAACATCCTTTACCAGCATATACCAGGTGCCTTTGTCGGAATAATCCAGGTTGCAGATATACTTGCTGTCATCGTACCCCGGGATCAGATAGCCCATATCTTTATTGGCTTCGTCGATCAATCCCTTCCATGTTCCCATACTGGAACCGTTGCTCTCGTCAAACACGCTGATGGTGACATCCAGTCCTACATCTTTCAGATCCTCCCCGAATTTACTGAGATCAATGGTTGCGTCATAATCGGTTGCTGTATTTTTCCTTACAGTAATATCCTTTTCTGCGCCTTCAGGAAGTCCTTTCTGCAAAGCCTCCCAGTCAAAATCCTGTCCCATTTTTACTTCTGGAACTGTTTTGTTATATTCATAGCTGATCACACCAGGAACATAATTGTGATCGGATTCATCGAAATATCCGTCTGTCACAAACGCATTTTTTTCTGGTTCATAGGTTGCTTCCAGATATTTGGTCTGGTTGTTTCTGGTGCTTGTAACATACAGAGTCTTTATCTGTTCCGGGTTTTCAAAGGTAAGCTCATAGTCAAATTTGCTTTTCGGAAGATAATACACCAAAGGTGTTACTCCGTCTGTCTTTGTCAGATCGTAGGATTTTATTTTGTCATGCTCATTATAGTACATTTTGAAGGACTCGATTGAGGGTTCTCCTTCATTATAGGTGACTGCGACAGTCCTTGTTTCTGTTGTACCATCTGCCTGTGTGCAAAGTGCTTTGATCTTATATGTCTCATAGTTGGAAGGATTTTCCAGTGTAAGGACGGCAGACCATAAGCCGGCCTTTGATACCTGGACTGTCTGCTGTTCTTTCTCATTCACAAGCAGGGTAACAGTTCCACCGGCATTTGCCATACCGGAAACATTTACGGTTGGCTTTGATACAACATCTGGTGCATCTATGGTGAACAGATTAATGCTTTCATTCAGTACACCGATGATTTCCTGGCTGGAGTTTCTGTTCTTTTTGTAGTTCAAAATAGCGTAGCTGCGTGCTGCCGACTGACTCTGTGCTTTGATACTGAAACGGATAATTCCAGAGGTACCGCTCACAGGAATGGTCAGTGTCCTGTCCTTTAAATTATAGTTCTGGCATAACTCCCCATCCACCTTTAATGTGGATTCGTCAAGCTCTCCGTTGGAAGGAAGAACCAGCTTCACATTCAGGTCGCTTACTGCGGATTTCCATGTGTCTTTTATGTTATAGCGTACTGTCATGGCCACATATCCATTGGCTGTGGCACTTCCGAAGTCTCCGTAATAGCTGGTGCCTGAACGATCCAGGACGGTTTCGGCGCTGTCCGTATAAGTTCCAATTTGCTCAAATGGAATATTATTTTCAATGGCATATATGGTTGCCATAGAATAATAACTGCAATGTATCGTCAGCTGTGGGCAGTTTTCGAATACAGCTTTCCTGATATCAGTAGTGGAATCTGGAATGTAAATATCCTTTAAACCTGCGCAGTCGGCAAATGCATAATCTCTTATCGTCTTGGTATTGGAAGGAAGCGTTACTTCTGTGAGACCGGTTGCTCCTGCGAATGCGTATGCACCGATTTCGGTCAGGCTTGATGGCAACGTTACACTGGTTAGTGTGGTTAAGCTTGCAAAGCTGTGGGGTGCGATTACCTTTACTCCTTCCGGAATCTCTATCCCGGTCAGCTTCGGACAGCCGGAAAATACATTTCCATATTCATAGCTGTTCGATCCGTTTCCACTGGGGCTGTTTACCCAGTTCACCGGATAATTGGCACTGACAAGATTGCTGCAGCCTCCAAAGACTTTATAGCCCAATGTGGTGATGCTGTCTGGCAGATGTATGCTGGTGATACTGGTACAGTTTTCAAATGCATAGGCGTATATGGTGGTAAGACCATCGGGAAGCTCCACACTTTCCAGCACTGTATTTCCCTGGAATGCTCTCGCTCCGATCACCTGACCGCATAACCACCTATGGTAGACGGAACCTGAACGCTGGTGGCACTTCCGGAATATCTGGTAATACACGCATAACTGTTATTTACAATTACATAGGAAAAATCACCTTCTGTCATCTCTGCCGATTCAGAAAGAGCCTCTTCCAATTCATTTGTCTCTCCAGTTTCCTCTACGTTTTCTTCCACGTCGCTCGAAACAAAAGCTGCAGCATCTCGCTTTATCGCCTCATCTCCCGCTTCTGCTCCATCCATTTCCGCAGATTCCCATCCATCAGAACCATTTGCTGAAGATTCAACTGTTTCTGATTCTCCAGACCAGAATCCATCCTCGTCGGTAACCGTTTCCTCCGATGTGGTCGCTGAATTACTCTCTTCCAACGTATACGCTTCCGATATGCCGGTTGTCGCATCGGCTTTCATGTTGGTTTCTGTGTTGGTTTCTGTGTTAGATTCCGCGTTGGTTTCTGTGTTGGTTTCCGTGTTAGTTTCCGCGTCGCCTTCATTCAAGCTCTGGTTTTCAATAGAATCTTCTGCGAAGAAGTCCGCTGCAGCTGAAGTCCCAATTTCTTCTGCCGCATAAATCGGAATGCTTTGTGCACACATTGCAACACTCAGCGAAATTGCAAGTATCCGGCTGATTGCCTTCCTTTTCATAATTCTTTTCTCTCCCTTAAATTCATTTGTAACTGGTCAGAATCAAATGCCGAAATACAAAGCATTTTGAAAATTAGCACTGAACAATTACATTTATTTTTGATAATTGACTAAATCCATTTTAGCATAGCTATTTTCCCCTTACAATCACAAACGGCGCCGGAAAAGTTAGTTGTCGTTTTTATGTATAAGCATGCAATTTTTATGTACATTCTCGAGTTCAATCCGACCGATAATTGTACTATCAATGCTGACGGTACAGTTGCTAACCAAATAAAATAATAGCGTAATATTACGCAAAAAAGCCTCACCGCTCTGATAACAACTCTGTATAAGCGATATCAGATAGTGAGGCTTCTTATTTGGTAAACTATAACTGCGCAATGCCTTCACAGTTACCGTATGTTTACAATGTATCTTTATTCAGTGAACAGTGGTGTAGAATAGTATCTGTCACCAGTATCCGGAAGAAGGGCTACGATCACTTTGCCCTTGTTCTCAGGTTTCTTCGCATACTCGATTGCAGCGCTTAATGCAGCACCGGAAGAGATTCCAACCAGGATTCCTTCTTTGTGTGCAAGAAGCTTCGCTGTGGCAAATGCCTCATCAGCCTCTGCTTTATAAATCTCATCATAAACTTTGGTATTCAGAACATCCGGAACAAATCCGGCACCGATTCCCTGGATCTTATGCGGACCTGCTTTTCCCTCAGATAATACCGGGGAGGTAGAAGGCTCAAGTGCTACAATTTTCACATTCGGGTTCTGCTCTTTCAGATATTCACCTGTTCCGGTAAGGGTTCCGCCTGTACCAACACCTGCGATGAAGATATCAACCTTTCCCTCAGTGTCCTTCCAGATCTCCGGACCTGTAGTCGCCTTGTGCACTGCCGGGTTCGCCGGGTTCACAAACTGTCCTGGGATGAAGCTGTTCGGAATCTCCTCTGCCAGTTCGTTGGCCCTGGCAATGGCACCTTTCATTCCCTTGGTTCCATCGGTAAGAACAAGCTCTGCGCCGTATGCTTTCAGAATGTTTCGACGCTCAACACTCATGGTCTCTGGCATGGTGAGGATGATTCTGTATCCCTTAGCTGCTGCGATAGATGCCAGACCGATTCCGGTATTTCCAGAAGTTGGCTCAATGATTACGGAACCTTCCTTCAGGATTCCCTTCTGCTCTGCATCCTCGATCATAGCCTTGGCAATTCTGTCCTTAACGCTTCCTGCCGGGTTAAAGTATTCCAGCTTCACAAGAACAGTAGCTTCCAGTCCAAGCTCCTTCTCAATATTAGTAACCTCTACAAGTGGGGTGTTTCCGATCAATCCAAGTGTTCCCTTATAGTATGCCATATCCATTCCTTTCCCGGCGCCTGCGGCCGCTTTACATTTATTTGAGGTGATGTCGCCGTATGGCGGCCCGCCTGTTATGTCTGTATCTGCCCCCAGTAACTGCCAGCTTGCTTCTTCGGCAATAATTGTCGATATTCCGTATTGATTTACTGGGTTATTTATTCGTTAAATGGATATTACCACTATTAACCCACTATGTCAATAGGTTTTTGGGATTTTATATAAGAAAATAGATTGGAGCGTTACTGTTCACTGGTAACATTCCGCGAGGTGTTTTTTGTGAACAAAGTTCACAGTAACATTAGAGCCGTCGCGTAGCGACGCTTGTACGATTTCTATACACTACAAAATCTCCACAATATACAAGAAAAGTACACCCAGTACTAATTAACACGTTGTGTTGTTTCGTGTTTTTAGCTGAATGTACCTTATTTTAAATAAATTATCACTCCTCTTCCTCAGCAACTTCACAGACCATCTCATATGCATCTTCCAGCGCGTCCAGAGCCTCAGTCAGTGTATCGACTTTCCTTACATCTGCGCCATCATCCTCATACTCCTGGATCAAATATGAAAACTGGTCTTTCAGTTCCTCCATGTAATCTACAACCTGCTGTAATTTCTCTTCTTTTTCCAGTACTGCTGATAAATTAATAATTTTTCCCATAGTATGATGTCCTCCGCTTTCAAAAAAATGTTTTCTAAAGGTTTTTCATATTTTCCAAATCATAACATGTCCGAAACGTTCTCTCAATATTTCGTTTCAAGTTTCGCCTGCAGATTATAACGTATATTTTACAGAAAACCTTTTTTCAAACACGCTATAAAGTTTTTTCCTTTTATAATTATAACGTAGTCTGTAAATTCTTTTACAGGATTCCGCCCCGCATGCGCCGTCTCGTACTTCGCCAGCTATAATTTGCAAAAGCATCCTGGATTTCCTTTCGCTTAAGACGACTAATGGGGATTTCTGTCTTATCCGACAGCTTCAGAATATCCGTAGGCATAGCCACGATTTCCCTCATGGAAACCAGCGCCCACCGGATCGGACGGCAAAACTCATTGGCTGGCAGAACCTTTTCCAGATCTGCCATAGACATGGAAGCATCTATCACGCCTTTTTTCGTGTGAATTTTCGCTCGTTTTCCATCTGCTTCTGCATACAGAATATCGGAAATGTAAATGCTCTCCTCCAGCCGTCCCACTTTCACGTTCACAGTCCGCAGGGAGTAGACACTGTCAAAAAAGCGATTCAGAATGTGAAACAGCTTCTCTTTTCTCACTGGCTTCACCATGTAATGAAGCGCCTCAATATCAAAGGCCTCTGCTGCAAACTCCGTACTGGTGCTCCCGAACACGATCTGCACCCGGCTGTTTCTTGAAATCAGCTTCTTCGCCGTCTCCATACCGTTCATCCCACTCATAAAAATATCCATAAAAACCAGTGAATAAACGGATGTATCTGAGGATAAAAATGCCTCCCCGGAAGAAAATTCTTCTATTTTCACATATAGGTTATTTTTGTCTGTGTATTCCGAAAGCAGCTGGGTGATATTCTCCCTGTCTTCCGCAAGGTCATCACAAACCGCTATTTTTATCTCCTGGTTCATGTGTAATTCCTCCCATAGAATCTGTCTGAGGTCTGTTTCTGAATCTGCCATCCCTCATATTTCTGCATAATAAATGCCGCATTCTCCGGGTAAAAATCTGTCTTTTATGATTCGCTCAGTTTTTGAAACATTTCCAGATATTCCTGCTCTACTTCAACAAACGGCCGCACTGTATAATCCAGCTCAAAGTGCAGCTTCGGTGCATCCCCCGGTTGTTTCTCTTCCAGAAGAACCTCTAAATCATACCAGAGAAGATCATCATCGATTTCTTTCAGACGCTGCGCTTCTTCATCAGTCAGACTGCTTCCCAGAAATTCCTTATAAATCACCTGAAGCAGCTGCTCTTCCACCTCACGGTATCTGGGCATCTCCTGCTTCAGCGGACGGGGCACATCTGACATATAGCACTCGCTGGCATCATGCAAAAGACAAGCCAGCGCCTGACGATTGGAATACCCTCGCCCAAGAGCCTCCTTCGCACAGCAAATACAATGCTCCCCAACAGACCAGAAAGAACTTACATGTCCATTTCCCCTACAGGTCAGCGACAACGCATGTGCAATATCCTGAATATCGATCTTCTCCGCCTCCGGATGAACCGGATTGAAATGGTTTCTTGTGTATGTGGTTATGTAACTCATAGGATGCCTCCCCTACTGCTCTTTTCTTTTTCTTGCAAGATACTCATCCAGTTCTTTCTTGATTTTCTCCGGAATCTCCCTTGCAACCGGACACACTGCTGCATTTGCAAAACGTTCTGTAAACTTCACCAGAAAATCAATATCCCCCTGTAGCTGCTCCATGGACATAACCTCCTTCACATCATAGCGGCAATGAATTGGTGCCACATTGGAGCTGGCAATTCTGGCAAAAGAGAGTGCTGGAATTCCGCTGTCTGCAAAAGGTGTAGAATCACTGGAATACACTCCGGTCTTTGCCTCAATTGGAAAACCGATTTCTGCTGCCATATAAGATATATAATGTGCCAGCTTGTCCTCTGCGGAAACACAGGAGATAAATTTACCCATATAAGTTCCAATCATATCCAGATTAATGTTCAGCACTATTTTGTCCAGTTCCTCTTTATGCTCCTTCACATATGCTTTAGAGCCCAGAAGCCCTCTCTCCTCACTTCCGCAGAATACGAAACGAAGACTATAGTTCAGTTCTTTTCCCTTCAGCTGTTCCATAATTCCAAGCAAACCTGCGCAGCCACTCATGTTGTCATAAGCGCCGTGGGATAAAGAAGTGGAATCGTAATGGGCACTAAGCACAATAAACTCGTCCCGTCTGCCAGGAAGCTCTGCAATTACATTGTGGGACTCTCCGTCGTACTCTTTCTGGGAAACCTCCAGACGAATGTTCTTCACCTTATTTTTCACCAGTTCTACTGCCTGGCTGGAATGGATCATGGCGCAAAGAACTTTCCGTTCTTCCCCTACAACGGCTTCGCGCAGATCGCGCTGGTCAATATCTGTATTTGGATAATACATATTTCCGTACTGGAAAATAATTCCCTTTGCTCCTGCTTTTATCAGATCCTGGTAAACAAAAAATCCAACTCCCTGAGTGTCCATCAGTACAATTTTATCTTTTGCACCTGCTATGGAAACAGGATCCGTTCCCGGCATATAATAAAGCTCTCCCTCTACGCTGCCGCTGCCACAGCAGTTAAACGCCTTACAGGTGATTTCCTTCCCATCTGCAAACAAATGCGCAGATTCAATCTCTCCCATAGCAACCCGAAAAGCCTCCAGCCTCGCTGGCACTCCTAGCGCCTCGCACTGCGCTTTCAGAAATTCAGCAACCTGCAGTTCCTCCTTCGTGCCACTGGCGTGGACGAAATCGGTGGATTCGAAAATATTGGATAAATTCATGATGGTTTTCTCCTTTGTGAATTGAAGATAAAATCTCCGGCTCTCAGAGTGTCCCTGAGAACCGGAGGTTTGTTTTTATAAATTTCACTTAAGTTTATAACATTTTACGTATTAATACCTTTCATCGTGATTTGTTTCCCTTACTTAAATTTAGTTTTCGGTTACATTTGCTCTTTTTTCAAACAGATAACCCATTCCACGACCTCCAATCTCGCCCATCATCTCTCTTGCCTCGTCCACGGGCACATTCATCTTTATTAGTAAAGTCCATAAAATCTTCTTGTAAATTTCTTTTATCGCTTCCGGCGCATTGCTGTAAATAGAGTTGATTTGCTGGATACATCCTTGATATCTTCAGGCTGAACATTCGCAAACAATGGAATATTCGTATAATTTCTCAAAAACTGGCTGACAAGTGTATCGTTTTTGAAAATCTCACAACTGTTCACATCTCTTGTATGCAGCTCCGGATGGTAAGCAGTGTCCCTTTTTCTTTTGTTCTGTGGCTTTCTGCTCATATTTCCTCCTTACGCAGGAAACGCTTCACAGATCAAAAGATATCTACAGGTTCATAGTAACACGCACAAATTCAGAATACAAGAAGGGACCATAAAATTTTCACTTCATATGATTGACCATAGAATGCCTTTTCCAATGTTTTACTAATAGTGCGTTTAAAGATTGCATCCAATCTCCTTCTTGACAGTCATGCTTCTTTTTATATCTGTCTCCCCCCACAAATAACCAAATATAATATGTACACTCCTTAATTTACTTTAAAAGAAATAGCCATGCGAGCCCCCTCGCACAGCCATCTCATATCTTTCATATTATTCAATTCCCTCACACAAACGGATTATAAAATCTCCCCCACCGTATCGTCACCGTCAGGCTTACTGCCAGCAGCAGCACGCCAACTCCAATTGCCACGAAGTCCCTTTTCTCAAAAGGTCTCTTCATATACCACGTTCTCTTCTTATCCTTTCCGAACCCACGCAACTCCATTGCATTAGAAATAGTATCAATCCGATTCAGGCTGGTCAGGATCAGCGGCAGAAGAATATTCACCGAATTCTTCAGCCGGGCAAAAAAGTGCTCGTTTTTTCCAAGTTCTACGCCCCTTGCCTGCTGAGCCTGGCTGATGCTATGGTAGTCACGCTGAATGTCTGGAATGTATCGAAGCGCAATCGCCACAGAATAACCCACTTTATAGGAAATTCCAATACTGTTCAGGCTAGCAGCAAACTCACTTGGGTTCGTTGCAGAAATAAACAAGATTGCAACCGGCAGCGCAACAAAATATTTCAGAGAAATATTCACCATATAAAACAGCTGCTCTGCAGTCAGATCATACCGCCAGAACAGGTGGCAAAGCACATGTCTGGTGCCATACAGCGTCGTTCCCTGGTTAGGATCAAACAGGAAAATAAACAGATTATTCAACACCAGAAATACCAGCATAAAAATCATCATAAACCGCACTTCGCGGAACTTAATCTTACTCAGTTTAAACGCCGCCAGGCTCACCGCAAACAGCCCAAGCAGTACCCACGTATTATAAGTGATCATACTTGCAAAAGTAAAAAGCAGGAAAAACGCCAGTTTGGTGGTACCTGTCAGCTTGTGTATCACACTTTCCCTTGGCAGATAATTCAACACTGTCTTAGCGGCCATGGCTTCGCACCTCCCTGTCCTCCTCAATAAAACGCTGCACAAACTCTTCCGCCGGACTGATTCCCAGCTGGTTCGCCAAGGTAAAAAGACTGGTCTCCTTCAGTGCCGCCTGACGGATCAGCTGTGGATCACAAAGAACTGCTGCCGCGCTTCTATCCGCGATCAGCCTGCCATCTGCAAAAACCAGTGCCCGAGGCGTATATTCCAGCATCAAATGCATATCATGGGTAATCATCACAACTGTTACCCCTTTTTCATTCAGCCCACGAAGGAACTCCATAATCTCTGTATAATGGCGAAAATCCTGTCCCGCAGTCGGCTCATCCAGAATGATCAGTTCCGGATCCTGCACCAGCACACTGGCAATGGTCACACGCTTCTTCTGCCCGAAGCTAAGCGCCGATACCGGCCAGTTCCGAAATGGGAAAAGTCCGCAGACTTTCAAAGTTTCCTCCACTTTTTCCCGAATCTCTTCCTCGCTTTTTCCCATATTGCGAAGGCTCAGTGCCACCTCATCAAAAATCATAGTCTTGGAAATCATCTGATTGGGATTCTGCATCACATAGCCAATATGTTTGGCTCTGTGGCGGATATTTTCCTGCAGAAGATTCCTTCCCTGGAAAAGAATTTCACCGGAATCTGGTGTCTCAAAGCCGCAGACCAGTTTGGAAAAAGTAGATTTCCCGGCACCGTTTTTCCCTACAATGCTGACCATTTCACCCTTTTGGATTGTAAGAGAAACATCACGTAAGGTCTGCCTGCCTCTCTCATAACCAAAGGTAAGATTTCTAACTTCAAGCAGCGGCTCATGTTCTTTCTCAGCCTCTGCTGCCGGGCGGGACCAGAACCAGTCTGTCATTTTCTTCCGGTCTGCCTTATCTATCACAACAGAATCAACATGTGCCGGTTTCTTCGCAGGAGCAAGTTCCACACCTGCATAACGCAGTGCAGTAAGATAAAGAGGCTCTCGGATTCCGTTTTCTTCCAGAAGTCTGGTGGACAAAAGCTCATCCGGGTGAAGATCTGCCAGAATTTTTCCATCGCCCATAAGAACAATACGGTCCACATCTCGCCACAAAACATCCTCCAGACGGTGCTCAATGATCACCACCGTAGTATCTGTTTTTTCCTGAATCTCGTCGATCAGCTCAATAGTCTGCTTACCTGTAGCCGGATCCAGATTGGCCAATGGCTCGTCGAACAACAGGATTTTCACCTGATCCACCATTCCCCCCGCCAGGCTGACGCGCTGCTTCTGCCCTCCGGAAAGCTCGTGGGGCGCGTAATCCAGATGATCCTGAATTCCGACCAGCTCTGCCGCGTGACGGGTGATCTCATGCATTTCATCCTGCGGCATGCAGCTGTTTTCCAATGCAAAGGCAATATCCTCGCCAACCGTCAGCCCGATAAACTGACCATCCGGATCCTGCAGCACTGTGCCCACATGTGCAGAGAGCTGAAAAATGCTGCTCTTCGGCGCATCCACACCATCCACAATAAGTTCCCCGCTGCATTCTCCTGGATTGGAAAAAGGATTCAGGCCATTGATGCAGCCTGCCAGAGTACTTTTTCCACAGCCGGAAGGACCTGCGATCAACACCCGCTCGCCAGGATAAATGTCCAGATTAATTTCCTTCAGCGTAGGCTTTTTCTGTGCCCGGTACTGGAAAGAAAAGTTTTTGAAAGAAATAATAGGAGATTTTTTCTCTGTCATATAGTACCTCAAAATCAAATATCCTGAAGCGAATCCATCGTCAATTTGTAAACAATGTGACTGCTTCAGAACCACTTAACAATTTGCATCTCTATAAGTGTACACCTTACACCATCTCAAAAGGATAACACGAATTTCTTAAATCCACAATAAAATTTCTTACCAAAGTTTATCTTATTTTGCATAAATCTTGCGAAATTTACTTTTTGGATCCAATAAAATTATGCATCAAAAAAGCCCCTGCCACAAGTTTCCCCATAGCAAGGTCTTTTACAAATTTCCCTTTCAACTTATTCCTGATCCAGGGAGCCTTTCTTTGCAATTGTTTTTGTATAAGCCAGGATCAGAAGACCGCCGACTACAACACCTGTGATGGTGTTTGAAACAGCGGCGAATGCACCCTGTGCAAATACTTTGTTTGCCGGTTCAGCATAGATTACAATGTCAAGTACAGGTGCAACAACTACCCATCCTACAACATGTGCGATCACGTTTGCAACTGTGAAAACGGCAACTTTGCCTTTTCCGAAATCGCCTTCCTGAACCTGAAGCTTCTTGGCGAACAGACCGATCACAACACCTACAAATGCAGATGTGATAACCCAGCTCCACCATGGGCTTCCACCCCAGGACAGGTCGATCAGTGTATGCCCGATGAAACCAATGAGTCCGCCTGCAACCGGGCCATACATTGCTGCAAGAAGTCCAAGTACTGCGTACTGAAGACTGATGTTTGTGTTCGGAACCGGACTAGGGATCGCCACAAAGCGTCCCAGCACAAAGAACAGTGCTGCACCGATACCGATGGCAACTACGGTTTTGATACTATTGTTGTTTTTCATAGCTCTTTCCTCCTACTATGTGTCTTACTAGAGCGTGTTTGATAAAGGCTTTCTGCAAGATGTGCGTCACAATTTGCGGGAATGTTTTTTCAAGCAGGCTCTAACACGCTATAGTATACGCTTTATTAAGAGCTTGTCAATCTGAATCCACAGTATTTCAGCCTTTCACCGGAATCTTAAACACAATTTTCGTTGCGGGCTGGGCTTCTGTTACGGCGATGCAGGGCATATGACCGTCTTCAGGAGCGTAGAAACCAAACATGCCAGCCTCCAGAAGAGTGTATCCCTGCTCCGGACCACTTTTATAGAAAATAATGTCAGCTTCCGGGGTGCGGTCATCCTCTACGGTAAGCTTGCGAAGAGATGCCCAGTAAATTTTCTCAGTGCCTTCTACAATGTACTGAAGGTCACAGTATTTCTTATGGGATTCCATCTGTGCACCTTCCAGTGGCTTGGTGGTATATTTCTGAACCAAGGCAAAAATGCCGTTTTTTAGGTCGTATCTGCCTTCTGGAAGGTTCTCCTCTTTCTGTTTTTTGATAAACTGCTGAACCATGTCAGCGTAATCTTTAAATTCCTCATATGTATTCAGTTTGTCTGCGTAATCTGCAATCATGATAAATCCTCCTGTTATTTTTTACTGCTCTTCATACTCACAAATATAACTCTGCCCCATCATACCGTAAGGCTCCAACACCTTCCCATCCGTATGGAACATTCCCTCGGTGCGGAAATCAGCCCAGCTGATCCGGCTGCAGCCGGTGTAGGACTGGTGGAATGGGCCGAACATGTTTCTTGGACTTCCGGAAACTTCAATTTCCAGAGTATTCTCTTCTTTTTCGAAAAGACCAGTTACATCTGTAACACAGTTCTTCTTTTCGAAATGAAAACCAGCTTCCTTACCATTTACTCTGACTTTCAGAAGGGTACCTCTCCACTCACCCAAATGAAGAAGAACCTGCTTATCGGAAATCAACTGTGGCACCTTGTACTGGTAAATCATACCGCCAGGATAGTTTACATAACCTTGCATGCTCCAATCACCAGTATGCAGAATTTCTTTTTCCCTGGAAATATTGCCAGACATATCTACGGCGAAATTTCCAATTACGAATACATCTTCCAGTTCCCGCTTTTGGTCGTAACTGCCTTTTATGGTAATCCGATGCACCCCCTTACTCAAAGCAGGAAGTCCGAAGCAACGCATGTCTTTGTCAATAAACCATTTGCCGGTCTGCGCACATTTCACGCCATCGAAGTAAACTTCCAGACCATAAGGCTTCTCAATTACAAAACTGCATTCACTGGAAATGTCTTCTGCAACATTAAACCGGAAATGCATGGTAAATGGTGTTCCATCTGCCGGATGTGGCTGATCCACCCAGGTATATCGCTGAGGTGCACCGTTATAGTAAACCTGCTGCATGCGCAATTTCTCACGAATTTCCTTCTGCGCCTGCCAGATTTCCATCTCTGCGGACTCACAGACGCTTCCTGCTTCTGACAGTTCGCTGCCATGTCTGAATTCTGATACCTGCTCTACAATTGCGTCAAGATCTTTATCTTCCACCATAGCATTTCCGTCACAAATTTTATTTGCTGAAGCAACCCCCAGCTCATAAGTACATTTATCTATCGTCAGCACATTCTCCATAGTTCTTCTTAATTTCGCGTCCGGACCGAATGTAGCTAATACGGGATCTGTGTAATGCGGATGTCTGTATGGGAATGTGGCAGCTTTGCTCACTGTCATTTCATGCACCGCATTTACGCCATCCAAAACAGCCGCCAAGTCCACAACGATAGTATCTTCCTCAATTCCACATTTGTCTTCAACACTATTTATCTCTTTAATAATCTGTCCAGCCCCTATTATTTTCTTCACAAAATAAATTCGGCTCATCCCCGTCTCGAATGTCCTGGTAAAGCAAACGCCCTCTCCATCCGCAACAGTTTCCACCTCACAAACTTCTCCGGTCAGCGGGTCAAGCTCTTCCACAGCGTTCCCGCAGTCAAGTTTTATGTAAACCTGATGTGCATTGTTCCGATCGTGATTTGTCAGGAAAAGAATATGTCCATCTTCTGTCTTTCTCAGCATGGAAAGAATCTCACCATCCTCTGCGCCGCCGGCATTTCGCACAGTAAAATCTTTTCCGGTGCATTTCGCCACAGCTTCCGTCAGCTCCCATTCATGCTCAACCGTATGAACAAATGCTTCCTCATCTAAAACATCCCGGATATCACCATATTTTCCACACACTTTCCTGCGGTCAGATTTCTCTTCATTTACATCTTCACTATCTATTTTTTTATCCCATCTCTTAGCAACGCAGATCTGCTTACTACCAATCCGTTCTCCTTCAATCATCACCGGATACGGCTTCAGCCAGATCACCATTCCACCAGCTGCAAGAAATTCCTTCAACAGCTTCACCGTGTTTGCAAACAGATTGCTCACTCCCGGAACCACAACCACCTGATAGCTGCACTTTCCTGCCACAAACATTCCATCCTCAACCTTGCCGTCCTGTTCCAACAGGATCTCATCTCCAAAATCAAAATCCACATGCCCTGCAGTCAGCGCTTTTGCGATCCGGCTATAATACTCACCTTTTCGATTTAAAGAAGTAATATGCTCATCCAGCCATCCCATATTCATTTCCAGATGATTGAAATCCTCCGCCCGGTCACTGCGGCACTCGGTCCAGATACTGGAAATCGGATGGATCATCAGCACCTTCCGCACCGGCTCACCCTGAGAAAGACACAGCGCCAGACGGCCAAAATAATTCTCCATCTTATCATTATCTTCCCACCAGGTATTCTGATAGTTGAAAACCGGCGGATAGTCCCTCTTCCTGCAGCCAGTAATGGAATACAGGGCAAGATGCTGACAACGTCTCGTAATTCCAAGCGCGAACTGCCAGTCTCCCAGCCATTTCTGAGTAGAAAAATCCAGCTCCCAGCCAGTGCAGCCGTAAGCCTCACTGATGGTCATGGAACGTTCATACTGATGTGCCACGCTTGCACACTGTTTCACAGTCAGATACTCATCCGTCTGTGCGCCAAGAAGATCAATTCCAGGATTATGCAGATAACGAAGCTGAGGCATCGCCGCACCGCACACACGAGTCTGATAGCCCAGGTCGTTCTCATATAAAATATGTCCCGTAGTACGAAGTCCCCGTTTATCACACCACTCATAAACCTGTTTCATATAACTTTCTTCGAAACGCTGTGCCACCGTCTTCCAATAATCATGACGGATCTTCTCCGCCCCTTCCCCATCAAAAAACAGATAAGGCAGCTTCTCCTGCGGATCATATCCTCTCTTTTCAATAAAATACTCTGTAAATCCAATACTCCACGGAATCCACGGTCTGCCTTCATGGAAAACGCTGAAGAAATCACAGCAGTTTGGTTCATCTGTGAAAAATCCTTTCACCTCTTTTGGAAAACTTCCGCCAAACACTTCCTCATAATGCTCATGGGTCAACTTCAAAAATGTCTTCACGCTCTCCGGATTCAGATTATCTGGCGGCATCAAGCCGTTGTACCACTCACTCTTACCAGAAATCTCCTGGCGCAGAAGCAGAATCTCTTCATCAACACCGCAAGCTCCAGCAGCTTCCTCATAAGTCAGATATTCTTTCATCCTCTTAATAAATCTGCCGTCCGCCGCCGTCTGAATCACATAAACACCCTGAAGAAACTCTGTCTCCATAGTTTCTTCCACTGCTAAATCTTCACTGCCGTTCCTGCCAGACATGAAATTTTCGTCTGTGCTTCGATTCCCGCCACATATTATCGAATCCGAGTCCCCAGTAACTGTCCTTTCTTCCTCGTTACTTAACTTCGCCGGTACCGCCAGCTCCCCGGCTTTCCCGCACTCCATCGTCAGTGCCCTGGCTGTAAACTCCGCTGGATTTACCCTGCTGACCTTACCTCCTGCAGCCCCCGACGGCCATTTATCCTCATCATATATCCACAGCTCCAGATCATTTTCCCGGGCTTTATCCACACAAAACTTCACATCCTCCATCCACTCTGTGGAAAGATACTCCGTCTCCAGCCCTTCACGGGAATGAATAAAAAACCCCCCCATCCCCGCCTTCTTAAATCCCTCTATCTGCTCTCCCAGATTCTCCTTCTGAAGCCTGTCATTCCATCCCCAGAAAGGAGCACTCCGATACTCCTTCGGCGGATTCTCAACCAATCCCTTTACCTTATCCAATGTGCCCATCCTCATGTCCTCCTCTTATAGTCCCACATTACATCACTGTTCCAAATTTCCCATCCCATCATCACCAGCACCGTCGCTTTTATTGTATCCATTCGTTTCCAATACCCAGCGTTTTCGTAGCTGATATTCCTAAGCGGGGCATTTCCAGGTGCGCCCTTAACGGAGGCGAGATCCACTGCTTACGAAGACTTAATCGTGAAGGCTCTCCTGAACGATTTAGTCGTAGTTAGCAGTTAGCTCACCGCAGTGTTGCACCGCCCCGCGTGGAATATCAGCTGCGAAAATGCGTCCGTGCAGCCAATGATACAACAAAAGGGACTGCAAAACAGTCCCTTTCATACTACCCAAGTTCATATTTTACATGAAGTTGTTAGGTATAAACATAATAATATCCGGTACATAAGTAACCAGGAACAACAGCCCGATCATAATAAGCACCATCGGCAAAATCTCCCGTATGACACCCTTGATCTTCGTTTTTCCAAGTCCCGAAACAATAAACAACAGCATACCAAATGGCGGTGTGGAAAGACCGATCATCATGTTCAGGCAGATCACAACGCCGAAATGAACAAGGTCAATGCCCATAGCCTGTACCAGTGGAAGAACCATTGGTACAAATACCAGCTGGATCGTACTTACATCAAGTACACAGCCAAGAAGCAGGAATACGATGTTTACGATAAACAGGAAAATGTACTTGTTATCTGTGATTCCCATAACCAGGCTTGCAACAACTCTCGGAACCTGCTCCAGAGAGATGATGTAAGAGAACAGCATGGAAGTTCCGCAAAGAAGAGCCAGTGTAGCTGTGTTGGCAGCGGATTTCTTGATGATACCCCAAAGCTTTTTCCATCCCAGTGTTTTGTAAATCAGTGCAGAAATGATCAGTGCGTATGCAGAAGCAACAGCACCAGCCTCTGTAGGAGTACAGATACCGGAATAAATTCCACCAAGAAGAATAACAACTGTAAACAGTGCCGGAAGAGCCTGCAATGTAGCTTTCAGGAACTCTCTCTTGCTCATGACCACACCTGCCGGATAATTTCTCTTATGAGAAATAAACGCAACATAGATCATAAGAAGAATGGCAAGTAAAACGCCAGGAACCATACCTCCCATAAACAGCTTACCAATGGAAGCACCGGATAACATAGCGTAAATAACCATTGGAATACTTGGCGGGAAAATCGGTCCTACCGTTGCAGAAGCGGCTGTAATGGCACAGCTGAACTCTGCATCATATCCCTCTTTTTTCATCTGGTCGATCTCCATCAGACCAATACCGGAAGCATCTGCGATAGCAGAACCGGTCATACCTGAGAAAATAAGGGAAATAAATACGTTAACCTGTGCTGTACCACCTTTTAATCTTCCAAGAAGACCATTACAGAAAGAGAACAGCTTGTCCGTTACCTCACCTTCATTCAGCACATTTGCCATGAAAATAAACAGCGGCGCTGCAAGCATGGTATAGTTTGCAAACATGTTACCAGTGATAACGGTAAATACCTGGCCCAGTTTGTCCGGAGCTGCAAGCAGAAAATATGTAATAGAAGCTGCAAGCATGGAAAAAGAAACAGGCATACGGATTATGAAGCAGATCGCCATAACCACAAACAGCATAATAATCGGCATACTCATGATTCTTTTCCTCCTTCCTTGTATTCTTTAAATGCATTTTTGATATTGATACAGGTTCTGACGATGATCTCAGCCAGCATATACATAAATGGTGCAAAAACAACTGTATATGGAAGCTTCAGAACTCCTGTTACCATTTTCTTTCCAACCATGGACTGGAAACACGGTACAAAACAGGTTACCAGCAGGATTAAAAGAAATGTATTGTAAACTACTTTAAAAATAAACTGGGTACGAGGTTTTACAGCATCGTAAACCAGACCAAATACTACGTGTTCATCAGCTTCCATTGCCTTACCAACGCCGAAGAACATGGTCCACATGTAACCCAGAACAGATACCTCATAACTCCATGTTACAGGGGTTTTGAAAAAATATCTGGATACGATTGTTACCATAAAGGTAAGGAAAATTACCAAAAACGTAATGTTTGGGATAAAAACGCCAAGGAAATCGACGATCTTTTTCCCGATCTTTTTGAAATTATCCACAGTTTCCTCTCCTCTCAGATTCACTTTTCTGCCATCGGTTTGTTCCCTTTTGCAGACAGGCAAAAAATCTGTTCTTTGTTAAAAAGCCCAGGCCGTACACACAGCCTGGGACTTTTCTTTGTTATAAGTCAGACAGATGTCTCAAGTTTTGCTGTCAATTCATAGCTAATCACTATGTCTTGCCTGTTGTCACGACAATTCGGTTTACTCTTCTGCGGTTGTTGTATCAGCCATAGCCTGGATTTCGTTGTAAAGATCCATATCCCAGTCTTTGATCATATCTTCGTTTTCCATGTACTTAGCCTGAACTTTTTCTTTAAACTCGTTGATGTCAGGATATGTAACAGTAAGTCCCTTCTCCTCAAAGAATTTGATCAGTTCAGCTTCTCTGTCAAGTCTTGCTGTATCGTTTACATCTCTTGCATATTCCATAGCCTCAGTAACAGCTTCCTGCTGAGCCTCTGTCATGCTGTTCCATGTGTCACCGTTGATACATGGCATGATGGAGTCAACAACGTGGTTTGTGATTGCGATGTATTTTGTTACTTCATAGAATTTTGCACTCTCGATACTTGGAAGCGGGTTATCCTGTGCGTCTACAGCGCCAGTCTGAAGTGCAGTATACAGCTCACTAAAGGAAAGTGGTGTCGGGTTTGCACCAAGTGCCTCACCAAGGAACAGCCATGCTTCGGAGTTCGGCATACGGAGAAGTAATCCGTTCATATCATCATAGCTGTTGATCTCTTTCTCTCTTGTGTTGATTACACGGCTTCCAAGATAGAAGCTGGAAAGAGGTTTGATGTTCAGTGTCTCTTCAATCTGTGGACGGATCTTGTTAAGTCCGATGTCACCGTTGAGAACGCTTGTCATATGCTCATAAGAGCTGAACAGATATCCGGAAGCAAACATGCTGTAGGACGGAATCTGTGTTGCAATTGTCGGGAAGGAAATATATGCCAGATCTGCATCTCCGTTAAGAAGAGCATCGAACTCGTTCTCGGAAGAGAACAGAGAACCGTTGTCGTAGCATTTACATGTTACGGAACCACCGGATAATTCCTCTACTTTATCTGCAAACTCATACATAGCCTCTGTATGGGAGTCACCGCTTACAGATACTGATGTAAAGATCGTTCTACTGCCGGGTCATTTGCTGCTGCAGCATCTGCTGCCTGTACACTGATGCTTCCTGTTAACAGCATTGTTGCTGCCATAGCTGTTGATAATACTGCTGCCATTAATCTTTTTTTCATTCTCTCATCCTCCTGGTTTTTACACACTATGTGTTTTTGTTTCCCTTTTTTCACGTATATTTGTAACCCCAATTACAAATCTTAAGAAATACCTTTCAGCCGGCCTTCCTGCCCTTCCGACAAGAAGTAACCTTTATCCCCGGCCCTTTCAATACCTTTCGCATCTGCCTCACAGTCCCCACCGTTCCGGCAGTTATCTCTGACTACTTTCCAAAAAAGCTCTTGCGGAAAGTCTCTGTGATCGCACAGAACTCTTCTATTTCTAATTTCTTGCTTCCTGTAAGAAGCTTATAATCCTGTTTTCTTGACTGAAGTGTCATCGGCACGCCTACCAGGTTCATATGGTATTTGCTGTTTACCGGATATACCTGGCACTCAACCATGGAGGCTGCACCAAGGAAGTTCATAAGCTCCTGTGCTTTCTCCGGCTGCTCTTTGTAGTTCTTGCAAAGCCATACATAAAGATCCGGATGGAAGTTTGCCATAACTCCTGAGTATCCTGCACATCCCATTTCCATGCTGCGAAGAAGTGTTGCTGCATTTGCATTAAAGATCTTTAATCCAGTGCCCTCAACTGCTTTGCATTTTGCTTCCAGCTGATCAAGATCACAGCAGGTATCTTTCAGGAATGCAAATTTCTCAGTCTCTGCACACCATTTGAGAAGCTCTGGTGAAAGAAGTCTCTTGTATGGTGCCGGGCACTCATAAACACCGAACATATCTCCATCAATGTGATCCAGAAGATATTCAATGTTTTTCTTAGCTACATCTTCGCTCTCGTTCTCTTTTGCAAACTGATTGGAAATGAAAACATATGCATCTACACCGGCATCAATTACAGTCTGAGCTTCGCGGATCTGATCCTCTACCTTCTCAGCACAGTGTCCGGAAGCGATAACTCCCATATGCTTTGGTGCATTGTTAATAATAAATTTTGCAAGCTCCACTCTCTCCTGTGGGCTTAGCTCAAACATTTCACTTGACTGGCATACCGCAAAAATTCCGTCAACCCCGTTCTTATCATACCACTCAATGATTCTGAGAACTGCATCATAATCAATCTTTTTGTCCTCGGTAAAAGGTGTGATCATAACCGGCCATACGCCGCCTGCAATTGTTTTTTTCATGCTCTTCTCCCTCTTGATGTTTACTTGTTGCTATTCACCGGTAACGTTCCGCGATATGTTTTTGTGAACGGAATGAACCGTAACGTTTACTATCCACTGCAACCGCGCAATTGCTTTTCAACTGTGACTATAGTATAATATAAATAATTCAAAATTGCTTTCAGCAAAATATTTAGTACTATTTTATAACTTTGTACGAAAAAGAATACAAAATAGCACAGCATAGTGCTGTAAACAAAACAGAGTTACTGTTCACTTCGTTCACAGAAAACACCTCGCGGAACGTTACCAGTGAACAGTAGCAAAACAGGCTGCAACACAATAATTCACGGGCATAAGAAGAGGCGACTTGAATGGAACAGGAAATATTTGACGATTATATATGGAACGAACATAAAAAAATATTGACAGCAGATAAACATAAGATCCCGGGGCTTAGAAATCTTTCTCATTTTACACCTATGGCACCTGGCGTTCCGGTTCCTCTGCATTATCACTCTGATATCATCGAGCTTCATTTCATGGTGAAAGGCCAGCGCAAGACTTACGTTATGAAAGGCGGCGTCCGCACCAGCTACTGTGCTACCGGAAATAACCTTTTTATCACCAGACCTTATGAGCTTCATACTACAGGACATATTGCCCAGAACCGCTGCGAATTTTTTGCAATGCAGCTGGATCTGAAGGAGCACGATAATTTCCTTGGTCTGAACCAGCATTACAGCAATATTTTGTGCCATCGGCTTCTGAATATGGATCAGCACCTGTACCATGTAGGCAGTTCCCAGATTTCCATGCTGCGCACTGCTTTTAACCTGATTTCTTACGGAACAGAAGACGACTCCATTGCCGGTGTCCAGTATCTGACCTGTGTACTTGCCAGCCTGAACTACCTGACTGCAGTTCCTGCCCAGGAAGAGATCAATGAACAGCTGAACAGTGACATCGGACATGCGCTGAAATACATTGAACAGAATATTGAAAGCCCCATTTCACTTCAGGAGCTTGCCCAGGCATCCAACTATTCTCTTTCCCGTTTTAAAGCCAAATTTAAAGAAGAACTGGGAATTACTCCTGCTGAATACATTACCCTCCAGAAAATGGATCGGGCACAGATGCTTCTGAAGACTACAGATGATTCCATTACAGATATTGCTTACCAGCTGGGCTTTTCTTCCAGCAATTACTTCTGCTCTGTTTTCAAAAAAACCCTGAGCTACAGCCCTGCGGCATACCGCAAAAATTTTTCCCAGTCATAGAAAATGCTGCAAAATCATTGCAAAAATGATTTTGCAGCATTTTTTTATTCCGCGTCCAGAGCGTGTTTGAAAATCATTCCCGCTATCTGCGCACCCTGCTTTGCGGTATATTTTTCCCGGATTCAGCTGCAACAGCTGAATCCGAACTCAATACCCTTACTTACTATTCTGGCTTTGCAATATCACCTGTTTAATTGATTGCAAAGGTCTGCTGTGTATCATAAAATCCGTCCTGATACATAACGTAGATTTCATAATTATCTGCATTCATTCCCTGAAGCGGCACCGGAATATTTTCATAGAAATCCAGAAATGTTTCCATATGCAGACGAACCTCTGTTGTATCATAAACATAGGTATTCTTCTCCCCTTTGAAAATGATCTGGGAAATCTGATGATCATAGGTTCCTATATAGAGCACTTTTCCAGTGATGTTATATGTCAGGGTATCTGCCGGAAGCACCTGTTCCGGTTTCTTGTTCCACAGCCATTTCCAGGTCTTCACCGGCTGCCACAATTCTCCTTTGATATAATTTTCATCCAGCTCCATAGGACTTGCAAGATCGTTGTAATCAATCCGCATTTCCTCTGCACGGTAAAAGGTTTTCTTAAGACAGTACTGATTCAGAACTTTCTCTGTATCGTAGTCAAACTCGTAGGTCATTCCCTTCCAGCCGTTTTCTACATTTGCCGCATGACCGCACATTCCGAAGAAATGATTGCTATCAGCCTCATAAATCGCTGCAGATGTGATCTTGGACCATACCGTAGGAATCTTCTTAATCTGCTTCACAGTACCTTCTGCTTCATTTACAGAATATACCAGCAGGTAGGATTCCTCTGTCTTGTCATAATAGTCGATGTCTTTCTTCCTTCTCCACAGGAAATGGTTATCAAACATGGTGATTTCTATAGTCTGGTCATCGCCATCCAGATCTGTATCGATCTGATATGCTGTATGCTGCTGGAACTGATAAATGAAATCGCCATCTGCTTTCAGCACATATTTTTCATAGTCTGTGCCTTCCCAGAATCTTGGATCGCAAAGAATCCACTGGATTTCCTTGGTTGTCCAGTTTACCTTGATCACAGATTCCAGATTGCGGACACTGAGCAGAATAGTATCTGTCTCCGGCTGATAGGAAACCGTATTAATATGAGCCCAGTCAACCAGATTCTCGTATTTGCATTTAATAATATCCTGAAGTTTCAGCTCATTTACCACCGCACCTGTCTGCCGGTCGATTTCCTCAACTTTATCTTCACAATGGCTCTGCATGGAGCTTGTAAGCACCAGAAGATTTCCGCCTGGCTCCTTCTCAATTACCTCATGATGACTTCCCCCGGAAAGATAATACATGTTGTAAGCTCTTCCCAGATAATCCAGCTCATAAAGATTGGTAGACTGGGGCTTCTCCAGGTTCGGAACATATCCGGCAGTATCCTGCCAGATCATTCTGCAGTTGGAAAGCATGTAAAGGCCATAATTTCCAGTCTCTTTGTTCATATACCAGCGAATATCTCCCATGCAGTCATATGCAAAAGGAAGATGAGTGCTCTGTCCGTAAACCATGGTCAGATCATATGCAGATTCTCCACTGGTCTCCACAGGTTCGATCACATCCGTAAGAGACTCTGGCAAAGCTTCTGTTGTAATAGTGATCTCCTGGGAATCCTTCACTCTGCCAGAATCATCCAGAAGTTCCAGTACTACTGTATTATCCTCTCCCGGATAAAGACCGATAATGGGCACTCTGTGTGAACTGGCCGCATCTATCTCTCCGCTGATGTCTGCTGCTGCAGTTTTTCCTTTCACAGTAAAGCGCACTCCGTACTCTTCTTCTGTGTCAAAAAGTACTACTGCAGTTAATGGGGAAATCTGATATGGATTGAGAATAACCATGGGATCATCCCATGTATATCCATTTTCCTGCTCTGTCTGCAGCTGCTGGTCAATCTCATAGGAAGTTGCCACCAGTGTTTTCGCCTGAGGAATTTCAGTCTGGATATCATTCGCGGAATCATCGTTTTCCTGAATGGAAATCGTGTCATCCACATCCATGGTAACATTCAGCTTTTGACCGTAATAGCCATATTTTTTCTTCCGTTTTTCTTTTACAGAATAGGGAATTTCCTGATTGGTAAGTTTCATGTAAGTATTATAAATTCCCCGCCGCTTTTTCCAGCAAAGGCCTGCAAACAATGCAAGCAGCACCAGAAACAGAAGCAGAATGGTGATTTTTTTCTTTTTGCTCCATTTTTTCATACTGTAAGCTCCTCAAATTTTTGTCGTTATGTCCGTACAAGCTGCAAAGCCTGTAACGTCAAAATGGGTTCAAGGCTCTTGAACCCAAATTGACAAATCTTATACTTATGCCTGGCTGTACATATATCCCGTATTATAAAGAACACCGTCCAGTTCCAGATAAATATCCCATTCCTGACCTTCCAGCCCGTCAACTGCCGTCCAGCCCTTAACTGTAACATTTGTTCCGTCATCTCCTTCAGAAGGAGTTTGTGTCAACTGATAAGCTCTCTGGGACTCACCGCTTATCAGGATCAGCTTTCCAGCCTGCAGATCTGCTGCTGCGGTCTGGGTCAGGAAGCTTCCGTTCACACTGATCTTGCTTCCATCCAGCAGGAAATTCCAGCCATCTGGTAAAGCCTCTGCGGAGCTCACATCAATGCTGCTTTCCTCATAACTTGTCTCTCCAAGAGAACCAAGCACCTCCGGAACTGCTGATGGATCATATTTTCCTTCTGTATAAAGGGGCATGCGGAAAGAACGATAGGTCAGCGCATTATAAGTATCACCGGAGATCGTCAGCTCAAAGCTCAGCTCTCCATTATCTACCTGGTCAATATGTGTGGTCTTGGTCAGTCCCTGTACAAACATATCTTTCGGGTAATAATCACTGCGGTTTTCTTCATCGCTATGCAGGTGGGAGCCAGCTGTGATCCACAGATGATCCTGTGTTCCATCCAGGGAAACCACACCGGAAATCCAGTCTGAATACCAGTCAGCGCCTCGCTCTTTACCATACTCAGTTACCTGGGAAACGGTCATGTTCTCTGTATCAATCTGATAAACAACCGCACGGGAATATACGTTATCACCACTTACACGGTTATCGCCATCCACACGTTTTACCTTGGCAGTACCATTGTCAAAAAGAGCAATATCTCCATTATCCAGAATGGAAACATTATGCTGTGCATAGAACCATTCGAAATCTTCTCCTTCCGGAGTAAAGAAGTAAGACGGATCCACACCGTCCCAGCCTGTAGGATCTCCAAGGATCCATGCCAGGGATTTGTCCTCTTTATTTACTGCTACAATGGCATCTTTGTGTCTTGCAGAAAGAAGGACCAGATCATTCTCTGCATCATAGGCAAGACCATTATTATGGAACCAGTCAGCTTCCTCACTTCCGTCTGAATCCATAGAAGCAGACTGTCCATCTTCCTGGCTGATGAGATCTTTCATGTCAAGCTCCCATACAACAGCACCGGTCTCGCGGTCAATTTCTACCACGTAGTCCTCAACTGTGCTTAAGTCCGGGCTGTCAGAAGCCACCAGGAGATTGCCATCCGGAAGCTCCACGAAATCGTGATGCTGGCCACCAGGAATCATGTATTCGCGGTAAATTTTTCCCAGAAGGTCGACTTCGATCATTCCTTCTTTATAATAGCTGCTCTTCAGCACATAGGATGCAGGCATGAGAAGATGCCCATTCTCCAGCTGGTGAACTCCGAGAGTTCCGCCAATATTGGTAAAGAATCTAATATCTCCGGCCGCATCTACTCCATACAGGGTTCCCATAGTGGAGCAGACAAAAGTCAGGTTCGAATAATCGTAACTTGCCTCGCTTTTCATCTCTGTCTGGATTGTACCGTAATCAACACCTATATCTTCTGTGGTTACTTCAAAGGTAGCAGAAGTCCCATCATCCAGAGTGATTTCAACCTCTGTGGTATCATTGTTGTAAAGACCATAAATCGGGACGATATGCTCCGTTGCCTCCTCAAAAGTCCCCGTCACATCGTTCTCTGCGGATTTCCCTTTCACAGTAACAGTTCCGCCGCAGGCTTCCTCTGTGGAAAAAACGGCAACTGCACTTAAAGGGGACATTCCATATGGATTGACTACAATTAGTGCCTCATCAAGACTGTAGCCGTTTGATGCCTCCTGAAGAAGTGCTTCATCAACAGCAGTCTGCTGTGCAAACCGATCAGTTACTTCCAGGGCTGCCGCCTGAGACTTGGTATCTGCTGTTTCTGCTGCCTCGGAATCTGCATCCCCTGCAGTTTCTGTTTCCGTCTCATCTGCAGTTTCAGTCTCTGCTGTGGCTTCTGCCGCAGGTTCTGTCTCTGCTGCAGTTTCTTCCTCTGCTGCAGTTTCTGTTTCTGCTGCAACTGTAGTAATAGAACCCGCTGTCATTGTCATCATTACAAGTATTGCAGCCAGTTCCCGATATCTTTTATTCTTCATGCCAGCCTCCTGTGCAATTTTATGATTTCTCAAACACAATCTAATACAAAATCCGCATTTTCATACCACCGTCATGGTAGCTGACGGATTGTCTGCATTTTCTATCATCCTTATAATGCGCAGTGATATTCCTCTGCCTCAAATGGATAGCTAAGCTCCAGACCTTCTGCATTCTCGTCAATCTCAAATGCGATCCAGCCCTCGTTGGAACCGAAATTCAAAGTAGTTCCTGCCATACGTGTCATACCAAGCTCTGTAATGAACTCATCATCCATTCTGCTGTATTCATTTCCTTCACTGTCAGTCAGCTTCAGATTCGCCCAGTCCAAAGTCTCCTTGCTGCCGTCTTTCTCGATCTTCAGCTTAATCATACAGAAGGTCTTACCTGCGTCAGCTTCCTTCTTGTAGTCGCTTGTCTCCACACCTGTATAGCCAAGTTCTACACTTACATTCTCAAGAGAGGAATTGATCTCCACATCTTCTACTGTAATATTCCATCCTGCTGCGGAAACAACCTCGCCGTATGCATCGCTGTTTGCAGTCTTGGCTGCTGTACCAGCAGAACTGCCTGCTGCTTCTGTCTCCTTGCTGTCGGCCACCTCTGCACTGTCTGCTTCTGTTGAATCACTACTTGCAGAATCCTCACCTGTACTCTCTGCTTCTGCAGCCGTATCATCTGCCTCTGCGCTGTCTTCTTCAGCGGAATCAGTACTTGCAGAATCTTCACTTGTATCTTCTGCTTCTGTGCTGTCAGTCTCTTCCTTAGCATCAGCCTTGTCTGCGGCAGCTTCTGTCTTGGTATTCTCTTCTTTCTTTGTATCATTTGTGCCACCACAACCAGCCATTAAACCAGCCACCAGAACGGCCCCCATTACCTGTAATAAAACTTTTTTCTTCATTTTTTTACTCCCTTTATTTTTCTGGTATAACTTTATTTCCCTGGAGCATGTTTGAAATAAATATTCTGCAAAATGTGCTGGAATCATTTTTCAAACACGCTCTGGTCGTGTTATCAACTATTATAACATAGTTCCGCAATAAAGTAGAAACACTTTCTTAATATTGCCTGTAAAAATTTAAAGCTTTACTGTTTCAACCATTTACAGCAACACGCTTCGCAAAATGTTACCAGTGAACAGCAGCATTACATCACTTAATTTTTATATTTTGTTCCAAATCATAAAATTCGTTCTGATATACAACATAAATCTCATAATCATCCGCTTCCATTCCCTGCAGCGGTACCGGAATGTTCTCATAGAACTTCAGGTAAGATTTCGTATGAAGACGGATGTCTGTAGTATCATAAACATAAGTATTTTTCTTTCCATGAAAAATGATCTGGGAAATCTGGTGATCATAAGCTCCTGCATAAAGCACCTGTCCGGTAAGATGTAATGTAATCTCGCCGTCTTCCAGTACCTGTTCCGGCTTCTTCTGCCAGAAGAACCAGGTCGCTTTTACAGGCTGATATAATTCTCCCATAATATAGTTGTCTTTTATTTCCATGGCTGCTGCCAGATCATTCCAGTCAATTTTCATCTCTGATGCGCGGTAATAATAGCTTTTGATGCTGAACTGATTGATCAGCTCTTCTGTATCATAGTCAAACTCATAGGTCATTCCTCTTCTTTTATCTTCAGAATCCTTCACATGACCGCACATACCAAAAATATGATTACTGTCAGCATCGTAAATAGCAGAAGAAGTGATGGTAGACCATACAGTAGGAATCTTTTTAATCTGTTTTACTGTCTTTTCTGCTTCATTTACAGCATAAACCAACAGATAAGATTCTTTTTCACCATCAAAGTATTTCAACACGTCAGACTTTCGTACTTTTACATAATGATTATCAAACATACTGACTTCTACCGTCTGGTCATCTCCATCCAGATCTGTTTCCAGCTGGTAGGCAGTATGCTGCTGGAACTGATAAACAAAATCCCCTTCCGGCTGAAGCACATATTTCTCATATTCTGTGCCTTCCCAGAATCTCGGATCGCAGAGTATCCACTGGATTTCCTTTGTCGTCCAGTTCAATTTGACTACAGATTCCAGATTTCGCGGACTAATCACAATGGTATCTGTCTCCGGCTGATAAGACACAGTGTTTAAATGGGTCCAGTCAACTCGGTCCTCATATTTCCCTCCAAAAATATCTTCCATTATCAGTTCATTTACAACTTCTCCGGTCTGTCTGTCAATTTCCTGGATTTTGTCCTCAATGTGACCTTCCAGAGAACTGGTCAGGACAAGAAGATTTCCGTCCGGCTCTTTTTCGATCACTTCATGGTGGTTTCCACCCGCCACATAGTACATGGTGTAGGCGCGTCCCAGATAATCCATCTCATAGAGATTGGTTGTCTGCGGTTTGTCCTGGGATGGCATGAAGGCTTCATTGGAAGCAACTATCATCCTGTTATTTGACAGCATGTAAATTCCAGAAGTAAATTCTCCGCTCATGTACCAACGGATATCTCCCATACAGTCATAAGCAAATGGGAAGGTTGTCCGCTGTCCATATACCATAGTCAGTTCAAATGCAGATTCACCGCTTGTTTTCACCGGTTTCACAGCATCATCCAGTTTATCCGGAAGTTCATCCGTTGTAATAGTGATTTCCTGGGAATCTGTAACCTTGCCTGATTTATCCAGAAGCTCCAGAACAACCGTGTTTTCCATTGCCGGGTAAAGACCGATCACCGGGATTCTGTGTGAAACAGCAGCTTCCACTTCTCCACTGATATCTGCGGCTTCCATTTTTCCCTTGACCGTAAAACGCACCGCACACTCTTCTTTTGTGTCGAAAATAATCACCGCTGTCAATGGAGAAACCTGATAAGGATTCTGGATCACCATAGGCTCCTCCCAGCTGTATCCATTCTCCAGCTCGGCCTGCAGCTGCTGGTCGATTTCATAAGAGGATGCTATACGTGTGGTTTCTTTTGGAATATCTGTTTCGATCTCATTTGCAGAATCGTCCTTCTCAGTTATGTAAACCGGATTTTCCAGATTCATGGAAGCATTCAATTCCTGATCATAATATCCATATTTTTTCATTCTTTTTTCCTGGACAGAATACGGAATCTCCTGACCAGTAAGCTTCATATATGTATTATAGATTCCACGGCGCTTTTTCCAGCATAGAGCGGCAAATAACGCCAGTAAAATTAAAAATATAACTAATACTGTAATTTTTGTTTTCTTATTCCACTTTCTCATTTTCCCAAATCCCTGATTTCTGGAAGCTGAAGCCAGAACAGTACTCCGTTCTCCATATTTTGGACTCCGCAGCTTCCTTTATGTTTATTCACGATCTTTCGGACCACAAAAAGTCCAAGACCGATGTTACGTACTTCATTCTCAGATGTGACCGGTTTCTTCTTCTGGGAGGTTGTGTAAAAGCTGTCCCAGATATGCTCCATCTGCTCTTCTTTAATCCGCTCTCCATCATTGTAGACTTCCATGCGTATCTGCTTTTTCTCTTTCTTCAGAGTGATCCGGATCCGCTTTCCCTGCTCTGTGTGCTGAAACGCATTCATCAGATAATTGTTTACTGCTCTTTCCAGATACATGCGGTTTCCGTATGCGAAACAGTTCTTTTCGATTTCCTGTTCCACTTTGATCTCGTTTTTGCGGAACATGGCATCATATCGAAGAAGCAGATATTCTACCATTTCTGATACGTTTACACGACTCATTTCCATGGAACTCATCTGATTGTCCAACATGGAAAAATCAAGAAGCTCTCCTACCATTCTGGACATTTTGTCCAGTTCCTCGTGAATGGAGGAATAATAGTAGGAACGATCGATCTTATCTCCTGCGATTTCCAGCATTTCCACCTGGCTGGACACTACTGCAAGAGGTGTTTTTAATTCGTGGGAAATATTCGCCACAAATTCTCTCTGGCTTTCCAGAAGCTGATAGTCAGACTGCTTTGCTTTTTTCTCGGTACTTGCTTTACTCTTTTTTTCCAGAAAGTAACTTAATCCCACCATCAGAAGCAAAACAATTGCCAGATACAATCTGGTTCCTTCAATCACTTCCAGCACTGACTGCACATCTTTCCGCAGGTAGACATAGAATGTATGTCCATCCTGTATAATCTTCCCACGGAACATCAGAATATGCCTAGATTCCATGCGACGCTGTTCCAGAGTTCCTTCTTCTGTGTACTGGGCAATTTTGTTTTCTATGTACTTACGGGCATGCGTGGTCTTCAGAGATGATCTGGACGTATAAATCTGCTCATAATTTTCATTCGCAATTACAGTCTCAAATTTTTCTTTCTGATAATCACCAAGTGTTTCTTCGTCGTCCTCGCTAAGTTCCTCAAGATCCATGTCATGGATATCTTCATACAGCTGACGCATGATTCTGGCCTTTGATGAAGTATATATGGGATAACAGCACACGCTATACAGCATGACTGCCACCGCAAAGGCAATAATCTGAATCCACAGAGCTTTCCCATCTCTCCAGAAATCTTTTTTAATTTTCATGGATGTCCTCCCCGAAGATGTAGCCAACGCCGTAAACAGTCCGGATATAATTGCAGCCTTCTCCCATTTTTTTCCGCAGCTGCTTCACCAGAGTGTCAATGGTCCGCACATCACCTGTGTAATCGTATTCCCACACCGCATTCAGTATGGTATCTCTGGGCAGAACAATTCCCGGATGCTCCATGAAATAAACCATCAGATCAAATTCCTTCCTGGTGGTGGGGATATGCTGCTCTTTGTAAAATAAAAGCTGTGCATTTACATCTGCCTGCAGATCGTTGTATTCCACCATAGTCCGCAGCTTCCCGGCACGCTTCAGCACCGCCTCAATGTGCATTTTCACAAGTGCCAGAGTAAAGGGCTTGGTGATATAATCGTCTGCACCTTTCTCAAATCCGCTCATCTGATCTGCCACGGCCGACCTTGCAGACAAAATAATAACCGGAACCTCCGATATTTTCCTGATCTCTTTCAATACGGTATATCCGGAAATATCCGGCAGCATAAGATCCAGAAGGATCAGATCCACCTTCTGCTTATTCTGGCAAAAATATTCCAGGGCTTTGTTCCCGGTCAGTGCTGTCTCTACTTCATAGTTCTGAATCCTCAGAAAGTCAGAAATCGTCTGTGCTAATTTCGGTTCATCCTCTACAACAAGAATCTCTATTTTTTTCACGGCTCTTTCCTCTCTCTTAAAGCCTGTCGCTAGAACGTGTCTGAAAAAGGCTTTCTGTATTTCAAACAGGCTTCAATGCTCTGTAAATCGTTGCGGTTTCCTATCAGACAGAAGCCACAATTTACTTTAATATAGTATCATGTGATTTTGATGGAAATATGAGAAAATAAGTTTTCTTTCGGCGCAGAAAAAACGAAAATGCCACAAAATCACCATTTCCTGTGACTTTGCGGCATTTTTTCTTAAGCAACCACTTCCAGATTCTGTTTTCTCATTACTCCCTAAAGGACTTCTATCTGGCAGGCTTTCATCGCTTCCAGCGCCCGCTCATGGCTCTCCGGCGTCACTCCGGCGCAGCAAAGAGAATCTACCATGATCGGTACCTCCGGCAAAAATGCTTTCAGCAGCATAGCGTTGGAAATCACGCAGATATCTGTGCAAAGCCCGACCAGTGTAATGCTGTCAATGGTCTCTGATTTATTAAATTCTTTCAGAACTTTTCCCAGGGTTTCGCTGCCAAAGGTTGGCTTGTCAATGGGTCCGGACTCCAGAAGCTCTGCGATCTCCTCCCGGATCTCCCAGCCGTATGTGCCGCGGATGCAGTGCTCTACAGGAAGCATTCTGCCCTCCTGGGTCTGCAGATAATCCCCGCTGTGAGTATCCCTGGTCGCCAGCACAAGACCATTGAAATTCTTCACTCTGTCCACCACATTAGGCACAATCGCTTCCGCCTCCGGTGTTCCAAGCGCTCCGTCAATAAAATCATTCTGCATATCAATCACAACTAAAATATCCATATTTTCCCCCGTACTTCATATGTTTTCTGACACAATTTTTCTCAACTCAGCCCAAACGCCACATATTTTTGTAAAGCTTATTTAGATTAACTATACCACTTTATTAGAATTTCGTATACCGAAACGGTCAGATTTGTGAAAGATTTTAAAAAATACCTTCCATATAAATTTTCCAACCATTATGAATAATAATGTTTTGATGAATCTCTTCGCATATAGTATAATACAATTAACAACCACAAAAATTTAACACCACTCACATACAAGGAGAATTACCATGACCAAGGAGAAATCCCCTGCCCGCCAGGGACCAAGATACATTTTCTATTTTCTGATGCTCGCCATTCTTGGATGGTTCATTTTCATGCAGTTTTTCGGTGCTGATGAAAGAACTGTCAGTGGAAACTCTCCGTCCCTCCTCTATCCCGGAACCTTTACCTGGGAAAAGTCTGACGGCACCACTGAAGAAATCACAGTTCCCGGTTCCTATGATGTTCCCGCAGGCGAAACCATGGTCATCACATCTACCCTTCCGGCAGATTTTGATGCCTCATCTATAGCGATTCGTTCCTCCTTGCAGGACATAAACATCTACATAGACGGCACCTTAAGAGAGCAGTACAGCACCAGTAAAACCCGTCTGATTGGGAAAAATTCCGCCAGCCGTTTCATTTTCTGCTCCACCTCCCATGAAGATGCCGGAAAGGAGCTCCGCATTGAACTGACCACCTACACCTCCAACTATTCCGGTGTTGTGAACCAGATTTTCTGCGGAGATAAAGCTGACATCTGGCAGCTGATCTTTAACCATTACGGACAGGCCACTTACATCGCATTTTTCACCCTGTTTGCAGGACTGACCACCATTCTTTTCAGCCTTACCCTTGGTTTTGTGTACCACACAAGCTTTGACATGGAATATCTTGGCTGGTGCATGATAATGGGAGCAACCTGGATGCTGGGTGAGTCCAAGATCCGCCAGCTGCTGATTCCAAACTCATCTGCCCTGGCTTCCTTATGCTTCGTTATGATCCTTCTTGGACCGATTCCCCTTCTGCTTTATGCAGACAATGTACAGAATGGGCTTCACCGCAGACTTTATCATATTGTAATCGGAATCTCCCTACTGGATTTTACAGTCTGCTCTATTCTGGCCATAGCAAATATTGCAGACTACATTGAAACCCTCCCCCTGGGACAGATCATACTGATAGGTACATTCCTGATGGTGTTTATCCATCTCTGCCTCTACATCCGCCACAGAAAAAAAGCCTCAGACCATCTTCTGCTCCTGGCTCATTTGCTCGTTTTGCTTTGCGTTGCAGCTGAATGCGTCTCTGTATATTTTGTCACATCCCTGTCCGGTCTTTTTATCGGCATTGGAATGCTCATTCTGCTGTTTGTCAACATTGTCCGAACTCTTCGAAGCATTCAGCATATAGAGAATGCGCGCCAGCAGCTGGAGCTGGAACACAAACAGAAGCAGACAGAGAACCTTTCCCTGCAAATGATGCAGACTTTGTCCACCACCATCGAGGCTAAAGACGAATACACCCGCGGACATTCCTACCGGGTTGCAGAATATGCCGCACTTATTGCAGCCGAACTTGGATGGTCTTCAGAGGAAATCCAGCAGTTAAAGCATGCCGCTTACCTTCATGATATTGGAAAAATTGGTATTCCGGATCTGATCTTAAACAAGCCCTCCAGACTTACAGATGACGAGTATAATCTGATAAAAAAACATACCGTCGTCGGTGCAGAAATACTGAAGGATATTACCTTTGTCCCTCATATTGTTGAAGTGGCCAGAAATCATCACGAACGGTATGATGGAAATGGATATCCAGACGGGCTTTCCGGTGTCGAAATTCCCATTCATGCACGCATCACCGCAATGGCAGACAGCTATGATGCCATGAATTCCCGCAGAATTTACCGAAATGCACTTCCTCCGGAAATGATCCGGGAGGAAATCAGTAAGAACCGCGGGAAACAGTTTGATCCGGAAATTACAGATGTATTTTTAAAGCTATTAGATGAAAAGCGTGTTGTTCTCCACAATATCCGCACACAGGAAATAACAGCTCCACCAGAGGCTGACCACACCATTAACAAATTCATTTCAGAAGTAGTCAGCACCATAAAGAACCAGGAGGATTCAAAGAATTATGATTTCCTGACCGGTCTTCCTATGAGAAGCCTTGGAGAGCGGCTTATTGCAGAATTCATGCAGGAACATAACGGCTGTCTTATTTTCCTTGATATGGATAATCTGAAAAAAATCAATGACGTTTATGGACACATGGCCGGTGACCGCGCCTTAAGGAATCTGGGAACCCTGCTTTCACGCTATACAGCCAACGGTATTGCCTGTCGTCTTGGTGGAGATGAATTTCTTCTGTTTCTGCCAGACATAAGTGCTGAAAAGAAAATGTGTCGAAACTAACGACACGGCTTTTCCACCACTTCCATTCCATCGCAGGAGCTGATCCTGAAATCAAAGATGCTGCTCTGTCTGCCGGTTTGTATATGTGCACTACCAGCGATACCTTTGCAGACTGTTATTCCAAAGCAGATAAGGCATTATACAATGTAAAGCAAAATGGTAAAAATCACTTTTCCTTTTATCATCAGATCAGTCATTCCTCTTCCGATTCACCAGGTACTGCCAGGGATCTTCAGCAGGTGGCAGACGCGCTTCGCAAAAGTGGCAGCTATGCAGGTGCTCTTGAACTGAATTACCGGGATTTTTCCAGACAGTATGAATATATGCAACAGCTCATTATCCGAAGCGGAAGCCGCTGCTACCTGGTAATGCTCACACTGGAAGCCACTTCGGACACTCCCGCTCATATTGAAGAAATTGAGCAGACACTTTCCCATATGGAACAGGCTATCCAAAACACCATCCGGCGTGTGGATATCTGTACCAGATACAGTTCCATGCAGTATCTGATCATCCTGTTTCAGCCGGTTGAATCTCAGATTCCCAATATTATGGAACGTATTTTTATGCAATACTATAGAAAGGCAAAAAGCACTAACTTTCTGCCCACATATAAATATCTGTCTATGGCAGAAAATAATATGGATACAAATCAAAAATAAAAGCTTCTGACAGATACAGGATTTTTCAGTCCTGTGTCTGATTCAGAAGCTTTTATTTTTTGGGGATGACCATATCACTTTGAATATTTCTCTACTTTTTCCTCATACTCTTCCTGACTTGTTATCTCATGCTTCACAATATGCCCATGGTTCTTTTTCTTTGCAGTCAGATTTCTGCCAGGTCTTGGTGCATACTGATCCTCCGGAATCTCCAGTGCATTTGCAACTGCATGAATAATCCCATTACTGCTGTAGGTTGCTCCACTTACCGCGTCTACATTCAGACTCTGCTCAGCCTTCATCTGCTCGATTACAGCTGGTGCTGCCCTGAAAAAGTATTCCTCTGTATCACAATAGGAAAGAATGGAAATATCCGTTACCTTCTGTTTTTCAACTGTAACCTGAACCTCCACATCACCTCGAAATGCATCGGCCGAGCCGGTATAAATGCCATCTGTCAGATTCTGAAAACGTCCAGCCTCTATAAAGGATTGCTTATCTTCAGATTCTTCCTGTTCGGGTTTCTTCCCTTCACCTTCCTCATTTCCCAGTGCTTTATTCACAGCTTCAATCAAGCCGTTACTGCTGTAAGTCGCTCCGGAAACTGCATCTACATCTGTATTCTGCCTGCTGATCATCTCCTGGAAAATCCTGTTTTTCGCTCTCTCCATATAAGACTTATCATCTGCATAGTCATTCAGTACAAGCTCCGTTATCTTCCCATCGGCAACCTTTACCGTAACCGTCACCTTGCCTCTGTAGCCCTCACCGGTTCCTGTGTAAATACCATTCTGAAAGTTACCTTCAGCATTATTTTCTGCCGTTTTTTTCACTGAATCTGCCATTTTCTCTCTAGCCAGATTTCCTGCTATAAAGAGCTGTGACACCATGATTGTAATACAGGTAACGCCCACTCCGATCAGCACTCCATATCTGCTTCTAAAGCGCGCATTTCCTTTCGGACACCAGCTTACACACTTCTGACAGCTGATACATTCTCCTCCGGCAATCCGGTCTTTCTTCGTAAGATCCATCCCCATGGGGCATTTCGAGGTACATAAATGACATTTTCCGCACCCGTCCCGCGGCTTATCAATTTTCAGGAAAGACGCCTGTGAAATCAGTGAATAAATTGCTCCCATAGGGCAAAAATATCTGCAAAAAAATCTCTGCACAAACAGTGAGCCGATAAAGATCACAAGAAGCAGAATTCCTCCAACAGAAAGCAAAGGCTTCAGTCCCGGCCAGTGACCAAATGAAACATACTGCCCAAACACCTGCCACAGGCCGGCTGTTTTCACAGCTGTTACGCCACTCCATACGAATATTATAAAGTAAAAAAGCACTGCATACTTGGCAAATCTGAATATCCGATCAGCCTTTTTCAGATTTCTTTTTCCCGGAAATAATGCCCGCAATCTATGTGAGCCAAACCATAACAAATCCTGCACTGCCCCAAAGCTGCAGAAAAATCCGCAGAAAAACCTTCCCACAAGTACTGTTGCCGGCACAGTTGCCACCAGCATCCATACAGAATACTTCACACTTTCCCAGGAAATATTTCCCTTATATATGCAGGAAACAATATTTCCCACAGCTGCAAATTCCCCTTCAAATAAGCCCGGAATTAAAGCGAAGGACAATATCTGGATAACCACTTTGATCCAGTTGATTTTCTTATTTTTCAGAAAGTTTTTTCTGTTCATTCTTTATACTCCTTAGAGCGGGTCTGAAAAAGACTCTAATACAAGTCTTCGATTGTAAGCAGCACCGCGTTTTCTCGCACCGCCCTTTCCTTTACTGACTCTGTGAAACCAGACTTGCTGAAAAACATAAGATACTTTTCCTCTGCATTTTTAAACATTTCTGCAGCCATAACCAGGTCATCATACTCTTCCATAGGCATTGGTTTATTTCGAAACTTACATTCACAGAGCAACACTTTCTTTCCCGTTTTATCAAACGCAAGTATATCAACATCATCCTGCGCTTTTATCAATGGATTATTCCCCCACCATTTTCCCATTTTATATGGAATAAACGGAAGTTTCTTCGCACGCGCAGCCCGAATCAGATATTGTTCACATATTTTTTCAAAAACAGGTCCCATATAATCATTCACATTTTCCAGAATCTCTTCGCAGGAAAGCTCCAGACCCAGCATGGAATAATAATTCTGATTTGTAAAAAGGAATCGATACCAGAACTTATAATAATTATCTGTTATTTCATAAATCCCTTTTTTACTTGTTTCTGGCTCAGTACAGGGAACACACTTCTCAATCAGTCGCAAGGTCTGCAATGTAAGCATGTATTTGCTGCACTTGCTTTTCTCTTCATGGATTCGGTCTGCAATCTCACAAACCTTATTACATCCATTGGAAATCGCCTCTAAAATGGAATTGTATACCGAAGGCTCTCTCAATTCAATCCTCAAAAGTGTCTGGGGTTCATCATTCAAAAAAGTCCCTTCCGTAAGCAGATTATTTTTTATATTTTCCTCCAGTGAAATCTCAGAGGAAAACGCCTCCAGATGTCATTGAAGGATTCGGTTCTGCCAGAAAAGGAAGCTCATCAATAATCAATACCAATTTTTCGTCTGAAATTTTTCCTGTAATATATTCAAATGCAGCTTCCCAATTTTGAAAAAAAGATATAAAAGAGCCTTCGAAAAATGTTTGCACCATCTTGGAAAAGTTCAGAAGATTCAAAGAATCATTCTTCTCTGTGCAGAAAAAAACAGGGCTTTATGTCTGCCGGCAAATTCTCTTAAGCAGCCTCCTCGTTGTCAAATCATAAGCGCCGTAAACAAAATATACTACTTGCAGTAGTATACTTATAAATAGTATATTTTATTCTGTGATATTTTCAATCGATTTTCCATATTATTTTAAGAAAATATGTTCGCCAGTTTCCATATCCTCTACATCCAGGTAAATTGCCCTGCACTTTTGGGGCAATTCTTCCATGTGCATAAGCTCAAGCCAGTTTTTGTTCCAGTCGGTGTGCCAGTGACCGAAATACCAGTGTTTGAAAGATCTGCCCTTCTTGTCGCCGCTGCCATCTGCAAGCATCTCATTAGTCTGGTTCAACTTGTCACATACCCATTGAAAATAGTTCTGAAGGGGTTCTTCTTCCCTGGCTACGTGGTAGCAGCCAAGCGTTCTCACTTGGTATAATGGGCAGGTGTATGTGATCGCATAGTCTACTTCATAATCTTCTGCTTCCAGATTCTTATTGGAATTGGCGTAATCAGAGTCTGTAGGAAGCTTTTTGGCCATCATCGCAATGTAGTCTCCATTTTTTCTGCAGCTGGTAATAATTACTCTCTTTTCTTCATATACATTGTTTTGCGTCCTGCGCCAGTTCGTATTATAGCACCCTCATCAACCAGTTTTTTTAATGCTGATTCTACTGAGGAACTTCCAAGACTAGGACATGCAACCAGTGCATCATGTTTCGAAAACTTTCCGAGCGTGTTTTCTGAATATGTCTTTACAACATCATATGCCTTGCTTTTTTTTCCTGTTTTTTCAGCTAATACTATTCTTGCCTCAAACTCTCTATAGCACGATAGAATAATTCCTAACATATATTTAATAAATGGCTTGGGATCATTCTCTCCCTCATACCAGTTTTGATCCGCATTTTGCAAAACTTCATAATATGTTTCTTTTGTATCCGCAATAGCTTTTTCTATACTGATATACTGCCCAACAATATATCCACTTCGATATAGGAGCAATAATGTTAATAGTCTGCTCATTCGTCCATTTCCGTCATTGAAAGGATGAATACATAGAAAATCTAATATAAAATTAGGTATCAGAATGAGCGGATCTACAATACCATCCCCTATAGCTTTGTTATACTCATTGCAAAGTCGTTCTACTGCATCTGGGGTTTCGTAAGGTTCTAATGGCTTAAACAACACCACTTTCTCTCCATTTTCAAGCATCATATCAATCTCATTTGGAGTGGTCTTATATTTACCAGCATAAGAAAATGCAGTATGTTTTAACATCTCACCGTGAAGCTGCAAAATATAATTACTTCGAACAGGAATTGCTTCGTAAGCTTCATGGACAATATTTAGGACATTACGATATCCAAGTATTTCTTCTTCATCTCTATTCCTGGGCGTTGTTTTATCTTCCACAAGCTGTTTTAATCTTGCATTTGTTGTCACAATACCTTCTATCTGATTCGAACTTTCTGTACTCTGTATTTTCGCAATTTCAATCAGGCGATTAAGTTCAACGGGCTTTTGTCTTAGATACAGATCTTGTTTTCCTTTATACTCATGGATTTGTGCAACATATGCCAGAATCTCATTATCCCAGGTCCTTTCCTTAAGTTTGGAATAATCAAATACTCTCATTCCAACTCCTTTCTCCCAAGCTTCTTTTCTTTCTCCCAATATTGGCGCATTTTTGGGAGATATTCAAATATGTTGGGATAATAATATTATTGTCCTTTTTTCTTATCCTTTCAGCAACTGCACTGCCCCGCCACAGACCTTTTCGTGCACATATGCATCTCTGAATTTAATTTAAAGCTTATACTCTTCAATCATGCATTCATGTACTTTCGTTCTCTTATTATAATTCACTCCAACCAGAAGTGCATTTCCAGCATATTCTTCCAGACTTCTGCAATATTCTTTTCTTTTAATCTGGCTGATTGCCCCATCTGCACTCTTGTCCCATTTCAGCTCTACCACAAGTGCCGGTTTATCCTGAAATTTCTTGCGTGGAATAAATACAATATCCGCAAATCCCTTTCCGCCAGCCAATTCCCTGTGCATTGTATAAAAATTCCTTGCAGCATATAAAGCAAGAGAAATCGTATAACTCAAGGCGTTTTCATCATTATACTGAATATGAGACGTTTCAAAATGAGCCAGTTGTATTCCTTCCGCAACCTGTTGTGGCCGTCTCTGCCAGATTGCATTTAACGTGTCAGCAGATTGCTTCAGCGCAATTGATACCTCGCCCCAGTCCGATGCAGCTACACTGTTAACATACTCATTTCGCACTTCATTATTCGGAATCTTCACCACCTTATTCTCCGAATCATAAGCCAGATACCCCAGATGAATCAACAATGTCAATACATCATCCTCTGTTCGGAAGGTTGTCATATCGTTGGTAAAGCTTCCCGTATTAACCGGAATCCTTTCCCCTGCAATCATGCTCAAAACATCATCCTTCAGGCCATCAAAATTCATATCAATATAAACCTGCAGGGCCTCGAATGTTTCCGTCTGATTCCAGTAATTCTCTATTTTTCCGAAGAGCATACTGTTTACAACAGAACGCGGACTATAAACAGATGCCGCCATAGAAAATGAATATCCATCATACCAGGCTTTTACTTCTTCCATATCCATCCTGTATTTATGGCACAGATATTCCACTTCCACCTCAGTAAAACCCACATACGGTGCAAGAGGGCCTGGATTTATCATGGAAAATTCATCAAACATATTTAATGCAGAATGGGTTCCATATTTCTTTATTGGCAAAATACCCGTCATATACGCTAAGTGAATACATGCCTTATCCTTCAGCAAGTCTCTCAGGAAATCCAGGTATTTCTCCTGTGCTTCCTTATTCTGCCTGAACTCCCTGAAAATACAGTCCCACTCATCTATAATAACAACAAATGGACACTTCTCAGTCTCATAAATATCCTGCATGGATTCCACCAGATCCGTATCGTCAAAATAATCCACATCCGGATATTCTCGCTTCAGATCCCGCAAAACAAGTTTTTTTACCCGGTCAACCAATGCTTCAACACTATCGCTTCTACTCAGAAACTCCTGCATATTCAAAAAAATGGTATTATACTTATTTCTGTACTTTTCAAAATCAGGACTCTCGGATATTTCAAATTTGGAAAATATTTCTCTGGAATCACAGCCTCTGCTGTAATATGCCGTAAGCATATTCGCAGCCATGGATTTTCCAAACCTCCGTGGGCGGCTGACGCAGACATATCCCTGCAATGTATTCATTACCCGATTCGTGTATCCGATCAAACCAGTTTTATCTACATAGATTTCAGAATTTACACTTTTTTCAAAGCTCTCCATTCCCGGATTCAGATATCTGCCCATGATTACCTCCTGTGTCCTACCTCTGACTCTTATATGCTATTATAAGACAAGTTGAAATTTTCAACAACAGGAAACTTCAGCAACTGCACTGCCCCTTCCACAGGTCTTTTCGTGCACATATGCACCTCCAGTTTCCCCTGACAGATGCAGGAAAGAGCTTCCTTCAGCATCGACAGATACCCCGAGGAAGCAGCCTTGGTCAAAATGGAGCCGGAAAGATATACCGGAATTTTCTCACCGGAAAAATGAAGTTCCCGTACTGCGGCATCGATGGAGTATGCCGCGCACTTTATCATCTGATCTGCAAGCGCCTGCGCCTCTGGATTAGAGCGCTCGAGAAGTTCAAAAAAAAGCCAGATGATCTTACGATGCAAAGCTTTACATTCTGCATTCTCCCCTTCTTTCAAATCTGACCATGAATTTATAAAATCGACCTTACTGCCAAGATTCATTGCTTTCACATATTCCATTACCAACGGCGTATTAACATCCTTTAAAATCAGGTTTTCGTAAACCTTGCGATACATCTGCATCACAATCCAGTTTCCGCCTCCTGCGTCCCCTGACCATTCATCCATTCCTGCCAGTTTGATCCGGTTACCTGAAGGATCAATTGCCGCACAGCACATTCCGGTTCCGCAATTAAGAGAAACTCCCCACGCAGCCGGGTTCTCGGCTGCAATGGGGAGATAGCCATCATTAATTGCAAGAAAACGGGAAATGCCAGCTGAAGAGAAGCACGCATCAGCCTGCTGCTGATCCCCGGCAGTATCCAGCCCGGAAATACCAGCCGCTGCAGCCTCAATATCCGAAACAGTCAGACCATTACGCTCCAGCAAAACATCTATGGAAGCTTTTAAAGCCAACGAAACATCTGCCCATCCATTTCCCAGAAGATCATGGTTCAGACAGCCGCCCAGATAGTGATCCACTACCTGGAAATGCTTATCCAGAAGCAGATATTCTGTCTTCGTTCCACCTCCGTCAATTGCAATATACATACTCTATATTCTCCTTATTTTCCTGCAAAAAGAACAACCTTCACAGGTCCGTTTGAATGTCTTCCTGTAAGGGAAACATCCACGATCAGCTCCAGCCGGCTGTCACTAAAGCCCTCTGTACTGATTTCAAATTCTTTTTCCGCACAGGAAAGGTACAGGTTATTCAATGGCAGCTCCGCTGTAGATGCACCCACAGCAGTAACTCCTTCCGGAAGATACAGCCTGATTTTTACCCACTGCTGCTCTCTCATGGTATTGGAATTTACAACCTTAACCTTAAACTTTCTGTTCTCGCCAGGTGTAAAGAAAACAGAGTCCTCATAATCCACCATAACACTAAATGCGGGGAACTGATATCTTGCCACATAGGAAGAAAGAGCACACAGATCACGGATCGGCAATTCCTCTGATTTTCCGTTTCCATTGATCAATGGCAGATAATCTGTTGTCTTATTGCAGAACAGAGCATCTTTTTCCAGGCACTCAATAGTCATTCCGCCCTCTGCAAAAGCATCGCAGAGATCCTGTCCCAGGAAGCCCGGTACCACACGGAGAATACGCTCTGCCAGTTCTGTCGCCGTATCCGGAACCCAGATTCCATGACTTGTTTTATCAATACACATGGTTACAATTTTGTCATCAAGTGGTTTTGTCCATTTCTCCGGAAGTCCGGAAGCACCATAAATAATACCCAGAAGTGCGCCAAGAGTTGCACAGGTACAGTCCGTATCTTCACCGCAGTTATTGGCAATAATAAGACTCTTTCCGAAATCACCTTCTCCGTAGAGAAGACCAAGTACTACAAAAGCAACGTTTTCCGGTGCATCAAAGCCAGGCTCGCCAATCTCCATTCCCTCATTGTTTTCCTTTGGAATCTCACTCAGCTTGTATTCCTGGATACCAAAGGTTCCCGGCGCAGTATTGTGCACGATTTTTCTTGCTTCCAGATAATCAATGCCATTATGATAGCATTCTACGGTTTTACGGATTGCTCTTGCAACAGCGCAGTCCTCCGGAATATAAGAAAGTCCGATATCGATCAATTTCTCACGGTTACTTTCTGCAAATGCCGCACTCTGAAGCGCAGCTGTGAAAATTTCACCATACATTCCCTCGTTTGCATGATCGACAATTGCATCCTCAAATGCATATCTGGTTGCAATTTCCGGATGTCCAGGTGCCAGGCACGCCCAAAGCTCAGAACGGATCCAGCAGCCATTGCTGTTCTTATAAGTATTGTCAACATCACCACACATAGGCGGAACAATTCCTGCCTTAAGGTTCGCCTTGCCAGTTCCATACTCAACCCAGTTCGGGATTACATAGGACAACCAGTACTCACCAAGGATAGACGCATTTACATTTCTGCCGTAGCGCTCAACTGCTGCCAGCCATACAATCTGAAGATCCAGGTCATCATTTGCCGGCGGTCCCATGGAAAGATCCTGAATATAGAAATCCACATCAGGAACCATTCTCTTACACTCAAAAGGTGCGCCAAGAACACCTCCCACATTTTTTCCTGCCCAGCATCCAGCCAGTTTGTCACGGAACTCGTTTAATTTTAAAACCATAATCTTACCTCCCATATATTTCATTTTCGGAACTGCGAGGGAGTAACTCCCACAATCCCCTTAAATATTTTCGTAAAAATACGATAATCACTGAACCCCACTAATTCTGCTACAACAGAAATCGGTTCGTTGGTCTGTCTCAGATATTTTTTCGCCTTTTCCACACGAACCTGGTTCAGGTAGGCATGATATCCACATCCCAGCTCTTTTTTAAACAACTGGCTGATGTAATTCGGGTTCATATTCATATTTTCTGCAAGCAATGTAAGCCGCATATCTTCATCAGAAAGATTTTTATTTACATAATCCACAATCTTTTTCAGGGTATCTGACAGAACCACCTGACGGTTCGGATTCTCCATTACCTTTTTCACAAGCCCCTCTATCACTTCACCAAAAGCATCAAAATCAATTGGCTTCAAAAGGAAATCCGAAACTCGAAGCCTTAGTGCCTCCTGGCAATAAGAGAATTCATCATACCCGGTAACTACGATCATGTAAATGGGATGATCTGCCGGAGCAGTCTCCTGAATGGCACGTATGGCTTCCAGCCCGTTAAGCTTCGGAAGATTGATATCCATAATTACAATATCTGGCTTTAACTCACGGGCTTTCTCCACTGCCTCACGTCCATCCATGGCAGTCCCCACAACCTCACACTGATATTTCTCCCAGTCGAAAAGTAATTTATACCCTTCCAGGATCGCGGCCTCATCATCTGCTAAAAGTACTCTGCAATTATTCATGTCTCCTCACTCGCTGTCTTAATCTTAATTTTTACAGTAGTTCCTCCAGTCTCGTTCCGCATATAGATCACTTCCGCATTCTCCTGATAATAAAGCTTCAGACGGCTGATCACATTGATAACACCCAGGTGGGTACGGTCACCCTCAGTTCTGGTCTGCACACGATAAAGAGCTTCACTGTCCTTTGCATTATACGCATTCAACTCTGCCATTTTGTCATCTGGAATTCCTATTCCATCATCGATCAGCCAGATGTTCAGTTCATTTTTGTCCTGCTCATTTCTATATATTTTAAGAATGATCGTTCCCTGATACCGCCTGTCCTTCAACCCATGCATCAGACTGTTTTCCAGCAGCGGCTGAAGAATAAAGTTGGGAATCTCTATATCCAATGCCCCAGGTTCAATTTCTGAACGATATATAATATCTGAATACCGATAGCACATCAGACTCATATAAGCATCCAGCATTTCTACCTCTTTGCGCACTGCCACCATAGAATCATACACCTTGGTACTTAAACGGTAAAAGCTCACCAGCTTCATCAGCATCTGAGACACTTCCGTATCCTTATTAATAGCAGCTTTCAAACGGATCATATCCAGTGTATTATAAAGAAAATGAGGATTGATCTGCTGCTTCAGATACAGCATTGCCATTTTCTGCTCAGAAATTTCCGCTTTCTGAAGCTCATCCTTTGCCTGATACTCCGAAATGACCAGATCGTTCAGGCGGCGAATCATTTTATTAAAGGAATCCTTCAGTACGCCAACCTCATCCATATATCCCACATCATACTGTCTTGTAAGATCTCCAGGCTGGAAATTCTGAATATCCAACGAAAAATCCGTAAGCCTTTTCAGATTTTTTCTGGTAAAACCATATGCACAGAACAATACAAAAAGCGCACTCATCACCGTGATCACAATACAGGTTATCACCAGAATGCTCAGTTCATCATAAATAGAATCATAATTTTTCAGCGTGATCAGAAGCATATTGCTGTAATCAGAACGCTGGTAGGCACAGAGATACTTTTCCTGATTCAGAATCAGGCTAAAAGATCCTTTTGCACCATTCACCTGTTCCAGAAGCTCTGGATAAATGTCCTCGAGATTATTGCTAATAATTTTCTCGTTAGAACTGCATGCAACATTATTATTTTCATCAGCAACAATATAGGAAATATTATCTTCCAGATAATTGCTGCATATTTTCTGTAAAGTAAGGATAGGCGTACGCAGTGCAATGTAACCGATAACTTCGAACGGTGAAAAGCTGCGAATGGGACGGACCAGATAAATATTATTCTCCTGGAAAATGTTCTTTGTATAAGTCTGTGTGTAGTTAAATCCCTCAGGCAGCGTACCCACATACATATGGCATCCCGAAATATTTGTAGAAAGGTCAGAATTTATCTTTACATCTTGAAAAAAAGATTCTACATTCCAGTCAAATCCCAAAAATGGATTCCAGGTATCACTGTAAAACACCATATCCTCATTATTAAAAATATAAATTCCCCGCACATCATCCCTGATTGAAATCATAGAAGAATAGAGTTTTTTAAGATACTCTTCGTTCTCCATTTTCTCATCAAAAGAATAATCAGTACCTTTCAGAATATCCTGCACCGTCTGATCGGAAAACGCGATCAGCGAAACCCTTCCCATATCTTTCAGAGTATTATCAATCGAACTTAGAGTATTGGAAATATAGACCTTCATCATCTGTGCATCCCGGTCAATATGGTACTCCACATTCAGCTTTAAAGTTGCCACAATACTTAAGATACAGGCAATGATAAAGATTCCAATATTCGTAATGCTGATACGTTTCACAATACTAAGCGTTTTGTGCGAAGAATTTTTTTTCATAAAACAGGCCGTCCTTTAGCTTAACCCTTCACAGCTCCTGCAGTAAGTCCTGCCATCAGCTGCCGGGATGCAAAGATATAGAAAACCGCAATCGGCAAAAGACAGATAATACACGCTGCAAACAGGTTATTAATAGTAAAGCCGGAACTGGAAGTTGTCTGTGCAAACCGAAGCGGCACAACAGAAAGCGGCTGTTTCGAAGTATCATTAACGAAAATGATCGCCATCTGAAGTTCATTCCATGCAGATAAAAAGGTCTGGATCAGTACAAAAACAAGACCTGGTTTTGCAATTGGAAGCATGATCTGTATAAATGTAGTCCATTTATTTGCACCATCGATTTTCGCTGCATCGATCAGTTCATCCGGCAATGCATTGTAGTAGTTGGTCAGAACCATAAGATTAAAGCAGGCACTTGCCGTAGCATATGGAAATACCAATGACCATCCGGTATTGTTCAGATGAAGTCCCCTTACGATCTGATAAAGCGGAAAGATTAATGCAGATGTAGGGATCATCATACCTGTAAGAATCAGATAATAAACAGCCTGCTTATGTGGAAATTCCAGTTTGGAAAATGCGTATGCTGCCATGGAAACTACAATTGAGACAACAATAAGCGTTCCTCCTACCACAATAATACTTGTAATAATATTAGGAAGCAAGTTGAAATACTCAAATACTTTTGTATAGTTTCCAAGTCCATTAACTGCCAGGGACTTTTCTACCATCAAATACAGTGGAAAGACTAAGATAACCAGCAGAATCACACAGATAACCTGAGTAACTATTTTATAAGATAGTGAATTTTTCATCGGCTAGTTCATCTCCTTCCTGTCTTTTTTATAATAGATTTTCAACTGAATAACGGTCAGCACCATAGCAATCAAAAACATAAATACAACAATGGTGGAAGCCTGTCCCTGTTGAAACGTACTAAATGATTTCGTATATATATATGTAGAAAAAGTCTCAGTAGCATGTGCCGGTCCACCATCAGTCAATACATAAGAAAGATCGAAAAACTTCAGCGCACCCAGAATGTCCAAAATAATCAGGGTAATGTGAGTACCGCGAAGAAGTGGGAAAGTTATGTAAATAAACTGTTTAAAGCTGCCTGCACCATCAATAGTCGCTGACTCATAAAGATCCTGTGGAATGTTCAGCATGTTGGTGTAATACATCAACATACTATAACCGGTCCACTGCCAGATATTTACGAACAAAAGACATGCAAGTGCGGTCTTCGGTGTTGCAAGCCATTGCTGACAGAGAAAATCCAGATGAAGTGCCCGCAGGATCACATTCAGGTAACCACGGTTTGTTTCGAAAATTTTCGAAAATACAGTACCAACAATTGTGGAGGTACAGATTGCCGGAAGATAAAAAAGGATTTTATAGAACCCGGAAAACTTTATCTTTCTGATGAAAAAGGATGCCAGCATAAGTCCAAGTGCTGACTGAACAACCGTAGTGGTTATTGCAATAATGACAAAATTTCGAAATGTTTTCTGCATTACAGGATCAGCCCAGAGCTTTTTGTAGTTTGCGAAACCTACGAAAACTTTTTCTACGCTGATTCCATTCCAGTCATAGAAGCTGATGACAATGTTATAAATAATAGGATAAGCAAAAAAAACAAGAAACAATGCCAAAAGGGGAAGTACAAACAGAAAGCTGGTAAAGCAATCTTTCCTTTTTCGAGCTGAGGCCATGATTTTCCTCCTTTTTTATAAAAGGCTGCCCAAAGTGAGGGCAGCCTTTTTATACTTAATAAAATTTATCTTTCCTGTGCCTGGGAAGCTGCTTCAATCGTCTCTGCTGCCTCTTCTGGTGTAACATCTCCCAGAGCAAGTTCTGTAAGCTCATTGCTGATTGTCTCTTTCAGCTCTGCATAAGCCATTTCTCTGTATCCGCCTACATTATTTTTACCCTGCTCTACACAGTATTCAAGATTTTCAGTACCATTCTCGTTCAGACCTTCTACATTAAGCTCCATGTCGTTACGTGCCGGCATGTACTGTAACTGTCCGTTTACAAGAGTATCTGCGCCTTCATGAATCATCCAGTCAACAAATGTCCATGCAGCATCTTTAACCTTGGACTGATTGTTGATTGCCAGAGATACATCAACAGCTTCTTCCACTGGTGCAATCTTTCCATCGTTATTCCAATCCATTAAGAATATCTTATGGTTTGCACCTTCACTGTTATAAACTTCCTGGCTCTGCTCATCACTATCCATGTAAGCGCCAAGTGCCCAGGAACCATTGAGAATCATAGGAATGGAACCTTCCTTCTGGTACATATCAGTGGAATCTGTATACATTCCTACGCCAAGTGCTCCATCCTGGAAAACACTGTCTGTAAAGCAGTTCTGCCAGATCTGGAAGGACTGAACCAGGTCCTCATCTGTAAATGGAGTCTCGCCTTCAATTGCGGAATACAGCTTCTCAGTATTAATATCAGCTGCAATATTCATCCAGGTATCAATGTTGATCCAGGAATCTTTTGCTCCAATTACCAGAGGATATTCACCATTGTCACGGAATGTCTGGCATACTTCTTTCAGTTCATCATAGTTGGTCGGAAGCTCCAGATTATATTTATCAAAGTAAGACATGTTTGCCCATACATATCCGGCATAGCTGAGTCCCAGAGGAACTGCGTAATATTCGCCGTCATCACCCTGAAGAAGGGACATTGCATATTCATTGAAATTAGAGGTCCAGTCATCACCGTATTTCTCAGCCATATATGGGGTCAGATCTTCTTCGAAGTCACGGAATTCTTTATACATTGCTCCGGTCTGAACTCCATAAACATCTGCAGCATCTCCTGCTGAAAGATCAACTTTCAGCTTCTCTACATGATCTGTATACGGCATAAAAGTATAATCAATCTGAATGTCCGGATGCTCCTCTTCGAATTTCTCCAGCATTGCATGTGTATATTCCTCATCCCCTGGGTTCCAGGTCTGGAATTTTACAACTGTTTTCTCTCCGCCGTCGCCCTCTGCGAAGACCATCTGTGCCGGTACAAGTGAGGCCATAACGCCTGCCATTAAGATGCATACCATTTTCTTTTTCATGTTTTAATTCTCCTTTCATTTAAGAATCACGTTTGTTTTATTTGACTATAATTTACCATTTGCACGAGTAATCTGATAGTCATTTTTGTTATAAAAATGTGTCAAAAAATTAGTTTTTTGTAAAAAATAGTTTCACAAGCTCCATTCTCTTTTTCTTGATTTTGTGATATTATAAAACAGCCGCATAAAACAAGTCCCTAACTCTATCTTCAAAAAAATAGTGCGCATAACTCATCACTGAAGTAACGAGAATGCGACGCACAGTTATTCAAAGTTTTAATTCATGAATTTTCAGTTGACGCCCTATAAAATAGGGTGTAGTATGGTAATATAACTGATAGAAAGGTGGATACTAATGACAAGAACTTTTATTGAAGTTCCCCTTTTTACCAAACGCTGGAAAGAAATTGGTCTTAATGATAATGATTTGCGTTCTTTGCAAATCATGTTATTAAAGGATCCAGAATCCGGTCCTGTTATGGAAGGAACTGGTGGAATCCGTAAAGTTTGTTTTCCTCTTGAAAATAAAGGGAAAAGCGGAAGTGTACGTGTCTGTTATACAGATTTTGCAGAATATGAAATGCTTTATCTGATTACAGCGTTTGAAAAAAAGGAGCAGGAAAATCTTTCTACAGAAGAGAAAAATGTGCTTAGAAAATTGGTAAAATCTTAAAAAAATGAGGCTGCCAAGAACAGGAGTTGATCTTTATGAGTACATTATTTGATGATTTAAAGCAAGGCTTGCAAGAAGCAATTGCATATGAAAAAGGTCAAGGCACTGCACGTATTAAGACTTATACGATTGCACCTGTAAAGGAATATTCCAGTGCAGAAATCCGAGACATCAGGATGAAAGCAGGAATGACGCAAAGTGTTTTTGCTGCATATATGGGCGTATCCAAAAAAACAGTTGAGGCCTGGGAAGGAGGACGGACTCATCCTTCCGGTCCAGCGTTCCGCTTATTGGAAATGTTAGCTTCCGATGAGCTGGAGGAAACCAATTATGTAGTGGCAAAATAACAGCTTCCATTAAAGGGTCTGGTTCTCACCAGACCCTCAAGAGCTTTGATTATCCACTGGACAGAAAAATGTAGGCGGTGCCACCTTTCGGTGAACACCAGCCTACATTTTTCTGAGGTTTTTTCAAAATTTTATAGCAATTTCTATCTTCAGCTTAATTTATTAACCGCTTCTGCCAGTTTCAGATACTCCTGGTAATGTTTCTTATACCAGTCTTTCTTCTCAGAATCCGGTTTGCAAATCTTAATACATTTCGCTGCCATATGCTCTGCTGCCACTTCCAATGTCTCGTAAATTCCAGCTCCCACAGCGGCATACATAGCGGCTCCCTGTGCACATGTCTGGTCACTGTCCAGAATGTGTATCTCACGTCCGCTTAAGTCAGACAACATCTGCATAACATAAGGTGATTTCTTGGAAATTCCACCTACCGCGATCACCTTTTCAATATCAATTTCCTGTTTCTCGAAACCTTCAATCAGACGGTACAGACCACATACGGCTCCAAACACAAGACTGCGGTAGAGATACGGCGCATCCATTCCCAGCGATAATCCGGAAATGGCAGATCTCTGGAAATCGTCTGTATTTGGATAACGGCGCCCATTAAACCAGTCCAGTGCAATTGGGAATGGCTCTTCCGGAAGTTCTTCCGCCTTCTTCTGCAGCATAATCAAAATCCGATCTTCGACTTTTTTGTATAGTTCATCTGAAATACCAGAATTCTCATCAGCTGCAAGTTCTGCCAGCGGCCACTCCAACAGCCTCTTAAACCATGCAAATATATCTCCAAAAGCCGCCTGTCCGGTCTCCACGCCTACGTATCCAGGCAAAATGGAATTCTCAGCCTGTCCACAGTACGCCTGAATATCTTTTCCCTTCAGGTTCTCCGGCTTCTCCACGAACATATCCACACAAGAAGTTCCCATCGTACATACAAAAGTCTTCTTCTGAATACCAGCACCCACAGCGCCTGCATGAGCATCAAAAGAGCTTCCTGAAATCACAGTACTCTCTTTTAATCCCAGTTTCTTAGCCCATTCCGGACAAAGAGTTCCAACCTTCACAGTAGACGGCTGCGGTGCATTTCCATACCGCTCGCGAACCTGTACCAGATACGGATCTAGCTGTTCCAGAACAGAAGCTGCCGGCAGACCGTTCCACTCGCTGTGCCACAAAGCCTTATGACCAGCTGCACACGCACTGTGGTAAATTTTCTCCGGTCTTGTTTCCCCGCAAAGAATACCAGTCATCCAGTCACAATGCTCCTCCCAGGTATAAGCTGCCTGGCGGATTGCTTCATCATGTCTCACTGCATAAAGGATTTTTGCCCAGTACCATTCCGCACTGTAATCTCCCTGGTATTTGGTATAGTCATTCTCACTGTTGTTTCTGAATAACTTGTTTATCTCGTCCGCCTCAGCAGCTGCAGCGTGATCCTTCCAGAGGAAAAACATGGCGTTTTCATTCTCTGCAAACTCATCAAGCAGCGCCAGCGGAGTTCCATTTTTATCTACCGGAACCGGAGTGGAACCAGTAGTGTCCACTCCAATTCCAATCACATGATCTTTCTGCTCTTCGGTAAGCTCTGCCAGTGCTGTCGTAATGCATTTTTCCAAAGATTCCAGATAATCTAATGGATGCTGGCGGAAAATGCTGTGCTCCGGATGCTGATAGAGTCCAGCTTTCCAACGTGGATAACAGGCAACACCCTGTCCAACATTTTCCCCAGTCTCTGTATTTACAATAAGCACACGAACAGAATCACTTCCGAAGTCAACTCCAATTACATAACTTTCTGCCATTTGCTTAACCGTTTCTTTCCTGTAATTATTTTCTGGAAATTGCTTTCTTTGCTTTCTCAGCAATATTCTCAGGGGTTAATCCGTAATGTTTCAGCAGTTCTGCCGGAGAAGCGGAATGTCCAAATGTATCCTGAACTCCAACAAACTCAGTCGGAATACTCTTGTTCTGAACCAGAACTTCTGCAACAGCTGCTCCAAGTCCGCCGATCACATTGTGCTCTTCTGCTGTAACAATTGCACCGGTCTCTTCTGCTGCTTTGAGAATGATATCACGGTCAATCGGTTTAATTGTATGCATATCAATAACTCTTGCACTGATTCCCTCAGCCTCCAGAAGTTTCTGTGCTTTCAGAGCTTCCTGAACCATAAGGCCACATGCAATGATTGTAACGTCTTTACCATCTTTCAGCTGTACGCCTTTGCCAATCTCGAATGAGTAATTCTCAATTGTATCAGTTACACACTCAACTGCCGGACGCCCTGTACGGAAATAGCATGGTCCCTGGAAATCAAGCATAGCCTTTGTTGCAAGACGAGTCTCATTTGCGTCACATGGAACAATTACAGTCATTCCCGGAATTGTACGCATAAGGCTGATGTCCTCAAGAGCCTGATGGGTTGCACCATCCTCACCAACTGTAAGGCCAGCGTGGCTTCCTACTACCTTTACATTTAATCCTGGATAGCAGACATTGTTTCTTACCTGGTCATAAACACGGCCTGCTGCAAAAATAGCGAATGTATGTACCAGAGCAGTTGCTCCACATGTTGCAAAACCAGCTGCAACATCTACCATGTTTGCCTCAGCAATACCGATGTTGTAAAAACGTTCCGGATATTTCTCTGAAAAATAAAGTGTCATGGTGCATTTCTTTAAGTCTGCGTCAAATACATAGATGTTCTCATCTGCACCAAATTCAGCTAATGCACGTCCATATGCTACTCTTGTTGAAATATTCTCTCCCATTTTATCAGTCCTCCAGTTCCGCAAGTCTAGCATCCAATTCAGCAAAACATGCCGGCCACTGTTCCGGTTTTGGCTGTCCGCCGTGGAAGTCAACATTATTTTCAAATAAGGAAACGCCTTTGCCTTTAATAGTATGTGCTACGATTGCAGTAGGTTTTCCGGTTACTACAGAAGCAAGCTCTACAGCGTCTGCGATCTGCTCTACATCATGTCCGTCGATTTCGATCACATTCCAGCCAAATGCTTTGAATTTGTCACCGATCGGGTATGGAGACATAACTTCTTCCAGAGAGCCATCCAGCTGAAGATTGTTATTATCTACAAATGCGATCAGATTATCAGCTTTATAGAAGCCTGCACACATAGCAGCTTCCCAAACCTGGCCTTCCTGAATTTCACCATCTCCCATGATACAGAATACACGGTTTCCAGTCTTATTTGCTTTTGCATACATAGCCATTCCAAGAGCCGTGGAAAGTCCCTGTCCAAGAGAACCCGCAGACATATCAACACCTGGCACATGAATCTCTACATGTCCGGAAAGATCACTGTCCAGTTTACGGAATGTAGAAAGATGTTCTACCGGGAAAAATCCCTTGAGAGCTAATGTTGCATACATTGCCGGTGAGCAGTGTCCTTTGGAAAGAACAAGTCTGTCACGGTCTGGCTTGTCCGGGTTTGCCGGATCTACATTCATTTTGTCGAAATACAGTACTGACATAATATCACAGATGGAGAAAGATCCTCCAATATGTCCGGAACCTGCAGTCTGGATTGTCTGCAAAGCTGTTTTACGAATTTTTGCAGCCCATAACTCCAACTCTTTTTTCTTCTTGCTGTCCATTTGTTTAGTCTCCTTTTTGAATTTATATGATTATTTTGCTGCGTTCTGTTTTTTCTGTTTCACCATATCAACATAAACTGCTGCGATGATGATAATTCCCTTTAATACAAACTGCCAATAAGAGTTGACATGCATTAAGTTTAATCCATTTGAAATAAGTCCGATGATCAGAACACCGATCAGAAGTCCACCTACAGAACCTGTACCACCGAAGAAAGAGGTTCCACCAAGTACCGCTGCTGCAATCGCATCTGTCTCATAACCTTCGCCTGTGGATGGCTGTCCGGAAGCAAGACGGGAAGCAAGAACTACACCGCAGAAGCCAGCAAGCGCACCACTGATTGTCCATACAAGAATTTTAATCTTCTTTACATTAATACCGGAGAAACGAGCGGATACTTCGTTTCCACCAACTGCATAGATATGACGTCCTGTCTGGGTTTTATTAAGGAAGAAATAGTCCAGGATCAGGAAAATGATCATATATACAACTGGAAGCGGAACTGGTCCAAGAGAACCCTGTCCGATTTTTGCGAAACCATCGTTACCATAAGCTGTTACAGGAGATCCGTTTGCTACCAGATAAGCAGTACCACGACAGAGGGACTGCATTGCCAGTGTTACAACGAATGGATGGATTCCTGTGTAAGCAACAATTACACCATTCAGTAAACCGATTACAACACCAATCAGAATACCCATAAGAACAGCAAGCTGTACCGGGAATCCCCACCACTGGAAAGCTGCAACGGTCATAACACCACTCAACGCTGCAAGTGCACCACCGGTCAGGTCAATACCAGCAAGGATGATTGCCATCTGAACACCGATTGCAAGGAAGCAGTTTGTTGCACATGTTCTTAACAGGTTAAGAATGTTTTTCTGTGTCAAAAAGTTATTTCCAAAGATGGAAAAGATTACGCAAAGAATTGCTAAGCCTAATAAGATTCCCCAGTTCTGGGAAAAATAGTTTTTTACAGCCCGGCCTACGTAGCTCTGTGATTTTTTATTATTCATTGTTGGATACCCCCATAGCGTACTTCAAAATCCGTTCCTGATCATACTCATCGTGACTTAACTCACCCATGATGTGACCTTCTCTCATGATCATCATTCGGTCACTCATGTTCATTACTTCAGGCATCTCTGAAGAAATCAGAATGATTGCCAGTCCCTGTTTCGCCAGGTTGTTGATGATGGTATAAATCTCTGCTTTTGCACCGACATCAATTCCTCGAGTCGGCTCATCCAGGATCAGAATCTTCGGATCAGTAGCCAGCCATTTCGCCAGCAGTACTTTCTGCTGATTTCCACCAGAAAGAGTAGAACAGTTTACAAGAGATGAAGGAGTCTTAATGTGAAGTTTCTCGATTCCGTCCTCTGTGATCTCATCTTCTTTTCGGGTATTTACTACCAGATTCTTAATGAAACGATCCAGTACAGCAAGTGTAGTATTGAACTTGATGGTATTGTTTAACAAAAGACCTTCTGTCTTTCTACTCTCTGGAACAAGGGCAATACCATGTTTCTGCATGTACGCCGGATCATGTTTCTTTGTTTTTTCTCCGTTCAGATAAATCTCTCCGGAATCCATAGGATCAAGTCCCATGATTGCTTTCATAAGCTCAGATCTTCCGGCCCCTACCAGTCCGTAGAAACCAAGTATCTCTCCGCTTCTTACCTGGAAGCTGCAGTCGATTGCTCTTTTTCCTGCATTAATGTTCTTAACTTCCATCATGATGTCGCCTGGTTTATTATAAGTACGAACATAGTAGTTACCCAGGTCCCGACCTACCATCAGGGAAATCAGCTCACTCTCTGAACATTCAGCTGACTGACGTTCTCCCATAAATTCTCCATCTCGCATAATGGTAACTGCATCACAAAGCTGGAATACCTCTGCCATCTTATGTGTGATGAAGATAATGCCCATTCCCTGTTTCTTAAGGTCTCGTACTGTATCAAACAACACATCTACCTCTTTTTCAGAAAGAGAAGATGTCGGTTCATCCAAAATTAAAATCTTCGCATTCAGTGAAAATGATTTTGCAATTTCCACCATCTGCTGCTGTCCAATAGAAAGTCTTCCTACAAATTCATTTGGGTCTACATCAAGACCAACTCTCTCAAGAAATGGTCTTGCGGCTTCTGCCATTTTATCTTTACTTACCATACCAAAAGAGTTCTTCATCTCTCTTCCAAGAAAGATGTTCTCTGCAATTGTAAGATATGGCTCCAGCGCAAGTTCCTGATGGATAAATGCAACTCCCAGAGCCTGAGATTCATGAATTGAATGGATTGCTACTTTTTTTCCTTCAATATAAATGTCTCCTGAATCAGCCGGAAAAACACCGCCCAGAACATTCATCAGTGTGGATTTACCGGCTCCGTTCTCACCCATAAATCCCATAACCTCTCCGGCGTGAACTGTGATTGCTGCATTATTCAACGCTTTAACACCGGGGAAAGTTTTTACTATGTTTTCCATACGTAAAAGTTCTTTTTGCATATTTGTGCTCCTCTGAAAAACTGCCAGAGATTTCACTCTCTGGCAGCCAGTTTTCATTCCTGTCTTCCGATATTTCGAGACAATAACGGATTATGGATTACTGCCAATCTGTTACATCGAAATCAGCAATATTGTCTTTGTTGATCAGAACTACGTCTACAGTCTGGTCATGCTCTACTTCTTTACCTTCCAGAGTATCGATTGCTGCGTCAAGAGCTTTCTGTCCGATTACAGATGGCTGCTGAGCTGCAGAAGCTGTAGCAGAACCGTCAGCAACATATCCCATGAAGTCCGGGTTACCATCAACACCATAGATCAGGATGTCATCTTTGCCTGCTGCCTGAGCGGCCTGTACACATCCAAGAGCGCCCATATCATTGATGCAGAAGAATGCTGCAAGGTCATCATCAGCTGTTAAAACATCTTCTGCTGCTGTCATTGTCTTAGCTGTGTCACCTTCTGTATCTGTTGTAGATACGATTTCGAAGTAATCACCAACTGTATCAAGGAAGCCCTGCTCACGCTGTACACAAGCTGTTCCGGATGGCTGATCCATAACTGCGATCTTGGAACCCTCGTCCAGTTTGCTCATCATATCTTTTGCACACTCAACACCTGCTTTGTAGTTATCGGAAGCGATAATACTAACAACTTTGTCGGATGCATCAACTGCTGTGTCTACGTTGATAACCGGGATTCCAGCATCTTCGCAAGCCTGAAGAGCCTCTGTTACTGCTGTACAATCCATAGGAGCAAGGATGATCGCATCAACTTCCTGAGCGATTAAGTCGTTTACGTAGTTGTTCATGGTTGCCTGATCGCTGTTTGCATCAACTGTTACAAGCTGGGAATCAACGTCCATTCCTTTTGCTTCCATCTCTTCTTTGATACCGCCAAGCATTGCGGTCCAGAATGGGTTGTTCATTGTGGTCGGTACATATGCGATTGTGTAGTCGTTTCCAGCTGCATCATCAGATGCATCGTCTGCAAATACAGTTGCGCTTCCCATTGTTGTCATTGCCATTGCCAGTACCATTGCTAATGCGAGATTTCTTTTTTTCATTTCGATTCTTCTCCTTTTTTTACGTTTCTGCTCATTTATTTTATCTTCTGATTATAACTTTTCGAAAAGATGTTCATGGACTCCGGATTCCATTAGCAGGTTCCCATATTTTGTTATAATCAGATGATCAGTACATGTTTCACTGCCCGATTTCAGGCTGGTTTCCACCGCGCATCCTTAGCGCTTCGGATCAGATCAAATATATTATCTCTTCTGCAGAGATTATCAAATGTATAGTAAAATCCACCCAACAGGAAAGATTCCTGACTGATTTTTGAATATCTTATAGAAGCATTTTCTTCCACAAATGCAGGTACAAAATTTCGAATAGCCTCCCGGATTTTGTTTACAAAATCTTTTGTATCCGGATAATCAGGTCCAATAATGATGCAATCTGGATTGATCAGATAGATAATATTGGCAATTCCATATCCCAGCATCCAGGCTACTTTATGTACTGCCCATGTGGCCAGCGCATCCCCTTTCCGGTATGCATCAAATACATCCAGATATGTACTTTTCTCATTTAAAATAGTGTCTGGAAATTCGAATAACCTTTCTTTCACATATCGCGCCGCGCTTTCTGAACCTGCACAATATTCAAAGGTTCCTTTATTTCCCCTTGCCTGGTTATAATTGATTCCCATGTAACCACCTTCACCGGCAAGCCCCAAATGACCATTCATAATATTCCCATTTACAACACATCCAGTACCAATACCAAATCCTCTGGATCGTACCACTACCAGACTTCCCCGCTCCTGACCTTTGATTTCCTCTGCACATCTCCATTCTGCGTAAGCGGAAAGTTTGGCGTCATGCTTGATCATAACCTTTCTGCCAAGTGCTTTTTCAAGTTCAGCTTTCACATTGATCTGGCTCAGCTCTTCGAATTCGGAAACCATGAAGATTTCTTCGTTCTTCTCCGGTCTGTTGATAAACAGTCCAGGCACTGCCAGACAAATTCCTAGGATACGGTTATTTCCATATTCATTTGCCATTTTCACCGCATCGGCTTTCAGGTTTTCAACAATTTCCCGGAAGCCATTCTCTTTTTGAAAATTGCAGCAGCTGTGTTTGATCATATTGCCGCTAAGATCAAAAATCGCCAACTGGTAATCCTTACGGGTAATTCCTATGGACATTGTATAAATGTCATCCAGTTTCAAATTAAGCTTCTCACCTCTTCGTCCAGCGGCAGTCTCACCATTTACTTCAACAATCCCCATTTCAAAAAACTCATTGATAATGTTGGTGATCGTTGCTTTCTGCAGGTTTAACTCTACGGCTAACTCTGCTCTGGTCATCATGCCTTTCTCCTGAAGAGTTTTAAAAACAAGGATCCGATTGTTCTTCTGCATCTCCATGCTATTCATTCCACGTCTCATTGCTGTCCCTACCTTTTGTGTTTTTTTATTAAACTTAAGACTGATGTGTTCGAATCATTAACACTCTGTAATGTTCATTTCTCGTCTCCTTGTATTAATTATATTAACGCAAATCCCCCTAGTAGTCAATCATTTTGTGTTAAATTAATGAACAAATTTCGTGTATTAAGTTTGTGCATGTTTTATATTTTTCCATTTTTGTCACGTAGAGTTCATTCGTTGAACATTATGCAATTATAAAGGTTCCCATTTCCGTTCATTTGGTTATAAACTTGTGTTCATAGAAAATCTTTTGTGTGTTCATCATTTGAATTCTAATCTGATTAGTTCTATTATACGGCAGAAAGAAAATATGGGCAATGAATAACAAAAATTAAAATAATCCATACCGCACAAAAGGCAATGAACCATTTCTGGTTCATTGCCTTTTATTTTACCTACACTGTAATTGCAAATAATAACAATAAAATTTATCCTCCTTCTCTTCAAAAGAAGCCATAGTGTTCCACCTCAATTTGACCTCTACAACCGTAACCCTTTAATATCCTTAATCCGTGATAAGATTGTATTGCAGCTGCAGCTGATAATGCCGGGCAGTGTATCAATGACGTTGTGCAGGAAGTGTTCCATTTCATCACTTGATGAAGCAACTGCATGTACATGCAATTTATCTCTTCCTGTGACACGATAAATCTGTGTGACTGTATCATCTTTGTATAAAATATCCGTCACCTGTGACAAATGATCTGGTTTTATTTCAATTTCAAAATAACAGGATACAGCCCCACTGATTTTTTGAGGATTTATTATTGTTGTATATTCTTCAATTATCCCTTTTTTCTCCATAGCCTGAATCCGGGCTTTTACTGCCACTCTGGAAATGCCAGTTTCTTCACCGATATCCGAGTAGGAGATACGTGCATTTTCTATAAGTAACTGGATAATCTTCTGATCCAGTTCATCTAAATTATCCAGGTACATAAGTGCCCTCCTGTAAAATAATATACGCCAGCTTTATTCGATTTCCCAACCAGCTTTACGGCACAATCTCAAGCCAGTAGCCATCTGGATCTACGATGAAATAGATTCCCATTGCTTCATTTTCGAAGCAAATGCAGCCCATCTCTTTGTGCTTCTTGTGCGCCGCCTCGTAATCCTCCGCCTGGAATGCCAGATGGAATTCGCATTCACCCAGATTATATGGCTGTGGATGATCCTTAAGCCAGGTAAGTTCCAGCTCAAAATCACTTACATCGTTACTCAGATACACGATGATAAAATCATCGGTAGTCTTTCTTCTCACCTCGTGCAGATCAAGGGCCTCATTGTAAAATTTAATAGATCGGTCCAGGTCTGACACATTGTAGTTTTCGTGAATCATCTTAAATTTCATACTTCTTCTCCTTTTGTACATTCTGTGTTTCTAATGCGAGACTTATATTGCGGATATTCGGTAATAAACCGCTTAATTACACTGGTATCATTCCAGTAATGCATTGGAAAAATGACATTGCAATCTACATTTTTAAGGAAATACAGGATCCCGTCGGCATAGTGATCTCCCTGCCGCGGATCTAAGGGAACAAATGCAGCATCAAAATGCATACCCTTAATTTTCCTGATCTCTGCACGATACGCAGAAGTAAGTCTCTGGTTGTCAGCTTTCGGCTCACCATCCCAATACCAGTCATTTAAGTCACCGGCATGATAAATGGTGCCTTCCTTTGTTTTGACAATGAATGCGACACCACTATCGTTAGACAGCAAGGTATCAACTTCAGTACCATTATCCAGATTATAAGTCTGATCATGATAAACATATGTGATCTTCAGATCCGATAAATGATTCCTTTTTCGTATATCATTCGCCAGGACTGCCTGATAAGTCATCCCCATATCCTCAAGAATCCCAAAGATTTGTGGGTTAAAATGATCCTCGTGGAAATGGCTGCAAAAGACGATTACTTCTTTTTCCTTGTCAAGGTGCGGCAATTCACCCTTGTAATAATCAAAAATATAGTAGCAGTCTCTGGTCTCAATTAAAAATCCACTGTGGTTAATGTAAGTAATTTTCATGATGCCTCCCTCATTTCCCGCGTTCTCTTTCAGCTATTTCTGACGCAACACGTTGAATGAAAAACTTTTTCCTGTAGCATGTTTGAAAAAAGCTTTCTGCAAAATACAGCCGGATACTATAGACTTGATGATCTCCTGAGCGCCACATAGGATATTAAAAAGTTCGCAAACCAACCTGCTGGTACAGCAAGCCAGACGAATTCAATACCAAAACGCGGTGCAAAAATCAAGGCAACAGACAGACGAATCGCCAGGTTTACCATGTTTGCAATAAGGAACGGACGCATGATTCCAAGACCACGAAGGACTCCATCGGTTGCCATTTTGATTCCCATAAAGATGAAAAAATAACCAATCCATCTCATATAATCCCCGGATACCTGATAGGCCAGGGCGGTTCCGTCTTTACCAAGAAACAGCGAGGAAATTTGCGTATGCAGCGTTTCAATAACGATGAAAGCAAGTGCTGCAAAGCACACATCCAGCACCAATGCAGCCTGATAGCCTTTTTTGATACGCTGGGGTTTGTTTGCGCCCAGGTTCTGGGAAACATATGGCGAAACTGCATTACCGATAGATACAAAAATCAGGGAAAAAACATTCTCTACCCGCATCGTCGCCGCATATCCCGCAAGTGCCTGTGTGCCGAAGGGATTTACAACTGCCTGCACGATCATCATACCAATAGACACTGTAGACTGCTGGAGAACTGACGGAACTGCAATCTGAAGCATGGAATGTAGCTCCTTCCAGTCAAATCGTTGAAAAGGGCTCTTATATCGCCGCATCCGATATAAGAAAATCAGAAGCGAAAACACGGCGGAAATACCTTGTGCAATCAAGGTTGCAAGCGCCGCACCCAACACGCCGAGATCAAGACCAGCCACCATCCAGAGATCCATAAAAATATTTAAGACTGACGAAAATATCAGGAGTCCCAGTGGAATTTTTGATTCGCCTATGGAAGTAAACATCGTTGAAAGAATGTTGTACATAAACAAAAAAGGAAAGCCCACGAAATAGACCCGCAAATACAGCACTGCGTCATCCTGTATATCTGCAGGGGTTTGTAACGCGCTCATCATCCAATGGGAAAAGCAAAAGCCAAAAATACCAAGGACTATGCTTAGGATCAAAAAACTAAACAAAGACGTTGACACGATGGTTTTCATTTTTCCATACTCCCTGGCACCGAAATAACGGCTCACGAGCACACCGGCACCCACACCGGCACCCAGTGCCACACAAATGAAAACATTGGTCAGCGCTGCACATGCACCGACAGCTGCAAGTGCGGAGGAGCCCACAAACTGACCGACGATAATGGAGTCAGCCATATTGTATATTTGCTGAAAAAAACTGCCAAGAATCATCGGCATTGCAAAGACCGTCAGCGCTTTAAGAGGCGCATCTGTGATTAAATACTCATCTTTTGACATTATCATATGCCTCCACATGTTTCATAATTTCATTTATTCTTCCCTTCATAAAAATTTATTTGTTTATTCGAAATGTAAGTTTTAAGTTACGTTCCGAAACAATTATATGTGGTTGCAACGAATAAGTCAAGTCGCCGTTTACTCTTAGTTACTGGTCACCCCGTGACCAGTAACACGCTTCGCGATGCACAGAAATCATGCATTCGCATGATTTCGCGCTGAGATTCTCGGGTTTTCTGTGAACTTTGTTCACAAAAAACACCTCGCGGAACGTTACCAATGAACAGTAACACTGATCTTTCACCTTATATACTTTGCTATCACCGGTAAAAGTACATTCATATCAATTGGTTTTGCCACATGATCATTCATTCCCATCGATATTGCCTTCTGCCTGTCCTCTGCGAAGGCGTTTGCTGTCATTGCAATAATGGGGATGGAGGCTTTTTTCTCATCTTTCATTCTGCGTATCCTGGCTGCAGCATCATATCCATCCATCACCGGCATCTGAATGTCCATAAGAATCATATCATAATATCCGGGAACTGCTTTCTCCAGCTTATCCAGACACTCTGCTCCATCCTTCGCACGATCTACAACGATCTTTTCTTCCGCAAGCAGTTCTATCGCAATCTCTGCATTCAGATCATTATCCTCTGCAAGAAGAATACGTTTTCCTTCCAGCTTTTCTAATACATCTGGCTGTTCAGATATCTGATCCCTATATACATCCGATTCTGATGCCATATCAAAAGAAATATCTACCGTGAATTTTGTCCCGACACCTTGCGTGCTCTCTACCTGGATGCTTCCTCCCATCAGCTCAATCATGGATTTCACAATAGGAAGGCCCAGTCCTGTACCCGCGACCTTGTTCTCTGTGGTTGTATGCTCTCTGGAAAATTCTTCAAAGATATGTGGAAGATATTCCTCGCTCATGCCAATGCCTGTATCTTCACAGGTAAAAATAAACCGGGCTTTCCGGGGATTCTCTGAATCTTTCTCATATATCTTTACATGGACCGCATGCCCATCGGACGTGTACTTTATTGCATTGCTGATAATATTCAGCATTATTTCCTGAAGTTTCACTCTGTCACAAAAGATAAACGTATGATATACATCCAAATCTGCCGAATACTGCAGGTTCTTCTTCCTTATATCTTCCTCAAATACTGTGTTTACCGTATGAAACACTGTGTTTATATCCTCAGCTTTCAACTGCAGCGCTATAGTACCGCTTTCAATACGGGCTATCTCCAGGATCTGGTTAATGATCGTCATCAGCAAATTTCCGGAAGAACAGATTTTTCCCAAATATTCCTTTGCTTTTTCCCCGTTCTGAAGATTCTTTTCCAGTAATCCGGAAAAACCTATGATCGCATTCATCGGTGTCCGGATATCATGGCTCATATTAAACAAAAATCGCGTTTTTGCTTCATTGGCACTTTTCGCCAGCTCCGCTGCTTTCTTAAGATCAGCAGCATATTGTTTTTCTCTGTGTTTTTTGCTGGATATCTGATAATAAATCGTAGCGACCAATAATGAAAATATATAAGAAGCGGCAATAGCGAGAAGCCAGTATGAAACCGGAATCCACCCATTCGAAGGCACAATATCAAAATACCATGTGTTATTCGGGATCTCACATTCTATCGTCAGGCTGTCTTCCGGCATATCCTCCTGACTCTGGGCAAAAATAACCTTATCTTCACTGTTTCTGTCATATGACCAGATCTTATAACTGAAATCCGCCTCACTTAAAGATTTCAGATTTATGTCACTCATGAAACGATCCCAGTCGATTACCTGGAGTACAAATCCCCAGAAACTACTCTCTCCGGAATCGTCAGTTCGATAAACCGGTTTAAAAAGTAATGCTCCGGTTCCTCTCTGCTTTAACTGATAGGGACCGCCAAGTGTATACTCCCCGGTTTCCTTAGCCAGAGCTGCATCCTTTTTCCGTTCATGTTCCCCCAGTACATCCAGTCCAAGAGCCTCTGAATTTCCCTGCATAGGATAGATTTCGGTTATGATTCCTTCCGGTGCCAGCTCAAATGCCTTTACCACACCATCCTCATTTGGGATCTTTTCTGCCAGTTCTGAAAAAGTGTTTTCATCCATATCCGATCCATCAATGATATAATTTCCAAGAAGATCAGAAATCGTTATATAATTGTCCAGCTTTGCCTTGACTCTCCTTATCGTACTTTGTGCCATATAGATTCCCGATGCTTTTTTTTCCTTTTCCTGATATCTGAGCATCTGACCACACGCAAAAAATGCAAGCAGGAAAGAGAGAAGGCCAACAATATAGCAATATTTCTTAATATGTTTAGCAGCTGTACCATTTATTTTCATTGAATTTTCCTCATTATGTTTTCTTCCAACTGTTTTCGGATATCAGTTCAAAAATATAGCCCTATTAATGCCTGAAAATAAAAGGAGAACAGCCGATACATATTCGTTCCGATTCCGGCAGTTGCCGTTATACCTGTCGTTTTCAGCACATCCTGTATCATGGTCATTGCAAGATCTCTTGGTGTCATATTATAAGTATACAGATAACCCAGAATTTCTTTTACATATTGTATGTAGAACACATTATATTTTTAAAAACTCATAATCTGCTCTTCGTCAAGTCTTTTAAGAATTTCGCATGCCAACTTAACCGCATTATCAAAATCAGCATAAGCTGAAATTCCGTAATGTGTGTGCGCATAGCGAACCGGAACACCAATAACGATGACCGGAACTGCTTTTTCAGTCAGATGTATAACTGCACCATTGGTTGAACCAGCACTGCGAACTGCATCCTGAACCGGGATGCCAAGCTTTTCTGCCAGATCAAGCGCATATCTCTGGTAACGTGGATTGGTGATCATGCGTGAATCAATGTGACGAAGCATCGGGCCACGCTTAATAGCCGTCTGAACCATATACTGCTCAACGCACGTATCATCTGCCGGGCATCCTTCAAAAACAATTGCGATATCCGGCTTAATTACCTGTGCTGTCACAGTGGCACCACGTACACCAACTTCTTCCTGTGCTGCACAAGCGCCAACAATATCCACATTCAAATCCTGACCAGCCAGAGTATGCATGGTCTTAAGAATTGCCGCACATCCCAGACGACAGTCAAAGCTCTTGCCCACCATCAGATCTGTGGTTTCTGAATATGTAAATGTCACATCCGGCACTACCGGTTCACCGATACGAATACCGAATTTTTCAACCGCCTCTTCTTTAGAAACAGCGCCAACATCTACCGTGATATCTTTCATATCCAGAGGTGCTTTACGCTCCTGCTCCGTCATGAAATGCGGAGGCTTGCTGGCAGTAATACCTGGAATATATTCTCCAAATCGGTTACGGACCAAAACTTTATGAGCCGGAATATTGTAGTTCACCCAGCCTCCGATCTGAATGATGCGGAGAGTTCCGTTCGGGCATATAGCCTGCACCATAAAACCAACCTCATCACTATGTGCATCAAGCTGAACAACCGGACGTTTGCCGTTATTTTCTTTACGGCGGATATATAGGTTGCGCATGCGATCTTCTGTAATTTCTCCGAGTCCTTCTGCATAAGGACGAATCGCTGCAACCACTTCATCTTCGAAGCCTGATGTACCGTTTGCATTTGAAATTGCTGCAATCATTTCCAACGTTGTTTTTTTATCCATTCTGACACCTCTTTATGAAAGTTTTACCTTCTTGAGCTCAACATCTACTTATATGATTTTATATGTTATATTTAACTGTCAATAATCTCCAGTTCCCCTTTTGGATTGACTTTTTTCTGACAATAAAGATTTTTTCGAGCCGCGCTTGATAAACCAAGTATATTCCAAGCCAATATGATTGTCAACAAATCCAACTCGATGTGGTAAATTTCGTGAACTTCTTATAGAGCAAAGAATGCTATGCAAAAATCAATAACGCCGAGTAGGATTTATTATAATCCCGTATCGGCGTTATTGATTGTAATTATCTCATTATTACAGATTTTTTATAACCTATTGTGTCAGATACTATAGACTTGACACGACATTTATTGGATTTCCGCTTGTGACATCATTTCTTTCACTAATTCATAATTACTTGTCCAATATTGTTCGGAAATAAAATAATGTGCTTTTTAGGCTCAGTCCATCTTTTATCCCCAAATATACAATCAGAAATGGCAGCATGAACATGCATACTCGGATCCATATCTTTTTTCTCGTCTATCAATTATCATGATGGATTTGTATTCTGCAATGTAGAATGCCTTTAACATCTGGAACGTGATCTTCACAAAGTATTCGATCAGTCTGGACATGACTGGACCATGAAAATAAAAGACACCAACCGAAGTCAGTGTCATTTCTTCAATCTTTCTATTCTCTCACACAAACATCTCATACATTCCCACCATCACTGGCATGGTCACAATTGACAGCAGTGTCGTAAGTACATACAATGAGCTCGCATATGCCGCATCTTTATCATATAGTTGCGCCATGGATGTCACAGTTGCACAAGCAGGTGTTATGGATGCAATATATACAGTCAGGAGAATCTGTTTGGAATCATTTATTCCTGCAAATGTATGAATCAGTTTCATTAGAATCAGTACAAATATTGGATAAACAATCAATCGCAATACTGTTGAAAGATAGTTTCTTTTTTTAGTAAATACAATCTTAAGAGGTACGTCCGCAATAACCATTCCGGCAAGCAGCATTCCGATCGGACCAATCATATTATTCATCATATCCATGACATCCTGCACTCCCGAAGGCATCTGGATTCTGCAGACAAACAATATCACTCCTACTATGATTGAAATAATATTTACGTTCAGAAATACTTTTTTCCACTCTAATCTATCTTCTTCGCAAAGCATATTTTTGCAGTGTGTCCAGATCAGAATCAGCTGTACCGCAATATAAGCACTGGAATAAATAACGTACTCCTGTCCAAGCAAATCCTGTACCAGCGGAATTACCAGTATCCCGGCATTGGAATAAATAACAGTTGCACGCTCAATCGTATCCAGCTGTAATACTTGTTTTAATATTGTGGTAAGTATCAGAAATAAAACATGTACCAGAACTGCTGCCGCACATGCCAGGAGCAGTCCTTTTTTTACATCTGGCGTATAGTCCACCTGAAATGCGTCGATAATTACGCATGGAATAACCAGATAAACCATGACTACAGATATGCTTTTACTCTCCGATGACTTCATAAGGCCGGCTTTTACAACCGCATATCCCATAAGCATGATTGCAAAAAGCTTTGCAATCTCTTCCATTAGTAATAAACTGATTTGCATATTTTGTCCCTTCTTTTCTGATGTCTGTTATTTTTAATTATAGCATGCTTTGTCCAGCTACTTGCAGGTCTCCTACGCTGTCTGTGACGGAAGCTGTTTATACCACAGTTCTCCCTTCCATAGTTGGTTTCTTATTTCCAGCTATAAATCTCTACTCATTCGTAAAAAATTATAAGAAAATCCCCGGCATACTGCGGACGTTTCCTTGAAGTAAAATCTATTGTTGTCACACGTCCTTGCTATCCCTATAATAAGTTATGCCGGGGAAAATTGTCTATCTTATTAAATTGTATTTTTTAAATACGGGCTACGCCGGTTCTCTTTGCTGCCTCCGCAACTGCTTTGGCTACCGCCGGTCCTACTCTCTTATCGAATGCCTTCGGAATGATATATTCCGGAGAAAGTTCCTCATCTGCGATCAGATTTGCAAGTGCTTCAGACGCTGCCAGCTTCATTTCATCATTGATCTCTTTTGCTCTCACATCAAATGCGCCACGAAAGATTCCTGGAAAAGCAAGTACGTTGTTGATCTGGTTCGGGAAATCACTTCTTCCTGTGGAAACAACTTTTGCTCCGCCAGCCTTTGCGTCATCCGGGAAAATCTCCGGAGTCGGGTTTGCACATGCAAAAACAATTGCATCCTTATTCATGGTCTTAACCATCTCTGTTGTAACGGCACCAGGTGCGGAAACACCGATAAATACATCTGCGCCGACCAGCATATCTGCCAGAGAACCTGCTTTCTTATCCAGATTGGTCACCTTGCTCATTTCATCTTTGACTGGATTCATTCCTTCCGGACGTCCCTCATAGATTGCACCCTTTCTGTCACAGAGTGTGATGTTCTTAAATCCGGCTGTGAGAAGCAGACGAGCGATAGAGATTGCTGCTGCTCCTGCTCCGTTCATTACAACATGGACATCCTCTTTCTTCTTGCCAACAACTTTAAGTGCATTGGTAAGACCTGCCAGTGTGATGATCGCAGTACCATGCTGGTCATCATGGAAGATCGGAATATCACATTTTTCTTTCAGTTTCTTTTCAATTTCGAAACATCTCGGTGCGGAAATATCTTCCAGGTTTACTCCACCAAAGGAACCGGAGATCATATAGATTGTATTTACAATTTCGTCCACATCGTTGCTTTTAATGCAGAGTGGAAATGCATCTACATCACCAAATGCCTTGAAAAGGACACATTTACCTTCCATAACCGGCATTCCGGCTTCTGGTCCAATGTTTCCAAGTCCAAGAACAGCAGAACCGTCTGTAACTACCAGACACATGTTCCATCTTCTTGTGAGTTCGTAAGATTTGTTTACATCCTTCTGGATTTCCAGACAAGGCTGTGCAACTCCAGGTGTATAAGCAAGTGACAGATCATCCTTATTTTCTACAGGTACTCTTGTTACAACTTCAATCTTACCTTTCCATTCTCCATGCAGTCTTAAAGATTCTTTTGCATAATCCATTTCTATTGTCCTCCCTGGTATCTTAAATTATGTGAAACCGTATAATTCGGCTGCCTCTATTGTTACTGTGAACAGTTGCCTTCTAATCTATTAATAATTTCCTGTAAAGAATTTGCTATCTTTTGGAAGCTCATATCCGTCAAAATATTTATCAAAGTCAAGTTTGAGATATCCACACAGATTAGCAAGTTCGACCATCGTATTATCGTTTACAGGTAATCCATGTTCTCTTCTTTCTTTTTCTGCCAAAACTTCTTTTTCACCATGTGTATAAATACGTTCTTTGCCTTCTGCCTTCGGACTTTCTCTCAAAGCTTCCAGGTATTCTGAAAAATGTCTGCGGATTGCCTGAGGATCACCAAATGCAGCCGGATCGATTGCCATGAATCCATGACAGATTCCAGTTTTATCCGGGAATGTGCAGCAATGATCCGAAGTAACACCCATGGAAAGAATGGAACTGAACAGTTCACATAACATACCATATCCATATCCCTTGTGGCTTCCTGTAACCTCTTCATTTCCACCAAGGGGCATGATTCCGCCGCCCTTCTTTGCAACAATATTGGCAAGGACATCCGGCGCGTCTGTGCTTGCATGACCATCTTTGTCCAACGCCCATCCATTAGGAAGCGGTTTCTCCATTTTGTTGTACATTTCTAGTTTTCCTCTTGTAACTACTGTAGTAGAACAGTCAAAGAAAAACGGATACGGGTCTGCCGGCATAGCTACTGCGATTGGGTTTGATCCAAGCATGGCTTTTTTGCCAAACGTAGGAACCATAATAGCCTCTGAATTGGTGCAAGCCATTCCCAGAAGTCCTTCATCGCACGCCATCTTTGCATAATATCCGGCAATACCAAAATGATTGGACTCACGGACGGTTACGATTCCAACTCCGGTTTTTTTGGCTTTTTCGATGGCTTTTTTCATTGCGTAAACAGAAATAAGCTGTCCCATTCCATTATGACCATCAATCACTGCAGATATCGGTGTTTCAAATACAACTTCAGGCTTTGCCTGCGGATGGATGGTTCCCTTTTCGATTCCCTTATGATAACGCACCATTCTCTGCATACCATGACTTTCTATTCCATAAAGGTCAGCCGTAAGAAGCACATCCTTGATCTGATTGCTTTCTTCCTCTGTAAATCCAAACGCCTTGAATACGTCTCCGCAAAAATGATTCAGTGTCTCATATGACCATTTCACATATCCCATTGTTTCGCACCTCTTTCTGGTATTGCCAGTTTTATTTATTGGTATTACCAATTTACATTTTAATTATACCGTCGGTATTACCAAAATGCAATAGAGGTCATATCAATTTATCCTGTAAAAATGCCCAAAATTTCTCAGGATTTTTTTTGCATTTCTTCCATATAACGTTCAATCGTATCCATATGTTCGGACATACATCGTTCCGCCTGTTCTGCATCTCCGTTGATGATTGCCTCAACAAGCCGATGATGCTGGTCATCAACCTCTCTGGCAGAATTATTCTTTTTCATAATGTAGTCTCTCGTCCCGGAAACAATATTCTCCGTAAGCTGATCCGCTGCCGCAAGGACACTGTAAATCATCGGGTTATCTGCGATCTTTGCAATCTTCTGGTGAAGTTCGCGATCCAGTTTACCCCGTATCTTTTCATCTTCTGCGGCGTCCAGCCGTGCAAGAATCATCCATAATTCTGCTGCGTTCAGCGGTGTGCACTTCCTCGCTGCAAGAATTGCTGATTCTCTTTCCAGTGCCGCACGAAACTGCTGATTCTGGCGCAGATATCCATTATTTAATTTAAAAAGTATGGATAAGGGGCCGATTAGCCAGGTATCCAGATCCTCTGTAATATAATTCCCGCCTCCCGGCACTGGCTTAACTATTCCCAGCAGTTCCAGTGCTCTCAAAACTTCTCTGACTGCCGGTCTGGATACTCCCATGATCTCCGCCATTGTCCGCTCCGCCGGAAGGGCAGCTCCCGCTTTGAGACTGCCATTCTGAATGTTCTCTATAATCTGATTTAAAATCCCATCGAAAGCCCGCTCATCCCCAATTTCTCTAAACATAATCCATTCCGTTACTGAAAACTTATAAAAAGTCATAAACCTCTATGTTTCATTCCTTCTTCAAATAATTTTTACGGATGTTTGTTAATCTGTTATTTCGTTTCAATAAAAGTTTTTCCTTTTTGATTACATTATTTGTTTTACAGTAACTTTCCCCTTTCTTATTTTTCTCGTAAGAACGAGAGATACTACGCTGTAATCTGCGTTTCTGTTTTTCTAATTTCTTTACTTTCTGAGTTCTGGATCTGAAATGAATCTGCCACCTTTTTCATAGTTCTCTTCTTCGCTGGCCAAAACCCAGTTATAAGCAAATCTTGATGCACCAGCATACTGAAGCTTGTTTTCCTTGTAATTAATCCCGGAACCGATATCACTTATTATCTCAAATGGCTGTCCTTTTGCCTGAAGATATATTCTAACATTATCAATCTGCCGTTCCAGATCATCTTTTTGTTTATGATTGGAAATGCGACAATATCCAATTGTAATGCGGTTTTTAGGTTTTACATTTATTACCTGGTTAAGTTGCTCATCAGAATAATATTTACTCAAGGCATCAACTTTCAATAATATTCTACTCTAATATCTTATAAAATACCATATTTTTAACATCCTGTCATGAAGTCTCTGTTCTTAATAGCTACTGTTCACTGGTAACGTTCCGCGAGGTATTTTTGTGAACAAAGTTCACAGAAAGCCCTAGTTGTCCATCATTCTGCTCATCTCCCATTAAAATATCCTATTTTATTTTTTATGAAGAGTATTGTATTGATAATTATGTTTATTTATTGAAGTTTTGAAAATATTAGATTTCGTTTTCAAAGCTCTAGGAAAGTACAGATTACTGAAAGTACCAGAATATACATTCCAGGATCATAAGTGGTCGCCGTTAAAAAAAGGGATCCTCACAAAATCATCAGTATTCCTTTTCGTACATTTTCCTTCCTATTCTATTTTTACTCTTCATATCAAGCGACATGTCAAGCCTCCAACCACAATCACCATGGTAAATCATTTGTTTTGTCATGCCACCGTCAATACAGATGTTTTCACCTGTGATAAAGCCTGCTTTTTCAGAGCAAAGAAACAGTACCATATTGACAATATCCATAGGATTTCCGACACGATGAACCGGCTGCTGCACTGCATCTGCTCTTGTATATTCGATAAAGTCAGTATCTATCCATCCCGGAGAGATTGAATTGACTCGTACTTGTCCAATATTGCTCAGGAATAAAATCATGTGCTTTTAAATTTGTCTTTAACCATATGTCAGCAATTCTATTAATATCTGGGTTCTGCATCTTTCTGATCATAACGATTATCCTCCATCAGCTTTGATTTCTCCATAACAACCAATCAGTTATATCGTGAATCTCGACTCCTTCATAGCTATATTTTGGATGTTTAGTTCGGGCAATCATCATTTTCGGATAACGTACGGAGCTTCTGATCAAATGAAGCCATGGCACATCACCTCCAGCTTTTCCTTAAAAACATTCTAACTTCTTTGTATTTTTTCTCAAATTTACCACTCTTCACATTTAATATCACTTATCTGTTCGATTGGAATGACCGTTTGATCCGTCATGATTATAGCACGCTCGTATTCGTCTACCTTTTTTACAACACCAGAGCACATAACATAGGATCCGCCGGCTTTTTTTGCATCGGGAATAAAATAAGTTATCGATACCTTCTGTTCTATACCGATATTATTTCTGATTATATTAATTTTTTCGTTCAGTTGAGCAATCGCTTCCTCACTCAGTTCCAATCGTTCATCGGTTAATCTTGCCGTTTCCTTTATCGCAGCATCATGTCCGGTCAAAGCTGCAAAAGGAGCAAATTGCGCTGCCCGATCCTGAAGTGGCATTTGCGGATGATTCTTAGAGACCGGATGTGGTAAATTGATGATATCGTCATAAGAATTATTTTTCATCCTCTTTCAACTCCTTTACGCCTTATGACCGCCAATCTGTTCATTTCTGTCCCTGGCGGTTGCACCTTCCTGAAGATTCATCCCCTTCAGTACAGCATTTTTTCCAAATTTCTTTTTGATACTGAGCATCGCTTCCTGCATACGTTTTTCACGATTCAGTGCAGCCTCTTCCTCTTCCTGCTTTTTCCTTTGCGCCACATAATCCGTAAAAAGATCCAGCTGTTCATACACTTCTTCTTTCTTCACAGAACTTTCATCCACAAGCCTGTTCGCTGTAATATTGATTCTTCGGATAAGCAAATTTCTGTCAACAATCCTGTCATATAACTCTATTACTGCATCAGTTATCATCTTGGTTGAGGAAGTCTGCCGTTTCAGATTGGTCGTTCCATGTGCATGTTTCGGAATTCTTCTTCCATAGCGGTCAATGGTAACCTCTCCATGATACTGCTTTCTCCTGTCGGCATTATTCAGATTCTCAATATCATAACCAACTGTCAACACGATCTGATCCGTTACAAGCTTCTTATCCACCAAATCCAAAACCATCTGGTCCGTCATCTCTTTGA
>ENA-ORMO01000081-ORMO01000081.1-human-gut-metagenome-genome-assembly--contig:-NODE-81-length-128050-cov-8.797789_pt1 | contig 128050 bp, 139 predicted proteins | sample MGYA00242106_ERZ509001 | MGnify/ENA primary metagenome ERZ509001 (study PRJEB26280, sample SAMEA2338736) | human gut metagenome | biome: human gut; feature: human-associated habitat; material: faeces...
AGCATTTAAATTTGCAGCTTTCACTGCAGACTTCTTAGTGCCCGCTCTTATCGGTCGTCGATAAATTTTTAAAGATCATTTCGGCTTTCGCCGCCGCTCAGTTTCGTGAGCGAAGAATTAAAATTCTACACGTTTAAAATTTTCTGTCAAGCAACTGAAGAATTTCAAATGTAAAAATTCATTTCTGAGTTTCCCGCTGCATTGCTGCCTCGAAAAACGGAGGCGAATTATGAATGCTTATTTTGGGCTTGTCAAGTCAACAAAATTCACTTTCTTTCGACAGCTTTTCTTATCTCAAAAAGGCTTCAATGTCACGCTTACGTATTAGTCATTATTGTCCTAACTCAGGGGCTCTTCTTGCGTTGTCTTTGAGGAGAGCTTTTCCTTGAGTTCCAGCAGGTAACTCAACCGGCTTTCAGCATTCTTTAAAAATTTGGCTTGATTTTCTTCGTACACTCTGTTCTTGTTGTTATTTTGTGAAGCACGCTTGCTCTTAGCCAGCAAATAGCCTGCCCTCGCTTGTTCTACTTTATTTTGAGCCGCAGCTATTTTTTCTTCGATTGCCAAAAGCTCAGTATTGTCGATGTTTAGAACTGCTGATACCTCTGAAGCGTCTTCTAAAGTTTTGCCGGCTATATCCGCAAGAGCTTTCAGCAGCTCAGGAAAACACGATCCTATTTGATTGGGGTCTTTATCAGAATTCTGGTACTGCACCATTGCAAATGGCAATTTCGAGTGGAGTTCTTCTACGTAACCCAATCCATTCTTCTTGTAGCTAGGCCACTGTTTCATAAGGGCCTCCAAGCACTCTTCAGGATTAAATAATTTGTAATAAACCTGCTCAATAATTTCTTTTTCCATGCTTTCAGATACTTTGATCAGTTGAGTTTGTGTCGGGCCAGGAAAACGGACTGATGCTGTTAATTCGCATGGAAGTTTCAAAAAGTGCATCAAGAACCAAAGCTCTATGCAGGGATTTGACCAGCAAAGACGAATTCTTCTATTGCGAGAAGCTAGTTCGAAAGCTTCCTGGTAGGATGGATGTCTATCCCGATCGAAAACACACCAAACTTCTCTTAATGTCGTTCCTTTTAATTCATCCAGCGCCAGAATTCTGGCTGCTTCCCTTACCATTTCAGCCGGGGAATTGCCTGATGGCTTGATAATGGAGATCTTATTCAGCACACCAAGTCTTCTCGCATAGGCAGAAATGTAGTTTCCTTCGGTCTCGCCTTCGACCAAGAAACAGAGGTGATCGGGCGCAGCTTCCAATGTTTCTTTAGGAACCAGGGCGCGCTTCAATGACTTAACTAGGTCCGCGATGATTTCGGGACATCCCCCCGTAGCTTTGCTAATGATTTCAACACTCAACCCTTCCCTGTACCGAAGAATAAATTCTTTGACTTCTGCTGATTCAAGCTCGGTCTCCATTGTCCTAGTGAACGCACTGATCTCTTCAAGTTCTTCCTTTGTCAATTCCAGGATAGGCTCAAACCTAGCCGGATAAACTGTGAAATCTACAGTAGCTGCCTTTTGATTGATTTTCGCTCGCTTGCCCTCGGGACCTGCTTCGAAACGCACGATTTTGTATTTCAAGCCGTTTTTAGAGGCTAAGTATTTCAGTTCGCTCATGATGAAACACCGACAATAGTTTATTGATTTCATCGTCCTCCTAAGTACGTCAGGTGATGTCTTACGTCCTAAAACAGCAAATAACAAATCAGGCTTTTGTAGGCTTCAGTCAAACGACATGTTCGCGGTGCACCGTTCTTTTGTTCGATTCAAAATCCAGGAGTAATACAATCAGGTGATAACTCGGATGTTCGGCATTGGCCGAACACACTTTGTTGACTTAATGCGAATGAGTAACGAAAGAAAAAACGAAATCAGCGGGATTCTCTTGGCAGGCGGAAAGGCCAGCAGGATGGGAGGCGTAAACAAAGGAGCCCAGCTTCTTGGAGGCCGAACGCTTGCAGCCTTGGTCATTGAACGGATGCAGCCCCAAGTTAATTCCATATTCATTAGCTCCAATGACTTTGCGGCCGAATTTGATTCTTACGGTTATCCTGTGTTCAAGGATGTTCGTCAGGATTATCCGGGTCCCTTAGCCGGAATCGAAACTATCTTAAAACAGAACTTAGGCGGTCCTTGGTATTTCGTCTCACCGACAGATACCCCGTTTCTACCGAGAAATCTGGCCGGACTTCTGCATAAGACAGCGATAGAGAAACAGGCACTCTGTGTCTTTCCGACACACAATGGTAAAAAAGAACCTCTGCATTGCCTGCTTCACAAAGATGTCCTGTCTTCGCTTACCTCATTCTTAGATTCAAATAAACGGAGCGTTCTGGGATTCCTAGAGCATCTTGGTGCACTCGAATTGGAATGTGAAATCGATGAAGGCGATTTCATGAATCTCAACACGCTCGAAGAGCTGGAACTATTAAACAAAACATTAGAACAGGAGCTTTCCGATGGAAGTTAAAACCTACACGCAGACACTGGAATTTCTGCGTTCTTATATCGAGCCTGTGGCTTCAACAGCAGAAAAGGCGATTTCCGAAGCGCTTGGGTTTGTATTAGCTGAAGATCTTCACTCACCCATCGACCTTCCGCTTTTTAATAACTCAGCGATGGACGGCTGGGCTTTTGGTTCGGAAGACATCAAGCCTGAAGGTTTTACGTTAAAAGAGGTCGGATCCTCTTTTGCCGGTCATCCTTGCCCGAAAAAGCTCCAGTCAGGTGAATGCGTCCGTATTATGACCGGCGGAGAAGTACCGGAAGGAGCGGATACGGTCGTCAAACAGGAGATTGTGAAGGCCGACGATAAAGAAATTACTTTCCCGTCGGAAGTAAGGGCTGGTGACAATGTCCGTCGAAAAGGAGAAGAGATCAGGAGCGGTGATGTTTGCATGACGAAGGGAACCCTGCTCCATGCGCCGGAAATAAATTTCCTTGCTGCGCTGGGTATCCACAAAGTAACGGTTTTCAAAAAGGTTAGGGTGGGTTTTTTCTCCACCGGCGACGAACTTCAAAGCATCGATCAGCCGCTCGCTCGGGGAAAAATTTACGATTCGAACCGTTACTGTATCGGAGCAATGTTAAGAGAAAAAGGCTTTGACATCATCGATTACGGTGTTATCAAAGACAATCCTGAAGCCTTGAAAGAATGTCTCTTAAGAGCTTCTCAAGAGTGCGATGCTGTGATTACCTCAGGCGGAGTCTCCGTCGGAGAAGCCGATTTCACAAGAAAAGTCGTCTTGGAGATCGGAGAATTGATATCTTGGCATTGCCTGATTAAACCGGGTAAGCCTTTGGCCGTCGGAAAAATCGGAAAAGCATATTTCTTCGGACTCCCGGGAAATCCCACCGCCGCTCAAGTCACTTTCTATGCCATTGTCTCCATTGCCTTGGCGTTACTCTCTGGTCAGAAGAATCCTAAGCTGATCTACGCTTTAGCTGCGGCAAAAGGCAAATTTAAGAAAAATTTGGGTTATACGGATTTCCAAAGAGGTCTGCTGACAATGCAAGACGGCCTTGTGACGGTAACGCCGGCGGGTTCGCAAAAGACGGGCGCCTTAAAGTCCATGATAAAAGCCAACTGCTTTATTTATCTGGCCGATGATCAGGCTGCGCCCGAAGACGGAGAACTTATCCCTGTCGTTCCTTTTTGGGGGACTTGTTAGACCATCCCTTTCTTGAAAACCGATTGAATCGATTGAATCGATTGAGACGCCGGAACTTAGAAGCCGGCGTTCTTCTTAACTGAGCTCTCACCGGAGAAGGTGCAGACTGCACTTTTGCTTCGAGCTCGCGCGGATCAACCTGTGCGGGAACGATAACGTTTCCTTCCAAATCAATGATTCCGCGAAGTCCGATTCCGCGTGCGCAGAGTCCGTTACACGGGCAATAGCGCTTGCTTTCATGCTGATGGGCGTGAAAGATAATTTTGCAGCCCATTTTCATAGCAAGATCGTCCAAGGCTTTGAAGCCTTTCGGATGCATTGAGGGGGCTTCATGCGTAATCAGGATGTCAGCCTTGCATTCCTTGAGTTTTTCATAAACGCTTTGGAAAATCGTCGAACGGTGTCTGCGGGGAAGACCTCCGCGCCACATTCCGCTCTTACCGATCTTTCGGATGAAAAGACTTGGAGAAGCATAAAGCGGCATTGCAGGAGGCATCCAAATTTGGCCTCGGAATACGCCGCCCAAACCGGCTACCTTTACGCCGCAAACGTCCTGAACTCTTCCGTGGAGATTATGTTTAGCGAAAGAAGACCTCCAAAGACGGTCATAAATAAGGTCTGAGTCAGTGTCGTGATTGCCCGGAATCCAGTAAATCTTGGTTCCTTTAACACCTTTAAAAATCTCATCCAAGGAATGAGACGGCGTCAGATCGCCGAGAATCAAGACCGCTTCCGGATGCCACTGGTCTATGGCGCTTAGGATGTGGTCAAACTCTCCGTGCGGATCACCGCATAGAAAAACCTTACTCATTCATGCCTCCGTTGGTAACGAAGGCAGAGTTCGCCCGACTTCTCGCCGGACGAAAAACTTCGTTCTTTGTGTCCATCAATACAAGCCGGCCTTCTTTTTACTTATAAGGGACTGGATTAGAAGACCTGGCTCCCCGTGTGTTCTGTTACTCGGAGAATAACACTATTTAGCGCCGTCTAAAAATTAAACCGACTCTCCCCACAAATTTGGGCATAAAAACTGACAAAAGAAACACAAATCGCACAATTTTTCTAAAAAGAGAAGCACTGCGCGTTATCAGCCTCAGGATACCTGACTAAAAATTCGGATTCCGGCGTCAAGACCGAACAAAGATCTTTCACTTGACTTCGATCACGTCCGCACCTTTAGGAGCCGTGAATTTAAAAGTCTCGGGGCTTAACTGAACATCAGTCTTAAGATCGGAAATCGTGAGGTTTGTCTTCTCGCCCATCGATCCGACAAAAATGAGTTTTTCCAGTTTTTCAGACTTAAATCCGAAAGAAACTGAGCTCACCGACGCGTCCTTGGCTTTAGGCGTTAGCGTGATCCAGATATATCCGTCTTCTTGCTTGGGTTGTGCCGCATTCCAATCTTTTTTGTAGGACTGAGTTCCAAATAAGATAGAGGCAGGACTCTTAGGAATGGCTCCTTTAGCCGACCGAACGGTCACTTGGTTTAAATCTTCATCCCAAATATAGATTCGGCTTCCGTCGCAAACCATCCTCTGAGGATACGGGCTGGTATAAGTCCAAACAAATTTTCCGGGCCGAGAAAACGAGAACGTTCCTTCCTGTAATTCTTCTGCAGGTTTTCCGTCCTTTTGAAATGTTTGCTGCTCAAAAGCACCTGATGCCTGTTTTGTCTCATTCAAAAAATTATTTAAGAGATCCGACGGCTGAGAAAAAACAACGAACGGAAATAAACCGGTAATGGCTAAAAGTGATGCTTTTTTCATGAAACGTTTCTTCCTCGTTCTAACAAAAAGAAAGTTAGGTCTGAACCAATCATAAATGATGATTAGTAGTTTTACTAAGACTAGTGTTTTCCTGCAAATATTGTTTGCGATTTGTTCGTTCTCCTAGGCTTTCAATCAAAAAATCCAGGCTTATTTTTGCTATGCTCCTAGCTCATGAAAATACGAACAATCCAAATTCAAGAAGAAAAACTTCTGTCTTTTTGGAGGGCTTTGCGCAAGCCCAAAAATAACTGTTTTCTTCAACGGCCTTCCCAATTTCGGGAGGCCTTTTTTTTACAGGAATTGAAATGAACTTGGAAACTCCTCTTACTATTCGCTCGATGATTGAACCGGTCATCAAAAGGAACGGCGGATGGGTGAATACCCATGCTCATGCAGACCGTTCCTTTACGCTGAGTCCGGATGTGCTGCACATGAGAAAGACTTGTACGCTGCAGCAGAAATGGGATGCACTGGATAAGCTGAAGTCAGAATCCACTGAAGAGGACTTCTACAGAAGATTTTGTCAATTCTTCGAGCTCATGATTTCTCAAGGCGTCACTGCCGTCGGTACCTTCGTGGACATCGACCCGCAGAGCAGAGACCGCGCCATCAAAGCGGGCGTTCGAGCAAGAGAGCATTACGCAGATCAGCTGACTGTTAAATTCGCTAATCAGACGCTCAAGGGTGTTATCGATCCTGAGGCCAGACAATGGTTTGATATCGGCTCCGAAATGGTCGACATCATCGGTGCCCTTCCGAAACGCGATGAAAAGGACTACGGAAAAGGCTCCGAAGCTTTTGACATTATTTTGAGCACTGCAAAACGCCTCAATAAGATGGTTCACGTTCACGTCGACCAATTCAATGAATCGCTCGAATATGAAACCGAAGAACTGTGCGCTAAAACCATTGAACACGGTATGCAGAGCAAAGTTGTGGCCATTCACGGTATTTCCATCGCTGCTCACTCTAGAATGTATCGCCGCCGCTTGTACGATCTGATGAAAAAAGCCGACGTCATGATGATCGCCTGCCCTACTGCTTGGATTGACACACCGCGTTCGGAAAGTATCGGCCCTGTCCATAACTCGATGACTCCTGTCGATGAGCTCGATCCTGCCGGCATCACGGTTGCCTTAGGTACGGATAACGTCTGCGACGCCATGGTGCCTTGGAACGGCGGCGATATGTGGCACGAACTTATGACGCTTGCGACCGGCTGCCGTTATGACGAAATGGAAGCCCTGGCAAAGATTGCGACGGTCAACGGACGCCGAGTCCTCGGTCTGCCACCGCTGGAAAACACCGACTTCTCTATCCAAATCTAGGAGTGTTTGCAATGCCTACTTCTTTTATCGCTCAAGATATCATGGCTGAACACCTCCTCAGCCATAACGCTATCGTATTTCTCAAAGACAAGCCTATGCGTCTTCGCTCTGGTCTGGTCACTCCGATTTACGTTGATAACCGTATCCTTCCTTCTTATCCCGAAGCCTGGAGAGATATTGTTGAAACGATGGCATCCCGCATCGTTGAACTGAAGCTGGACTTTGACGTCATCGCCGGCGTTGAAGGCGCCGGAACTTCTCACGGCGCCGCCCTGGCTTACCGCCTCGGCGTTCCGTTCGTCACGGTGCGCCGCGCTACCAAGAGTTACGGCAACCTCAGCCGAATCGACGGTATCGACGTCAAAGGCAAAAAAGTTCTCATCATTGAGGATCATCTTTCTACCGGTCTTTCTTTATTGGATGCAGCCAAAGTACTTCGTGAAGCCGGCGCCATCGTAGAAGCCTGCTTTGCAATCACTAACTTTGATATGCCGGAGACGATGAGAAACTTTGAAAAACATCACATCACCGCTTATCAGCTTCTTCCTTTTGCGTTCATTGTTGAAAAAGCCGAAAAATTAGGCCTTATCGACGCACATGAGAAAGAACAAATCGATGCTTGGCTCGACACGCCCTGGACATGGGCAGCCGAACGCGGTTTGTTTGCTCAGGCTTCGGAAAACTAACCGATTATCACTAAGAAAAACGGAAGGCCTCAAAACCTTCCGTTTTTTCTTTTCTGTGCTCTTAATCCATTGACGGGCCGGAGCCTACCAGAACTCGGCGTTTGCCCATGCTGTTCGGTTTAGAAACCACGCCCTCCTGTTCCATTTTTTCAATGAGGTTGGCCGCACGGTTGTAGCCGATGCCGAGGCGCCGCTGCAGATAGGAAATGGACGGACGATTTTCCGTCGTCACCAGCTGTACTGCTTTGTCGTAAAGCTCATTGCCATCATTGCGGGCGGACGCTGTTTCTTCAACTTCTTCCTCCTCTTCCTCAGGCGCGTCCGTCACCCCGTCCACGTATTCCGGCTTACCTTGTTCTTTGAGGAACTCGGTGACGCGGTAAATTTCCTCGTCCGGAACGAATGCGCCGTGGATTCGCTGCAGCTGGGCACTCGGCTTCATATAGAACATATCGCCGCGGCCCAGCAGCTCTTCCGCCCCAGGTGTATTCAAAATCGTCGTGGAGTCATAACGGTTAGAGACCTGAAAGCTGATACGTGAAGGACAGTTGGCCTTAATCACCGGTGTAACAATGTCCGCACTCGGACGCTGTGTGGCGATAATCATGTGCATGCCGGCAGCTCGAGCTTTTTGGGTCAGACGCATGATCTGAGTCTCAACTTCCTTGCCGTAAACCATCAGCAAGTCAGCCAACTCGTCGATGATGATAATGATGTACGGGATCTCTTCCAAAGGAATCGGCGGCTGAGCATGCGGATTCATGATCGGAGTACCGGCTTCCTTCGCTTCGCGAATGCGTTGGTTGTAACCGTCAAAGTTTTTCTGACCGGCCATCTTCAGCAGTTTGTAGCGTCGATCCATTTCTCGAACCGCCCACGCCAGGCAGTGTGCGGCCTTGGCCATGTCGGTAATCACCGGCGTCAGAAGGTGCGGAATATCTTCGTAAGGACTAAATTCCACTTCCTTCGGGTCCACCAGAATCAGCTTGAGCTTATCCGGCGGATTCTTGTACAGCATCGAAAGAATCATGGCGTTGATACCGACGGACTTACCGGAGCCGGTGGTACCCGCGACCAACAGATGCGGAGCCTTGGCCAAATCGATAACGACCGGGTCTCCGGCAACACCCTTACCCAGAGCCAAGGTCAGCGGAGAAGTACTGGATTGGAAAGGATGGCTGTTGATGATTTCTTTTAGGTAAATCGTCTGTACGGACTGGGAAGAGTTGGGAACTTCAAGACCGATACAGTCCGCTTCCTGCATATTCTCCACAATACGGACATTGGGCTGGCCTAAACCGCGGGCCAAATCCTTGGCCACTTCGACGAATTTACGAGAGCGAACACCGGGGGCCGGCTGCAGCTTGAACCGAGTAATAATCGGGCCTGGCAGCGCAGAAAGCACCTTAGCGTTGATTTTGTAGTTTTGAAGAATGTGTTCGATACGCTGAGAAGTCAGGTTAAGTTCCTCCCTGCTGACCGTAACCGCTTCAAACGGAGGATCATTCAGCAGGGAAACCGGCGGAAGAACAAATTCTTTCGGCTCTTCCGGAACTTCTTCAATCGGCTGAGCAGGCTGTTCAATGACATGATTTTCGATCGGCAGATCTTTGACACTTTCCTCTTCTGCGCGGATATCTTCAATATCAAAGGGTTCTTCTTCCATCGGCGCAACGGTATTTTCCGGCGTCGGGCGGAGTGAAACCGGTGCTAACTCTTCAGGATCGCGTTCATAATCAATCGGTTTAAATTGATCCGGACCTTTAACCTCGTCTTCTTTTTCGTCAGCAAATAACACTTCCTCTGTTTTAATCTCTTCAACAGGCGGCTGAACAATCGGTGCGGAAGCAGCAGGAAGTGCAGGCAGTTCCGGAGAAGGCCCTTGCCTGTCCTGCAGTGACTTCTCTCTCTCTTCCATAGAGGCTTTCGCAAAGGCATCATCTTCTTTACTTTGCTTGATGGAAGCGACCCGACGGAATAAGCGTTCAAAGGTTCTTCCTATTTGCTCTGCGACAGAAAGCCAGGAAAAACCGAAAAACACGGAAGAGCAAAAAAGAACCAACACGAGAACGAAAGCCGTAGCGACTTCAAGACTCATCCAATAGAGGAGCTCGGATCCGATCGCACTTCCGAGCGCTCCGCCCGTCGTGCCGGGAAGCCCTTCAGAATGAGTATGAAACCGAAGGAAGAACAGCGCACAGCAGCTGAGGACCAACACACAGAAAGCCAAAATCCGGAAACCCATCGGAATCGGTGAAACGGAAACTTTCTTTCCGCGCAAGCGCTTTAAGCCGCGAACCAGAAAATAAAAGAGTCCGATAACAAAGACCCAGGCGCCCCAGCCGAATAAAAGATAGAACAGATCGGCCGTCCAAGCGCCTTGCACTCCAAAGAGGTTGCTGACTTGGAGCTTGGTATTGAAACGTGAAAATCCCGGATCCGAGTAGTCATAACTTCCCAGAACAAGGGAAAGAGCAATACAAGCTGCCGCACAACCGCAGAAGAGAACCAGGCCCCAGAGTTTCCCGCCGGCTCCGACCTCGTCGTCCGAATTGCTTCGAAACCGGGGGGAATTTCTATATAAGAAAGAGGTTTCTATTGAGTTGCTCATTATGTGTTAAATGGTGTTTCCGTAATTCTAGTTGTAAACCAACGCTCTATAATTGTTGGGCAATTTGTGAATATTAAAGGAAGTAGAACATGACTACCAATACCGAACACAGTAAAGTTTTGATTATCGGCTCGGGCCCTGCCGGCTACACCGCCGCCGTTTATGCAGCCCGCGCTAACTTAAAACCTACTCTCATTACAGGCATGGAGCAAGGCGGCCAGCTGACAACAACGACTGAAGTCGACAACTGGCCCGGCGATCCCAAAGGCGTGATGGGTCCGGAGCTCATGCAGCGCATGCTCGAACATGCCGAACGCTTTGAAACCAGAATCGTTTTCGATGAAATCACAGAAGCCCATCTGAACGAAAAACCGATCCGCCTGGTCGGCAACAACGGCAACTACACTTGCGACGCTTTGATTATTGCTACAGGCGCAAGCGCTAAGTATCTCGGCCTTCCCAGTGAAGAGGAATTCAAGGGCAAAGGCGTTTCCGCCTGCGCAACCTGCGACGGTTTCTTCTACCGCAACCAGGAAGTTGCCATCGTCGGCGGCGGCGACTCTGCAATTAAAGAAGCCATCTACCTTGCCGGTATCGCTTCCAAGGTTCACATGATCCACCGCCGCGACCAGTATCGCGCTGAAAAAATCATGGTAGATCGTCTTAAAGCCGTCGCGGCCGAAGGCAAGATCGTCCTCCACGAGTTCTGCACGCTCGACGAAATCCTGGGTGACAAGACCGGTGTGACCGGCGTCCGTTTAAACAACCTCAAGACCGGTGAAAAGGAAGATATTCCGGTTATGGGCGTTTTCATTGCCATCGGCCACTCCCCCAACACCAAGATGTTCGAAGGCCAGCTGGAGATGAACCACGGTTACATCGTCACTAAGGGTATTGCCTCCGGCGCTGCTCAGGCAACCAACATCCCGGGTGTCTTTGCCGCCGGCGACTGCCAGGACCAGGTTTACCGTCAGGCCATTACCAGCGCTGCTTCCGGCTGTATGGCTGCTCTGGACGCCTTAAACTATTTAGAAACAAACGGTTTGGTTGATTAACGGAAATGAATGTCGATAAAGAGTCTTTTGCTTCTCTGATGGGCTTGAAGGAACAACTGAAAGTCAAACAGGAAGAAGAAGCAAGAATCGCTGCCGAAAAGGAACAAAAGCGTAAAGAAGCTGCGGCTAAAGCTCACGAGTTCGAAAATGCAATGAAAGAACTCGGAGTCAAAAAAAAAATAGGCAGGGAAGATAAAGTCTTCCACGCCTTGCCGAAGCCGGCGCCCATTCCTCGTCAGCGCTACGCCGACGAAAAAGCGGTGCTCGAAGACTCTTTGTCCGACAACATCAGTATCGATCACCTGCTGGATTCGGATGAACGGCTGTCTTATCGGGCACCTTCCATGGCGCCCGATGTTCCCAAGAAACTGCATCAAGGCGCCTGGTCCATCAAAGGCACCTTGGATCTTCACGGCTACACGTCCGAGGAAGCCAGACTGCTTCTGGTGGAATTCTTAAACGAGGAAAGAAAAGCCGGCCACCGGGCCGTGCGAATCATCCACGGACAAGGATTCGGCTCTGCAGGACGAAAGCCTGTTTTAAAAGAAAAGGTTCCGGTTTGGCTGGCTCAGCGAAAAGAGGTACTTGCCTTTGTGCAGGCTCCGCCTTACGACGGAGGAGCGGGCGCCGTTTATGTTCTTTTAGCGCCTTAACCGGCAGCAAAAACAATTCGACCGATGCTTTTAGGGCATCGGTCTTTTGTTGTATTAGACGGCAGCGTTTCCGGTTTCACCAGTTCTGATTCGGATCACCTCTTCGACCGGCATCACGAAAATCTTTCCATCACCGATTTTGTTGGTCCTGGCGGTTTTCATAATCGCTTCAACCGCCATGTTGACCAGAGAGTCGTCGACCACGCACTCAATCTTCATCTTGGGCAGAAAGTCCACCACGTATTCCGCACCGCGATAAAGCTCGGTATGTCCTTTCTGACGGCCAAAACCTTTGACCTCGGTCACGGTCATCCCCTGAACACCGATTTCTGCGAGTGCCTCTCTCACTTCGTCAAGTTTGAAGGGCTTGATAATAGCGACGACTTGTTTCATTTTTTCTCCCGAAATTTTTTCAGAAATTTTACTCTTAAAGTCTGTATTTATTGGTGACCGGGAACCGCCAATCCCGTCCGAAAGCGACTTTTGTCACCTTGGGGCCGATCGGAGACTGACGGCGCTTATATTCCGCACGGCTGACCATTCGTAATACCTTATCTACTACGGCTCGATCAAAGCCGGCGGCGGCAATCTCTTCCGGTCCCTCTCGATCTTCGATAAAGCGGCGAAGAATCTCATCGAGCACGGCATAATCCGGCAGTGAGTCCTGATCCTTTTGGTTTTCTCTCAGCTCCGCACTCGGGGCGCGGGTCAGAATGGTCTCCGGAAAAACCGGATTTTCTTTATTGCATTCGTTAATCCAGCGGCACAAAGCGTAGACCTGAGTTTTGTAGACGTCTTTAATTACGGCAAAACCGCCGGCCAGATCGCCGTATAGAGTCGAATAACCGACCGCCATTTCGCTCTTATTCCCGGTCGTAGCCACCATCGAGCCGAATTTATTGGAAATGGCCATCAGAATGACACCGCGGATACGTGCCTGAAGGTTTTCTTCAGTAACATCGTGCGGCATTCCGTTGAACTGCTTAGCCAGCATAAATTCAAATGCCGTGTAGCCGTCCTGAATTGAAATCGTCTCAAGGCGTACGCCCAAACGAGAAGCCAATTTGGCCGCGTCACCGCGGCTTAATGAAGAGGTATAGACGGACGGCATCATCACGGCGAGCACTTTATCCTTGCCGACGGCGTCCACCGCGATCTTAAGAACCAGCGCAGAATCCACGCCCCCTGAGAGGCCGAGCACTACGCCCTTAAATCCGTTCTTATTGATGTAGTCCCGCATGCTTACAACTAAGGCTTCGTACAGCACGGCAAGATCAGACAGGGGCTGAGAAACCTCACCGCGGCAAATTTTGCCTTTTTTGACCTCTACCGTGAGCAAAGACTCTTTCATGTGCGGCGCCCGAGCCAGGACCTCATCAGCCGAGCAGGCAAACGTTTCTCCGTCAAAAACGATTTCGTCCTGAGCGCCGCACATATTGACGTAACATACATCCATTCCGATGGCATTCACATGGCGGCGAACCATATCCAGCCGTTGTTCTTCTTTTCCCTCTTCAAATGGGGAAGCATTGGCAATTAAGAGCACCTGCGCGCCCTGCCCTTTAGCCTGAGAAGGGGCTTCTGGGAACCAAATGTCTTCACAAATATTGACGCCGAAGCGCGTATCTCCGACATCAAAGGTGCACACATCCTCCTCTCCGGGCGTGAAATAGCGCTCCTCATCAAAGACGCCGTAGTTAGGAAGATTTTTCTTTCGATAGGTAAGAAGGATTTGGCCGTTGAGAATGACGGAGACGACGTTATATAAACGATCGAAGTCTTTTAGCGGATAGCCTGCAAGAATATGCAGTTTCGGAAAACGAGTTGAATACTCAACGAGCTCTTTGAGCTTTCTTGCACAGTCTTCTAAAAAACTGTCCAGGAACAATAAGTCTTCGGGCGGATAGCCGCATAAAGAAAGTTCAGGGGTCACCAGGATATCCGAATGCTTTGCCTTTTCCGCGGCTTCGGCGATTCGTCGAAAGTTTCCTTCCAAATCACCGGCAGTTTGATTTAGCTGCGCCATTGAGACCACTACTTTTTCATTCATCCGGAAACCTCCTCATCATTTACGGACATCAAACCCAATGATTCAGATCATACAAAACAAACAGCCCTGCGAGTGCTTAGAGAGGACCAAAAACAGAAAACCCGAGCAAATTGCCCGGGCCTCATCCTAAAAAGCAGGGATCGAAAGACTACTTAGCGTTGTTGTAAGCTTCAACGCCTTTCATGATCACCTTGCAGGCTTCTTCAGGACCTGTCCAGCCGGATACCTTAGCCCACTTGCCTTTTTCCAGATCTTTGTAGTGTTCAAAGAAGTGGCGGATCTGAGCAAGATAATCTTCAGGAACATCATCGATGGTCTGGATCTTGTTGTAGCGCGGAGTCAGCTTCTGAACCGGAACGGCAAGCATCTTCATGTCACCGCCGCTTTCGTCTTCCATCAGGAGCATGCCGAGCGGACGGCAGCGGATTACGGAGCCGGCCAGCAGGGGGAACGGAGTAATCACGCAAACGTCAACGGGGTCACCGTCATCACCGAGAGTCTGAGGAATGAAGCCGTAGTTTGCAGGATAACGCATGGAAGTGCCGATGAAACGGTCGACCAGAAGAGCGCCGCTTTCTTTGTCTACTTCGTACTTGACGGGGTCGCTCTGTGCGGGGATTTCAATCACAACATTGAAATCGTGCGGCAGGTCTTTTCCTGCGCTGATTTTGCTCATATCCATAATATTTTTCCAACCTTCATTAATTAGGAAATAATCTGTTAATTTTAATCGTTACTAACTTGCTCTGCCAAGGAGAGCAATTTATCGGCAAGTCCGCTGCAGTGAGATTCCACCAACTCCACGTTCTTGAAACCCTCCTCAATGAGATGCTCTTGAATGCGAGGATGGATCGTCAGTACCGAGGCAGATTGCAGCCATTCACGACCCTCATCCCCGACGTTCTCTTCAAGAATCCGTATAGCGTCCGTGCTCGTTAGATAAATCACCGGCGCTTCTCCGCGTCCGATCCATCGCTTTTGATCGTCTGAAACCTTCAGCGGGATTCTTTTATAGATAGGTGCCACGGTCACGGGAACATCTTTATCCCGCAGCGCGTCAATCAGGAACTGACGCCCCGTGTCGCCTCGAATGAGGACAACTTCCGAAGGAAGACCTTCTTCCAAGAGGAGTTCAAAAAGCAACTCTGAACCGCTTTCTAAAGAGCTCCCATGCGGGAAAAAAATTTTGCGTGCTGCAGGAAAAGCCGCGGTCAAAGCTTTAGCGGTCGGTTCGCCGACACAGGCAAAGCGGACGGATTCAGGAAGCTGCGGAAAAATGTCCTTCATGAAGCTGACCGTCGTCGGACTCACAAGAATAAGCAGCGCGCCTCTTTCAGCTCCTTCGAGAATTTCTTTGACGCTTTCTTCGTAATCTTCGGAACGATCAAAGGTAAAAGCCGGCCAGTAAACGGAACCGGAGGTTTTTGCTTCCAGTTCTTTCTGAAGCCGACGCCCGCCGGGCCCCGGCTTCATGTTGAGGATCGTGCGCATTACTTTCCGAGCACTTCTTTCAGAAGACGTTTAGCGCCTTTTTCGATCAGCTGGTCCAGCACTTTGCGGGCATTTTCTTCAGGCTCGTTAGCCGGACCCGTATATTCAGCCGTCACAAACTCTCCGGTCATATGGTTGCCGACAAGTGCACGGAGGAACATCTGACCGTCATCAATAGTGGCGTAGGCAGCCAGAGGAACCTGGCAGGAACCTCCCAGCGCTCTGGAAACCGCTCTTTCGGCCTGGGAGCAGAGACGAGTATCTTCATCGTTGAGCGCTTCAACGTATTTTTGCGTCATTTCGTCGTTTTCAACGGCTTCGATACCGATAGCGCCTTGCCCCGGTGCCGGAAGAGAAACTTCAGGCGGAATGATCGAACGAATGCGATCGGATAAGCCGAGGCGCTTCAGACCGGCGGCTGCCATCACGAGGGTGTCGTACTGGCCGTTGTCGAGCTTAGAAAGGCGGGTGCCTACGTTGCCGCGAATCATCTCGACTTTGAGATGCGGGAAACGGGAGCGAACCATCAGTTCACGACGAAGGCTGGAGGTGCCGACAACGCTTCCGGCCGGCATCTCTTCTAAAGAGGCATATTTATGAGAAACGACTGCGTCGCGCGGGTCTTCGCGGACCATCACTGCTGCCAGAGTAAACGGCTCAAGCAGATCCATCGGAACATCTTTCAGACTATGGACGGCGATTTGAGCTTTGCCTTCAAGCATCGCGGCTTCAAGTTCTTTGACGAACAAACCTTTTCCGCCGATCTTGGACAGCGTGACGTCCAAAATTTTGTCACCTTTGGTTGTTAAACCTAAAAGCTGAACATCAAGCTCGGGAAATTTTTCTTTAAGGCAGCTCTGAACGTACTTTGCCTGCCAAAGCGCCAGCGGGCTTTCGCGAGTGGCAATAACCAGATGATCTTGCTGAGTCATTTTTTAACTTTTTAGAGAAATACAAAGAATGAGTAGGAGTTTAACAATTCGGGCAAGAACCGCGTTATACAGACCTTAACAATCGCGCTTAAAAAACAGGTCGAAAAACAAAGAAATTCTTTTGTAGACAAACCGTTACCCGACAATTGAGTCATTACTAGCTATAATTGACCTTTTTTCATTACTGACTGCAAAAGTTATGGCCCAACACAATCCTCTCTCAGTTCATGCCGATCCGCTTGCCTCCAAAAAAGAAGCTTGGAGCGGACGCTTTTCTGAGCCTATGGCCGAATTTGTCCTTCGTTACACCGCCAGCGTGAACTTTGACAAGCGTATGGCCGAAGCCGATATCGCAGGCTCCGTGGCCCATGCCAAGATGCTTGCCAAATGCGGCATTATTTCCAAAGACGATTTGAACGACATCGAACGCGGTATGCGTCAGATCCTTCAGGAAATCAAAGAAAACCGCTTCGAGTGGAAGCTTGAACTCGAAGATGTGCACCTCAACATTGAAGCCCGCCTAACAGAACTTGTCGGAGACGCCGGCAAGCGCCTTCATACCGGCCGCAGCCGTAATGACCAAGTTGCTTTAGACATTCGTTTGTACCTGCGCAATGAGATCGACCAGATCATGGATCTTCTCTCTCATCTGCAGGAGTCCCTGCTGACGGTTGCCGAAAAGAACATCGACACCATCATGCCAGGCTACACCCACATGCAGGTTGCTCAGCCCGTCACGCTCGGCCACCACTGCCTGGCTTATGCCGAAATGTTCGAGCGCGACCGCGAACGCTTGGCTGACTGCCGCAAACGCGTAAACCGTTCTCCGCTCGGCGCTGCAGCGCTCGCCGGTACCACTTATCCGATCGACCGTGAGTACACGGCTGAACTCCTCGGATTTGAAGGCGTCACTCAGAACTCTCTGGACTCCGTCAGCGACCGTGATTTCGCGATTGAGTTCTGCTCCTGCGCTTCGCTCATCATGATCCACATTTCCCGTATGTCCGAAGAGCTCATCTACTGGATGAACACTAACTTCGCATACATCATGCTGCCCGACAGATTCACGACGGGTTCCTCCATCATGCCGCAGAAAAAGAATCCGGACGTTCCGGAAGCTGCCCGCGGCAAATCCGGACGCGTAGTCGGTCACCTGATGGGGCTTCTGATGCTGATGAAGGGACAGCCGCTTGCCTACAACAAGGACAACCAGGAAGACAAAGAACCGCTCTTTGACACGATTGATACCGTCAAAGACACTCTGCGCGCTTTCATCGAAATGATCCCCGGCATCCAGGTCAACAAAGCCCGTATGCGTGAAGCTGTCATGCTCGGCTATCCGACTGCCACGGACTTTGCAGACTACCTCGTTCGCAAAGGCCTGCCCTTCCGTGACGCTCACGAAGCCGTCGGTTGCGCTGTACGCCTCGCTTCCGAGAAAGGCTGCGGTCTGCACGACCTCACGCTTGAGGAATTAAGAGAATTCAGCGATAAAGTCGGTGAAGATGTTTATGACAGCCTGACCCTCGAAGGCTCTATTGCTTCCCGCAACCATACCGGCGGCACAGCACCTTCTCAGGTTGCAAAGCAGGTCGGCATTTGGAAAGAGCGTCTTAAAAACCGCGCTCATAAGTAATTCCTGAATGCACGGGAACCCGAAAGTTCCCAAGCTTCAACGCAAAACGCCCGGATTCTCCGGGCGTTTGCTTTTGCGGTTCAGCAAAAATTATTCAGCGTCAATCTTAACGACCCAGCCTTCGGGGCCTTCGATTTCGCCCATCTGGATACCGGTCAGTGTTTCTCTGAGCTTGGTGCAGACAGGGCCCATTTTTTCCATGCCGGACGGGAAGTAGATATCGCCGTCAGGAGTGTTGACCATGCCGATCGGAGCTAAGACAGCAGCCGTGCCGCAAAGTGCGCCTTCAGCCATATCTTTGAGTTCGGCTAATTTAACAGGGCGTTCAACCACTTTGTAGCCCAATCTCTTAGCCACTTCGATTAAAGAACGGCGTGTGACGGAAGGAAGGATGGAATCGGACTTCGGAACAATGATCGTGCCTTCCTTGTCGACGAAGATTAAGTTAGCGCCGCCGGTTTCTTCAATGTAGGTACGAGTAGCCGGATCAAGGTAAATGTTTTCGGCATAACCGTGACGATGAGCTTCCATTGTGGGATGCAGGCTCATGGCATAGTTCAGGCCGGCTTTGATATGGCCTGTTCCGCGGGGAGCAGCACGGTCAAATTCAGGAACTGTCAGCTTAAGCGGCTTGATAGCGCCTTTGAAATATGCGCCGACCGGCATCACGAAAATTCTGAAGATAAACTCATGAGCCGGTGCCACACCGATCTGAGGACCGGAGCCGATCATGACCGGGCGGATGTACAGTGTTGCGCCGGTGCCGTAAGGCGGAACCCAAGCCGCGTTGGCTGCGACAACGTCTTTGACGGCCTGAATGAATTTTTCTTTCGGGAAAGCCGGCATTTCCAGACGTTCGGCACTGCCCATCATACGTTCTGCGTTCAAATCAGGACGGAAGGTAACGATGTCGCCTTTGACCGTTGTATAAGCCTTTAAGCCCTCAAAACAGCACTGAGCATAATGAAACACGCAGGCAGCTTCAGACAGTTCGATGTTGGGATCAGTAATCATCTTACCTTCATCCCATTTGCCGTCTTTCCAGTGAGCTTCGAAGCGATAATCCGTCGGTGTATAGCCGAAGCCTAATTTGCTCCAGTCAATATCTTTTTTCTGCATTTTTTCTCCTGCAAGATTCTTTAGTTATCGGTCCTCAATTGTAATAATTTGAAAGAAATATTTTGGACTTCTGTAAAGAAATTAGCAGGATCGGCTTTTTGCAGACTTAAGAATTACCGGCAACGGTCATTTCTCTGATCAGCACCGATCCGTTGAGGTAACATCCGTTCAAATCTACATCGTCCGACATCGCTTCAAAGGACATGAAAATGTCTTTGAGATTGCCGGCAACCGTAATACCTTCTACCGGGTAAGCGATCCTGCCGTTTTCCACCCAAAAACCAGATGCGCCTTTAGAGAAATCTCCCGTGGTGTAATTGACGCCCTGCCCGATCAGCTCGGTGACCAAGAGGCCCGTTCCCATGCGTGAGAGCAATGCAGAAAGCGTTTTTTCGGAAGCCTCCGGTGCTTCGGAGAAGATGAGGTTATAAGGACCGCCGGCATTTCCGGTCGTTGTCATTCCCAACTTACGAGCCGAATAGCTGCTCAGGAAAAGACCGCTCAGCACACCGTGGTCAACGACCAGGCGTTCAGACGGGCGAACCCCCTCATCGTCAAACGGCGCCGAGCCCCAGTAACGCGGGATGAATGGATTTTCCAAAATGGAAAGATGATCGGGGAAAATCGGTTTATCGAGCATTCCTTCGAGGAAGGAGGTCTTGCGGTACAACGCAGAACCGCTTGCCGCATGAACAAAGGTTCTGAATAAGCTCTTAGCAACCGGTGCTTCAAAAACGACCGGGCACTTGCGGGTCGCTAAACCGCGTGCAGACAGATGGTCTACAGCTCTTTGACCGGCGATCATGCCGACCTGCTGCGGCGAGAGCAAATCCATTGACGAAACGCCGGAGGTGTGCCAAGAGCCCACCTGCATACCATTCTCATCCTCGGCGATCACTGAGGTGTCAATCGAATGGTCGCTAAAAGGATAGCCGTGCAAAAAGCCTTCGGTGTTTCCCAAAATAAACGAACCGATTGTTGTCGTAACCATTGCACCGTCGGAATTCACCACGCGTTTATCGACATCCAATGCTGCTTTTTCTGCTTCAACAGCCTTTTGAACTTGTTCTTCAATCGAGATGTCCCATGGATGGAAGAGATCGAGCTGACGAGGATTCGTGCAAAGTCGGTCCTTATCCGGCAGGCCGTTGCATTCATCCGGTGTGGTGTAGCGCGCCATATCAAGCGCCGCTTTGACCGTTCTTAAGATCGACACCTTGCGAAAGTCTCCGCTGGAAGCCACAGCCTTTGATTTACCAAGATAGACAGTAATTCCGAAATCTCTGTCATGGGTGTGTTCAATGGATTCCGTTTCCTGGTTTCTTACCGTGACACATGTCCCCTTCTCTTCACTGACTTCTACCGCGGCGGCAGTTGCACCTAGAGAAAGCGCTGTGTCTAAAGCATATGAAACCAAGGAACAAAGCTCTTCTGAGCTACTTATTGTGGGAGTTTGACTCATATTTTGAAGCGGAAACTAAAGATTGGAGATTATGATAGCGCTTGATGCAAATCTTACTAAAGAAGGACAGGCTAATATGAAGAATACAAACGAAAACCTTGAAGAAGAGTACAGCGGTCCGAGCAAAAGTGAATTGAAAAGAAGGGCCGAGCATCTGCAGGATCTCGGTAAAGAGCTGACCACACTGGGTGCCGAAACGCTGGCAAAAATTGAACTTCCCGAAGTCATTCTTAAAGCCATTGAGGAGTATCACCGTGTTCCCTCCTTCGGCGCCAAACGCCGTCAGCTCCAGCTCATCGGCAAATACATGAGAGCCTTAGACGGAGATGCTGTTCGTCAGGCCATCGACCGAGCCACCGGCAACGATAAAGCGGCCGTCGCCGCGCTTCACAAGAGTGAACGTCTGAGAGATGCGTTGATTGCAGATGATGCCGCTCTGACAAAATTTATTGCTCAGTTCCCTGACGTCAATGTTCAGGAAGTTCGTCAGCTTATCCGCAATGCTCGTAAAGAAGCCGAAGGCAACAAGCCTCCGAAATCCGCCCGCGCACTCTACAAACTGATCTACGCAATGGTTCTTCCTCCGATCGTGTTGGAAGTCACCGAGGAGGAAGACGATGAAGAATAGCAAAGCAAAAATCGGTCTGGTTTCCATTTCCGACCGTGCCTCTTCCGGCACTTATCAGGACAAAGGCATTCCCTCTCTGAAAGAATGGCTGGCAAAAGCCCTGCTTTCTGATTATGAGGTTGTGGAAAAACTCATTCCTGATGAACAGCCGCTTATCGAGGCAACGCTCAAGGAACTTTGTGATCAGGAAAACTGTGATTTGATTTTGACAACCGGAGGGACTGGTCCCTCTCGCCGCGATGTGACGCCGGAAGCCACGTTGGCTGTGGCTACTCGTACCCTTCCGGGATTCGGAGAGCAAATGCGTGCGGTCTCTCTTGCCTTTGTGCCGACCGCGATTTTGTCCCGTCAGGTCGGCGTGCTGCGCGAAATCGAAGATCATGCCGCTTTGATCATTAACCTTCCGGGACAGCCAAAGGCCATCGCTGAAACCCTAGAAGGTATTCCGTCAAAGGGCATCCACGGCATTTTTGCGGCAGTGCCCTACTGTATTGATTTAATCGGCGGTCCGGCCCTTGAAACCCGTCCCAATGTCGTTAAGGCTTTCCGCCCAAAATCTGCACCTCAGCCTCATGTCATTGATGCAAAAATCATTGACCCGAAGAAAGGCAAAGCAGATAGCGCCATCATCATGCTTCACGGCTTGGGCAGCGACGGATCGGACTTCGAACACTTCAGAGAAGAACTTGCCGCATGCGGCGCGCCCGTTGAACAGGCTCGTTTGATTCTTCCGACTGCGCCTGAACGTGCGATCACAGCAAATAAAGGTTTTTTGATGCGCGGCTGGTTTGACCTTCTCGATACCGACGGAATCGGTGCCAGCGACGAACCGGCACTTGTTGAAAGCGCCCGTATTGCAGAGCGTTTAATTGCCTTGGAAGAGACGAAAGGCATTAGACGGGATCGAATCTTCTTAGGTGGTTTCTCACAGGGCGGCTGCGTTGCGCTTTACACGGCCCTGAAACTCGATCGTCCGATCGGCGGCATCTTCTGCCTGAGCGGCTATCTGCCCATTGAGTCTGCTGACGATATTGAGCATGTAGGTCAGGGCATCCTTTCTCCGATTTTCTTGACCTATGGAAAAGAAGACAATGACGTACCTCCCGTGTATCCCGAAATCAGCGTCAAGGAACTCAGAAAACTCGGGGCAACGGATCTCTGGTCCAAGGGCTACGACGGGGTCGGACATGATTTGTGTATCGAGGAAGTCACGGACTTGTCAGATTTTCTTGAAAAATCTTTAGAAGCTTCTCGCTAAAGTTTTGTATCCGATTTGAGACAAAAGAGCGCTTTTTTACGGCGCTCTTTTTTATGCTGAAGTTCTACCAAAACACCGAAAACAAATCATGGATTCTTTTTTGGACAAAATACTGAACGGCTCTGAAGCGATACTCCAACCCCTACATGTGCCGTTATTTACAGCTGGCGGCAGTCAAATCGATACGTTCGATATTCTCGAATTCTGCCTCGTTTTTCTTGTTGCCTACTGGCTCGGCAAGCTTAGCGAAGAAAGCATTAAGAAATTCGGCTCTCGCCACAATTCCGTACGTCCCGAATCCCTTTCGATGTTCGCCCGCTTCATTCATTGGGGCATATTGGCGATCGGTATTCTGATGGGCCTGTCGATGATCGGTCTCCCGATCACACATTTGGCAATCTTAGTTTCCGCCTTATCTGTGGGCATCGGCTTCGGATTGCAGACCATCGTTAATAACTCGGTTGCCGGTTTGATTCTGATTTCCGAACGCGCCGTGAGCTTGGGCGATATTATTGCCACACCGAGCGGTCATATCGGTCGAGTGACCATGATCACCATTCGCGCTACGCGCATCGTGACGCCGACGGGTCAGGCAATCATCATTCCGAACGCTTCTCTGATTAACGGATCGTTTACCAATTTCACGATGGACCGCCGAGGCGTTCGCAAGATTTATCCCTTCTCAATTCCATACGGCATTGACTTCCGCAAGGTTAAAGAAATCATTGAAAAGGCAGCCGTCTCGGTTCCCTACTGTATTAAGCCCGACCCGCTTCATGAGGTCGAATGCGGAATTACCGGTTTCGGCAATTTCGGCATTAACGTTGAGCTTGTCGTTTGGGTCGATCCGATTGAGTTGATGGAGCCGTATCGACTCGAGGCATCTTTTTTGAACGCCATCAATGACGCCTGTGTTGCCAACGGCATCGTGATGCCTGGACCGTCCTACGGTGTTACTGTCTCTCCGACTCCGGCGCCGGTCGCATTCAATGCTCAGGTTTCCGGAACCACCGCTTCTGTACCTTCCAATTTGCAAGCACCTTCGCCCACAGGTCATGTTGGAGCAGCAGACCCTTCTGTGAGTGCAAAAGCCATCGGACAAGTTCCGCCGGCGCAACATGTTCCTCCCGCACAGGCTGCAGCCATCATTGGAGTCCCGCAGTCTATGATTGAAAATCCTCCTCCGAAGAAGGAAAAGGAAGAGTGAACTCATAATCTCTTCAGACTAAAATTTCATTATTAGTTTGAGGAGATTTTTTTGAGTCATTACGTCGGACGCTTTGCCCCATCCCCTACCGGTCATCTACACGCCGGAAGCTTAGCCTGTCTTCTTGCGAGCTACCTCGATGCCAGGGCTCATAGAGGTACGTGGATTATTCGTGTCGAAGACATTGATCCGCCGCGTGAACCTGCATGGGCGGCAGAGGATCAGCTCGAAACTATCGAGGCATTCAAACTTCATTCAGATCGTCCGATACTCAGACAATCAACTCGATATGACGCTTATCAAGAGGCCCTCGATCTGTTAATCGGTAAAGGTCTAGCGTATGGGTGTGCTTGTACTCGCAAGAGCATTGAAGCTGCCTGCGCAGCCGCAGGTTTGCCACAGGGCGTCTATCCAGGAACTTGTCGCCACGGAACGGGCGGAGCCCCAATTCGTGCGTGGCGTTTTCTTGTAGATGACGGAGTCGTATCTTTCCCGGACAGATGGCAGGGAACGTTTAAACAGAACGTTTCGAAGGAAGTCGGTGATTTTGTTATTCGGAGAGCCGACGGACTCTGGGCCTATCAACTCGCCGTTGTCGTCGATGACGGATTCCAGGACGTGACACACGTCGTCCGCGGTGCTGACTTGATCGATAACACACCGCGACAAATCCTGCTGCAAAAAGCATTAGGCCTGCCTACCCCTGCTTACATGCACATTCCGCTTGTGCTAGACAAAAACGGGAATAAGCTCTCTAAACAGACATTGGCTCCGGCGATTGATCAAAGCAGGCCCGAAGAAGAAGCCGCACATGCGTGGACTCATCTCGGATTCAAACCTTTTACTTTCGATACGCTCGAGGAGTTTTATTCAGAGGCAGTGCAGCGTTGGAGGGTGAGATTTCAAATCTCTGCCTAATTTCGACGTCCGGTTCCGCCAAGAAGGACAGCAACTTCCCTCTTTTCTCCGGAAGCCTGTCTTGAGAAGTTTTGCTGAACAGTCTTCTTTACAGATGTGCGACCCGGAACATAGGGCTGTGAGAAAAATGGATCCTCAGGCTTGCGAGGTGCTTTCCAAGTATCTGTACTTGAGGAAAACTTTCGTGGAAATCTTGCTCTCTTGCGAGGTTCAGGATCAAGTTCCTGCGGAACAAGATTAACTTTGGTTAGTTTTCGAATTGCATCGAAACTCTTTCTATCCTTGTCCGTAACGAGCATTAATGCCAAACCTGAGCTCCCTGCGCGGCCTGTTCTGCCGATTCGATGAACGTAGTCCTCAGGAACAAATGGAACGTCGTAATTAATCACGAGCGGAAGCTCGGCTATATCCAAACCACGGGCTGCGACATCAGTCGCCACCATGATATTTAAGGTTCCATCCTTGAAATCTTTCAACAGCTTCAAGCGCTCTTCTTGGGTTTTGTCTCCGTGAATTGCATCAGCGTTGAATCCGCATTTCTCTAATTCACGTGCCAATCTGCGAGCTGTCAATTTTGCATTGACGAATACGATTGTCTGGAGCGGTTTACCGTCGGAGTCTTCTCCGCGGGTTTTCAGAAGCTCTACAAGTGCATCAGTTTTTTGAAGCTCGTTTACTGAAAAGACTTCTTGTTTGATGGTGGCAGCAGTAGCGTTTTGGCGAGCTACCTCGATAACAACAGGATCAGTCAAGAAATTTCCGGCCAGTCTTTTGATTTCAGGTGAGAATGTGGCGGAGAACATCAAATTCTGACGTTTTTTGGGAAGCGCATTCAGGATCCTGGAAATATCCGGCAGAAAGCCCATATCCAACATACGGTCGGCCTCATCTAAGATGACGATGCCGCACTGATTCAGATTTGTATTTCTCTGCTCCAGATGATCCAATAAACGGCCGGGAGTAGCGATCAAAATCTCGACACCTCTTCTTAATGCCTCTGCCTGAGGTTTGATATCGACGCCGCCATAAACAACGCCAATTCGAATAGGTGTGTCAGCTGCGTAATTTGAAAGTGCCTCTGCGGTTTGATCTGCCAACTCTCTTGTCGGAGAAAGAATCAAAACACGTACAGGATGGCGTGCCGGAGATGTACTTGTATTGGCTAGTGGCAGAAGTTTTTGCAAGACGGGCAGACCAAAACTGGCTGTTTTACCTGTTCCTGTCTGGGCGGCACCCATGACGTCGCGACCCTGAAGAACCACTGGAATCGCTGTACACTGAATTGCTGTGGGTTGGGTATACCCCATCCGTGTAATAGCTGAAAGCAAATTCGGGGCCAAACCAAATTGCGCAAAATCCTGACACTCTGCCATTTATCTATTTATTTAATAAATACGTAGAAAAGGTTATTTTACAACCCATGAAGCTGAGCTTCATTCACTCTGCCATGAATAGGTATGGGGTCGCTAGGCTCTTTTGAAAATAAAACGAAGAAGATATAAGAAGTCACAAAAAATTGGGCGGAATCAAAGAAATGATCTCGTCTTCGAACGTTGTGTGAGTAGTGTCGCGACCACCATCAAGACCTCATACCGGGGAGGCTGGCAGTCTCGACCAGCCCGGCCTGTGGATTCAATGCTAACAGCAAAATAAGCCGATCACTCCTCACAAGGCAAGGAATAATCGGTGGAAAGTGCTTCCGCTCTCCCATTCAACGGGTTTGAGCGGCCCATGGTTGTTAAGTTTTTAACCCCGCTTACGCGGGGAAATCTTCGCTCCGCTCTCTCCTTCTAGACCAACTTGCGGTTCATCCCCGCTTACGCGAGGAACTCTCCTAAACTGAAAGAAAACCTAAATAATTTCATGGTTCATCCCCGCTTACGCGGGGAACTCTCTTAAACAACTCATGGGCCAACTCTGTACACTTTAGCAAATATTTCTCGTTCAAGAAAATATACTGGTAGACGTTGTATTTTTCAAAGGACAGTCAGCTGGATTACATATTTTCCAAGACTATGTAAATTTCACGAGTAATACTCTGCATGCCTACCTCAAAATCTTGTTATTTAGTATTATCTTGAGGGAAACCCGGCTGGCAATTAAAAAAATAAAAAACGTCAAAACTGCGATGCTTGCAAGTTTTTTAATTTGATTAGTGGAACCTTTTTTATAAAAAGGAGAAAAGAGGTGGTGGCCCCAACTGGAATTAGACATCGTTGCAGGACAAGGGATTTAGAGGAGTGAATCAATTTGCCTACCTCTGTGCCTACCTCAGAGGATTGTCTAAGAAAATCTAAAGGGCCTCAAGAGAGACCCAGATCATCCTAGTTCGAAAGAAAAAATCATCTATTTATAATAGATCTAAATGGGTCGCAGCTGTGCGGTCGGCGAGAGACGCTCCGAGCGTCTCTTTGCTTTTCTATTTGCGACAGCAGCACTTCTTCTCATCAAAATATCTGCGTTCAGCGACTTCTCCCTGCTTACCGATATTGAAAGAAGAAATCGGACGATGGTAGCCCATCACCCGGGTCCAGATTTCGCACGGAGTTCGTTCACTGTTTTTAATCCCGTATTTTTCTAAATCGTTCGTCATAGTTTCTCCCATTTCTTGAAGAAAAGTTAAATCTTTATCTGCTTAGATCAATTACCACATGTCCCTAAGCTTAGTTCCTTCCGGTACGTAAAGCGGATGCCTTGGCTCTCCACCCTCATTCATAGCCAAACATTTAATATTGTGCCTTCGGAACTTTTTTCTAAACTGAGAACTTCGATCAAGATAGGACCCAAAGTTTCCCCAGGCCGCTACGACAATATCTGCTGACTTAATAAGTTTGTCCAAATACTTGTCATTCTCAGGTCCGACTGGATCCGTAGCCTTGATAAGGTCATTCTGTTTTTTTGATCTGAAGGCAAAAAGGTTGCCAACTAGAAGACGGCCTGCGCCAAATTGACGGGCAAAATTGATCATACGGCGGACTGTCGCATCATCTTCTACAGCATCAGCAGTGGACGGATTCAGACAGACAAAGAGGACAGTCGGTTTGCCTTCGTCCCATGTGCGTTCTAGGGAGTAACGATATAGACCGTCCGGTGAAATTTCAGCAGATTTTTTAATATCCGACATTGCTCCTCCTTCTGGGTTTACCTGCTACTGTAGCGCTTTTCTACAGTATTCAATAGGTCCTCGAACCTCTTGCAGTAATCGTCGACATTCTGCTGCCAACTGCAAACATCGAACTGTGTCTCTATCGGCAGAGGTCTTGGCTCTTTTTTCAAGACTGGTAATGCGGGAGCGCAAGCGGTCAGAGTCAGCGCGAGCGTTAGATTCAGCAGCACGCATCTCTGCGAGAGCGATAGCCTGATTTTTGTATTGTGTCTCATAGTCTTTGACTGTAACCGTGAGTTCCGAGATTTGAGTTCGAGCAATTTTCAACTGCTCAGAATTCTGACCATTGTGAAGACCGAAAACATAAGCGCCAGCAACTAACAAAGCGCCGGCGCCCATCTTTACCAATTCAAAAGGATTCATCACATCAATTTCACCTCATCTTCTCGGCGATTCATCAGCCCTGGGAGGATTTCGTACATCTGTTTTCCGTGCTCATCCTTAACCAGATTGCCGTTCCTATCTCTGATTTTCTTCTTTGCAAAGGATCGGAATCCCTCTTTTGCCAAGTCGAGTTTCCCGGAATTCAAATATCCGAGGGTCTTAGATTTGGCAACTGCGCTCACACCCAAGTTAAATGCCAAATCTAATAATGCGATGTACTGTCCTGCGGTCAGTTTGCAAGTAACGTAAGGAGCTAAGCCCTCGGCGTGCTCAATCAAGTCATCGCGAAGCAATTTCTCTGCTTCTTGTCTTGAGATTGACTGGCCTGGTTTCACGCCTTTTGTGTGTCCATAGCCAATAGTAAGAACTCCTCCCGGACATCGATAAGCTTTCAATCGCAGACCTTCCCACTTCTTCACAAAATCTTCTGCAATAAGCGGATTCCATTGCGAAAACGGTAATTTTTCCTCATTCATTTTGACTTTCTCCTAAATGGACTTTTTCTTTGATGCGTTTTTCATGTTCCGTTTGGACGGTTTCCAACATGTCTCTTACGCGTTGAGGAATGATCTGACCAAACCCAGCCTTCTCAACGTTTTCGAGGATTGAAATCAATTCATTCAAAGAAAGAGCACCAATTGCCCAGGCCCCAATCCATGGTTCATTGAATATCTGATCAACCCCGTGGAATCCGATGGCTACCAAGAGGATGATGAATTTCCGGATAAGGCCTTTGAGCCCTACTCTGCTTGACCATGTTCCGGTTCTGGCAGCGGCTACGATCCCGCTCAGGTAGTCGAAGACCACAAATCCAAACAACCAGTAGAAGAGGTTTTGATGCTCCCCCATGAGACTGCTGATAAGGGAAGTAAAACATCCGGCAATAGTTAAAAAGAAACTCTTGAGAACTCCGGGATCAAAACTATTCAGACGACTTAAAAATTGATCCCACATCTCTCAATCTCCCTATGTCGTCGATTTTGTAGATGCATTTTTCCTCCGATATGTAGATAAAAAAAGAAAGCCCCTCACATGGAGGGGCGGAGCGGTTAAGTGTTTTTGTAGGGAATAAATTTAATGTTGACTGTTCCGGCTACTTTGACAAATCCTTCAAATAAGAGAGTCTCCCCTTTTTCAACCTGCGCATTCAATGTTTGCCATCGACCCGCATCTTCACTGATTCCAGTTCTCGCATAATCTCCCCACTCAAGTTTGCGGATTGCACAATCACTAACATTTAAAGGCATCGAGAAAATCACAAACCCTGAGAAGGGAGCTGTTAAGGATGTACTGTTGTAGTACCCAACATTACCGAAGTTGCAGGTTTGAATTGTCATTCGAGATAGATCTAACGTCCCGATTCTCGGCTTCTCGCTAACATTGATAAATTTGCTCAACAAAAGCTGGAGGAGCGACTTCAGCATGACGCACCTCCTACAAGTGAAGTGTTACGCTGCCCCTTCGCTGGGAACGAATTTTGCCTCAAGCGGTTGCTGATCGTCCGTCTCGCAATAGAGACTAACGGTATTCCCCTTCCGAACCGGAGTTGTAATTCTGAGATAACCTTGAGAGTTAACGCAACACGTTCCCAGCTTTCCGGTAATGCCGACATTGACCGATGGCCGGTTTCCGCCGAATGTAATCCATCCATCACTTGGAGGCGTATAAAGTTGAGCCTGAGCGTGGTTAACAAAGAACGTTGTTCCGGGATTTGGGTTTGAGAAAAGACCTTGACTTCCGACCCATTCCTTCTTACTCTGCAAAAACTTCTCCGCAAAGAGTTGCACAAGCGACTTAAGCGACATAGCACACCTCCTTGCAGAATAAATTTCTTAAGAGCTGATACCCCCCCGATTAGTCGGTTGAAAGATACAACAATATTTTCGATATTGGACCCGTAAATCTCCACCGTTTTACCTTTTTGAACTGGAAGGTTGCAAGCCATTCCTTGATAATTATCTTGAGTTGCCGTAATAACCGTCGGATTATTTTCCAGCGGTAGAGAGGCAATCTGAGCCGCAGCCCCTGCCATAGAACGACCATGGAATGTCACATAACCATCTCCAGGAGCCGTGAACGTGGCTATCGTTCCCCATGAACTTATAGTAGTTTTTGAAGCGATATTTACAGGTTGGTCTGAGGGCATCGCCTGATGTGCCACAAGGCTTGATTCTTCCTTGCTATAAAACTTTGCTAGGAGGAGAGCTAACAAATTTTTTAACATGCTTCACCTCCAGATGCGAAATTATTTAGACGATTCGTTGCGAACAAAAGTAAGGTTCCCCGAACCCGAGTAGACGCCAAGATCCGCAATGATTGTGTCACCCTTCTGTATCGGGATCGAGGCCCACTTCCAACCACAGGCAACGTTAATGAGGTAGCTAATCTTTCTTGTGGAGTTTTCCAGTCTGAACCAATTGTTGCTAACGTCATTGTCTCCGCCAATCTGAAACACTGCCCAACCGCTAAAGGGGGCAATGAGATTTTGTTGTCCCCCTCCGGCAATTGATTGATTTTGAGCTGTAGTGCTCGGTCCACATTGATAAGCGATGTCTGGATATTTATTTTGCAGAAACCTCTCTGCAAATAATTGGATAAGGCTCTTAAGCATGACAGGGCCCTCCAAACAAGGAGATTATACCCCCCCCGATTGTCTTGAAGAATCGTACCGTGATGTCAGTTAAACGAATACCGTTTACGGAAAACGAGGCACCTTTGCTAATCGGGAACAACATATTAAAACCTTGCCCAGACATTGGACTTACTTGAGAAATTTGGCCGTCTCCTATTTGTGCTTGAATCATAGATCCAACGTTCTCAGTTGTTATATACGCAGATCCACTTATGTTCAAATATCCATCGTTTGGAGCCGTCCCGGTGTAAAGACCATTGGTCCATTTGTCTCCTACCGTTGACGTTCCATTAAACCACTGCGGGGAGGTATAGGTGCTTGAAGCGCTGTGTGCAGCACCTCCTGGTGTAGTCCGAGTATTCAATAATTGTTGAAGCAATTGTTTAAGCATTTAAGCTCCTTTCCCCGGGGCTTAAATGCCCCGACTTAATTCGGTAAATTCAACGAATAAACTAAAGCCGATACGCCAGATCCTGACCATCCGAAAGAGATTCCATCGCCTTTCTTCAGAAAGCAATAACAAGAAACGTTATATTTGTTCGATCGGACTAGCGTTACATAGTTCCCTGCTATGTTTATTAGCGCATAGGTACTGCTGGTTACTGTCGGATAACCGTTATTAACTTTCAAAACTACACAGCAGGCATATGGCGCTGTATAGGCTTGACTCCCTGCTTCTGAATCAGGCAAAGAGATAATGAGAGGATTGTTCCAATTAGGTAGAGAGAATCTGTCAGCCTCATAACCATATATTAACTTACCCCCCCCCCGCTCACCGATTTACGAGGAACGAATAAGCTACACAACAGGCTTGCTAATTCTTTAAGCATTGAAAAAACCTCCTTGTCTCATGGAGTTGCGGGCATCAACTGCCTGTTCCAACTCATAGGCCAAAGCATCCGGAAATTCCGGGTAGTCGATAAAAGGAAAACCAGGTTGATCTGGAAGATCCTTAAGCGCTTGGCGATAATCCAATAACGCCTGTCGATCTTCTTCAGTTAATTGAGATCTCTTTGCCTTAGCCGCTGACTGCACAGTAATGTCCGGGAGCTGAACATACTTATCAGTGTCAGAGATTCGAGCATTGCGCTCTCCTCTAACTTCTTGTTCGTAACGCTCTTGGACAAATTTGTCATCAAGTTCCGGAAGTTCCGTTGTAAGGTAGTAATTACCGTCTGCACTATGGAAATAGCCTTGAGGACTGGGCTCAAGCTTCCAATATTTGATGATGACACCATCATCTCGCTTAAATCTTTCGGATAGCTTGTAATGGCTCTCTGCGTATGCCTCATCTTTGGGATCTGTAAACGCGTGCTGACTCGGTGCATTGGAGGAAACAACAATTCTTCCGTCCGCGTCCTTCAATGAATATTTTGCAAGAGGCCGACCCATAGCCTTGGCCAACATCTCTTGCCGGACTTCTTCAAGTGTTTTCATGCTTTGTCCTTTTTAAGAGTTTCCTGATTCAGAGTTGCTACTGGTTTGCGTGTTCTTGGCATCGTCAATTTGTTGCTGTGTACCTCCGTTCTCGAGAATCAGTTCTTCGAGAATCGGGCAGAGGTAGTCATCGACATGACCATTGAAATAGGTTTCAGCCCAAGATTCCGCACCGGCTGTAAAGTTGATGTTCGACCGTGCTGTGGTTTGTTGCGTCTCTGTAAGGGCTTGAGCCGCCTCATATGAGACACTCGGCGTTAAATCCGTGTAGTCAGCAGATAAAAGAGCTGTCCCGGCAGCTGTGTCCACAGACGCAATCGTGAACATTCTTCCATCAGTTCCGACTACGGTGTCACCAGCTTTAATGTTGCCTTGAGGCTTCAAATCAGAGATTTGAATAGTGGCCGAAACTTGGAGCGCTTGATTGATTACTCTGACAGCATAGGCACTTGCAGCCGCCTCAAGAGCTTTCGTTTCGGCAGTCTGCGCGGCGGTTTGGGCGGTTGTTGCCGCCGTTTGTGCGGTTTCGGCATTGCTCTGGGCAGTTTCTGCCGCCTGTTGCGCCGCCTGTGCAGTTTGCAGAGATTGAGCCGCGTTGTTAGCCGCAGTTTGAGCACTAGCAGCTGAACCTTGAGCAGCAGTCTGAGCCGCGGAAGCCGAAGTTTGTGCCGAGTTCGCTGTTGTAACTGCCACCGTGGACGCATCGACCGCACTCTTAGATTGAGCAATAGCAGTCTGTATATCTGCATCCCAATCATCGACTACTTGCTTCAAAGTCTCAACTTTTTCATTTGCAGCATTCGCTTCCGCCAATGCATTTGAAGAAGTTGAATTTGCCGTCTGTGCTGTTTGCCGAGCTTCCTTAGCGATCGATAGAGCCTCTTCGGAATTGTCAGAGGCTTGGTCTGCGTACGCGCCAACATCGTTAATAGCGTCCTCCGTCTGCTGAAGAACTTCGGGGCCGCTGATAACTCCGGTTCCTGTCGGCGTGTAATGAAATTGGAATTTCGAATCTGCCATGATCAATTACTCCGGCAAGCGCAAGAAATAAGCGAGCGTGTAAAAAGGCGGCTCATTGGTAACGCCTGTGATTTTTGCGTTCGCTGTTAAGGTGTGCGTGTGCGTTTGACCTCCACCAGTAGAGCCGATACTCAATCCATGCTGATGAGAGCCATTAGAAGATGTTTCTCCCGTCCAAGTTCTGGACGCATCAATATTGAAAACACCTCGACCATTTTGACGGCCATCGGAGCATCCGGGATGATCACCTACGTAAACAAGAGGACCGTTACCAATCACGCTCAACCAGTTGGCGGAAATTTGTCCGGTGATGTTCATTGAACCTCTTGTGTGGGTATGAGCACCTGCAGGAGATGTGCTACCTGAATGAGAATGTGCAGGCATCTGTGCGGCCGTCAGCGCAGTAGCACCAACTGTGCCGTTGACGGTCAAATCTGGAATCTCAATGGTTGAAGCACCTCCGGTTGTGCCCGAATCTTTTGGTAGAGATCCTTTTATAAATTTTCCAATCAAGTTTGGAGTTACACCATTCTGCCCGTCACTCTGGCCATCACATAGAATCCAGCCTTCGTCGGCTTGAGTAGTTCCCCAAAAAACTGGGCGTCTCCCATCACTACCACCTAATGTCACGTTATGAAAAGGAACTACGGCGCCCGCTGGAACGGTAATGTCGATATTTTTCCAAACTGCTCTGTTAGTTCCGGGCGCCACCTTGGTACTTGATGGTCCGTTGGCTTGGATGCAGCGGTACTTAGTTCCATTCTGCATAACTTCGTTCCCAACTTCGTAGTCCAAGAGGGCGGAATAATTCATAATCCCGCCCTGTTGATACCACAGAAGAAATTGAGAAAGCAGGAAAAAGACGCCATTGAAGTCGGACTTAAATGGAGGAATGCCGCCTTGTTCGATGGGAATAGCATTTTCTCGTCCCCAACCTATTTGCTGAGAGAGCCGTCCTAATCCAGCTTCTTCTGAAGTTAACGGAGGAATGGTAATTTCTCCGTCCTGTGCGATAGCTGCACTTAATTGATACTTTGGATAATTACTCATATCTCAATGACCTTTGAAGGATTGAAGACACCTTGATTAAATGGCAATAAATTGGATCCGAAAAATCCGAATACCAGATTATTTGGAACGACCGTCTCCACATTTGCCAAAACCCCAGCGGGCCTGTTTAACAAGCCGTAGTTTTGCAGAATGGCGATTTGGACAGCAGAGGGATCACCAACAATGCGAATCGTTATCGTCATGTCCTGGTAGTCGGTGACAAATGCCGGCAGGCCTATCAACCGAGTAAGCAAAGAATTGATAGTTTCAGCCGTAGAGTTCGAGACGTTTACGACGGCTCGATAAAAAATCAGAAACCGGAAAAACTCATCATCCAGCCGAGTGTCCTGACCGTCGACAACGAGGTTCCGATTCACGCCTACGCGCCTGCCCCACCAATCCAGCCAAACCCCGGAAGCTGTATCGGGGTTCAATATGAAATTAAAAAACGCGTCCAACTGAGGGGACGCGTCTAATTCCGCATTAAAAAGCAACCCTAATTGTCTGTATCGCTCGGAGTGCGAATACTGTGACTGGAGGGCAATAGAAATCAACGATCGGACATTTGAGAGTTTTCGAAAATCCTCAACACTCAGAATGTTCCGCCAAGTTGCAGAATCTGCCATTGTTAGCCTCCTGTCTGGAATACCAGAGAAACATCGGACTCTTGAATCGTAGGCTCAACATTCGCAGGAATTTGGACACTGGATCCGAAAGCTCCAGAACCTAAAGCAACTTGAATGGATGCAACCGGAACTTCTGTCGCTGATTGAATTGCGGCATAGAACCGAGAAGCGTAGACAGTCGAGGCCAAAGAAACCCGGTCATTCGAACCTTGTCCAAGAACGTCATTGATCACAGCCTGAATGACGTTGTTTTTCTCAGTCGGATTCATTGAAGTAGCAAAGAATTCGATCTTGACTTTCAAGGCTTGATTCTGCGGTCTAACAATGTTGTAGACGTAAGTTGCGTTGTAGAACCTAGAATCCGTGTAGGAAACCTGATAGGTTCCGGTAGTCCCACAGCCTGCATCTTTACGCTGGTAGATCGTTTGAGCGATCTGCTCATCCTCTCCGCCAACGATAGCGACGAGAATGGAATGCGGATTGATGCTCACGCCGAACTGCGTGATGGCAGCATTCGTGGGATTCTCTAAAACTCTAACATCGAGAACGCCTTCGAGCGCAGCTAGGTTTGCCTCAATCGCTTCGACATACCCGGTGGCGTTGACAGCATAACTTTCTACCATTCGATTTCTAAGTTCTGCGTCCGTCTCTTCATCTCGACCGACTACGCCGGCGGCAGGATTGGTGATAGTGTCCCATCCAGCAATCGTTGTGACGATTCTGTTCACTGCTCCCGCTGCTACTTCAAGCGGGCCGTGCTCAATCGCAGTAAAGGCGGATGTGACACTTCCGGTATCTCCGATTCGCGCACCTGCTGCGGCCGAATGTCTGTACTGATTTCCGAGGGAATCTTGTGCGATCGCGCCATAGGGGATCACTGTTCCCTTTAAGCCTGTGAGCACGCAGTTGACCACTGTAGGCTCGGAGATCTTGCGGTCTAAACCGTAAAGAGCTGCCAGTGCATCCAAAAACTTTCCTGTTGCGAGATCCGGATTAACCATGTTCGACAGGAAAAGAATCTCAGAGTTTTTGGCCTCGATTTCGGCCACAATCAGATCAAGGACCTGTCCCATTGGCGAACTGGGCTCGATGTTCAAAAGCGGATCCGTTGGCGATGTTTGAAACGCCTGCTGGATCCGGGAGCCGAGCTCAGAACGAATCTCTTGCGTGCTCGGCAGTTCAACGCCGACCAGCGGATTAAAAATGATTTGAGCCATAATTTTTTAGAACACAAAAGAAACTGTTTCGTCCTGCTCTGTCGTGATCGTGATTTCTCCGTGCAGAGTTCTGGTTTCCTCATCGAACTCAGTAATGTCAACAGAATCAACGGACTTCACACCATCAACCCTATTTCCAGCCTCATGAATCAATTGAGCAAGGACGGAGGAATCCAGCTTTTTCGCGAGCTGGGCTTCCTTCCATGCAATGCCGTTGGCCTGCTGGAAATAGGCGTCGTTGGTCCACAAACGAATCTCGTTGGCCAAGTTCTGAGCTATAGCCAAAGCTCCGGACGTAAGAAGGATATTTCCTTCCTTTGTCAGCTGAAGATCCCATGACTGAGGATTCAGAAGAGCTGTTTTTGCTGTATGCGGCATGGTCTAACTTCCTCGTTTACTGCGGGGCGCCGGTGCTTGAATTTCCGCTTTGGACGCCTGTGTGCGTGTGGCTGGTGAGGCTGATGCCCTTCGCATTTACATCACCTGTGAATGTTGCATCAGCGCCGCCAGAGCCACCGCCGGAAATCGGACCGTTCAAGTTGATCTGAGCAGAGTTAACTGTGAAACTGGTGCTTGCATTGACCTCACACTCCGGGGATTCAATCGTGATCTTTGTCGGAGCTTTAATTTTGATAGTTCCTTCGTCTTCTAAATGAATGAAGACTTCCGGAGCTTTTCCCCAGAATCCTCCGATATAGAACGAATCGGACGGATCAAATTTTCGATAAGTTGCAGGAACCTTTGGAGTCGTGCTGCCGTTGATGTTTGAAATATCATGCTTTGCTACAACTGCCAGCCCAATGTCTCCGACCTTAGGATCACAGATAATCGCGGCTTTGCCATGCTGCAAACGAAAATACGGAAGCTTTGGAATAGTAGTCACTTCCAAACCGTCTCCCGAATTGTTTCTTGGCTGGAGAAGTGGCTTGACCGTAACATATCCGGCGCCGGCATCTTCTCCTTTACGTTCCACTGCCGTCACAACAACAGGCAAGGAGGTACTTACCACTTGAGAGATCAGCGAACGAATAAAAAACTCCATCGAGTTCAACGGATTGCTGGAGGCGAAGTTGTCATAGTTCGCACTAAGTTCTTTGTCTGACATTTACCACCTCGGATAAATTCCGGAGATTGAAGTTTTCCAAGAACCTCCGGCCGGATCATTCGCACTCAATTCATGTTTGAGGGAGACGATCTTCCAAGTTCCGGAAGCATGAGGGACGATTGATTCCAGTTTGAAATTCGCTCCGATCCTCAACTCCGGACGGAAAAAGCATGAGACGTTGATCCCATTGTTCGAGAATGTCGGATAACCAATCATGCCGTTGGAGGAGTTAATCAATGGCAATTCGCCCTGTGTCTTCCGGCTCCCCTTCTTCGGCATGAGAACAACTTTCTCATCATCAAACAAGAGATTTGCACCAACTGCATCAGCAATTCGACGCATTTTTGTCACTGGGTCCCCGTTGATAATGCAATCTCGGATTGAAGCTGTAACTTCATTGTTTTCCAAGACGTATCCAACTTCATTTGAAATCTGCTCAATCAAGCCAGAAACTGTTTGGTTACCTGTGACAGAAATCGGAGGCTGTGGAATTAAAGCGGAAAAAAGACCACAATTTGCCTCGATTTTGAACACCGGACTCGGAGCTGTATTGAAATCCGCCCAAGCATTGATGATCTCGCCTTTGAAAATAACTGATAAGGTCTTCCCTTTCTGACCTGCGGAAATATTGATTTTGTTCCGCTTCAAAGAAAAGGACTTAAAGCCGAGATGCGTCAGCCGCTCCATTGTGTTCAGAGACAACCCTTTCAAGACAACTGAAGCTTTTGGATATGCCGGACAACCTGATTTATCAATAGAGACAGACACAGCAAAGTCTTTAAAAGTGATTGCTTCTTGTCCGTCCATAGCGACCGTTACAGCAATGTCTTTCTGCGTGTATGTAGTCTCATTGAGCACCATTTAAAACCTCGTTCTCGCTTGCGTACACAAGGATCCAGCGGTCGTTTAATCCTTCATATTGCGGATCTGAATTGCCCAAAGTGTCGATCATTCTGAGTTTGCCTTTAAAGTTCGGAGAAGGATAAGTATTGATGTCCGTTCCCACGCAAACCTTGCGGCCTTTGAATATTTCGACCTCTTCACAAGTCAGATTGCAGTACATGTGATCAGCTACCTGCCTTAGGCTGATGACGCAGTTCTGCCCGTCCAACACGACAGAAAACTCTTGCCATGGAAGAGCTGAAATATTGATTTGAATCATGTTTCACCACCATTGCAACCAGATGGTTAAAAAGGTTTCTACTTGCCGAGGCCTCCAGCCCATTTGATCAAGCTTTGAGCCATCGTCGGTTTTGTTTGGGCCTGCCCTGTGTTTACCTTGACTGCAGAAGTCGCTCGCTTTGGCGAATAAGCGATTTTCTGTTGGTTTAGATTGACCGTGATGATCTCAACGAAAGAGGCGTGTATCGACAACATACAGGCATTAGATGTCTGAGTTCTGGAGAAGTCATAGTGCTCCAAAGCCATATTCCGCCAGATTTTTGCCGGAGAAAAAATCGTACAAGTGTCTGTACTGTTCATCCTCCGGTCTAACATTGCGAGCGCCAAAACCTGTACGGCATAGCTTCCATTGAACAAAAATTCGACGTTTACCCGCTCAGGTTCCCGCACAATGTTGTAAGCGGCCAACTGGCCCTTTTCGATCGGTTCAGTTGGAATCCGAGAACTCTGGTCTGCGTCAACTGCAGCAATCGAAACGTAGGGAATAAACGGGAGCAGATTGTTTCCAACGACTGCCCACGACAATCCCATGATTGAATTTATAGACGCCATCAGAAATCAACCCCCGAAGCGGCGTTATTCAACATGTCTGTAGATCCTTGCATGGCCTGAGAGACACCTTGATTAACTCCTTGAATAACTTGTTCCTTGTCCGGATTTCCGTTGAAATTGACTACAGTCTGGTTGGAAATCGGAGAGTTTATGTTTGTCGTTCTGCCTTTTTCTTTGACAACTCCTCCGGCATTTCCGACAGTAGCCCCAGCCGGTGCCACCACAGCCTTCTTCTTGTCATCACTTCCGAACCAGTTCATGGGATTAACCCACGAAGGCATTTCAAAATTTGTGATGTCTGACAGAGCACTGGAGATCCAGTCAACGATCGGCTGAATGCTGCTTTTGATAGATTCAAAAGCACCAACAAACTTATCCCTTAATCCGGATACAGAGTTGATGACCTTCGCGATAACCTCAGCAACCTTCCCTATCGTCAGAACGATTGTCTCAATAGCTACCTTGATGACAGATCCGAAAGCCTGCAGAAAAAGATCTCCGACAGGCTTTAGGGCGTCCATCAGATCTTGGATGGCTTTCCACGCATCTTGGAAGCTTTTGCGAAGCTCCTTGATTTCATCGTCAGAAGTGCCCATTGATCTGAGCAGGTCTTCAAACGCGCTTGGTCCGCCTTTTGCAAAACTGATTAGGTCATCTAATGCAAGGGCTAAAGCAACAATGCCGGCAACAACCAACCCAACAGGACTGGCTAATAAACCCAACGCCTTCCCACCCAGCATTAACGCCGACTTCGGACCTAACGCTAATGCCGCGGCTCCCGCAACCAATTCCAGTGCTATTTTGATGAACTCACTATGTTGCGCAACAAAGTCCGTGAACTCACCAAATTTTTTCATCCCCTTGTCGACGTACGGAAGAAACACCTTGGCAACCTGATTGCCGAGGTTCTTCATCGACATGGTTGTGATTTCCCATTGGATTTTGAACCGTCTGGCGTTTTCCGCGTCTTTAGGAGACAGTGCCATTTGCCGGTACTTTCCAACAAGCTCGTTCATTTGCTTGTTGTTCTGAAGAAATACCGCAGCACTTTCCCGGGTAAGGCCGAGATACTTCAAGGCATAGTTGGCCTGGGCATCGTTCATGCCATTGAGCTGTTTTCCCATGCACAGAAAAACAGAAGCACTGGCGCCGGTGCGGTCGGTGAACGATTTCAGAGCATTAGTGAACGCATCCGCAGAACCTCCTGCAGCCACGTTCGCTTTTCTCCAAGCATCCAGCTCAGAGACATTCATCCGGACTTCTTTTGAGAGCTTGTCTAACTTATCGCCCTCATCAATGAAGTTTGTGAACATCATCTTGGCGCCGAACATGGCCGCCAAGGGACCGGCATATCCCTTTATCGCTGAGAAGACCTTTGAGGCCATTGAGTCGAGTTTTTGCAGGGCCTGAGATCCCTGTTTTGCTCCCTTCTCAATGTCTTTTCCAGCCTTTTGACCTGCTTGAGAAGCTTGCCTCATTGAAGCAGTAGCAGCGTCAGAATTATTTTTGACTGATTCGACTGCCGCAGCCGTTTGATCGCCAATCGGATTGCCCAGAAGTTCATCAAGATTGTCTCCGGCATCCGCAGACTTTTTGATCAAGAAATCGATCTTCTTTGAGAGACTATCGAAAAACTCAATGATCCCATCGGCATTTAAACCAATGTCGATTAACAGACTGTCAGTTGTTTTTGCCATTTTCTAATCCGATTTATTTGCAAGCCACGCGTTGTAGTTTTTGACTAGAAGGATCTCATCGAGCTGGTACGCTTCTTCAAGCGTGATCGTTGTCTGCAACTCCGTGAGGGTTGCCATTCCTCCGGATATAAGCCGGGAGAACAAAGGCGGGAAGTTGCTAACTTGGGCAACTCCCCGAACCTTCGCGCAATCTGCTAGGAACTCGGCTCTACGTGGGAGAACAGTTTCCCGAAATTTTGAAAAAAACTGAAGTTCACCTTCAGGGATTCAACACGAAGGCGGATCAAAGTCATCGGGTTACTAATGTAGCCGTCGGCATCGTCATACGAAAATTGACGCTCATTGTTGCCATCAATCTTGTACACACATGTCAGAAGCTCATCTAGGAGGGCCTTCGCTTCCATGTGAGGGACGGATGCCAGCGCCCTAATAATTTCTTTATACGAAACAGAGGCGTCTAAATCGAGGTTTTTTCCTGTCAAAAGGAGAATCCGGATTAAGAGGTCTTCTGATTTCGTTGCTGGGAACGGGTAAATTTTGAACGTCAGCTGCTTATCGCCGTCTGTTGTTTTGAAGATAACCGGCTCTCTCATTTAGATGCGCTCCATAGATTCGAAGTGGAATACCCAGGTCGTGGCAGCCAAGACTTTATTAAGTCCGGGCATGGGGTTTGCTGTCTGCAATACACCGTTGGAGAACTGGTAGGTCTTGCCAATTGATGGAATCTTGATTGTCAGATTGCAAACGTAAAGCTGTTTATTTGAGCTCATAGCCTCAAACAGCGTTGTAAATGCGGCCGCTGTCGGAGAGTTTGCTTCAAGCGTGATTGTGACTGGATAAATATTCGGTGTGACTCCGGCGGCCATACGACCGTCAACACCCATTCGGGTCTCGGCAACCTGCTGGGAATCGGCAACAATAGCCGCATCTGTGGAGAATCTTTCCAGTTTCAGACCGTTCGGGTAAAGCTCTTCAATCGTCATCACTGCTGACGCATTGGCGGATGTGATGTCAAAGTTTTGTACGGGCATTTTTATTCATTCCTAAATGAAAAACCCGCCATCACGACGGGTCTTTGCTGTTGTGAAATTTTGATTACATTACGGCTGTCAAAGGCATCTCAATTCGTTGGATGCTGCCAGCATAGGTGTACCAAAGTCCCAAACGAGGGCTTCCTCGCTGGGTTCTCACATTTGCCGACGGAGATTCAATGAGGTACCAATAACCTTTTGAGTAGAGATCCTGCTTGATCGTTGAGTTGTTGGTTTCTGTCAACAATTGCTGAATCTGGGAGTTGGACAATGCCAGCCCTGTATCAATCACGCCATTACGTTTGGCATCGTTGATGGGATCAAGCAACCACGCCTCAACATAAGCAAAGCCAATAGCGTTGTAGGGAGCGCGATTGATAGCCGCGAACCCGTCCATAATCTGCCGCTGAATTCGTGCTTTGAACCAAATCATGCCGTACAGGGCATCAATCCATTGATAGATTCCGGAGAGCAAGCAACCACGGTTGATAAAGTCAAACTCTGCATTGCGTGTTGCAAATGCTCCGACATAGTTGACCTTGAGATCATCCAAGGCTTCGGCCACTTCGTCGCTGAGAACGGAAGCCTTAATTCCGGAAGCAGATTTTGCGAACCACGTCTTAATACCCTGAATTGCAGACCAATCTATTGAGGCACCAACTGCAAGGAAGGCCGCGGCATCCTGAGCGGTACCGTAAACCATCGCCAAACAGTTGTAGTTGTTCTCCGCTAATTGGGCGGCTTTCGTTGTGGACTGGGTAGATTGATCAAGCATCTTTGTGTCTGTTGACCAATCAAAGTACACGTAGTCATCATCAATGTCGGCCCAAGCCGCTAAAGCGGAAGCCTCAGCAACCTCTGTTGCATACAAGGTTGTGAATCCGACCCAGTTGCGAGAAACAGAAGTCACAAGATTCATGTTCTGAGCAGGTGTCAGAGCATCGGAACCTTGAGAGAGAACGGCGCCGGAATCCTCAGTCAATCCAAGTAATGCGGAAACATCCGTTCCTGTTGTCGCTTTTGTAGCGAAGGAGATTGAAGCGGTATCGCCTGTCTCTGTGGTGGTCAGGATGATGGCATTTTGAACAGAGTTAAAGGCGCCGGAAACCGCGCCTACTGCAGAAGCCAGCTCAGTGGCAACGTCACTGAAAGACTTAGCCGTGGAGAAGTCGAGGTTCACGACTTCTTTTTCTGTGCCATTGACCGAAATTGTCAAGGATCCTGTCTTGATTGCTGTCAGTTCGGAAAGTTGAGCAGTGATCGGAGCTGACTTAATCCAAGCGGCGGAATCCGCATTGATTCTTCGGGCCACAAAAAGACGGTTAATTGCCTTTTGCTGATTGTTCACTCCGGAGAAGTACTGATTAGCAAAGTCAGCCTCAGGGGACTCGGCACCAAAATAATTCCCGACAGCGGCGGCGGTCACAAATTCCAGTGCCGGAGAATCTGCAGGAATCAGAGCATTCTGGGTCAGCAGCAGACCGTTTGTTTCAAGATCGGCGCTCCCAGCGCTTATCACTCTCGGAGTGATAGAAACGAGTCGCGATGCATTGATTGACATATTTTTCCTCAAAATAAAAAAGCGCCAGATGGCGCCGACGATAATTTTTATGGAGCGGCTATGAGCCACACCAGAAACTCATCTATTTGAAAATATCCTTTACAGCCTTAATCGCTTTCGCAATCACCCAAACTGCGAACCCGTAACCGATTAGGTAAACAGGAAGAGCTGCATACAAAGGAACGGCAGTGACCATGGTTAGGGCCTCCGCTAGGTCGTGTAAAATGTTCATATTGACTGATTCCCTTGCAATCAGTTAACTCAAACCCCGCTCAGCTACCAACTGATCGGGGCTATTTTTTTCATAGAATTCTTATTCTTAGGACTGACATCTTGACCGGCTCTTCGGGCCGTTCTAAAATCTCACCTATAGCTAGAGATTGTTCTGTTGACCGGTGTAAACCTTTCACCGAGCCCTTAGGTGGCGGTAATAGCACAGCGTCTCTGGCTTTTCTTTTTCTCATTTCAATTTCAAAAGAAGCCTTTTTCTTATCAAACCATCGGTTTCCTTCGGTGTTGACGTTGTACGCATGGAAGTCAGTGCTTGACGTTTCTCCTATATCGACAGCCACTGTTTTTTTAATGCCATTAACCCTTACGTTTTTCATTTTTGTATGAAAGGCCACTTGCGGAGTATGGTTGACAGCCTCTTTCCTCCCGAAGTAGGAGCCTTTTTCTATTACTTCTGGAACAAAAGGAAGAACCTCTAGTATTTCTCGTAGGTGCCCGGAAAATTTCTTAAATTCCTTTCTCCCTTTGCCATCGAAAACGACAGAAACTGTTTGCTTCTTCCCAGATATCTCCACCTCAGTGCTAACCGAACCTCCTCGCAGTTCATTGTCGTAATAGAGGACGATAGCTTTAGCGGGATTACCTCCGGCCTTTTGCAAGTAACTATGAATATCCTTTGACGGCGGACTCTCAATGAGATTTTTCCCCGATTTCGGATAGGACTGCTGGCTTTCTACCTTCTTTCCTACTTTCCCTTCCAGTTTGCCATTCTTACCGACTGGTATATGAGTGCCATTCACCGTTATCCACTTTGCAGCATCCTGAGCATCACCAGGGTTTGTTGCGTAAGTTCTCCCAAGCCCATACATTAGTCCAAGCTTGAATGCACGCCCAAGTTTGAAAGCAAGTTGCGCGTTCATTGCTTTTCCTTCGGCGGGTAGCTCACATCAACGTTTTTCAGGTCCACATCAACCGCACTAAAGAATCCCATCGACACCTTGATCTGGCTCTGCATGCTGAGGTGAATCATCAGCGTGGATCTCCGGACATAGTTATCGGAGTCTCCGATAATGGTTGTGTCTCTCGGATCATCCGCATGAAGCAGGCTGATTCCTCTATCAACGAAGAACTTCACGCCGACCTGAGACCTGCATACGGTCTCCAAGGCCTGAGCCCTCAGCATCGCATTCATGCCGTCCGAGCCGTTTAATGTCGAGGCGTAGCAATCGACCTGAACCAAAACCTCTGTAGTCGTTGAGAGGTAAACATTGTCATCGGTTTGGTCCTTCTCCCAATCCTCAGCACTCGTTCCATGGCGGACGCTTGAGATGTAGGAATAGATGACGTAATCGTTTCCTTCAGGAGGCAAAGCTAGATTATTTTGGTTCCCGTAGAAGATGTTTTCCGGCGCCACAGCCGGAACTGCAAATATCTCAAGAAACTCCTGGATTGCTGTCCGGATGTTCGGGGTCAGGTTTTGTGCTTTCATCTTCATCTTCCGCGATATTCAACTTCTGAGGCGTGGTTTGGAGTGTGCAGCGGACCGCCTCCCAACCGGCATCGGAAAAATCTTCAATCACCGCAGTGATCAGCCACTGGCCTCCCTTGGAGTCTTCGACATAATCTCCCGACCTCGCTAATGGCCTATAGATTGCCCAAGGTCGCTGCTTCTGGTCGCTCGATGCGAAGAGATACAGGCGCCGGATGATGGTGTTCTGTCCGGCTAAGTTGGCATGATCCAACGCGCTATCGCCTTCGCTTTGAAAATTCCCTTGAATCTCCTCTGCTGGTGCGTAATACGCTTGGACAATCCCTCCTACATTCTTTTGACCGACCGATCGATACAGCTTGAAGGTTTCGTCAGCATAGTTGGCGTTTATTGCCTGACGGACAATTGCATGTAGGTTGAGAGACATTAGGAAACCTTCCAAGTTATTGAGCTTTGCAGGACGCCACTCAGCGTCAAAGGCTTCGTGGTCATCACGTTATTAGGCAGAGTGCCTTTCCCTTTAGCTTTCTTGGCCTTGTCCATTTCTCCTCTTGCCTGCATCAGTGCCATCGTTAGCTCTGATCGTTTAGGAAATGAACCAGCAGGAATACCTGCTTCTCGAATCGTTTGCTTGATGTCATCGGTAGCCATTTGCCCCATGACGCCTAACGAATGCGTTATGTCGAACGTTTTTAGGAAGCGGGACCTAAATTTCTCCTGCCAATCCATTCGTTTTTGAGCGTATGTGGCTCTCATAAACGGACGCGGAGGCATGTACAGGGTCGTGAATTTGCTGTTCGGAGGAAGTCCTAGCTGGGCTGACAGATAGTGTCCTTGCTTACTCGTCACTGATTGGGTCCACCCATATTCCAAATACATCCCAATGGTGGCAATGTCCGGAATCATTATTCCGACCTCTAGTTTTTTATTGCTATCGGCCTTGAGTTTCTCTGACAGCTTTTTGAACGCATTGTTAGATGTGATTTTGATGCCCATCATCATCCCCACGGATGGTAATTGTTTCCCGGATAAACTCGGCCGCCGATTCGGTATTTGGCAGTCAGCGTCCAGTACATGGCGCCGCATTGTGTTTGAGCCCACCAATCTCCGACAAAAGTATTCGTTTTCAGAAGATCAAAGCTGGTACTCACACTTCCCTGCGTAGCACTAGCAATCCTGCCAACCTGACCGTTCGGCTGCTGGCTGAGTGTCAGCAGGTGGCAGGTTGCAAGATCAAGAAGGCGCTCCCTTGTATAGATCTTGTTGTCCGGATCATAGGGAGCAAAGCTGTCGGCGTCCGTATTCCCCACGAACTCCACCGCCACATCAAAGTAGAACTGAAGAGTTTCGTCCGGGAATTTAACTTCATCCGAAAACGCAGGATGAAGGATTCGAAATTTTTCAGGATCAAAGACGACGACAGCCATTTTGTTAACCTTCTTCGTTCTTAACTTCTTCAACGTTGACCGATTCAGGATCGATCGGATTGAGGCCGTGGGACGCTTCTTTTAACTCGTCCTCGCGGCCTCTGAATTCTTGAACTGATTTCATCTCAAGCAGGCACGGAATACCGCCATTCACGCCTGTGAATACAGCCTCCTGACCATGCATGCGCTTGATGTTTTCCCAGTCCTCTTTATCGATCTGGAATGCGACAGAGTTTCCCTTGCCCAGCAGGATCCCGTCACGTTTTCCTCTAAGCGAATCATTTACGCCCGGAAAAACGATCGTTTTTGTTCCGCCATTGCCATTCGGCACATCATCAAATTTGAGGCCGTGTGCCAGAGTGCAAGCAATGATCACCGTGGACTGAGTTTTAGCAGTGCTCTTCTTCTGGGTATTGCTGAAATTGTCTGCGACAACCTTTCCGGATGTTGCTTTCTGAGTTGTGTTTGTACGAGCCATTATTTCAATCTCCTAAGAAAGAGGCCCGAGAGATCGGGCCTCCGTAGCTGGTTAGTTCAGGTTAGATGCCGAGCATCGTGGCAACGAGGCTGGGACGACGAATAACAGCGCCCCAAGTTCCGCCAACGACCTTTTGCTTGTAGCTTGACATTTCCGGAACCACACGACCCAAGAAATACTTCTCAGAGAATGCGCAGATACCAGTCTCAATGCCAAACAGGTCTGGAACAGTCATGTACAGCATTTCACCAGCCGTTGTAGTCAGCTCAGGAAGCTGAACAACCTCGATGTTGGGGAATGACTGCTTGAGCATAGTCATGGCCGTAAGACCGAAGGAGTTCGGCTCGGTCAGGTAAGGAGCTCTGGTGTTGCTGACAGCGAGAATGATGCGGGAGTTCTGATCAACCAAACCGCCGTTATTCTTGCTAATTTCAGCCCAAAGCTTGTTAATGTCGTTATAGACAATGTTGGCAGTCTTCTCAGGCTGTGCAGCGCACTTTGCTGTCCACGTAGAGTTAGCGGTAGATCCCGTGGTGATGGAGATCGGAGAAATCGAAGCGTTCAGGTTCGGGTCATTTAACAGACCGTAGACCTTCTTACCTTCGACGCCATAAAGCGCAAACTTGTTGTGAGCCATCGCCATCACGTAAGCAGAAGCCTGTTGTTTAGAAGAAACAACATTCAACTTGGCCTTGGCCGCAAGGCCGACTTCACGATCGCCATACTTGATGACGGTCTGGAACAAGAAGTTTTCGCGAGTCGGGTACTCCACGTTCACATCTGTAGAGACGTTCTCCGCGAAGTCAGAGTAAGGAGTCACATTGCCCGCATACTCTTCGACCGGGAAGGTGAAGAAGTTATCTGTCCAGTCACCCTTTCTTTCTTCGCCGAAAATCTTTGTAGCGTTCTGGGCGGCAAACAGGATGGGGACGACCTGCGGGTCAATGAATGTCGTGAAGACTGACGGGACGCCGACAGACACAGGAGTCTGCAATGCAGCATCTCGAGCCATTGCCTTAACCGTTGCATCGTAATCGACGTTGATCTTACCTTTGGCGTCTGTGGAATAGGACATGAATCCTTTTGCTTCCACACCATGCACGCCTTTTTGCTTTGCTAATTCAAAATCGTTCATTTTTTACCTCAGATTAGGATCCACTCGCGGCAGGCTGATAACCGAGGCCGTGATTGGAAATGATGATCGTGTCGCCTTTTGCGCCAGCCGTCTGAACCGTCCAACCAGTGTCATTTGCGGCGCCGGCATCACCAAACGTGATGGCGCCGGTAGTCGGATCACAGAGAACAGCTTGACCGAGAGTTGCGGCCGCAGGTGCGACGATGTAGTAATCGCCTCTCACTGCAATCGTCAGTTCAGATCCTTTCGGATAAATGTCCGGAGTATCTGTGCCCAGCTCGATGGACGCCGTGAACGTGCGCTCAACAAAACCGATCGGTTTGGCCCCTGCAGAGCCCTTCAAGGATGCGATTGGGAATTTCACGGCTGTTCCGGTTGGGGAGGCGGCTACAGCAAACGCAAAACCACCGCACTGGACAGTACCGTCAGACAAGTAGTTCTGAGGCGTGTAGACGGCCTGATTGAATGCAACCTGCTGTCCCGGAATACCGATAGCAGGATAGAGACCTACAGATTTTTGAAGCATCAAAAAATCTCCTATTTATTTAACATTGTTCAAAATTGCGCTGACGGCAGTCGGCTTCTCGGTCACCTTGGCGCCGGAGTCTTTCGCACCAGCTAAGGCCTTTCGACCCTGCATGTAGGCGCGATACGCAGAACGAGCTTCGGATGCGGGGATGTTTTTCAAACCGAGTTTCTTGAGTGCTGCCACATAGATGGAACCTGCGGAGTCATAGGATCCGGCACGGATAACACCTAACACCGGCTTGACTTCTTCGATTGCGGCCAGTTCAGAGTAGATGGCGTTTCGGAGAATCTTCATGGAGTCAGAGGCAGAACTCTTTTCTTCTTTGCCATCATCAGGTTTCGGATCTTCATCTTGTGCGCCTTCATCTTTCTTCTGGGCGTAATTCAATCCGGCAGCAAAAGCCTTCTTCTCTTCTTCAGAAGCTTCATCAAGACCACAGGATTTCAATGCATCTTCCGCTTCTTTTTCGAGATAGCGTTCTTCGCCTTCGCGTTCGTGATCAGAATCGATGCGTTTAGGATCGTCCTTTTCACGTTTTTCGCCGTAGAGAACGCCAGCTTCAAAACCAGCCTTGAAGTTCGGATCCTTCATCTTTTCATCAAGTTCCGGATCGTCGTCCTGGGCCTCTTTTTGTTCATCGGGCTTAGGATCTTCGTCTCCTGTAGCCTGAGAGTAAGCCAGGTCAGACAGAGTGGTCTTAAGCTTTTCAGCTTCTTCGTCCGTCAGGCCTTTTGCCTTCAGTCCTTCGATGATTTTTTGAATCATCGCGTCTTTGTCATCATCTTGAGCGCCGTCAACGATTTTTCCGTTAGGATCAACGGAATGCAAATCGATAATCGCCTTTGCTAACGTCACTTCAGCCTGCTCAACAGCGTCATCTTTTTCCATATTGAGAAAGTCCTTATTAGAATCGCGAACTCTTACCTCAGGCCCAGCGCGCCCAGTTTCAACAAGCGCAAGATGGTTCGCTCTGATCTTGCGTTGCACATAGTCGTATTTCTCTCCATCAGGTGTCTCACCCGGCGAGAAGTCGGGCTCGAACGTGTACGCAAGACTCAACTCACGCATTGAACCGTCTTCGATCCTGCTGCGTGCGTCCTTGTCGTAAATGTGCAGAGAGTTAACTAAAAACGGAGCCTCAAAAACTCCGTCCGTTCCGGTAGTGCCGACCCGAGTTTGTTTGTTCTCGGGGGCTCCGTGATCATCGTGATGCTCAAGATGAATCGGGATACCGTTAATTGATTGAATCGTTTCGGGAGAGCTGAGTTCTTCGGGCGGTCGATAGGCGTGATAAATCTTCTCCGGATCAAGTCCGAGCTCTCGCCAGCCAGCGATTTCTTTTCCGTAATACGGAGCAACTTGAACACGCGTCAGCGGAGATTTTTCGACATGAAGGAATCCATTGTCATCTACGGTTCTGACGCTTGTAGAGTCAAGTGCAACACTTCTGCTTTCTTTACTTGTTTCCACTTCTTCTGCTCCTAGCCCATAAATTCAAAATCTCCTAAACCGTTTCTTCTTCACGGGCTAAAATATCGACAAGTCGAAATAAGCCTCTTCCGTACTCCTGGATTTTGATTTCAGACCGGTACGGATTGAGGCTTTTTCGCTTTTGATTAATCAGGTAACACGGCCCTGAATTGGCACCTGCAAAAATAAAGTTCTCCTGGCATCACATTTCTTCCGACTTCTTTGTCGTACATGCCCTTAGACAAATCAAACTCTTTTCCATTCATTTCGATGTGACTCTCTCGGCTTGTGTACTTGCCGGGGACGTGAATCCAAATTCCGCGAGTGACACCGAGACCTTTGCAATTAGCCTGCTGAATCTGCTGATTCAGTTTTAGCGTTTGGTCAATTGCCACACGCTGAGCTCGTTGAGCCGTGAATGAAGAAGATCGTCCAAGGGCCTCGACAATCTGCGAGTAGGTCCCGTGACCTTCATACGCATCCATAAAAGCACCACGGATATTTGCAAGCTCGGATGTTGTGATGTTGCTGATGAGACTTGTCGTGTCGGCGACCATACGCGGGAGCTCATTCACTGCCTGTGGCGTAATGAAAAAGTGCTTTCGCGTCTGCCTCATCTCGTAGGCAAAAACCGAAGCCGGAACTCCTGCAGCCAGCAGTGATGCTTTCTGGGCCGTTGAGACATCAGTAGCGAGATTCTTCACGTACCATTCCGCGATCTGACGCGTTTCCCGATCTGCGGTTTTCATCCAGTTACCCATGTTGCGGGCGATGAAGTCATCAACATTGCGACGGAATCGATCAGGATCACGAAGAACCAAGCGGTTGATTCGTTCCTTGATATTCCGAAGCCGTGCGCGATCGAGAGGATCATCCGGACGGAACGTTAAGGAAGCGTCCTCGGTCAATCCTCCAGCATCAGACAGATAAAGAAGTATCTCGTTGAGAATCCTATTTCTGAAGGACTTCAAGAAGGTGTCGAGCTTCCTTTTGAACTTCGCTTGTCTGCCCAGATTCGGCTGAACGGCACGAGCAGTCTTCATTAGAAAATCTCTCCAGCTTTGTCTTCATCAGTCTTCGGCGCCGGCGCCACGTTCTCAGCCGATCGCTGTTTCAGGAAGTTGTTCATCAGCTCATTCTGCTGACTGGGATCGTCCGTCATGAGCTCCCCTTCCATTCCTTCAGGCAATTCCTCAGGAATGAAATCGAGACCCATATCCGAATCACGACGAACAAACTCACGAACCTCTTCAGCGCTCAGAACATTGCGATCCTGCAACACAGCCAACATGTCGACCTTTGTCTTAGCTGTGATTGCTGTAGCAGCGGCATCAGCTTCTCCAAGCTCATTGAACTTGAATGTAACGGACGGATCAACATGACCAAATTCGACAAGCTGAATGGCCTTCAAGACGGTTTGTATTGCGTCTCGATTGAGCTCCTGCTTCGACTTGATATGGTCGTAATAGTTCCGGATGTCACTCTGTCCGGTCGCGTTGAAACCACTCGGAGAGATTCCGAGGAGCTTGACCGCCGGCGTTCGGTTGATAGCCGCAATGAATTCCAATGCCTGCCGGATGATGCCTTCAACTCCTGAGATCGTCAGAGTGATGTTCTGCAGATCCTCCGAAGAGTCACATGCAAAAATGGCCTCATTCGAACGGTAACGCTGTAGAAGCATCATCTTCGCGTCTAACTGCTCAATCCCGCCAGCCTCAAAAGCCTCAGCGAAATTTGTTTTGAATACCGTGAGGTTGAGTTTCTCCAGAATGCTGACCCCTGTTTCCCGGGCTTTGTTCCAGTGGAGAACGTAATCCCAAAGGATCTGAGCCTGTGGGATTCCAAGGAAGTTATAGGCAGGCCTCAGAAGCAGCGGAGGTTCATTGTCAACTAGTCGAATAAGACGAGATGCATGCACCTCTTGGCCAAGAACGAACCAAGATCTCGGCTTCAAATAATCGTCTTTGAGCGGCTGGCTGGCGTTGTAAAATCCCGGCGAGACATTGACCGGATCAATAACGATAAATTTGATCGCCTTATCCTCGCCCACTAGCTCGGCTGACTTGTCGGAATAATTGAGAGGAAGCTTTAGCGCTTCTCCTTCAACTCCTGTGTCAACGAAAATGAAACATCCTCCCATGAAACCAACAATGCTCAGAGCTTCATTAAAGAGCTTCCTCAGTCGATATTTGTTCTCCTGAAGATCTTGTAGCTTCTTTACGTTGTCTGCCGATTCGTCTTCTCCGCCCTCGACCTGAATCCATTCCCGGCACATATCATCTGCAACGGTCTGAATGCAGGTGCGGATCATGCCGTTCTGGGCGATATTCTGCAGGACGCCGTAGCCGACGAATGAAGTCATCGGGAACTGGCCTAAATCCAAAGCGTGCTGTGTCAGTGAGGCATAGTACGCATTGAAACTCGAGCCAATCGCGGCATCATTTGTAAAACGAGACTCTTCTTTCTCCGGCTCTTTTGTGTTCAAGGTAATCGGAGGATAAAAGAGCGTTTTGGCCTCTTCGGTTGAGAACGATCTTCTAGGAGGCACGAAGCGAGAGCTTACCGCATCGATGATCTTTTGATTGATCTTTCGGCGTTTGTTTTCGTCTAGTTGATTCATGATTTTCAAAATCTAAAACGTGCCTGCTGCATCTGCTCTCGGGTCAAAATGACGCCTGAGCCGTTGCGGAAATAGTTCAATGCCTGAGTTGTGCTATCTACCTGGTCATCGTGAGAACCCGCAGGAAACTCAAGCAACTCACTGACGTAATGCGGCACCCAAGGCGCTTCAGTGTCTTCCGGAATAAAAACATTCCCTGCCTCGAAGTAAGGAGTGACGGACGATGCCCTTGCCTCCTTTGATTCGGTGGGCGTTATCGGAACAAACCCAGAAACCGTAGATTTCAGCTCTGAAATAACCGCCGAGCCGTTAGCTTTGTCTTCAACCAGTTTCCGGACAACACGCGGCCACTTTTGTGCAAGAACGCGGACCATCTCTTTTGTCTTCACAAAATCCCATTGGCCTCGTACTTGATCAAGCAGGTAAAAATTCGGACCTTTTTTGCCCCAAACCTGACCGACCACATAGTCGGAGTTTTTGGAATCCTTGAACGTCATATCCCACGACATGAGCGTATGGTCAAACTCGGGAGGCAGGCTTGATGCTGTCCATCGTCTAAACCATTCAAGTTTGAACAAAGCTCCGCCATCGGGCACTGGATGCTGCTGATACAGAGCCTCCCAATCTCGACTGCCTATCGTTTTCTGGATCTGCAGCAGAGTTGAGAGCGGATAACGCTCAGGATGCAGAGCTTCCCCAGCTTTGCGGTGTAATTCGTCATGCTCGGCGATAGCCGGATAATTTACGATCCGGAATGTATCGCCCTCTCCCATCCTCTGGATCAGTCGACCAATCAGATCGTCTGTGTGCCAACGGGTGGCCATTACGATGACTCCACCTCCGGGAGACAGTCGGGTGTAGGCGGTAGATGTGTACCAGTCCCAAATGGAGTCTCGGATAGTCTTAGAACCTGCTTGAGCTCGGTCTTTAATCGGGTCGTCGATAATCAAAATATCGGCACCCTGACCCGTTATACCGCCACCCACACCGCAAGAACGATAGGCGCCGGCATGACCAACAATCTCGAAGAGGTCAGAGGTTCTTATATACGATCCTCGGGAGTCGGTACGCACTCTCGAATTGCTGAGCCGAGTATTCGGGAACAGCTCAAAGTATTTCTCATCATCTATTACGCGTTGAACATCTCTGTTGAAGCGCTGTGATAGGTCTGAAGAATACGATGTTGCGATGATTTGAAGTTCTGGATTTCTCCCAAGAGCAAAAGCCGGAAAGCGCCTAGAAACAAGCTCACTCTTCCCGGATCTCGGAGGCATCGTGATAATTAGCCGAGGAGACTTTTTATCTGCCACGTCCTGCAGAAACCTGTCCAGCTCATCACAAATTTCTTTGTGTACCCAGCCGAGCAGGTAGTCAGGTTTTGTGTGCAGTGTGAAAAAAGACAGGCCCTTACGGGCCTTAGCTAGTCTGATCTCCTGTATCGTTGGAAGCCGCATTCACAATACCCTCCAGCGCGTCTAACTGTTCCAAGGTGAGCTTGCTTAGATCCAGCTGGTTAACCTTATCGACCTTGACCGGTTCACCGTCTTTTCCAGTGATCTCCTTCCTGTCAGTCTCTTTCCACCCACAGCGACTCTTCATGTAAAAAATGGTCGCTGCCGGATTGCCCTCCCTAATGAGGGACATTAGTTTTCCGCCCACAAAGGCGTTTGCCTTAGCCTTTCCCTTTTTTATGGCGGTGGCAAAATTGGCAAAATCTTTTTTTCGATTTCTCAAGGTCCGATAACTGATCCCGAGCGCGAGAGCGATCTCTTCCTCGTTGTCACAAACCTGAGCCAGTTGTTCAACCTTCTCTAAGTCAATCTGAATGCGTGGACGAGTCCGCTTCTTTTGAACTTTTTCTTCCATGCCATCATCCTGCCTCTAGTTAACTGGTCATATCGATGATCTTCTGAATTAAATCCTCGGGTCCGAAACTCTTAACGAAATCCTGAACCTGCTCTTTGTATTCGATCGGAATTGAGAGCGTCAGATTAAAGCTATCTGCCTCGGGCTCCTCTTTTTCCGGTTCTTCCTCTTCCTCAGCGAGTTCGGTAGTTCCACACAACAAAGCATTCAACTCTTCGTCTGAGAAACCAGTGACCGGCGCCAAATCTGTATCCTGCAATTCCTGCAGCTCAATTCTCAGGAGATCAATATCCCAACCGGAATTAAGAGCAATTCGGTTATCTGCAAGGATGAAAGCCTTCTTCTGAGCTTCAGACAATCCGGTTAATTCAATTGTCGGTATTACCTTCAGCCCGAGTTTCTTAGCCGCCTTCAAGCGTCCATGTCCGGCAATAACTCCGCCCTGTTCATCAACCAGGATTGGATTGTTGAACCCAAATTCCTTGATCGAACTGGCGATTTGATTCACCTGTTCCTCAGAATGCGTCCGGGCATTGTTTGCATACGGAATCAGGTCATTGACCGGCCTGTAGAGAATTTTGAGTTCAGATTCTTTCATAGCTTAAAAAAGGTGCGCCCGACATCTTTCAGCCGAGCGCAACCCCAACCAACCCCAAGGAGATAGTTTGTTAAGGCGGTTTTCTCCGCCATTCTCGTCAGGAGAATTAGAAATCCAGCGGAGTGAGCATCGTTTCCATAAGAATGAAAAGCTAGGCTTGCTGGATGTTGTAAATGGCTCGGTGCTTAAGCCCACCGAGAGGCTGTGCGGTTTGTCGATAAATGTTGTGGGCAACAATGGAACCGCTGAGAATTTTGACCGTCCGCCTGTTCTTTAATAATTCGATTTTGGAGTACGGAAGGACAATCGAAGATTTAGCGAACGGCCGAAAAACAAAAAGCCCCGAAATCGGAGCTCTTATGTAATCGATTGGCTTAATCATCGTATCCTCTTTTCTTTGGATACACGGGCTCCTCCGCAAGGAACCCGTTCAGATTAAGCCTATCGGCGCCTGAGTATCACAGGCTTGAAATTGTCTTATTGACGATACCACACCGAGACACCCATTGCAATAAATGCTATTTCTTAGCCGGTGCTTCCACTTCCTTTAATTCTCTATCCGGGAATCTCGTAACACTAACCACGCCCCTCCGGAGCAAGGAGGCAGAGGCTACGTCACTCAATGTCATATACGCGGCCAACCCAGAGTTAAACTTGGCATTCTTCACGTTATGCACTGGAATCGTTTCTTTCCCATCACTCAAGAAGAGACTTATGTAATCGATTCCGAGAGCCTGATTTGTATCGTTCTTAAAGACCAACCGTACCTTCACATCCTTCGGACCATAAATCGTGGCAGATCGCGATAACTCATCAATCTTGGTTTTTATGTCTTTTCCAATAAAAACATTCATGAACTGATTGTTTTGAGAGGAACCGATGCAAATCTCATTGGCATTGCAATCCTTCAGCCCAATACCGCCCACTTTAAATGGGAGTTCAAACTGGGCGAAAGTGTCTATCCCGCTTCCTCTCTTGCACCCCAAATAAGTGGCATTTGGGAAAACGTAGTTAATTTTTTGCTTGGCCTCTAAGACAGAAGAACTTTCTAAGTCGCTCTTGTACTCTTTGCATGCCGGAACTTCAATATCCAATCGGGCATTCTTAATGACCGGAGCGCCAAAAACTTCAGAGTATGTGACTGGCATCGTGATTTCAGATTTGCATCCAGCCAATAGAAGTGCAGTCAGTCCAACTAGGACAGAAAGGGATTTATTCATTTTCGATCTCCTAGGGTTTGTATGTAATTTTTAAATTTTATCAGGGCAAGTTGAGAAATAATCCGGCGAATATCCCATCTTTACCTGAGACATTCGCACTGTTTTCCCTTATTGTTTTTCTGCTTTATCCTTTGCCGCTTCATAAGCTCTTAGCCTAAGGGCAAAGAAAATCAAAGATTCTTTGATCCAACCTTCTAGTTTTACATCCTTTACCTTCCAGATTTTCCGTCCAGCTCTACGCAGAGCATAGTTATTGGAAAATACATAAAGGAGGATGATGTTCTTCGCCGTCTTAACGGTTAGCCCTCCCTCACCAATAGTAAAAAAATCGGCACCCGGTACATCCAAGTATTGCCAAACCAAGTTGAGTAAATCCGCGTCTTTTTGGTCAACCTTCATCGCAAAATCTTCTGAGCGATCATCCGGGCCAGAATAATCCTCAGAAAAATCAGTCTTATTTCTCGTCAATGCGAGGGCTTTCTCTACTGCGTAGGCAATCGAGACGTTTTTAACAACACGATCACGGTACGCCCGGCGCCAGTTATCCAAACGAGGCCTGAGATCATCAATGAGTTTTTGTTCTGTTTCTGTCATCCAAGAGTCCTCACGTAGCTAAACATGCAGTAGAGATAAATAATCCCGATGGCCGAGAGCCCAAAGAAATCCAACTTTTTCCTGAGCTTGTCGCGGTGCTCCAAAAAATCCGCAATCTTCTTAGCGACCCAAAGAAGGGCGTAGATTGCCATCACAGAATTGATCCACCAGAAAACAAATGCTTCAACGTTAAAATGCCTGAACATTCCAGCCCCCACCCTCTTTCTTTGGTCTCGGTGTGACGATAAACAACGGAATCGGACACTCATCAGCACAGACTTTGCATTTAACTTTTGCGTCGTCAGCGAAGATTTTTAGAGAGCCCTTGACCTCGTGCAGCTCAAGCGTTTTATCTGGACGCATGACAAGAAAATCAGGCGTATACGAGCATCGGTTTGAGGCAATCTTCCACGTGAAGCGCTCGAACCAGTATTTGAGGATTAACCCAGCGTTTTTCTGTTGTTCTAAGTGGTCTCGATAGGCGGCCTCGGTCCGGTTCATTTCTCCTACTTTTAACCTGCCCTTTGCTTGTAAAAACCTTTTCATTTATCCCTCCTGATTGAGTTTGTGTTGTTTGGTTGAATTCTTTAATGCTGTTTCCAGAACATTAGAGTTCCGTTGAGCGATGATCTGAGCGTGTGAAGGCCAACGCTCAAACTGCGAGAAGAAGTCTCTCCTGCGTTGAATTTGCTCGTCTCCTGCCTGCTCGAACACGGAGCATCGAGCAAACGAGACCGGATAGCACTCGATTCCGGCGCCTTTGTCCGGATGGTGACAGTAGATGTTCATGTCCCCAAAGGACTGTTTTGGAGGAAGATGCTTCTTTCCGTCTGGTCCTATCCAAAAGGCCTGAGCATGAATGCAGTAGAGGCAGCACCCGCTCATGACTTTCTCCTGAATGAACCGATGACAGCTCCGATCACAATGCCGATTAGGAATGCCAGGCCGTAATCAATGTTTGAACCCCTGTAGGCAAACCAACCGACATCAGCCAGATAAAGCAAACCTCCCATCCAACCGAGGAATTTGAACAAGTAAGCGAAGTCAAACCTCATGATCTTTCTCCTGTCTGAGTTGAAAAGCAGCTCTCACGAGTAGCCCAAACAGCACCAGATTGATGAACACCACCGGCGCCAAAATGATCATCAGCAACTGCCATGCACTTTCTGACATCTCGCACCTCAGTCGAATAAATCAGGTGTTGCCGGCTTTCTCATTGACTGACCAACAAACAAAGCTGGGACGCATTTAGAACGAACACGGTCATAGAGACGATCACCGAGCAGAGAGCACAATCCCTCAGCACTGAGATTGCTCAGCAGAATGGTCGGCTTGTTGGAAGTCATGCGAGTATCCAGAATCGAGAACAAAATCCTTCTTTCTGCATCGGATCCCTTCTGGACTCCGACCTCATCGATAACAAGCAGCTCGATTCCGGAGAAGTAGTTGAGAACTTCGTCTTCGCTTGTCTGGGAGCCAGGAACGTAACTCTTCCGAACTGCCGAGAAAATCTCGGATGTTCGGTAATACTTCGGAAACAGAAACTGGTGGTTAGCAATGAGAGCTGCCACAATCGAACACGCCAGATGAGTTTTGCCAGTTCCACAGCTTCCGAGAAAGAGCAAGCCATATCCACCCGCCTTTGCCTTCTCCCAGCCTCTGACGAAACGCTTTGAAAGCTCAAGAGCCTTCCCTTGTTCAGCATTGAGAACTCGGAAACTGTCAAAGGATTTGGTTCTGTACTCGAGGGGAACTCGAGACTTTGCAACCCGCTCTTCAACGTCTTTCTTGATGGCCTCTTGCCTCATTACAGCTTCGACGGCCTCTCTTGCTTCCCGTTGATCTTCTTCGCACTGCGGGCATTTTGTTTGAGTTTTGAGAATTGAACCGAGGTAGATTCCCTCAGCCTCATAATCCCCATGGATCGGGCAATTGAGAACCATCTTGCGTTTAGTTAGAACTCCGGAGAGAGACGGATGGATGGAACCAGTCAGGCTCCCGATTGATACGAATGTTGTCATAGCAGAATGTTCCCCTTGTCATCGAATTTGCAGCCCTTCCTGTAGTAGTCCTCCGTAAAACCTCCCGGGGGCTCATAAGGCATAGATGCTGAGTTGTTGCTGTTGGTTCCAGAGCTTTGTTTACCGCGGCTCCTTTCCTGGTCTTGTATGCAGAATGTCCGGAATGCCGCTTTGTAGTCGACGTACTCTTTCCCGTTTGATTTGCAGTAAGAAATCATCTTTTGAAAGAGCAGCTGAGGGTTGGCAATGTGGTATTGCTCGGCTACTTTCACAAAGTCTTCTGGGATGGCGTCTCCGTCGTTAAAAGGACACGGTTGCTTAGCCTTTGATTTCCGCTTTACTTTTTTCTCAACTGTTTCCGTTTTGGAAACGGTTTGACTCTCTGGTTCTGAAAAAAGAAGTGCGTCTTCGGATCGTTTTTCAAGTCCAGAAGTTGTCGGCGGATTTTTTTCTTTTATATTTTCTTTTCTTATATGTTCTTGTTCTTGTTCTTGTTCTTGTTTTGGCATACCCTTTCCGAAGTCTTTGCTAAAGCCTTTCGGTAAGTCTTTCGCAAAGCCTTTCCGATAGGCTTCGTTAAACTCTTTTGGTAACGCTTTAATGAAACTATCTCTTTGAGAATTAAGAATAATTTGCGCAGATTTCGCAAGTACGTGATTAGTTAAATCACACTCAGGCAATGAATCTAGAGCGCTATTCCAGGACTTAACTACATTCGGATTTTCCGGAAAGTTGTACTTTAAAAAGTTAGGTACGTAGATCAAAAAAGACTCTGAATCGTACTTTATTAAACCCTTTGATAAGAGTTCATTTAAGGCTTTAATAAAGACTTCACTAAAGCCTTTCGGTAAGTCTTTCTGTAACCATTCATTCAAATATTCGTTACCTCTTTGTTCGATAGCAAGCGACTCAAACGACGCCTTAAAAGCACCAATAGGCGCAAGGTCACGGCGACTTAGGATTGTGTACCAAGCCAGCTTTCCCTCTACAGACAATTCTCTGAACTTCTTATCGTTGCTGATGCGGCAGTCGATCTTTCTATAGATCGCCATAGTTGCCCCCTATTTGGATTTTTTCCAAGCTTTGAAATGTGGGAACGCGAGCCGAAGGTAAGGAAGTCTCCCAAGAGGAACACCGTTCTTCGACCACTTAGTGACGGCGGCGGCACTTAACCCAAAGGTCTTTGCAATTACAGACTTCCGTTTGAACTCACCCAGAAGTTCATCAAAAACCTGTTCTTCCAGTTTTTTCATGGTTTTACTTAGGTTAAAAATTAACGCTTATATATTAACTTAAAAATTTACCTAGGTAAACCAATTCAGTGTTAACTTAGGTTAAATTTATCTCACACAGACGGAGGAACGTATGAGAACAAATGAATCTCAAAAAACGTGGACAGACCGCTTAAATGAGGCTTTAGCGTTGCGCGGAAAATCTCCGGCGGACATATCAAAGGCAACCGGTATCACACCAGCCGGAATCAAAAAATGGATCGACGGCGATGTCTCAAAGCCGAAATTCGATGACGTTTTTGCAGTTTGTTCATTCTTGGACATCACCACGGAATGGCTCATGAAAGGCATTGGATCAATCAACGACAAAACCATGCCTGCTGCCAACATGGTCTCCATCCAACAAGTTGACTTTTATGGATCTTGCGGTGTCGGAGTGATGAATTTCGAGGACTATCCGGAAATCAAGACCCTTCAAGTTACTCCAGCTTGGTTCTCTCGAAATTTTTCCTTCTACAACCCAAGAGACGTGAAGATCATCACTGCTTTAGGCGACTCGATGGAGCCAGAGATTCGAGATGGGGATGCCGTATTTATTGACATAACAGACCGAGAGACCCTAAGAGACGGTATCTACCTACTAGTGGTCGATGGAGAAGCCTACATCAAACGGATACAGAAACTGATCGGAAAGAGGATTGCGTTGCTTTCCACCAACAAGGCATATAAAGACATTGAAATAAGTCTTGATTCTGACATTGAAGTTCGCATTATTGGCCGAGTAATCAAAAGTTTGAAACTCGTGGACATTTGAAATGAAAACATTGGCAGAGCGTTTAACCTTGGCGTTAAGTGATTCCGGTTTAAAGAAAAGTGACATCGCTAGGTTATGTTCGATCTCTCCGGCTTCAGTTTCCGATTGGTTTACTGGCAAGTCGAAAAGCATCAAATCTATTTATCTCCCCAAGGTTGCCAAATTGCTTGGCGTTTCTTCAACGTGGTTAGCAACCGGTAACGGTCCGATGAAGTCCCCTAATGTACTTGTGACCGAAGAAGTCTGTGATGACGACGATTGGGTAGAAATTCCCGAATACAAAATTCGGTTCGCAGCTGGCTTTGAGCAAAATTCAACGTTAGAAGAACTTGCTTCTGAATATAAAGCCGCTTACCGCCGCTCTTGGTTCCAGAGGAAAAACATCAACCCAGAAGACTGCAAACGGTTCAAAGTGAAGGGGGACTCTATGGAACCTCTTTTGCTCGACCACGATGTTGTCCTGGTCGACTGCTCGAAAACAGAGATTATCGATGGTCGAATCTATGCCTTTGTTTTTGGGAATGCCTTACGTGTTAAGAGGCTCTATAGAAAGATTGACGGCTCAATAATGGTTCATTCAGAAAATCCAAATTTTCCAGATGAAACCATAAAACCTGCGGACACTGAGCAAGTTCAGATCATTGGAGAAGTCATAGAAAGATCTGGATCGGTTTAACCCGACGATACTCAAAAGAGACGACTAACTGATCATCTCCAACCGTCAGACCTTAGGACATCATCCTGGCACGATAGCTTACTGTGAGGTGTGGCGATTGCAAAAAAACTCTATCCGTCGTGTAAAAAAGCCTATCCAGCAGATCAACTGTTAGAAGAAGTGAAACGTCATGAAAATAACTCGAATAGACATTAAGAAATTCAGAGGAATCAAAGAACAAACCGCTGAAATCGGGGAACTCGTCACTTTTATTGTTGGACGCAATGGTACACAAAAAAGCACTCTATTGGGTATGCTCAGCCAGACTTTTACTCTCAAGTCCTCAAACCCTATGAGTCAAGAAAAACCTCTTTCCGGGGGAGATTATCGTTCAAGCTTTAGAGAAAAATTTAGACTTTCGGATAAATTCGATAAGCCTGGAGAACATGAGTGGACATTGTTTTTTGATGACAACTCTAAATTCGAAATAGAGAGCATATTGCGTTCGGACACTAAAACTGTGAGGTTTTGGCAAAAAGGAAAGAGAGGAAAAGGTGACGGCTATAAAGAATGGCCGGTTATATTCCTCAGTCTCCAACGCCTGGTTCCTTTAGCTGAAACAGATTCTCAAAAAGACGATTTAAGCTTTTCAAAAGAAGAGGAATCTTTCTTTATAGACAACCATAATAGGATAATGTCTGTAGTGAAAAACGACACTCCGATGGTTTCCCATGTGGCTGGAAAACAAAAAAATTCTTTAGCCCTGGACACAGAAGAATATGATTGGCAGCAAAACTCTTCGGGACAAGACAACTTGGGAAAGATAATTGCAGCTATACTTTCCTTCAAAAGATTAAAAGAGAACTATGGAAAAGACTATTCTGGTGGCCTTTTAGTAATAGATGAAATCGACGCAACAATGCATCCAGTTGCTCAGGAGAAACTCTTCGATTTCCTTCTCAAACAAGCTTCTAAATTAAACCTTCAAGTAATTTTAACTACGCATTCCCTATCCCTTTTAAAGCATGTTTGCGGAAGGATTTCTCACTTTAAGGATAAACAAGCTAATGACGTAAAGATTGTCTTAATGGAAAAAAAGGACAAACAAATCGTCATTAAAAACGAACAAAACTTTTCTTTTATTGGAGACGTATTAAACCTCACGGCCACAGTTCCCGAAAGGCAAAAAATTAAAATCTGCACAGAAGATGAGGAAGCAAAAAATTTCTTTGCTGCACTGAATAAGAGAATCAAGCTGCCCGTTCATTACGTCAAAGGTACCCTGGGCTGTGACACTTACATTTCAATAGTTAAGCAAAACCTTGAGCTCATGCTATCAAAGGAAATATTGATTCTCTTGGATGGAGATGCCAAACTTTCAGGCTTAGAAAAAGAAAAAACAAACATTATTAAGCTTCCTGGCGGAAACTCTCCTGAGAGAATTCTGGCTACCGTTTTATACAACCTTCTCGATTCTTCTCGTTACTGGCAGCGAGTTGCCCCGTCCTACACCAAAGAGGTTTGCTTCCGAGACATTACGTATGATGACGTAATGAAGGACCGAAATCTTGCCAAGGATTGGTTCAAAAAGCAGAAGAAGTATTCAAGCTGGTTAAGCGCAACAGTAGCTGTTTGGATTGAGGAGAATCAAGAGGACTTTGATGAATTTAAAGCCCAGCTAATTGATTATTACAAACACGTCTTCCTTCCCGAGGCTTGGAAGTGAGCGTTTAATTTAAGGAGAAAACCTCACTGGACAACCTATTCGAAACCCTTTAGTATGGTTGGCAAGGAGACACGAACATGACACACGAAAACTTTTCTCCGCTTAGGTATCCAGGAGGGAAAGGGAAACTTTCTCAATACATTGCCCGGATCATCTTGGACAATAACTTAAAAGGCTGTGAATACGTAGAACCTTTTGTTGGAGGCGGGGCAGTTGCCCTTTACCTCCTGCAGAAAGGCTTTGTTCGACATATTCATATTAACGATATAGACCCAGCGATTTATTCATTTTGGAAGCATGCAGTCTATAACACCCAAGAACTCATCTCCTTAATTGAAACCACGCCTGTAACTATCGATGAATGGAAAAAACAAAGGAACATTCAAAGAAATAAGGAAAATTTTGTAGGAAGTCTAGATCTTGCTTTCTCAACCCTTTTTCTCAACAGAACCAATCGATCTGGAATTCTTTGGGCGGGGCCGATCGGAGGTCAAAAACAAGAAGGTGCTTGGAAACTAGATTGCCGGTTCAACAAAGAAAGAATTCGAAAGCAATTGAACTCGTTAGCATCTTTTCGAGAAAACATCTCTATTTACCAACTGGATGCAAGAGAATTAATCGAAGCAATTGGAGAACGAAAAGGACAATTTTTCTTTTATATTGATCCTCCTTACTATCAAAAAGGTCAGTCCCTATATTTGAATTCTTTTTCCCATTTGGACCACTTAAAACTCTCTCAAATTATTAAGAAGCTCCCTGAAAACTGGCTGGTTTCTTACGATAATGTTTCGGAAATCACCGATTTGTATAACGGCTGTGGAAAAGTCGAATATGGAATTCAATACTCTGTCCAAAGAAAGTACAGAGGAAAAGAAGTCATTTTTTACCCACCATGCCAGACTGTACCGGATACACAGGAACCTTCAAAGTACAGGTTGTGATTGTTCAATAGCCGCCTCCGGGCGGTTTTTTATTGCCGCGAGGCGGCTTTTTTACTAAAAAATTTATCAAAGTAAAAATACTTAACGATTTGCTTTACTTTTTAGTTTACCTAGGTTAATATTTATTCATTGATTTATTAACTCAGGTAAACAATGTTCCTCTAATTCCTACAATTTCAGAATCCGGGCCATGGAGTACTAAACCCGGACGCCGCAGACAGAAGTAGAGCCTGTGAGCGAAAAAATTCGAAACGGCCGATGCAGGCGGTGCTGGTCACGCGAAGGAAGACAATCGAACACCAGCAGTCAGTGAAGTGAATGAGTAAGGCAAACGGTAGCCACGAAACACTTTTCAGCTAGAGACCTCTGACAAATAAAGGCATTTGAGATGCACGCAGTATCAAGAACAGAAAACTGCGTTGAGGTCCCGAGAAGCTAACCAGAAGAGGAAATCAAAACCAAGAACAGAAACTCGGGTGTCCCAGTCTCGTGAACTGGGTGAGCTAAGCGCTCTCGCAAGAGTAAGAGAAGAGCGCAAACAAAAGCGCCTTCTTTGTCACTCACCCAAAGACGAACGATCTTTAACTTGGAGGGCGCTTCTGTTTTTCACAGGAGAGAAAAAATGCTTTTAAAAGTTAAGCGCGTTGTCCCTCAAGCTTATGAGATTTATTACAAGGGTCAAAACATCATCAGCTTAATTAGACCGAAGCCTAATGACTGGCGCTTTTCCGGATTCTTCATGAAAGAACAAGACAAGGTAAACGATTTGTTATTGGCAAACGTTTTCGGTCTGAGTTTCCGAACAAAAAGACGAGCGCTCATCGAGCTAGAGGTCATTTTTGCAAGATTTGAATCACTGCTAGCTGAGCCAATGTAATGAATACCATGAACAAAGAAATCTCTATCCTTTCGCAAACATATAAGGCGCTCAGCAATGCGGCTCCTCCTCAGGGCGAGACAGCCGCACGCGAGTTCTACGAAGGTCTGAAAGCTCTTGAGTACGCAGTCTGGTGCCTAGAAAACTCTCAGGAAGTTGCTATGGGTTCACCCAAACAGGTGACACGAATCTTCCCAGAGTTTTATATTGTGGAGCGGTCTGAGGAGGTACATACTTTCCTTCAAGAATTCGGACATTGGTTATCTCAGGAACCTCGAAGTACTTAAGAGAATGAGGCTCTCCGGAAAGGCTCCCTCCCTCAGTCTGCAAGCCCATCAATTTGTTTTTGCCAAGGATGTATGGCGATACAACCCGATACTGTCCATGGTAAATAAAAGACACTGCCTTTCGTGCTTTCAGCGCTTCAAGCAAAGTTTCATAAGCAAACATCTTTTCCTCCATTGAGATAGTTGAAAGTTTGCAAATTAATTATCTCGCAGAGGTGACACCCCGGAAAGACGGGGACTTCTTCAGACCATCTTCATAAGCTCCCCAGGCTTTTACCAATTTTGTTAGTTCCAGTTCAGCGCTTAGGGGAGCTTATGAATGTGGTCTTTTTTACATAGTTTTAAGGAGAGAAAAATGGACCTGTTAGTAGATGAACAAAAACAGATTTTTGATGTTGCTGTTGAAGACATTTTGAAAGAACGAGGCTCTGCAATCTGTCTCACTGATGCTCTTAAGTATGCAGAGCGCGCTGTTGTTTCCGCCCTGCTCTCTGGAAAGAAAGAGATAACGCTTGACCTTGATCACGTTGTACAGACTGCTGAGGCTCAGAAGGAAGTCAAGGCGCTCTTTAAAGAGTATGCGTCGAATTTCATTTCTGATCTGGTGTGGCAAACGATTGACCGAGACATCTATCCAGATGTGAAAAATTAAGACCTTTACAAGTCTCCATGAAAGTCGCTAAACTTATCTTGTCTGCAAAAAACAGACGCGTTTCAGTTCTGTTAAAAGAATGCAGCATTGAAACAACGGGATTGGCGTCCCGTATTCTTAGGCGATCAGTCGCCGTAAGGCGTTTTTTTATGGCTGATTGCAAGGGAGTTCCAAAACGGAACATCCTTTAAACAGGGGAGTAACGAACCGTTACACCCTTTGAAAGTCTCCGACGAGCGGGGCTTTCAGGGTATCGAAAGATACGCCGTTTCCTAAGAGCGGTACGCCAACCTGAAAGTCCTTGCTCTCCAAATTGGCGTTTGGAAGCAAGCGTTAAAACTTCTTAGGAGACTTAAATGTCAAATACCTTGGCATTCACATTTGAGGGTAGTCCTCTTTCTATTCTTGGTGATGTTTTAAATCCTCTCTTCAGCGTTCAGCAAATTTGTACGGTTCTCGGTTTCTCTAATTCTCGAAAAGCCGTTGCAGATCACTGCGACCCCGAAGACGTTTGTAAAGTCGAAATGCAAACAAACGGGGGCAAGCAGTTAGTCAACTGCGTAAACGAAAGCGGCCTGTACTCCTTGATCTTCGGCTCAAAACTTCCGAAGGCAAAGCAGTTCAAGCGCTGGGTCACTAACGAGGTTCTTCCGGCAATTCGGAAACAAGGCGCCTACATCAGCGACAAGCTAACGTACGAAGAGGCTTTAAAGATTGTCGAGGAAAAACACGCAAACGAAACTCAGACGATAAGCAACGAACAGCAGTACGAACTATCCAGCCGCGTGATGCGCAAAACTCATGCCCTGTTCGGAAACAAAAACTACAGCTTTGTTTACCGAGCACTCAAGCGACGCTTCCGCATACCACGCTACACCTGCCTGCTGCAAAGAGATTTTGAGACTGCGCTGGCGTTCGTTGACGGTCTGAAAGTTTCGGATTTCAATGTGCCGGATGTGAAAGAGGAAAGTCCGGCACCAGAAGTAAAACAGGTGCACGCTAAATACGTCGTCCAGTTTCCAAGCCTCACGATCAGCGCTTCTAACCCTGCACCGTGTCCGGCCATTCCTGCCGTCCCTGTCAGCAAGCATTACATCACTGACAACGAACTCCAGGCGATCAAGTCTTTGATTTACTACTTTGATGACTTGTTCAAGCCGCAAATTCAGTGGGCTTCAAAAGAAGCTTACAGGCAGGGACGCCCTGACGCTTCCCGCTTCTACGATGTTTGGCATGAGCCGCTGTGGTTCATCGGCCGAATGAGACAACTTGTTTCTCGTAACTCTTAACTTCTCTTCTTAAATCCCCGCCTGAGCGGTAAACAAACTGAACTCCTTGGAGCTCGGGTGGGGAGCCTTTTGCCTATCGGAGGCAATCATGCTGAAAAAACTTTTGACTGCGAAAAATGCAGACAGAGATAACTACTGCCTGCTCCTTGTTGCCATGGCTCTCATTCTCACTATCGCCTATGTTGCATTAGCAGCAGACGACATTCAACGGAGTTTCGGAATATGCATGTAACACCTCGCACATGCCCCGGGCCAGGAGATCTCTGGCAAATGAGCTGGCAAGAAGAAAAACGCGAAGCAGAGTATGAGCGTCTGCTCGAAAAGTTCTTTGAAGAGTACATCCCTCGCTACTGCGATAAACACATCAACGAACTGGCTGAAGCGGGCGAGGATGAAAGACATCCAGAGATCGAGCCTTTGTTCGACGAATTTTTGAAGGAAAACGAATGGCAGTAATTACTGACGCAGAGCGTAAAAAACAGCGCAACCGAGAACTGAAGCGCGAGTACTACGCAAAAAACAAAGAAAAGAGGGTTGCGCAGAGCAAAGAATGGTATCGCAAAAGACGCGAAGAAGAATTAGCCCTGCGAAACAATAAAACACCAATCCTCCCTCAGACCCCTTTTTCAGCACTATTTACAGATTTTTTTATTGATAGGAATCCGAAAAAATGACTAACGAACAAAGAGCCCTCTGGTTAGAGGGTCGGCGTACAGGTATCGGCGGTTCTGATGTTGCAGCGGTTCTCGGTTTGAATCCGTGGAAGACGCCCCTGGATGTATGGAACGATAAACTCGGTCTCTCTGAGGACAAGGGAATGTCCGAGCCTGCGTACTGGGGAACGGTGCTTGAAGACACGGTCGCAAAAGAATTTCAGCTGCGCACCGGTAAGAAAGTTCAGAAGGTTTCTCACCAGTTCGCCGATCCGGAAACTCCCTGGGCGATTGCAAATATCGACCGTGCAATTATCAATCCGGAGATTGCAAAAAAAGTTCGTCCTCTGATGAATATTGAAGAAATCGAGCGCTATGCCAACATCACTGGAGTTGAGCGCATCATCAATACCGATGTCGCTTTTGAAGCTAAGACGGCAAACGCCTTTTCGGCTGACCTTTGGGGACCGAGCCAAGAGCTTGAGATCAAGCAGAACAACATAAGAACCGAACATGTCATCCCGCTTTACTACGAAACTCAGATCCAGTGGTACTGCGGGATTTTGAAACTCAAGGGCATGTACTTGGCGGTTCTTATCGGCGGCTCTGACTTTCGGATGTACTGGGTCGATGCGCGTCCGGATGTGTTTCAAGTCATCAAAGAAAAATGCTCTGCATTCTGGAACAACCATGTTCTAACCAAAACGCCTCCTGAACCGATAAACATTGAGGACGTTCTAAAGCTCTACGGGAGATCAAATGGTAAAGCTATCGAAGCTCAAGGTGATCTGGCTATTAACTACGGCGAATATGCTCGTCTTAATGGCGAAATTGAAGAGCTCAAGAAGCAGCAAGACGCGGTTAAGGCAAAGATCGCGATCGACATGAAAGACAACGAAATTCTGACTTTGGATGGCAAGAAGGTTTTGACGTACAAGACTCAGACATCCAAACGTTTCGATTCAGATTCCTTCCGTGAGGACCATTTGGATGACTATTACGACTACCTCAAGGAATCCTCAACCCGTGTAATGCGCGTCTGCGCGTAGTTTTTTAGGTTGCTGGCTACGCAAATTGGGCAGGGTTTCTACTGATGAAAAGAGCGGTTTTGTGTAATATTCGCTTCGAGCACTACAGCAAAGCGCCCGAAGAAAAGGCTTTCTCGGTTGAGCCAAATCAACCGAGCCAAATTCTCTTAGGCCCGCACACGCGGGCTTTATTTTTGCCCTGAGCGTACCTCTGACTTATTTCCCGTAACTCTTAATCAACCCGGCCCCTCCAGTGCGAGGGGCTTTTTCATAGGAATTAATTATGTCTACATCTGATCAGCTCGCCGCCGCTGTCGGCGCTCCCTCTGCCCCAGTCGCCAAACCAAAGACCAAAGCTCCGGTCATCGTTCAGCAAGTTCTGTCTGACCAATTCAAAAAACAACTGGCCTTGGCTGTTCCTAAACATCTGAGCGCTGACCGCATGGCAAGAATTGCCGCGACCGAATTACGAAAGACTCCGGCCCTGCTCAATACAACTCCGGCTTCGTTCCTCGGAGCGGTTATGCAGTCAGCCCAATTAGGTTTGGAGCCCGGTTCCGCCCTCGGTCAGGCTTACCTTGTTCCCTATGGCAACCAGTGCCAACTGATTCTTGGCTACCGCGGCATGATTGATTTGGCTCGTCGCTCCGGACAAGTTTTGTCTCTTTCTGCATTCGCAGTGCACGAAGGTGACGAATTCAACTACCAACTCGGCCTCCATCCGGACATCCACCACGTACCAAGCGTCGAGGCTGATCGCGTTAAAAAGCCCATCACGTTTGTCTACGCAGTCGCTAACCTCAAGGGAGGCGGATATCAGTTTGAGGTTATGTCCAGAGCTGAGGTCGAGGCTGTTAAAGCCAAGGCCAAGAGCAAAAACATCTGGAACTCGTATTTTGAACAGATGGCTCTGAAAACAGTGATCCGTCGTCTATTCAAGTACCTCCCTGTTTCTATCGAAGCGCTGCAGGTAGCAAATGTGGACGCCAAACGAGAGGCCGGAGAGGAAGTTAAGCCTGAGGACGTGATCGACATCAACGCCGTCACCGTCGAGGATTTCAAAGACATCGAAGATGGCGAGGTCGTTGGAACATCTCAGGACGCTCCTGCGAACTGATCGACCCAACTCCGATGATTGATCGCTTGGCCTTCTTAATTCAAAAGTCAAAGGATGAAGACAAATGAACCGTCTATTGATACGAGACTGCATTTTCAACACAGATCAGATTGCGTGCATCTTTTGGGACCACGACGAAAACGTCTTAATAGTTTCATTGAGTTCCAGTAAGTACAAGGAGTTCAAAGACTTCCCTGAAAGCGAATGGAAGAGACTTCGAGAGACGTTGGGGTTTACGGTGGAGAAAGAACGTGAGTGATTTCCTATACAAAAAGCAGGATTTGAACAACCTAAAGGCTGCGTTCTCTGACTATATCGACAGTCCAAATATCACAGAGCCTCAATTTTTTCTTGTTGGTCAGGGAGTATTGCGTTTTCTTGAGAATTGGATGGGTAAATGTATTGACTACCACGAAAACGAAACAAAAGAGGAGTCTTTCGTTTACGTTCCAGATGAAGTCCACTTCTACATTCTGGATTTTGTTGAAGATTTAATCCTTGATTTAGAAGAGAGTATCAGGGAAAACAAAGATGACACCTATTGGCGAGAAGAATACGGCGCTTCGCTTGAATATATGCAAGATGCCTACAACCAACTTGAAGCAAAAAAGCCCATTTGATGGGCTTTTTTATTGGAGACAATATGTCCAAAAACGTTCAGACAGGTGATGTCATTTTCAGCGAAGATGGTGAAACCCTTCTTTATGGATGGCTGAACATTGAAGAAGCAATTAAAGCTCTTGAGGATTTCTTTGATGAAACTATAGAGCTATCGGACATTGAGGACGGGTTGCACGAGTATTGGAAATTTGTCCCGAGTCGGAACAACCCAGAAGGATATCCAGGGCTGTATTACCCATGCAAAAAGAAAACTCGTGGAGCCATTAAAGCAACCCGCGTAATGTTTAAATAAAAGGTTATTCAATGAATAAACGACAACTTAAAGTTCTTCTCTCAGTAATGCCCAGAAACGATATTCCTTACAAACTCAACTGCCTTTTCGTTGATTTTGATAAAACTGAGATAGTGGCTTGCAATGCTTTTATGATCATAGCCGTTAAATGTGCACATGGTTTGAATGGCACAGGAAGTGTGTTAATTCCTCGCAATGTCGTTGAACAAGTCGCAAAAACTAAGACTAGAAACACAATAAGATTTTCCAACACGGAAATATCTGTGGATGATTTTTCATTTCCTTTTACACCCCTGCAAGGAACCTATCCGGACTACTCAAAAGTAATTCCATCGAATGAAAGCCTTAAAAAACCGGGACAGTTCGGGTTCTACCAATCAAAATGTATAAAAATTATTGAAGAATTAGAAGCCGCGTTTGAGGTCTGTCCGATTTTTCATAGACCAAATAAAAAAGGCACACCATTAAAGGCTACTTTTTCTGCAGGGTCCGGTGAACGGGTTATTGCATGTGTCATGCCAAAGTCAGTTAGGACAACAGAAACATATGCAGCAATGAAGGCATGCATATAAAGGAGCAAAAATGGTGAACAAATTCCCAAAAATAAACTTCTTCGCCTACGTCATAAACTATGACGTTTTCGGAAAAAGCCAAGGAAGTGCTGCCATCGCCGACCTCGGTATAGGCATTAAAAAGAATCAAGTAATTCTCAACTTTAATGGCCTACAGCGTGAAAAGATTACTGAAATCGGAATAGACATCAGCGCTTGGGAAACGATTAAAAAAGCTATTGACATAGCTATAGGTCGAGCTGAAGAAAAATCGAGTTAATTAAGTAGTTATCTTTACACCATCGACACATCCAAAAAACGTGTCGATTTTTTTAGGTTTTCAATCATGAAAAATGAATACTGGATTATCGGGATAATTCTGGCTGCAATGTGTTTAATTTTCTACTCTCAAATTAACGATTCCATTAGCAGCCATCGAAGTTTCAAAGTCAACATGAAACAGATCGAAGTGATTAATGATTCCAATCGCCGGTTAAGTGAATTAGTCAATGAAATCTCAAAAGGATCTTTGAACTCAGCTGAGACGATTAAAGCAATCTGCCAGCAAAATGAGGAAATACGCCAAAACAATGACAAGCTGACCAAACAAAACCGATTACTGGTGTCAACGACTAATGCTCTGACTGAAGAAAACGAGTATTTAAGAAAGGTTTTAAAACAGCACGACATAGAACTGGACCTAAAGGATAAACAGCAATGAGCCCTCTTCGGAGGGCCTTTTTATTGGATAGCAACATGAGAGATCAAAGTGTTTCTGATCTGAGGTACACGATAACCTGGAGGAATCCATATAAACCGCGACCTGCGGGCCTTCCGAAGATTTTATGCAGCAGTCCTTTTGAGGAAGAGTTAACACTTCCTTGGATTATTGCTTCCAACTGGGGCCTTAGCGCGTGGGCCATAGACATCTACTTCGAACATCCAAAACCAAAACGAAGGATGGACGAGGAGAAACGAGCGGCCATGAGAAAAAAGAGGATGCACACGCGACTTGAAAAGACTGCTCCACTGTTTGCTGATGAATTTGAGAAGAAAGAACTCGAGAAGCGGGCTGATTATTTTGCCGGGAAGTCCCAGGTTAATGAAGCTGAACTCAACCAGAGAATGGATGAATTCTCTGGCCTGATGACACCGGGAGAGGCTATTAAGTACATGCTGAAACTTGGCGTCCCTACCGAGCTTTCTGACGAGGATAAAAGGCTCGTCGAAGAGGTCAAGAGATTCCGGGCAAATGAGATGAAATTTTCTTCCGAAGAATTCAGGCTCAGGTGCCAAAAGAGAGCTGCTGAGAAAGCAGAGCGGGAACGAAAAGCGCTTGAGGCTTTAATGGACATCCGAAACGAACCTCTTTTTGCAGGCCTTTAAAAATGACAGATGTCAGTTATGTTGACCGCTGGAAGAATTACCCAGGAGGCTCAATTCCCGAACATCGCATTGTTATGTCCATCAAGCGGTCCCCGAAATTTGAAGATCTGGTAGATATCACGTATTACTCAGTGCTGGAGCCGATCCCAAGATCTTCATATACAACCCATTTCTTCCGCTTCCTGCCGGTCAAATTTAGCGAATATCCTCAGACGCCGGATGAAAGATATTGGGAAGACCGCAACAACCAAACTCCTTCTTTGTTCGATGACATCGAAAACGAATACCTTCCTGAAGAGCGATGGTTCGGTTATCCGGGGTTCAAGCCGCAGCAGGATCAAATCTGCATATTCAGGTACATAGACGAGGGCTTCAATTTTTATGACGTTGATTTCTTCGAAGGAAGAACCTGGCGGCTTCGGGAGAAGACAATTTTCGTCTTTATGCCAATAGCTTCACCGGAAGGATTTCACCGGCGCCGGTGAGATTTATAGGCTCAATTGAAAAAAATAAGCGAAGGGCTTTAAAGGAGTCTAACTCAGAAATATTGGGTCATTTGATAGGATGCCTCGGTATGGATTCTAAAAATTGAGTCACATGTGAGCGTTATCTTCAAGGTCCCTTTCTCTTTATCTGTGGGTTTAACTGCAAAGTACAAGTTTCGTTTTTCTCCTGCTTCGTAGTCAATATTCAAGCCTATCTTTTTTCTCGTGCACTCTATGCTTTCAGTTGCTTCCCCGAAAGAAAACATTGGAAGTTCTCCCAAGAGTCCGCCTTTTATTTCGATCTGTGATATTCGGCAGTTTGATTGGCCTCCGTGAATTTCAACGACCAATTGATAATAACCTTCCGCTTGAAGTCGCTCAGCATCAGAGCCTTTTATTTCTGATCCAGAGAGATCAAGAACATCAGCACGTGCAAAGGGACGCTTCTTCAAAAGTTCTACGTACATAAATACTGCAGAACAACCCGTCGCAACTGCTATGAAAATTTGAACAAATAATTCCACTTTTGCTCCTTGGTTTTAGATTTGATTTCTTGACAATCTCAATTCTAGGACCGAGGAGCTTTCTTCTCTTTAGGTACTTAAATGAACTTTTCAACCACTGAACTTGTTTTCGACATTTTGTGTCTGGTCGTCAGCATTGCCTGTTTTTCCGGACTTGTTTTTTTCTCATCGCAACGAATTTGCGGATTATTAAGCAACGTTATCAAGCGACTGGAATCCGTTGAAACGACTCTGAAGGGAATAAAGAAATAAACCGAGGAGCTTATTTTCTATCTAGGACTAAAACAATGACCTTAACTTTTCAAAGCATTTTCTTATTGGGCTGTTTCTGCGTTTGCGTGGCCTGCTTTTCCTACCAGCTCTACCTCTTGGGCAAGCATGTCCGGTTCGCTTTCAAGATGATTTTGGACGAACAGCGTGACCTGCAGAAACAGGTAAAAAGCATCCAGTTAAATCAGAATTCCTTTACAGATCGCCATGAAAGTCGCTAAACTTTTTTCAGGAGGATGAGCCTCTCACCAGTTCAAACACCCAGTGAAAATGAAAAAACTCCTTTTGCTGCTACCCATAAGCTTTTTAACTTTAACTAGTTGTACCGTCATCGATGGTCAGACAGTTTGGTTAGATGAAATAAAAACGTATCGAGTCTTTCAAGTTTTGCCGGATGGTAATGCTTTGGCCTTTGAATGTGATTCAGAATACGACAAATACTGTTATGGAGATGTAGCTCTACTTGCTAAAAGAGAAAAGCCTTTCTATGACGGGATTAAAGTAAACATTCCTAAGCCGACTATAGAAGGAACCTACCGCTACGAAACAAGGAACAACTTTATAAAGACAGTTCCAATAGTACATTGACAGTTCACACCTAAAGAACTCAATTACGGCAAGAAACCAACAAACACCATTCCGCCCCTCAATTTGAGGGGCTTTTTTTATTGGGAATACAAAATGAATGAATTAACCACTCTGCCGCCACCGACGTTAGAAATTATTGATGGCGTGCCCACCGTCCTGTCAACTGTCGTGGCGGATTATTTTGGATACCGTCATGACAATTTGCTCCAGATTATTAGAGGCCTGATCGCTCGAAATTCGGAGCTTTTATGTCTCCTATATTTTCAGGAGACAACCACAAGCCGTCCACATCCTAAAAATCCGGATGTCTTTATTGAGTCCCCAGCATTCAGAATGAATCAAACGGGCTTCAATATTTTGGCAATGAAGTTATCCGGAAAAAGAGCAGAACGATATCAAATCAGATTTGCTCAAGCCTTCGAAGCAGCGGTAAAGGCTTTACAGAACATCAACCTGTCGACGTACCAAAAGGCCCTACGACTGGAGGCAAAGTTCGACGAACGAAAACGGCAGATTAGTTTCTGCGCCTCTTCTCTCGCCAAATGGAAAGATGAAAAGAAAGTGATGCTTTTAAAAATGGACGAGTATCAAAAAGACGTTCAGATGTCTCTTCCTTTCGATTCAATCCTTATCGAAGTTCCGCACTAAATGAACAAATCAAAACTCAGAGCATCCGTTTCCCGGGTGCTCTTTTTTTATGGATAAAACAATGACAGAACCAATGGAATTTACAGAAGCCGTCTTCCAACAGGTGGTCGGGAAGTATCGAATCAGGGTTGAGTTCAGAAACTACTGGAGCCCTCCTATGGCATGTTGGGCTCAGACATTCAACTCCTATTTTTGCGAAGCCTCTGATGTCTATATGGATGAATGCTACGACTATCCCTGGCGTCCATTTATTCACTCTACAGGCTACTCAGACGACGGGAAACCAATCCCCATCACAAGAGAAGCAGCCGCTAAGGCCATCACCAATGCTTACAAGGAATTGACGTTAACACCGGAAGAACGACAGGCAAGGCGCGAACGATCAGAAAAGATCAAACGGGAAGTCAGAGAACGGCTTAGAAAACAAGGACTCATCAAATGAATTTACAAGAAAAGCTACAAGCTATTGCGAACCATTACGGCATGGACCTTCAGGCCATCAAACTGGCCGAAGAAGGCGCAGAACTGGCTGCTGCTACTTTGAAGAACGTCGGTCTCATGATTCAACAAGAGAACGGTGAAGGCGGCGAATCAATCGCTCAAAAACGAGCTGAGGCTATGGAAAAAACGGACGAAGAAATAGCTGACGTTCTCTTAGTGTCTCGGCAAATGGAATATCTGTTGCTTGAGTCCCCGAAATATGACGAAAAAATCACTCGGCTAATGAACGAAAAAGCCGACCGCCAGTTATCAAGAATCAAGGAAGAAGAAAATGAACATTACTAGAATCAGCCTGAAGCAAACAACCGAAAATATTCAAATCCCCGACTGGGCGAAAACTATCGTCATCCACGCTGACACAACGGCACCGTACTCGGAGAAAAAATTACAGCACATCTACTGGTTGTTTTTCAAAACGCTAGGTATCACTGATGAGTCAAGAAAAAAGTACACGCTTCGTTTTCATGTGAGATTCGCTCGTCCTGACTGTGATTACTACGTCGAGTTTGCTGACATGATCATCAATGACCGCGTGAGGTTCTGACAATGCCCAGGAACAAGAAACCTCGGAAGAAATTCACGTGTCGAAAGATTGAGATTCCGCGCATTTCTTTGATGTGATTATCGACACGATGACGAATGTCGGATTCTCAGTTGAACTTAAATTGCCTAATGGCACGTTTGATCGAGATGATATGAGAGCTCTGGCCGATTTCAGTAACCTGACAGGCGTGACCTTTAGTGAATTGGGAGAGGATCGTTTGAGTGAGGAAGATCTGATTTCTTCCAATGAGCTGCAGTGTGCTCTCTCAGATAGCCTGACATCGTTATATCTCCGGACATACAAGAACAAAGCTAAGTTCTACGTTCCGACCGGAGAAGAACTCAAAACGATTCAGGAGGCTGTCACTTTCTTTCTCCCGGTAATGGAGGAAATTGTTAAAGACAGCCCAAAACTAATCATCAAATTCTGGAACAAAACAAAGAATCTAATGACGCGCCCTGATGGTGCGTATAACGGAGTAAAGGTATCAAGCTATGAGTAAGACACGATTGATCCGTATCCCGGAGATCGCAGAGATCTCCGGACTTTCTGTATCAACAATAAAAAATTATGTTAATGGCGGGTATTACTCGAAAAGAGGCTTTGTACCCAAAGATGTTGGTTTTCCCAAGCCGGCAAAGATCATCAACAACATCCGCCTTTTCGAAGAAAGCAAGATCCGCCGTTTTTTCAATATCGCGTAACTCACTTAGGAGTAATCAGACTAAAGCAATATTCAGCCCAGGCGCTCATCATTTCCCGGCGCCTGATAAACGATTTATTCCGCTCGTATGCGCCGTTGTATGCATCGTTCGCCTTGTGGTGCAAACACAATTCGGCGGTACGAGCTCCAAATCGTTGATCGTTTCCTAACTCATCGTCTTGCGCCCATGTTCTAAAAGTTGCACGTGCTATGCCGTGCATTGTGGCGCAAATCTCTTTTTCTCGTAGCCGCGTCTGTTCGGTGTCAATCCATTTACCAGGCAAACGTCTTACAACTCTTGAGAACATTGCATCTGACATAACCCGACCCTTTGGGTTAGGAAAGATCAGGTCCTGTCCTTCTTGTCTGGGTAAGTGTCGCAAATACTCTAAAACTTCATCCGCCAACGGAACTATAAGTCCTCCGTTTTCTGACATTTTCAATTGAGATGGCGGGATGTCCCAAATCCGATTTTCAAAATCTATCTGACTCCATCGCGCCTCCCTCGCAGTTTGCGAGCGTGTAGCCGTAAGAACTGCAAAGAAGCCACACCTATTCGCATAGGAATCCCTGAGATTGTCATGAAGTTCCTTCATAAATAAAGGGAGTTCCTTCACACTTAAGGCGCCTCTATTTTCTTGAGTATGCCTTCCGGGAGGAAGCAGAAACTTCAGAGTTCCGGACCTATCTGCGGGGTTGTCATGTTTGAAAAATTGCTTCGCCTTCGCCCAGTCAAAAAAACGCTTTACTAGCTGAATAACTCTATTGACTGTTTCCGGCTTGTCGTAAATTCGTTTGGCAACGTCTGCAATGTCATCGCACGTAATCGAATTAATATCGAGTTCTCCGATGTATGGAAGGACATGGTTTTTCATACGTGATAGATAAACTCGATGCCCTTTATCGAGCTCCTGCCATTTTCCTATTTCTAAGTTCCACTCTTCATATTTTTTTGCTATTTCAGCAAAAGTAAAAGACTCAACAGGAGTCAGTTTCTCCTTCTTCTCAAAGCGTTGTAAAAATTCGGTATCAGACAACGCTTTTAGTCTAGTTGCTTCAGCTCTCGCCTGAACTAATGAAATTTTCTTCGTGGAGCCTATGCCTACCTCGTGCCTCCTCCCCGCTATTGTTCTACGAAAATACCACGAGCAAGAGCGAGGTCTTTTTCTGAAACAAAGACCTTCAATTTTTGAATCAAAAAAATATCCTTCTTGCTGGACGCTATCTACAAATGCTTGGGTCAGTTTTGGAGCCATGATTCTGTGCCTACCTCTGTGCCTACCTCAGAATTTAGTTATTTTTGGTTGGCTTTAGTTTAATCTGTCTTGACGACAAATTACACAGACTCTTTGAAACCCAGAAAAGACGGGGATTTCAAGGCTTTTTTATTTTGGTTTAGTTTGATTTAGTTAGGTCTGTCTAAGAGGAGATTGGTGGCCCCAACTGGACTTGAACCAGTGACCAATCGATTATGAGTCGACTGCTCTAACCAACTGAGCTATGGGGCCTAATGATGAAGGGTCACCATTGTGCAGAAGCGTAATTCTATCAGATCTTCCAATAATTCGTTTTTAACCTATCATTCTCGAAAAGCCGAGACAATTCCGTAGATAGAATTCGAAAGATGGTGGCCCCAACTGGACTTGAACCTGGGACCAGTTAGAAGACGAAGTTCCTCTTTATGTCAATAATATGGCCTTAGATTCTATCTTCTAAGCTACCCCTCCTTCTAACGAAGCGTTGAAATCTCTACAAAGGATCTCTAAACTGCTCCGGCGCAGGGTAAAGCAAAGGCCGGAAAATTCCGGCCCTACTTCGTATCTTTTTAGATCTTAGTTATTGCTTCCGCCTTCCATGAAGCTCTTCAATTTATCCGAACGGCTCGGATGACGAAGCTTACGGAGAGCTTTGGCCTCGATCTGACGAATTCTTTCGCGAGTGACATCGAACTGACGACCAACCTCTTCCAGAGTATGGTCAGTACTCATTTCAATGCCGAAACGCATTCTCAGAACCTTGGCTTCTCTCGGAGTCAGAGAATCCAGGACTTCCTTAGTGATCTCGGTAAGACTGGACTGCTGAGCGGCTTCCGCAGGAGCAACAGTTCCGAAGTCTTCCAAGAAATCTCCAAGATGAGAATCCTCGTCGTCGCCGATCGGAGTCTCCATAGAAATCGGTTCTTTAGCGATCTTCAGAATCTTACGGATCTTGTCTTCCGGCATATCCATTTTCTCCGCCAACTCTGCCGGATCCGGTTCAACACCTGTTTCCTGAAGAATCTGACGAGAGATTCGGTTCATCTTATTGATGGTTTCAATCATGTGAACCGGAATACGAATTGTTCTGGCCTGGTCAGCAATAGATCTCGTAATAGCCTGACGAATCCACCATGTGGCATAAGTAGAGAACTTATATCCGCGGCGGTATTCGAACTTATCAACTGCCTTCATCAAGCCGACGTTGCCTTCCTGAATCAGATCCAGGAATTGCAGCCCGCGGTTGGTGTACTTCTTAGCAATAGAAATCACCAAACGAAGGTTAGCCTCGGTCATTTCACGCTTAGCTTTTCTAGCCTTAGCCTCACCAGTCGCCATCTGGTTGTAAACGTCCTTCAGATCCTTCAGAGGCAGTGTTACAGCATTCTGAATATTCTGCAGCTGCTGCTGGAGGTGCTGAATTTCAGGAAGCTTACGTTTGACGTCGATTGCGTAAGGCTTGTCGCTCTCAGCAATTGCCTGAGACCATGCCAGGTTCGTTTCATTGTCAAGGAATTCCTTGAGGAACAGCTCACGCGGCATCTTTGCACGGTTGACGACGATGTCGTAAATTCGGCTTTCGTACTTACGAACTTCTTCAAGCTGAGTTTTCAGCATGGTGCAAAGACGTTCGACCGTATTAGCTGTAAAGCGCAGAGAAAGCAGTTCTTCCTGAATTGCGTCCTGAGCCTTAATGAAAGCAGGAGAACGGTAACCTTCAGCCTCGTAGGCATGCTTCAGATCCCGATAAAGCTCTTTGCAGTGGTCCAGTTTGGCAAGAACGACAGTCTTGAGTTCGTCAATCTGACCTGCCGTCATACCGGAGGCACCGATGTCCGTGCTTTCGTCGTCTTCAGCCACCTGCTCACTGGCTTCTTCGTCCAAACCGTCAACCAAGCCGTCAACGATCTGGTCAATCTGCATCGTGCCGTTTCTGACCTTTTCAGCATCTTCCAAAATGGCAACAATCGTCGTCGGGCAGCCGGAGATGGCGTGAACCATGTGCTTCAGACCGTCTTCAATTCGTTTAGCGATTTCAATTTCGCCTTCACGAGTCAGAAGCTCAACGGAGCCCATTTCTCTCATGTACATTCTGACAGGGTCAGTTGTACGACCGAATTCGCTGTCAACGGTGGCCAAAGCGGCTTCTGCTTCTTCTTCAGCAGCGTCGTCGCTGGCTGTCGGAACAGAGTCGCCGATGAGCAAATCGTCAGCGGTCGGAGCCTGTTCGTAGACCTGAATACCCAAGTCAGCCAATGTCGAAATGATCTGATCGATCTGATCCGGATCGACGATGTTTTCCGGCATGTGGTCGTTAACTTCAGAGTAAGTCAGATAGCCTCTTTCCTTACCCATGCGAATTAACGCCTTGAGCTTGTTCAAACGAGTTTCTTTATCGTCTTCCTCATGATGAGCATAGCTGCGGTTCAAGGCCTCTTTCATTGCCTTGTCACGAGCTTTGCCTTTTCCGCGAACAGAAGCCGGCGGAACATAAGATTCAGCGATTGCGACTTCTTCATCGATGGAATCATCATCGCTGTCACCGACGAGGTCATCCTCGGTTGTCTCGACTTTTGCCTTTCTGCCGGGACGGCCGCGCTTAGCTTCAGGTTTTGCTTTTGCTGTGGTCTTTTTAGCTGCTGTTTTCTTTGCAGGAGCTTTTTCGGCCACGGCTTCATCAGCAGCCTCGTCAGCCGCGGCAGATTTAGCAGTTGTCTTTCGTGCTGTTTTTTTTGCTGTTGTCTTTGCAGGAGTTTCTTCGGCTGCAGCTTTAGTGGCTTTAGCTGCTGAGGTCTTTCTCGTCGTTTTCTTAACCGGTTCTGCCGCTACTTCAGCAGCAGTTTCTTGAGCAGCTGCTTTCGGAGTACGAGTTCTCTTTGCAGTAGTTGTTTTTTTAGCAGCGGTTGTTTTTTTCGCTGTGGTTTCGGCAGCTTCTACTGTTTCTACAGTATCAGCACCGACATTCGTAGTTGTCTTCTTAGTTGTTTTTTTGGCTGTTGCCATGTTCCACCTTATGATGACTACGCATCAAACGATCGAAAAAACAAAAGCGGAAAAAATGCACCGCAAAACTGCTCGTGTAAAATTCCGCCTGTCTTTAACGAATTAACCTGAAACGGACGGTCGAAGGAAGCAAAAAATTTAAGCGGTCACAGCTCTCGACCGATACGTAAATCCTTCAACACCCGACTCAATTTCAGGGTTTTTAAAGCGCCTCCGATCTATCCTCGATCTCCTGGGCGCGCAAATAGTCCTACCGACTATTTTGGTAAGGTGATTTTACCATACCTGTCAAGACCATCCCCTTAATTTTTGCGAATTCGTCGCAAATTGAGGACTATTTCTGATAATGAGCTTAGGAAATTGTCGGGTAAGTTTTGCGAAGAACTTTTTCGACCAAAATGCCCCAGATAGGAAGCATCCAAAGATAAACGGCTGCGACAACGCAGCTTTCCGGCGCCCCAATGGTTGCAACGGGAACTGCGCCGGCGATGGACCATGGAATTAAAGGCGCGATGACAATCGCGGTGTTTTCTAGAGAGGCGGCCATTTTGATCTTATCGGGCTGGATCTTATTGCACAGCTGCTCGGTCAAAATAACTGCAAGCATCTGGTTGCAGGATAAAGCAGCCGTCGCCAAGGCGGTCAGCGTAATTGTGAGGAAAACGCCTGCCTTCGCACCTAGATAAGCAATGCCGTTTTCCAAACGTCTCAGCATCCCTGTCAGTTCAAAAATCCCCGCAAATGTACAGGATATCGAGATGATGCAGCAAACCTGAATCATCGAAATGACCCCGCCGCCGTTCATAAGACGCCCAACCTCAGGAGAACTTGCCTGGTAGCCGCTGAATAAAATCTTGCAAAGTTCAATAGAACCTAAATCTCTCAGGAAAAGCGCTGTGACGAAAGCCGATGCGATACTCGCGATCATAGTGAGCTTAATGTCGGCCTTGAGCATGACCATCGTTAACAGAATGATGGCCGGAATCAAAGTCCAAGCAGACAGGATGTATTCCTGACTAAAAAGTTTTGTCAGGTCAATATCCGCGGCTTGGGCGCCCTGCCCGTTTCCTACAAAAAAGTAAATGAGACACGCGAGGAGGAACGGGATGAACCCTGTCCTCAACATGTTTTTAATGTTTTTATAGAGCTCCGTACCGGTAACGGCACAGACTAATTGCGCGCTGGTCGACACCGGAGAGCAGCGATCTCCGACATAGGCTCCTGCCAGAGCGGCCCCGCCGGCCCAAAACGGAGAGACGCCCATACCGACACACAGCGACATGGTAACAACACCCATCGTTGCCGCGGTACCAAAGGAAGTTCCGATCAGAGAACTCAAGGCAGCATTCAAAATAAAGGTACCCAGGAGACTCCAGGAAGGAGAAATGATCTCGGAGGCATAGCTGACCAGGTAGGCAATCGTTCCGCTCGCTCGCCAAGAGGCAGTCAACGCTCCGATTAAGAGCATCACTATGATGATGTTGCTGATCTTGGCAATGCTTTGACGACAAGCCCTTCCGATTTCCTGCAGGCTAAAGCCGCGGTAAAGGGCGTAGCCGCAGAAAAGGAAAAAGGCGAAAATCAGTGCGTAGAGGATCGATGTGCCCGTGAAGAGGCAGTAAAAAAGAGAGGCGCAAAAACTACCGACTGTCAGAACTTCTAACATTCCTACTTCTCTCGTTTTCTCAACAGAATATCGTTAATGCCCGCATCAATGGATTTGATTTCTTTTTGGAGATCCTGATCGAGCTGCATCAAATCTCTAAAAACCTTTCGGTCGGCGTCATCTAACGTGCCCTTTGTCGACAAAGCCCGACGCTGTACCTCAACACGATTCAACTCCATCTGAAGCAGAATTCGGCGACATTCCAAACGCGCTGCTTCCAGCGGTGTTTGGAGAATCTGTCCTTGACTTAGCCCTTTTCGAATGACGGAATCAATGCCCTCTTCCAGTAAGAAGGTGGAAATCATTGAACGGGCCGAATCCATTTCTTTTTCGAAATTTTCATCGGCCGGTCCCGGAAGGTCTGCCAAGAATTGGGCCAGTGTGTGGCCGCTCTCATCCTCATGCGTCACTCTTTCAATCACCTTGAACAGCAATTCGGAGACCGGAGAATTGCTTTCAGAAAGCTGCTCGGCGAGCATGCCTTCAAATTCCAGTGCAAGCTGAGGAAAACGCAGGAAGTTTCTCAGGAGTGCCATTAAAGGAGCATCAGCTTTCGGAGGAATGCTGCGCCCGGTCGACGTCGGAATCCTCGGCTGTTTGTAGCGGTCATAGCCCCTGCTGAATCCGTAACGCTGATTACCAAAGCCGTTAATTCTCTGAGGAGCCGCCGGCGGCAGCACAGGGAAACCGAAATACTTACGCAGTTCGTCGGAATTTTTATAGCCGACTGCCGTGCTCAAACGCTCAATTAAGCCGTCGCGAAGAAGCGCACTTTTTGTCTTACGAACCAGCGGAGAAGCTTCTTCAATAAATGCATTGCGGTCTTCAAGGACGGCCAAATCCAGTCCTTGGGACAAAGCTTCAATCAGGTAGCTCGAAAGCGGCAGGGCTTTTTTTAGCATCTCTTCGAAAGCGAGTGCTCCGGACTTCTTGACCAAACTGTCGGGATCTTCGCCTTCAGGAAGGAAAACAAAGCTGACCTTCTGAGCATCATCCAAGAGCGGAAGCGATAAATCCATTGCGCGCTTTGCCGCCTTGCGACCTGCCGCATCTCCGTCAAACGAGAAAATGACGTGATCGGTCATCTTAAGAAGGCGTTCGATATGCTCAGCCCGAATTGCTGTACCCAACGGCGCACAAGCTTCTCCGAATCCGGCTTGAGAAAGCTGGATCACATCCATTTGGCCCTCGACCACGATGACGCGCTTTTTATCCTGAATGCTTTTGCGCGCTTCGTACAAGCCGAAAACTTCGGAGCCTTTCGTAAAAATCGGTGTGTCGCCGGTGTTGATGTACTTAGGCTCTTCCCCGATCATCGTTCGGGCACTAAAAGCAATGACTTGTCCGCGAATATTGCGGATCGGGAACATGAGGCGGTTGCGGAAGAAATCGTAGACATTTCCGCTTTGACCGGTTCTCTGAAGGCCGGCTTCTAAAAGCAAAGGCTTGAGATCAGGTGTGAAGACGGCGTCTAAGTTATGCCAGGCATCGGGTGAGAAACCGATACCGAAACGCTCGATGGTCTCGTTTTTGAGTCCGCGGTCATGGAGATAATCTTGTGAGAACTTGTCGCTGTTGAATTTATCGCGATAAAACTCCATTGCCCTCTGCATAATCTCAGACAAACGCGGTTTACCGCTCTTAGGTTTAGGTGCGCCGCCTTCGTAGCGAACCTGCATGCTGAATTCGGAGGCAAGTTTTTCGACCGCATCGACGAACGGGAGATTCTCATACTTCATTAAGAAGCTGATGGCGTTGCCATGTTCTCCGCAGCCGAAGCAGTGATAGAAGCCGCGTTCGCGGTTCACTGAAAAGCTCGGGCTTTTTTCATTATGGAAAGGACAGCACGCCCAGGCCGAAGCACCTTTTTGCTGTAAAGGAACTCTTCGGTTAACGACCTCGTAAATGTCTGCTCGGTCAAGCAGTTCTTTAATAAAAGACTGTGCGATCAAGAATCAAACTCTCACAAGAAAAGGCGGGGGACGGAAAATGTTTTGAAAGATCCGGCCGCTATAAACAAAAAGACGTCCCGCAGGACGTCTTTTATAAAATCTTCCAGCTTACTGAGCTAGTCTTGCCTTAAGCAGTGCGGAAACTCTGCCCATGTCAGCTTTGCCTGCAACCTTCGGCTTGATCATTCCCATGGCTTTGCCCATGGCGGCCGGGCCGCTGAGTCCGGCGGAAGTCACAACCTCGTCAACGATTTTCTGAATTTCTTCATCAGAAAGCTGGGCAGGCAAATAGACTTCGAATGTCTTAATTTCCGCAGACTCTTTATCGGCCAAATCTTTACGATTTCCGGCCAGATATTGTTCAACTGAGTCTTTGCGCTGCTTGATCAATTTTGCAATGATCTGTTGAATGACAGCATCATCTGCGGTGATCTGCTCGTCGACTTCTTTCTGTTTGATCGAAGAAAGAAGCATACGAAGCGCGCTCAGTTTCTCTTTATCATGAGCGCGCATCGCGTCGCGCATATCAGAGGTGATCTGGTCTTTTAAACTCATAACTGCCTCTGTTTTGAAGTGCTTGAAGAATTAGTAGAGCTTCTTCGGGAGCATCATGCTGCGAAGACGCTTGTAGTGACGCTTGATAGCGGCAGCTTTTTTGCGTTTGCGTTCAGCAGTCGGTTTTTCATAGAATTCGCGAGCGCGAAGTTCAGTTAAAAGACCGCTCTTTTCGATCGTGCGCTTAAAGCGACGAAGAGCAACTTCAAAAGGTTCGTTTTCTTTAACACGGATTGTGGGCATCGAGCACCTAAACTAAATAACTGTTTAAAAATAGTTTCTTGGTTGAGTAAGCGGAATGCACAGGCCTTCCCCTACTCGAAAGTCAGCAATTCTAATGCATTTTTCACTTCCGTGCCTTAACTATCTCATTTAAGTAACAATTTATTTGGCCGAGAGTGCGGGAAGACGGTCGTTTTCTCAACCGAAAAGATCGAATTGAGCAGATAACGCAGCACCTATTTTTCTCGCGACCCACAATAGATTCTTCTTTTGCTGAAGGAGCTCAAAAAATGGACAATGATTACTCATGGACAAAATTTAATCCTGCGGCCGCACAAAAACTTTGTGCATACTCCGACCGCAGAGAGGAACTCTTAAGCTGGCTTTATTCAGCGCTTCCTGAAGAAACGAATTACCTTCATGATCCGGACCACAAGAAGCTGACGGATATCGATCCTTTCACAGTCTTCGGTGTGATGAACCGTCACATCTCTCAGGAAAAGAAAGCTGAAGTTGCAAAGGCTTTCAAAATTTTCTTCAAAGTGGATGAACCCTCGCCGACGGACTTCCGCGGTGTGTCTCCGCTCAATAACGAAAACTCGATGTTTTTCGGCTTCAAGGACGGTAAAACCAAAGAAGACATTAACAATCTGTGGACCCTTTTCTTAGGTATTTTCGGGCAAAACAACGAGGTTGCCGATCTGTTTAATGAGATGACTCGTCATCAGTATGGAATCAAGTTCAACTTGACCATGGGCATGTATTGGGTCTGCCCCACGAAATATTTCCCGCTGGACGGTCCGAGCCGCAAATACCTTAATGCAAGAGGCGTTCCTGTTTCCGAACAAGTACCGTCCTACGACGAATTCTTGAAAATCAGTGAGGAAGTCAGACAAAAACTTTGCGGCGGTTCAACAGCGGACAATGCGTTTGCCATCGTGACCCGCGATATTTATTACAGTACCCATAAAGCGCAGTAAGGCTAAAATTTGAACTTGGCTTATATCTATCGACAAAGAGAATGCTGATCCTCGGAATTGAATCTTCCTGTGACGAAACGGGTGTTGCCCTTTACGACACGGACAAAGGTCTTATTGCAGATGCGCTTCATACGCAAATCGAAATGCATCGTTTGTACGGCGGTGTCGTGCCTGAACTTGCCAGCCGCGACCACATTCGACGCATTATTCCTCTGCTCAACGAGGTTATGAAGAAAGCCGGTAAGATGCCGCAGGATTTAGATGCCGTCGCCGTCACAGAAGGTCCCGGACTCGCCGGAGCGCTGCTTGTCGGCAATTCCGTGGCTTACGGTATCGGGCTTGCGCTGGATATTCCGGTGGTCGGTATTCATCATTTAGAGGGGCACCTTCTCTCTTCACTTTTAGCTGAGGATAAGCCGACGTTTCCATTCATCGCTCTGCTTGTGTCGGGCGGACATACCCAAATTATGGAAGTGCGTGCTTTAGGCGACTATGAACTGCTAGGGGAAACGCTGGATGATGCCGCAGGTGAAGCATTCGATAAGACTGCTCAGGCGCTGGGTTATTCCTATCCGGGCGGCCCGGCTGTTTCCGCACTTGCGGAGAAAGGCAGACCCGGCGCCATCGAACTTCCTCGGCCTTTGATTCATGCGCCGAACTTGGACTTCAGCTTTTCCGGCCTCAAGACCGCGGTCATGAACACCGTTCGCAAAGAACCGAAGCCTCTGTCTCAGGAATTTAAGAACAATCTGGCGCGAGCCTTTGTCGATTCCGTAACAGACGTTCTGGTGACAAAGTGTCTGAAAGCACTGAAGAAAACCGGCAATAAATCCCTGGTTGCTGCAGGCGGCGTCAGCGCGAATAAACAACTTCGCGCTCGTTTAACAGAAGCCTGCCGTAGGCGCGGTGTCAAAGTATTCTTCCCGCCCCAAGCGCTTTGCACCGACAACGGCGCCATGATTGCAGCTGCCGCAGGAGCTCACTTAGCTGAAATTAAAGATTTGAGGAATAAGAAGCCGGACGGATTTTCTATTAAACCGAGATGGTCGCTGGAGCATCCGAACGATAACGATTAGTTTTTGTTTTGGCGAGCACCGGAAGATTCCAGCCGAACACCGCAAATACTGCACTTAGCAAAAGAGCCGAGATCAGAAACCTCGGCTCTTTCGTTATCTGTCTAAAACTGGCGGTCAGAGACTACTTTTCAATCGCACATTCGACTTCGACGGCACCCAATTGGTCCTTCAGCACTTTCGGATCAATCTTGACGTTATAGCCGCGCCTGCCGCCGTTGATATAAATGAACGGCAAATCCAAAATCGTTTTTTCGACGTACACCGGCATGTTCTTCTTCGTACCGAACGGCGAAGTTCCGCCGACCTGATAGCCGGAATTCTTCTCAGCGATTGCCGGTTTGCAAGGTTCGATATGTTTACGGTTCGTTTGGCGCGCCAAATTCTTAGTAGAGACTTCTCGGTCACCGTGCATCAGGATGACGAGCGGTTTCTCATGTTCGTCCTGCATGATAAGCGTCTTTACGACGTTGTGTTCATCCACACCGAAACACGCGGCTGCCTGAGCCGTGCCGCCGTGTTCCACATACTCATAAATTCCGTCTTCAAAGGGCACTTTATGCTGCTTCAGCCACATGGTTGCCGGCGTGGCAGAAACATGTTCTTTCTTACTCATTCAAACTCCTCACATGTTTTGCTGTTCGTGCTTGAGCAGCCAACATTTTATTGAGACATTGGCGGCCGAATGCGCGAATCCGCCCAAATTGCTCTTTCCGACAACACGATGACACCCAACAAAAATCGGCAGCGGATTGTCTCCGCAGGCGGAACCCACAGCACGAGGAGAGCTGCCGAGGTTATCGGCAATTTGTCCGTAGGTCACGGTATCACCGGCTTTAATCTTTGCAATTTCTTTCCATACCTGACAGCGAAATTCCGTGCACTCTTCACCAGGCTTCCAATTGTCTAAGGCATGAATATTGCCTTCCAAATAAGAGTTCAGAGCCTGAACCGCCTTGTGATCGGCAAAACTTCCGAGGTCTTCTTCGACTGCTGCTTCCGACAGCTCACATCTAATGAGCTCGCCGTCTTTAAAGGTCAAAAGGATCGAACCGAACGGAGCGTTCAAAAGCGCCTGATTACTTTTGATTGTCACGAGCATTCTCCAAATCTTTCTTCCACAGACCCTTCGGGAGCGGGAACTTCACGTCTTCCTGCTGACCTGCCATGGTTTCGACTTCATCGGCGCCCAGAGTCTTGAGTTTTTCGACGATTTCGTCGACCAAGATTTCCGGGGCGCTGGCGCCAGCCGTAATGCCGACTCTTTCTATACCTTTGAACCAGTCAGGATTAATTTCTCCTGCGTCATCCAACAAGTAAGCCTTTGTGCCGGCGCCTTCAGCGACTTCTCTGAGTCGATTGGAGTTCGAGCTGCTCTTTGAGCCGACCACCAGCACGAGATCTACGCGGCGTGCCAACTCCTTGACCGCATCCTGACGATTCTGAGTGGCATAACAGATGTCCGCTTTCTTGGGTTCCGCGACTAATGGAAAGCGTTTCTTTAATTCCTGGATCAGCCCTTTGGCGTCATCGTAGGAAATCGTTGTCTGACTGACATAGGCAACTTTTTCCGGGTTCTCGACCTCCAGATCCCAGACCTGAGCAGGTTTTTCAATGACATTGATTTCGGAATCAACTTGTCCGACCGTCCCTTCCACTTCCGGGTGACCGGCATGTCCGATCATGATGATGCGGTAGCCCTGCTTGTGCATCTTGATGACTTCCATATGGACTTTGGTCACCAGAGGGCAAGTCGCATCGTAAATCGTCAGATCACGGGCTCTGGCCTTTTCTTCCACTGCTTTCGGCACGCCGTGCGCCGAGAACACGAGGACCGATCCGTCCGGCACTTCGTCGATTTCATTTACAAAAATCGAGCCCTTTTCTCTCAGAGAATTGACCACGTGTTTATTGTGAACGATTTCATGGCGGACGTAGATCGGTGCTCCGTGCACTGCAAGTGCTCTTTCGACGATCGCAATCGCACGGTCAACACCGGCACAAAAGCCTCTTGGTTGGGCCAGCAGAATTTTCATATTTTTACGATAAAAGCAGATCAAATGTTCTTACATATTAATAGAAACGCTGATTTTTCGATTCGGATTCTTTCCTGAAAACCAAGGGCATTCTTGTCCGAGACATGAAGAATCACGGCTTCCGCGTTAAATCGGCTTTGAAAAGCGTAAATCATTGATCCGCCAATTTACTCCTTCAGACCTGCGATCGGAAAATAAGTGTCAGGGACCAATGCAAAAAGTTTGAAAAATCAGTATAATCGCTGTTTTTGGTTCTCCCCGAGGCAGTATTTCGGCGCGAGAAAAGTTTTTTATAACAGTTATTATTCTGGAGAGTTAGCGATGGCACGAGTGTGTCAAGTCACCGGCAAGGCTCCCATGGTTGGCAATCGCGTCTCGCACGCGAATAACAAGACCAAGCGCCGCTTCATGCCCAATCTGCAGTACCGCCGTTTTTGGGTTGAAAGCGAAAATCGCTGGGTTCGTTTGAGAGTTACTAACGCTGCATTGCGTACGATTGATAAGAACGGCATTGAAGCAGTTCTGGCGGACCTTCGCGCCCGCGGCGAAATCTAATAGGAGTTCACCATGGCGAAAGGTATTCGTGAAAAAATCAAACTGGCTTCTACCGCCGGTACAGGTCACTTCTACACAACCACTAAGAACAAACGCAATTCTAGTGGCAAGATGGAAATGTCCAAGTACGATCCGGTTGCCCGCAAGCACGTGATCTACAAAGAAACCAAGCTGAAGTAATTCGGTAAGGTTTTACGAAAACCGAGGCGCAAGTCTCGGTTTTTTATTGCCTGAAAAAAGCGAAAAAACTCGCGATTTTGAACATTTCAAGACCGCGAGTTTTTGTTTTTCTGAACTTAGGCTTTTGCCGGTTCTTCTGCCGCTTCGGACATCTCTTCCTTCACCTCTTCGGAAGGCTGATCCGTCTGAGCGGCTTCAGCCGATGCGGCAGCTTCCGTCGGAGCTTCTTTCTTCTGCTCTAGTGTCGGGACTTCAGAAGCCGTCTCTTCTTCAGCCTTCGAAGCCTTGCGTTTGGACTCGGGTTTAACTTTTTCGAGCACAGCGCCGAAGAACCCGTCGGTTCCGTTGAGCTGGGGCAACATCACGAAGAAGTCACCGAATCTCTGAGCTTGGTAAGGAGAAATTTCGATTCCCTGCTTGCCTAAAATTTCGTATGAATTCAGCAGGCGGAAATCGGGATTTTCGGCCAGGAAATCATTGATGACGTCCTGATTTTCCCTCTGCAGAATCGAGCAAGTCGCGTAGACCAAGCGGCCGCCGGCTTTCAGCATCTTCGCCGCAGAGCGAATCACCGATTTCTGGATCTCGTTGATTCTATCGAGTTCGTCTTCTCCGAATCTCCACTTCAAGTCAGGGTTACGACGATACGTTCCGGTGCCTGAGCACGGGGCATCGACCAGGACTCTGTCCATTTTTCCGTACAGTCTCTTCACGCGCAGGTCATGTTCATTGCGAATCACGGCGGGATGGATGTTGGACAAACCGGCACGACGCATACGCGGCGTCAGTCCTGCCAAACGCTTTTCATTGACATCAAAAGCGTAGATGCGGCCGGTGGATTTCATCAGCGCACCCAGCGCCAACGTTTTACCGCCCGCGCCGGCGCAGAAGTCGCAAACCATTTCGCCGCGTTTGGGCTGAACTAAACGAGCAATCAGCTGCGAGCCTTCGTCCTGAACGTCAACTTTGCCTTCTTTGTAAATCGGCCACTGAGTCAATGCCGGTTTAATGTTCAAACGAACGCATTCCGGAGAGTACTGGCCCTTTTCTGCCTGAACGCCGTGCTGAGTCAGCTCTTCAATGACCTCGTCGGGCGTGGCTTTGAGTGTATTGACTCTCAAATCCAAAGGGGCGCTCTGCTGCATAGCCTCAAACAAAGCCTTGTGATCAGTGTATTGAACCACTGCTTTGTCGTAGAGCCATTTAGGTACCTCGGCCTGAATCTCTTTCGGGGCCTCTGAATTCTTCGGGCGAAGCATATTCTTCAGAGGTTCCTTTTCACGCCCCAGGATGGCGTCCGGAATATTGTCGATGCCGTACTGCAGCGCCAACGTAAGCAGCCCCGTCAGCTTCGGCGCTTTGGCAGGACAGACGGGTGCCATGCGCCAAGTGATCATGGAGAGATGGCGCATCGTGTAGTAGATAGCTTCGGCAATGATGGTTCTTTCACGCGGACCCAGATGACGGGCATTTTTGAAATAAAGGCTCATCAGGACGTCAGCCGGGCCGTCCAGCTTCAAAATCTTGCGAAGAGCCTTTGCAAGCTCGTCCACAATCAGCGAAGTAATACGAACTTCGCCGTTATGTGTGCTCTTCATCCGAGGATTAGGCGCCTTCTTCGGATCGTGTGTTCTTCTTTCTTCCGGCGACATACGAGCCAAACGTTCTTTGGCCGCGCGCTGACGATCGGTTAAATGACGCTTGGGTGCTTCCCGGCGTCTGCCCGGGCGAGCGGCCCCGCTTTTATTTGTTTTAGATTCCAATTTTTTACTCCGAATGGCAGATCCGATCAGCCGAGAATCGCAAGTTCCTGACTTGCTTCTCTATCCATGATCGTTCTGCCGTTTTCCAACCTGACTCTTCCTTCGGCAACAAGGCGCACGGCACGAGGATAAAGGACGTGTTCCTGCTTCAGAACCCTCGCTGCCAGTTCATCGGGTGTATCGCCTGCGAGAACGGGCACTGCTGCCTGCCCTACAATTGCGCCTCCGTCTAATACTGCCGACACAAAGTGAACAGTAACACCGTGAATTCGAATTCCCGCTTCTAATGCCCTTTCGTGGGTATGAAGTCCGGGGAACATCGGAAGTAGTGCAGGATGGATGTTAAGAATTCTTCCTTCAAATGCATTAACAAACAGCGGTGTCAAAACTCTCATGAAACCGGCCAGAACAATAAGGTCTACCTCGAAATCCCCACAGGCCTTGATGAGCTCTTCTTCAAAAGCTTCTCGAGTCGGAAATTCTTTGTGATCAATCACCTTGAAAGGAATGTTGTTTTCCTTTGCAAAAGTGAGCCCGCCGGCTTCCGGACGGTTAGAGATCACGCCGGAAATTCGGACGCCGTACTTCTCGGGCCAATTTTCCTGAACGGAACGCTCGTAAACCGCTTTGAAATTACTGCCTCTTCCTGAGATTAAGACAACGATATTTTTAGACATGATGGGATGTGTTTGTAATGAATACCGAGATTTTGCCACTGTTCTCCGTTGGTTTTGAAAGAAAAGGCTTTTCTAACAAGAATTTTCATATTCATTGGCCTAAGCCGTCGGCAAGCGTCTTTTATAATCAGTTGTTCGGACCGATTTCTTGCTCGTGTCCGAACTCTGTTTTTTGAGACTGATTATTTTGTTCACGGAAACTAAGGATGAAAAAGGTTTTTAGGGGACTGCCAAGTCCTGAAGAACGGCTTGACTGTGCGGTTGCCATCGGAAACTTCGACGGAGTTCACCGAGGCCACCAGGCACTTCTTCATGAAGTTGTTGAGGCCGCACACGCCAGACTGCTCTGCCCGGCTGTTTTAACTTTTGAACCTCATCCGCGTGAATTTTTTAACCCCGAAGACGCACCGCGCCGTATCTCGAGCCTGCACGATAAAGTGGAAGCCATTGAAGCCTGCGGTATCCAGCGTGTTTACATCCTTCGCTTTAACGAGCATTTAGCTTCGCTCTCTCCCTGCGACTTCGTGAAGGAAATCCTTGTGGACGGACTTCACGCGCGCTGGGTGACAGTCGGAGAAAATTTCCGTTTCGGAGACAAACGCGCCGGCGACATCAAGCTTTTGGAACAGCTCGGAAAAGAATTTCACTTCGAAGTTCATCCTATGCCGATGCTTTATCACACGCATGCGCCAATCTCGAGCTCCCGCATCCGTCATGCTTTAGCCGAAGGCGATATTCCGACAGCCAATTACATGTTAGGGCGTCCTTACATGATCAGCGGTCGGGTTCTCCACGGCAAACAGCTCGGACACACACTCGGATTCCCGACGATCAATCAGCGTATTCTCCCGCCGCATTCCAAAGCCAAACCTGCCATTGAAGGTGTCTATGCCGTCAAAGCGCACGGTATCGGTCCTCGTCCGATTGAAGGCGTGGCTTGTGTCGGAAGAAGACCGACGGTCGACGATCACGGCGAGTACCTTCTGGAAACTCATCTCTTTAATTTCCACGGCGATCTTTACGACCAGGATGTTAAGGTCGAATTTTTCTCCAAGATTCGAGACGAGAAAAAATTCGGTTCTCTTGAAGAGCTCCGTGCAGCGATTGCCGATGATCAGCTCAAAGCCAAACAGATCTTAGGACTTCGTATCTGATTTTTGATTAACCCTTGAAGAGCCCGAGGGGGCCAAGGACTAAAATGACTGATTCTTCTCAGAAAAAACAGCCTCAGGCTGAAGATAAAAAATATCCGCTGAATTTACCCGACACACCATTCCCGATGCGCGGCAACCTGCCCAAGCGCGAACCGGCCTGGATTAAAGAATGGCTGGAAAAGGACGTGTACGGTAAAGTTCGTGCCGAACGCAAAGGAGCAAAACGCTTCCTGCTGCATGACGGCCCTCCGTACGCCAACGGAAACATTCACGTCGGCCACGCAGTCAACAAGATTTTGAAGGACATCATTCTTAAATCCAGAACATTGGAAGGCTTTGATGCTCCGTACGTACCGGGCTGGGACTGCCACGGTATGCCGATTGAAATTCAGATCGAAAAGAAATACGGTAAAAATCTTCCGAAAGAAGAAGTCATGGCCAAGTGCCGTGCCTATGCCAAAGAACAGGTGAAATCTCAGATGGCCGGCTTCCAGAGACTCGGCGTGCTGGGTGACTGGAACGATCCTTACCTCACCATGCGTCCGGAAACCGAAGCTGAAGAAATCCGTGCTTTAGGCGAAATTCTGGGCAAAGGCTTTATCTACCGCGGCCTGAAACCCGTGAACTGGTGTTTTGACTGCCAGAGCGCTTTGGCAGAAGCCGAAGTCGAATATAAGGACCGCCAGTCTCCGACATTAGACGTTGCCTTCCCGATTTCCGATGAGGACAAAGGCAAGCTCGAAGGCGTCTTCGGGGTCAAACTGGAAAAACCCACCGCAGTCGTTATTTGGACAACGACACCCTGGACCATTCCGGCCAACCAGGCTTTGAACATGCATCCGGATCTGGAGTATGTTCTCGTTGAAACTCCGAACCGCAGCTTCATTCTTGCCGAAGGCCTCTATGAAGAAGCCCTCAAGCGCTACGGCATGGAAGGCAAAGTCATCGCCAAAGCCAAGGGCGAAGCTTTCAAGGGCCTCCGCTTCAAGCATCCGCTGGCTGCGCTTGATCCTTTCTACGACCGCTTCTCCCCGGTTCTGCTCGCCGACTACGTCGAGTCCACTTCCGGTACCGGTATTGTTCACTCGGCTCCTGCCTACGGTGTGGATGACTACATTTCCTGCAAGAGCGCAGGCTTCACCAACGACGAGATCCTGAACCCGGTCCAGGGCAACGGTGAGTATGCCGCCTCTCTGCCGCTCTTCGGCGGCCTGAATGTTTGGAAAGCTAAGAACAAGATCCTCGACACCATTGCCGTTACCGGCAACTTGCTGTCCCGCGGCGAAGTCATGCACAGCTACATGCACTGCTGGCGCCATAAGACACCTTTGATTTATCGCGCCACCAACCAGTGGTTTATCCGCATGGACGAAGCCAATGCGGACACTCAGGGTGTCATCAATGAAAACGATCCGAAAGATGCGCTGCGTAAGACCGCCTTGGAAGCTGTTGAAGCAACCCAGTTCGTTCCTGAATGGGGCGAAGTGCGTCTCCACAACATGATCGCCAATCGCCCTGACTGGTGTATTTCCCGTCAGAGAAACTGGGGCGTTCCCCTGCCCTTCCTCATTCATAAAGAAACCGGCAAACTTCATCCTGAAACGATGAAGATTCTCAATAAAGTCGCTGACGTCGTTGAAAAGGAAGGTATCGAAGCGTGGACGCGCCTGACACCGGCTGAACTCACGGACATGGAACCGGAAATGTACGAGAAGTCCAAAGACACGCTCGACGTGTGGTTTGACTCCGGTACAACCCACATGACCGTGATGAGAGGCTCTCACGCCGACAAGCTGACCTATCCTGCCGATCTCTATCTTGAAGGCAGCGACCAGCACCGCGGCTGGTTCCACTCTTCTCTGCTCACGGGCTGCGCCATCGACGGCCGTGCTCCCTATAAAGGACTTCTGACACACGGCTTCACCGTTGACGAACAGGGCCGCAAGATGAGCAAATCACTCGGCAACGTGATTGCTCCGTCTGAAATCAACGATAAGTACGGCGCTGAAATTCTTCGTCTGTGGGTTGCCTCTTCTGACTACACCGGAGAAATTTCTCTGGGCGAAAAGATCCTTAAGGGTACTGTTGACGCTTATCGCCGCTTCAGAAATACGATCCGCTTCCTGCTTGCCAACACCAGCGACTTTGACATCAAGAAAGACGCCGTCCCTGTTGCAGAGATGGTAGAACTGGATCGTTGGGCCATTGCCCGCATGAAAGCGCTCCAAGAAGAAATTCTGGACAAGTACGACCAGTACCAGTTCCATACCGCTTACGCAGCGCTCCAGCTCTTTGCGAGCGGCGACTTAGGCGGCTTCTACTTGGACATCCTCAAAGATCGTCTCTATACCACTGCGCCGGACAGCGCGGCTCGTCGTTCTGCACAGACCGCTTTGTGGTACATCACGGATGCACTCCTGAAACTGCTTGCTCCGGCGCTTTCGTTTACCGCTGAAGAGGCTTACGCCGTCTTCAATCCGGAAAACAAGGGCACGATTTTTGTTGAACGTTATGCAGAGCTGCCGAATGTGAAGGAAGGCGTTGAACTGCTCAACAAGTGGTCCATCATCCGTGACCTTCGCTCGAACGTTCAGATGGAAATCGAGCGTCAGCGCGAAAAAGGTCTGATCGGTTCTTCCCTGCAGGCTGAAGTTTCTCTGAAGCTCCCGCAGGAAGAATATGACCTGATCAAAGGTTTAGGCGATGAAGCTGCTTTCGTGATGATTACCAGCAAGGTCACACTTGACGGCATCAGCCCTGAGCGCGTCATTACGGTGAAACCCAGCGAAGCTAAGAAGTGCGAACGCTGCTGGCAGTACAAGGAAAGCGTCGGGGAAGACAAGAATTATCCGACACTGTGCTGCCGCTGCGTCGGCAATCTTTTCGGCACGCCTGAAACCAGACTCTTTGCCTAATGAGAAAGACTGTCTCTTCCGTTAGACAGTGGAACTGGCCGGCCCTTCTGGGCTGGCTGGTTTTTGCACTGGCACTGACCGGATTCGATCAATGGACCAAAAACTGGATTCAGCATCGTCTTATTACAGGCGATGTCGATCGGATCACGGATTTCTTCAACTTAGTCGTCGCGTACAACAGCGGGGCGGCTTTTTCCTTCTTAGCCGATGCCGGCGGCTGGCAGCGACCGCTTTTTGCAGGTCTGGCCATCATTGTGAGTTTGGTGATTTGCGTGATCATCAGCCGGAACAGCGCCCGTAAATTTTTGTGCCTCGGGCTCGCTCTAGTTCTTTCCGGCGCGCTCGGCAATGCATGGGACCGTTTCACCATCGGCGTAGTCGTAGATTTTTTAGACTTTCATTTAGGTTCCTACCACTGGCCGGCTTTCAATGTCGCCGATATCTGCATTTGCTGCGGCGCCGCCATTGTCGTCCTGGCTGAATTCTTCGGAAAGAAGAATTAATCGGAGATTGAAAATGTCTCTTCAGGGGAAACGTATCCTTTTAGGCGTCACAGGCGGTATCGCCGCATACAAAGCCTGTGAACTTCTCCGTCTGCTCGTGAAAGCCGGCGCCGATGTTGAGGTCATGATGACTAAGGCAGCTGCGCAGTTTGTGGGGCCGCTGACATTTGAGACGCTCAGCGGGAAGCCGGCCGCAGAGGATCTCTGGGATCCTAAAATGCGGCTTCCGCATATTTCTCTTCGCAAGAATAAAGATCTCATCGTCATAGCTCCGGCAACGGCAAACATCATTGCAAAAGCTGCCAACGGCATTGCCGACGATTTAGTTTCAAGCACTCTGCTCGCACGTGAATGTCCTTTAATGCTTTGCCCGGCAATGAACGTACAGATGTGGCGGAACGCGGCGACGGTCAGAAACATTCAAACGCTCAAAGGCGACGGCGTTCTTTTTTCCGGTCCGGAAGCCGGCAGTCAAGCCTGCGGCGATGTCGGAGAGGGACGTCTGCGAGAACCCGTGCAAATTCTGGAAGATATTGAAGCTTTCTTTACGCCTCCGATACTTTCCGGGAAAAAAGTCTTGATGACTGCCGGGCCGACGTTTGAGCCTTTTGATCCGGTTCGCGGCATCACCAACGGATCTTCCGGACGACAGGCAGCCGCCATTGCTGCGGCAGCCGTTCGCGCCGGCGCCGAGGTCACGATCGTCAGCGGACCCGTTGCCGTACCTTATCCGGACAAAGCGGCCGTCATTCCTGTTCAACAAGCCCAAGAGATGTTTGAGGCGGTCAAAAAAGAACTCGCTGAACACACGCCCGATGCCTTTATCGGCGTCGCTGCGGTCGGCGACTGGCGCCCCGCCGAATATTCAGAGAGCAAACTTAAGAAAGAAAAAGATCAGGATACGTTAACGATCAAGCTTGTTAAAAATCCCGACATTCTTTCTTATGTCGGTCATTCAGGCATCTGCTCTGTCGTTATCGGGTTTGCCGCAGAGACGGACAATCTTGCTGAAAACGCGCGCAAGAAGCTTGACTGTAAAGCGGCGGATATGATTGTCGTCAATCCGGCATCTGCGATCGGCAGTGCTCAGAATCAGGCATCTTTCGTCACCAAAGACGGAATCGTAGTCAAAGGCCGCAGTTCTAAGGCGGAACTTGCCGAAGAGATTATTGAAACCCTCGCCGACCTTCTTAAAAAGAAAGAGATTGAAACATATGAAACTTCAAATTAAGATCTTGGATCCGAAGATCCGCGAAAAAATGCCAAGCTACGCTTCGGCCGGCTCTGCCGGATTAGATCTTCGTGCCGTGATAGATGAACCGCTCGTCCTCCGGCCGAGCGAAACCAAGCTCATCAAAACCGGACTTGCGATCTACATCGGCGATCCCGGCTATGCCGCTTTAATCCTGCCCCGTTCCGGCCTCGGTCATAAACACGGCATCGTGCTCGGCAACTTGGTCGGACTTATTGATTCCGACTATCAGGGAGAACTGATGGTCTCCTGCTGGAATCGCTCTCAGCAGCCTTTTACCGTTGAACCCATGGAACGAATTGCCCAGTTGGTCATCGTTCCGGTTGTTCAGCCGACCTTTGAAGTTGTGGATGAATTTGAAGCCACAGAGCGCGGAACCGGCGGTTTCGGTTCCTCCGGGCGTCATTAAGAGCAAGAACAAGACCTATTCGGCCGGCTGATATGCCGGCTTTTTTTGTCTCTCCACTGAGTTCCATCAGCATGTCAATTTCAGTTAATACACGGGTAAAATTTTTACAAATCTTACAGGTTCGGCCCTTTCTTGTGGTGTAACTGCAACGCTTTTTATAAAAGAAGAAAAACTTCAAACTTAAAAAATCCAATAAATTCTCCGTGAAAAATCGCCTTTATAAGAGAAAATACAAGAAGTTACCCTCCATTGTCGAGATTTGTATTTCTTTTATATACGAAATTTACTAATTGACATTTATTTACAATCCCATAAGAATGTAACAGTCACTCGTCTTGCTCACAGAGTTCGACAATCGTTTTTAGTATTAGGCGCGTGAGAGTAATGGACATCGCCGTCAGTTTTTTGGAGAAGTTTAAATATGGCAACAGGAACCGTGAAATGGTTTAACGACGCTAAGGGATATGGATTCATCACTCCCGATGACGGCGGCGAAGATCTTTTCGCCCATTTCTCTGCAATTAAAATGGATGGTTTCAAGACGTTGAAACAAGGCCAGCGTGTCACATTCGACCTGAAAGAAGGCGAAAAAGGCAAACAGGCTGACAACATCAAACCCGCCTAATAAAATTCGTTTTTAATTAAACGAAGGGAGCTCTCGAGAGCTCCCTTTCTTTTCCGTTTTTGCCATGACACCAAATATCAGAACCGCCCTCTTCTCCGCTGCTTTTGTCCTTCTCTCGAGCGTGCAATGTGCTTACGCAGCCGATGCGCTCAAAGTCATGGTAAAAGGCATCACGGTTCCTGTCGAAGTTGCCGCCGACAATGCCAGCCGAGAAAAAGGTCTGATGTTTCGCAAGCACCTGCCGGAGAACTCCGGAATGCTGTTCGTCATGGATCGAAACGATGCCGTCTGCATGTGGATGAAAAACACGCTCATCCCTCTTTCTGTTGCCTTTATCGATAAAGACGGCTTCATTATTAATATTGAGAAGATGAAGCCGCTGACTCTTGACATCCACTGCAGCAAGGCCAAAGCGGTTTATGCACTGGAAATGAACGAATCCTGGTTTGAGAAAAATCACGTTAAACCCGGGGACAAGATATCCCGACTTCCTCTTCCGCCCCAGACAAACTAAAAGCCGGAACAAACCTTTTGTCTGTCCCGGCCGTGGTTCGGCTTAATCGCCGAACCGCCCTCCTAAAAAGTTACTGCATCTTGGCGAAGTTTTCGCCGGCAATCATACCGAATGTCAGAGCATCGATAACTGCCACTGTACCGAGGCGAGAAGCGCCGTGCACGCCGCCCGCTACTTCACCGCCGGCATAGAGACCGGGGATCGGTTTGTGGGTATTGGCGGAAATGACTTCTGCGTTTTCATTGATCATCACGCCGCCCATGGTGTGGTGGATCTTCGGGCTGACTTCGATGCCGTAGAAGGGAGCCTTGGAAACGTCGAGACCCTTGTTGAATGAAAGGATGCGGTGGAAGTCTTTGTCGTCGTTGGCTTTAACGTAGCCGTTGAATTTAGCGACTTCATCGAGCAGAGCCTGTTTGGGGATTCCGAAGGCATCAGCCAGCTGTTCAAGTGTGTCGAACTTCTTAACCGTACCCATTTCCAGCGGCAGCTTGACGAAGGACGGGTTGATCGCTTTGACGATAGCATCGTCGCAGATGGCGATCGGATAGTTTTCGTCCGTACCGATGACTTTGAACAGAGCATCGGATTTGATCTTACGGCCGGCGTGTTCGTCCATGAAGCGTTTTCCGGTCTTTCTGTCAACAACCAGACCTAAGTCCATGCAGGCGTGGTTGGTGAAGTTAACGGAAACACCGAAGCCTTTTTCACGCGGGTTGCAGTACGGAAGGAACTGCAGCCAGCAAAGCTGAACAGGCTGAGCACCGATACCCAAGGCTTTGATCAGCACACCGGCAGTCGCGCCCGGCTGGTTGGTGGAGTCTGTGGTAGGAACAACGCGAGGATCCTGAGCCTGACGGAAGAAGATGTCGCGGGAGAAACCGCCGGCAGCCAGCATTACGCCGTTTTTTGCTTTAACAGTAGCAGGACGACCGCTCTTGTTTTCGATATCGTCGCTCTGCAATTTAGAGTCAAAGCGATAGCCCTTGCGATAGGTCACTCCGACAACACGACCGTTTTCGTCCAGGATGAAGTCATCGAACTTAGCACGAGTCATGATCTTGACATTGGGGAGCTTCTTGAGTTCGTTGTGCATCGGAATGATGTAACCGGATCCGGTACCGGCCTTGATTTCATAAGAACGAGGAACGGAGTGACCGGCTTCGAAGAGCATCTTGTTGGGGACGAATTCGCAGCCGCAGTCTACGACCATCTTGATGGTGTCGTTGCAGCGGTCGGCAATGGTGCCGAGCAGGTTCGGATAGTTGATGCCAAGACCGTCCTTCAAGCAGTCAGCAATGAAGAGTTCTTTGCTGTCTTTGATGCCTTGAGCTGCCTGGACGGGGTTGACCGGGCAAGCGACGTTGCCGCCGCAGATTGCGGAGTTGCCGCCGACGGTCGGCATTTTTTCAAGGATCAGGACTTTCTTGCCTGCCTGGCCGGCTTTCAGGGCGCAAGCCATACCGGCAAAACCGGAACCGATGATAACGACGTCATATTCGTCATCGAATTTAGCAACGGAAGAAGCAGGAACTCCGGCGTGTGCGGCAGCGGCAGAAGTAATGGCAGCAGCGGCAGCACCGGCCAATTTAAGGAAGTCACGGCGGTTAGTACTCATCTTATTTACTCCGAAAGGATTTAAAGGGAATTTTGTTTTGAAACCGTGGATCGTTTGATCCGATGCGCACAGTCTAGGAAAGTTCAAAAAAGTCGAATATGTACTTTGGTACATGTACCTTGGTACAGATTGAAAAGTGGTCTGCGGACTTCAATAATAGAAAAAACGAAATCGCAAAAAAATCGGAAATTTAAAAATTCCTCTCGGAGAAGATTATGAAAAAAACAGCATCTTTACTGGTTGTTCTTGCTGCCTTCTTCACGATGTCTTCGGCCTTTTCCGCCGAGACTCCGAAGTTCGGCGCCGATCGCCACGTTGCCCGCGGTATGGCTTGCGCCTCCTGTCACGGTCCTGACGGAAAGAGTCCTGAATATCCTGATCAGGAAACTTGTCTGAAGTGCCATCAGAAAGACGCTTTAGTTGAAAAGACAAAAGCCATCGGGCCGGTTAACCCGCACAAAGCGCCTCACAACGGCGAATGCACCTTATGTCATCTGCAGCATGAAGCACCCGTGAACTACTGTGCCGAATGCCATCCGCAGTTCAAGTTCAATCCTAATTAACGGAACCTTTTTGATTTCTCCTTGGTTTTTAGAAGCGAAGGCCGGACATTTAGTCCGGCCCCGCTTTCTTTTTTTGTCTTCATTCCGAGTGTTTTCGGAATGAAATCGTCAAAGGATTATTTATAGTTCTTTGCAGCGAAATCCCAGTTCACAAGGTGCTGCAGGAACGTCTGAACAAAGGTGACGCGCATATTGTAGTAATCCAAATAATATGCATGTTCCCAAACGTCGCAGGTGATCAGCGGAACATCCGTTCCGGTGATCGGTGTGCCGGCATTGCTTGTATTGACGATATCAAGCGTGCCGTCTTCTTTTTCAACCAGCCAAGTCCAGCCGGAACCGAAGTTGCCGACAGCGCTCTTTGTAAAGGCGTCTGCGAATGCGTCGTAGCTGCCCCATTTAGCATTGATCTGAGCAGCAATCACATCGGTAGGCTGGCCGCCGCCGTTCGGTTTCAAGCTGTTCCAAAAGAAAGTGTGGTTAAAGCACTGAGCGGCGTTGTTAAAAATCGGACCCCTCTGCGTTGTGCGAATGATTTCTTCCAAAGGCATCGTTTCATAGTCCGTGCCTTTGATGAGGTTATTCAGGGTGTCGTTGTAGGCTTTGTTGTGCTTACCGTAGTGATAGGAAAGCGTCTTAGAACTCATGTACGGTTCAAGAGCGTCCATTGCAAAGGGAAGCGGGGGTACTGTAAATGCCATAACTTTAATCTCCTTAATTCTTGCGCAGACCATTATGATATGCAGACACCCTTAGTCCTTCTTTATCTCCCCAACTCGAGCAACAAAAGCTCCGTCCTTCATCATGACCTCAATATCCGAGCCCTCTTTCAGCTCACTGACCGACATCACGGGCTTGCCGCCGCGATAGATAAAAGCGCTGTTGCCGCGGATTTGCTTGGCTGGATCTAACAACTCCCAGACTTGTTCCAAACTGCGCAGACGGATGGTGTCCTTTTCAAACTTTTGAATCAGGCTGTTGCGCACTGAAGTACAAGCTGCATTTAAAGGTGCTCGATCCAACTTAGGGCGAGATCTTCTTAACCAGGAAGATTCTTTTAGAAGTTCCTTTCGATTTGCAGCGATTGTCGACTGTACAACACCTGAAATCAAAGAAAAAATTTCATTGCATCTTGATTCCTGCGCTCCGAAGGCATACGTCATTTGCGGAGAGACCAAGCGGAGAGAGTCTCCTGCTGAACGAAGAATTCCGTTCATTGCCGTCCTAAAGTTGTCAGAGAAGACGCCTACCTCTCCGCGGCTCAGTCTTAAGCGTGAATCTTGGGAATTGCTAATGGCTACAAAAATCAAATCAACTCGGTTCTGAAGAGAAGTCGTATCCAATCGGAAAACCGGAGAAGCCGCCTGAAGCCTTTTTTCATACGGTTCAATGAAACGGCTCGGAGAGATAAAGTAGCGAGCGGCAAATTTTTCTCTTTCAAGCGAAGAAGAGAGAGATTTCCGCATATCGAGCTGAAGTCTGGTTCTCAAAAACGTCAGGTTTTGGCGGTAATAGTCCAGCACCGGGCGCTGAAGATACGAAACCGCGGACAGGCGATGGCGGAAGGTTTCCAAAAAGGTCTGAGGATTTTCAAACGGCCGCGATTCATTTTCCACGTCTTGAAGCGCTCGATTGAATTGATTCTCAAAGGAGCGGTGAAGCAAGTTCCACGCCGAGTCGATTTCATAGAACAAGACGGATTGCTTTTCCGCGGCCGCTTCAGCCGCTCCGGTCGGTGTGGGTGCACGAAAATCCGCTGCAAAATCTGCAATAGTCGTATCGGTCTCATGGCCAATGCCCGAAATGATCGGAATATGGCTATTGACGATCGCCTCGGCGACAATTTTCTCATTAAAGCACCACAAGTCTTCGAGTGATCCGCCGCCGCGAACCAGCAGCAGGACATCCGCTTTGTTGTCCGAATTCGCTTTATTGATTCTCTGAGCGATCTCGGCCTCGGCACCCTTTCCCTGGACGGCCGTGTGATAAAGGAGGACTCTAACGTAAGGTGCACGCTCCCGAAGGCGATTCATCACATCCTGCAGCGCAGCTCCCGTTCTGCTCGTGATAATTCCGATCGTGCGGGGCACCCGCGGAATCGGCTTCTTTCGGTTTTGATCAAACCATCCTAAGGCTGCCAATTCGTTTTTTAAACGAAGGAAAAGTTCATAAAGTTTTCCCTCCCCGGCAGCTTCAATCTTCGAACAAATAAATGTTAATTTCCCGCTTCCGGGATAAAGATTCGGTTTTCCTGTGACTCGAACTTTGTCGCCAACCTTGAAGACACCGCGCACGGAGTAAAGTTTCCCCCGAAACATCGCGCAGGAAAGCACCGCTTCTTCGTCTTTAATTGAAAAATACCAGTGTCCGCTTGAAGCTTTCGTCGAAGATGAAATCTCCCCTTCAACAGCCACTGATTCGAACTGTTCAAATGACAAATTAACGATGTCTACAAACTGCGTGACAGAGAAGGCTTTATCGGACATTTTATTGTTTATGTGCTAAATACAAGGAGCGAGTGAGATTGCAAAATTTCCATTTGCTTCACAAGTTACTCACAATTTTATTCACATTTTCAACAGCCCGAATTCGAAGAATAAAAAAATATCCACTCAATGAGAGAATTTGTTAATACATTGATTTATAAAGATTTTATTTTCAAAAATTACCTCCCTATCAATTCTTTTTTGCTTTTTCGCTGCCAAATCAAGTCACTTCTCACCGAGTTATTCACAAAGTTATTAACAATGAAACGACCTCTAAATTTCATAACTTCTTGAGTACTCGGCAAATAATTATTTTGTGTTTTGCTCAAAATACTATTGACTTTTGAAGTAAAGGTTTTACCTAGGTTTTGTAACTTTCAGATGAAACTTGAAAATTTAGGAAGCGCTCGCTGAAATAATGAGTTATCGGCAGTTTTCCACACTATCAAGTTAAAATAATCTTTTATTTTTTGCTTCACGGCAATGCAAGTACAACTAGAAACGTTTCTGCATAAACAATGGGATCGCAAAGGTCTGATTTCCTGGCTGCTCCTGCCCGCTTCTGCGGTATTTCTCTCCATGGCAGCCTCACGGCGTCGTAAAACCATTCCCGTTAAAGTCGGAGTGCCTGTCGTAGTCGTCGGCAATATTTATGTCGGAGGAACCGGGAAGACCCCGGTCACCATCGCTTTAGTCAAGGATCTGAAAGAACGCGGCTGGAATCCCGGCATCATCTCCCGCGGTTACCGCGGCAAAGCAGAATCTCCGGTTGAAGTTCGCCTCGACAGTAATCCCGACATCGTCGGCGATGAACCCTTGCTGATAAAAAAAGCCACCGATGCACCCACGTTTGTCTGCCCGAAACGTGTTGCAGCCGCCGAAGCTTTGCTGAAAGCCTACCCGACCGTCAACGTCATCATCAGTGACGACGGCCTTCAGCACTACTCCCTTCACCGTGACGTGGAATTAGCCGTCGTCGGTGCCCGCGGCTTAGGAAACGGCTGGGTTCTTCCTGCCGGTCCTTTGCGTGAACCGCCCTCCCGTCTTGATGAAGTCGATGCGATTGTGTTGAACGCTACGGAAGACGTCGTGACATCTTCTACACCTCGCTACGTTGCGACAAGCGGATTCACCAATGCAATCAATTACGCTACCGGAGAGATCGTCTCCTTGGATACGCTTTCGAGAATGCAGTTTAAAAAGGGACTGAAGGCCGTTGCCATGGCGGGTATCGCCGTCCCGGAAAGATTCTTCTCCATGCTGAAGGCCCACGGATTGGAAGTGCGCCCGATCGCCTTACCGGACCATTACGACTATTCCAAAAATCCTTTCAAAGACTGCGAAGCAGATCTCATCTTCATTACGGAAAAGGACGCCGTCAAATGCCGCAAGCACGCCGATCTGAAAAAAGATGAGCGGATTTACGTGGTCCCGCTGGAAACCAAGCTCGACAAATTTCTTGTGGATTTTGTCGAAAAGAAAATCACTGCCGCAGCTAAGAAGAGCAAAGAAGCTGCTCAGCAACTCTAAACGGAATGCTTATGGATGCAAAAATTACCGAAATTTTAGTTTGCCCTCTCTGTAAGGGTCCGCTGCTTTGGAACGAAAAGAAAAAAGAGTTTTACTGCCGTTCCGACATGAAGGCCTTCCCCGTCATTGACGGCATCCCCTGCATGGTCCCGACTGAAGCTCGAGAAATGAAGGAAGAAGAAATCGAGGAACTGGATAAAAAATGAGCTTTACCGTCATTATTCCTGCTCGCTTAGCCAGCACCCGCCTGCCCAATAAACCCATTGCCGACATCTGCGGAAAGCCGATGATCGTGCGCGTTGCCGAACAGGCCTTAAAAAGCGGCGCCTCCCGTGTGATCTGCGCGGTTGACGATGAACTGATTCTCAAAGCCTGTGAAGCCAACGGCATCGAAGCCTGTTTAACGCGTAAAGATCATGCCTGCGGCACCGACCGCCTCTGCGAAGCAGCCGAACTCTGCAAAATCTCCGATGACGAAATCATCGTGAACGTCCAAGGGGACGAACCCTTGATTCCCCCGAAAGTCATCAAGAATGTTGCGGAACTTCTAATGAACCGCTCGGACTGCAGCATGGGAACGGCTGCCATTCGTATTCATTCGGCGAAAGAATTCTTTAATCCCAATGTTGTGAAAGTCGTTACCGACAAGAATGGCTCGGCTCTTTATTTCAGTCGCGCGCCGATTCCCTGGGATCGTGACGGCTTTGCAAAAGACCGCTCTGCGCTGCCGAAGCATCTCGGCCTGCGTCATGTCGGTATTTACAGTTACCGCTGCGCCTTCCTGAAAGCCTATCCCGAACTTCCGAAGTCGGATCTGGAGCGCTGGGAGAGCTTGGAACAGCTGCGCGCACTTTACAACGGCTACAAGATCGCCGTGGACACCTTCGAGGAAGAAATTCCTCCCGGCGTTGACACGCTTGCAGATTTGGAAGCCGTACGTGCTTACTTACAGAATAAATAACCTTAGTTTTATTGTCGAAGATCAAGCGGTTGCTGAGTTTTCATCCATTCGGACAGCTTGAAATTACAGGCAATAAGGCACAAAATTTAAATTTACATTCTCAATTATTTAAGGAGCCATTCATGCGCTTAATTCTTCTCGGAGCTCCCGGTGCCGGTAAAGGTACACAAGCAGCCCGTATTTGTGAACATTACGGAATCCCTCAGATTTCTACGGGTGACATGCTCAGAGCTGCAGTGAAGGCCGGAACTCCTCTCGGTTTAGCTGCCAAGAAGATTATGGATGCAGGAGAACTGGTCAGCGATGACATTATCATCGGCCTGGTCAAAGAAAGATTAGAAAAGCCGGACTGCAAGAACGGTTTCCTCTTTGACGGCTTCCCTCGCACAATTCCTCAGGCCGAAGCTTTGGTTAAGGCCGGTATCCCTATCGACGACGTCGTCGAAATCGCCGTTCCCGATGAAGTCATTCTTGAACGTATGAGCGGCCGCAGAGTGCACGTCGCTTCCGGCCGTACCTATCACGTTAAATTCAATCCTCCTAAGGTTGAAGGCGTTGATGACGTTACCGGCGAACCCCTGGTTCAGCGTCTGGACGACAAGGAAGAAACCGTTAAAAAACGTCTTGAGGTTTATCACGCTCAGACCGAAGCTCTTGTCGGTTTCTACCAGAACCTGGCTGCTAAGGGCGACAGCAAGACAAGATATATCAAGATCGACGGCGTCGGCGACGTCAAGGAAGTCAGCCGCCGCATTTTCGATGCACTTGATAAATAATTTTTAGCTCTATTCGATGATTGTTTGGCATCCGCCTTCGGGCGGACTGCCAATTTTTATTTTGCGGACTATGAAAAAACATATTCTCGTTACCGGCGGTACCGGCTACATAGGCTCCCACATGGTGGTGCGTTTGATCGAAGCCGGCATGGAGCCGATTATTTTTGATAACTTCAGCAACTCCAAACCTGCAGTCGTAGACCGCATTGAAATGATCACCGGAAAGCGTCCGACACTTGTTCGCGGTGACATTCGAGATGAAAAGGCTTTAGAGAAGCTGTTCACGGATTATCCGATTGATGCCGTCATTAACTTTGCCGGCCGCAAAGCCGTCGGAGAATCCGAAGCCGATCCTCTTCTCTATTTTTCCTATAACGTTGAAGGAACCATTGTTCTGCTTCGCGTCATGAAGAAATTCGGCGTCAAAGAATTTGTCTTCTCTTCATCTGCAACTGTTTACGGTGACCCCGGTTACGATGAATTCGACGAAAGCACACCACTCGCTCCGATCAACAACTACGGTCTGAGCAAGTGGATGATCGAGGAAGTTCTGCGCAAGACCTTCAAAGCCGAACCGGATTGGTCGATTGCCATTCTGCGTTATTTCAACCCGGTGGGAGCCCATGAATCCGGCTTAATCGGAGAGGATCCGAACGGTATCCCGAATAATCTGATGCCTTTCATTTCTCAGGTTGCCGTCGGCAGACGCGCTTCTCTGAAAGTATTCGGAAACGACTATCCAACCAGAGACGGCACCGGTGCCCGCGACTATATCCATGTTCAGGACCTTGTAGAAGGTCATTTGGATGCATTGAGGGTATTAGACGGCAAGCCCCAGCTTCTCACCGTTAACCTCGGCACCGGCGGCAACACCACTGTACTGGAGCTCGTTAAAGCGTTCGAGAAAGCCAGCGGAAAACATATTCCTTATGAAATCTGTCCACGTCGTGCCGGCGATAAAGCCGCCTACTGGACCAACCCTGAGCTTGCCAGGGAGCTTCTCGGCTGGACGGCTAAGCGCGGCATCGAGAAAATGTGTGAAGACACGTGGCGCTGGCAGCAAATGAATCCGGAAGGCTATCCGGACTAATCTAACGGCATCTTCGATAAAGGCTCGCATTCGCGAGCCTTTTCTTTTTTGTGCCAAAAAAGAAACCCCCGAATTTTCATCCGGAGGTTTCACAACGGTTTAGTTCCGTTCAGAAAAGCTGATTAGGCAAGCTTTTCTGTGATGAACGTTCTGGTCTTACCGAGCAGAGCGTTCATGTCGGCAGGCGCTGCGCCGCCGCCCTGTGCAAAGTCAGGACGTCCGCCGCCTTTACCGCCGAGCTGCTCGGCAACAAACTTCATCACATCGCCTGCTTTGATCTTGCCGACGAGGTCTTTCGTCACACCGACCGCAGCACTGGCTTTACCGTCTTCAGACTTGATCAGAACGATCACGCCGCTCTTGAGCTGGTCTTTAAGACCGTCAACGGAATTGCGAAGTTCCTTGGTTTCGATGCCTTTCATCTCGGTCACAAGAACCTTGACGCCGTTGACATCCTGAGCCTGGGAGGCCACATGAGCAGCACCGGCCTGAGCAAACTTGACCTTAAGTGCATTCAAGTCTTTTTCAGTGCGTTTCAGATGTTCAACCGTATCAACAACCTTGGAAACAACCTCGAGAGCCGGAGCTTTGAGTTCTTCAGCCACTTCACGGATGATCTCTTCCTGGTTCTGAGCGTAGTGCAGAGCGGCCATACCGGTTACAGCTTCAACACGGCGAACGCCGGCGGAAATACCGGATTCAGAAATGATCTTGAACATACCGATGTCGCCGGTTCTTTGGACATGGGTACCGCCGCAAAGTTCGCAGCTGGAGCCGATGTTAAGAACACGAACATTTTCACCGTATTTTTCTCCGAACAGCATGACCGCGTTGGTCTTCTTAGCCTCGTCGATCGGCATGACTCGGGTCTGAGTCGGCGCATTGCGGAGAATTTCTTTGTTCACGATGTCTTCGACTTCGTTGATCTGTTCACGAGTCATAGGAGAGGTGTGAACAAAGTCGAAGCGGGTTCTGTCGCCATTAACCATGGAGCCGCGCTGCTGAACATGGGCACCGAGCACTTCTCTCAGTGCCTTGTGCATCAAGTGCGTCACGGAGTGGTTGCGGGCCGTCGCTTCGCGGTTTTCTTCATCGACTTGAGCGCTGAAGAGATCGCCGACTTTAACTTCGCCTTCGGCGACATAGCACATATGACCAAAGACGTCAGCCTTGATCTTGAATGTATCGTCGACCTTGAGGATCGTTGTCTTGTTCTTGAAGGTGCCCTTGTCGCCCATCTGACCGCCGCTCTCTGCATAGAACGGAGTACGGTCGAACACAACAACAACTTCGTCACCGGCTTCGGCGTCTTTGACAAGTTCGCCGTCTTTGTAGATAGCTTCGACGCGGCAGGCCTGAACTGTGAGGGTGTCGTAACCTAAGAATTCTGTCGGCTTGCCTTCGTATTCGAGGCCCTGAGCCATCTTGAACTTGCCCTTGGCGCGAGCCTGTTCACGCTGCTTTTCCATCAAGGCATCAAAGCCTTCAAAGTCAACAGAAACATTCTTTTCGCGGCAGACGTCGGCAGTCAGGTCAACCGGGAAGCCATAAGTATCGTGCAGTTTGAATGCTACGTCGCCGCCCAGGATCTTGGTGCCGGAAGCCAGGGCTTCGTTAAGAATATCCAAGCCTTTGGAGAGGGTCTGAGAAAAGCGAACTTCTTCCTGGCGCAGGACTTCCTGAATATGGGGATTATGGATTTCAGGGTAGTGGTCGCCCATTTCTTTAGCAACGGCCTTAACCAAGTTGCTGAAGAAGAGTTTGCGGGCGCCGAGCTTGAAGCCGTGACGCATACCGCGGCGAGCGATACGGCGAAGAACGTAGCTGCGGCCTTCATTGCCCGGAACAACGCCGTCGGCAATGATAAATGTGCAGGCACGGATATGGTCGGCAATGACCTTAACGGAGGGACTGTTCGGATCAACATCCTCAGCACCGGCAGCCTTGACTTCGTCAATGACGGCCTTCATGAGGTTCTGGAACAAGTCGATTTCGTAGTTCGAATGAACACCCTGAAGAACGGCAGAAATACGTTCCAAGCCCATACCGGTATCCACACTGGGACGCGGCAGCTTGTGCATTACGCCTTTTTCATCACGGTTGAACTGCATGAACACGAGGTTCCAAATTTCCATGTAGCGGTCGCCGTCTTCGTCGGGGCTTCCGGGAGGGCCTCCGGCAACGGAGGGGCCGTGGTCATAGAAAATTTCGGAGCAAGGACCGCAGGGGCCGGTATCGCCCATCATCCAGAAGTTGTCGGAAGCGAAACGAGCGCCCTTGTTGTCGCCGATACGAACGATTCTATCGGCAGGGATACCGACTTCCTTATTCCAGATGTTGTAAGCCTCGTCGTCCTCGGCGTACACAGTCACCCAGAGTTTTTCAGGCGGGAGTTTGAAGTGTTCGGTAAGAAGCTCCCAGGCATTCTTGATGGCATCACGCTTGAAGTAATCTCCGAAGCTGAAGTTGCCAAGCATTTCAAAGAATGTGTGATGGCGAGCGGTATAGCCTACGTTTTCCAAGTCATTGTGCTTGCCGCCGGCACGAACACATTTCTGACTGGTCGTCGCACGTGTGTAGGGACGCTTGTCAAAGCCAAGGTAAACATCCTTGAACTGGTTCATACCTGCGTTGGTAAACAGCAATGTGGGGTCGTCACCGGGGACTACCGGGCTGGAAGCGACGATAGTGTGTCCCTTGGACTCCATGAACTTCAGAAACGTAGATCGTATTTCTGATGCAGTGAACATTTATATTTTCTCAAAGTAAGCTGCCGAAACAGCAATGTGTAACCGCGGTATTTTAGCAGATGGCTCTCTGCATCCGCCTTTTTAGACCGCAGATTTCCACGGTAAAACAATAAAGCCTGAAGACCTTTTTACCAGTGTCCAGGCTAACTTTTTGTCCTCAATTTCTAAAAGAAACTGCTTTGTTTTTCAGCATTAAACGATACGGGAATAGCGGCGAACTCTTTCGTCTTCACGCAGGTAACGGTCGAAGTTCATCGCTACGGCTCTCACCAGCAGTTTGCCCTTCGGTGTTACTTCAATATAGTCGGGTTCCAGGCGAACCAGACCTTCAGCCTCGAAGTGTTTGAGATTGTTCAGTTCAAAGTCAAAGTATTCATTGAAGTTAATGTCAAATTTTTTCTCGATGTCGGCCTTAACAACTTTGAACTGGCACATCAGTTCCATAATGACTTTGGCACGCAGACGGTCATCGTCATTTAAGAGGTAGCCGCGGTTGGTGGCTAAGTTACCGCTGCGGATGGCTGCGTAATAGCTTTCCAAGTCGCGCGGATTGGCGGCATAGCAGCCGTTGACTTTGCTAATAGAAGAAACACCGAGCGCAACCATGTCGCACTCCGGCTTAGTGGAATAACCTTGGAAGTTTCTCTGCAGCGTACCGTTTTCCTGAGCCTTGGCGAGTTCGTCGGTGACCTTGGCGAAGTGGTCCATACCGATGAAGTGATAGCCGTTGGCGCTCAAACGCTTGATAGCATCCATCATGATGCCGACTTTTTCCGGCGTGCTCGGAAGGTCTTCGGCATTGATGCGTCTCTGCGGTTTAAAGTGTTCGGGCAGATGAGCAAAGTGATAGAGCGCGATACGATCCGGAGAAAGTTCGATCACTTTGTCCAGAGTCATTTCAAAGGTTTTGCGGGACTGGAAAGGAAGACCGTAAATTAAGTCCATATTGATGGACTTAAAGCCGTTGGCACGAGCTGCATCAAGAACGGCTTTCGTCATTTCGAAAGGCTGGACACGGTTCACGGCAATCTGAACGCGATTATCGAAATCCTGAACGCCGATACTCATCCGGTTGAAACCGGCTTTGGCCAAAACTTCAACCTTGTCGACAGGGGTCGAACGAGGATCGACTTCAATGGAAATTTCTGCATCCGGCGCCAGCGCGAAGTGAGAACGGATAATGTCCATCACCTGGAAAATTTCTTCATTGTTCAGGAAGGTCGGGGAGCCGCCGCCAAAGTGAAGCTGCACCACTTCCTTATTGCCGCCGATCTCGGCAGAAACGAGTTCACATTCTTTGCTTAAAACTTCCAAATACTCTTTGGATCGACAGTGATCTTTCGTGACTTCTTTGTTGCAGCCGCAGAAGAAGCAGACATTCGCACAGAAAGGAATGTGAACATACAGGGATAGATCTGCCGTATTTTCACCGGTCCCTCTCGCATTAAGGACTTTCTTAAAATCTTCGGCGCCGAATTCCTTTGTAAATCTGTCCGCAGTGGGATAAGAAGTGTATCTCGGGCCCGGAACATCGAACCTTTGGAGCAGCTCCAGATCCGGGAATTCAACGTTCAGCTTTCCTTGTGTTTCCATCAGGGTTCCTTTTTAAAAGATCTTTTGATTTTTCTAGGTTCTGTTATTATTTTTCCAACAGGCGAAATTATCTCAAATCATCAAAGGCCGCACAGCTTTTTTGTCTCTTATAACAGTATTTAGAGAAAATGGCTTCTAATTTCACGCAATCCTTATCGGCAAATCGCACCGGCTGTGCCGGCTGCTACCTCAGGCATCTTTGCCTGTCCGCCGATCTGAATGACGCAGAAACAGAAATTTTTTCCTCTCATATCGTCTCCCAAAGAAGAGTTCCAAAGGGTGAAGTACTGTTTAGAGCCGGCGCCCCCCTTGATGCGCTTTTCGTCACCCGACTCGGTTCATTTAAAAGTTCGGTCCTCACCGAAAACGGCAGCGAACAAGTCACCGATTTCCACATGAGCGGAGAGGTACTCGGCGCCGAAGCGATCCCAACCGAATATCACACCTGCACCGTCACGGCCCTCGAGGACAGTGAAATCTGTTCCTTGCGCTATCGCGAACTCGAAGCACTTTGCGACCGAGATCCGAAAATCTCGCGCCAATTCCGTCTTCTGCTCGGAAGAAAAATTGTCGCGGCGCATCAAAACCTGCTCATCCTCGGCTGCACCAACTCAACACAGCTGCTGGCTTCTTTCCTGCTGAACCTTGCAAGAAAGTTCGAAGCCCGAGGATTCTCAAAAAGCGAGTTCGTCCTAAGAATGACTCGAGGCGAACTCGGCAGTTTCTTGGGCCTCAAGCTCGAGACCGTCAGCAGGACGCTCACCCACTTTGATGAATTGAACCTGATTGAAATTAACCAGAGACACGTTCGCATCATCAACCTGGAAGGGCTTAAAGCCGTCGCTAAAGAATCGGGGCGCGCCAAGAGAAAAACATTACAAGAGTGATGCTAAGGCTTCGTGCTTAACGCTTCATGAAACTCAAATCTTGAAAATCAAAAAAACGACTATTGCATTTGTCGCCGGTTCTTTTGAATTAATTTTGCGCAATTCTTGAAATAGATGACTTGTTTTTCTCAATTAAATGAGAAATTATGCTCCATAACCCTGATAAAAGTGAGAATACGTGGTCAATTTTCTGTTTTTAGCCTTATTTTTCCATAGAATTCTAAAAAGGCAGTTAACTCTGCCCGATAACCAAAAACGAGAAAGGTAGAAAATGACTATCAAAATTACTAGACGTTCTGTCTGTACCCTTGGAGCAGCAGCTTTAGGCTGCGCAGCATTCCCTTCTTTCGCCGCTGAAGATCCGATCCGTATTATTGTCCCCTATCCTCCCGGAGGTCCTTTGGACGTCACAGCCCGTGCCGTCGCTGAAGAAGCCCGTCATGACCTGGGCAATATCATTGTTGAAAACAAGCCGGGTGCCGGCGGCAACATCGGTGTGGACTACGTTGCAAAACAGGCTCCGGACGGAAAGACAATCGTCATGGGCGCCTTAGCAACGCACGCTGTGAACCCCAACCTTTTCAGCAAACTGCCCTACGATCCAATCAAGGACTTCACTCCGATTACGCTGATCGCTCAGACACCGAACGTACTGGTCATTACACCTGAATTCTCCCAGAAAACCGGCATCAAGACTGTTAAAGATTTGGTCGCGTACGCCAAGAAGAACCCGGATGCTATTAACTATGCCTCCGGCGGCAACGGTTCCGCAGGTCATATGTCAGGCGAGCTTTTAAAGAACGCCACCGGCATCAAGATCGTCCACATTCCGTTTAAGGGCGCAGCGGCTGCTCAAATGAGCGTACTGAGCGGCGACACTCAGATGATTTTTGACAACCTTGCTTCTGCGAGCGCCAACATCAAAGCCGGCAAGTTAATTCCGCTCGCCGTGACAACAACGTTCCGTGCTCCCTCTCTGCCAAACGTTCCGACAATGGCTGAAGCCGGTGTTCCCGGATTTGATATTTCTACTTGGTACGCCTTCTTCGGACCGGCCAAGATGGACCCGAAAGTCGTTGATAAACTCAACCAAGCTTTTGTCAAAGCTATTAAGTCCAAACCCATGGCTGAACGCTTCGACAAGATGGGCGCCGTTGAAAAAACCGGAACTCCCGCTCAGCTGAACGACTTTGTAAAAGCCGAGCTCGTCAAATACAAAGAAATTGTGAAGACCAGCGGAGCGAAAGTAGACTAATACTCTGCTGAATTTGTACAACCTAGAAGGCCGGTTTCCGGCCTTCGTTAATTTTCGTTTTACCTATGATCAAGGATCAAAGAGATTTTTGGGCCGGTTTGATGTTCATGGCCTTCGGAGGTTTTTTCTGCCTCTACTCTGTTTACAACTACAACATCGGGACGGCCTCCCGCATGGGTCCGGGCTATTTCCCGATGCTGCTCGGCGGCTTTCTCTTTTTCCTTGGTTTTTTTATTACGGCTAAGTCAGTTCTTTTTAAAAGTACAGAAGAAGACGGCGGCAAATTCGGAAAGTTCGACTGGTACAACTTTTTTGTGATCTTGGGATCCGTCACGATTTTTGCCGTGCTGCTCAGACCTGCAGGTCTGATCCCTGCGACTGCTGTGATGGTTTTCTTATCTTCTTTCGGCAACCGTCCTTTCCGCTGGATACGGACCCTTCTTCTTTGTGCATTTCTATGCGTCGCCGTCTGGCTGATCTTTGTCCTCGGCCTTGATTTAACTGTGCCAATCTGGCCTGCTTTTCTGACGAACTAAGGGGCTGAATTATGGATTTACTGAATAATTTGGCTGTCGGTTTTGCCACCGCACTTTCTCTTCAGAACCTCCTCTACTGTTTCTTAGGTGTCACGCTCGGCACGTTGATCGGCGTTCTTCCGGGCCTGGGGCCGGTAGCAACGTTAGCCATGCTGCTGCCGATCACCTACACACTCGATCCGACTTCCGCACTGATTATGCTCGCCGGCATTTACTACGGCTCTCAGTACGGCGGATCAACGACTGCTATTTTGGTTAACCTCCCGGGCGAGTCAGCCTCAGTAGTTACTTGTTTAGACGGTTACCAAATGGCCCGCCAAGGAAAAGCCGGCACCGCTCTCGGTATCGCTGCAATCGGTTCTTTTATTGCCGGCTGCTTTGCAACGATTTTGGTTGCTGCTTTCGCACCTCCTTTGATAGAACTTGCCTTCAAATTTGGGCCGGCCGAATACTTTAGTCTGATGGTCTTGGGCCTTGTCGGCGCTGTTGTGTTAGCCAACGGTTCCGTACTCAAGGCTTTTGCCATGATCATCTTAGGTCTTCTTCTCGGTATCATCGGCGCGGACGTCAACTCCGGAACCTTCCGTTTCGATTTCGGCATTGCCGAACTCCAGGACGGCATCGATTTCGTCGCCATTTCTATGGGCCTGTTCGGATTCACGGAAATTATCGTAAATTTGTCCAAGGGCGAAGCGCGCGATTCCATTACAGAAAAAGTCGGTTCTATTTGGCCGAGCCGCAAAGAGTTATGCAAGGCCGCGCCGGCCATTACCCGCGGTACCCTGCTGGGCTCCTTCCTTGGTATTCTTCCCGGCGGCGGTGCCCTGCTTGCCTCTTTTGCTTCCTACACGCTTGAGAAAAAAGTCGGCGGCAGCCATGCTAATCCTCCGTTTGGTAAAGGAAATATTGCCGGTGTCGCCGGTCCTGAATCCGCCAACAATGCCGGAGCTCAGACGAGTTTCATTCCGATGCTCACACTCGGTATTCCCTGCAACGCCACGATGGCGCTGATGATCGGCGCCCTGATGATTCACAACATCACACCGGGACCGCAGGTAATGAGTTCCAACCCCACACTCTTTTGGGGGCTGGTGGTTTCCATGTGGATCGGCAACCTGATGCTTGTCATTTTGAATCTGCCTTTGATCGGTGTTTGGGTTCAGCTGCTGCGCGTGCCTTACGGACTGCTCTACCCGATGATTCTGACTTTCTGCTGCATCGGCGTTTATTCCATTAACAACAATCCGTTTGATGTCTACATCACGATTATCTGTGGTGCACTTGGCTACCTTTTTGCAAAACTTAAGTGTGAACCAGCGCCATTGATCCTGGGCTTCATTCTCGGACCGATGATGGAAGAAAACCTCAGAAGAGCGATGCTGCTTTCTCGTGGGGATCCTTCGACCTTCTTTACGCGCCCCATCTCTCTCGTTCTCTTGATGATGGCCATCTTCCTGTTGCTGCTCATCCTCTTACCGAGTATTAAGAAAGGCCGCGAGGTAGCGTTCAAGGAAGACTAAATATTGTGCTGGGACAAGGATTCTGTTAATCTGAAATCCTTGTCAAGAGCGGAAAAGTCGGCGCCTGCCGCCGTGTGTCCCTTTGGGGATACGAATGTATCGTGAGGGTTCTTCGAGTTTTCGGAGAGGGTGTCCACGGACAAGGAGTTCCCGCTTCTCGATTGAAAATCGGAGCGGGAATTTTATTTTCAAAAATTCCACTAGCAACCACACTTCTTCTCGATTCAAAAGACCCGAACATTTTCTCTGTTCCAGCTTGGTAAGCTTGTGAAGGTTGAAATCAAAGTTTCTATACGCCTTTTCAGAGAGTCCTCTTCTCTCAACCTTTCTCTCACAGATCTTCTTCAAACAATCGGCATGCGGACATCTAATCGAGTTTGGAAGGGGAACAATTTCAAGCCGTTTCTTCGGATATGTATTCGGGCTCTCTATTTCTTCTAGAACTCATTTGTGAAGAAAACAGCAGACCACTAAGACGAAGGGCTGCCCGAAGACAGCCCTTCGAAGATGCCGCTTGGCACCAAGGAGCAACTAAGTAATTGCCGCCTCTAGACCTGAGAGGCGGCGCCATGCTTTAGAACATGATCGGATCGTAGTATCCGGAGAAGAGGATCGAGGCTCTCAGCAGGAGCGCACCGATAATGCCGAGAATCGCACTGCAGGCCAGAATCTTATGACTGCGAGAGAGAAGATTCAGGAGCAGAGGCACGACGGAACCGAGAATAATCACGCCGACCCAGAACATCACGGCATGAGGACCGCTGATCAGAGCTTCTGCACCGGCTCTGGCGCCGGCAAGCGCGGAACCGAGGGCAACGTGGACAAAGGCAAAAATGGTAAACAATTCTGCAACTTCAACCCAGAAGGAAGTTCTTCTGCTCCAGCGAACGGTATCCGGATCGATCCATTTCATGATCATGAAAAGTTCAATACAGCCGATGGAGCTGGCCATGCCGGACATGATCCAAAGCAGAGGAATCAAAGCGGTATTCCACAAAGAGATGCCGACAGCTTGTGTCAGAAGAAAACCGGAATAAATCGTGCAGAAAACACCCAGCGCAGCAAAGATTCCGTTGAACCAATTGGACTTGGCCATGTTCTGCCAGTATTCACTCTTGAAAATGATCTTGGCGCAGATCATGGAGTAGAACACAGAGCCGATGCACAGCAGCGAGAGCAGGCAGATGCCGATGAACATCCAGGACTGGAAGTTAAAGGAAAAGTCAGCTAATGCGCTGAAAACGGCAAACGGAAGATTGAGCATTCGGGCCAAATGGCTGACGACTAAGAGCGTTCCGAGAATACCGGACACCGTCAGAAGATAAACGAAGTTCTTCTGTCTGATCCAGTAATTTAGGAAAAATCCCATGCCGGAGAGACCGACGAGCCAGAGGAATATGGCAATCGTCCATCCCCAATGAGCGGCTTGAAGCTGAGGAGTAAAAGAAGTTAATTCGATCATTTGGACACCACCACAAAGAAGTTAGGTTTCGTGCCTTTATTCGGCATGAGAAGCTCAGTTCTGCTGGACGCGATCTTTTGAGAGATTTCAGACTGAGGATCCAAAATATCTCCGAACAGACGAGCTTCCGCAGGACAGGCCTGGACACAGGCCGGCTGCTTGCCCTCCTTGATCATTTCCATACAGCCCGGGCTGATGCATTTCATCGGCAGACCGGTAATAGGATGGCTCCAGCGAGCGTCGTACGGACAGCTGGCAATACAGTAGTTGCAGCCGACGCACTTATCCGGATCATTTCTGACTAGGCCGTTTTCGTCGTAGTAGTTCGCACCGAACGGACAAGTCTTAACACAAGGTGCGTTTTCACACTGCTGGCACTGAACCAGCAGATTAACGGGACTTCTCTCTTCGGAACGGAAAATACGGATATTGGATGCGGGCCAGTTTCTGCCCGGAATGCTCTTGTTATGCATTTCAGGGAAGTTGGTCTGAGAACAGGCCAAAATGCAGGCGCCGCAGCTGATGCATTGTGTGGCATCAAAAAGATGCGCTAATTGTTTTTTCTTTTGAACCATGATTTTTAGCCTCTTACCTTCTTAATGCGCACGGAACTGTTATTCGCAACGTTGCCGAAGATCGGCTGCGCATAGCCTGTCGCAAACCAATGAGAGTTAATACCTTCTTTAACGAATTGGTACTCAGGATCATTCACAAGGTGTTTCGTTCGGTTGCCGCCGGAGAAGCCGAAGGCGAAAACGGCACCCGGTACCACCTTCTTGGTCACGGTAATCCGAGCTTGACCGACATATTTGGTATCAATACCCTCAATTTCGGCCATATCGCCGTTCCTGATACCCAGTCGCTGAGCATCAACAGGATTCATCCAAACAGTTCTGTCGCCCAGATAACGAGTCGGCTGCGTAAACATATTCAGACCGGAACAAGTCACGCAGTTCTTTCCGGAAACCAGAATGAATTCATTGCTGTTCTTCTTCGGAGCGGTAAACGCAGGCGAAGGAATATAGCCCGAAACCGGAGCGATAGCCTTTTCGGTGGCTTCGTTCTTGAAGCTCTGGAAAGCATAGATTTCGACCTTGCCGCTCGGCGTCCCAAAGGGTTTGTGATACGGGTACTCGTTATATTTCTTTGTCTTGATCGTTGACCAGCCCTGAGTCTCGATATCCTTTTTGATCTTTTCGGCCCAGCCGGGTTTCTGGCTTTCGCACTTGGCAAGGAACTTGTTGAAACCTTTGTCGGTAAAAGCATCAAAATATTTATTGAATTCTTCGGCCGTCTTGCATTCTTTGTATCCGACACGTTCGGCTTTTTCCGGGAAGGCTCTTCTCAAAATCTCCAGCAGAATCCACACATCATGACGTGCCTCACAGCCTTTGGGCGGTGTGAGACCCGGATCGGAAAGATAAATGGATCCGTTAAGCGCCCATTTGACGCCTGCCATCTCTTTTCTTTCCATGAAGTAGGTGGCCGGCAGTACGTAGTCGGCATAGTCCACGAGTTCCTGCGGAAGAACATCCTGAACCACACAGAGTTCGAGCTTCTTAAGCTGTTCGGCCAATTCCTGAGAATTGGCTTCACGATGGAACATGGTTGTTCCGACAAAGAAAACGCCTTTGATCGGGTAAGGTTTGCCGGTTACAGCAGCCTGCAGTGCAACTTTGAAAGTTGCAGATGCTTCGGGATAAACGATCTTATCGATGCGTTTTTCCTTAGCCATCTGCCATTTTTCTCCGTTGGGACCTTTTCCTGCAGAAACGCTCGGAACGCTGAAGCCCGCACCGGCTGTGACAACTAAACCTCCCGGAATGTCAATATTACCGTTCATCGCATTGGCTATGCAGATCAGCTGGTAAAGTTGGACGTCTGTTCCGTTCTTAGAGGTATACCAGCCGTCGTCAATCACGCCCTTAAGATTCGTGAACTCCTTCGCAATACGAAGCAGGATGCCGGGTTCAACACCGGTGATTTCATAGACTTTTTCCGGTGTGTATGGAGCGGCAGTTTCTTTAACCACTTCATATGCAGTCTTCACAGGAATGGTAGTTCCGTCAGTCAGTTTGACCGGAGCGACGCCTTCGAGCACAGCCTTGAAAGCAGGATCTTCATCAAAGACCACAGCGCCGGCTTCATTTTTCTTCAAGCCTCGGAAGGAAAGTTCTCCGGTAGCATTCGCAACGACGTACTTTGCTTTATCTCCTCCTTCGATGACATCCGCCTGAGTAAGCGGACGGCCGTTGTCTCTGACGAGATATGCGCCGTTGGTGAACCTCTGAATAAAGTCAAAGTCGGCTGTTCCTTCCTGGATCATGCGGTTGATGAGACCCATTACGAAAGCTGCGTCCGTCGAAGGACGAATACCAACCCAATCCACATCACCGTAGGAGATGTCCGGCATTCTCGGATCGATGGAGACCACGCGGGCACCGTTTGCGCGAGCAATGTTCAATGTGTGGAGCGCACCCATAGCCGCGCCCATCGAACGGCCGATGAGAAGCAAATAACGCAGGTTGGCGTAATCCGGTTCCATTTTGCCGGCGCCGTCAAAACCTTTACCAAACACCCAGTGGCGGCCGCTGATACCGCCGGCGTTGCAGGAAGAGGCATGTCCGATGTTGTTCGGGGAGCCCAGCGGAAGTGTGATCCACTTGCTGAATCCTGAGAAAGTGTGCGAAGTCGAAGCAATACTGCTTTCCCCGTACTTTTCAACGATCGTTTTCAGCTGACCTGCGATACCGTCCAAAGCCTCGTCCCAGGTAATTTCTTTGAATTTTCCTTCGCCCTTTTCTCCGACGCGTTTCAGAGGTTTTTTCAGGCGGAGCGGGTGGTTCCAGACCCACATAGTTGCCGCGGATCTCCCGCAGTAGCCCTGCTGAGGATGCCCCGGATTTGGGAAAATACGAACAGTTTTTTCAGAAACAGGTTCGCCTTCTTTACGCATTTCTACCAGACCGCAGAAGGCGCCGCACATCGTGCAGGCGACAGGATGTTTTGTCCAGCCTTCCTGCTCGAGTTTTTTAATTTGTTCGGCAAACGCCAAGTTCGGAAGACACGGAGAGGCAGCTGCTGCGGCAGCCAATGCCCCTCCTTTCATAAGTGCCCGTCGAGAGACGGACAGATTTACGATTCTGTCAGACATCTTGATTTCTTGTCCTAAGGTTATTGGGGTTTGTTAAGAGATGTAATCTCTTTAACTGTCTCCGATCCTAGACCCTCCGACGGATTAATCCTATAAGACAAATATCTATAAGATAAATATCTTAGATTTCTAAAATATCAAGATATCTCTTTGAATTCTCATTATTATTTTTGCTGTTTTATCATAAACTCTATTCCCCGTCTATTTTTTATCAATAAACTTGCCTATTTCTCTATTAAAATTAAGTAAATGCGTGGAAATGTAAGCGATATTCGACATCCCAAAAATAAAGGATAAGAGTCAATCTTTAATAGGGAGTTCAAACGGGGTAATTTTTTAACCCATTTCTTAATCACAAAAGTTGAAGCGGCGCCTTTAACGCGACATACCTTCACACTGAGCGCCTAATTTGTATTTTTTTGAAACAAGCAGTCTTTTCTTCCTGCCTTACTCTCTCCTCAGTGTTTTTCTCCAAAGAGCGTTCATAGAACGCTGTATTTACGGCGCAAATAAGCCCGGAAAGGTAGAATAAAAAGATTAGTTATTTTTTTAGCACAGCGATGACCGAAAACAAAGAAAAGGCTCAGAGCAGCCACATCACTAATTTTCTTCGCAACATTATTAACGAAGACTTGAAGCAAGGGGTAAACGATCCCAGACATTGGTGTGGACATCCCGGCACCTACACGGAACAAATGGAAGGTCCGATCGACGAGGCGAAAGTCCGTCTTCGTTTTCCTCCCGAGCCCAACGGCTATCTCCACATCGGTCACGCTAAAAGTATCTGTCTGAACTTCGGTTTGGCCAAGGACTACGCCGGACGCTGCCATATGCGTTTCGACGATACCAACCCGGTCAAAGAAGATCAGGAGTACGTCGACTCTATTCTCGGCTCCGTCAACTGGCTCGGTTTCGACTGGAAAGACGCCAAAGAAACCAACTACTACTTCGCCAGCGATTATTTCGACTATATGTACGAAATTGCCGAGCATCTGATTAAAAACGGCTTGGCTTACGTCGACGAACAAAGCGCTGAACAGATCAAAGAAAACCGCGGCACGCTGCACACACCCGGCGTGGATTCTCCCTTCCGAGATCGTCCGGCCGAAGAGAGCCTGAGACTTTTCCGCGAAATGCGTGAAGGCAAACATCCGGAAGGAAGCATGGTGCTCCGCTCTAAGGTTGACATGGGATCCCGCAATATCAACCTGCGCGACCCGGCGATTTACCGTATCCGTTTTGCCGAGCATCACCGCACGGGAGACAAATGGTGCATCTATCCGATGTACACCTTTGCTCATCCCCTCGAAGACGTACTCGAAAACATTACGCATTCCATCTGCACGTTGGAATTCGAAGATCAGCGCGCTTTCTATAACTGGGCAACCGAGAGATCCGTGCCTATTACACGCGCTCCGCTCTTTGATAAAGCAAAAGCCGTCCTGGCAGACCTTCAGACAAAGAGCTTTGAAGAAATCAAGCCTTTTGCCGAAGCTGCAGTCAAATTCAAGTGGAAACTCGGCCAGACCGAGGCTGAAAGAGAACTCGCTTCCCTCTTAGCAGACATCAAGGCCAATCCGGAAAACTTGAACGAGACATCTGCCCACGCCATCGTAAATGCCGTTGCTGCCAAACCGGAAGTCTTCACTCCCCTGCTGCAGGACGTTTTAAGCGCAACCGTTAAACCGAACTTCTTCCTGCTGCCGCATCAGTACGAATTCAATCGTCTGAACCTGACTTATGTGGTTATGAGCAAACGCAAACTGATTGCGTTGGTCAAAGAAGGTCTTGTCGACGGCTGGGACGATCCTCGTATGCCGACTCTCGTCGGTCTGCGCCGCCGCGGTTACTCTCCTGAAGCAATGCGCCTCTTCTGCGATCGCGTCGGTGTTTCTAAACAGACCGGCAGCTGGATCGACTATTCTGTTCTCGAGGGTTCTCTGAGAGATGTGCTCGATGCTGAAGCCGATCGCCGTATCGCTGTTCAGGATCCGATCAAACTCATCATTGACAACTATCCGGAAGACCAGATCGAGGAATTCGAATCTCCCAATCATCCTCAGCATCCGGAACGCGGCTCCCGCAAACTCTCCTTCGGAAAAGAACTGTGGATTGAGAGAAGTGACTTCGCTGAAGAGCCGCCCAAAGGTTATCGCCGTCTGACACTGGCAACAGCAGACAAACCGGCCATGCCTGTTCGTCTGCGTCACGCCTACGTCGTACAAGCCACGTCTGTGGAAAAAGATGCCGACGGCAAGATCACTGCCGTTCACGCTGAATATTTCCCGGAAACTAAGAGTGGTACCGACGGCGCCAACTCAATCAAAACCAAGGCAGCCATTCACTGGCTGAGCGTTAAAGATGCTCTTCCCGCAACGATCAGACTTTATGACCGTCTGTTCACCGTTCCGAAACCCGATGCCGGTGAAGTGGACTTCCGTGATCTCATCAATAAGAACAGCAAGACTGTGATGCAGTCCTATGTTGAGCCTTCTCTGAAAGACGCCAAACCCGAAGACCGCTTCCAGTTCGAAAGAAACGGTTATTACGTGGCCGATCAGAAGGACTTCACTCCGGACAACCTGGTATTCAACCTTGCAGTTGCTCTGAAGGACACCTTCGGAAAATAATTAAGCGCTAATCGCTTGAGGGACGGCCATGGCCGTCCCTTCTTTTTTAGGAAAGCTTTTGAATGGTTTCGGCCAAAAGCTTCGGCGCAATCTGCAGAGAGTAGTCAAGTTCTAAACGCTCCGTGCTTTTGTGCGCATCTCTGCCTGCCGGACCCATGTTGGCAATCGGAATATCTAATGCGCCCGGAAGGTCGGTCGGCAAATAAAAGAGTTTGTTCCAGCCGGCCATGTTCTCGCTCACTTGTTTGGCGCCTTCTCTCATTTCCTCAAAGCCGAGGAAGGACAAATCCGTAATGCCTCCGAAAACTTCATGCAGACGGACCGCTTCGTCTTTACTTAAGACCTTTGCCTGTTCCGTCACTTCTTCCATCACTTTTCTAAGCTTCTGCTCCTCAGGGGACTCCCGACGATTCAGCCGAGCTGGATAGTACGGCGGCAGGAACCCGACCACAATGGTCGGTCTAGGCATCTGAGCCTGTAGAAACAGCCAGGAACATTCTTTGAGCGCCGCTTCCCGAATATCTAGGTCTTTAGGGAGCGAGCGATAAAAATGATCTCTTTTTTCTTCAAAGGATTCGCCCGTCTTTTGGCGAGCCATCCGCTGAAGCATCCCGAAGGTAACAACATTGACTTCATCAATGTCGGGAAAGTCTGCGCCTTTATCTTCTGCAAACAGCAGTGCGCGCATCAGCTTGCTTCGAGCTTGTGCGGCCGCGCGGGCTGCCGTCATTTGGGCCCAACGAAGAATATCTGCCGGTTTCTTTGAAGCGGTCAGGACATTGAAATAGGCTGAGGCTTCTTCAGGCACGGTAACCGAATAACCGTTACGGTGCACTTGCATATTCAGGCACGCGGGCGGCGCTAAAAGATCTAGGCCCGAGCCTTCATACAGGGCGGTGTCGGCTTCTGCCAAACAAACGACCTCACTAATTAAAAGCGCCGCGATGAAGCCGTGAAGATAATTGCCGATGTGTGCGGATTTACCAAAGGCGTAGAAGAAGGGCATCAATTTGCCGGTGGTACCCGTGTAGTAAGGTCTCACGGCCGGTACGGCCTTGGTTTCCGCTGTCCAAAAACAAGGTTCTCCGGTCAAAGCTGCGACAACTTTCAGATGCTCTTCTTCACAAATATGGAGGAAAGTTCTTAACGAACCGATCATGCCGGCACTGTTGGCTTCTTCATCCGGAACCGCCCAAAACAGAATATTGACGGCAAGAGTCGGATCATCTGCCCAGACCTCCATAGAGGCCAGAAAAAGCGCAAGACCGGCCTTCATATCCATGCTGCCGCGCCCGAACAGCCAATTGCCGCTCTCAAGGTCCTGTCGAGCGATTTCATCCAGAGGCTGCCCACGAAGTGCTTCCGTATAACGTTCTAAGTCAAAAGCCGTCTGTGCTTTATCACCGCAGTTCTGTGTATCGACGACATCAAAGTGACCAGTCAGTACAACGGTTTTATCGGTAGGAACGGCGGCGCGGAGCAGTCCGAAAACCGCTCTACGCTCAAGAGGGTCCCGCTCACAGACCGGTTCAAAAACTTTCACGCGTCCTGGATGTTTTTCTGCTAGACGACGCAGACACTCGGCAATGAAATCCGAACAGCGGTTTTCCTCCTCGGCGCTGCCGCTGACAGAGGGAATGGCACAAAGTTCTTTAGTGAGCTCGAGAATTCGGGAAGGCTGGGCAGTTTTCATGACAAAAACGAAGAAAATTAATGACGCTTTGTCATTTTAGGGCTTCAAAAAGCCTCATTTCAGCCTAAAAAGTTAAAGTCAGCTTTAAGTCGCGAAACCTAAAACTGACCTATTTTGAAAAATTAAGAATCAAACCGAACCAACAGGCGCAGGAGCGGACTTTTTATCCGCAGAAGGACCTGAGGCGTATTTTTTACCAATTTCTTTCAGGAAAGAAATAATCTGAGGATTCTCCCAGGGCAAATAGCCTTCGGCATAAGCAACTAAGTTGCCGTTCCCGTCAATAATGAAGTTGGTCGGAACCACCGAGACACCCATTTTCCCGGGAATCGCCTGTTTACTGTCGATGAGGGTTTCAAAACCGGAAGCCCGGATCTTGTCGAGAAACTTTTTGAGATCAACGTTTCCGCCGTCGACCGCCACGCCGATCACGCGAACATCAGAATTTTTCAGCGCATTCTGCGCAGTGATCAATTCCGGGATCTCAGCAACGCAGGGACGGCACCAAGTCGCCCAAACATTCAGGACGACAACCTTTCCTTTGTAATCGGCCAGATTAACGTTCTTCCCGTAAATAGTTTTGAGATCAAACTGCGGCATCTTTAAAGCATGCTTGAGCTCTCGGAAGTTCGGCATCGCGCGAGGCGCTTTCAGCGGTGTTCCGGTTTCGTAAACACGGTCAAAGTCCGCGGCCTGCGGCGCCGGAGAAAATAAAACGGCTCCGGCAAGGACGGTAAGTGCTAAAAATTTTTTCATCTTTCGTTGCTTTTTCGGTATGCTGTTGGGATTTTAGAACGACCGATTCGGCACAGATGTAACGAGTCTTTTAGGAGCGCTCATGATGGTGGTCCCGAAGACTATTCCCTTCGCGATTGAACTAAAGTCGGAAGACAATGGTCTTGCCGGCGTCGCTCATTTGAAGCTGGAATCGGCGATAAAAGATTTATCAACGCCATTTATAAGGAGTGAATTATGGGACTGTTCAATACAATTCTTCAGAAACTTGGTTTCATGAAAGACAAAGCTGTCGAAGCTGTTGCCGGTG